>Ga0308009_10000002_pt1 | contig 479534 bp, 416 predicted proteins | sample Neamet127_FD_203134 | JGI IMG/M metagenome (GOLD analysis project Ga0308009, IMG submission 203134) | Marine microbial communities from water near the shore, Antarctic Ocean - #127 | ecosystem: Environmental > Aquatic > Marine > Unclassified | place: Southern Ocean | collected 2014-07-24 | reverse complement strand
GGAGCGGCGATCAACACCAAAGTTGGCCTTGCATTGCCTGTCGCGCCGCGACAATCTCGCTCCCGTCACGGCCGCAGAGTCTCATCCTGATCGCCGCTACTGTCTCATCCAGATCGCCGCTCAATACGAGGCTGCCTAGTGCACGCTTGGGCCGCTCAAAGCCTGCCAACTTGCTGCTTCCGATGTCGAGAAAAGTCCTGTGTACTGCGATGATGCCAATGTCGGTTGTGACTGCGGCCAGCATCGCGGGGAGAAATTGGGCGGCGCCGCGCGGCCCGAGCGGCGTGCGCGCCAGGTAACGGAGTTGATCGGCTGCGGGCAGAAGACCGCGCTGCGCAAGGTATCGTGCGACAGGGCTGTCGGAGATCGCCGTAGCCGATTGCCACAAGCGCCGTGCATTGGGGCTGAAATCGCCATGACTTTGCCGCTCGATGCTCCTGGCGTCTGCGCCGTTGAAAAGGTCGCGGCTGCGAACGCCCTGGCGATCCAGTGCCGCAATGACATCCTCATTCGGACATCCCGCGAAGCAATGAAACAGGATGGCTTTGCGCCCCAGTGTCACACTCAGCGATGGAGTACGATCGTCGTGAGCGGGGCAGCAGCACATGCCTTTGCCCCTACGCCATGTACCCTGAAGGCTTTCGACGATGGTGCGGGCGCGGCGTTCGAGTTGATGAGCATTGTTTAACGGGGGCATCGTCCTACTCCGGTTGCGGTGCCCGCCCCGTGCAGCCTCCGCTCTGCACCAGCGCCAAACCATTTTCCTACGTCATATGTTCTTTATATGTTCTCACTCGATTCGGCTATACAAGGATCGAGAAATGACAATGAAAGCTATCTTGATCGCAGGCATCGCGATCACCTCTGCTATCCCCGCCAGAGCCCAGGATTTGCCCGCGCCAGCCACAATCGAAGTGCCCGCCAGCCACTCCGAAGGGTTTCGGATCGCTGAAACATCGAACGGCTTCCAACTGGTCGAGCATGGGCTCTGGCGCTCCGCCCAAGGCGGCCCGGCACCTGTAGTGACTGTGCCACAAACCGGTCGGGTCAACCTGCCGTACAGATACGAGCCGAAGGCCCAACCTGGTCCATCCGGCTTCAGGCGAGCAAGCTATCTGCCCCACATCTATGCGGCGGAAGCTAAGTATTCACTGCCTGCCGGCCTGCTCGATGCACTCGTTTGGACGGAATCACGCTACAACCCTTTGGCCGTCAGTCCGGCGGGCGCTGCGGGGCTTGGGCAGCTGATGCCCGCAACGGCAAAAGAACTCGGGGTCTTCAATCGCTTCGATCCTATGGCTAACATCTTCGGCGCTGCACGGTATCTGCGGCAGATGCTCGACAAGTTCGGCGTGGTTCACCTCGCGGTGGCTGCCTACAATGCCGGTCCAGGGGCGGTAGAACGCGCAGGCGGCATTCCCCGCAATGGCGAGACGCCCGGATATGTCCGCGACGTCCTTCGCCATTGGCGCTTCTAGAGATCGGCTCGAAATGGCCGGAGCAGGGTCCATCGTCCTGCGGTTTCTGGCGGGTTGGTTTTGTAGCGGGTGAGATACCCTTTGAGATTATCCGTCTTTGGCCTCGGCTGGGTACTTGGCTGCGATCTGCATTACCTCCTTACCCCACAACGCCAACGCCTCGCGTTTCTCGTTGGTATACTGGTGACGGTGATAGACCCCAGCGACGCCAGCCATAGCTGATCCTGACTGGTGATTGAGGACCGCCTCAGAAACCACCAAGGGTATGCCAAGACGCTGGAGACCGGTTGCCACCGTCCGTCGAATATCATGCATTGTGAAGTGACCGGCCTCATAGCCGAGCTTCTCGTCCACGCTTGCTCTGATGCGCTTCCAGGCCTTCGATAGTCCGCTAACGCTGTTCGTATTGGTGACCTTCGATGCCAACAGGATCTGGGATTGCTTGTGGGCCTCGTCGGGGTCGATGCCAGCCGCCATGAATATCTCGGTAATGACTGCCAGGGCCTGCGCGGATAGCGGCACCACATTCGCCTTGCCGTTTTTCGCTCGGTCGCCCGGAACTGTCCAGACCTTCGCCTTGAAGTCGAACTCATCGCACGCGGCATCGAGCACCTCGCCCCGGCGCTGAGCCGTAAGGACAAGCATCTGCACAAGATGACCGAATGGATAGCCATCCTCGACAGCAGACTGCCATAGTGCCGCTAGCTCGCGGTCGCTCAGTACACGATCTCGAGGTTCATTCCGCTTCGGGCGCCACGCATCCTGGCAGGGGTTGGCTGGCATATGCTCAAGTCTGGTGAGCGCCCACGTGTAGAAGGTCGAAAGATGGCGATACACGATGCGCGCCATCGTCAGGGTTTCCTTGCCCCGCTCGAACGCAATCTTCTCAACGAAGCGGCTCACGTCACCTCGGGTAATGGAGTCCGCAAGCCGGTCTCCAATCTCCGGTTCAATGTACTTTCGGAAGACCCGATCGAACTCCCTCGCGCTCCGTTTTTTGCCCTCGATTTGCTGAGCAAGGTACGTCTCGTAGAGCTCCGCGACTGTCCCGACACCTTTTGATCCCTTTCTTTTTGCGCCCGCTTTTCTGGCGATGCTCTTGCCCTGCTCGACATCGACAAGCAGATCGCGCGCCTTTTTGTGGGCGTGGGCCAGGGTGAAACTCGGACCATGGCGTCCGATCGTCACATTCAACCACTTGCCCTGAACCCGCTTGCGCAGAATGTACGTCTTGATACCACTGGCACCCATGCGGAGCCTAAGTCCGGGGACGATACCATCGGCGAGCTCAATCTGACCCGCAGCCGGCGCCTTCAGCCCTGCGATCTTAGCGTCCGTCAAACCTACTTTGTTCGCCATATGTACCTGCTACCTTAGGTAGCTTTTTGTAGTGGATACTGGCGAACATTTCAAGAACAATGCGGACTCTGAATCCCAGAATTCCGCCATTTTTGGACACATGCGGACGTGCTAGGACCCTCTGATCATGGCTCTTAATCAGCGGGTCCTTGGTTCGAGCCCATGTGCGTCCACCATTTTTCTATATACATATTAGGCATTTAGCTCGGTCCTACCTACAAGTCTGGGTCGGAACGGGCTCGTATTGTGACCAGTTTTGTGGCCTCGATCGGCGTCTTCCTCTCGGGCGCAGTGTGACCCGATATGCCGCAGGTCGTGCCAGCGAAGGCTTTGCCGACGACGACGGCGCAATTCCGACGCCTGCTTCGACCCATTTGCCGATATCCGCAGGCCCCTTAGCGTTTCGCTACTGCGGGCACTCTTTCATATCCCCGCGAAAGCCGCCGTGTATAAGCAATCTGCCACTATCTCAGCAAGCGAGCGGGATTGCCCGCCACGGTCACGCCGTCTGGAACATCGCGTGTCACGACACTGCCTGCGCCGACGATCGCGTTGTCGCCGACGGTGATGCCCGGCAGGATCAGGGCGGCACCGCCTATCCAGACATTTCGACCGATGGTGACCGACCGCCCGAACTCGAGCATCTGGCCACGCTGAGCCGGATCGCGAGGATGATCGGCGGTGAGGATCTGCACGCCCGGACCAATCTGCGTGCCCGAACCGATCCGCACCGGCACGACATCGAGCACCGTGCATCCGAAATTCAGGAACGCCCTCATCCAGATGAATGTTATAGCCATAGTCGCAGTGGAACGGCGGTCGGATCGTCGCACCGCGCCCCGCGTGACCAAGCCCTTCGACCAACAGCGCATGGCGCTCCGCCGCGGTCGCCGTCGATGCGCGGTTGTAGCGATCGAGCCACCCGGCGGCGCGCGCCGCGTCCGCGACGAGTTCCGAATCGTCGGCGACGTAGAGCTGGCCCGCCAGCATTCGTTCCTTCTGCGTCATCGCGGTCAACTCAGGTCGTGGAGGTCCTTGCCCAACGGCGCGGTGATGCTCAGGTCGGAGAAATGCACCTCCAGTCCGGCACGTTCGGGCGTGCAGGCCATCGGTCCGACCTGATAGGCGGAGGCGATCGGAAAGGGCGCCAGTCTGACCAACGGCCAGCTCTTGCCGTCCGCCGAGACCTGCAACCGCAGGACGCCCTTGGCGACGGTCGCGCGCATCCAGAAGTCCTGCGCGTCATGCTCGTAGGGGCCGGTCGCCCAATCGGACTTGCCGTCGGTCAGCACGCTGCTCAGCATGGCGCGCCCGTCGGACAATTCGATCCCCGCCTTGACCCAGCGTCGTTCGTCGACCCGCACCATGATGCCGGCCTGATCGTAGAGTTTCTGATACTGGCCGCGAATGCGCAGTTGGGCGGTAAACGCGGCAGGCGCGGTGAAGCCGAGGAAATGACCGCTGTCACGGGTGAAGCCGTAATGCGTCTCGCGCCAGAAATCGCTGCCCTTGTCGGTAACGAGCGTCAGGTCTCCGCTGGGTCCGACCTTCCAGGCCTTGGGCGCATTCAGCCAGCGACCGTCACGGCGGCCAAGCGCCGCGGTTGCCGAGCCCTGCGCGGCCGCGAGGCTGGCATTGCCCGGGGTCGCGGCATTGCCCGCGATCGCAAGCGCCGCAGCACCACCGATCACCGTCCGCCTGCTCACCCGATCCTCCGTCATGGCCGCTGCCTTCCAATCATCCTCGATGTTATGTACATATGTACACATGCTGAGATCGAGGTAAAGAGGCGATGACCCAACAGTCCCGGCGCAACGATCCGGCACGACGGCAGCGCATCATCGATGCGACACTTGCGGTCATTGCGGATCTCGGAACCGCGGCGACGACCCATCGCCGCATAGCCGAGGCTGCGCAGGTGCCGCTCGGGTCGGTCACCTATTATTTCGCGACGCTGGAGGATTTGCTCACGGCGGCCTTCATGCAATTGGCCGCGGACTCCTCCGCTGGCTTTCGCGCGCACCTGGAGGTCGCGACGGACCGCGCGACGGCGTGTACGGCGGTCATCGACATCATCGCGAACCAGATTTGGGCCGAGCCGCGCACGCTATTGCTGAGCTACGAATTATACGCCTTTGCCGCGCGTCATCCGGCAGTCGGCGCCGTCATGCAGCAATGGATGGACAGCAGCCGCGACGCGCTGGGCCGTTTCTTCGATCCGCTCACGGCGCGCGCGCTCGACGCGCTGATCGAGGGTATCGGCATCCACAATTCGATCGATCGCGCGCCCCTCGACCGCGATGCGGTCAAGATCATCGTCGAGCGGATTGCCGAATGCTAGCCGGTTTGATTCATCAGGCGGCCCCAGCGCGAACGGCACGACCGTCAGGGGCAAGACCATGCCGCAGGCATCACCGCCGCGTGATCGCGATCGGCCGCTGTTCCACGGCCTATCCGTCCCATGCTAAGCCGAAGCAGCGCAACGATGGGAGGTCAGATGCTGGATGTCCGCCGCATGATTGCCGATGCGTTCGGTCCGAGCGGACAGAACACGCCTTCCCTTCCCGAAATTCCGGTTTCGAACGACTGGTTCGAGCAACCGACGTGCCGCAATTGCGCGACGCCGATGACGACCGCGTATTGCGGTAGATGCGGGCAAAAAGCCGCGAAGCGGTTCGTTTGGCACGATATCCGCAAGGAAACCTGGGATCGCCTCCGCCTGTTCGAGCTGCCGGCGGTGCGGACGCTCGGCAAACTGATCGTCACGCCCGGCACGGTCGCCCGGGACTATGTGATGGGCCGGCGGACAATGTGGATGCACCCGCTGAAGCTGCTCGTGGCGACCGTCGCCGTTCTGGTCCTGCTGCTCGCGACCAACCAGTATTTCAGCGTCTATGCGGGCGTCGATCGCGATGGCGTCGTCAAGCGCATGGCAGCGCAGGTGCTCGCCTATTCCAACTGGAGCTTCTCGCTCGGCATCGTCGCCATCGTCGCCGCGGCAGCGATCATGTTCCGGCGCCGGCTTGGCTATAATCTGGTCGAAATGACGGTGCTCGCGATCTACTGCCAGTCGATCGTGCTGGCGTTCATCAGCGTCAACCTGCTGCCGACGCTGATCTGGCGCGACCCGGCCTTCATCCTGGCACACAAGGCGGCGTCGCAGATTTATGTCCCGATACTCAAGACGTTGATCGTCATGGTGGCCTATCGCCAGTTCTTCCTCCTGTCATGGCGGACAGACTGGCCAAGGCTGATTTTAGCCGGCATCATGGTCGCCGCGATCAACTGGACGCTGCTGCGCATCTACGCATGGGCGATCCTGTGGCTGGTAAGCCGCTGACGAGGAGATGGTGACATGCGGACCCTGCATCTGGCATCGATGAGTGCGCTGGCGGCCCTCCTGACAAGCGGATGCGGCAAGGCGGACGACACGAGCAAGACGGCGTCCAGCGCGGCCAAGGTCGAGGCGATCGCATCGACGCTGCAGGCCTGTTCCTACGACGGCAAGCCGGTCCAGGCGGATGCCGCCGCGCTGACGGGCGGCGCGCCGCAGGATTGCGCCAGCGCCGTCACGCGGATCATGGGCTATACCGGCCTTCCCGCCAATTTCGTCGTCGTGTCCGGACCGGTCCCCAACGCCGCCGCGATCATCATGCTCGACGACAAGCGGGTGCCGCGCCGGGTCATCGCCTTCAATCCCACGTTCATGAAGGCGGCCGAGGCGCAGGTCGGCGGCAGCCCCTGGGGTCCGATCAGCATCATGGCGCACGAGATCGCACACCATCTGTCGGGGCACACGATCGTGCCCGGCGGCAGTCGCCCGGACATCGAACTGGAAGCCGACAAGTTCAGCGGCTACGTCCTGCAGAAGATGGGCGCGCCGCTCGCCGAGGCACAGCGGATGATCCTGACGGTCGGCAGCAGCCACGGCTCGCCGACCCATCCGGCAAAGGACCAGCGCGCCGACGCGATCCGCCAAGGGTGGCGGCAATCCTGCACGCAATCGGGCGGTCTCGCGTGCGCAGGCGGGAACGCGCCCGCAGCGCCAGGCGGGGCCTCGCCCGGCGTGATCGCGCAAGGACCGACAGCGCCACGGGCCGCCACAACGCCGGCGGTCGTCAATGCCTCGGTCCCTGCCCGCCTGTTACCGGCACCCGGATCGATACCCTTCAAATATGGCCGCTTCATCGTCGACGAGACCGGACGGCTCGATCCGGCGCGGATGAAAACGATGGAGCAAAGGCTGTATCGCCTCGCCAAGGACTCGGGCGTCGAAATGAGCATCCTGGTGGTCGACGACCTGAAGGGGCTCTCCGCGAACGACTATGCCTGGGCGATGATGCGGCAGTTGCGGATCGGCAAGCTCGATGTCGGCAACGGCGCAGTCGCGGTCGTCGCGCCGCGGCAACACCAGGCCGCGGTCGCGTTCGGGCCCGGCTTCGCCAAGGAGGCCGAATTCTCGGATCCGAACACGCAACTCGTGCGATGGATCGACACCGCATGGCCCTATTGCGAGGATGCCGACGGATGCGCCGGCTGGACCGACGCGCTGTTCACCGTGTTCGACGGGACCCTGTTCTGGGCCGAGCGCAGCAAATGGACGATCGGCTACCAGAGCCTCGGCCAGCTGCTCGATCATTACACGAGGATCAATGCCGAGCGGATGCGGACCAAGCGGCCGTTCAATGCCGCGACCGACCAGCCCAACGGCAATCTCGTCCGGGTGACCGGCCGCATCACGAGCCTCAAGTCGCCGACCGGATACGGCCAGGCGAACGAACGGCTTCTGGGTGGAAAGCTCGGCTACACCGCGGTCAGCATGACCACCGACGATGGCCATGACCTCGTGCTCTACGTCGCGCCGCGCCTTGCCCCCCTGATGCCGTCAGGTGCTCTCAGGAACGGCGCCCGATACACCGCCGTCGGCCGCCTTCAGAGCACCGGCGACAAAGCGAGCAAGCAGGCGTCGTCGATGTGGCTGTTCAGCTACGATGCGATCTGATCTTTGCACACGTATTTGCACGCGTAGGGGTAGCGGCATCTTGTCGACGCGAGGCGTCAGAACACGATCTCTCCCCTGATCACGGCGCTGACGCCGCGGTCACGGCCGGGGAATTCGCCGATCGGATTGAGGATACTGTACCGCACGAGGTTGAGTTTAAATCCAGCCCAGTTGTTGAGGTACCAGTTCGCTCCGAGCGTCGCAAAACTCCCGCGCCCACCGAGGGGGGCGTCGGTCTGGTCCTCCCGGTCGTAGCGCAGGAGCAATTCGATAGCACCCAGCCCTCCGTCGGTCACCGACGAGCGGACCTCGGGCCGGTGCCATACGCCCTCGCTGTCGGACAGAGGGGGTGTCTCGCCGGTCAGGAACAGACCACCACTCAGCGACCAGGCATCCTGTTTGAAACGACCGGTCGACGCCGTGCGAATGTGCCGCTCGCCATATTCCCCGGAGAACCAGGCAGAGCCGACCACCCCGGCCGCCTCGACCCCGAAGGCGTCGATAGAGCGCGGATCGCGGATCAGACCGGGCAGTACGGCGATGTTCTGGTTGAAGTTCGAGCCCTCGACGTCCCCTTCGGCAAGCAGACCGACATTGTCGTTGATGCGTTCGTGAAAGCCCCAGCCCCCGAGGTGCAGGAAGCCAGATTCGCTGCGCAGCGGCACAACGTGGCCGCGGCCGATAACGACAAGGCTGTCATTGCGCGTGCCGTCGTTGGACCCCTCGCCTTCGCCCTTGACGTTGAGGCTGAGGTGACCCCGCTCACCGACAAGCGAAGCGAACACGCCAACACCGTAGCTGCCACCTTGCGGCGCAATCAGGTTGGCGACCGTGTTGCGTTCGGCGAAGGGGATCGAGGTCAGCGACGTCGCACCGTCAAGGGACCGGTCATTGAGCTTGTTGCCCGCCAGCACGCGCAGGTCACCCAGGCCGATATCCTTCTCGTACCCAAACCAGGCGTCGCGGATCGTGACCTCGTCGCCGGCGAAGTCGATCTCCGCCCGGTAGGCGAAATCGCCGATGCCGCCATCGGCTCCGAGGCGAACGAGGCGCAACTCCGTCCCGGATATGTTGCGATCCGGGAAGCGCGAGCCCGAGCTTGTCGAGGCATCGGCAAGCACGCGCAAACGAGGCCGGAAGGTGAACCGCCCATCGGCGCTCTCGATCGACGGCACGCCGTGATCCCAGCTGACCGGCGATATGGAGGTGGTCGATGCCGAAGCGGAAGAGGCCGAAGCGGAAGCGGAAGCGGTCGGGGAGGAAGACGCCGGGGCGGGTGTCACCGCCGCTACTAGCGGAGCTCCGCTCTCGTCACGTGCGGCGGTGGCATCGCGCGCTTCGACCGTGCGCAACCGGGTAGATAAGGCCTCGATCTGTCGCGCCTGCGCCTCCACCATGGCGCGAAGCGCCGCGACTTCGCCGTCTTGGGCAGACACAGGTCCCGCCATCACGATCGTCGCCACCGCGCAGCCAGACATCAGTACGTGAACGATCCGGCTCATGATATTCCCTGTTCACTTTGAAGGCCCGCCGTCCGGCCCACTTCCGCAAGCGCGTGTCACCCGCACATTGCCGTAGCGCGCCTAAAGACTGAATACGTCGCGGGATCAAGCACTTACTTGACGGAGCCGGGCATATGCTCGGCAAGGGAAGCGTCGGCGGCATGGCGTTCGCGCTTCATCGGTGATGCGGGCAGAGCTTAATGCTATTGATAATCTATCGCAGATATATATGAGCGCCCAAACCGGAATGAGACGAAGGGGCGGACTATGGGGAAGTTGATTGTTGTGGCCGGTATGGCCAGCGTGCTGGCCAGTTCTGCGGCCTGGGCTCAGGATGCCGAGCCGGTTTCGCCGGATAATGAAATCGTGGTGACCGGCGCCATCGCCGGCACGAAGACCGAAACCCCGCTGATCGAGCTGCCGCAGCCGCTCACCATCATCCCGGCGGACCGGTATCTGTCGCAGGGCGCGATCAACATCAGCGACACGGTGAAGTATGCCGCCGGCGTGCTCGCCAATCCCTATGGCCGCGATACGCGGGTCGACGGCTTCAACGTGCGCGGCATCAGCGCGCTGCAGTTCCGCGACGGCATGCGCGACATCTTCTCCTATTATGCCAGCATTCCCTCGGACCCGTATAATTTCTCACGGGTCGAGATCGTACGTGGCCCGGCATCGGTGCTGTTCGGCCAGGGCTCGATCGGCGGGCTCGTCAACCTCGTCTCCAAGACGCCCGAGTTCCGCACCGGCGGCGAGCTGAACCTCGTCTATGGCAGCTATGACCGCAAGGAGGCGTTAGGAGATATCAACCTGGCGCTCAGCGACACGCTGGCGATCCGTGCGGTCGGTCGCGTGCGCGATTCCGACACCTTCATCGATCATGTTCCCGACGACCGCGTGATGTTCGCGCCGTCGATCCGCTGGCAGCCGACGCCGGACACCGACCTGATCCTGACCGGCCTGTATCAGAAGGACGATACCGGCTCGACCTCGCAGTTCCTGCCGATCGTCGGCACCTTCGCGCCCAATCCCGACAATCCGGGCGGGCGGCTCGATCCCTACACCTTCGTCGGCAAGGCCGGCTGGGACCGCTATGCCGGCCGCTCGCTCCAGGGTGGCGGGTCGCTGGTCCACCGCTTCTCGGACAATCTTCGTATCAGCCTGAAGGCACGATACATCGACAGCGACCTCGAATATTTCACCCATTACGCCGACAGCTATACCAACCCGACCAATCCGTTCGCGGTCTATGGCACCGATGGTCGCACCATCGGGCTGTACGCCGAGGCCAGCGATGCGCGGATGAACGTCTTCTCGACCGACAACAACGTCCAGCTCAAGTTCAACACCGGCGCGAACATCGAGCACACGCTGCTGGCCGGCCTCGACTATAGCTGGAACAAGGTCGGCAAGCGGTTCGCGACCACGGCGCTGGAGACGGTCGATCTCTACGACATCGATTACGATTCACTGCAGACCTACGACCCCAGCGGCCCGTTCGCCTATGATTCACAGAAGCAGCTCGGCGTCTACGTACAGGACCAGATCCGCTTCTTCGACCGCGTCTCGGTGATCGTCGGCGCCCGCCGCGACCATGTGACCAACTCCTCGGGCCAGGAGGACAATGCCACCACCTTCCGCGCCGGCATCATCGGCGAGGTCGGCGCAGGCTTCTCGCCCTTCTTCAGCTACACCGAAAGCTTCCTGCCGATCGCCGGCCGGCTGACCGGCCCTGGCGGCGTCCCGACCGACCCGTTCAAACCGCAGTTGGGCACGCAATATGAGGCCGGGGTGAAGTGGCAGCCCGATCTCCGGACGCTAGTCACCGTGACCGGTTTCAAGATCAAGGAGCGCAACCGCGTCCTCTATCTGGCGAACAACGTGACGACCCAGTCCGGCGAATTGTCCACCAAGGGCGTCGAGTTCGAGGCGAGCCGCGTCCTGCCGGGCAATTTCGAGCTGCTGCTGAACTATGGCTACAGCCAGCTCGATTCCGAGGTGAACACCAGTCTCGACTATATGCCGCGCCACACCGCGTCGGTCTGGTCGACCAAGACCTTCGGCGACACCAGCGGACCGCAGCTGAGGCTCGGCGCGGGCGTGGTGTATAGCGGCGAAAGCAAGTCGACCGGGGCGCTCGATCCCTATGGTCGGAACCCCCAGATCGCTCCCGGCACGCTGTACACGGTCGTCACCCCGTCGCGCACGACGGTCGATGCGCTCGCGGAGATCAGCTGGGACAAGTGGCGCCTGGCGATCAACGCCACCAACCTGCTGGACAACCGTGGTTTCGCCTCCTGCCTCGCGCGTGGCGACTGCTTCATGGCCGCCCCGCGCAACGTGATGGCGACGCTGGGCTTTCGGTTCTAGCAGGCGACGGCTCGGCATCACTGCTCGGCGGCATGGATGCCCGCCGGGCCGCCCGCCTCAGCCAACCTTGCTCCAGTGTTGCAGGGCCATGGCGTTGTAGCGGACCATCGCGTTCACGAGCGTGCCGCGCAGCTCCGTATCGACGAGATCGTCGGGCAGCAGCGGGTCCGAGTTGATCGCGCGGATGACGGATTGCCCGAGCAGGAAGGTTTCGCGCGCCGCCTCGGTGACCGGCATCCGCGCGGTCCTGGCCTCGCTGGCTTCCAGCTCGCCGATCCAGAAGCGATAGCCGTCCTCGATCAGGTCGGGTGACCACAAGGCGCGGAACCTCGCATCGTCCGCCGACTGCGCGACGCATCCGGCGAGGATGGTCGCCTGCGCGTCGAGCCCCAGCCCCGCGAGTTCGCCGGCCAGCGACGCCGTATCGCGCCGCAGATTGTCCGGCCGCACCCAGGCGCCGGTATCCGCCTCGACGAAGCCGGTAAGCCGCAACGCCCGCTCCCCCGCCTGGAGTCGCGGCCGGTTGATGCGGCCCAGATGGTGCGTCAGCACGACGATCCACGCCCCGTCCCACGGACGCACGCCATCCTCGACGCGCGGCCACTGGCGCGCCTTTGCATGCAGCGCGGCCGCGTTCGGGCCCAGCGAATAGACGCCTCTCTCAGCCTGGTCGGCGAGGCCCTCCCGCACCAGCCGTCCCAGCGCGACGCGCACCGCAGCGGGTTCGATGTCGAAGATGCGGGCACGATCGATCAGCGTCCCGGCGCGCAGCGGCGCGGGCGCGGCGGTGGACAGGAACCACAAGGCCAGCGACTTCGGCGTCACCGGCGCGCGCCAATCATGTAACATCTTTTGACTCATACTGCGTTATCGTGTTACTCAAGCTGCGGAAGGATCGCCAGGATGAAGGTAACCGATTTTCTTGCAAGGGACGAACTCGCCGCATTGACGCGGCGATCAAATCTGCGGGCGTGGTGGGCGTTCGCGGTGAACTGGGGGCTGATCGCCGGCGCGTTCGCCGTCGCGATCATCTGGCCCAACCCGCTGACGATCCTCGCCGCGATCCCGGTCATCGCCGCGCGCCAGCTCGGGCTCGGCATCCTCGTGCATGATTGCGCGCACAACGCGCTGTTCACCTACCGGCGCACCAACGAGGTCGTCGGGCAATGGCTCGCGGGGACGCCGATCAACCTCTCGCTCCAGGACTATCGCACCTATCATCTGGCGCATCATCGCCATGCCGGAACCCCCGACGATCCCGATCTCGGCTTCGTCGCCAGTTATCCGATCACCGCCCAGGCGCTGCGCCGCAAGCTGATGCGCGACGTGACCGGCCGCACCGGCTGGCGCGATCTCGTCCAGTCGCTCGCGCGCTTCACGATCGCCAAGCAATGGCCGTGGGTCGCCTTTCACATCGGCCTGTTCGCCGTGCTCGCGCTGGCGGGCGGCTGGTGGGCATACGGGCTGTGGTGGGTCGCGCAGATCTTCGCCTATCCCGTGATCGCGCGCCTCCGCCAGATCGGCGAACATGGTGTCGTGCCCGATCGCGGCGATGCAGATCCGCGCATGAACACCGCGACCACGATGGTATCCTGGTGGGAGCGGCTGCTGGTCGCCCCGAACCACGTCAATTATCATGTCGAGCATCACGTGGCGGCGGGTGTCCCGCCCTACCGGCTCGCGCGGATGCACCGCCTGCTGAAAGCGCGCGGCTTTTATGACGGGTTCGATTCGCTGTCGCACGGCTATCGCGACGTGGTGCGCCGCGCGACCCGCCGGGCCGCCTGACACGACCGTCGTGAGATCCGGACCGCGAGATTGACGACGCATGCGGACGCTCTAGACATCGCGCATGGGGTCGGAGGGGCAACGCGCGCCGGAATCGGGCGACAGGACAACGATCCTGCGAACGCTCGTCGAGGCGTATAGCCGGCCACTCAGCCGCTATTTCAACCGTCGCGTTTCGGCACAGCACGACGTTCCCGACCTCGTCCAGGAGGTGTTCCTGCGGCTCAGCCGGCTCGCCGACCCGAACGATATCCGCCAGCGCGACAGCTTCATCTTCGTCACAGCCGCCAATGTGCTGAAGGATCAGGCGCGCCGGGATCAGGTGCGTGGCGCCGGCTTGTCCGACCCGATCGACGATTTTTCACTCGAAGGTTCGGATTTTGCGCCCGACCGCGTCTTGGCAAGCAGGCAGGTCGCGCTTGCGTTGCGGCACGCGCTTGCCGAACTGCCCGAGCGCACGCGCGACGTGTTCGTGCTGCGGATGCTTGAGGGACTGAAGATGGCCGACGTCGCACATGCTCTCGCCATCTCGACGCGCGCGGCCGAGAAGCATCAGGCACGCGCACTCGCGCATGTCGCCGAGCGGCTGAAGGACTGGCGACCGTGATCGGGCCGCACCAAAGCGAGGCGGTGATGATCGAGGCCGCCGAATGGGCCGAGCGTCTCGACGACGATCCCAGCGACGCTACGCGCGTTCGGTTCGAAGACTGGCGGGCGCACCGCGGGCACGCGGCGGCGTTCGCGGCGGTTGCCGAGGCGCGGACCATGAGTGCCGCGCTGGCCGATCATCCCGAGATGCTGGCGCTGCGTCATGCCGCGGTGGCGCGCATCGCACTGGCGCGCGAACCGCGCCGCGCCGCGCCGTGGATGCTGGCGGCGGCGGCCTGTGCCGCGGTGGTCGCGCCGATCGCCTGGTTACGTCTCGCCGACGATGCAACCACGACGGGACGGGCGGCGCAGATCGCAGAAGCGCCCGTGTATCGCACCGCGACCGGGCAACGGCTGATGGTGACGTTGACCGACGGGTCGCGGTTGACGCTCGATACCGACAGTCGGGTGCGGATCGCGTATAGCGATGCCGAGCGGCGACTGGTGCTTGAACGTGGCCAGGCGCTGTTCGAGGTCGCAAAGCATCAGCGACGTCCGTTCGTCGTCACCGCGGGATCGCAATCGGTAACCGCGCACGGCACCGCGTTCGACGTCAGGCTCGACCCCGGTGCGGTACGGGTCGCTCTCGTCGAGGGGTTGGTGAGCGTCGCCTCCAGGGGCGGGCACGCGAAGCCGGTTGCAATGGTACCCGACGACGTCCTGACTGCGTCCGCGGGCGGCGTATCGCTGCGCCATGTGCCGGGCATCGCCTTGGCGCTGTCGAGCTGGAGCGAGGGTCGGCTGGTGTTCGAGGACACGACGCTGCGTCACGCGGTCGCCGAAATGAACCGCTATGGCACGCCGCGGATCGCACTCGCCGACACGCAGGCCGGCGATGTCAGAATCAGCGGATCGTTCCGCACCGGCGAGATCCAACCCTTCCTCGATGCGTTGCAGATGGGCTTTCCCGTGACCGTCGCGCGGAGCGTCGACGGCATCACGATCGCCACGAAAAAATAATTTCGGACGAGGGTTCGGGGTTTGAGGACCCCTGCGTCTTTATCCTCGGATCGACCCCGGCAGAGGGATCGCACACACAGGGAGGGTTGCATGACATCCACAGGCAGGACCGTGCTGTTGCGCGGCATGATGATGACCGCCTTGGCGCTAGGCGCAGGCGGCATCCCGATCGGCGTGACCGCCCAGGCGGCCGTCGGCGTCCGGATCGCCCGACAGGACATGAGCACCGCGTTGCTCGCCTTTTCCCGCCAGAGCGGCAAACAGATCCTGTTTTCGCCGACGCTTGTTCGTGGGAAGACTGCGCGCGCGGTGACCGGCCGGATGGAGGTCGGCGACGCACTGGCGACGATCCTCAAAGGCTCGGGGCTCGGCCACAAGCTGACGCCGAGCGGCGCCTATCTGATCGTCGATGCACAGGACCAGTCCACCGGTGACGTAGCGACGGCGCGCGCCGTTGCGCCCACGCAGGATTCGACCGCGACGGAAGCCGCGCCCGAAGAGCCCGCTCCGGACATTGTCGTGATCGGCACCGCGGGCGCCGGTACGCGGCGGCAGGATGCAGCGTTCGCGGTGACCACGATCGACAGCACGATGGCGCAGCGGCTGGGCACCGCCAGCACCGCCGAGGTGCTCCGCGCAGTACCGGGCGTCAGCACCGAAAGCTCGGGCGGCAAGACCGGCGCGAACATCTTCGTGCGTGGCTATCCATCGGGCGGCGATGCGGAATACGTCACCTTCCAGACGCAGGGCATGCCGTTCTTCCCGCCGCCGACGCTGTCGTTCCTCGAGAACACGCAGTTGATCCGGATCGACGAGACGATCCAGCGCGTCGAGGCGGTCCGTGGCGGCACCGGCGCCTTGTTCTCGAACGGCCAGCCCGGCCTGACGGTCAACCTCGTCCAACGCGAGGGCAAGCAGACGCCAGCCGGGTTGCTCAAGCTCAGCGGCACCGATTTCGGTGAGTTCCGCGTCGACAGCTATGTCTCCGGCCCGATCGACGACAGCACGACCTACATGGTCGGCGGCTATTACTCGACCTCGCGCGGCATCCGCGACGCGCAGTTCGAGGCGGAGCGTGGCGGCCAGATCACCGGCAATATCCGGCATGATTTCGACAAGGGCTCGATCCTGCTGTTCGGCCGCTATCTCGACGATCGCGGCCAGTGGCTGCTGCCGATCCCGGTCGTCCAGGACGGCGACAAGATCCGCGAATATGCCGGCTTCGACGCCGGTACCGGCACGCTCGTCGGGCGCGACACGCGGATCAGCGTGCGCAACGACGGCAGCCGGGTCGATCTGGCCGACGGACGCAGCGCGAAGACCTATAACCTCGGCGGCAATTTCGATTACGACCTCGGCAGCGGGATTACGATCCGCGACCGCGGCAGCTGGATGGAGGGCGATGCCGACACGATCGGTCTGGTCCCCGGCGGCACCCCACCGATCACCGCCGCCGCCTATGCCGCCGGCAAGGGCGGGACGATCGGATCGCTCACCTACGCCACCGGCGGTGCCGCGGCGTCGCCCAATACCGCGGTCGTCGAGGCCGGGCTGTGGAGCGTCGAGAAGCATATCCAGGCGTTCGTCAACGATTTCGCGCTGGAGTGGAAGTCGGGCGGCAACACGCTGACCGGCGGCGTCTATTACACGCGCTACAAGTCGCGCGACCGGTGGAATCTGGGCAACAGCATGCTGCTGACCGCCGAACCCAATGCGCGCCGCCTCAACCTGACGCTGGCGGATGGCCGGATCGTCACGCGCGACGGCTTCTCGGGCGGTTCGACCTTCAAGGTCAACGCGCGCTACACCGGCGAGGACGTCGCGGGCTATGCGGTCGACGAACTGCAGATCACCGACAAGCTGCGCATCGACGGCGGCGTCCGCTACCAGCATCACTCGGTCGACGGTACGCTCGAGAACCTCGCCGGCACGGTGCCGGCGGCGGGCGCGGACGGCAATCCGCTGACGCTGTACGACAATGGCGACGCACAGTTGAACGGCACGTTCCGCACGATCCGCTATCGCGGCGATGCGTGGTCGTGGACCGGCGGCGTAAACTACGACCTGACCCGCCAGATCGGCGCCTTCGTCCGCTACAGCCGCGGCAACAGCTTCCCGTTCTTCGACAATCTGCGCGACGGCATCGACGTGGCGCCACAGGTCGACAGCTATGAAGGCGGCGTGAAGGTGTCGACCGAGATCGCGAACCTGTATGCGACGCTGTTCCACAACACCTTCGACGGGCTCGCGACGACGGTCATCACCAGCGGCGCGCCGATCGCGTCGATTGGCGGCGCCAAGGCGACCGGCGTCGAGTTCGAGGGGCAGTTGCGGCCGTTCGCCGGCTTCACGCTCAGCGGCTCGGCGACGTATCTTGATGCCAAGTACCGCGACTTCTTCACCGACGGCGGCCTGACCGATCTGACCGGCAACCGCGTGCAGCGTCAGCCGAAATGGCAGTGGCGCGTCACGCCCGCCTACGATCTGGAACTCGGCGGCGACACGAAGGCTGGCGTGTATGCGACGATCGGCTATGTCGGCGACCGGTTCTCCGACGTCCAGAACGCGCAGGTCCTGCCGGGCTATTACAAGCTCGACGCAGGTGCCACGCTCGACCTGACCCCGCAGATCCAGTTCCAGGTGATCGGCGATAATCTGACCGACGAGATCGGACTGACCGAGGGAAATCCGCGCACGCTTGGGTCACAGGGTAGCGGCACGATCCTTGCCCGGCCGATCGTCGGCCGATCGATCCGGTTCGCCGCCGCGTTCAAGTTCTGAGATACGCCGGATCGATCCCGCATCGCGCGGGATCGATCCGCTTTGCGGGATATTCGCGACGTCATGAAAAATGTTCTCCGTTTTGCCGCGCTGGCATCGGTCGCGGCGATCGCGCCCGCACAAACCGGCCCCGCTTCCGCTCCCTCATCGGTACGATCACCCGCCGACATCTATGGTCCGTTGTTTCGCGCGGTGCAGCAGGGCCATGTGTTCGCGGACGGCAAGACGTTCGTCGACGCCGTGCCGAAGCGCGCAGCCGATGCGATCATGGCGGATTACGCGCGAGCCAAGCCGGTAGGTGCGGCGCTGAAGGCGTTCGTCCTCGCCAACTTCACGGTGCCCGGCGAGAATGATCGTGGCGCGGACGATCTCAGGGCGCATGTCCGGGCGTTGTGGCCGCAACTCGTGCGCCAGCCGGTCGTGCCTGTCGCAGGCAGTTCCGCGCTGCCGCTGCCCGCACCCTATGTCGTGCCGGGCGGGCGCTTCCGGGAAATCTATTACTGGGACAGCTATTTCACGATGCTCGGGCTGAAGGTCGACGGCCAGCAGCCGCTGGTCGAATCGATGCTCGACGATTTCACCAGCCTGATCGAGCGATACGGCCATATCCCGAACGGCACGCGGACCTATTATCTCAGCCGGTCGCAGCCGCCTTATTACGCGCTGATGCTCGACCTTTCGACGAATACCGATCCACTGGTGGCAAAGCGCCGGTTGGCGGCGTTGCGCGCGGAACATGCGTTCTGGATGAAGGGCGAGACGTGCCTGACCCGCCAGCCCGCTTGCCTGCGTGTGGTGCGGATGCCCGACGGCAGTATGCTCAACCGTCATTACGACGACCGCGACACGCCACGCGACGAATCCTATGCCGAGGATGTCGAGACCGCCGCCAAGGCAGGCCCCCGCCCCGCCACCGAGACACAGCGCGACCTGCGCGCCGGTGCGGAAAGCGGATGGGACTTCAGCTCGCGCTGGCTGCGCGATCCGCAGTCGCTCGCGACGATCCATACCACCGACATTGTACCGGTCGATCTCAACAGTCTTTTATGGGTGATGGAACAACGCATAGCCGAACGCTGCCGGATCGCCGCCGATACACCCTGCGCGACCGCATTCAACACGCTCGCGGCAAAGCGCAAGGCAGCGATCGACCGCTATCTCTGGCAGCCCTCGTCTGCGCGCTACGCAGACTGGGACCTGTCGACGCGCAAGCCGACCGCCAGCATCAACGCAGGCATGCTGCATCCGCTATTCGTTGGTCTCGCTTCGCCCGCACAGGCGAAGTCGGTGGCGACGACGGTCCGCAATTCGCTGGTCGCCGAGGGCGGCCTGCGGACGACCACGCTCAGGACCGGGTTGCAATGGGACGAACCCAATGGCTGGGCGCCGCTGCAATGGGTGGCGATCGCGGGGCTCGAGGCGAACGGCGAGCCTGCGCTGGCGAAGGATATCGCCCGCCGCTGGCTTGGCACGGTCGGTGCTGCCTATGCCGAGACGGGCAAGATGCTCGAGAAATACAATGTCGAGCAGCGCACGCCGGGTGGGGGCGGCGAATATCCGGTGCAGGACGGCTTCGGCTGGACCAACGGCGTCACCAGCGCGCTCCTGGATCGTTTTCCCGACCTCGCACGGCCTTGAGCCATATTCCGCACAATGACGACGGATCACCGCTAGCTTTTGCGCGGCGGAGGAGCGGCATCTTCCACTCTGACGTTGCTACCAGCGCTGATTGATCGGCCGCGGTGGCCAAGACCGGCAGCTATAGTCCTGCCGCTATCGCTTGCGCTGCCTCGCCGACGTCGCGCGCGACCAGCGTCGGCTGAGGGATACCGTCCAGGACTAGAGGTGCGTTCACGCCGCGCGTGACCAAGGCGGCCTTCCACCCAAACGACTGCGCGCCGATCGTGTCCCATGTATGGGCCGCGATCAGCCAGGTAGCGTCCGGGGAGGACGCCATCGTATCCTGTACCAGCTGATAGGTTGCCGGCGCCGGCTTGAAACGCTGCACGGTATCGACCGTGAACCGCCGATCGAACATCGCTCCAAGACCGGCCCTGTCGAGCGCATCCGGCCCGGCACTCGCCGGCGAGTTGGTGAGCGTGACGATCGAGAACCCGGCGTCTTTCAGCACGGCGAGACCGGCTGCGACGTCGTCGTGTACCGGCATATCGGACATCAGCGCGCCAAGCTGGCGGACATGTTCGTCCGTCACCGCGATGCCGTGGACCTCGCCCAGCATGCGCAAGACGCCGCCGCCCAGCTTTCCGAACGGAACGTAAGGCCCGGCCAGCGACAGCGTCTGCGAATACAGGATCACCTGTGCGAACCATTCCCGCATCCGACCGGGGGTCGTGAAGATGTCGGTGAAGAGAGGCTCGAGAACATTCAGATCGAGCAACGTCTCGTTGACGTCGAATACGATCAACGGTCGTGTATTCATGCGCGCATATCTCCGGCAAGCCTTCGCTGGGGCGTGAACCAGCAGATCACGCCGCGCAACATGATAGAAGCGATCGGCGGTACCGACGCCGCGGTCGTCCCCCGCCCAGTCGAAGCAGACCCCCCGGAAGATTGTCGTAAGGACCTGCCGCCGGTATTGGGGCTGCGTTCGATCCCTACGCAGGAGCCGTCATGGCCAAGGTTTTCATCATCGGCGCGGCCGGCAAGGTCGGCTCGCGGCTCGCCAAGTTGCTCGCGGCGGGTGGGCACACCGTCCTGGCACTGCATCGCAAACCGGAACAGGCCGATGCGCTGGCGGCGGCCGGTGCCACACCGATTCTCGGCGATCTCGCCGCACTCGATGCAGACGCGCTGGCCGCACTGATCGGCGTTGCCGATACCGTCGTCTTCGCGGCTGGTGCAGGCGGCGCTGGCATCGACGTGACGAACGCGATCGACGGACGTGGTCTCGAGACCGCCGTCGCGGCGGCTCGACAGGCCGGGGTCAGCCGGTTCGTGCTCGTGTCGGCGTTCCCCGACGCCCTGCGGGATGGCGATCGCAACGAGGGCTTCGAGAATTACAGCCGCGTCAAGAAGCTGGCGGACGCGCATCTCGTCGCCAGCGGGCTGAAATATGTGATTCTGCGGCCCGGCACGCTTACCGACGATCCCGGGACCGGCCGCGTTCGGGCGGATCTGGCGATCCCGTACGGCACAGTCTCGCGCGACGACGTCGCCGCAACGCTGGCCGCCATCGTCGAACGGCCCGATCTCGGCCGCATCATCATCGAACTTACTGAGGGTGATCAGCCGATCGGTCCGACGCTCGATCGTCTGGCCGGGCGCTGATCGCCCCTAACCCCAGAACGTCTTGCGATCGAGAAGATCGTCATACGCCTCGGCCGCGGCGTCGATGATCTTCGATTTCTTGCGATGCGCCAGCAGGTCCTTCGCCCCGGGGTCGTCGCGCAGGCCAACCCGGTCCAGAACCACCGGCGCCGTCGCCATATCGTTCAGTGCGCCAAGCTCGTCCTGCAGCGTCTCCAACGATCCCACGAACTTCCCATAGCGACGCGAACGCTTCTTGCTCGAGAAGACGGAGCCGAGAAACTCCGCGCCATAGCGGAGTCGTTTGGCGGTCTTGCGGACTTCATGGCGTTCCTCGTCTGCCAGCGTCGAAAGCGACCGACCACGCTTCCTGATGCGACGACGCAAAGCGTGCAACGTCTCCGCCGCGAACTGCCGTGCCGAGGCGTCCCGTGCATCGCGCGTCGATGGCGCGGTGCGCCACGCCCCGCACGCCAGCCACTCCGTCAGATCGAGCATCAGGACGCGAACCCGGTCCGAGCCCAGCACAGTGTCGACTGCGGCATAGGCAGCATCGCGAGCCTGGCTCAACCGCTCGAATAACGAGCCGCCGGGCTTCGCCTTGGCCAGCAACACATCCAGGTCGCGCGCGTCGCCCAGCACCGAACCCAGCCAGCGCAACTCGCTCTGGAAATGCGGCACCTCGTCGCCGTCGAGCAAGGGCTTGAAGATCGAAAAGGCCGACCGCAACCGACGCAACGACACGCGCGCCTGATGCAGGGCCTCGGCATTGGCCTGATCGAGCAGGATAGTCTCGTTCAGGCGATATTGGCGTATGCACGAGCCGGCGACCGCCTCGAAAGCGTCCGCCGCGGATGCGGTCCGGCCCAGCGCGATCCGCTCCGCTTTGAACGCCCTGGATACGGGACGGAGCAGGTCATGGCCGCGCTCGGACTTGGTCACCACGCCCAAGCGGACCGGAAACTGCGCCGCCAGCGTCCTGGCCAGCACGAACAGAGCGGCCGGCTCTCCCTGCTTCAGCTCCAGCTCGAGCTCGCAGATCGGCGACTGGCGGTCACCCGCAGCAACATGACCACGGTCCAAGACCAGCTCGATCGACGCCTCGCCGCTGGCGATCATCCACGTCAGGCGCTCGACCGCGACGGTGAAGATCGGCGCGATTGTGCCGGCCTCGTCGCCGAGCAGCGCCGAGATGGGCGTCCGGTCGTCGACGACCGGCGTCATGTCGGCCACCTCGATTTCCCATTCGGATCGCGCGAAGAGACCCGCCGCCTTCGCATCCGCGACCTTGATCGTCTGCGTCCGCGTGTCGCCGGACTGCCGAATGCGCAACGAGACGCCGCCTTGTGAAAGCGCGAGATCGGGCGCGTCGAAATACACCGCCTGCATCTGCCGCATGCTCGCCGGAGCGCCGAACAGGTCGGACTCGGCAAAGACATCGGCCGCGGCGACGTCCAATACCAGCTTCAGCTCGACTTCCTGCGACACTGGCTACCTTCCCGTAAACCCACGACACTTCATGCTCATGGCAACCGGCAATAGTCCTTCTGGTTCCCGGTGAGCCAGCCCGCAAAACCTTGTTCGCTTCACCGCATTTGCATGAACAGCGCGAGTGCGTTGCGGACGCTATCCGCGAAGCGGTCGTAGATCACGCGTGCGACCTCGGCGATGACAGGCTGACGATCGCGTCCCCCTCGCGCGAATATAGCGACTGCCACCCGGCGGCCGTCAGGCATTGTAATGAACCCGACATCGTTGGTGATGCCGTCCAGCGTGCCGGTCTTGTCCTCTACTCGAGTGCCCGCGGGAAGCAGAGCGCGGATGCGGCGGGTTCCCGTCGCGCATCGGCTCATCAGTTCGAGCAGAAACGCGCGGCTTTGCGCCGTTAGAACGGTACCATTGTCGAGCTTGTTCAACAGCGTGACCATGGCAACCGGCGTAGCAACATCCTTGCTGTCGGCGAGGTGGCCGCGCTCTCGAAGCAACTGGGCTATGGTCCGGTCCATCCGGATGCCGGGTATCTTTTGGGAAGAAAGCCACTGCTGGATCGCGACGGGCCCGCCTAGCGCGGCAAGCAGCTGGTCGGTTGCCCGGTTGTCGCTGCGGATAATCATCAGCTCCATGACTTTCGCCGCGGGTCGGCCAACGATCATGTCGCCGAGGCTGCGTCGCCCTTGATCGACCTCGGCGAGGTAGGTCGCTGCAACGGCAATCTTGACCGTGCTCGCCATCGGGAATTGGGTATCGCCGTTGATGGAAACCATCGAGCCATCGCGAAGGTCGAGCGCTGCAATGCCGTAGTCTCCCGAGCGTTCCGCGACCAACTTGCCCAGCGCGCGCTCGAGTCCGATGAGTTCAGGGGAGCTTGCGGCCGCCGGTGCCGGGACAAGGATGCTTGCGGCGATACTCGAAAGGAGCAGGCGGAAAAGCAGGGACGCGCGCATCGATAGTCCTCGAATGTTGTCTTTCAGCGACCTGTTCATGGTAGACCGAAAAACCTGAACGTGTCATGTTGCATGCCGGTGAAGTTCGGACAACGGCGGCTCGCGACGCCGGTTGGTTATACCTCCGCCGCGGCGGCTTTTTGGGCAAGGCGCGCTGAGCCAGCCACGCCAATATCGAGCCGCCACCAGAGGCGAGCGTCAGTACCGACCCTTCCCGACCCCGCGGCGGGACGACCGCAGGCTCCGATTACTGCAGATCGGAGAAACGAATTGCCGATCTCGCGGCGCAATGGAAAGATGCCATCATGCAGATACTCAAAGCGGCCGGCCTCGTCCTCCTCGCGTCAGTGCCCGCGAATGCCCAAATTGTCGCGCAGCCCTCGGCGGGAACATACCAACGCGCGGTAGCAGCCGGTTACAAGGCGGCGCTCTACTGCTCCGGCATCTTCAATGCCGGTCGCACGCCTGCGCAGATCGATGCCGATGAACTGGCCGGCATCTATCCCGAATACGAGACGATCGTGCCGACGCTGACGGCGAACGTCGATCATGGTCTCCAGACCGTTTCTGTAGCGTTCGATCCCCAGCTACCGCCCAGACGCGCAGCCTGGACCAGCGGACGGGGTTGCGTGACGCTGCCGATCGGCAGCACGGCACCGTCTGGCCGCAAGTCGACAGCGGCACCGTTGATCACGGCGGCGGATTCTCGGCGCTGGCCACAGGGCGACGCCGGCATCGCACCGCGCCCGACAGCCGCGCTGACCGGCGCCGTCGGCAAGGCATTCGGGACAACATATGGCGTCGGTACCAAGACGGTCGGCGTAATCGTCGTGAAAGACGGCGAAGTTCTTGCCGAGCAATATAGCCGCGGCTTCGGGCCGTTCGTGTCCAACAGGACGTGGTCGGTCGGCAAGTCGATCGCTGGTACACTCATCGGCCTCAGCAATGCGAGCGCGTTGAAGGCTTCCGCAGCCGTACCGCAATGGAAGACGGGCGATCCCCGTCAGGCTATCACGCTCGACAATTTGCTACGGATGGGATCCGGCCTGCACAGCGACACCGCTGGAAATCGCACCGATGCCATCTACTTCGGCGGCACCACGGTAGACGAACAGGCGGTGTCCTGGCCCTTGGAGGCTCAGCCCGGCAGACGTTTTCGCTACGCCAACACCGATATCCTGCTCGCGGTCTACGCCACGCGGCAGGCAATCGGCGAGGCCCGGTACCGCGCATTGCCGGGCAGCCTGTTCGGCCCGCTCGGCATGTCGCACACCGTCGCCGAGACGGACTGGCACGGCAATTACATCCTCTCCAGTCAGGTCTGGTCGACCGCCCGCGACTTGGCGAGGCTGGGGTTGTTCTGGTCGCAGGACGGCGTCTGGCAGGGCAAGCGCCTGTTGCCGGCAGGCTGGATGCGCACCATGACGACGCCGAGCGGACCGCAGCCCGCGAGCGGACCGGGCTATGGCGCGACGATGTGGCTGTTCGGCGCCAAGCAGGGCCTGCCCGAGGGCAGCTTCGCCGCGCAAGGCAACCGGGGCCAGTATGTGATGGTGATCCCGTCCCGCCATCTGGTGGTGGTCAGGCGCGGCGAGGATCCCGGCACTGCCCGGTTCGACATCGCTCGCTTCGCTGCGGCCGTTGCCGCCGCGGTGCCATAGGCTTTTCACGCAGGGTCAGACTGCCTCTAAACGTCATCGCGATCGGCCCCCGCCGGGGCCGCGTGCACTGGCCGGTACGCCGGCATAGACGGCACGCAGCGCCGGTTCGATCTGCGCGGGCGCGACGCCGGCCTTTTCCAGACTCGCCGGACTGTTGGTCAGCAACGTGTGGATCACCACCGTGTCGCCCGACCGGATCGTCAGCACCGGCTTGTCGGTCGCGTCGTAATGCCCCCGGGCGACCGTCTGCGGCGTCGCCTTATTCGTAGGTCGCAGCACCCGCGGGCGTCGCAGTGGCAGCGAGAGCGGCAAGGATCAGGTGGCGCATCGTCATCCCCTCAATAGGCCAGCGCGCAGCCGTCGGCGCGCATCTCGCTCGCCGCGGCATAGACGCGGGTTGCACCGTCCATGCGGTGTTCGACGCATTCGTAGCGGCCAAAGCCCCCGTCGGGCTCGCCGATCGTCCAGCCGATCTCGGCCAGACGCAGCTTCGTGACGGCAGGCACACCCGATTCCAGTCGCAGCAATCCACGCGGCCCTAGCCCGGCCGCATCTTCTCCCACCGATTGCGACGAGCCCTCGTGGTGCCAGCGTGGCGCATCGCCGGCCGACTGGACCTCGAGCCCGTAATCGACGCGGTTGACGATGATCTGCGTCTGCCCCTGCGGCTGCATGTCGCCGCCCATCACGCCGAAGCTCATCCAGGGATCACCGCCGCGCGTCGCGAAGCCGGGGATGATCGTCTGGAACGGCCGCTTGCCGGGCGCGTAGATGTTGGGGTGACCGTCTTTCAGGCTGAACAACTGCCCGCGATCCTGGAACATGAAGCCCAGGCCATCGGCGACCAACCCCGACCCCATGCCACGGAAGTTCGACTGGATCATAGACACCATCATGCCGTCCTTGTCGGCGCAGCTGAAATAGGTGGTGTCGCCGTGGCTGGGCGCCTGGCCGGGATGGACCGGATCGAGAATGCGGTCGCGACGGATCAACTTGGCACGCTGGCGGGCATAGTCCTTCGAGATCAGCCACTCGACCGGGACCTTGCTGAAATGCGGGTCGGCATAGAAGCGCGCGCGGTCTTCATAGGCGAGCCGCTTGGCCTCCGCCTGGAGATGGATCGACAGCGGCGACTGGAAGCCTGAATCGCCGACATCGAAGGTCTCGAGGATGTTCAGCATCTGCAGCGTCGCGATGCCCTGCGTATTGGCGCCGAGCGCATGCACGTCGACACCGCGATAGCCGGTCCGGTGCGGCGCGATCCATTCCGACCGATGCGCGGCCAGATCCTCGAAGCGCAGCCAGCCGCCGATCCGCTTGAAGTAGCGATCGACGACACGGGCGATCTCGCCGGAGTAGAACGCGTCGCGCCCGCCCGCGGCGATCGCACGATAGGTGCGGGCGAGATCGGGATTGCGGAACACCTGCCCGGTCGCAGGCCCCTTGCCGTCCGCAAGGCCATAGGTCTTCAAGGCGTTCGCGGTTTCCTCGATGCCGTTACCCGGCCGGCGGAATGCCGCCATGCTGCGTCGGATATAATAGGCGATGATGTCCGGCACCGGCGCCCCCGCCTCGGCATGCGCGATCGCCGGCTCGAACAGCTGCGCCCAGGGCAGCCGGCCATAGCGTCGATGCATCGTCCACCAGGCATCCACCGCGCCAGGCACCGATACGGACACAGCGCCCAGCGGCGGCAACGCACCGCCGCGTGCCCGCGACCGCACCGTTTCCAGGCTCAGGCCGCGCGGCGATGCGCCCGATCCGGCCAGCCCGACGACCTTGCGCTGCTTCGGATCCCAGATCATGGCATAGGCGTCGCCACCGATGCCACTCGACGTCGGCTCCAGGAAACCAAGGCAGGCATTGATCGCGATCGCGGCGTCGACCGCCGATCCGCCTCGGCGCAGGATGTCGATCCCGGCCTGCGTCGCCAGCGGATGTGCGGTCCCCACAGCGCCGTTGAGGCCGTACGCGGCGGTGCGCGAGGCGAAACTCGCGCCGACCGGACGATCCCCCGCGGCTACGTCGGGACGAAGGAAACGGTCCTCGCCGGCAATCCAGCGCGGCGGAAGCGCAGTGGTCGCCGGCTGAGGCGCGCCACCCTGTCCGGGTCCCGGGACACCCTGCTTTCGTGCAACCCCGCGGTCGGGCTGACCACCCTGAGCCATGCCAAGGCCCGGCAGCAATGCGGCCCCCGGCAGGGCGGCGATGAAAGTTCGACGACGCATGATAGACGCTCCCGGTGCTGATGCCCGATCCTCGCGGGCTCCGCAGGCGAGTGCAAGCGGTCGATAGGGGCAGCGGCGCTTTGCCGCCCGGTTACCGAACGCGACCAATCGCGATCGCCGAGCGGCTCTTCTCTCAATCGCGTGGGGCGCGGGCGATCACGGCCTGCGCCGAACGGAGACGGGCCTTCCAGATTTTTACCGATGGGTGCGCGGACGCCAGGCCGGCAAGCCGCCCTTCGATCTGAGCGACCTCTCGCTTAGCCACATCGAGCTCGGCGGCTGTTGGCGCAGGTTGGATATTGGCGCGCGCGTGCGCGCCGGTGCGTCCCTTGCTCTTGGTCATGACAACGCGATGGTCTTAAATGCCAAGCGCCGTCAATGAGAGACGGCACATCGCAGCTCGTCGTGGCGGCTGCCCAGAATGCGCCTTTCCCGCTCATCTCGGCCGTAGAGCCTTTCAGAATGAATCGGTTGGGTTTGTCTCGGAAGAACGAGCCGGGCGATCGCCCATGCGTTCGCCGAGCCTCACCGGGCGCGCTGGCAGCCAGCTTGGATCGAACGCGATCGTTCCCGGGCGGAATAGCATCACGACCGTCGAGCCCAGCAGGAAGCGGCCCATTTCCTCACCCTGTTCGAGAACGATCTCTCGATCGGCATAGGACCATTCCGCCAGCTTGCCGGTACGCTTCGCATTGACGGCGCCGTGCCAGGCCGTGGCTATGCTGCCGACGATGGTGGCTCCGACCAGCACCATGACGAAGATGCCGTGCTCCGAACTCTCGAATACGCACACGAGGCGTTCGTTTCGCGCGAACAGATTGGGCACGCCGCGCGCAGTGACGGGGTTCACGGAAAACAGGCTGCCCGGAATGTAGCGCATGCTGATCAATCTGCCGGCGCACGGCATATGGAGACGGTGATAGTCACGCGGCGATAGATACAGGTTCGCGAAACTTCCGTGACGGAACTCCGCGGCCAGTGCGCCGTCGTCGCCGATCAATTCGGTCGTGGTGAACCGGTGCCCCTTGGCCTGTACGATGTGATGGTCGTCGATCGCCCCGACCTGGCTGATCGCGCCATCCACCGGGCAGACGAAGTCGGCATGCGCGAGAGGGCGGATCCCCTTGCGCAGGGGTCGCGAGAAGAAGTCGTTGAAGCTGGCGTAGCTTGCGATGTCCGGATTTTCGGCTTCGCTCATATCGACCCCGTATCGGCCGACGAACCAGCGGATCAGCCGGGTGGTCATGGCACCGCCCCGCGCCCGGGCGATGCGACCAGCCAGAAGGGTCAGGCGCTGTTTTGGCAGGGCATGTTGAAGCAGGATGGTGAAGCGTTCGGACATCTTGGACCCTCGAATAGTCGCCAGCGGCTGTAACGGTCGATTGTTCCGCTACGCGAGCGTTTCCTCAAGCAGATCCCTGCGGCACCCTCGAGCGGGCGCATTTCGAATAGCGCGCGGCACCATCATAGGGCGCGCATCGGTGGTCGCGTGGAAAGGCTGTGCTTGCGCGTCCGACCTGACACCTTACCGCCATACTTTTACGGCCAACCGCGGTTCTCGAACGCGTGCGACGCCCTCATGGGCCGCCGTCTGGATATTGGCTTCTATCCCAACCTTGCCGACGCAAGACGTGGCGTCGGACTGTCCGACGCCACGAAACGCTTCAGGTCATCGATCTTCAGGGCATCAAGACGGTGTCGACGACGTGTACCACACCGTTCGACTGCATCACGTCTGCCGTCGTTACGGTCGACTTGCCACCCTTGGCGTCGGTCAGCACGATCTTGCCACCGGAGACACGCGCCGTCAGCGCCTCGCCCTGCACGGTGGTGAGGGTCGCCTTGCCGCCCCCGGCCTTGATCGCCGCCAGCGCCGCCTTCGCCGTGATCGTCCCCGGCACGACGTGATAGGTCAGGACACCGGCAAGCTGAGCCTTGTTCTCAGGCTTCAAGAGCGTCGGCACCGTGCCGGCGGGTAGTTTCGAAAAGGCCGCGTTCGTGGGTGCGAACACCGTGAACGGGCCAGGACCAGACAGGGTCTCGACCAGATCCGCGGCCTTCACGGCGGCAACAAGCGTGCTCAGGTTGCTCGCAGCGGACGCATTCTGGACGATCGTCTTGCTTGCATACATGGCGGCGCCGCCAACTTTCGGGTTAGCCGCCACCGCAATAACCGGCACCGATACCGATAGGGCGAAGCAAACGCCCAATGTGCGCGCGATCCGTGATGTCATGTTGATTTCTCCTAGCGTCATACACCCCCGCTTGCTCGCCACCGACAAGCTTTCGGGACCCAGAAGCGACAGGCTTGGATTAAAGCCGCACCCCCTTTTCGGGGCGCGACGTACTTCACCGCCGCTCCATTGCGCTGTTTTGCTACTCGACGTGCGGCAAGCAATACGGACTAAGGGATAGGTTCGACTTAGCAAGGGTACGAAGACATAGTTTGATCACGAGACGACGACGGGGGCGGTAACGGGATATGGGCCAGGCGCGCAGCGGGACGCACGGCGTGTCGATTTCAAATTTCTTTGCCGACGCCTGATCCAGCGGGATAGCGTGCATGATGGCTCGCCTCAAAATCACGATTCGCCAACTCAGCTATTTCGTTGCGCTTGCCGAAGAAGGCAGCTTCACGCGGGCCGCCGAGCGCATGGGCATTTCGCAGCCTTCGCTGTCGCAACAGATCCGCATCCTCGAAACGATCGTCGGCACCACGTTGTTCGAGCGTGGCGGGCCCGCCATCCTGACCCCGCTCGGGCGCGACTTGCTCGACAAGGCGCGGCGCATCCTCCTCGATGTCGCCGATCTCGAAGATTTCGGGACGACATCGAGCGATCCGTTGATCGGCACGATCCGGCTCGGCGTATCGCCGACGCTGGGCGCCTATCTGTTGCCCGGGCTCGTCGCGCGCTTGCACCGCGAGCATCCGGCGCTCCGGGTCCATGTCCGCGAAGGCCTGCCGACCGCGCTCGCGTCGGGGCTTGCCAGCGGCATCCACGACCTGATCCTGGCGCAACTCCCCGTGCCGGGCGGCGCGTTTCACAGTGAAAGACTGTTTCGCGAGCCCCTGTACGTCGCGATGGCAACCGATCACCCGCTGGGTGCCAAGGCGATCATCGCCCCCGCCGATCTGCGCGGCGCCAATTTGCTCACCCTGCTGCCCGAATACCGGCTTTCCGAGCAGATCGCGGCGATCGCCGCCGATGTCGAGGCGACCGTATTGCGCGATTACGAAGGCACCAGCCTCGATGCGATCCGGCAGATGGCAGGCATGAACATGGGGCTCGCCTTGTTGCCCGAACTCTATGTCCGGCAGGAAATTCGAGAGGGTGACGATGTCACGGTCAGGCCGATTAAGGGTGGCCGCTATTACCGGGAGATCGGCCTTTTGTGGCGACAGGGCGCAGGGCGAGCGCCTGCCTATGGCCTGATCGCCGATCTGCTACGCGCCGTCGGCCCATAGGTAAATCCTATCGAAGAGATAGGCACCGCTATCTTGCTCCAATGCAAAGGACCGGCAATCCTTATACCGGATCAGGTGCGAGGGTCGGATGGCGAGCGAACATATCGGATGGCGGGCGGCATCGAGCTGGCTCGCGGAGATCGTCGGGCCGGACATGCCCTATGTCCGCCTCGCGATGGTGTATGGCGTGGCGATCAGCCTGTTGTCGCTCGCCACGCCGATCTCGGTACAGCTGCTGATCAACAGCGTCGCCAATACCGCAATGCCGGCGCCGCTCTGGACGCTGGCGGGACTGTTGCTGGGGCTGTTGCTGGTGGTCGCAGGGCTGAGCGCGATGCGGTTCTGGATGATGGCGTTGTTCGAGCGGCGGCTGTTCGCGCGCATCGTCGCCGAGATCACCGTCCGCGCGGTCCATGCGCAGAACCCGTTCTTCGCCGATCAGAATCGCGGCGACCTGTTCAACCGCTATTTCGATCTCGTGGTGGTGCAGAAAGCCGTCCCGAGCCTGGTCATCGGCGGGTTCACGATCATCCTGCAATCCGCGGTCGGGCTGATCGTCACCAGCTTCTATCATCCCTTCTTCCTCGGCTTCAACGCGCTGCTGCTGCTCGTCGTCCTGGCCATCTGGATGATCTGGTCGCGCGGCTCGATCCGCTCCGCGGTCCAACTCAGCCACGCCAAGCACGACGCTGCGCGCTGGCTCGAAGGCGTCGGCGGATCGAACGGCTTCTATAAATCGAGCCGCCATTTCGACTTCGCCATGGACCGGTCGGAAGCGGTCACCGCAACCTATGTCGACCGGCATCGCCGCTATTTTCGCTACAGCTTCACCCAGACCGTCGCATTCCTGCTGCTCTATGCGTTTGCGAGCGCGGCGCTGCTCGCGCTTGGCGGCAATCTGATCCTGCGCGGCGAGCTGTCGATCGGGCAGCTGGTCGCCGCCGAGCTCATCCTCAGCGGCGTCTTCTACGGCGTGTCGCAGCTCGGCTGGTATCTTGACTCGTTTTACGACCTCGTCGCGAGCGCGGAGGAACTGTCGCTGCTCTACGCGATCCCGCAGGAGGACGCGGTGCGGACGTCCGGCAAGGCGCCCGGCGACGGCGCGGTGCGTCTCGACGGCGTGGTGACCGAGGGCGCGCGGTTCGATTTTACGCTCGCGGCGGGCGAACAGCTCGTCATGCGCGCCGATGGCGATGCCGAGCGTCAGCTGGCGATGGTGCTCAAGCGCCATGTCGTCCCCGAGCGCGGGCTGGTGACGGTGGGCGGCGCCGACATGGCCACGTTCGACATGTATCTGCTGCGCTCCGAGGTGATGGTGCTCGACCGGCCGACGATCGTCGAGGTGACGATCCGCGACTATCTGACGCTCGCCGCCGCGGATGCCGATGCGACGACGATGCTCGAGGTGCTGGAGACGGTCGGCTTGCGGCAGCGCGTCGCCGCCCTGCCGCACGGGCTCGACACCCCGCTCGCGGCATCGGGCTATCCGCTGTCGATCGGCGAAGTGATGGCGCTCAAGCTCGCCAACGCATTGCTGGTGCGGCCCCATGTGCTGCTGCTGTCGCAGCTCTACGACCTGATCCCGACCGACCGGCTGGCGGAGGTGTTGCGCCGGCTCAAGACGAGCGGGACGACGGTGTTGCTGAGCACGGGGCGCCCCGAGGACATCGTGCTGGATGGCTGGTTCCATCTCGAACCCGACCGGCAACGCCGCTTCCCCGATTGTGCGGCGCTGATCGCGGCGACGCAGCAGGAGGTCGGCCATGCCGTATAAGCCCGATCGCATCGCGCATTTCCCGACCCTGGCGGGCATGCGTGCGCCACGGATCGCGACGACGATCGCCTGGATGCTGGTGCTCGGGATCGCCAGCGCCGCAGCGATCATGCTGCTCGTACCGTGGTTGCAGACCGCCAATGGCACGGGGCAGGTCGTCGCGCTCGATCCCGGCGATCGTCAGCAACAGGTGACCGCGCTGGTCCCCGGCCGGGTCGATCGCTGGTACGTGCAGGACGGCCAGCATGTCGAGCGCGGCGATCCGATCGCGCGCGTCGTCGATCTCGATCCCGATTTGCTGTCGCGTCTCGCCGCCGAGCGCGCGCAGGTGCAGGCCGAGATCGCCGCGATCCAGCAGAGCCGCGCGGTCGCGGGCATCGACGTCGCGCGCACCGGGCAGTTGCTCGCCGAAGGCCTCGCCGCGCGCCGCGACTATGAGCAGACCCAGATCAAGGTCGCCGACGCCGGCGCCAAGCTCGCCGAGTCGCGCGCGAAGCTCAACCGGATCGACATCCAGCTCAACCGCCAGTCGGCCCAGCTCGTGCGTGCGCCGCGCGACGGCCGCGTCCAACAGCTGAACGCCGCCAGCGGCAGCGCACTGGTGTCGCCCGGCACGGTGCTGGCGGTGATCGCCCCCGAACGCGTCGAGCGCGCGGTCGAACTGTACGTCGATGGCCGCGACATGCCCGTGATCCGGCCGGGCCGCCCGGTCCGGCTGGAGTTCGAGGGCTGGCCCGCGATCCAGTTCAGCGGCTGGCCTTCGGTCGCACAAGGGATGTTCGACGGGCGCGTGCGGATGATCGATCCCAATGCGGCCCCCGACGGCACGTTCCGCATCCTGGTCGAACCGCGGCCGGGCAAGCCGGGTTGGCCGACTGACGCGTTCGTCCGCCCGGGCGGCAAGGTCCGCGGTTGGGTGCAGGGCGAGACGGTCCGCGTCGGCTATGAGATATGGCGCCAGCTCAACGACTTCCCGCTCGAATTCGGCCGGCGCGGCGCGACGGCGCTCACCGCGCAACCCAAGGCACCAGCCAAGGCTGGCGGCGACGACGCGGCCAAGGACGAGGGCGGCAAGAAGTGAAGCGCCTCATCGCCCTCCTGCTGTTCCTGCTGTGCCCCGGCGTCGCGTTCGCGCAAAGTACGCCGCTGACGCTGGACGAGGTGCTGCGATCGTCCGCGCGTTCGGCGCCGCAGATCGTCGAGGCGCTCGCCAAGGTGCGGCAGGCGGACGGGAAAGCCTTGTCCGCCGAGGGGGCGTTCGACACCGTGTTCGACGTCGATTCGAAGGCGCGCGTCGCTGGCTATTACGACGGCACCGTCGTCGAGGGCCGGGCGACGCGGCCGCTGACCGGCAATGGCGGCTATGTCTATGGCAACTACCGCGCGTCGCGCGGCACGTTCCCGGTCTATGAGGATCAGGCCTATACCAACAAGCTGGGCGAGGCGAAGGTCGGCGCGCTGTTCGCGCTGCTGCGCGACCGGGTGATCGACGAGCGCCGCACGAGGCGGACCATCGCCGGCACCGAGATCGACGTCGCCCGGTTCGAGGCGGACATGGTCGCGATCGGCGTGCAGCGGCGCGCGGTCGACGCCTATCAGGCCTGGGTCGCGGCGGGCTTGCGCCTGCGCGCCTATCGCGACCTGTTGCAGCTCGCCGAGCAGCGCCGCAGCGCAATCGGACGGCTGGTGACGCTGGGCGCACGGCCGGAGATCCTGCTCGTCGAGAACGATCAGAACCTCGTCCGGCGTCGCGCGCTGGCGGTACGCGCGGAACAGGATGTCGCGGCGGCCGCCAATGCGCTGTCGCTCTATCTGCGCGACGAGGCAGGCGCGCCCGTGACGGTATCGGACGATCGCATGCCTGCGGATGCCGGCGCGTTGGCGGCGCTGGCCGTCGCGAAGACCCGGGCGGGACCGGTCGAGCGCCCCGATTACCGCGCGGTGCTCGCGCGGATCGACCAGGCGACGTCGCGGCTGATCCTGGCGGAGAACGACCTGTCGCCGCGGCTCGACCTGCGCGGCGAGGTGGGCAAGGATGTCGGCCCGGTCGGTCTCGGCGGACCCAACCGGACGCCGCTGGAGGCCGCGATCGGGTTCAAGTTCAGCGTTCCGTTGCAGAACCGCGCCGCCAAGGGTCGCGTCGTCGAGGCCCGTGCCGAGATCGACGCGCTCGGCCAGCGCAGCCGTTTCCTGCGCGACCAGATCGGCGTGGAGGTCCAGGGGATCGTCATCGCGGTGAATGCTGCCGAACGCCTCGCGGCGATCGCCGACGAAGAGCGCCAGCTTGCCGACCGACTGGCCAACGCCGAGCGCCGTCGGTTCGAATTGGGATCGGCCGACTTCTTCCTGGTCAACCAGCGCGAGGAGACCGCCACCGACGCACGCGTCCGCTTGGTCGATGCACAAGCGCGCATCGCATCCGCCCGTGCCGAGCTGGCCGCCGCGACCGCCGATCGAGCAGCGCTGAAGCTAATCCAGGAATAGCGATACGCGCGGGCTAGCGTCAAAATCGGAAATGGCGCCCACCCAGGCCGAGACGAGCGTGTCTCACGCCGCCCGATGTCAGCCGTGGTCTAAACTTCACGCCTTATCCGAAATAGGCCGACCGTCATAAAACGTCAGCATAACTGACACGCTTCTGTCGCTGCGGCAGCATAAGCGCGGCAATCGAGGCCGTAGAACGGTCTTGTGCAAGGGCAGAGCCCACCTTCCCGTGTCCGGGACGCCGCTCTGCTCGTCCCTGTCGGAGATGCTGGCCCAATGTCGTTTCTTTCGCCCGCCCGGCGCGTCCGCCTCATCGCGTCCGCCGCGTGTACGCTCCCGCTACTTTTCGTCGCAAGTGCCGCAAACGCCGAGGACCCGACCGCCGATCCCGACCAGACCAAGTCCGATATCGTCGTCATGGGCGAACGCGCGATCCGATCCGACAAGGAACAGTCGACGTCGGTCCGCGATTCGATCGTCTACGACGATCTCGAGACGCTGTCCGCCGACGGGAGCGTCGCCGGCCAGTTGATCCTGTTGCCCGGGATCAGCGCGATCGAGGACGGCGATGCGCCGCGCTTCGTCAGCATCCGCGGTATCTCGCCCGATCTCAATCAAACCACGATCGACGGGATCACCCTCGCCACGATCGGCAACGACGGCGAAGGCTCGCGCAAGGTCAACCTCCAGCAGATCCCGTCCGAACTCGCCTTCCACAACGACGTCTACAAGACCTTCACCGCCGAGCAGGACGGCGCGGCGATCGGCGGAATCGTCGATGTGGTCACGCGCAGCGCCTTCGCGCTGAAGCGGCGCTACGTGATGATCGACGGCTACGGCATCTATTCGTCGTTCAAGGGCGATGGCGGCAGCAATGCCGGCAACGGCAGCACGCCGCATTTCGGTGGCGGCGGCAAGATGGTGTTCGCGGACAAATTCGGTGCGGGCGACCAGTTCGGCGTGGTCCTGTCGGCACGCTACGAAAACCGCATCCGCAACTCGCGCAAATGGTGGCAGGATACCAAATATTACTTCAGCGACGCCGGCACGAAGCTGTCCGGCCCCGACGATCCGGCGTGGAACGGCATCGCCGTGCCCTACAACCACAGCTATGGCAGCTACACCAACCGCCTCCAGACCGCGGGCAGCTCGGCCAAGTTCGAATGGCGCCCGCTCGGCACCGATATCTATGCGTCGCTGCTCGGGTTCAATTATCGTCAGTGGGAATCCTCGACGATGAACAAGAATGATTTCTACACCAAGAATGCGGTCAGCGATCTCACCGCCGAGGGCGGCGGATCGGACATCAACAGCATCTATTCGCGCTATCGCTACGATACCTGGAACAAGGCGACCGTCGGTGCGATCGGCAATGTCGAATGGCATGACGACCGCTCGTCGCTGCGCGTTCGCGGCGGCTATACGCGCGCCAGGTACGACAATACGCAGCCCTATATCGGCGTTCGCACGTATCCGACCGGGCTTTCGCTGGACTGGGCCGCGGGGAACGACGGCAATGGCGGCCTGCCGTACGTCACCGGGATCAACAAGCCCGGCATGGTGATCGGGTCGCCCTACAAGCTCAGCACCGCGCAGACGACCTACCGCATGGCCAGTGAGGGGCTGGCGAATGCGCGCGTCGACTATGGCTGGAACGCCGAGCCCGAGGATCGTGGCTTCGGGTTCGTCACCGGCATCGAATTCCGCAACCTGGAACTGTCGCGCAACGTCGACATGACCGAATACAAGCTCGGCCAGGCGATGAACGATTATCTCTACGATCCCGGCTATGTACCGGTCGGCGCACCGCAATCCTTCCCCTGGGTCGATTACGCGCGGGTGAGGAGCGAGCTGTGGCCCAAGTTCGTCAAGGACGGGCCCAATTCGACCTATGACAGCATCACCGGCGACTATCGCTATACCGAACGGCTGGTGACACCGTATCTGTCGCTTCATTACGCCGCCGACGACACGACGCTGGTCGCCGGCGTCCGCTACGACCATACGCGCTTTTCCGCGTTCCAGCCGACGATCACCGGCGGCACCGCGTCGGCGGTGATGACGCGAAGCAAGGGCGGGTACCAGTATCTGCTGCCGTCGTTCACCGGCATCCAGGACTTCGCCGGCGGCAAGAAGCTGCGGTTCTCGTACAGCCGTACGCTCGGGCGCCCGACGCCCGGCAACATCGCCCAGCCGGAATCGCTCAATTGCGGTGACGAGGACTCAGGCGGCGCGGATTGTTCGATCAGCCGCGGCAACCCCGATCTGCGCCCACGCCGGTCGGACAATCTCGATGTCCAGTTCGAGCAGTATTTCCACAAGGACGGCATCATCTCGCTCGGTGCCTTCGCCAAGTGGATCAAGGACGACATCTTCACGCTGACCACGACGCAGCTGATCGACGACGTCAACTACCGCGTCCGCCAGCCGCTGAACGCCGACAGTTCGCGACTGTACGGCGTGGAGTTCCAGGCGGCCGATCACGACGTGAACCTGTTCGGTCAGCGGATCGATCCGTTCTTCAACGCGACCTGGCTGAAGGGGCGGATGTCGATCACCAGCGATGCCGGGACGCGCTCGCTGGACCGGCTGATCTACCAGCCGAAATGGATCATCAACGGCGGTGCCACGCTGCGCCTGCCGGCGATCGACGGGGCGTTTCGCGCCACCGTCACGCACCGTGGCAGCTATATGGAGGGCATCGGCGAGACCGCGCAGGACGACAATGGCCGTGCCGAACTCACCACCGTCAACCTCGGGCTGTGGCACCGCGTGACGAAACACGTGACGTTCAAATACGAGATCACCAACCTGCTCAACGACCAGCCGAAATTCCTGGTCGGCAACGGCCTTCGCTACATCAGCGAAGTCGACGACTATGGCCAGGGTGCCTTTTTCCACATCATGCTGCGCTGATCAGCCGAACGGAGTCACGACCATGTACGAAGTCGACCGCCGCTATCTTCTGTCCGCGCTGGGGAGCCTGACCGCCGCCGGTCTGCTGCCATGGCGCGCCGGTGCCGCCGAAGTGCGCCCGCGCAACCTGATCGAGGACCCGCGCTTTCCGACGCCGCCGTTCACGCTCGGCGTCGCGGCCGGCGATCCGGATGCCAATGGCTTCGTCATCTGGACCCGGCTCGCGCCGCTGCCGCTTCAGCCCGATGGCGGCATGATGATGGCCCCCGTGCTGGTCGCGTGGGAAGTCGCCGCCGACCCCGAATTCCGCCAGGTGCTCCAGCGCGGCGAGGCGATCGCGCATCCTGAGCTGGCGCATTCGGTCCACGTCGAAGTCGCCGGGCTCGCCCCCGCGCGGCCCTATTGGTATCGCTTCACCTGCGGCGGCGAGCGCAGCGCCGCCGGGCGCGGCGCCACCCTCCCCCCGCCCGGCGCACCGCTCGACCGGGTGCGCTTCGCGGTCGCCGGGTGCCAGCATTACGAGGAAGGCTATTACACCGCCTGGCGGCACATCGCCGCCGAACCGATCGACTTCGTGTTCCATTACGGCGATTACATCTACGAGGGTCCCGATCGCGGCGAGCAACCGCGTAACCCCAAAAAGCCGCTGATCCGCCGCCATCTCGGCCACGAAATCTATTCGATCGGCGATTACCGCCAGCGTTATGCCCAATATAAGAGCGACCCCGATCTGCAGGCCGCGCACGCCGCCGCGCCGTGGTTCGTCAGCTTCGACGACCACGAGATCGACAATAACTGGGCCGGCGACATCGACCAGGACAACACCGCGCCGGAAGTGTTCCGGACACGCCGCGCGATGGCGATGCAAGCCTATTACGAGCACATGCCGCTGCGCCGCTCGTCGATGCCCGACGGGTCGCACATGCAGATGTATCGCGGCGCGCGCTTCGGCGACCTGATGGACGCATTCTTCCTCGATACGCGGCAATATCGCTCCGATCAGGTGTACGGCGATCGTGATGCGCCGCAAGGACCGGACGCGTTCGCGACTGACCGGTCGATCACCGGCGCCCCGCAGGAAGCGTGGCTGTTCAAGGGGCTCGATCGCTCGAAGGCACGCTGGAACCTGATCGCGCAGCAGGTCTGCCTGATGAACCTGACCTATCACAAGGCGGGGCAGCCCGAGCAGCTGGTTTCGATGGATCAATGGTCGGGCTATATGAACAGCCGCCGCCGCCTGCTCGCGCATATCGACGCGCATTGCCCCGGCAACGTGATGACCGTCAGCGGCGACGCACACCGCCATTACGCCGGCGACCTGATCCAGGACCATGGCAACGGCAAGATCATCAGCAGCGAATATCTCGCGACCTCGATCAGTTCGGGTGCCGACGGTGTGGGCGAGAATGACGACTATACCCGCTCGTCCCGCGCGGAAAATCCCGACCTCAAGGCGCTGATCGACAAGCGTGGCTATGTGCTGTGCGACGTCGGGCGCGATCACTGGCGCGGCGACCTGAAGGTCCTCGACACGATCGCGACGCGCAACGGCACGCTGTCGACGCACGCGAGCTTCGTCACCGAGCGCGGCAAGCCGGGCTTGCAACGCGCCTGATCCGTGCGCAGGACCGACAGGCGAAGTCCTCTCAGGAGTGCTTTACGACCGGCTACCCGCGAGCCCGCCGCGACCTCTAGACGTCCGACGCTCGTTCGCGCGACGACGGCGGAGGTGAGCGCGTTCGCGAGTGCTGCGGCGGTCGGGCCCTGCGCGCACTCGCCCGTTCCGAGAAACGGCGCGCCCGGACGGTCGATCACCTCCACGCTCACGCTGCGCGGCACATCGGCGAAGCGGAGTATCGGATAGGTGCTCCAGTCGTAATCGGTGCGGCGTGTACCGTCATGGCCTGCCGCCTCGATCGCGGTCCAGCTCAGCGACTGGACGATCCCGCCCTCGACCTGGTTGCGGATGCCGTCCGGATTGACCGCCTCGCCGCTGTCCACCGCAGCGACCGCGCGGTGGACAATGAGCCGCCCCTCGTCGGGGATCCGCTCGACATCGAGCGCGACCGCGCAATAGGCACCGTGGTTCTTGTAGCGCGCGAAGGCGACACCCCGCCCGCGATTGGGTGCGGGTCGGTACCCTCCCCAGCCGAACCGGTCCGCCGCGCGCCGGATCACTGCGGCGGCGCGCGGATCGTCGAGATGCGCCAGTCGGAACGCGACCGGATCACGTCCCGCCGCGACCGCCAGTTCGTCCATGAAGCTTTCGAGCGCGAAGATGTTGAGATGCGCGCCAAGTCCCCGCAACGCCGAGACGCGCACCGGCATGTCGGGCAGGAAATGGCTGACGATGGTCTGGTTGGGAAAGCGATAGAGCGGAATCGCGTTGCGGTCGCCGCCGCCATTCGGCTGCGGGATCGGTTTGGGTGGCGTCGGCGTGAAGGCCGGCACCATTTCGACCCCGGCGAGGAGATCGCCGGCAGCCGTCGGGCGCGTGCTGTGCGTGTTGCTCCACACCTGATGCCGCCAGTCGACGATCCGCCCCGATGCGTCCAGCGCCGCATCGACCTGCGCGAGCATCGCCGGGCCGAGCGGTTCCCAGCCATGTTCCTGCTCGCGGCTCCATTGCAGCCGGACGGGCACGCCGGGCATCGCGCGTGCGATCAGCGCGACATCGCCCGCGACGTCGTCGGCACCGTTATGCCCGTAGCAGCCAGCCCCCTCGCGGTGGACGCAGCGGACGCGGTCGGCCGGCATCGCGAGGAGTTCGGCGATCGCCTGGCGCAACGGCTCGACGCCCTGGCTGTGCGTCCAGACGGTCAGCCGGCCCTCGGCGAACAGGGCGACCGCGCAGGACGGTCCGATCGCGCCGTGCATCAGATAAGGGCGGTCATAGCGCGCCGTCAGCCGCCGAATGCCCTGCGCCGCGGGATCGTCGCGACGCGTGTCGATCACCTGGCTTTCGCGGCGCATCGTCAACAGTCCCGCCGGCATAGGCGGTAGCGGCGGCACCGCCGGGTCGCGCACCCAGCTGCCACGGTTGGCGACCCGCAACGCCTGCTCGAGCGGCCACTCCCGCGGTCCGACGATCGCGGCGAACCGCCCGACCTGCACGACTTTTGCGACACCCGATTGCCGGCGCAGCGCGGCGAGGTCCGGCGTCAGTCGCGTGCCGGACGAAGGGCCGCGCAGCACCCGGGCGTGCACCATGCCGGGCAGAACCATGTCGTGCACATAGCTCGGCAAGCCGGTCAGCTTGGCGGGCAGGTCGACGCGCGGCACCGGCCGGCCGATCAGCCGCCGCGCCGCCAGACGCTTGCGCGGCACGTCGGCACGCGCACGCACCGCCAGCGACGTCGACGCAGCGAGCTCGGCATAGGTCGCGCGCCGCCCCTGCCCGTCCAGCACGGCGCCGTCGCGGGTAAACAACGTGGTCGCGGCCACGCCCCACTGCGTCGCTGCGGTCTCGGCAAGCAACAGCCGGACGTTGGCGGCGGCGTTGGCAATCGCGGTACCGCTCTGTTCAAGCGTCTGGCTGCCCGCAGTCACGCCCTCGTTGGGGGTCAGCCCGGTATCCGCGGTAATCAGATCGACCCGTTCGATCGCTACGTCGAGTTCGTCGGCGGCCAATTGCGCCATCGCGGTCTTCACGCCGGTCCCGAGTTCGACTTTGCCCGTGAACACCGTCACGCGACCATCCGGTGCGATGCGGATCCACGCGTCGAGATCGGGAAACTTGGCCAATGTCCCGGCCAGGTCGGGCGCGACCGTCGGTGGTCCGCCACTACCCTCGCCGCCACCGGTCTGCGCCAGCGCGGCAGCCGGCGCGAGCGAGAATGCAACCAGCAGCCCGCCCAGCACATCGCGACGTGACGCCTGCCCGCTCATGTCACCGGTTCCGCGGCATCGACCACCCCGCCGCCGCGCATGACTGCCGCGCGCCGCACCGCGCGCAAAATCCGCTTGTGGGTTCCGCACCGACACAGCGACGGTGCCATCGCCGTCCGCATCTCGTCTTCAGTCGGTGTGGTCGTCTTGCGCAGCAGGCTTTCCGCACGCGCGATCATCCCAGGGATGCAATAGCCGCACTGCGCCGCCTGCTCGTGGAGGAAGGCGCGCTGGACGTCGCCCGGTCTGGCGGCCGTGCCCAGCCCCTCGACCGTAGTGACCTTGCGCGTCCCGAGCGCACCAACCGGCATCAGGCAGGAGAATACCGGCCGATCGTCGACCAGCACGGTGCACGCCCCACACTGCCCCAGTCCGCACCCGAACTTGGCGGCATGGAGATGGAGATCCTCGCGCAGGACATAGAGCAGCGGTGTGGCGGGATCGACATCGACGCGCGCCGCCGCCCCGTTGACGGTCAAGTCGATCATTCGCCCTCCTCGCGCGCCTTGGCGACGTCTTTCTCCAGGTCTTTCCAGGCCGGTCCGGTGCCATGTCGTGCCTGCAGATACGCCACGATCTCCGCCACCTGACGGTCGTCGAGCGCATCGGCATAAGCCGGCATATAGGGTCCGCGCGCCGACACGGGTGGACGCAACCCCTTCAGGATGATCTGGATCGTATCGCGGGGGTTGTCCTCGTGCAGCGGCGTGCCGAGCGGCAAGGCCGGACGCCCCGCGACCATCATCGCCGCACCCGGCTCATGGCATACCGCGCAGGCACCCTCGTACAGTCGGGCGCCATCCGGATGCCGCTGCAACGCCAATGCCCGACGATCGGGCAGCGGCGGCTCGACGCGCGCGGCTGGCGCATTGCGCATCTGCCACGCGTAATAGGTCGCGAGCGCGCGCACATCCGCCGGCGCAGCGCGTGCCAGATTATACTTGACCGGCCCCATCGGCCCGGCAGCCGCGGCATGCGCGGTACTGAGGCCGGTGCGGAAATACGCATCGAGCCGGTCCACCGTCCATGCCCGAACCGCCGGGGAGCGCGCGTTGATCGGGGGAGCATACCAGCCGCCCGACCACCCGCCATCATAGGCCTCGGCGCCACGCTTTTCCTGCTGCAACAGGCCGCGCGGGCTGTGGCACGCGGTGCAATGCGCCAGCGTCTCGGCGATGTAGCGCCCCCGGTTCCATGCGGCCGACTGGCGAGGATCGGATGCGATCGGCTGCGGTCGGAAGAACAGCAGCTTCCAGCCGGCCAGCAAGGGCCGAAACCCGAGCGGCGGGATCATCGTGTTGGCCGGTGGTACCGCATGCACGGCCGGCCGGGTCATCAGGAACGCATACAGCGCGCCCAGGTCGCTGTCCGTCACGGTCGCATAATGGGTGTACGGAAAGGCCGGATACAGATGGCTGCCGTCACGCCCCACGCCCTCGCGTATCGCGCGGTTGAACGCAGCCGGTGACCATTTCCCGATCCCGGTCGCCGGGTCGGGCGTGATGTTGCTGCCATAGACCGTCCCGAAGGGGGTTTTGACCGGGTAGCCGCCCGCATAGGGACGCCCGCCCGCGGACTGGTGGCAACTGACGCAATTGCCCAGCCGTGCGAGATTGGCGCCACGCGCGACCAGCGCCGCATCGAACAGGCGGGGATCCGGCCGCGTGACCGCCGCAATAGCCGGTCGGTAGGCGATGATCGCAAAGACCAATACGCCCACGCACAGCGCTATCGCGGCCCATATGACGGTGCGCGTGATCCCTGACCGGCTCATTCCTCGCTATATTCCTCGATCAGCGCTCGCCTTCGCCGCCTTCGCCTCGCTCGTTTTCACCACCCTCATACTCGCCTTCGCCACGCTGGCCGGCATGCTGGTACGCGGCGCGGGCGCGACGGGGGTTTCGCACGACATGCCGGGACTTGGTCGAGCGGATGACCTGACGCCCCTCGCCTTCGCCCTCACCCTCGCCGCGTTCGTTCTCGCCGCCCTCGCCAACCTGGTCGACCGACGACGCCAGCGGCTTGGCTGCCGCTTCGGTCAGGATCGCTTGGCCCGACTGCGCCACAACGAAGGCACCGACGCCCATCCACAATTTCGTACGCATGATATTTCCTTACTCGCCAAGCCGTTGGCCGCATGAGGGCTAGCTGATAGGGCACGCGACCCGACGTCATGCCGATGCCACGAGTTTCCCCATGCTGATCATGATTGCCAACGTTCTGGATGCCGACAATCTCCAGTGGCTGCGAGATAATCTCGGCAGGACCCGCTTCGTCGACGGGCGCCAGACCGCCGGTCGCGAAGCGCGGCCGGTCAAGCGCAACGAGCAGGTCGACCGCGGCGACCCGTTGCTCGCCGACATGCAGGACCTCGTGATCGACCGGCTGCTGGCGAACCCGCTGTTCCGGATGGCGACGCGGCCGCACGTCGTGCGCCCTCCGCTGTTCAGCCGCTACGAGCCCGGCATGGCCTATGGCAACCATGTCGACGACGCGATCATGGGCGGAATGCGGACCGACGTATCGGTGACGATCTTCCTGTCCGATCCCGACACCTACGAGGGCGGCGAGCTGGTGATCGACTCCGCGGCGGGCGAGCAGGACGTGAAGCTGGCGGCGGGCGATGCCGTGGTCTATCCGACGACCGCGCTGCACCGCGTGGCGCCGGTCGTGTCGGGCGAACGGCTGGCCGCCGTCACCTGGGTCCGCAGCCTGATCCGCGATGCCGATGCTCGCGAATTGTTGTTCGATCTGGAAACCGCCCGGCACGCGCTGTTCGAGCAACTGGGCAAGACGCCCGAACTGGATTTGCTGGCGAAGACGCAGTCCAATCTGCTCAGGCGCTGGGCGGAAGATTAAGACGGAGCCAGGCTGCGATGTTGATGATCGAGTTCCGGACGGTCCCAAGCCGCTGGTCGCGAACTCAACGGCCGATCTTGACGCGAAACCCTACCACGATGGCGTCCTCGAGCTGCGTGTCGCCCCCGGGGTTCACGACATATTGCAGATCGGGCTGGACGCTCAGCCACGGCGTCAGCACCGCGTTATAGACCGCCTCGACGATCAGTTCATGCGCGTCACGCACACCGCCGTCCCCGGATTGGTCGCGTCGATAGCGATCGCCGAACCCGGCGGAGGCGAAGGACACGCCGATCTGGTCGTCAGGACGGTCCGGTGCGATGCCGGTATGGACCAGCCCCCCACCGAGATAACGCCCGATGCGATTGAACCGAGTGTCGGCGACGCCGAAGCGCAGCCATCCTGCCAGCCCGTGCGCATCGTCGGCGCGCGAGCCGACCAGCCGGTGCTCGGCGAACACGTACGCGCCTTTGTTCCCGCGTCGAGGCGCAGCGGGATCGGACGACCGGATATCGTCGAACCGTGCGGTGTATCCCCAGACCCCGATCGCCGCCTTCGTCCCGCGCCTGAGATAATCGACTTCGCCGACGACGAGCGCACCGTCCCGCGAAGACAGCGCGATCGCAGTCCGCCGGGGATGCGCGGGATCGCCGGGGACGCCGTCAAGCACCGCGACACGCCCCAGCCAATGCTCGGCAAGCTTCATTTCGCCCCGCACCGCGAACGACGTCACCGGGAAGATCGACGGACCGCGTCGCCCCGACTGCGAGAAATCCGGACCGATCCCGTGCGACGAGATCAGGAACAGCCCGCCGCTCTGCGTCGTGTCGAATTCGGAGTTCAGATTGTACAGGCCGAGCTTGATCGAGGCGTTGCGGCCGACGTCCTGCTCGACCCATGCCTCGAACAGCCGCGCCGCCCGGACATTGGTCTCGATGTTCGAGATCCCCTGCGCGTCGCCGACCAGATCGTCCGACAGCGACGCACCATTGTCGTAGACGCCGTACAGGAACAGCCGCGCGCCGTGCCATCCGACCAGCCGATCCGCGTCGATCGCGACCTGGAGATCGAGATTGTCGAGGTACCGCGTGCCGCGCGCGATCCCGCCCGCGACGTTGCTGCGGATATCGGCGACATACACCGCCGACAGCGTGACCGGCTTATCGGAGCGTTCGTTGGCCGAGCGCGGATAGCCGGTCGGCCGCTCGTCCTGCGCGTGGGCCGGCGCTGCGAGCCCGACTATCAGCAGCAGTCGCGCGACGAAGCGCCGGATCACACGACATCGTCCAGGCTGAACCGGTCCGCATCCTCGTCATACGCGAACACCTCGGCATACCGACCCCAATGCGTCACTGCCCGCAACGTCTCGTCCGCGTAATCCCCCGACATGTGATCCTCCAGCTCGTCGCGGAACCGGCGCGCGGGCGCGACATGCCCGCTACGCTCGTCGAGGATCCGGCGGATGTGCTGCGCGAGCGGGACATGCGCGAGCAATGCCTGTGCGAACAGCGCTTTCCGCGCGTCGACATCGGCCTGCGCATAGCGTCGCGCGGCCGGCGTCAGCAGGATGTCCGCCCCCTGCAACTCGGCGAACCGCAGCAACTGGAGCGTCTCCGCCATCGGAAACAGATCGTCGACCTCCAGCTGGAGCTGATCGGCGAGATCGGCCATCGCCGCACGGCCGTCGAAAGGGCTGGCGTCGACTTCCTCGATCAGCCCGGCGAGCGCGTTGGTCGAGACGCGGGGCAGCACCATCTGGATGCCGGTGCCGGGGAACAGCCCGTCGCGGACCGGCTCGGCCGGCGCGCGCGCGGTCATCTGCGCATAGATGTCGTCGACCAGCTTGCGGAACGCGGGGTCGAGCCGGTCGCGCGGTTGCGGCAGGTCTACCTTGATCTCGGCGGCGACCCGGCCGGGATTGGACGAGAAGACGAGGATGCGGTCGCACATCAGCACCGCCTCCTCGATGTTGTGCGTGACGATCAGGATCGACTTGATCGGCATCCGCCCCTCCGCCCACAGATCGAGCAGGTCGGTGCGCAGGGTCTCGGCGGTCAGCACGTCGAGCGCCGAGAAGGGTTCGTCCATCAACAGCAGCGACGGACTGACGACGATCGCGCGCGCCAGCCCGACGCGCTGCCGCATCCCACCCGACAGTTCCTTGGGATAGGCGTTCTCGAACCCGTCGAGGCCGATCAGGTCGATCGCCGCCAGAGCGCGGGTGCGGCGCTCGTCCGCCGGAACGCGCTGCGCCTCGAGGCCAAGCTCGACATTCTGGAGCACGGTCAACCACGGGAACAGCGCGAAGGTCTGGAAGACCATGCTGATCGTGTGCGCAGGCCCATCTGGGACGTCGGCGAAGTGCACACGCCCCTCGTCCGGCCGGATCAACCCCGCGATCGAGCGCAGCAAAGTCGACTTGCCCGAGCCCGAGCGACCGAGCAGCCCGACCACCTCGTCCTCGTGCAGCGTCAGGCTGACATCGTCGAGTACCGGCGCGCCGCCATCGCCGCGACCGTAGCGATGACTGACGTTCTCGACCTGAACGAGCGGGCGGCTGGCCGTGGCGCGGAGGAATGCTGTTGCCATGTCTTGTCCTTTCGACATCAGGCGAGCCGGAGACGGCGTTCGGCAAAGGCGTACATCGGACGCCAGACGAGCCGGTTGAAGGCGATCACGAACATCGACATCACCGCGATGCCGAGCGCGACGCGGGGATAATCGCCTGCCTCGGTAGCCTTGGCGATGAACGTGCCGAGACCGTGCGCCTCGACCTTCTGCGTCCCCCACGAGACCGCTTCGGCGACGATGCTGGCGTTCCACGATCCGCCTGATGCGGTCAGCGCGCCGGTGACGTAATAGGGAAACACGCCGGGCAGCGCGACCTGGCGCCACCATTGCCAGCCGCGCACCCCGAACATCCCCGCCGCCTCGCGCAGGTCGGTCGGGATCGCGCTGGCACCGGCGATGACGTTGAACAGGATATACCACTGCGTCCCCAGAATCATCAGCGGCGACAGCCAGATGTCGGGGGACAGCCGCCAGTGGACGATGCCGATCACCGCGAACGGGAACAGGACGTTGGCGGGGAACGCCGCGAGGAACTGCGCGACGGGTTGCAGGCGCTCCGCCCATTTGGGGTTGAGGCCGATCCAGACGCCGATCGGCACCCAGACGAGGCTGGCCAGCGCGATCAGCACGACGACCCGCAGCATCGTGATGCAGGCCAGCCCGAATACGGCGACCGCATCGCTCGGCCGCAACGTCGCGAAGACATAGCGCCCGGCGAGCCAGAGCGCGGCGAGCACCGCGATGACGACCGCCGCCTGCCACAGCCGCTCCAGCACGATGCTCGGTTCGCGAACGCGCGCCTGCTGCGGGCATGCCCTGCCCCGGTCGAGCGTCAGCAGCAGCCGGCCGAGCGCGGTGACCGGCGCGAACAGCACCGGCAACAGGCGCGTGCGGCGGAACAGATCATAGGCCCAGGATTGCGGTCGCTCTGTGCTGGCGGTCTGCTCGAACCGGAAGCGATCGGCCCAGGCGACGACCGGCCGGAAGACGAGCTGGTCGTACAGCAGGATGACGATCCCCATCGCCAGCACTGCCAGCCCGATCGCGCTGAAGTCCTTGCGCGCGATCGCGAGCGCCAGCCACGAGCCGACGCCGGGCAGGGTCACGGTCGTGTTGCCGACCGTGATCGCTTCGGAGGCGACGACGAAGAACCAGCCGCCCGACATCGACATCATCGCGTTCCAGACCAGCGAAGGAGTCGCGAACGGCAGGTCGAGCCGGAGGAAGCGCCGCACCGGCGACAAGGCGAAACCGCGCGCCACCTCGTCCAGATCGGACGGCACCGAGCGCAGCGACTGATAGAAGCTGAACGCCATGTTCCACGCTTGGCTGGTGAAGATCGCGAACACCGCCGCCAGTTCGACCCCCAGGATCTGGCCGGGGAACAGCCCCATGAACGCCGTCACGGTGAAGGTCAGGAACCCTAGGATCGGCACCGATTGCAGGATGTCGAGCATCGGCACGATGATCTGCCCCGCGCGACGGCTGCGCGCGGCCAGCGTCGCGACGATCAGCGTGAAGACCAGGCTCGCCGCGAGGGCCGCGAACATCCGGATCACCGTGCGCAGCGCATAATAGGGCAGATAGCGCGGATCAAGCGTGACCGGCTCGACCCGCAGGCGCGACAGCGGCTCGGCCACGCCTTCGGCACCGCGGACCAGCAGCGCGGCGATGCCGATCAGCAGCACGAGGGCGATGAGGTCGGCGCGGTTGGGCTGCGTAAGGCGGAGGATGCGCGAGAACGAGCGGACCCGGCCGGCAGTCGCTACCGTATCAGTCGCCATGCCATTCCCCCCCACCGACGGGACGCGCTAGCGTCGCCGCGTGACAGGCGCGCGTCATGCCGACCGCTCGGCCACGGCAGGCGATCCACGCGCCGCCCATCCTCGCAGGATGCGGCCACGGTGTAGTGGTGCGGCGGCCAGCGCGGCGTGGATGGCGCGATCATGCTGGATCGTGCGGAAAACTACGTTGGTCATCAGGCGTCTCTTCCGGGCTCGTGGGGCGAGTCCGGGACAGACGCTCAGCCGGATCGCACTCGCGATTCGTGAACGGCGTGCCCGAACCCGGGACGTCCAGCCGTGATCGTCAGCAGGGCAGAGCCTCTACTGTCGCCATCGCCGGACAAGGGGGTAGATCGGGGTTTCATGTTCGTCCTGTTCGTTACCGGTGCCGCGATTGCGTCACCTGCCGGGCGCTCTTGGCGTCGCGACGAGCGCCCGCTATACCCTAGGGGACTATAGATCAAGAGGGTGATGCACGTCGGCCATGAGCCATGTCGAGAAAGAGAAAAAGAAGCTGCTCAACCGGCTGAAGCGGCTGAAAGGACAGATCGAGGCGCTCGAACGCGCGATCGAGGAAGACCGCGAGTGCGCGCGGGTCCTGCAGCAGGCCACCTCGTGTCGCGGCGCGCTCGACGGGTTCATCGCTGAGGTGATCGAGGATCATATCCGCGAGCACATGATCGATCCCGCGACCTCGCGGGACGATCCCCGCACCGTCGCGGCCGAGGAACTGGTCGAGATCGTCCACGCCTACCTCACCTGATCTTCGCCGCCGCGTCTATGCGGCGAACTCCTCGGGCAGATAGCGATCGGCGACGATCTCGAACTGGTCGCCATCGACCAGAACCTGCGGGCTGAGCGCGCGACAATTATAGGTCGACGCCATCGCCGCGCCATAGGCGCCCGTGGCGTGCAGCACCGCGAGGTCGCCGCGGCGGACCCCGTCGATGTCGCGCGCGACCGCGAACACGTCGCCGCTTTCGCAGACCGGGCCGGCGATCGTCGCGACCATCCGCTCGCCGTCCGGTATGACCGCTTCGAACCGGTGAAAGGCATCGTACAGCGCCGGCCGCGCAAGATCGTTCATCGCCGCATCGACGATCACGAACGGATGGTCGGCACCAGGTTTTACCCAGATCACCCGCGTCATCAGCACGCCGGCGAGCCCCGCGACCACCCGTCCCGGTTCGAACGTGAGTTCGACGTCCCACGCGCGCGTGACCCGCGCGACCATGGCGGCATAGGCGTCGAGCGTCGGAACGACGTCGTCGGCGCGGTAGGGGATGCCGAGGCCACCGCCGAGATCGACGCGGTTGACGGCATGGCCGCGGCCGCGCAAATCCGCCACGAGCCGACCGACCCGATCATACGCCTCCTCCAGCGGCGCGAGATCGCGCAGCTGGCTGCCGATGTGCAGCGCCACCCCGACCAGGTCGAGACCGTCGAGGCGAGCTAGTCGATCGTACATCGCGGGCACGTCGGCGATCGGCACCCCGAACTTGTTGCCGCGCCGCCCCGTCGAGATCTTGGCATGCGTGCCGCCATCGACGTCGGGATTGACGCGCAGCACCGCGGTCGCCCGCCTGCCCTGCGCATGGGCGAGCGCGGCGAGCACCTGTCCCTCCTCCTCGAGTTCGAGGTTGAACTGACCGACGCCGGCAGCAAGTGCGCCGGCGAGTTCGCGGTCGGTCTTGCCGACACCCGAAAAGACGATGTCCGATGCCGCGATCCCCGCGTCGAGCGCGCGCCGCATCTCGCCCCCGGAGACGATGTCGGCGCCGAAGCCGCACCCGGCCAGCAGGTTTAGTACCGCGCCGTTCGGGTTCGCCTTGACCGCAAACGCGACGCGCACCTTTGGGAGGATCGACAGCGCCGATCTGAACCGGTGCGCCGCATCGCGTAGCGCGGCGGCGGAATAGACGTGGACGGGTGTCCCCACCGCCTCGGCGATGGCGGGCAGCGGCACGCCCTCGGCGCACAGGACGCCGTCCCGCGAACTGAAATAGGTCATGACTGGTCGGTGTCCGGTTATCGGGAATGCGGCGGGTCGGCCCGCCGGCGGGTACGACGGAGTCGCACGGCGTGGATCGCTTGCGCGGTATGGCCGTGACCATGACGTTCGGCGCGCAGCACCACCGCCACGCGCTTGCCGTTGATCATCAGCGTAAGGCCCAGCAGCGCAATCGGAAACACGAGCATCGCCTGCGCCGACCCGTTCATCGCCGCGGCCACACCGCAAGCCCCGACGGCCAGCACCAGGCCGATCCCGCGCCAGAGGATATCGCGCCGGGTCATGCCGCGATTCCTCGAACATGGCATGCCGCATCATCGGCGATCACGATCCGCCCGGCGTTCCTGAGGGCACGCGCTGCCTCCGGGCGACGGTCTCGCGCCAGATCGTGGCAGATCACGATATCGGCCGGCAGGTCCTGCTCGTCGCGCAAGGCCGCGACCATGTCCGCCACCGCGAAGTCGACGCCGATCGCCGGGTCGGCAGCGCGCCTCGCCGCCAACCGTGCTCGCCCGATCAACAGCGGCGATCGGTCGATGCCGCGTCCCTCGATCGCCTTGAAACCGAGCCACCTCGCCTCCGCCAAGGCCTGCAACAGCAGCGTCCCGGCGCCACATTCGGCATCGACGATGCGCACCGCGTGCCGGCCATTCGTCCGCAGCGCCGCCAAGGCCGCCTCGATCCGGGGCCAACGCGGGTCATGGGCGGCGGCCTTCGACACGTGCCGCGACGGGCCCGTCGACGTGGCTTCGCCGATCGCCGTGCGCAACCGGACGGGAAGAGCATGTACGTTCATGTCCATCCCTCCGTCAGGCCGCCCGCGGCAGCGCGCGCTCGTCGCGACCGACCGGAGCAAAGGACACGAGCGGGGTGAGCGGCACATCGACGATCTCGACGCTCGCATGGTAGATGTCCCGCTCGGCCTGCGCATAGCCCATCGCGGCGCCGTACGAGATGAAGCGGCCTTCGAGGTTGCGCCTGCTGTCCTGGACCAGCCAATGGCCTGCGCGATCCTGGCCGACATAGATGACGAGCCCGGTAGGATCGGGCTCCGATAGGGGTTCCGACGACATTTCGCCAACGTGCCTTTCGTATCGCGAGCGTCCTGCCCGCTCCCGATACTTACGGGGTGCGGCATAGCGCTTCGAGATCGATCCCGGCCGATCGCATAGTGCGCGCATAGTGTTGCGCTCGGCTCGCCGCGTTCCAGCCCTCAGGCGCTACGGAATGACGAGAGTCAGGCCGGCTGAAACGTCCCGAACGGGTCGCTGCACGTCAATCGGCCGGGGGCGTCGATACGCCCCGATACCCGCCGCAGATAGTGCGGGACTTTCGCCGCAACGACCGTGATGTCGTACCAGCCATAGCTCTTGCCCAGCGGCCAGCTACGCTGCGCTTCGGTCAGCGGCGTCACCAGCGTCGTCGCACCGACGCGTTCGGTCCGCGCGATCAGCTCGTGCGTGCGGTGCCCGGCGGGAAGGAGCAACGCCATCTCGGTCGTGGTCGCGCGCCAGACCAGCGCGGACAACAGCGCCGGGTCGTCCCTGTGCCCCATGAAGTGTCGGTGAAACCCGTTCGGACCGAGCACCCACAGATCGTAGCGCCCGTCGGCACCAAACGCCCAGCGCCCATCCAACGCATGGCCGGGCTCGACGGTGAAGCGGCGAGGCGCTTGCGCCAGGTCGGTCCGGTCGTAGACGTGAAATACCGCCGCCTGCTCGCCTTCCGCAGCAAAACGTAGATGGATCGCGCCATCGGCGATCGTCTCGCGGACGGTCAAAGCATAGGGGAGCGGGCGGGATCGGCGGATGCCGGGTTCCTGCCAGGCAAGAGACAGACCGACCGGCGCCTGCGGGCTCACCTGCTTGGGGATCGCCGCGGCCCGGACGGCATCCGCGTGCGGATCGGGCATGGCGGTGAACGGCGCAGGGTCGGCAGCTGTGAAGTCGAACGCGGAGGTCAGGTCGCCGCAGACCGCGCGGCGCCACGGCGCGATGTTGGGCTCGTGGAAGTCGAAGCGGCGTTCGAGGAAGCGGATCACCGAGGTGTGATCGAACACCTGCGAATTGACCCACCCGCCGCGGCTCCACGGCGACACGACGTACATCGGCACGCGCGGGCCAAGCCCATACGCCCGCCCGCGATACGCCGGAAAATCGAGCGCGGCATCGCCCTTGCTCGGATGAACGTGATAACTGCCCTCAAGATCAACGGTCGAGCCGCCGAGGACCGTGCCGTCTGCGGCGTGCGACGGCGGTGCGGGCGGCGGGACGTGATCGAAGAAACCGTCATTCTCGTCGAACATGACCAGCAACGCGGTCCGCGCCCAGACCTTCGGGTCCGCGGTCAGCGCGTCGAGCACCTCGGCGGTATAGGCGGCCCCTTGCGCAGGGCTCGACGGGCCGGGATGCTCGGAGCCCTTCGCCGTGGCGATCACGTACGACACTTGCGGCAGTCGCCCGGCGAGCACGTCGGCGCGCAATACGTCCAGTCCGCGCGTCGTCAACGCGCGCTCGCGCAACGCCGGGTCCCCGCCGCCCCGGTGCGCCTCGCGGAACGCGGCGAACCCCACCAGCGGGTTGTCGGTGAAATTGTCGGCCATGTCCTGGTAGATGCGCCAGTCGACGCCCTTCGCCTGCAACCGCTCGACCACCGTCGTCCAGCGGTACGGTTCGGGGTTGCCGCCATCCTTGGGAAAGCTGTCGTGCGAATTGCCGATCGCCGGACCGCCCTTGGCGCCGCCGGGATCGTTGGTGCCGCTCCACAGGAACAGGCGGTTGGTGTTCGTGCCGGTCTGGACCGAGCAATGATACGCGTCGCACACCGTGAACGCCTCGGCTAGCGCGAACTGGAACGGGATGTCCTCGCGCCGGTAATGCCCCATCGCGCGCTGGCTCTTCGCCTCGGGCCAGTGCGCCATCCGCCCCTCGTCCCAGCCGCGCTGCGCATCGGGCCAGCTATGCGGCGTCCCCTCCATCCGCATCAGGTCGAAATTCGTTCGCGTCGCAAGATGGAACGGCGATACGGTGCGCGCGCCGCCCGCGGCCGTCCGGTCGCGCTGATACCAGACCGGTGCCGGTGTCGTCGCGCCGGACTCCGCGGGAACGGGGATCGGCAAGCGATCGGCGAACCCGCGAACACCGCGGAGCGACCCGAAATAATGATCGAAGCCGCGATTTTCCTGCATCAGGATGACGACGTGCTCGACATCCATGATCGAGCCCGTCTTCACGTCGGGCGCGATCGCCGCCGCCCGCGCGATCGCCGCAGGAAACGCGGACAGCGCCGCCCCGGTAAGGCCGGCACCGAGCAGCGTACGGCGAGAGACATCGGTCATCGGGCAACCCACAGGTGAAGAACATGGTCCGCAAACGCACGCGGACCATGCCCATTTCGGATCAGAAGTCGAGCGACCCCATTTCGGGTCAGAAGTCGAGCGACCCCTCTTCGGATTAGAAGTCGAGCGACAGCGACGCGGTCACGGTCCGCGGCGTGCCGAGGAACGCCGAGCCGCCATCGGCGCTCGACAGATAGCGTTCGTCGGTCAGGTTGGTCGCCTGCACCGTGAACGACACCCCCTTCAACTGCTCGCTCACCGCCTCCAGATCGGCGCCGACATAGCCGCTCACCAGCGTGAAGCTGCCGGCCTGCGCCTTGCCCTGCGTGTCGATGTTGCGGTCGCCGACGAACTTGGTGGCGATGCCGGCCTTGAAGAACGACTTCTTATAGTCCGCCGAGACCACCCACATGGTCCGCGGCGAATTGATCACCTGCTGGCCGGGCGTAACGCCGACGTCGGCATCCTGTGCGGCGTCGCCGGTGCCGATATACGTCGCATGGTTGTAGGTGAAGCTGCCCGACAAGGTCAGCGGCGGCAGCACGCGGTAGGCGAGCGCCGCCTCGATGCCGCGGCTCTTCACCCCGCCGACGTTCAGATAGACGCTGTCCTGCTGTTCCAGATAGTCGATCCCGGTGACGAGGTTCGACGAGATCGAGACGATCTGGTTCTTGAACTTGATGTCGTAGCCGGTCAGCGACGCCTGGATGCGGCCGGTATTGTAGCGTGCGCCGATCTCGATATTGTTGGCGGTTTCCGGCCGCAGGTTGCGGATCGTCTCGGGCGGCTGGCCGAGCGGGCCGTTGCCGATCGCCGCAAAGTTCTGCGAATAGCCGGCGAACATCTCCAGGCCCTGGAGCGGCGTCGCATAGGTCAGGCCGGCGTTGATCAGCGGATCGGAATGCGACTGGATCGACGTCGCGCTCAAATTGCCGAGCAGTTCGGTGCGGCTCTGGTCGAGGAAGAACTGCTTGACGCCGAGCCGTGCGGTGACCGGACCATAGGTCACCGCGTCCTCGGCATAATACATCACCTCGTCGAGCCCGTAATCGGTGCTGAACTGCACGTAATAGGGCGTACCGTCGAACGCCGGACCGACCCGCGCGTTGGTGATCTTGTGCCAGTCGCGAAGCTGGTTGGCGCGGCTGTGCTCGAACCAGAATCCGGCGCGGAACTGGTTCTGCACCACGCCGAAGTCATGCTGCCAGTCGACGTCGCTGGTGAAGCCCATGCGGTCGTTCTTGTAGTGGGTGTGGCGGTACGACATGACCGGCGTCGCGTCGGACGCGTAGCAGGCGGGCGAGTATTCCGCGGGTACGCCGCTGGTGCCGACGCAGCCGGCGGTCATGGTCGCGGCCGCGCCGGTGGGCGTCACGAAGTAGATTTGGCCGAGCGCGTCGCTGCCGCGCACGGTCGGGCCGCCGACAAATTCGCTTTCGGGATTGCCACTGCCGTCGTTGCGGACATCGACCAGATAGGGCGGCGCGAAATCGCCGCGGCCGCGCATCCGGTGGTAATAGCCCGCCACCTGCAGCTTCACTTCGCCGACCTCGGTACGCGCCTTCAGATACCCGAACAGGTTCTTCCGCAGCGCGCGCGACGTCGAGCGATAAGCCTGGTCGACATACGGCAACCCGGTCCAATTGTCGGTATAGGCATCGTGGTTCGGATCGTTCGCGAACTGCGCGGGCGATACCGATCCGAACTCGGACTCGTCGGCATCGTCGTACGAGACGAAGCCGGTCAAATCGACCGTACCGACCCGGCTTAACACCTTGGCGTCGAGATGGTCGCGGCTGGTTTTGCCCGACCCGCCGATCCAGTCGCGGACCCGCGAGGTCGACGCGCTGATATAGGCGGTCGTATTCGGTGCGATGGTGCCGGTATCGCCGCGCACATAGAATTTGCGCGCCCCGAAGTCGCCGCCCGCCGCCGTGAAGCGCAATCGGCTGTCCGCGGTCGGATCGGAGGTCACGTAGTCCAGCGTCGCGCCGAGCGCCTCGTTCGAGCGCGACGAGATGTCGGCGGTCCCCTGCGACACGTTGACGGTCTTAAGGTCGAGCACGTCGATATACCGGTTGGCGCGCGATCCGCCGCCATAGCCCGAGCCGCCGTTCGGCAGGCCGTCGATCGTCGAGCCGATCTGCTGACCGCCACCACCGCCGCTGTTGAAGCCGCGGATGCTGATCGAGGTCGCCCAGTCGGACGAGCCGAACGCATCGCCCTCGCCCACGAACACGCCGGGCAGTTCGCTGATGACGTCGTTGACGCTGGACAACGCGGACTGCCGCTCGATCATCGGCGCGGTCACGCGCGTGTTCGCAAATGCCGTGGATTGCCCCGTCACGACAATCTCGTCGCTGCGCGGCTGTTCCGCGTCGCCTGTCTGCGCCGCGGCCGGCACGGTGGTCGGCACGGTGGTCGGTGCCGCGTCCGGCATCGGGGCCGGCGTTTCGGTCGTCTGCGCATGTGCGTTCGTCGATGCCACGATCGCGAGGATCGCAGCCCCCATCATCCACTTGGTCATGTCGTCTTCCCCTGCCGCGGTCCGAATTTCGCCGGGCATCCCGTACCGATGCCCTTGCAAGCGCGGTGTGACATGGCTGTGACATTATGTGGATATGGTTGGTATTTTGTGGCTTGTGCAGGACGGGAGTTGCGGAGAAACAGGCGTGGCAGGAGAAGCCTTAGTGACGCAGTCGGATCGTATCGCCAGTCTGGTCGCGTTGCTCGAAGCGCGAGGATCGTGTTCGATCACGATGCTCGCCGATCACTTCGCGGTGTCGGACGAGACGATCCGCCGTGACGTACGCCAACTCGAGGCGAGCGGCCGCGCGTACAAGGTGCATGGCGGGGTCAAGCTTCCGGACAATCGCCTGGAGGCGCCGTACCGGCTGCGGATGCAGGCCCAGGCGGACGCAAAGCAGGCGATCGCGCGCCGTGCCGCAACGCTGATCGAGGACGGGATGACCGTGCTGATCGATTCGGGCACCACCTCGTGCTGGGTCGCACGCGCGCTCGCCGATCGGCGACGACTGACGATCGTCACGAACAACCTGGAGGTGGCGGGCGACATGCTCGGTCGCGACGGGATCCGCGTCTTCCTGGCCGGCGGCGCGGTCAACGTCGATTACCGCGCGACGTTCGACGCCGAGGCGATCCGGTATTCGCGCGGCTTCTCGCCCGACGCGACGATCCTGTCGATGGGCGCGATCGAGGCCAAGCGCGGCTTCATGGATTTCGAACCCGACGAGGCGGCCTACAAACGCGCGCTGCTCGATGGCGCGCGCCGGGTGATCGTCGTCGCCGACGCGGCGAAGTTCGACCGCGCCGGCACCGTCCACGTCGCCGACTTCGCGCAGGTCCATGACCTCGTCACCGACCTGCCCGCGCCACCGGCAATCGCCGATGCCGCCACCCGCGCCGGCGTCCGGCTCCATACCGCCTGATCGCCCTCACCGCGTCGGCGGATGGCGGACGAACCAGAATGCCGAGACGAAGGTCAGCACCAGCAACGCGGCGCCGGTCAGCACGCCGGCATCGAGGAACAACCCGAGCCAGTCCCGCCCGGGCGCGGTCGTGCTCCGCATGAGCAACAGACCGATGCTGCCCGAATAGCCGAACGCGTCCGCCAGATAGATCAGGAATCCCGCCGTGCCGGGCGACGGACTCGCGGCCATGATGCGATCGAACAGGATCGCGCTGAACGGGGCATAGGCGAGGTAGATACCGACGCCGGTCAGGATCATGCCGGTCACCGGCCCGATCGCCCCCGCGCGCAACGCCAGCATCGATCCGCCAAGGATCACGGCGCCCGCCATGATGACACCGTGGATCGTGACCACCGCATACCGGTTGTCGCGCACCAGCCCCAGCATTGCCAGGCCGAGCAGCACGATCACCGCCACGGGCACCTCCGTCGCGACGTACAGCGCAGGCGTCGCCGGGTGATCGAGCGCGATCCACAATTCGGGTGCGAAATTGTCGCGCAGGTCACGCAGTGCCGCCAGCATCGTGTAGCCCGCGACCAATGCGGTCACCGGCACCCAATGCCGCTTCAGATAGGCGCGCCGTGCCGTCGCATCCATCGGACCGCGAACGCCTCTCGCCTTCGAGTCCGCGACATCCGGCGGTGGCGATCGGGCAAGCGCCGCCATGCCGGCCAGCAGCAGCGGCGTGAAGATCAGCCCGGTCAGTGCCGGCATCCAGAACGCGCCGACGCCGTGCACCAGCAACAGGCTCCCGACCGATCGCGTCGCGCCCGACGACAGGATGAAGCTTGCGGTCAGGATCGACGCCAGCACCTCCGAGTTGCGCCGCCCCTCCAGATAGCTGAACACCAGCCCCCAGATCATCCCGAGCGGCAACCCGTTGAGCAGCATCGCCAGCGGGCCAAACCGGGCCGGCAACAACGCCAGCAGCAGCAACGCCGCCCACGCCGCGCCGATCAGCGACAGGATCAGGCGCGTGCGATGCTCCGGCCGATGGACCGACACGACATGCACGCCGATCATCTTCGACAGCGCATAGCCGACCGCTTGGGACAGGATCAGCGCCGTCTTGTAGTCGAGCCCGGCAAAGACGGCAGGCACGCCGTCGAACCCCGCCGCGGCGATTGGCTTGCGAAACCCGTACATCGCAAAATACACGCAGAACGCGGCGATGCCCGGCATGATCGTCAGCAGCTTGGCCGGGCGCTTGGCCGGGAAGAGTTTTGACGACGGGGACCACGAGTTCACCGCCAGTCGCTATGCTAGATACGTTTCACCGGCGTGACACAGCCCGGTTCTGTTCGGCACTGATCCCCGTCAAACATGTGCCCGTCATTCCCGCGCAGGCGGGAACCCATATTGGCAAACCTCGCGACATGATCGCGACCGCTTGATCATCTGGATCCCCGCCTCCGCGGGGATGACGGAACTTTCCATGTCGGAAAAGGATACCCGCCGTTCCATGCAGAGTGAGATTGGCGGCGTGACCGACGTGCACCACCCTCGAGCAAACCGCCCAATCTTATTGATAACGACTTGCATTAGGTTTTAATACCCTCCAAGAGGCGGCAAGCGCTACCTGGGGGAACCGAATGACTGCCTTGCTCGCCGTTCTGATGACCGCGGCCACTCTCGATGCCGAGCCCGTCAACAAGCCCGATGTCGGGACCGAACCCCTGCTTCAGGCGGGCCAATCGACTGAAGAGATCGTCGTCACCGGCGCACGGACCGAGGGCAGCAGCGACTATACGATTCCCGGCCAGACGACCGCGACGCGGCTCAACCTGACACTCCGGGAGACGCCGCAGTCGGTCAGCGTCGTCACGCGCGCGCAGATCGAGGATTTTCAGCTCAACGACGTCAATACGCTGCTTGCCACGGTTCCCGGCATCAACGTGCAGGCCGGCGAGACCGATAGCGTCTATTTCTCCGCGCGCGGCTTCGACATCCAGACGTTCCAGGTCGACGGCATCGGCGTCCCGTTCGCGTTCGGCATCCAGACCGGCTCGATCGACACCGCCTTCTATGACCATATCGAAGTGGTCCGCGGCGCGCCTGGCCTGCTGTCCTCGACCGGCAACCCGTCGGCGGTGGTCAACTTCATCCGCAAGCGCCCGACCAAGGACCTTCAGGTGCGCGCGAGCGGGCAATATGGCTCGTTCGATCAATATCGCGGCGAGGCCGACGTCAGCGTGCCGATCACCAAGGACGGCAGCGTCCGCGCGCGCGCCGTCGGCGCGTATCAGGACGGCGACAGCTATCTCGACCGCTACGGCCTGCGCCGCTGGGTCGGCTACGGTATCGTCGAGGCGGATCTGGGCGCCAACACGACCGTCAGCGCAGGGTATGGCCATCAGGACCACAAAAGCCGCGGCGCGATGTGGGGCGCGATCCCGATCACCTATAGCGACGGTACGCCGTTGGACTTCGCCCGCTCGTCGAACGTCGCCCCCGACTGGTCGAGCTGGAACGTCATCGATCGCCAGATCTTCGGCGACATCACGCACCGCTTCGGCAACGGCTGGGTCGCCCGCGCCAGCGCCATCCGTCGCGCAACCGACGAGAACAACACGCTGTTCTACGTCTATGGCAACCCGCTGCGGAACGACGCGGACGGCATCGGTATCGATCCGGCGACCGGGAAACAGGTCGGAATCCAGAGCTACCCCGGAAAGTTCCGCGCGACCACGCGCAACCTGACGATGGAAGCCTATATCGCCGGCCCGGTCACGTTCCTGGGCCGCGAGCACGAGATTAACATCGGGGTGAACCGCAGCGCACAGGAATATATCCAGCAGTCGAGCTACGACAACAGCACGATCGGGACGTACCTGCCCTATCCCGACCTGTTCGCCGGCAACTTCCCGCTGCCCAACTTCCCGACCGAATTCTCGAGCGATCCGATCTCGAGCCAGAACACGCACACCACGCGCGAAACCGCCTATGGCCTCATTCGCTTCAACCCCGGCGACGCGGTGAAGGTGATGTTCGGCGGCAACGTAACCCATGCCAAGAGCACGGGCTTCTCCTACGGCACGAACACCGATTTCGATGCCACCCGCTTCCTGCCGTTCGCGGGCGCGACGGTCGACATCACGCGCAACCTCAGCGTCTACGGCAGCTACGCGACGATCTTCAATCCGCAGAACCAGCTGCTCGACTTCAACCGGCGCATCATCGATCCGATCGAAGGCGAAAACCTCGAACTGGGGATCAAGGGCGACTGGTTCGCCGGCCGGCTGAACGCGACGGTCGCAGTGTTCAGGACGCGGCAGGACAACACCGCCGAGGCGGCGGGCATCGTCGTCGAGAACAACGTCACCCGCACCTATTATGTCGGGATCGATGCGCAGTCGGAAGGCGTCGAGATCGATGTCGGCGGCCAGATCGCACCGGGCCTGCAAATGACCGGCGGCTACACGGTGATGCGGATCGAGGATCCCGAGGGCAATCCGGTCCGCCGCTATGTCGCACGCAATACCGGGCGGCTGAACCTCAGCTATACCCTGCCGATGCTGCCGGCGCTCAAGCTGGGCGCCGCTGCGCAGTACCAGAGCCGCATCATCTCGCCGAGCGGGCTGGGCCGGCAGGGCAATTACGCGTTGCTCGACCTATTGGCGGCGTACAGCATCACCCCGAACATCTCGGCCGCGGTAAACCTGCGGAACGTCACCAACACTAAATACCTGACCGCGACCAACTTCGACGGCGGCTATTACGGCGCCCCGCGGTCGGTGATGGGGACGATCAGCGTGCGATACTGACGGGCAGGTGCGCGGGTAAGCGTGGCGACGGCGGCCAGTTCGCCGTCGCCGTGGTGGATGCCCTGCGCGACCAGACTGCCCCTGCTCCAAACTAGCCATTCCGATGACGGCGAAGCCCGTGTAGACCTAAGCGGTCAGGACCTGCAGCGTTCGACTTAAGCGGCCGACACGAGCGGCATTATACGACGCTGTCCGAGCAGCGCTGACATGGGAGAAGGCATGAAAAAATTACTGCTGGCCGCGCTCGCGGCGACGAGTGCGCTTACCGCCGGCACCGCCGACGCCCGTCCGCGCTGGACCGAGGCGCAGGCCACCGCCTGGTACGCCAAGCAACCCTGGCTGGTGGGTGCGAACTACACCCCCGCCTCCGCGATCAACCAGCTCGAAATGTGGCAGGCGGCGACGTGGGATCCCAAGCGGATCGACTACGAACTGGGGCTCGCCCAGGGTATCGGGATGAACACGATGCGCGTGTTCCTCCACGACCAGCTCTGGGTCCAGGATCCGGAAGGCTTCAAGCGCCGCGTCGACGAATTCCTGACGATGGCGCGCGCGCATGGCATCCGTCCGCTGTTCGTGCTGTTCGACAGCTGCTGGGATCCCGATCCAAAGCTCGGGCCACAGCATCCGCCGATCCCCGGCGTGCATAATTCGGGCTGGGTGCAGGGTCCGGGCCTGCCGGGGTTGCGCGACCGGAGCCGCTACCCCGCGTACAAGGCGTATGTGCAGGGGATCGTCGGCGCGTTCGCCAAGGACGACCGCATCCTGGGCTGGGACGTCTGGAACGAACCCGACAACGGCGCAGACCAGTATAAGAGCCAGGAGGGCAAGGAACCGCTGGTCCGGGCGCTTCTGGCGCAGGCGTTCGACTGGGCGCGCGACGCCGACCCGTCGCAGCCGCTGACCTCGGGCGTGTGGCAGCATGACGACTGGACCCCGACCGGTGGCAAGCTGTCGCCGATGGAGAAGCTGCAGCTAGGCCAGTCCGACGTCATCACGTTCCACGATTACAGCTGGCCCGAAACGTTCGAGGCGCGCGTGCGTCAGCTATTGCCGTACAACCGGCCGATCCTGTGCACCGAATATATGGCGCGCGGCAACGGATCGACGTTCGACGGCTCGCTGCCGATCGCCAAGCGCTACAATGTCGCCATGATGAACTGGGGGTTCGTCGACGGGAAGACACAGACCCGCCTGCCCTGGGACAGCTGGAAAAAGCCGTATGTGATGGAGGAACCGACGATCTGGTTCCACGAGGTCTTCCGCGCCGATGGCACGCCGTATCGCAAGGCGGAAACCGATCTGATCCGCCGGCTCAGCGCTGCACCCAAGACCGTGGTCCCCGGCGAACCGACCACCGTGCCGCAGTCCGGCACCCGTAGCCGCCGCTGACTGCGCAGGGGTCGGGGCCGGGGTCGGGGCTGGGCACAGGATCCCGGCCTCGATCGCGGCGTATTACGGCAAGACCGAAGCCGATCGCCCCCATTGGTTTGGCGTGCGGCCCAGCTCGAGTTCCAGCATGCCGCCCTGGGTGATCGCGGCCTGGGTCAGGAACGGCACGTCGAGCGGTTGTCCGTTCAGCCTCGCCGCGCGGATGTAACGCGTGCCCGCCCCCTGCCCGCGCGCGACGATGGTGAAGGTCCGCCCGTTCTCGAGCGTGATCCGGGTGCGCGGCTGGTGCGGCGCGTGAAGATAATAGAGATCGCTGCCGAGCTTCGGGAATAGCCCGATGCGGTTGAAGACATAATGCGAGCTCATCGCGCCACTGTCCTCGTCGCCGGGATAGGCGTTCGCGGTAAACCGCCTGAAGACGACATCGGCATAATAGCTTGCTAGGTCCGGCCGACCGACGTCGCTGAAGAGCCACGGCGTGGAGAAGGACGGCTCGTTGGTGAAATCGATCAGCTTGGCATCGAAGGCGTGCTGCAGTCGCCGGGTGAAGGCCTCTCGCCCTCCCATGATCGCGACCATCCCGGGCACATCGTGGACCGGCGCGTAGGAATAAATCCACCCCGTGCCTTCGTAGAAGCCGAAATTGTCGTGGGTCTTTCCGTCCCAGCCCAGCTTGGGATCGTTGGGCTGGAAACGCCCGTCGGCAAAGCGGGGACCGACAAAGCCGGTATATCCGTCGCTATCGGCATTCGCGTCCCAGACGTTACGCCAATTGCCCGCCCGCTTCGCCAACACCGCCGCCTCGTCCGGACGGCCCGTGCCCGCCGCCAGCCTTGCCGCGTAATAGTCGTTGAGCGCCATGCCCGTGGTGGCCGAACCCGAGCGCGACCGTTGCGGCGTTCCTTCGGGACTGCGATCGTCGGCCGCGAAATAGCCGTCGATAAGATACCGTGGCCGGCGCCGTTCGAACGCGTTGAACAGGGCGACATCGGCGGCTTTCGTCCAATCGACCCCAGCCACGCCGCGCAGGAAGCCCTCGCCGATCACGTTGTCGACCTCGTCGCCCGCCTGCCCGATATGAAAATTGCGCCCGGAGATGAACGCGGTATCGGCCGCGCCATAGCGTTCCCATGTCCGGATGAACGATCCGATCACGCCCGCATAGGTTCTGGGCCGGACGATCGACATCAGGGGATAGAGCGTGTGGTACGTATCCCATAATGTGTAGTGATCGTCATAGAGCGGCGACGTCCGCTCGCTTTCCACCTGGTCCTGCGATCGATCGCGGGGCTGGATCGTGCTGTGATACAACGACGTGTAGAACCGGCGGCGATCTGCCTTTCCGACGCCCTCGATCGTGATGCGTGCCAGGGCGTCGTTCCAGGCCTTGGCCGCTGCCATCCGGACACCGGCCAGATCCCAGCCGGGTATGTCCTGCTCGAGCAACTCCTCTGCACGCCGCGCGCTGGCGAACGAGACCGCGATCTTCATCGCGATGGGTTTTCGATCCGTGCTGCCGAACGTCCACCAGGCCCGCAGCGGCTGGTCGGCGGGGGCGCTGCCGCTGGTCGCGCCCGCCTGCCGTACGTTCGATCGCTCGATGCCCCACGCGGTCGGCTTCGCATCGACCTTTGCGACGAACCAGATATCGACCTGCGCGGGCGACCAGTAGTTCTTGGTGCGGACCCGGCCGACGATCTTCCCTTCGTCGGGAAACAGCGTCACGTCGGACCCCGCGCTCCCCATTTGGCCCGTGATCTTGCGGGTGACGTCGAACAGCAGGTGCGCATCGTCGGACCTGGAGCCGGAGCGGGGAAAAGTGAACCGGTACAGCGCGGCATGGTGTGCCGGGGCAATCTCCACGTCGGTGCCATAGCGCGTCAGGGTCACCGAATACCCGTCAGCCGCTGCATGCTCGTTCCGCTTTGGCGAGAGATGATCGGCTTCCCGCGTCTGCAGCGTGCCGGTCTGGGGCGAGACGAGAAACGTGCCGTAGCTCGGCGTGCCGCCAGACCCTTGCGTATGGAGTTGCGCAAACCCGCTCAGCGGTGCGTCGCGGTCATAGCCCGCATTGCTCGTCGTCGACGTGATCGTGTTCGGGCTCGGGTGGATCGATCCGGCGGGCAGCGTCGGACCGGGGATCGTGTCGCCCTGGTCGTCATCGCCCGTCCCGAGCAGTGGGTCGACATATTGGCTGAGAGATACGTGATCCTGACCGACCGCGACCCCGGCCCCTCCCTGCGCCACCGAGGCCACCGAGGCCAGCACGAGGCCGAAACCGATCGACGCCAGCGACACGGCGGGCCGCCGCGCGCTTGCCGATCCGCTCCTCCACCGGTTCATCGTCTTGCGGGGGTCGCGCGTGCCTCGGCAGTCAGCACGAGTTCGGCCGCGAGCAGCGCACCCTCCTGATCCTGCGCGACCGACGTGTGTTCGACGATATCCGTCACGAACTGCGGCCCGAACGGCAACGGCACCTTCGAGCAATCGAGGTAGCGCGTCCCCTTCTTGTCGGCGATCAGCAGGTGGTTGCCACCCGGCCGCCCTGCGATGTCCACATATTTACGAAGCTCGATATAGCCCTCTGTACCGAGGATGAAGAGGCGGCCGTCGCCCCAGGTCGGCAGGCCGTCGGGCGTGAACCAGTCGACGCGGACATAGCCCGAACCGCCGTCACCGCTCAGCATCATGTCGCCGAAATCCTCGAACTTGGGATGCGCGGGATTGCCGAAATTGCCGGTCTGCGAGGCGAGCACCTGCGCGCGCTTGCTGCCCGTCAGGTAGACGAACTGGTCGGCCTGGTGACTGCCGACATCGGTCAGGATACCGCCGTTCTGCGCCGGGTCCCAGAACCAGTCGGGGCGGCTCGCGGCGGACAGCCGGTGCGGTGCGAGGTTCACGGTCTGGATCACGCGCCCGATTGCGCCGTCATGGACGAGTTGCCCCGCCATCACCGCGGCAGGCACCTCGAGCCGTTCGGAATACATGATCCCGTATTTGCGCCCGGTCTCCTTGATCGCGCGGCGGACGTCGGCCAGCTGCTTCAGCGTCGTCACCGCCGCCTTGTCGCTGAGATAATCCTTGCCCGCACGCATGACCCGGATGCCCAGCGGCGCGCGCAGGCTGGGGATCGCCGCGCTGCACACCAGCTTGATCGTTCGGTCGTCGAGGATCTCCTGCTCGGATCGCGCGAGCTTCACGTCGCCGTAGCGCTTCCGGAACATCGCGATCTGTTTCGGATCGGTTGCGTAGAAGGTCGTGAGCACGCCGCCGCCGCGGATGATCGCATCGGTGATGCCATAGATGTGGTTGTGGTCCATCCCGATCACCGCGAACGGCAGGCGGTATTTCGCCTCGGGTGCCGGACGCGCGACCGCACCCTCGGTGGGCGCATCGCCGCGCGTGGCGGATTGCGCGAACGCGTCGGCGGCAAACCCGGCGGCGAGGCCAGCGGTCAGGCCAAGTCCGAGGATCCCGCGTCGGTTGGTATCGGTCACAGCTATTCCCCTTGTCAGATCGCAACCAGATTCGTCGGCCAGGTCATCGCTTCGCCGCGGTCCATCGCCTGTTCGCCGAGCAGCGAGGCGACGCTCGCCTGATAGGCCTGGCGCAGCAGGCCGGGCAGCGGCTTGCCCGCACGCACCGCCGCGCCGAACCCCTCGAACTGCAGCATCGTCTCGTCATATTCGCCCCAGCCGAGCGACTCGCCGGGCGTCGTCACGGGCAGCTCGGGAAACCACGTGGCGCCACCGATCGGCACGGTGCGCTTGTGACCGCGCGCGACATCCTTCTGCATCCGTTGCAGCGCCAGCACCTTGGCCGGCACCTCCTGATAGATGCGGCCGAGTTCGGGCTCGATCGTGCCCTTGCTGCCTTGGATCTGCTCTTCGCAGCCATAGCGCGCATTGTTCAGCAGCGAGGTGTAGATGAACTTCCGCCCGCCCGAATATTCGTAGATCAGCGCGACATGGTCATAGACCTCGCGGCCATCCTTCCAGAAACAGATGCTGCCCGACCCGATCACCCGCGTCGGCGGCGCGTCGAAGAACCAGTTGCCGACCTGAAGCTGGTGCGTCGCCAGTTCGGTCATCAACCCCGCCGAGCTGTCGCGGTACAGGCGCCAGTTGATCTGGCGATCCGTGGCGTCGGCGGGCACCGCGCGACGCCAGGCATTGTTGCGATGCCAGCTCGCACGGATCTGGGTCAGCGATCCGATCTCGCCGGTCTGGGCGCGCTTCAAGGCGTTGAGATAGGTCGGGTGGAACATCCGCTGGTGGCCGATCTGGAGCACCTTGTTCGCCGCCTGCGACCGGGTCACCATCGCGCCGCAATCCGCGATCGTGCGCGCCATCGCCTTTTCGCACCACACATGCAGCCCCGCGTCGAACGCGTCGAAGCTGTGCCGCGCGTGCAGGTGCAGCGGCGTCGCGATCACCACCGCATCGATCCCGCCAGCGTCGAGCATCGCGCGGTGATCGCTGAAGACGCGCGTCGTCGGCCCGACCCACTGGCGCGCCTTCGCCAAGTTCGGCGCATAGGTATCGCAGATCGACACGACCGCGCAGTTGCGCGTCTTGTTGATGTTCTGGATCAATGTCCGGCCCCGGTCGCCGGTGCCGATAACGCCGAGCCGGACCGGGTTCGTCTTCACCGGATCGGCCCCCGCCGACGCCGCCGACGCCGCGGACACGGCCCAAGGCGCCGCGGCCGCCATTCCCGCGCCAGCGGTCGCCATCATCACGCGATCGATGAACGATCGCCGCGTGAGGTCGAAATCCTTGTCGGTCATGCCGCGTGCATCCTCGCTACATCGACGGTCGGCGCCGCCTCGTGGGAAAGGTCATATAGAAAACGGCGGGTCGGCCCACCCTCCAGCAGCCGTCGTGCGCCAGCGTCATCCGCGACCAGCAGCGCCGTACTCAGCGCCTCGGCACGGCCGCCGCTGCGATCGACCGCCACCGCACAGCGCGCCGCGGTGACGATCGCGCCGTCGCTCGGCCGGATCATCGCCGCACGCTCGGGGGCGTGCGTCCCCGCGCCCACCGTCGTCGAGATCGACAGCGCCTCGTCGATGAGGTCGAGCTCGACCAGCACCCCGCCGTCGACCAACGGATGCGGTATCGCGAACGGCCAGCCACCCCCGAGCGGATGCTCGCCGATCACCGCCAGCGAGCTCTCGCCTGCCGAGAGACACGCCGAGACGACGCCCGCATCGCGCAACGCCGCGCACGCCCGGTCGAGCGCGAAACCCTTGCCGAAGCCACCGAAATCCAGCGCGAGCGGTCGTGTCGCCGCGATCCGCGCCGTGCGCGGGTCGAACACGACATCGCCCCACCCCGCCCCGCCGAACCGCTGGTCGATCGCGGGATCGAACAGCCCGTCGGTCAGCGCATGCACGTCCTGGATCGCGATCAGCGCCTCGATCAGCACCGGATCGTCGATCGCGGCGGCCCGCCCGGCGAGAAGCTCGTCGTTGACCGCGGTCGTCGGCGACGGTCGATGGATCGTCAACGCATCGTCGACGCCCTCGATCGCGCGCCGCGCCGCGATCACGGCATCCGCAAACCCGCCGCCGAACACGTGCAGCTCGACCCGCGTTCCCATCGCAACGAAGCGCTCGACCTGCGCGACGATGCTCACGTCAGGCCTTGACCTCCCAGCCCGGTTCATACGCGACCGACCACAGCTTCATCGCCTCCGCGCTGCTCGGCTTGCCGGTCGTCGGATCGACGGTCAGCACGCTGTCGGTGCGATAGGCCATGTTGCCCAGATGGCAGAGCGTGGTGCTGATATGCCCCTCGGCGATCGGCGAATTGAGCGCGGAGGCGCGGCCACGGATCACGTCGACGAAATTGCCGGCGTGATAGACGTCGAGGACACCCTCGCCGACCGTACCGGTCGTCTCCGACGTCGCCTTGGCCATCACCTGCCGGATCGACTTGCCCGCGAGGTCGTAGAGTTCGAAACCGTTGCGATCGACCACCGCCGACCCCTTGGTCCCGAGCAACAGGACGCCGCGTCCGCGCCCATAGGTCAGCATCGCATTGCAGCTCTGGCCGTTCCAGCGGATCACCCGGTCGTTGTCGTAGTTCAGGTCCAGCGCGAGCGAATCGTACATTTCCCAGTCGTCGCCGGCATGGAAGCGCTTGGCGCCCTGCGCGGACACGGTCTTGGGATAGGTCAGCCCCATCAGCCAGCGTGCGACGTCGAGTTCGTGCATCGCGTTGTTGCAGAGTTCGCCGGTCCCGTATTGCCAGAACCAGTGCCAGTTATAGGGGACCAGGTTCGACCGATACGGCGCGCGCGGCCGTGGCCCCTGCCACATGTCCCAGTTGAGATTGGCCGGCGGCGTCGTCACCTGCCCCTTGCCGATCGTCTTGCGATTGTTCGCGTACCAGGTCTGCGCCTCGTACACGTCCCCCAGCTCGCCGGCCTGGACGAGCGCGAGCAGCTGCCGCGTCTCGGGGCTCGATCGCTGCTGGTTGCCGACTTGCAGGATGCGCCCGGTATTCTTCTGCGCCGCGATCATCGCCTCGCCCTCGGCGGGCGCGATGCCGATCGGCTTTTCGCAATACACGTGATGCCCGGATTTCATCCCGTCGACCGCGAGCTTGGCGTGCCAATGGTCCGGCGTCGCGATCGTGATGATGTCCAGCGCCTTGCTGTCGAACAGGCGGCGGTAATCGCCCTCGGTCTTGGGCGCCGGATTGCCGCGCGCCGCAAACTCACCCGCACGCTTGGCCAGCACCGCCGAATCGACGTCGCAGTAATGCGTGATCTCGACGTTCGGCACCTTGGTGAACGCGCCCATATGCGCCTGGCCGCGCCCGTTCACGCCGATCACGGCGACGCTGAGCCGGTCGTTCGCCCCCTTGATCCGCGCATAGCTGCGCGCAGTCATCGCCATGCCGAGCCCAAGCCCCACCGTGGCACCCGCACCCTTGATCATCGTCCGACGGTCCATCGATCCATCCCCCTTCAGAGTTCGCGCAGCTTGATCGACCGGAATTCGACCCGGTCGCCGTGATCCTGAAGCAGGATCGGTCCTTGCTTGCCTTCGCCGAAACCCGGCACGCCGGCATATTTGCTCTGTGCCACCAGCGCCCGGAACGCCGGGGAGCCGCGGTCATACTCGACCATCTTGAAGCCGTTCAGCCAATGCTCGACCTGCGTGCCCCGGACGACGATCACCGCGCGGTTCCAGGAGCCCGGCGGATTGATCCGCTTGCCCGGGCTGTCGGGATCCGACAGATTTTTCGCGGCGATCAGGTCATACAGCGATCCGAGCGTCCGGTTGCCGTCGCGTCCCATCTTGGCATCGGGATGCCGCTCGTCGTCGAGCAACTGATATTCGAGTCCGATCGACTCGCCCTTTTTGAGTAGGCCCGCATCGACGAAATACTTGATCCCGCTATTGGCGCCGGGCGTCAGCTTGAAATCGATCGACAGTTCGAAATTGCGGTAGTCGCGGGTCGTCGCGATATCGCCGCCGCCACCGCCACCACCGCCACCCTCGACGCGCAACACACCGTCGGCCATCGACCAGCCCGATGCCGGAAACTTCTGGCCTTTGACGCTACGCCAGCCGGCACCGGTCTTGCCGTCCCACAGCAGCTTCCAACCGGCGCGCTGCTCACCGGCGGACAGGCGATTGGTCAGCCATCCCTGTTCGGCTAGCGCCGTCGCAGGCATCGCGAACCGAGCTGGCGACTCCGTGATCATCCGCACGTTGCGGAACCGCACTTCGGGATGTCGTGCGGCCTCGGCATCGGGGATCGCATGGACCTGGAAGGCGATGAAACCGCGTGCGTCGACGTCGTCGACCACATCGGCGGCAGGCACGCCGTTGATCCACGTCCGCAGCCGCGTGCCGATCGCCTCGACACGGTAGTGGTTCCAGTCGCCCGAACGGAAAGTCTGGCGCGCCGCCTCGTTACGACCCAGCGTATAGAGCCATTGCCGGCGCTGCTCGTCGTACAGCCCCGCACTCCAGCGGCGCGACGACGGGTCGATCTCGGCCTGATACCCGTGCACCACGCCGTCACGGTAATCCGGTCGGCTCTGACCGCGGATCATCATGCCCGAATTGAGTGCAGGATCGGTCTTCGCATCGAATTCGATGATGAAGTCGCCATACTGCGCCTCGGATACGAGCCAGCTATTGGTCTTGCCCGGTTCGGCGCGCCCGATCACCTCGCCATTCTCGAAAGCATAGCTCGCCTTGCCGCCCGTCGCGCGCCAGCCGGCCAACCCTTCGCGCGGCGTCACATCGCGCCACGGCGCCTTTGCCTGGTTAGCGGCGGATTGCTGCGTCGGTGCAGCTTGGGCCCCGGCATCGACCGATGCCTGCGCCATCAACGGCACGGCCGCCAAGGTCAGAATTGCGAGCGCTCGAGCCATTCGCCTCCCCTTTTCTCTTTTCTGCGAGCGCGGGTTGGGCAACCCTCTCCGGACAGGTCCGGTCGTCTCGCATCATTTACCGCCGACATTTCGCTGTCGTACGGCCTCTCCTGAACAACGTCTTAAATTGTGGTCGGGCCACACGCAACCCGATTGTAAGGCATTTTTATCGGACCGATGCGCGGTTTTCGGCTGCACTAGGCTTGACGATGCTTTACGCAACGCGATGTAGAAGCGACGTCGACGCTCGGCCGGAGACGCTCGGCCAAGCGCGCGCATTCAACGAGGACTGTAATGCAAGGCACTGAAGGCGGCGGCAAACTCTATCGCAAGATCGTGCAGGCGATCATCACTGATATCGCCAACGGCGTGTATCAGGTCGGCGCGCGCCTGCCTGCCGAACGCGACCTGACCGAGCGGTTCCAGGTCAGCCGCCCGACCATCCGGGAGGCGATGATCGCGCTCGAGATGAAAGGCATGGTCGAGGCCCGCAAGGGATCGGGCGTGTTCGTGCTCGCCTCCTCTTCGAACGACTCGGAAAAAGAGCTCGACATCGGCGCGTTCGAAATCACCGAGGCCCGCCGCATGCTCGAAGGCGAGGTTGCCGCCGTCGCTGCGACGGAGATAACCGAGCAGCAACTGGTCGAATTACGCAGCCTGTTGGCGCAGATGGATCAGGACGATACGCTAGTAGCGGAGGACGCGGACCGTCGCTTTCACATCGCGATCGCGGAGGCGACGGGCAATGCCGTCATCATCTCTGCCGTCACCGACTTCTGGGACATGCGCTTCCGCTCGCCGCTTGCGCGCGAAGTGCTGGCGAAGGCGGGAAGCCTCGGCACCGAAAACCGCATGGCAGAACATGGCCGGATCCTGAATGCGCTGGAGGCGCGATCGCCGATCGACGCACGCAATGCGATGCGCGATCATCTTGCACGCGTGATCGATCACCTGCTCGACGTCACCGAGACCGAAGCCGTCGAGCGCGCGCGCGCGGCGACCGACCAGCGGCGCCGTGCCCTGGCCCGACGCTCGGTCTGATCTGACGATCGGTCGCGTCCGCAGGGGGCCACGCGTCGTCGTTCGCAATTAGTCTCCGCACGGCAGGATCGACGTGGGATCAAATTGGTCGAACAATCTCCCTGACCAAATGATTCAGTATTGTCATATTTAAATAGGGCTGATACCTGACGACTACGTCGACCATGGAAAACCATGGCGGCAAAAATGTCGAGCAGCGTTCACTCAGCGCGCTCGGCCTATCGGGAGAGGGTCTTTGAGCCGTAAGAGCTTCGATAAGCGGAAACTGCTTATCTCGACGAGCATCGTCAGCCTATTTATCGCCGCGCCTGCCACGGCCCAGCAGACTGCGGGCAGCCAGATGCCGCAGCCTGCGGACAGCCAGACGAGCCCGCCAGATCCCGCCAACCCGCCCCAGCAGGCGGCACCGGAGGCCGATAACGCAGATATCGTCGTGACCGGGTTTCGTGCGGCGTTAAACAACGCACTGAACCAGAAGCGTAACGAGACTGCCGCGATCGACAGCATCGTCGCGGAGGATATCGGCAAGTTCCCGGACTCCAACCTCGCTGAATCGATGCAGCGCATTCCAGGCGTCGCGCTCTCGCGCGGCGACGGCGGCGAGGGCCGCAACATCTCGGTCCGCGGTCTCGGCTCGCAGTTCACGCGCGTGCGCATCAACGGCATGGAAGGCGTGTCGCAGGTCAGCGGCAGCGACATTCGCGGTGGCGTCGCGACGGGTCGTTCCTTCGACTTCGTGACCTTCCCGACCGAGATCTTCTCCGCGCTCTCGGTCCGCAAGACACTGTCGGCGGATGTCGAGGAAGGCTCGCTGGGCGCGACGGTCGATCTTCGCGCGCCCAAGCCGTTCGACCAGAAAAAGGATTTCGTCCTCACCGGTACCGCGCGCGGCATCTATAACGACATCAGCAAAAAGGCCGATCCGCGGCTGTCCGCACTGGTGTCCAAGAAGTTCGGCGATACGTTCGGCATCCTCGGCAGCGTCGCCTATTCGAAGCGCCGTATCGACGAATATGCCTATTCGGCGGTCGATGTCGTGCCGACCACGGTTTACGGCCAGGCGCAGCCCGCCGGCACTGCGAACGCCGGCGTCATCTTCCCGTTCTGCACGCCCGTTGGCTACACCTATAACGGCGCCGCGACGAACAGCCCGGTCGGAGGCTATACCCAGCCCAACGGCACGCCGATCGGTGCCGACGCCAACAATTGCAGCACCGGCAATCCCCGCACCGGCACTGCGGCGGCCTATGACTATATCATGAGCCGTACCGGGGTGAACGGTCGCCCCGGCGGCGGTGTCTTCCTCCCGCGCTTGCCGCGTCCGGTGAAGAGCAGCCAGGACCAGGAACGTCTCGCCGGCACGCTGACGCTGCAATGGAAGCCCAGCGCCAACACCGATATCTCGCTCGACGGGCTGTATTCGCGGTTCAAGGTCGATCGGCTCGACACGTATTTCGATGCACGGTCGTTCGGACGCGCGATCTCGAACAACGGCCAGCCGCTGACGTCGGTCCGCGAGATCGAGGTCGACGACAACGGGTCGCTGGTCCACGGCCTGTTCGACGGCGTCGACTTGCGATCGGAGATGCAGCAGGAGAAGTTCACGTCGACCTATCGTCAGGTCAATCTGAACTTCGACCACCGCTTCTCGGATACCGTTCGGGTCTATGGCCTCGCCGGCATCAACCAGTCGCGGCTCGACGTCGACCGCCTGCAAGTCGCGATCGATTCGAACGATACGCGCGATTTCTCGATCGATTTTCGCGACAATCCCGACATTCCGAAGATCGGCTACGGGATCGACACGACCAATCCCGCGCTGTTCCAATACGGACCACCGCTCGCGAACGGCGACCAGCGCGGACAATTGTCGAACTTCATCCGCCGCAACACGATCACCAGCAAGACATTCGAACTCAACGGCGAATGGGAGGCGGCGCCCGACTTCACGCTTCAGGTCGGCGGCCAGTATCGCACGAACAAATATACCGCGCGCGAGCGGCAGCTGGCCACCAATACGCCGCTCGATCTGCCGGCGGGCGTCACGCTCGCAAGTTTGACCACCGTGACGAAGGGCGTCGGCAGCAACCTCGACGGATTGTTGCAGGATTTCGTCTCGATCGATCCGGAGAAGTTCCGCGATGCGGTCGGCCTCGACAACTATGTCTATTGCAGCCTCGAATGCGCCAAGGGCACGTTTGGCGGCGTCTACGAGAAATACGGCTCGGGCTACGCCATGGTGAAGTTCAACACCGCCAACTCCCTGCCCTTCGCGCTGCGCGGCGATGCCGGCGTCCGCTACGTCCATACCAGCCTGGACACGTACGGTCCGATCACCTCGGCGGCGCCCGCCGGGTCGCTCTATCCGTCGCGTTTCGTGATATCGGAGGTCAGCCGCAGCTATGACGACTGGCTGCCGTCGGCGAACCTCGCGCTGGACATCACCCCGGATCTGATCGCGCGCGCGTCGGTGGCGCGGGTCATGTCACGACCAGCGTACGGTCAGCTGATCCCCGCAGGCTCCGCGAACCTCGTGATCCAGACCGCATCGTTCAGCAATCCGTTCCTCGAACCGATCCGCGCCAATACGTTCGACGCGGCGCTCGAATGGTATTTCGCCAAGGGCTCGCTGATCTCGGTCGCGTATTTCTACAAGAATATCGAAAGCTACATCCAGACGACGAGCCAGGCGGTCGCGTTCCAGGACATCGGCCTGCCGCTGACCCTGCTCAACGGTACGCAGCTGCGCCCGACCGACGTGTTCACGGTCCAGCGCAGCAACAATACCGAGGGCGGGCCGTTGCGCGGGTTCGAGGTGAACGTCCAGCTGCCCTTCACCTTCCTGCCCGGCGTGCTGCGCAATTTCGGCGCGCTCGGCAACTTCACGCGGGTTCGTTCGAACATCAATTACGTCATATCGCCGACGCTTTCCCGGACTGCGCCGCTGGTCGGGCTGTCACCGGAAACCGCAAGCGGGACGCTGTATTACGAGGACGACAAGTTCAGCATCCGCTCGACGGTGAACTACCGCGCGGCGTTCCTGACGGCGGTTCCCAGCGGCTCGGTCGATGCGGATTCGACATCGAACGCGAGTTCGATCTTCGTCGACGCATCGGCCTCGTACAATTTGAACGAACATATCAAGCTGATCGCCGAGGTCTCCAACATCACGAACGAGACCAACCGCCTGACCGTCGACACGACACGCCAGGACCCCCTCTACACCTCCTATTTCGGCCGCACCTACGCCTTAGCGGTCAATTTCCAGTTCTGAATTCTCCCTTCCCCCCGTCGACATCGGCGCTCCCCATTGCCGAATTCGACCAACCTAAGGGTGCGTCGCAAATTATCCCCGGCGCACCCATTTTTCTGTCCGAGCTAGACCCGACGGATTGCGCGAACCCGAAGAAGTCATTGTGAAGCGTTCGCCTTCACCAGTTGATCTCCGCCCGACAAAATGGCCTGACCACTTTATTACATCTGGCCTATTAGATTTGTGATCGCTAAACAGGCATGAACTGCAGCGAGGCCAGAAGGTCCGCGCAATCGAGGGAGGACGCTGGGTGCCAATGATCGAGACGATGCGCTGGTTCGGCCCCTCCGATCCAGTAACGCTGCGCGATATTCGCCAGGCCGGCGCAACCGGCATCGTGACCGCGCTGCACGAGATCGCGAATGGCGCCGTCTGGCCGCGGGACGCGATAGCGACACGTCGAGCCGAGATCGAGGCGGCCGGGCTCGTCTGGTCGGTGGTCGAAAGCCTGCCGGTGCACGAAGCGATCAAGACATGCGGCGCCGACCGGGACGTGCTGATCGACAATTACCGGCAGAGCCTGACCAACCTGGCCGCGTGCGGCATCCGCACGGTCACCTATAACTTCATGCCAGTCATCGACTGGACGCGCACCGACCTGGCTTGGACGATGCCCGACGGCGCGCGTGCGCTTCGCTTCGAACTGGAGGCCGCCGCGGTCTTCGACATCCACATTCTACGGCGCGCGGGGGCAGAACGCGATTACTCCCCAGCGCTTGTCGAAAGCGCCGAGCGCCGGTTCGCAGGCATGGATACGGACTCGCGCCGCCTGCTCGAGAAGACCATCATCGCAGGACTGCCCGGCAGCGAAGAGACGTTCACCGCCGATCGGTTCCGCGACGCTTTGGCGCAGTATGACGCGATCGATGCCGAGGGACTCCGCGCCAATCATATCGCGTTCCTGGAGGCGGTCTGCCCCCTGGCCGACGAACTCGACATGCGGCTGGTGGTTCATCCCGACGATCCGCCCTTCGCCTTGTTCGGCCTGCCCCGCGTGGTCAGTACCGAGGCCGATGTCACGACGCTTTTCGCGCGGGTACCCAACCGCTCCAACGGTCTGTGCTTCTGCGCCGGCTCGTTCGGCGCCCGTGCGGACAACGACCTTCCCGGCATGATCGAGCGGCTGGGCGACCGGATCGGCTTTCTTCACCTGCGATCGGTCCAACGCGAGCCCGATGGTGCCTTCCACGAGGCCGCGCATCTCGCCGGTGATGCCGACATGGTCGCGCTGGTCGCCGCCATTCATACCCTCCAGATGTGCGAAGGACGCTCGATCCCGATGCGCCCCGATCATGGCCACCAGATGCTGGACGATCTCTCGAAGCACACGCTGCCCGGCTATTCGCTGCTCGGGCGGATGCGCGGTCTCGCCGAACTGCGCGGTCTGGAACGCGGGATCGCACATATGGCCGCGCACGCTTGAGCCGCTCGCTTCGCCTCTCGCCCGATCGGCTGTTCTCCAGCGATCCGGACCAGCGATCGATCGCCCGCGCGCTGTATGCGGAGATCGCCACGCTGCCGATCGTCTCGCCGCACGGCCATACCGATCCGCGCTGGTTCGCGACCAACGAACCATGGCGCGACGCGACCAGCCTGTTGCTGGCGCCCGACCATTATCTGTTCCGGATGCTCTACAGCCAGGGCATCGCGCTCGATCGGCTCGGGGTACCGTCACGGCAGGGCGTACCCGACACCGACCCGCGCGAGGCGTGGCGGACGCTCGCCAGTCATTATCATCTGTTCCGCGGCACACCGTCACAGGCGTGGCTGGATCACGTCTTCGCCGAGGTGCTTGGGTTCGACGTGGCGCTGGATGCCTCGACGAGCGACCTATATTTCGACGGCATTGCCGAGCGGCTCGCGACCGAGGCGTTTCGCCCGCGTGCGCTGTTCGAGCGGTTCGGGATCGAATTCCTCGCGACCACCGAGGGCGCCGACGATCCGCTCGACGCGCACCGTGCGATCCGCGACTCAGGCTGGGCGGGCCGCGTCGTGACGACCTACCGTCCCGACGGCGTCATCGACGTCGAGCACGAGGCGTTCCGGCCGACGATGGAGCGGTTTGCCGCGTTGACCGGCGAGGATGTCTGGAGCTGGCCCGGCTATCTCGCCGCGCACCGCAAGCGCCGCGCGGACTTTCGTGCCGCAGGGGCGACCGCGACCGATCACGGCCACCCGACCGCGCAGACTGCGAACCTCGCTGTGGGCGACGCTGCGGCGTTGTTCGCCCGCGTCATCGGTCCGGACCCGACGCCCGCCGATGCCGAGCTGTTCCGCGCGCAAATGCTGACCGAGATGGCGCGCATGTCGATCGAGGACGGGATGGTCATGCAGATCCATCCCGGCAGCGTCCGCAATCACAACGCACGCCTGTTCGCCAGTCACGGGCGCGATCGCGGCGCCGACATCCCTGCGCGCGCCGATTTCGTGAATGGCCTGCGCCCGATGCTCGACGAGGTCGGCGCCGATCCGAACCTGACCATCATCCTCTTCACACTCGACGAATCGACCTATGCGCGCGAACTGGCGCCACTCGCCGGCCATTATCCTTGCCTGCGTCTCGGCCCCGCCTGGTGGTTTCATGATTCACCCGAAGGCATGCGCCGCTTCCGTGAGATGACGACCGAGACGGCAGGCTTCTACAATACGGTCGGGTTCAACGACGACACACGGGCCTTCCTGTCGATCCCCGCGCGCCACGACGTCGCGCGCCGCGTCGATTGCGCGTTTCTCGCGCGTCTCGTCGCCGAGCACCGGCTGGCGGATTGGGAGGCAGCCGACCTCGCGCACGAGCTGACCGTCGGGCTTGCGCGCCGGGCCTACCGCCTATGAGACTGTCCGCCGCCACGATCGACCGGCTGCCGGCGAATGTCGCGCGGCCGGACTATGACCGGATGGGCCAGCGTATCGGCATCGTCCACCTCGGCATCGGCGCCTTCATGCGCGCGCATCAGGCGGTCTTTACCGATCGCGCCATGGCCGCGGGCGACCGGGACTGGGGCATCGTCGGCGCATCGCTGCGATCGCCGGCCGTCCGCGCCATGCTGGTTCCGCAGGACGGCCTGTTCACGGTGACCGAGAACGACGCGGACGGCGCGCGAACGCGGCTGATCGGGTCGGTCCGCGACGTGGTGGTCGGATCGGACGCGAACGACGCTCTTCACCGCGCGCTCGTATCGCCTGACACGGCGATCGTGACCATGACCGTGACCGAGAAAGGCTATCATCGTCGCGCCGACGGATCGCTCGACCTTGCCGCCGTGGAACGGGCGGGCGGCACGCTCTACCACCACCTTGCGCGCGCATTCGCCGGTCGCCGTGATGCCGGGATCGGTGGAATGACGTTGTTGTCGTGCGACAACCTCGCAGACAATGGCGGCATGCTCGCGAGCGCGCTCGGCGCTTGGCTCGATCATGTCGATCCCTCGCTCGGCAGCTGGTTCGCAGGCGAGTGCACCTGCCCGTCGACGATGGTCGACCGCATCGTGCCCGCCGTCACGCCCGCCGATCTCGACACAGCCGAGGCGATGCTGGGCATCCGCGACGAGGCCGCGATCCTGACCGAGCCCTTTGCCCAATGGGTGATCGAAGACGACTTCGCGGGCCGCCGTCCGCGCTGGGACATGGTCGGCGCACAGATCGTCACCGACGTCGCGCCGTATGAGACGGCCAAGCTGCGGATGCTCAACGGCGCGCATTCCGCGCTCGCCTATCTGGGACTGCAAGCCGGCCTGCGTTACGTCCACGAAGCGATTGCCGATCCCGCGATCGGTCCGAGCGTGGAGCGACTGATGCGCGATGAGGCGGCAGCGAGCCTTGATCCTGCGCCGGGGCAAGATCTTACCGCTTACGCCGACGCGTTGCTGGCCCGCTTCGCCAATCCAACGCTGCGCCATGCACTGCGCCAGATCGCGAGCGACGGATCGCAGAAGATTCCGCAACGCTGGCTAGCCTCGCTGGAAGCCAATCGCACGCGCGGGCGGAACTGCCCGGAAACACTGTCGGCGCTGGCCGCGTGGATGCTGCACGTCCGTGGCGATGGCAGCCCCGTCGACGATCCGCGTGCAACAGAGCTGGCGGCGGCGTGGGATTCGGCAGGTCGCGACGGCATCGTCGACGCGCTGGTCGGCGAGCGCGGTCTGCTAGCCAGCATCTGGCGTCCGAGCGTGCAGGACCGCGCGATACTGGCCGAGACACTGACAGCATTCGACAGACGATAAAAGCGGACAAACCGCGAGGGGAGAGCGAGCGTGGACGGTTCAATACAGGCGACGAATCCCGGGCCCCAAAAGGCCGGCGGCAACGTCCGCTGGGTCATCTGCGCGTTGCTGTTCTTCGCGACGACGATCAATTACATCGACCGCCAGGTTATCGGCATCCTCAAGCCCACACTGCAGGGCGAACTCGGCTGGTCCGAGGTCGACTATGGCATGATCGTCTTCTGGTTCCAGGCAGCCTATGCGATTGGACTGCTCGCCTGCGGGCCGATCATCGACAAGGTCGGGTCGAAGATGGGCTATGCCGCGGCGATCACGGTGTGGAGCCTCGCGGCGTTGGTCCACGCCTTCGTCCGCAGCCCCGGCGGCTTCTCGGTCGCGCGCTTCGCGCTGGGGCTCGGCGAGGCTGCGAACTTCCCGGCGGCGATCAAGTCGGTCGCCGAATGGTTTCCGAAGAAGGAGCGCGCGCTCGCGGCCGGCATCCTGAACGCCGGCGCCAATGTCGGCGCGATCGCCACGCCGATCATCGTGCCGATCATCACGCTCGCCTATGGCTGGCGCGCGGCGTTTATCGTGACGGGGATGCTCGGGTTCGTCTGGCTTGCGGCGTGGCTGATCTTCTACCGCGCGCCCGAACACCATCCGCGGGTCTCGGCACAGGAGCTTGCCTATATCCGTGCCGATCAGGACAACGACGCGGGCACTGCACCGATCCCCTGGCGCCGCCTGTTCCGCTATCGCGGCACCTGGGCCTTCGTTACGGCCAAGTTCCTGACCGATCCGGTCTGGTACCTCTTCCTGTTCTGGCTGCCGGATTTCTTCGCCAAGCGCCACGGCCTCGACCTCAAGACCTTCGGCCCGCCACTGATCGCGGTCTATCTGCTGGCGGACGTCGGCAGCATCGGCGGCGGCTGGCTGTCGTCGGCGCTTATCAAGCGCGGGTACAGCGTCAACGCCGGCCGTAAACTGGCCCTGCTCGCCTCTGCCATACTGGTATTGCCGATCATGCTCGCCAGCACAGTCTCCAGCCTGTTCGCTGCGGTTGCGATCATCGGCGTTGCCGCAGCCGCGCACCAGGGATGGTCGTCGAACCTGTACACGATGGTCTCCGATACATTTCCCAAGAGTTCGGTCGCCTCCGTCATGGGAATCGGCGGTGCCGCGGGGGCGGTCGGCGGGATGATCATGGCACGCTATGTTGGGCACGTGCTCGAAACGGTCGGCAGCTACGTCCCGGTGTTCATCTGGGCCGGCATCGCTTATTTCATCGCCCTCGCCATCGTCCATCTTCTGCTGCCGAACCTGGAAGAGGCGAAACCGAACTGACGTCGTTCAGGGGGCGATGGCGGGGACCACCACCATCGCTCCCAGGATTAGGACTAAAACCTGCGCGACGCCGACACTCGGCCTCCACGACTGGCCTGTTATTGCCGTTGAATACCCTGGATGAGGCGGCGGCTTGCCCATGTATGAACGATAACCGTATGCCCCGGACACGCGGGCGCACAGCCGTCACGGATCGAGATCAGTCGGTGCGTAGCCGATCCTCCAGGATCAGGCGTTCGTGCGCCAGCGCCGCCTGGCTCACCAAGGTGTTGAATAACACGCCCCGATCCGCCCGGATCGGATCACGCCCATCATGACGTACGAGCGCCAGCACGGCCAGCACGCCGAGCGACGTGCATAAAGGTTCGACCCGCCACTCGGCCGAGGCAATCGTTGGTGTTCCCCGCCCTGCCGCCTCGCCATGCTCCCAGCACCAATCCAGCGCCGCCTGATCGATCGGGCCCCAAGTGAGCGGCGTCATCGTCGCACCGACGAGTTCCAGCCGACCGGCCCGATTTCGAAAAACGGCCACCTCTGTCTTCAACACACCCGCGAATTCGTCGCAGATCACAGCAGCGGTCTCTTGCCAGTTAGCCGCGCGCGCAAGGACTTGGGAAAAAGTAGCGATCCGGGCATTTTCCTTGGCACTGCGATCGCTGAGTGCAACCCGGTTTCGGAGCGCTTGGGTCACGAGGCTCGTATAAACGGCAACCGCCAGCAGCGCAGCGAGCGTGACAACCATGACGGGTGTCGTCGGCTCGAGATGGAAGCGTGGCTGGAGCAGGAAGAAATCGAACCCGAGCACCGATGCCACAGTCGCGGTCAGTGCCGGTGCCAACCCGAAGCGTGCCGCCGCGGCGATCACCGGGAACAGGAACAGCAGGTTCAGCGGTCGTCCGCCGAGCAGCAGGCTCACCAGCTCGGCAAGGCCGAGCGTGATCGCGACGAGGCCTAGAGCGAATAAATGATGTCGGGGCTCTACCTTGGGCGCTGTCGAGATATCTGTTTCCGACCCAACCGTACCATCTGCGACCCCAACCGCCTTCGGCGCGATGTGGACCGTAAGGCCAGGAAACCGCTCTTGTACCGACAACACCGTCGATGGGCGAAACCAGCGATGACGGCCCACCGTTGTCGGAGTTCCGACCACGAGATGGTCTGCGGGCATCGCTTCGAGATGCGTCGTCAAGCCTCTGGTCACCTCATCGTCGGGTTCATTGCTGACCGTGGCACCGTACCGGGCCGCAAGGGACAGTGCGTCGGCGGCCCGCCGCGCGATAGCGGGATCACGCGCCGACCGCGGCGTTTCGATAAACACCGCATGCCAGGTCGCGCTCATCGCAGTGGCCAGCTCGGCCGCGAGCCTGACCACGCTCTCTCCGCTTCCAGACCCGCTGACAGCGGCTAGAATGCGGGTCTCCGGTCCGCCTGTCAGTTCCGGCGCGGTGGCATCCTCGCTCATGCCGACCTCGATGTTGCGCCTCGTGCGACACTGCGATTTTCGATCATGGTGTCGACCTCATGTTCGGCTTGCCGATGCCCAGGTAGCAATGGTCTCCTGTGTCGATGGGTTTTCGATCGCGACATCGTCGAAGGTCACGGCGACCAAACAGACCGGGCGCTGCTCCTTGCCCGCCGGCTGACGACATCGGACTGCCTCTCCATCGGGAAAGCGGCCGATGCGCCCGCGAAGCCTGACACGCAGCCCCTTATCGATCTTGAGATCGTCCTCGTCCATTCGACGCACGCTCTCATAGGGCTTGCCGCCACGTCGCGCGTTTCTCGAATCCTCGTCGGTGAAAATCTGTGCCAGCCCAAGCGTCTGGCCGGGAATCGTCACAGCGTCGATGCCGAGCGGTGGGGCGGGAGCCGACGCTGATTCGCACGTTTCTCGCGACGACCATGGCCGCGCAATCCAGAAGCCTTCGATAGCCTCTTCCCGTGCGGTCGGAGGCGCGATGCCACCGGCCACTGACGTCGACTCGCCGAGCCACTCCTGCGGATCGAATGCAGCTGGCGCGACCGACACCCTTAGCGAGGAAGATTTGGAGTCGTAGCGCCACTGAAACGGATCCCGGCTGTCTTCAGCCGCTGGACCATCGCAACCGAACGGCAGCTCGATCTCAAAGCGCGATCCTTCGGCCGCGCTCGCACTCTCGGGCATCTTCGCTCCAGAAGACGTCGCGTCCGCAGCAGCATTCGCCATCGCGATGATATCGGTACGCGACAGGACGCGGGCGACGGGTGTTTCGGAAACTACGGGAGCTGCGACAGGCGCGGGCCTCGGACTGATGATTGCCGGTGGGGGGGCCGGAGCGGTGCTGCGCCCGAGCAGGAAGCCACCCCCGCCCAAGAGAATAATCGCGGCGGCCGAGCCGGCGACAACAAGGCGACTGGTGCGGGGGGATGGCTCGTGCATCGAGGAACTGTAGCAAATTTCTCGCGATCCTCCATACCGCGTGGCATGAAGGTCCACATGAGAAGCGCCGATTTCAGGTTGCCGCTGAGGCGTTTATGACTTTTGACCAGATCATTACCTTGATTGTGCTGGGCTGCGTGGTGGCTGCGCTGATCTGGGACAAGGTTCGTGCCGACGTCGTCGCGCTTGCAGGCGCGGCCGTATTGCTGATGACCGGGGTGGTGCGTCCGGTCGATGTCCAGGGTGCTTTTGCGAGCCCCGCAATCATCGCGCTCGCCTCGCTCTTTGTCATTTCCTACGCGCTTGAACTTTCCGGATTGCTCGATCGCGCGATCGAGGCCGCCGTTGCGATGTGTCGCAGGCTCGGTGCCACCGGGGTCTGGCTGCTGCTGGGGATCGCCGGGCTCTTGTCCAGCGTGTTGAATAGTACCCCGATCGTCGTGCTGACCGCCCCGGTGGTGAAGGACGTCGCTGCCAGCCTGCAACTGTCGGCCAAACGCTATCTGATGCCGTTGTCCTACATCACCATCCTCGGCGGCTGCTGCACATTGCTGGGGACGTCGACCAATCTCCTCGTCGACGACATGGCGCGCATTGCCGGGCAAAGCCGCTTCGGCATCTTCGAGATCACGCCCGTGGGCCTGCCCGTCGCGCTGGTCGGCGGGCTTTACCTGTTGCTGTTCAGCGGCAGATTGATGGGGACGCGCATGCTCGATCCGGCCGATGGGCGTCCGGATGCGGCGATCGCGGTCGCTGGCGGACAGGTGGGGAACGCCGAGCTGTTTGCGGAGCGGCGTCCGTTGCAGCCCGTCAAGGCCGCCATCGCATTGGCCACCTTCTTCGGCGCGATCATCCTTGCCGCGTTCAATGTCGCACCGATCGCCGCGACGGCGTTTGCGGGAGCGGTACTGCTGATCCTCCTGCGCGTCATCTCCGCCGACCAAGCCTATGGTGGCCTCCGTCCCCAGATCCTGATCCTGATCGCCGGGATGGTCGTGCTGGGGATCGCGATGGCACAAAGCGGGCTGGCGAGCGCCGCCACCACGACGCTGATCGCCACGCTCGAGGGGGTCAGTCCATTGACCGCGCTCATCGTGCTTTACGGCCTGACGATGGTGCTGACCGAGTTGCTGTCGAACGCGACCGTCGCCGTGCTGGTAACGCCGGTCGCGGTCGCGCTGGCGGAGAGCCTCGGGGTAAGCCCCCGCCCCTTCCTCGTCGTGGTCATGATCGCCGGCAGCGCCTCGTTCGCGACCCCGTTCGGCTACCAGACCAACGTCATCGTCTATCAGCTCGGACGCTATCGCTACACGGATTTCCTGCGTGTGGGGCTTCCGCTCAACCTCATCACCGCGGTTGTCACGATCACTGCCACACGCATCTTTTTCCCGTTCTGATCCTTCAACGGTGCCGTTGGCACACTGCCGCCCTAACGAGCCCCTGGGGTTTGGTCGCCGGGCGACCGGGCTTCGCCGATATCGCCGACGTTGCCCTCGTTCGAACTTCCGCCCGCTGCCATACCGCCGCCGCCGCTGCCGCCGCCCCGACTACCGCCACCACCCGATTGCTTGTCACTCTCCCCCTTGCCGCGCGCGCCTGCACCGGAAGGTCGCGTCGGTCCCTGCGCCGGAAGCACGAGGTCCTGGGGAATGGGCTGCAGATCCAAGGCCTCGCGCACGAAGTTCCGGAGCGAGATCACAAGGTCGTGCGTCGGCACCGGACGTCCGGCGACCAGTTCGTCGGCTGCGCTTGCGGCGAGCCGCACCTGCTCGTCCGTACCCAGCAGGATGATGTCGGAGAGCGCTGCTTCTACCGCGTCCCGGATCCGCCTACCACGCTCCGACCCAGCCGCAGCCTCCAGATCAAGGCTTGCATCGGTGGCCGATACGGGATCGCTGCCGCGTTTCCGGAGATCGCGCAGATGTGCGGGGTCGACGGTGAGGTTCCCGGTGAACGATCCCCCCAACGTCTTGTAGGCCGCAATCAGTGTGCGCAGACGTTCGTTGATCTGCCGGTTCATACGCTCGCGACGCTGCTGGATCGTCATCATCGTCAGTAGCCGGATGCCGACGCCCATCAACGTCACCAGCGCGAGCCCGAACAGTGTTGCCAGGACGCTCTGCCAGGAACTGAAATCGATGTTCCGCATGCCCATTCCTTCATTCTCCTCTGGGACGACGCGGTAGGCCGGCTTCAGCGCGCCCGAAGCCCCTGATCTTGCTCCGGTCGACGGTCATGCCGCTGATAACCATCAGCGCCGAGGGACAACCTCGACGATGATGTCGCCCGCTTCCAGACGGGTGGCCTCGGGTTCCCAGAAGCAAAAGTTCTGATGCCCACGATAGATGCGATGACCGAGCCCGGTGGTGATGTCGGCAAGCGGCTTGCCCACTTCCTCCGCGGAGACTTCGCGTTCGCGCAGGACGACACGCCCGCCGGATGCGGCGAGATCGGCCATGTATTCGGCGGTATGGGCACCGTGCGTGGATCCGGCGAGCAGGAGACCCGCGAAGCTGGCCGGGTTGATGACCACGTCCGCCCCTGCCTGGCGGGCGATCGCTTCATTGTCCTCCGACCGGATCACCACACTGATCGGGAGATCAGGCGCGATCCGGCGCGCCGTCAGCACGATAAGGATCGAGGTATCGTCGCGACCGGCGGAGACGATGAGTGCCCGGGCCTGGGAGAGACGAGCGGCCTCCAGCGCTGCGTTGCGCGTGGCGTTCCCCTCCATCACTGTCGTGCCGCAACTCTCCGCCGTGCGTAACGCCGCGGCGCGCTCGTCGACGACCACGATCGTGCCCGGATCGGCGCCGCGACGGATGAGTTCACTTACGGCCTCGGACCCGCTCGTGCCGAAACCGGCGACCACGACATGGCCTTCGAGGTGCCGCTGGATCACCGACATACGCCATTTCTCCCACACGCCCTTGAGCAGAAAATCATACGCGGTACCTAGAAAGATGAGCCATACGAAGAGCCGGATTGGCGTCACGACGAAGGTGTCGAACATCCGCGCCTGCTGGGTCACAGGCACGATGTCGCCGTAGCCGACGGTCGTCACGGTAATCATCGTGAAATACAGGATGTCGGCGAACGTCACGGGCTCGCCCGAGTTCTGCCGCAGGCCCTCGCGATCGAACCAATGGACCGCGAGCGCGATGCCGATCAGGGCCAGCGCGACCAGCGCCCGCCAGGACAAGGCCAGCCATGCCGGGGTTCGGCTCTGACGGCGCAGGCGATAGTGCACCGTGTCTGCATCGTCCGTGTGCATGCCATCTCTTGCATCGCCACAAAGCCGCTGTGAAGCTATGATCCGTCCAGGATCGGCGCAAGGCGCCGGCATGTGGCAGGGTCAACTAGCTAGGGTAAGCGGCGCGGCGCGGCGCCTTGGCGAAAAGCGAACCTGACAGGCCGGCGAGGCAGGTTTGCAGTCGCAGACTGAGCTCGCCTCCCATTGCGCGCGAAATGCCTCCGAGCCGCTCGGTCTGCCGGCGATACGCGGTTCGTCGCGCGGGGCGGTAGAGCGAGCGCAAACCCACCCGAACCGCTCTGGACGCCGGATTGCCCACGTTCCACCACGGTCGCTTACCGGGGGCCCGGAGATAGTAAGCGTGTTGAAAACGATGTTGAACATGCCCGCCAAGCTGATGCGGGAAGCGGACGGGGATGACGACGCGGCGCAAGAGCATGAACCGGTCGCATCGGGATCGCTCGTGCAGATGGTAGAGGCATTCACCGCGCTCGATCCTGCCGAGGTCGAAGGGCTGGTCATCAAATGCGCGGGCCGCGATCGGCCAATCACGTCGGCGGAGGTCCGCGACCTGCGACTGACCGCTGCGGCGGTTTAGGATACTGGCCGGAGCGCTGGCGAGGATCCCGGGTCAGCCAGCGCGGGGTTCGAGGCCTAAGCTTGCAAGCCCACCAAGCCAGGTCTTTTCGATGACGGTGTCGACGTGCCCGGTAGAGGGCAGTGCGCGCTATGACGCGCACTGCCCTCACGGCAGCTGAGATCGAATGCCGCGTCTCGGATGGCGCGTCCTACCTCAAGATTTTGGCCGCTTCAGCTCCACCGCTGCGCCTCGATACGTGACGGTCGCATCCCCCGCGTCGTCGAGATCGAGCGGACGCCCCGCAGTCATCCACTTCACTCGCACCGTCCGGCTCGCGGGCATGGCCTTATACCCCTGCCCTTCACGAGCCCCGAGCGTCACCACCCCGGTCGAGTCGTCATACGTAACCGGAATCCGGCTGTACGCGCCGCCGCGATACTGCTCGCTGGTGCCGTCATCCTCGTACAGCCCGAAGCTGCCGTTCGCGCCCGGATACACCGCCAGCGTCAGCGGTGCGTCGGGCTTCTGGTCGACATATTGCGTGACCGGCCCCATCGGCACGATCGCGCCCGCCTTCACGAACAGCGGCATCCGCTCGTAAGGTGCTGCGACCGTCACGCTCTGCCCGCCGCGATACGCCTGCCCTGTGTTGAAGTCGTACCAGACCGTTGCGCCGGGCAGGTACACCGAGCGAGACCGCGCGCGATATTCGGTCACCGGCGCGACGAGGAAGCTGTCGCCGAACAGATATTCGTCGTTCACCTTCCGCGCCTGCACGTCGTTCGGATAATCCATCACGAGGCCGCGCATGATGCTGCCGTCCTTGAACCACGTGTCCGCCGCAACCGTGTAGATATACGGCATCAGGCGGTAGCGAAGCTGGTCGTACCACACCATCGAGTCGCGCATCGGCGACCCCTCGGGCGAAATCTCGTAGATCTCGCGGTAGGGGCTCTCGCCGTGGCTGCGGAAAAGCGGGCTGAACGCACCGAACTGGAACCAGCGCAGGTTCAGCTCGCGCCACTCGTCGAGGTCCGCCGCGGTCGGCGTCTTGCTCGCATAGCGATCCTCCAGCGCGAACCCGCCGATGTCGTGCGTCCAGTTCGGGATGCCCGACATCGAGATGTTCACGCCCGCCGAAATCTGCGCGCGCAGGTCATACCAGCGGCTCGCGACGTCGCCCGACCACACAGCCGCGCCCTCGCGCTGCAACCCGCCAAACCCCGACCGCGTCAGGATGAACGGCCGCACGTCCGGCTTGTACTGCCGCCAGCCATCATAGACCGCGCCGACATGCACCAGCGGATAGCTGTTGAAATACTGTGCCGCCGGTCCGGCCGCAGTCGGGCCCATGGTGGCGATCCGCTCGGGGATCGACAGGTTCGAATGGATATCGGGCTCGCTCGCATCGAGCCACCATGCGTCGGTGCCGATCTTCGCGAGGCTGTCCTTGATCTGCCGCCAGTAGATCGTCCGCGCTTCTGGCGCATAGGGATCGTAGTCGGTGTTCAGATAGCCCGGCCCGACCCAGTCCTTGTTCGCGTAATCGAGATTGCCGCGATAGGTGTAGCCTTTCGCCGCCAGCTCCTTGTAGTTCTCGGTCGTCGGATAGAATTTCGGCCAGACCGAGATCATGAAGCGCGCGTTCATGTCGTGGATCTTGTCGATCATCTTCTGCGGCTCGGGGAAGCGCGCCTTGTCGAACTGGTGGCTGCCCCACGCATTCTCGGGCCAGTAAAACCAGTCCTGGACGATATTATCGAGCGGGATCTTGAGGTCGCGATATTTCTTGACGACGTCGACGACCTCGTCCTGCGTATTGTAGCGCTGGCGCGACTGCCAGAAGCCGTACGCCCATTTCGGCATCATCACGGCCTTGCCGGTGAGCGAGCGATAGCCCGCGACGACCTCGTCCATGTCCTTGCCGGGCACGTACCAATAGTTGACCGACTTCGCGACATCGCTGGTGAACCACACCGAATGGCGATCGGGCGCAACGAGCGGATTGTTGTGGAGCAGCGCGATATACCCCGCGTTCGGCTCCCACTCGATACGCACCGCGACGCGCTTGCCCTTGGTCATCGGCAGGTCGAAATTCGCGTACCAGGGGTTCCAGTTCTGGCGCCAGCGGTTCAGCACTTCCTTGCCGTCCGCGAACACCTTGAAATAGCTCGAGCCGTAGAGCTGGAACTTGTGCACGCCGCTGACGTCGGGCGTCACGTCGCCGGTCCACACGACCTTCTGCGTCTCGACCGCATTGCCCGCGGTGTTCTGGCCACCGGTCGCGGCGACCGTCTGCGCCTTGGCGGCGGCGGGCCACTTCGCCTGATCCTTGATATACTGGTAGTTGATCGACGCTTCCTGCTGCGTCACCGCGAGCCGATCGCCGAGATAATATTGCGCGGTGAAGCCGGGCTTGCCGCCGCTCGTCACCTTCAGCCCGTCGGTGCCGACCAGCGCATAGGGCCGCGGGTTGCCGAAGCGGGTGATGCCGTCATTGTCCCACAACAGGCCGTAATTCTTCGTCGAGACGACGAACGGCACGGCGATGTCCATGTTGTGCTGCGCGAGTTCGACGTCCTCGCCGTTGTAATCCATCTGCGCGTTCTGATGCTGGCCCAGGCCGTACAGCCCCTCGTCCGTGCCGCGGTTGAACTGCTGCGACGCGACCACGAACGGCTTGCCATCCGCGTTGGTCGGCGAGAAGGCGGGCGCAGCGGCCTGATCGAGCACAACCTTTCCGGCGGCATCGAGGAAGCGGACGCGACCGGTCTTCAGATCGACCTCGGCGGTATCGCGCGCGGTCGCGACCAGCACGCGCTTGCCCTCCCGGGTCACAGTGTACTGCCCCGCGATCGGCGGCGTCGGGACCATCAGGCTCGGCGCAGTCGTCGTACGCGTCGGGCTGGCGACGACGTGGATGATCCCGTCACCATGCACCGTCACCTCGACCCAGCCGGCCGGGCCGGTCGACGGCGCGACGCCGATCCCGCCCGCGATCTTCTCGAAACCACCCTTGGCGACCTGTGCCTGCGCCATCGCCGGCGTAAGTGCGCTGCCGGTCAGCAGCAGCGCGAAACCCAAGACCTTCATCATCGTCGTCCCTTTGATCGTCGAGTTTCGCGCTCGTTATTTATAGCTGCCCATGGTCACCTTCAGGATGACCGGGGTGAGCAGGTTGATGCCGTAATCGGTCTGGTCGCCGTTCCACACGCGGCTCATCACCCAGCGCCCATCGACCACGCGGCCCTCATCGACCCGGAACACCGAGCCGTTCTTCGGGCCATTTTTGGCCGTCCCGAAGTTCAGCCGGACATGATCGCCGACCACCAGGAACTCGTTCGGCGACAGGTGCGCGACCGCGACGCCGCCGACCGGCTCCTTCGCCCAGACCGGAGGCTCGGACTTGATCCACGTCCAGTCCTTTTGCCCGAACTGCCATTCGCCATAGCTGGTGGCGATCGTCCAGTCGCCCATCGTGACCGACTGGGTCGCGGACGGGGCCGCAGCTTGCCCCGCGCTCTCGTCGGGCTTGGCGACACCCCAGGTGGGATGTTCGAACGCGATCTTCGCCCAGTCGCGCGCCATCATCGACAGCGCCGCGTATTTCAGCCCGATCGCATCGACGGTCTCGCCGTCGAGCGCCTTCGCCCCCAGCGGGTAATTGAAATACCCGGTTTCATCCATGCCGAACGGCGCATAGCCGATCGCGCCGCGACCGAGCGCCGCGTAAAAGAATCGCGCAAATTCCTTGGCGTTGCCGATCTCGGGCACCATCAGCGCATTGTCAGGGCGGGCATACGCATCGAGGTACAACGCGACGTGGGCCGCATCGCGGTCGTAGATATCGGGCGCCTGGAAATCGAGCGCGGGCGCCGCCGCCTTCCAGATGTCCAGCACGTCCTGCTGCGGCCCCCCGCTCGCGACGCCTGTCGGATCGGGCACGTTCGACGGCCCTGCGAGCGAGGCGTTGACGTACATCGGCAACGGCTTGATCGCCTTCCCCGCCGCGGCGATCTCATCGACGAAGCGCGCGGTATGCCAGGTGTTGAACGCGCGGTCGGCCTGCGCGCCGAACATCTGCGTCCAGCTGCCCCCCGGCTTCTTGAGCGCCTTCGCCAGTTCGGCGGGCACGGGCTTCGCAAACACCGCATTGGCCTGCGCACCGTAATCGCGCGGCGAGCGATAGCTGCCGACCTCGTTCTCCGGCTGTACCATGATCACCGTGTTCTGAGGGTCATGCGCCTTGAGGTACTTCATCACCTCGACGAACGCGCGCTTGTCCGCCTCCAGCGTCGCGCGGAACATCGGCGAATGGACATAATGGTCGGTGCCGTCCTTCAGCTTCATCCGCGGAAAACGGCGGTTGTCAGCCTTGAACCAGTCGGGCGTATAGCCGGGCGAGGTGTTCTTCCACGTCCCGAACCAGAGCAGCACGACGCGCTTGTCGTGCGCGCGCGCCTGATCGAGCAGAGTCTGGAGAAAGGACAGGTCGAACTTGCCCTCGACCGGCTCGACCTGCTGCCATGCGATCGGGATCTCGACGGTGTTCGCATGCATCCGGTCGAGCATCGGCCATATCTGCGGCAGCGCGGACGCATAGTTGCTGCTGTTGTTGACCTGCGCGCCGAGCATCAGGAACGGCGAACCATCGACCATCAGCGCATGACGGCCGCCCTTGGTGACGATCCGCGGAACCTCGGTCGGCGTCTGTGCCGAAGCGACTCCGGCGATCAACGACGCAGAAAGAGCCAAGCCCGCGACCATATTCTTCATACGAACCATGACTGAATCCTTTTCTGACGATGCGGGACCGACCGGAAATACCCTGCCGATCGGTACCGAAATACTTGCGTTCCGCACCGGCTATCGGTGTGGCGCACGCGCGGGGAACACGTCATTCCTCGACGAATACGATGCCACCCAACCCCGACGCTTGCGCGCCGTCGCTTTCCAGCAACACGGAGACGATCCGTTCGCCTTCGCCGGCGGGCATCGGCACGATGAGCGTCGCGGGCGCGAACGCGGCCTTCGTCCCGACGCGCTTGCCGTCGATCCAGACCTCGCCACGACCGACGACTCCCTGGAAGACCAGCTTCCCGCCGCGCTCGCGCACGGGGCGGCGCGGTGTGACCTTGGCGCGCAGCACGCTCCAGGGTCCCTGACCCTGCGCCGGCTGGATTTCGCCGGCGCGCACGAACAGCCAGCTGTTCATGTCGTTGTCCGCCAGCACGATGTCGGGCGATGGCCGGGTCGCGGACGCGGGGGATTGTCGCCAGTCCTGCACCAGGAGCGTCGCCGCGGTGGTCGGCACACGCGGCCGGGGTGCGGTTGCCAGCAGGCGGACCGTCGTCGTCGCACTGCGCAGGTTGGCCGATGTCGCCTTGAGCGACAGCGCGCCTGCCCCGCCCTGCCTGGCACGAACGATGACCTGTGCCAGGCCGTTGAACAGCGCGCGCTTGTCGCCCTGTTCGGCTTCGTGGCTGATCGGATCGCCGTTGCCGAGGCCGATGATCGTCCCCCCGGTCACGGCGAACGCGGCAGGAAGATTGGCGGTCGGCACATGGCGTCCGCGCGCATCGACCGCATCGATCGTGAACGGCTGCACGTCTTCGCCGTCGGCGGCCATGACGCTGCGATCGGCCGTGATCCGAAGCGCGACCGGCGCGCCGGTCGTCTCGACCACGCTGCGCACGACCTCGCGCCCACCGCGATAGCCGATCGCCTCCAGCCGCCCCGGCGCATAGGAAACCTGCCACTGCGGCATCGTGAAGCGATCGACCGCCTGCTCGCCGATCACCGTGCCGTTCAGCAGCAGCCGCACGGTATCGACATTGGTCAGCGCCATCACCTTGACCGGCTGGCCCTCGCGTCCCGGCCAGTTCCAGTGCGGCATCAGGTCGAGCAGTGGCACGTCGTCGATCCACTGCGCACGGTGGAGATAAAAGGCCATCTTGGGGAACCCGCACAGGTCCATGATCCCGAAATAGCTGCTCACCGACGGCCATTCGAACGGTGTCGGTTCGCCGTGATAGTCGAACCCGGTCCACACGAACGTCCCGCCGACGAACGGCCGCTCGGCGATCGATTTCCAGCCGGCGCGGTGCGTGCTGCCCCAGTCGGCAGGCTCCTCGTCATAGGAGGCCATGACATGCGCAGCCCGGTCAGTCGTCCATGCGCCGCGCGTCATGAAGCTCGACGTATCCTCCGAACTGATCATCGGCAGCGTCGGATTGGCGGCGTGGAACCGATCATACTGGTCGCGCTGATAATTGAAGCCGACCAGGTCGACCGCCTGGCTGACGTTGACGGGCGCGAACATCCCGCTGTTCATCGCCGCGGTCACCGGGCGGCTGTCGTCGAGCGCCTTGACGGTCCGCGACATGCGCCGAACCATTTCATAGCCGGCCGGCGTGCCCTGCATCGGTTCCTCGTTGAAGACCGACCACATGATGACGCTGGGGCGGTTGCGATCACGCCGCACCAGCCATTGCAGCTGCGCGATATAATCGGGGCTGGTGTTGAAGTTGCGGTTTTCGCTCATCACCAGGAAGCCGAGGCGATCGCACGCGTCGAGCACCTCGGTCGCGATCGCGTTGTGCGAAAACCGGATCGCATTGCAGCCGAGATCCTTCAGACGCCGGAGCCGCCAGTCCCACAGCGCATCGGGCACCGCGACGCCGACGCCCGCATGATCCTGGTGGTTGCACGTCCCCTTGATCTTGAGCGGGCGGTCATTGAGATAAAACCCGGTCGCGGCATCGAACCGGAGCGTCCGGAAGCCGATCCTGAGCGTCCGCTCGTCGACCGTCTTTCCCGCGCGGATCAACCGCGTACGCACCGTATAGAGCGTCGGCGTCTCGACCGACCACAGCCGGGGAGCCGCTACTGGGATAGTAAGCGCCACGTCGGTCGGCTCGAGCGACGCCACCGTGCCGCCAGCGGTTCGCGTCGCGATCACGCGCCCGTCGGGGTCGATCAGCGTCGCCTCGATCGAAACGACGGCCGCGTCCTTGCCGATATTGCCGAGCGTCGCGGTCACCGGGACGGACCAGGCGCCGTCGGGTCCGCGGCGCGGATCGGCGTGGATACCGTCGGTGGCGATGTAGGTGGCATCGCGCTTCACCAGCCAGGCGTGGCGGTACAGCCCCGCGCCCTCGTACCACCAGCCTTCCATCGCCTGCGCATCGACGCGCACGACGATCGTGTTCAGGTCGTCGCCATAGCGCGCGAGATCGGTGATATCGACGTACACCGAATTATAGCCGCTCCAATTGTGAGCGACGGCCGATCCGTTGAACCAGATCGTCGCGTTCGTCGCGATCCCGCCGAACTGGATTTCGAGGTAGCGCCCACGATCCTGCGGATCGAGCCGCAGCGTGCGCCGATACCAGCCGAAACCGCGGCGGCGATAACCCTGCGACACGTTGGCGCTTTCGGCGACGGGCATCGCCATGGCCCAGTCGTGCGGCAGCGCGACCTCGGGCCAGTCCGAATCGTCATAGTATAGGGCGGCGGCACCCTGCGCTTGTCCGGCCTTCGCGCTGTTGTAGGACCAGCCATGACCGCGGATCTCGGGCATCGGTATGTCGCCGAGATGAAACCGCCAGCCGCCATCGAGCAGCAACCGGCCGGGATCCTCGACCGGCGCGCGCAGCGGCAGGGCGTCGCGCGTCGCGGGCATCGGCAGCGCCCCCGCAGTTGCTTCCTCGGACCGCGCTACCGCAGCGTGCGCGACCTGCGCCGGTCCGACCGCCACGCCTAGCGCTGCGCCATTGGCGAGAAACAGGCGGCGGCTGATCCGCGTCGTCGGCTGGTCCTGCTTCATCGTTTCCCCCTCTGAAGCGCGCATATAGCGGCCATGCTTACGCTTGCGTATCCGAAGCCAGCGGCCCTGTCATAACCGTGTCTATCATGCCCTGCCCGCCAGAGGCCGAGCCCGATCCAAAGACCGAGCCCAGCCCTGACGTCCAGCGTTGCCGGATCAGAAGGTGATGCGCGCCACGCCGCTGATCTGGCGATCGCTCATGATCGAATCGCGCGGCCGGGTGGTGATGCCGTAATAGGTCGACCGCACGGTGTTGGTGAGGTTGGTCCCGTTCAGCGTCAGCGACAGACGCGGCGTCACGTTGGCGGTGATCGACGCATCCAGCTGGCCCGATGCCTTCTGGAACTGCGGCAAATTGCCGGTGCCATTGGCCGATGTCGTCACCAGGAACTCGCTGCGCCAGTTATAGGCGACGCGGGCGGAAACGATCCCGCGCTCGTAGATGCCGATCAGGTTGTAATTATACTTCGACAGCCCCTCGAGCGACAATTGCTGCACCGGACCGTCGCTGGCCGGGCTCGGCGCCTCGGAGTCGACGAAGGTGAAGTTCGCCTGGACGCCAAGACCCGCGAGCGGCCCTGGCAGGAAGTCGAAGAACTGCTGATACGCGACTTCGGCGCCCTTCACCTTGGCCTTGGCGGCGTTGCTGTAGGTGGTGACGTCGTAGGTCGCGGTGACGCCGTCGGTGAAGGTGACGTCGCGGGGCGTGATGACCGTCTGGATGTAGTTCGAGATATCCTTGTAGAACCCGGCGATCGTCAGCGATCCGGTCTTCGCGAAATACCATTCGAGCGAAGCGTCGAAATTGGTCGACTTCATCGGCTTGAGATACGGATTGCCGGTCGACGTCACGTGCTGCTGGTCGATCTGCGCGGTGCCCGGCTCGGTGATCGTCAGGCTCGGATTGAGCTGGTTGAAGTTCGGGCGCGAGATGTTCTTCGACGCGGCAAAGCGCAGCTGGAGACGATCGGTCAGGCGTCCCCGCACGTTGAGGCTCGGCAGGACCGACGTGTACTGGTTCGCCTCGTTGACCTCGGTGAAGGTCGGCGCCGCGGTCGACTGGGTGCCGTCGGGCGCGGTGATCAGGTCGACCTGCTGGTAGAACCCCGATACCGCGACCTTGCTCTGGACAACGCGCACGCCGAGGTTGCCGTCGATCGGCACCGGCAGGTCGTCCGCCTTGAAGAACGCAGCGGCATAGCCGGTATAGGTCTTCTGCGCCTGCGTGTTGGTCCCGCTCGGCACATAGCCCGGCGTCGTCGTGATACCGAGCGACTCCCGCGTATCGTCGTAGTTCAGGACCGTCGGCAGCGAGAAGGCCTGGATATCGCCGAACAGATCGGCCTGCCCGCGGAAGAAGCCGCTGAGGTCGACATAGCGAAGGTTGGTCGCCGCACCGGTCAGCCCGGTATAGCGATAGCCGGTATCGCTGGTCCGGTTACGGCGATCCGCAAACCGGAAGCCGGCCTTGATCGAGCTCAGAACGCCACCGTCGAAGCGATATTCACCGTCCAGGCGACCGACCTTGTCGGTGCCCTTCGAGTTGTTCAGGTTATCCAGGTAAAAGCCCTTGGTGTAGGTCGCGGGGTTCGCGAGCCCATCGGCGGACGTGATCTGGAAGGACGGGATCTCGCCCGAGATGTCCTGCGTCAGCGTGGTGGCGACGCCACTCAACCCGACGATCGAGTTCAGGTTGTCGGTCTTGGAATCGACATATTGGAGATCGCCGGTGATCGTCAGATTGGCGGTCGGCTTCCACTTGCCGTTGAGCGAGTAATCGGTCGTGACCGAATGGCGCGAACCGAGCGAGGTGTTGTTGCCGATCGGCACGTCGGTGAACGTGCCGCTCTGGAAATCGCCGTTCGGTGCATAGGTGAACGGAGCGCCGGCCAGCGGCGTGATCGATGCGCCACTGGTGTACGCGAAGTAGCTGTAGCCATAGGACCGCAGCTTGTAATCGTTGCGGAACACCTCGCCGGTGAACTTCAGCGTATCGGTCGGGCGCCACTGGAGCGATACGTCGATGCCGAGGCGACGACGGTCGCCGAACACTTCGCCGATGCCGGTGCCGTGGGGGAGCGTCGTGGTCTGGCCGGTACGCCCGAGCAGCGCAGCGGTGGCGGCGTCAGCGGGATTGCTCTCATCGAGCGTATAGAACGGCTCGGTCGAGATCGTGTCCTGCCGGAAATTCGTCTTCTGATACGACGCGCTGGCGAGGATACCGATCTCGCCGATGCCGGTGTTCCAGCGATCGCTGACCAGCAGCGACGCCGCCGGCTGGCTCTTCTTGATCAGGTCGTAATAGGTGTTCGTCACCGCACCCGAGATCTTGAAGCCGTCGAAATCGAACGGCTTGCGCGTGCGGAAGTTGATCGTGCCGCTCAGCTGATCCTCGATCAGGTCCGCCGACGGGTTCTTGTAGACGTCGATCCCGGCGAGCAGCTCGGACGGTACGTCCTCGAGGCTCAGCGCGTTGCTCGAACCGCTCGCGGTGAAGATGTCACGCCCGTTCAGTTCGGTGCGGACCTGCGTCAGGCCGCGGATCGCGACAGAGCTGCCTTCGCCGAAATTGCGCTGGATCTGGATGCCCGAGATGCGCTGCAAGGCTTCGGCGATGTTGCGGTCGGGCAATTTTCCGATGTCTTCGGCGACGATCGAGTCGACGATCTGCGCCGAATTGCGCTTGATGTTCTGGGCCGACTGAAGGCTCGCGCGGACGCCGGTGACGACGATGTCCCCCCCTGCGTCATCGCCTGCTGCAGGTGTTTCGGGAGCTGGGTCGATGGACTGGCCCTGGTCGCCGCTCGGGGCGATGGTACCGCTATTCTGCTGCGCATCCGCGACCGGTGCCGGGGTCGTCTGGGCATGCGCCGCCGAGCCCATCAGCATGATCGCCAGCAGCGACACGGTCGTGTTGAGATTGCCGATCCTGCCGACCGCGGTGGGTGTCCACGAACCCTTCATCATACTCTCCTTCAGCAGGTCGAACGCTACGGCCGCCTGTGTTTACATTACGAATTTCGCACGCGGCGCTCCGCAGACGTATCGTGGCGGGTCGCCTACATCACACGTAAACCGATTTATATGCTTATTCGGATTACGCGGACAATTTAGGCGGAAGGCTGGCAAAAATGTCGCACACGATGATCGCTGCCGATGTCCTGGCGAACCGACCTGACAACGCGGCGTGTTTGCCGTGAAGGTGATCCGATCCCACCGGTTCACGGCAAAATCACCCTAAAACGGCCATTTCGGCCCTTGTGAGACTTTCGATGAGGATCGACGAGGCGGCGGCGATGCGCCGCGCAAACCCACGCACGAACACGATTTTTTCCGAAAGCTATGGCCGGTCGAGGCGAAGCATGCCAACGCAGCCCTTGCAATTGTAGGACTTAATTGCAAAACGTTGCAGGCTTGTCGTTGGCGTGGGATCGCCGCCTAATGCGCGGACCCGCCGGCCTCTTGCTGGGAGAGGCGAATGGTAACGTTCAACAAACGCGAGATACTGGGCGCCCCCCTGGCGGCAGCGTTCGGGCTCGAGGGAATGTCCAGGGCCGCAAATCGGGGAGCGACCAGCCCGACGCAGCCCATCAACCTCGACCTAGCCCCAGGAAAATTCGAACCGACCGCACAGTCGCTCGCCGGCTATCGCGCGCCCGACTGGTTTCGCGACGCCAAGTTCGGGATCTGGGCGCACTGGGGACCACAGGCGGTGCCGGGCCAGGGCGACTGGTACGCGCGCTTCATGTACGTCCCCGGACACCCGCATTACGACTATCACGTCAAGACCTACGGCCACCCCTCCAAGGTCGGCTACAAGGACATCATCCCGCTATGGCGCGCGGAGAAGTTCGATCCCGATGCGCTTGCCGCGCGCTATGCCGCCGCCGGCGCGCGCTACCTCGTCTCGATGGGCGTCCACCACGACAATTTCGATCTTTGGCGGTCAAAGCATCATCGCTGGAACGCGGTCGCAATGGGGCCGAAGCGCGACATCGTCGGCGAATGGAAGGCGGCCGCGACGCGGAGCGGCCTACGCTTCGGCGTGTCCGAGCATCTCGGCGCAAGCTATAGCTGGTGGTATCCGAACCACCTCTACGATCAGTTCTGGCCCAAGCTCGGGCTTGCCTATGACGGCGCCGATCCGCGCTATGCCGATCTGTATCACACCAACCGCGACGAGCCGTTCATCAATACGCCCGCGAGCTGGTACACGACCAATCCGAACTATCACGCGATGTGGTTCGCCCGGATCCGCGACCTGATCGACAGCTATCAGCCCGATCTGCTCTACTCGGATGGTGGCCTGCCATTCGGCGAGGTCGGACGCTCGCTGCTCGCGCATTTCTTCAACGGCAGCATGGCCCGCGCCGGGAAGCTGGAGGCGGTCTACAACTGCAAGGATACGGGCTCGGGTGCGTTCAGCACGGACTGGGCGGTGCAGGACGTCGAGCGTGGTGTCCTCAAGGGTATCAACCCGCACCCCTGGCAGACCGACACCTCGAACGGCGACTGGTTCTTCAACCGGACCGACACCTACAAGACCACCGACGAGGTTGTCGCGATGCTCGCCGACGTCGTCAGCAAGAACGGCAACCTGCTGCTGAACGTCGTGATGCACGGCGACGGCAGCCTGCCCCCCGAGTCCGACCGGCTGTTGACCGATCTGGCGCCGTGGATTGCCGCCAATGGCGAGGCGATCCACGGCACGCGTCCGTGGAAAATCTACGGCGAGGGTCCGACCACCGCCGTCGCGGGCGCGTTTGCGGAAAAGACCAGCTACACGCCGCAGGACATCCGCTTCACGACGAAGGGCGAGACGCTGTACGCGATCACGCTCGGCTCGCCTCGGGGGCAGACCGTGATCACGTCGCTCGCCCAGCCCAACCCGCACGAACGACGCCGGGTGCGCGGGGTGCGCCTACTCGGCCGCCCCGGCGGCGTCACGTTCCGCCAGACCGGGCAGGCGCTGGTGATCGACCTGCCCGCGATTCTGCCGACGCGACACGCGAGCGCCTTCGCGATCGATTTCGCCTGACCAGAATACCGTGCGTGCACGATGTGCGCGTCGATCGAACACGAGCTTGGAGAGGCTAATTGAAACACCCACTGATCCGCGCCCTGCGTTTTGCGATGCTCGCCGCTGCAACGCTGTCGGTACCGCTTGCCGGCATCGTTCCAGCGCAGGCGCAGAGCGCCGCCGGGCATCCCGACTGGCCCGGCCGCGGCGACCTGTTCGTCGGCGCCTGCTACCAGCCGATCGACCGTTCGCCCGAGCAGATCCGCCAGGACATCGCGATCATGAAGAAGGCTGGGTTCACCATGGTCCGGATGGGCGACCTGTCCTGGGATTCGTTCGAGCCGCAGGAAGGCCATTTCACGTTCGAATGGTTCGACCAGATTCTCGACCAGATGCATGCCGCCGGGATCAAGGTGCTCCTCGACATTCCCGGCCAGCCAGCCCCGACCTGGCTGCACAAACACTATCCCGGTGTCGATCTCGTCACGCAGGACGGTGTTCGGCGCAACGCAGCGACGCGCTATTGGGACAATATCAGCGATCCCGATTATCGCCGTCTGGTCCGGCGGCTCGCCGAGCAGATGCTCAAGCGCTACGCCCATAATCCCGCGGTGATTGCGGTCGGCTACACCAACGAGATCGGCAACGGCCAGATGTCGTATTCGCCGGCCGATCGGCAACGCTTCGTCGGTTGGCTGCAAAAGAAATACGGGACGATAGCCGCCCTCAACACCGCCTGGGCGACGCAGCGCTGGTCGCGTCGGATCAACAGCTGGGACGAGGTCGACCTTCCCTATGGCAATGGCCCGGGGCCTAACGAGCGCAATCTCGATCTCCGCCGCTTCTGGTCGGACGACACGATCGGCGCGCTGACCGACCTCGAAGCGGTCCGAAAGCAATACGCGCCGAACCTGCCGGTCGCGTCGAATTTCTGGCCGGACGCCTGGACCAAGGGGTTCGACTATCTACGATCGTGGGAGAAGGTCTCGACCTATGGCGGTCAGGGCTTCTATCCGGGCGAGCCGCTCGGCGCGGCACTCGACGTGTCGCGCAACCGCGCCGGCCACGATACGCCGATGTGGCTGAACGAGTTCACCGCCGGCGGCGGCGGCTATTACGGCACGCCGGGCCGGTCGCGGATGTGGGCCTATTTCGGGCTGATCTATTATGCGCAGACATTCCTCGCCTGGACGTTCAACTCGCATAGCGGTGGCGAGGAACAGGGGCTGTTCGGGCTGGTCGACCATGACGGGCGACCGTCATGGAAGGTCGGCGAGTTCGGCCAGATCGCCAGCGAATTCGCCAAGCTGAAGTCGATGGGCTTCCCGCGCTATCGCAAGCCAGAGGTGGCGATCGCCTATTCGTTCCAGACCAACTGGCTGACCTCGCCCCCGCCGGGGCCGAACACGATGCAGGAATATTTCAAGACCAGCTATCCCGACCAGGCCAAAGCCGCGCTCGAACCGCTGTTCGTCGACAACATCGACACCGCGGTGATCGACATCGGTCACGACGCGATCGACCGCTACAAGCTCGTGATCCTGCCCAGCGCGTACATGATGGACAAGGAAACCGCCGAGGCCGTGCGGCGCTATGTCGCGAACGGCGGAACGGTGATCATGACCGGCTATTCCGCCAAGGTCGACGAAACCGGCAAATGGTTCGAGACGCCCCTGCCCGGCCGGCTGACCGATGTGTTCGGTGTGCGGACCAACGAATTCTACCGTGCAGAACAACCGCTGAAGGTCATGTTCGACGGCAAGGAGCAGACTGGTAGCGATCCCTATTACGAAGTGCTCGAACCGAGCACGGCCAAGCCGCTGGCGATGTTCACCAACACGCCCAAGCCAAGCCCGGCGATCACCGTCAACCGCTTCGGCAAGGGTCGGGCGATCTACCTCGCGACCGCCGCGCAAGCAGCTTTTCTCGATCCGCTGGTGCGGTCGCTCTACGCCGAACTCGGGATCGAGCGCGGCCCCGTCACCCCACCGGGGGTGGTCGCGCGCGTCGTCGACGGGCGGACGTTGTACGTCAACACGAACGCTGCGCCCGCCCGCGTGGCCCTGGCAGGCGAGCAACACGATACGCTGACCGGCAAAGCCTATACCGACCGGCTCGACCTTCCGGCATACGGCGTGGCGCTGCTGCGGTGAGACCGACTGGGGCGACCAGACTGGGGGCGACCAAATTGCTGATTTTCGTGGTGCCTCAACACGAATACGGTTGACCCGCATGCCCTGTCTGAAATTATACGACAAAATTATCGCTTCGCCCAAGATAGCGTTACCGTAAGGGCACAAGCCCGTGGAGAGGATTTCGATGCACAGTTTCCCAGCCGATATCGTTGTGCAGTCGCTCGACCGGTCCCGCATCACGGCGCGATTGGGCTGGTCGTCGCGGCTGGTCGCGCGGTTGGCCATGGGCGTATCGCTGGCGACGCTCGGCTCAGCTGCAATCGCCGCACCGATCGCGACGGTCGATCGCAACGGCAGCCTCGTCTCGGTCGAGGCCTATGCGCCCAACATCGTCCGCGTGACGATCGCGACCGACCGCGCACAGGTCGACGCGCCCCCGGGCGATGGCCCCAACGCAAAGCCCGACGCCGCCGGCTGGACGCATCGTAACGACGCGGGTGCCGACGTCTTCGCGTCCGCCGCGCTGTCGCTGTCGGTCGACGCGAAGCCCTGGCCCAAGGCCCCAACGCAGATGGAGCGTTATTTCGCGCCGTCGCTGCCGCCCGTGTCGCTGACGATCCGCAAGCCGGACGGCACGATGCTGACGCAGATGACCGGGTGGGAAATGGCGCCGCACACCGTCAACGGCGAGAAGACGTTCCGCGTCGGGGCCAGCTTCGCGTCGCCCGCCGACGAGCATTATTACGGGCTCGGCCAGAACCAGGAAGGCAAGCTCGACTTGCGCGGGCGCACGATCGATTGCCGCCACAATTACGACGCGCCGGCGGGCGAGACGGTCTGCGTACCGTTCATGGTCACCAACAAGGGCTATGGCATCGTCTGGGACAATCCGTCCGCGACGATCGTTTCCCCCGGCCTGCACAGTTCGACGCACTGGCAGTCGGAGGTCGGCGAGCGCGTCTCGTTCTTCGTCATCACCGGCGCCACCACCGACGAGATCTATGCCGGCTACGCGACGCTGACCGGTACCACGCCGCTGCCGCCCAAGGCCGCGTTCGGCCTCATCCAGAGCAAGGCGCGGTACGAGACCGACAAGGAATTGCTCGGTATCGCCGAGGGGTATCGCAGCCGCGGCCTCCCGCTCGATATCATGGTGCTCGACTGGTTCTACTGGTCGCGGATGGGCCAGCTCGACATCGACCGTAAGTATTTCCCCGATCCCAAGGGCATGAACGACAAGCTGAATTCGATGGGGATGCGTTCGATCATCAGCGTCTGGCCGCGCTTCGAAAAGGAATCGCGGTATTTCGACCTGCTGTCGAGCAAGGGCTGGTTGCTGAAGGACAAGGACGGCAACGTCGTCGACGGCCTGCCGATCCGGTCCGATCGTGCGGGCGCGTTGCTCGGCAGCACCAACCCCGCTGCACGCCAGTGGTTCTGGGAGCGGATCCGCGACAACATCGCCAGCCAGGGCTTCGACTGGTTCTGGCTCGACGAGACCGAGCCCGATCTGGTGCCCGACGGAAACTTCTATTCGATCGGCTCCGGTGACCGCTATCGCAACGTCTTTCCGCTGCTCCACACGATGAGCGTCGCGGACGGGTCGGCGAAGGATCGTCCCACCATGCGCAACCTGATCCTGTCGCGCGCCGCCTATCTGGGCGCCCAGCGCAACGGCGGGCTGTTCTGGTCGTCGGACATCAAGTCGACCTGGGAGGCTCTCCAACGGCAGGTGCCGGCCGGGCTCGGCTTTACCGCCAGCGGCATGGCCTATTGGGGTAGCGACATCGGCGGCTGGCAATGGCCGAACGGGCCGAAGGCGACGCGTCCGGTGCTGCTCGATCCGGCAGGGGCAACCGCGATGGCGCCCGATTACGCGGATTATCCCGAGCTGTTCACGCGCTGGTTCGGGTACAGCGTGTTCACGCCTACCTTGCGCATCCACGGTCAGCGCCCGGCCACCGCGCTCTGGGAATATGGCACCGCGGCCGAGCCGGTTCTCGCGAACTTCCTGAAGCTGCGCTATTCGCTGATACCGTACATCTACTCGCTCGGTCGCCACACCTATGAGAGCAATGCGCCGATGATGCGCGCGCTGTTCATGGATTTCCCGAACGATCCCAACGTCGCCGACAGGGGCGACGAATATATGTTCGGCCCCGCCTTCCTGGTCGCGCCCGTCACCGAACAGGGCAGGACCAGCCGCCAGGTCTATCTGCCGGCCGGTACCGACTGGTATGACTACTGGACCAACCAGCGCTTCACCGGTGGCCAGACGGTCACCGCGAAGGCGCCGATCGACAAGATCCCGCTGTTCGTGCGCGCCGGGTCGATCATCCCGATGGGCGTCCAGGTGCCGAGCACGGCGACCGCGCAGGCGCTCGAGAGCATCCGTGTCTACCCGGGCGCGGACGCAAGCTTCGCGCTGTACGACGATGACGGCGTGACCAACGACTATCGGACCAAGGGCGGGCGCAAGGCGGTGCTGCGCTGGGACGACAAGACCCGGCGCCTGACCGCGTCGGGCAAGTTGCCGACCGGGCAGGACGCCGCATCGCTGGTCCAGATCGTGGCCGCCCCGATCGGCTCCGCGAAGTGATCCGCGGTATCGCCATCGCCGCGCTGTCGCTGGTCGCCTTGCCAGCGACTGCGCAGACCAACGTCCCGGGCGATCCTTATGCCGGCGATCCGGTCGGAATCGTCGCGGCCCCCTGCCCCACCCATCCGTCGCCGACCGACGGTGCCGGGTGGGAAACGTGGAAGCTGCACGTGCTTGCCCGCGACTTCGGCCAGCTGTGCCGCTACCGTGCGCAGAACGAACAGCTGAAGGCGTCACGCACGCCGGTCCGCGTGGTCTTCATGGGCGATTCGATCACCGACAACTGGATCGGTGCGGACGCCGGGCTGTTCACCGGCGGACTGGTCGATCGCGGGATCAGCGGGCAGACCACGCCGCAGATGTTGGTGCGCTTCCGCGAGGACGTGATCGCGCTCAAGCCCCGCGCGGTCCACATCATGGCGGGCACCAACGACATCGCCGGCAACACCGGCGCCTCGACGATGGAGATCGTCCAGGGCAACATCGCCAGCATGGCCGACCTGGCGCGCGCGAACGGCATCAAGGTCATCCTCGCCTCGACCCCGCCCGCCGCCGCCTTTCCGTGGAGCAAGGACAAACAGCCCGTACCGCAGATCCGCGCGCTCAATAGCTGGTTGAAGGCCTATGCGGCGAAGAACGGCTTCACCTATGTCGATTATTATACCGCGCTTGCAACGGCCGAGGGCGCGATGAAGCCGGGGCTGGCGAGCGACGGCGTCCACCCGACTCCCGCCGGCTATGCGGTGATGCGCCCGCTGGCCCTCGCGGCGATCCGCCGAACCGTCGCCGCCAAGTGAGTATCGATCTCAGCCGCCGTTCGGTTCTCGCCGGGATCGCCGCGCTCGGTCCCGCGACCCACGCGCTCGCGCAGAGCCCGATGGGGCTGGCGCGCGGTCCGGTGCAACCGACCTGGCAATCGCTGGTCGATCACTATCGCTACCCCGAGTGGTTCCGTGACGCGAAGCTCGGCCTGTGGTCGCATTGGGGCCCGCAGTCGGTTCCCGAGCAAGGCGACTGGTACGGCCGCTTCATGTATATGCAGGGCCATCCGGCGTACGAACATCACCTCAAGACCTATGGCCATCCGACCAAGACCGGGATGATGGAGGTGATGAACCGCTGGACCGCGGAGCGCTGGGATCCCGACGCGCTGATCGCCCGCTATGCCAAGGCGGGAGCGAAATACTTCGTCTCGCTCGCCAATCACCACGACAATCTCGACTGCTACGACAGCCGCTATCACGCGTGGAACTCGCTCCGCGTCGGGCCGAAGCGCGATGTCGTCGGCATCTGGGAAAAGGCGGCGCGCAAGGCGGGGCTGAAGTTCGGCGTGTCGAACCATGCCGCGCATAGCTGGCACTGGTATCAGACCGCCTATGGCTATGATCCGACCGGGCCGCTGAAGGGCCAGCGATACGACGCGTTCACCCTGCGCACCGCCGATGGCCACGGCACATGGTGGGACGGCCTCGACCCGCAACAGCTGTATACGGGCGCGCACGCGGTCCTGCCGAACGGCATCGATTCGATCGCGGCGATGAACGCATGGCACGACGCGAACGACGGCCAGTGGATCGAGACGCCGCCGCCGAACGATCCCGGCTATGCCGCGAAATGGCTGCTGCGCCAGACCGACCTGATCGACAAGTACAAGCCCGACTTCTGCTATTTCGACGATTACGAACTCCCGTTCGGGCCGATCGGGCTCCAGGCGGCGGCGGATTACTATAACCGCTCGATCGCGTGGCACGGCAAGATCGACGTCGTGCTGACCGCCAAGCAGTTGAAACCCTATGCGCGGTTCGGGCTGGTGCAGGATGTCGAACGCGGCTTCACCGACCATCTGTGGGACGAGCCGTGGCAGACCGACACGTGCATCGGCGACTGGTTCTACAACGTCGCGCGGCTCAACGACAAAAGCTACAAGACTGCCGAGCAGGTGATCCAGCGGCTCGCCGATGTCGTGTCGAAGAACGGCAATCTGCTGCTTTCGATACCGCAGCCCGGCGACGGCTCGATCGACGGCGAAGAGGAGAAGATCCTCGACGGCATGAGCCGCTGGATCGCCGTCAACGACGAGGCGATCTTCGGCTCGCGGCCATGGCGGATCTACGGCGAAGGCCCGACCAAGCTGCAGGCCGGCATGCAGAACGAGCAGTCGTCGGGCGTGTTCACACCGCGCGACGTGCGCTTCACCACCAACAAGGGCGCACTCTACGCGCTGTTCCTCGGTTGGCCGCAGGGCGAGGTGACGATCGACGCCCTGGGACGCAACCGCTTTGCCGACGGGGTGGTCGAGCGCGTGACGTTGCTCGGCGGCGGCGGGGTGGCGCATCGCCGCGATGCGCGCGGCCTGCACCTGACGATGCCGGCGAACCCCGGCGACGGCTTCGTCCCCGTCCTCAAGATCGAAGGTCGCGGCCTAGTTTAGCGGATACTGCGCATTCGCAGGATCGCCGTAGAACAGGCCTCGTCCGTCCGTACCGAGATAGACGCGGCCCTCCCGTCGCGGATCGCCGGAGATGACGCGGTAGCGCCCGCCCCAGCGATGCGCGTCGTCGTCGATCCGCGCCCAGTTCCGTCCCGTGTCGGACGAGCGCCACACTCCCCGGATGCCGCCGAGCGTACCGATTGCAAATACGCCGTTCAGGCCGAGACCGAAGAGTTCGACGTGCAGTTCGCCGCTGGCCGGTGCGAAGGTCATGCCGCCGTCGGTGCTGCGAAACAGCCGGGTGCCCGCCTGCAACCACAGCGTGCCGGTGCGATCCGGCGATACGAGCAGCGAACTTTGCGCCTCGCGGCCCTGCCGGCCTGCTGGCGCGAGATCATCCGGCAGACCTCGGCCAGTGACGGGAGCGAAACTGGCGGCAGCGTCGCGGGATACCAGGACACGGCCCTGCTCGACGTCGACGGCGTAGAAGACGCGCGGATCGCGCTTGTCGGCTACCGCGCGGGTCTTGCCCGGTAGGCCGCGCACGACCGACCAGCTACGCCCGCGATCGCGCGAGACCTGGGGGACGGGGGTGGCCACCACCATCGTCGTGCCGTCCGCCGACACCGTAATCGGCCAATCACCATTCAGGTCCTCGCGTTTTGGCGGGTTGCCCATCGGCGGCAGAACGATCTCGGACCACGTGCGACCGCCATCCTCGGAGCGCCCCATGGATGCCTGTCTAGGCCGATCGAGGTACAAGCTGCCGCTGCGCACGATCACGTTCGGGGCCAGCCCCGCATAGTCGATCGCATTGGTGTTCGACATGTACGGATTGACGAAGGTCGGGCGCGGCGAGCGATCGAGATCGTCGTGAACGAAGCCGGAGAGGTCGCCGAACCCCGAGATCAACGGCGCGCCGCCGGTCGGCGACACCAGCGTGATGATCGCCGTCTGTTCGATACCGTCGGTCCAGGGGACCCAGTCCACGCCGCCGGCGGCACGCAACGCACGGGATGCATAGACCGTCGCGCCGGTCGTGTACGCGACGTGCGTCGGATCGAAGGGGTCGATGGCCAGCCCGGAAATCCAGTGCCCGAAATCGGCCCCCTTGCCCTCGTGCAGGAGAAACGGGGTCTTCGACACGTCGCGGTGGCTGCGCGGACCCACGTCGTCCCAGGTGCGGCCGTCGTTGCGGCTGATCCAGAGCGAATCCCCCTGCAGATAGCGGTCGACCGTCGTCACCGCGACGGTCCCCGGCGCCATGGGCGATACCGCGACACCGAGGAATGCACCCTCCGCGCCGGTCTCGCGCCAGGCGCGCGGTGTTACGTCGCGACCGCGTCCACCGGGCTCGTAGCGCCACACAGCGCCCGTCTTGATGCCGCTCGGCCCGAGGCCGCTCGCATAGCCGACCCACAGCACGCCGCGTCGATCGACCACGCCCTTGGCGGCCAGCAGCGCCGGACCCGAAACCGCGCCCCATGTCTCGCCACCGTCGTCCGAGCGGTAGAGATGCGTCGCGCCCGGATCGGCGACGCCCGCCCATATCCGGCGCGACGGCTTGCCCCCGCCCCCGCCCCCGCCCCCGCTCGTCGGATCGATCGCGACGAAGGCGACGCCGCCATGCGTTTTTCGGAATCCCGGGCGCCCAAGTCCGGCAACCGGGAAAGCGGTCACCTTGACCCAGGTCGCGCCCGCGTCCTCGCTTCGCCACAGCCCGTCATGACGCGAGCCGAAGAACAACCGTCGCGTCTGGTTGGGATCGATCGCGAGCCGCTCGCCGAACCCGCGACCATCCTCGTTGCCGCCCATCGCGAACGGCACCGGCGTGGTCCGCCAGGTCCGGCCGCGATCCGCCGACCGCAGGATCGCCGCGGGCTGGGCGGCGTTCATGCCGGCGGCCATGTAGACGATGTCGGGGTCGCGCGGATCGGGCGCGATGCTATCGATACCCATGTAGCTCGACGTCGCGTTGCCGTCCTGCAGCGGTATCCAGCGCCGGTCCCTGTCGTCCCATCGATAGGCACCGCCCATATCGGTCCGCAGATACGCGAGTCCGCGCTCGGCCGGGCTGAAGACGATGTTGGGCGCATAGCCACCCGCCCCCACCTTCACGTTGGTCCAGCGATATCGCACGGCGTCCTGCGGCCGAGCCGAACCCTGAACCGCGAGCGACGCCAGCAGCATCGCGGTTATCGCGACGACGCCCCGCCGCTTGCCCGACGTCGCGCGCGCTACGCCTCTGCGCCATATACCGATCATGCGGATCGACGTAGCGGCGCAGCGCAGTGCTGGGTAATGAAATCCTCGTGTCGCGGCATCGCCTGCGCGGTCTTGTCGATCATCTCGCGTACATGCGCCATGAACCGCGCGGTCTCCTCGGGCGGCAACGCGGCAGCGAGCGGATCGAACGACCCCGGGCGGATGCCCTGGCCTAGCAACACCGCGATCCAGCCGTCGGGGGTGAACAATTCCCCCTGCTCGCGAAACACGCGCGCCTTGCCCGACCACAGCGCCAGCTTGGCCGACAGCGACGCGGGGATCGACATGGTCCGGCAGTGATCCCAAAACGCCGAGTCCGATCGCTCGGTCGCGTGATAATGCAGAATGATGAAATCGCGCACCTGCTCGTAATCGCGCAGCATGACGCGGTTATATTCGTCGATCTCGGCCGTGCCGAACCCCAGGTCGGGAAACAGGCTCATCAGCCGCGTGATCCCCGACTGGATCAGGTGGATGCTCGTCGATTCGAGCGGTTCGAGGAAACCGCCGGACAGCCCGATCGCCACGCAGTTCCGATCCCATAGCCGATCGCGCCGACCCGCCTCGAAGCGCAACTGGCGGGGCTCGCCCAGCGCCCTGCCCTCGAGCCCCGCCAACAGCGCCTGCTTCGCATCCTCGTCGTCGATATGCGCGCTGGAATAGACATAGCCGTTGCCGGTCCGGTGCTGGAGCGGAATACGCCAGCGCCACCCGGCGGTATCGGCGGTCGCCCGCGTGTAGGGCGGCGGGGGCCCCTGCCGCTCGCTTGGCACCGCCCAGGCCCGGTCGCACGGCAGCCACTGCTTCCAGCTCGTGAACGGAACCCCCAGCGCGTCCCCCAGCAACAGCGACCGAAAACCGCTGCAGTCGATGAACAGTTCGCCCTCGATGCGCCGGTCCCCTTCGAGCCGCACCGCCTCGATGAACCCCGTTTCGCCATTCCGGTCCACCGCGGTCACGCGCCCCTCGACGCGGACGACGCCGTCCCGCTCGCTAAGGTCGCGCAGGAACCGCGCATACAGGGCAGCGTCGAAATGAAACGCGTAGAACAGCGTCGACAGGACAGATTGGGGATTTGCGCTTGGCCGCGTGAACCGCCCGCGTCGCGCCGCTACCGCCGACAGGCAATAATCGCCGATCGGGCTCAGATCGGCCTGGCCCAAAGCAGCCTGACGCAGCCAGAGCTGGTGGAACGATACGCCGTCGATATCGCGCCCATGCGTGCCGAACGGGTGCAGATAGGAGTCGCCGGCCCGCGTCCAGTCGCGGAACTCGATGCCCAGCTTGAAGGTCGCGCCGGTCGCGCGGACGAACGCATCCTCGTCGATCCCCAGCGTGCGGTTGTAATCGAGTAGCGACGGGATCGTCGCCTCGCCGACGCCGACGGTGCCGATCTCCTCGGATTCGACCAGCGTCACCGACACGCCGCTCGGCACCAGCCGGGACAGTGCCGCCGCGGTCATCCAGCCGGCCGTGCCACCACCGACGATGACGACCCTGGTTACCCTGCCCGGCTGTCCGTCCGTCACGCCGCGGCCCGCGCGCCGAAGCTATGCGCCTGCGCATAGTCGACCAGATCGCGGTTCGACGGGAGGTTGGCGATCGCATAGCGCGCCTGGCGCTGCACCTCGGCGAACGCCCGGCGTGCATCGTCGGCGTAGCGCAGCGCGCCTGCCTTGGCGCTCAGGTCGGTCTTCCAGCCCATGCCGTACAGGACATATTGCCAGCTTGCCTCGGTGAAGATGTCGACCTGCCCGTCGATGTCGAGCTCGTTGGGGGGCCGGAACCGCCAGCGATCGAGCATCTCCAGCAGGCGGTCCGGCACCGATGCGTCCGCCACATTGTCGCGCCAGAACGCGGTGTCGCGCCGTTCCGATATACAATAATGCAGCTTGATGAAATCGAGCGCGCGCTCGTAGCGGCGCAGCATGTTCGCGTTGAACTGGCGCGCGGACGTCTCGTAATCGCCGCCCCACGGGAACAGGTTGGCGATCATGCCCGCCGACACTTCGGCAAACGCTATGCCGGTCGCCTCGAGTGGCTCGAAGAACCCGCTCGACAGGCCGACCGCGACGCAGTTCTTGTACCAGTTGACCTCGCGGTAGCCGGCCTCGAACTTGAAGTGGCGCACGTCGGCTTTCTCGCCCGCCGCGGCCAAATAGCCGCGCAATACGCGGTCGGCGGTCTCGTCGTCGCTGTGATCGGACGAATAGACATGGCCGATGCCGCGTCGGCGATCGAGCCCGATGTCCCAGATCCACCCCGCCTTCTGCGCAGTCGAAATCGTATAGGACGCGATCGGTTCGTCGGGGCGCGCATAGGGCAGTTGCGCGGCGATCGCGCGGTTGCAGAACAGCACGTCGCGGCACGAGCGGAACGGGATCTTCATTGCCTTGCCGATCAGCTCGGCGCGAAAGCCCGTGCAGTCGATATAGAGGTCGGCGTCGAGCATCCCGTTCCGCTCGGTGCGCACGCCGCCGATCGCACCGTCGGCGTCGAGCAACACCTCGCTCACCGTATCGGTCAGGTGCCGGACGCCGTTCTTCACGCCCTGCTCGCGCAACAGCCCGGCCAATGCCACCGCGTCGAAGTGGAAGGCGTAGTTGAGCGGCCCGACATAATCGGGGTTCGTGGGCAATTTAGGCGCGCGATGCCGGTCGGCCGCCTTCTTCTGCGGGTTGGAGACCTCGTCCCAATTCTCCGTGCCGCCGTGTCCCAGCAGCCAATAGGGCAGCAGGTCGAGGCCGTCGCTCGCGTCGGCGACCTGGAACGGGTGCGAATAATGATCGGTCGCGCCCTGCCCCGGCGCGTGGCGCCAGTGCACGAACTTGGCCCCCTGCTTGAACGTCGCGCCGCAGCGACGGATCAGATCGGCCTCGTCGATCCCGATCGTCGCCAGCGTCCGTCGGATCGTCGGGAACGTCCCCTCGCCGACACCGAGGATCCCGATGTCGCGCGATTCGACGAGCGTGATCGAGACGCCACCCGGAAGGTCCGCGCCGAGCCGCTTGGCGAGATAGCCCGCCGTCAGCCACCCGGCGGTGCCGCCGCCCACGATCAATATCCGCTTGGTCATCACAGCCTCGCTTCGCCGCTCGCCGACCCGGTGTCGGCGAGCGGCGCATCATCGTCAGAAGGCCAGGTTGATACCAGTGCTGATACGACGATCGGCCTGGAACCAGCTACGCCCGACCAGCTTGCCGCCGGGATAGCCCCCCATCAGCGTCCGCTGCGTCGCGGCGGTCAGGTTGGTGCCCTGCACGCCGAACGAGAACTGGTCGTTCACCTTGAAGCGGACGCCGGCATCGACCGACCCGTAATTCCCGCCATAGATCGGCAGCGCGATCTGGGTCGAGGCATCGGGGCCGCCATCCTGATTGTCGACGACGCCCGGCGCACTGTAATAGGTGTACGTGCCGTTCGTCCCGTTGCTGTTCGTCGACAGCAGATACCGCGAGCGCCACGAGTAGGCGATCCGCAACGAGATCGGATTGCGCTCATAGAGCAGCGTCGCGTTCAGATTGTGCTTCGACAGACCCACCAGCGGAGCGTCGTTCCTGACCGCACCGGTGATATCGCGGTAGACGTCGCCCGGATTGCTGCTCTTGATGAACGTGTAGTTGCCCTCGAACCCGATCCCGGCAAGCGCGCCCGGCAGCATGTCGAAGAAGAAGCGCCCGCCGACCTCGACGCCCTTGACGTTCGCCGCTTTGGTCGAGTTGCTGTAGTCGGTCGCCGACGCGGAGACGCTCTCCGTCGTTCCATCGGTAAACAGGACGGTTACCTGACGGTTCGTCAGAGCATAGATCGGCAGGTTGGTCAGGCGTTTGTAGAACGGTGCGATGTGGAACGACGTGCCCGCACGCCCATAATATTCGAGCGACAGATCGAAATTGTTCGACAGTGTCGGTTTCAGCAAGGGGTTGCCGGTGTCCGCGGTGAAGTTGTTGAACGTTCCGGGCTGACCCGCGACCGGATTGCTGGTGGTCGCCACGCCGATCGAACCCGAGGCACGCAGCGCGTTGAAGGTCGGCAGATCCATCGTGATGTTGTAGCCGCCGCGCACCTTGATCTTGTCAGTGGGCGCATATTCGAGGTTGACCGACGGCAGGACGCGCGTGAACTCCGCCTTGCCGCCGCGTGCGAGGAAGGTGTTCGCAAGCGTCTGCTGAACGCCATTGCGGATGAAGATGGTCCCGCCATTCTGCTGGATGAAACCGCTGCCTTCGTTCTCGATGTGCACGACACGCACGCCGACGTTACCCGAGATGCCGCGCGCGTCCCCCTGCGGTCCGAACCGCATCAGCGCATAGCCCGCGGTGTTTACGGTACGGTTATCGACCTGGTCGCCCGGCAGGACAAAGCCGACAGGTCGGATTGCCAGCGTGCCGTCCGGGTTGAACTGGCCGCCATAGCCAGTCGTCGGCAAAGGCCCCGCCGCCGAACAGTCGAACTCAAGGCCGGTGCAGAAGCCGGCCGGCGGTGCCGTCACCAGTCCGGTGCGGTTGACGTTGAACCGCGACGCCAGATTCTCCGACGCGAACATTCGCTTTCACAACATATTCGCCGACCAGCTAGGGGTCTATCGCGAAGTCGGCGGCAAACCCGTCTATGATTGGCGTCGTATAGACTATTTATATGACCAGCTTCTCGGCATGGGTCTCAAGCCGTTCGTGGAACTCGGCTTCACGCCCGACGCCATGAAGCAATCCGATCAGACGATCTTCTATTGGAAGGGGAATACCTCCCATCCCCAGCCGGACAAGTGGACGGCATTGGTGGATGCCTTCGTGCGCCATGCGGTGTCGCGATACGGCGCGCAGGAGGTACGCAGCTGGTATTTCGAATTCTGGAACGAGCCCAATCTGGACGGGTTTTGGGAGAAGGCCGACCAACAAGCCTATTTCGATTACTACGGCCGCACGGCGCGAACCATCAAGGCGATCGATCCCCAGTTGCGGGTCGGCGGTCCCTCGACGGCCGGCGCTGCATGGGTTCCCGAATTCCTCGCTTACGCCAAGAAGCACAGCGTTCCGGTCGATTTCGTGACGACGCATACGTACGGCGTGGAGGGCGGCTTTCTCGACGAGAAGGGCGAAGGCGACAACAAGCTGTCGCGCAATCCGGACGCCGTAGTCCAGGACGTTCGCAAGGTGCGGGGCGAGATCGAAGCCGCCGGCCGGTCCGGGCTGCCGTTGTTCTTCACCGAATGGAGCACCAGCTACAATCCCCGCGACCCGATCCATGACGACTATCTCAGCGCGGCGTATATCCTGTCCAAACTTCGCCGGACCGAGGGACTGGCGCAGGGCATGAGCTATTGGACGTATAGCGACCTCTTCGAGGAACCCGGTCCGCAGGCCCGACCATTCGAAGGCGGCTTCGGGCTGATGACCCCGCAAGGCGTGCGAAAGGCCGCATGGTTTGCATACAAATATCTTGCAGACCTGGGCGATCGCGAGTTGCCCACCACGGACAATCAGAGCATCGCGGCATTGAAGGACGGAACGGTGCAGGTGTTGGCTTGGCGCGAGATGCTGCCAAACCAGCCCGTCAGCAACCGGCCCTTCTTTACCAAGGTCCGTCAACCTGCCCAGACCACGCCGCTCACGCTGGACTTCGCCGGTCTGAAGCCTGGATCATACCAGCTACGGGTACGGCGTACCGGATTTAAGCAGAACGATGCGTATTCCACCTATCTGGAAATGGGCCGTCCGGCGAAATTGACCGACGAGCAACTGCAACGCCTGCAAAATGCCACGACCGACGCGCCGGTGATCAGCACGATCGATGTACCAGCGGGAAAGCCGTATCGCCTGACCCTTCCGATGCGCGAGCAGGACGTGGTGATGGTCGAACTACGCCACCGGTGATCATACTCGGAGGACGCAGCCTCCATACCGGTGGTCGGAAACCGTCATGCGGCGAGCGTGGACGTGCACGCTTTCGTCCCGGGCGCCACGGCAGCCCAGGACGAACTCGCGCGAGCGGCGTTGCGAGCGCGGCTTGCCACGGCACGCACCCTACGCCGGAGCTACAGACGCCTCAAAATAGCCTTTTCGCCGCAGCGGCCAAGACGAAGGTCCTGCCAACCACTTGAACTTACTTGTCGCCGACGACGATCTTTGGAAGCGTTTTGATCGGCTCGACCGTGATCGCCCGGATCCACGTCTCGGCGCCTTCGGACTGAAGCTGGATATGGCCGTGCGTCAGCGGGTGCCGCGAGCCGTCGGGCGCGATCGTCGCGAGGTCGTGCACTTCGGCAACCGGTACGCCGTTGACGACGTGCACCGCGCGGTCGCCGACGACATACAGGTCGAGCGTGTTCCATTCGCCGATCGGGCGCTCGGCGTCGGTCGCGGCCTCGACGTTCCAGGTCGGCGTGCCGTTGACGATGTCGATTTCGCGTCCCCCGGCGCGGAAACGAAGATGGGGTTCGACCAGGGACGGATCGAACGCCACGCTGGTCCGCCCCCGCAGCTTGCCGCCCACCGCGACGACCATGCCGGTCGATCCGGTCATAATCTCGAACTCGACCGACGGACGCCACGTGCCGAACACTTCGCCGGCCGCACCGTGGGTATGATACAGCAGCCCGTTGTTACGAGGTAGCGTGACGCGCGGCGCCCAGGTCTTGGCGCCCCATTTGAACTGCAATCGCAGGTGATAGTCGCGGAGGTCGGCCTGGTTCACCAGACTGCCCCAGGTCTTGCCCTTCACCCAGATCGCCGGGGCACCGTCCACGGAGCGCACGGCGAAATCGCCGCTGGTGTCCCGGCTGGTACCGATCGGCGACGTGCCCGGGTCGGACTTGTACGTGATCGAGGGGTCGGCATAGCCCAGCCAGGGCGCCCAGCCCTTCAGGCTGCGCCCGTCGAACAGGGCGGTCGGCTTGCCGGTCGGCACCGGGATATCCGTCAGCGTGAGACGCTGCGGCGTGGTCGCCGGCGTGCCGGCAACGGCACGGGCCCGTTCCTTGGACGTCTGCGCGGTCGCGGGGGCGGACAGCACCAGAAGCGCCACCATTGCTCGATCAAACCACATAGACATTCGCCCCTCAACCATCGCTCGTCCAGCAACCAGCCATAGCCTAGCGTGTTATCGATACCAGTTGAACGTCCGCCTACCCACGCTCGGGTCATCGTCGCGCTCGCAGCGATCTCACGCAGCGATTTCACTCCGGCTGGCACTACAGCAGGTGCTTGCTCGCACCGTCCCGCCATTTGGGCTAATGGTCGGGCGGGAGATTGCACGATGCACAAGATGTTAGCGCTGGTCGCACTGTTGACGATGGCGCAGGCGGCGCCCAATCCGCATCTGCCGAAGGCCACTTACGACACCGTCGCCCCCGCGCTTCCCAAGGGGTTGCGCGACGCGGTCCTGATCGTTTCGAAGACCAATGGCTGGCGACACATCGAGCATATTCCGCACTCGAACGTCGTACTCGCCGATATCGCGAAGGGCCTGGGCCGTGCGAGCTTCGCCACCGAGAATGCGGCGGTCTTCAACGACGAATATCTGCGGCATTTTTCCGTCGTCGTGCTCAACAGTGCCAGCGGCGATTTCCTGACGCGAGACCAACGCGCTGCCTTCGCCCGCTTCGTGGCGCGGGGCGGCGGCATGGTGGCCTTGCATGCCGCGGGCGACGATAGTCACACCGACGCCTGGTATAGCGACACGGTGATCGGCACCAAGTTCATCGGACATCCGGGCGGCGGCGATCAGTTCCAACCGGCACGGGTCATCGTCGATCGACCGGACCATCCGGTCATGGCCGGCGTGACGCTGCCTTGGTCGCCGGTCGATGAATGGTATTCGTTCGACGCCAATCCGGCGGCGCGCGGCATGACCGTGCTCGCGCGGATCGACGAGTCCAGCTATCGTCCCGGTGCGAAACTGGCGATGGGGGACCACCCCGTCATTTGGATCAACCCCGCGACGAAAGGCCGCGTCGTCTATTCCGCGCTGGGCCATGCGCCGGAGGCCTATGACGATCCGAACTATCGACGGATTCTCGTCAATGCGATCCGCTGGGCGGGGAGCCGGTAGAACGCGACCGTAGGACGGGCAACTGACGCGCTGAGATTCTACGATTACCGTCCAACTCCGCCCCGCTCATGCCGTGTGAAGCTGGCCGAAGAAGCGCGACAACGCATCGTCGATCGAAGACGCGCCATCCTCGACCCGCCGGGAATCGTTGCGGACCTGCGACGCCATCCCCGCCGCGCCGCGGGTCGCGACCGAGACGTCGCTGACGAGGCGGCCGATCAGCGCGAGATCGGTCGCGGCGCCGGCGACGTTGCGATTGATCGTCTCGCCGCTCTGCGCCTGTTCGCCGATGCTGGAGGCGAGATCGTCGGCGCCGCGCGCCATGTCCTCGACCATCGAGCGGATATGCATCAGTCCGGCGCACGCGGCTTCGGTGCCGCGTTGCATCCCGGCGATCTGATCGGCGATCGCGCCGGTCGCCTCCGCGGTCTGCGTGGCGAGCATCTTCACTTCGCCCGCGACGACCGCGAACCCCCTGCCCGCCTCGCCGACCCGCGCCGCCTCGATCGCCGCGTTCAACGCAAGCAGCTTGGTGCGTGCGGCGATCGTGCCGATCAACCCGACGATCGCGCCGATCGCGCGCGCATCGTCCTGCACACCGATCATCGCGGTGGCGAGGTCGGCGGCGCGGTCGGCCGCCTGCGCGCTGAGATCGGCAGTCCGCCGCGTGCTGTCGCTCGACTGGCGGATCGCGTTCATGAACTGCGTCGTGGCCGCCGCGATGTCGGTCGCGCCGTCGATCGCACGCCGCACCGCGACGCCGACGTCGCCCAGTTCGCGCGTCGCACCGGTGGAATGATCTTCGAGCTGACCCGAGGTCGCCGACAGCTGCGTGGCCGAACCGCGCAGTGCCGCGAGCACGTCGGCGATCTCGTCCTCGAGCGCGGTCGCGGCCTGCCGGACGATCCGATTGCGTTCGGCCTCGGCATCCTCGGTGATGCGGCGCGCGGACTCGATCTGGCGGTCGCGCGCGACCTCCGCCATCCGCTGCCGGGCGTTTTCGGCTTCGAGCCGCGCGCGTTCGACGACCGATGCGCGAAACACTTCGATCGCACGCGACATCCGGCCGATCTCGTCGCGACGGTCGCCATGCGGGGTGCGGCCATCCGCGTTGCCGCCAGCGATCACCGCCATCGTTCGCTCGATGTCGAGCAGCGGCCGGACGATCGTGCGCTGGACGATCGCGACGGTACCGGCGGCGGCCAGCGAAAACAGGAGGATGCTGGCGAGGACGCTGATCGTCACCTCCTGCCGCTCCAGGTCGTGCGCATGGCGGAACAGTTGCGCGACTTCGGCCTCCTGCCCGGCGATCAGCGTGTCCGCGATCGTCGAGGCGATCCGCTCGTTGGGACGCACGTCGCTGCGAAAGACCGCCCAGGCATGCGTCTGGTTGCCCCGGCTCGCCTCGCCGGCGACGATCGCCAGTCGATCGAGGACGACGACCTGGCTGCGGATATAGCGGCTGTTCGGGCTCAGCCGGGCGCCCGGATCACGGACGAGTTGGGCGAGTTGCCGCCGCATCTGCTGCGACCGGGTCGAGAATTTGCCGTGGATGACGCCCAGCGCGCGCGGATCGCGTTCGAGCAGCAGGTTGAGTGCGTCGCGTTGCAGAGAGCGGCTGAGCGAGCGGAGTTCGATCAGGTGGATCCGCGCGATCTGGCCCGAATTGGCGGCATCGCGCGCGGTCTGGACCCGACTGCGCGTGCCCAGCCCGATCAGGCCCAGCACGCATACCAAGCCGAGCATGATCGCGACCGGCACCATCAGCCGCGCAACCATGCTCCGCGACCATAATCTCGCCGTGCGGTGTGTCATAGCCAGCGCGCTACGGCAGCCGTCTTAACCCTGTGTGACAGTCGACACCTGCTTCAGGACATGGCCGGCGAACGCCGACAAGGCGCAGGTTTCGCCGCAGCCGGGTATCGGCAGGGCGACGCTGTCCGGCGGTCTGCGTTCCGACAGGGGGATCTGGTGGCGCATCTGGTCGAGGCCTTGTGCGACATAGCGTGCGCGGACGACCTGTTGGCCGCTCGCGCCCTGCCGCCAGACCTCGAACACCAGCCCGCCGCCCGGTGCGGCTTCGCCCGCGCCATAGTCGCGCAGCTTCCAGTTCAGGCCGAGCAGCCCCGCGAGCATCGTCACCGTGCCGTCGTGCCCGCTGAGGACGACGATCTTCTCCGCGTCGCCGATCGGGTCGGCAAGCGCGGTCGCGCCGGCACCGCGCTGGAGCGTGGCGAGCAGCCGCATCGCGATGTAGCTGCTGGTCTGGCGTCCGACTTCCGGGGTGCGGGTGCGCAGGTCGATGCCGGCACCGTGCACGACGAGCGCCTTGCCGATCGTCGCCGCATCGATCCCGCGCCACCCGGGGAAGGCGAGCCCGTCGGCATAGGCCATCACCAGGCTCTCGGCGATCCCGGCGACCTGCAGGCTGGGGGAGGTCAGGTCCGGCTTGCCATCGTTGATCCGCATCGCGACGGGCGTGTCGCCGAGCCGGCGCTGCACTCTGGTTCGCTCGGCCGACGAGCAGGGGATGCGGCGACATTGCAGCATCAGCGCCTCGAACCAATCGCGGGCGGGCGTCTGGCGCGCGTCCCACGCCGCCAGATCGCCGTCGACCCGCGCGGATATCGCCGCCAGCATCCGCTGCGGGTCGAGTGGCGCGAGCGGTGTCTGCGGTGCCTCGAACACCGGATCGGGGGCCGCGGTGGACTGGTGGATCGTCGCCGCGCACCCCGGCGTGAGGCCGGCGGCGAGTGCGGTCGCGGTCGCCTCGGTCCGCTGCGTATGGTTCGCCCAGTAATAGACCGCGCAGTCGTTCGCACCGAGCAGCCCCGCCTGCCGGTAATGCTCGCGATACCAGCCGCCGAGCATCGTCACGAGCGTCGCGCCATTGGCGGTCAGGTGGCCCCGCGGCACCGCGAACTTCGGCCATGCGCGGCGGCTGTAGCGGCCGAGGTCCTCCGGGCTCGACATCGCACTGCGAACGCCGTGCCGCATGACGATGACCACGCGTTCGAGCTTGTCCTGCGGCGGTGGCGTGGTCTGCGCCACTGCCCCACCGGGCATGATCGAGACGGCCAGCACGAGGCTGGCCACGAGCGGTGCGATCCGCATCAGAATTTTGCCCTTACGCCGGCCATGAACGTGCGCCCGTAATCGGTGTAGCCCGCGAACTGGTTGTCGCGGACATATTGCCACTGGACGCCGCCCGCGACGTTGATCCCCTGCACGACGAAGGTGACGTTCGGCGTGACCTTGTACGACATGTCGAAATCGAGGCTGCCGAACGCGCTGTCGTTGTTGGCGGCAAGCCCGGCCCCGCCGACGTCGCGCAGCACGTTACCGCGCCAGCTGTAGCTGACACGCGCGCCAACGCGGTCCTTCTCGTAGAACGCCGTCAGGTTGAAGCTGTCCTTGGCCACGTCGACCAGCGCATCGCGGAACGTCCCGCCCGTCGCCAGCGCATAGGTGCCGCCGGTCGCAGTGTGCGTGTAGTTCGCCTGCGCGCCGAGGCCGTCGAACGGCGCGGGGAGCATCTTGAACAACTGCTGGTACGCGATCTCCACGCCCGCGACATAAGCGTCGCCGCCGTTCTTCGGCGCGGTAAGGCGATAGGTCTGCCCGTCGAGGACGAAATCGCGCGTCTGCTGGAACACGAAGGTGGTGATGTCCTTGTAGAACACGCCGCCGACCAGCGCGCTGCCGGGCGCGAAATACCATTCGACCGTGCCGTCATATTGCCACGCCTCGAACGGCTTCAATTCGGGATTGCCGCCGACCGCGGTGAGGACGGTCGGACTCGAATTGATCGTCAGGCGCGGTGCCAGATCGGCGAGCGACGGCCGGGTGATAACCTTGGAGGCGGCGAAGCGCGCCTGCAATTTGGGGGTGAACTCGGCGACCAGATTGAGCGACGGCAGGATATTGTCGTAGGTCTTCTCGTAGCTGACCGGCAGCGCGACCTTGCCGTCGTCGGCATATCCCGACGAGGTCTGGCGCGTTCGGGCATAGCGCACGCCGACGTCACCGCGCACCGCGATGCCGCCGATCGGGAACGCGAAGTCCGCCATGCCGTAGCCCGCGAGGATCTCCTCGCCGATCGCATAGCTGTTGCGCAGATCGCCACGCGCGAGCGGAGCGGCGAGCAAGGCCTCCTTGCCGGTGGCGGCGGCGAGGAACTTGGCAGGATCGGGCATCGCCCAGGTCGTAGGCAGGTCGCCCTTGGCACCGTCCAGGAAGTCGTCGACCGGGAACGGCACGAAATAGCTCGCGTCGAAATACTTGCCGACGATGCCGCTCGTGAAGTTGATGTCGCGGCGATTATAGGCGCGCGTCCGCTTCTGATATTTCGCACCGGCGTGCAGTGCGCTGAAGACACCGGTTAGGTCGCGCGTGATGTCGAGTTTCGCGGCGCGTTCGCGGTCCTTGGAGTCGTTGACGCGGTATTCGATCCGCCGCCCCGGCAGCAGCGCCGGGTTCGACAGGTCGGCATTCAGCAGCGTGACGTTGGGCAGCCGGTCGCCCGCCTTGGCGAAGTCGAACGTCGTCGCGCCGACCGTACCGAGCAGGCGGGTGCGATAGATCGGCTCCGGCGTGTTCGAATAGGCCTGGCCGATGCTGCCGTCCGCGGCGATCGTCCAGCCGTTCGCCTGCCACCGGGCGTTCGTGCCCACCAGCCAGTTCTTGTATTGCAGAACGGACGTCTCGCGACCGATCTGCGTGGTCGAGGCGGTCGTCGTCGCGCCGGTCAGCACGCCGTTCTCGATCACCGCGCTACCCGGCACGATCCCGCGCGGCAGGCCCGATCCGTCCGCCGCCGAATAGGTCAACTCGTCATAGGCGACGTTCAGCCGGCTCCACAGCCCGTCGACGTTCAGCTCGAACCGGTCATCCGGCTTCCACTGCACCGCGCCGTTGAGGCCGATGCGATCGCGATTCTCGCGTTCGAGCGTTGGGCGGATCGCGGTGGGGATCAGGATCGTCGCGCTGTCGAGCGAGCCGTTGCCGTCGGTATCGATCTTGCCGTCGGCCCAGCCGACGCCGGTGATGCGGTCCTGACGGGTGGTGCGCTCGTCATAGACGCCCGCGATCAGTGCGCCGAATTTGCCGTCCGGGCTCGCCCAGCTGACCATCCCCGACAGGCGTGGATCGACCGCATCGGCCAGCCGCGGCGAACTCGCGGTGGCGGACAGCGACAGCACCGGCTTCTTCAGGTCGAGCGGGCGGAACGTGCGCAGGTTGATCGTCCCGCCGATGCCACCTTCGTCCAGGCTGGCGCGCGGGCTCTTGATTACCTCGACCGCGGACATCAGTTCGGACGGCAGCGTATCGAAGCGGAACTGGCGACCGCTCTGGCCACTGTCGCGGACATTCTCGTTCACCGCGACCGACCGGTCGTTGAGCGTCACCACCTGGAAATTGGCACCGAGCCCGCGGATCCGGACGAACACGCCCTCGCCGCGATCGCGGACGATCGACACGCCGGGGACGCGCTGGAGCGCCTCGGCGATGTTCTGCGCGGGGAATTTGCCGATGTCCTCGGCCTTGACGACGTCGATGACGTTGGTCGCCTGGCGCTTCTGCGCGAGCGCGCCGGTCAGGCTGCTGGCATAGCCGGTGACGACGATCTCGGCGGCATCTTCCTGCGCTGCGTCGGGTGCGGCGGCTTGCGGCGCGGAACCGATGATCGCGCCCGACACGAGCAGCGCGCCATTGGCTTCGCGACGCACGGTGAGCCGCGTGCCGCTAATCAGGCGCTCGACCGCAGCCTGCGGGGCCATCGTGCCGCGAAGCGCGGGGGCGGTCATCCCGGCGACCGCGGCGGGCGTGAACAGGATGTCGGTGCCGCTCTGCCGGGCGAGCGCTTCGAGCGCCTTGCCGAGCGGCTGCGCGGCGAGGTTCACGGTGACTCGCGTCTGTGCGGTGGCGGCGGTAGCGAGAAAGGCGGTCGACAGCGCGGCAAAGGCGGCGCCCAGCACGAACGATCGGCGCAGGCGCCGGCGATTGGTGATCACGGTGTTCATCCCCCCAAGGAAGGCGGCGATGATGCCGCACCTCCTCGACGGGCGAGGATCGATCTACCCCACCCCCACCCCACGGCGAATTGCGGCGAACTGCGACGAACCGCGGCGAATTTATCCGCCGAGCAGGACCGCGCCCTCGATCGTCCGCACCCGCAACGCGAGCAGCGCCGCGAGCGACCGGCCCAGCGCGACATTGTCGCCCATCCGGTACATCCCGCTGACGCGCAATCCGGCGGCGGCCGGGTCGGCGATCACCAGCCGCGTCGCGCTGTAGCGGTTGGCCTCCTCGGCGACCGTCGCCAGCGTATCGTCGTGGAACGCCGCACGCCCGCTGGTCCAGGCCTGCGTCGCGGCAAGGTCGGGGCGATCGATCCGGCCCGCGCGCAGCCGCTCGCCACCGGTCAGCCGTCGCGCTGCGCCGGTCGTCGTCACCGCCGCGCTGCCCTCGATCGCGGTCATCGCCACCCGGTCGTCACGGTCGCGGCGCAGGTCGAACCGGCCTGCCGCCGCGGTCATGTCACCGGCCCCCGCGTCGATCGTGAACGGGGTCGTCAGCGGCGCCACGGTCAGGTCGACCCGGCCGCGCGCCAGCCAGAGCCGCCGCCGCTCGGGGGTTGCGATCACGCGGACGCGAGTCGTCGCATCGAGCAGGAGCGACGAGCCGTCCTGCAATCCGATCCGCCGCTGTTCGCCGATCCCCGTCTCGTACGGCGTCGCCGCATAGGCCGCCTGGAACGCAAACGTGCCGCCGGCCGTCGTCGCGGTCAGCGCCACCAGCCCGGCGATCACCCGGCGCCGCGTCACCGGCGCCCGCGACGGCGCCGTCCCCGGCACCATGTCCCAAAGATCGGTGGCACGCTCGAACCGCGCGGCATGATCGGGGTTCGCGGCAAGCCAGCGCCGGAAGTCCGCCGCGTCGCGCGGCGTCGCGTCGTCGGCATTGAGCCGTGCGATCCAGTCGGCCGCGGTTCGGTTGCTGGCTGCCCGGTTCGTATCGAAGCTGTTCGGGGAACGGCGGCCGGGCATCGCGAAACTTACCAACCCTCCGTCCAATCGGCCAAGAAGGTCATCGCCTTGGCCATGTGCTTCTCGACCGCGCCCTGGCTTATGTCCAGCCGCTCGGCAATCTCGCGATACTTATACCCGTCGAGCCGCTGCATCAGGAATATCTCGCGAGTCCGGGGAGTCAGCCGGTCGATACCCTCGCGGACCCGCGCCAGCCGCGCCTTGGCGATCATCACCTCGTCCTGGATCGGTGCGGGGTCGCGCAGCCAGTCGATCGCCTCGACTGGTTCGCAAGGCCCGCGCACCGCCTCCCGGCGAAACGCGTCGCGCCCCCGGTTGACCGCGGCGTGGACCAGGAACGCCTCGTCGTTGCGCGGCGCGGTCGCCAGCCCCGCCATGCTGACATAGGCATCGTGGAGCAGGTCCTCGCCATCCGTGCGCCGCGTCATCCGCTCGACCTGCGCGCGCAACCGCGACCACCCCGCCCGGAGGCGGTTCGTGGCGGCATCGGGTTCCGCAAGGTTGGCCAAGGTCATGGCCCATGCCGGTATGGCCGCGCCGGTACAGTTTGATGACGTCGCGACGACGGTTACATGACATCGCCCCGATCCCGCGATCAGGCAGGCCTCGCGCGCGCTTTGGTCGGGACTGCGGTCAGTGCAGCTTCAGCCGCGGCCGGACGATCTTGTTGACGTGGCCGACCACGATCAGCGCGCTGCCCTTGAGCCAGCCATGGATGGCGACGAGATGCATCCGGTACAGCGACAGATACACGAACCGCGCGAGCCGCCCCTCGACCGCCAGCTTGCCGCCGACGAGGTTGCCCATCAGCGTGCCCACCGTCGAGAACCGGCTGAGCGACACCAGCGACCCGTGATCCTTGTAGACGAAGGCGCGCGGCGGCTTGCCGGCCATGATCCGGTTGAGATTGTCGAACACCGCCGATGCCATCTGGTGCGCGGCCTGTGCGCGTGGCGGCACGGGACGATCGCGACCGGGCAGCACGCACGACGCGCAATCGCCCATCGCAAAGACCCGGTCGTCGATCGCGGTCTGGAGCGTCGGGGTCACGACGATCTGGCCGCCGCGCGACAGTTCGAGGCCATCGAGCCCGCCGGGGATCGCCGCCGCCTTCACACCCGCTGCCCAGACCTGGAGATCGGCGTCGATCCGGTCGCCCTTGCCGGTCGTCATGCCGGTGCGATCCGATGCCGTGACGGGCGTATTGGTGAGGACCCGCACGCCGAGCACCTCGAGTTCGCGCTGCGCCGCCGCCGCCAGCCGCTCGGGGAGCGCGGGCAGGATGCGCGGCCCGGCCTCGATCAGCGTCACGTCGAGGCGGCTGCCATCGAACACCTCCAGACCGTAATAGCCGAGTGCGGCGGCGGCGTTGAAGAGTTCAGCGGAGAGTTCGACGCCGGTCGCGCCGCCGCCGACGATCGCGACGCGGACGCGCGCGTTGCTGGCGGGATCGGTGGTCATGGTGCGCGACACGCGGAGGCACTGGTCGAGCAGGCGATCGCGGAACCGGTCGGCCTGCGCACGGCTGTCGAGGAAGGTGCAGTTCTCCGCGACGCCGGGCGTGCCGAAATCATTGGTCACAGAGCCATAGGCCAGCACCAGGTAATCGTAGCGGATGGCGTGCGCGGCGATCACCTCGCGGCCATCCTCGTCGAGCACCGGCGCGAGATGGACCTGGCGTGCGGCGCGGTCGATCGCGGCGAGCGCGCCATAGAAGAAGCGATAGCCCCAGCGGTGGCAATGGCTGCGATAGCCGACCTCGTCCATGTTGGCGTCGAGCGAGCCCGTCGCGACCTCGTGCAGCAACGGCTTCCAGATGTGCGTGCGGTTGCGATCAACGACGATGATGTCGTGCCGCTTGCGTCCGTAGCGCGCGCCGAGCCGGGTCGCGAGTTCGAGCCCCGCCGCACCGCCGCCGACGATGACGATCTGGATCTTGGCCTTGGGATTATGGGCCGGAGTCTGGACCGGATTATGGGCCGTCATAGTGCAGTACCTTGGTTGGTCGGACCTCGTGCGGGTCCTTTTGGTCGTGGAGCCATCGGGTCCGCGAACCCGGGCCTCGCCGTACCGGAGAGTGCCAAGTTCGACCGGGTCCGCCAAGCCTTGGGCAAGACGGTTTTACCGGAGCGCACCGAACGACGCGGCCGACCGACGCGACTATATCAGGGCTTGGCGAAGTTTGGCCGCGACGTCTACGCCGTCGGCGGTCGCTTTGCGGCAGCCAGTAGCGAAAGGGCGGCTGCCAGCGCCGCCTCGGTGATGGGCTTCGCGACCACCGCGACCGCGCTATCGGCAAAGCGCGCGGCCATCGCTTCCTGCCCGGTGACGAAGGCGCACGGGACACCCTTGGCGGTCAGCCATTCGACCGCGGACGGCCCGCTCGGTCCATCCGCAAGATCGATATCCACCAACGCGCAGTCCATGTCGTCGACCGGCGATTCCGACTGCAGGTCGACGAAACTGTCCAGCGATCCCGCGAAGACATGGCCCAGATCCTCGATCATCTGTTCGAGATGAAAGGCGATCAGCGGATTATCCTCGAGACAGAAGACCCGCAATCGCGCGGCCGGGGTACGCGGTTCTACACTCATCTGTGGCCAACGCGGTCGAGCGTCAGGGGTTGCGCGACAAACGCGAGACCCGCCCCGAAACGGCACACCGCAGCCCTTCGGGTGCAAAGGTCATCACCGGCTTCATCCCGAACACACTGCCGAGCGCCGCCTTCAGATAGCGCGTGCCATAGCCCGTCCGGGATGGCTCGACGACCGTAGGCCCCCCTTCCTCCGTCCAGGCGATCGCCAGCGTCGCGGGCTCGTCGTCGGACAGGCTCCACGTGAACGATACGCGCCCCTCGGGCGTCGACAGGCCGCCATATTTGATCGCGTTGGTCGCGAGTTCGTGCAGGCACAGGGCGAGCGTCGTGCCCGCCTCGCGGGTCAGCATGATCTCCGGCCCCCCGGTGACGACCCGACTGCGCCCCGGCAGGCGATAAGGCTCGAACGTGAGATCGACGATCGCCGAGATCGAGACTTCCTCGTCGGCGGCGTGGAAGACCGCGGAATGGACCCGCGACAACGCATCAAGCCGTCCCCGGAAATCGTCGGCGAACTCGGCCAGCGTATTGGCGCCGCGATGCGTCATCTCGAAGATCGAGGCGACGCTGGCGAGGATGTTCTTCACGCGGTGGTTGAGTTCGCGGCGCAGTTCGATCTCACGCTCGATATGATCGCGCACGTCGCGCTGCCGCAACCGCGCCAGCATCGCCGACTGGACACCGCTGATCAGTTCGACCGGCGTGACCGGGCGCTGGTAGAAGAGCTGCCGTGCGCGCGGCCAGACGCGGGCGAGTTCGGTGCGGACGCGGATCTGGTTCGACGTCCGATCCAGCAGCACGACGATCGGCATTTCCGACCAGCTCGGTTGCGACGCCAGATGGTCGGCCACGTCCTTCAGGATATCCGGCGTCAGCGCTTCGTGCGTCGCGACCAGCACGCCGGGCGACTTCGCCAGATAACCTTGGATCTCCGCCACATCGATGCAGACGTCGACCGGGATGTCGTGCTCGACGAACAACTGCTTCAGATAGTCGGCATCACGCCGATAGGGCGCCAGGACCAGCACATGGTCCAGCGTGGTATGATCGATCGGATCGAGTGCGCTCACGATTCCGGAAGAGGATTATACGGCACCACGGAAATTCCCGATCCCTGGATCATCAGTTCATGCACGAACAGGTCGTGCGGCCCATGCCGTTTCTTCACCACCGTGATGTTGCGGCGCAGGCGCCCCTCATGCTCGGCGATCCGCAGCAGCAGCACCGTATCGCCGAGGAAGCTGACATCGACGTCGATCCCGACATTCTGGCCGAGCAGGCCATGCTGCGCGACGATCAACATGGTCAGGACGCCCGAGCGCGCCAGATATTTCAGCAACGACTGGATATCGCGGACCGCCTTGTCGCGCTGCGGCAGCGAGTTGAGATACCCGGTGAAGCTGTCGATGACGACGACGCGGGTCTTGTCCGTCTTGACGATGGTCTGGACGACCTGCGCGAACTCGCCGGGCGAAATCTCGTTGGGGTTGAAGTCCTTGATGACCAGCGCGCCATCCTTGTGATATTTGCGCAGGTCCATGCCGAGCCCTTCCGACCGGCGGAAGAACGTCTCGAGCCGCTCTTCGAACAGGAACAACGCGACGTTCTCGCCGCGCTTCAGCGCCGCGGTCGCGTAGAGGGAGGCCATCGTCGACTTGCCGGTGCCGGACTGGCCGATCACGAGCGTGGTGGTGCCCGATTCCTGCCCCCCGCCGAACATCGCGTCGAGTGTCTCGACGCCCGATTTGATCAGTTCGGGCTTTTCGACGTCGGACGCGTCGCCGGGGATGATGCGCGGGAATACCACGACGCCCTGCCCCTCGCGGATCGCCATGTCGTGATAGCCATCGGCGATCGGCACGCCGCGCATCTTGCTGACCTCGATCCGCCGCCGTACCGCGCCGTAATCCTCGAGCGTCTTGTCGAACCGGATCACGCCGTGCGCGATCCCTTCGACCTCTTCGCCGTTCATCGCCTCGCCGTTCTGCGTGTCGAGCAGCAGCGCGACGACGTTGCGCTTGGCGAGGAACGCCTTGAAGCCGATCAGTTCGCGCCGGAAGCGTGGCGTATCGCCGGTGATCAGGCGGATTTCGAGCAGCGAGTCATAGACCAGGCGGCTCGGCTTATGCTCCTCGATCGCCTTCTCGATCGCCTGCCGGGTCTCGTCGAGACGCAGTTCTGCCGTCTGGAAGATCGTCTGGTCCGCAGCGCCGTTGACCGCGTCGGAGGCCGACAGTTCCTCGACGCGAATCCCGTCCATCGTCCAACCGTGCGACACCGCGATCGATTCAAGCTCGGCAGCGGTCTCCGACAGGCTGACATAGATGCAGCGCTCGCCGGCCTCGACGCCCGCACGCAGGAACTGCAACGCCGCCGTCGTCTTGCCCGCACCGGGCGCACCTTGCAGCATATACAGGTTCGAGGGCGGCAGTCCGCCGCGCAGGATTTCGTCGAGGCCCGCGACACCTGTCGCGACGGGCTTGGCAATTTTACGCTTGGTCACGACGATCTCCGGCAGTCGCGCGCTGACTGCCATAAAATGCCGGGCGCGACCAGTCGGGGTGTGAGAGGAGGTATGGCGTGTCGCGGTTCGCGAACTTTGCGACCGTGTCTCCTCCGTCTGTTCGTATAGCGCCGCCACACCGCGCCGTGGCACCGCACTGGCCCAGGGCATAGCCTCGCGCAGGGAGGCCTGACCGAGGAATGGGCCGATCGACGCCGGCCCGTTCTCGGCATTATCGCGCGTTGGAATGTCGATCTTCGGGTGACGTATAATAGCGTTCGATATCCCGCCCGCTCAGCGCATGCCCGCTGGATTCCTCGATCAGCGCCGCGATGTCGTCGTCGGTCTTCCCGGCGGCCCGCAACTGCTCGATCTCATCGCTGATCATGTTGACGAAGGCCGGCAACGGAAAGCGTTCTTCGCCGAGCCCGAGCGCGTCCCGCAAATGCTTTTGCGCGCCGAGCGCCTCGGGAAGCGTGAACGCGATATCGTCTGCCATTGCCAAGCTCCCAAAGTAGAAAGGCTGCGACCGGAGACGATTGCCTCCGGCCGCAGCCCTGTCGATCTCGAGATTAGGCGGTGACGGCCTCGGCCTTGGCGTTGATGGCGGACGTCGCCATCGCGGTTAGCTTGTCGTCAGTCGCATATTCCTCGTCGAGCGTTTCCTTGAGGATCGCTGCGATCTCGGAACGGCCGAGCTGGTTGGCCCAAGCGATCATCGTGCCGTAACGCGCGATCTCGTAATGCTCGACCGCCTGTGCGGACGCGATCAACGCGGCGTCGAGCACCGCTTTGTCCTCGATCTCGCCGGCGACTTCGTTGGCTTCCTTGATGATGCCGTCGATCGCCGGGCAGGTCACCGCCTTCGCCTTCTCGCCGAGCAGGTCGAAGATCTGCTCGAGGCGCGTAATCTGGCGCTCGGTTTCGGCGAGATGCGTGTCGAAACCCTGCTTCAGCGCAGGTGCGGTCGCCTTGGCGGCCATTTTCGGCAGCGCCTTGGCGATCTGGTTCTCGGCATAATAGACGTCCTGCAACTGGTGCAGGAACAGATCGTCGAACGTCGCGATGTCTTTAGAAAACAGGCCCATGATACTTCCTCGCGTAGCTGCGTGTCGCGAAGCGATCCGCTCCGGTCATGCCGCAACGTCTCGCTTACCGAGGAAGTTTCGCCGAATGCGACGGCATACCCGTGGAGCGGGACGGGCTCCTGTCTCCGCTACCCGTTGCAGCGCGCATTACCGCGTACCTTGCCGCACATGCACATATTGCGGCGGAGCCCTTCCTCGATTTTGTCCCGGCCGATCGGTCGAAAGCATCGCTCGCGCGTTGGGCCGATACGAACCGACACGGTAGAGGACGGAATTTGCCGCATTTTCTGGTTGCCGAGAGCGAGACCGCGGACGAGCGCGAGGCAAGGCGCCGCCATGCCGGCAAAAGCTCCGGCGAGACCTATGCCGCGACGCTCGCGCAGCTACGTCCCGATGCCGAGATCACGATCGTCGCCCCCGCCGACGACGATGCGGACAAGTTCGCTGAAGATGACCTGCGCGCATTCGATGCCGTCTTCGTCACCGGATCCCCGCTGCACGTCTATGACGATACACCCGAGGTTCGCCGCCAGTTGCGGTTCATGCGCTCTGTCTTTGCGTCGGGAACGCCATCGTTCGGATCATGCGCCGGTCTGCAACTTGCCGTTGCCGCCGCCGGAGGCATTGTCCGCAAGATGCCCGAGCGCATCGAAGCCGGGGTCGCGCGTCGGATCACCCCGACCGAGGCCGGACGAAACCACCCGCTGCTGGCCGGACGACCCGACTGCTGGGACGCCCCCGCCATCCACGGCGACGAGGTCGAAAGCCTTCCGGAAAGTGCGACGCTGCTGGCAAGCAATGCCGTCACGAAAATCCAGGCCGCCGAAATCCGCCATGACGGCGGCGTGTTCTGGGGCGTGCAATATCATCCCGAGCTTGCCCCGGGCGAGATCGCGGTCGCGCTGCGCCGGCAGGCCAGCGACCTTATCGAAGCGGGCCTCGCCGACACGACGGACGATGTCGAGATGCGCGCGGCACAGCTCGACGCGCTGCAAGACGATCCAGACCGTCGCTCGATCCACTGGTCGCTCGGCATCGACGCGCAGTTCGCGCAGGAATCGAACCGGCGCATCGAGCTCTCCAATTTCCTGAATCATCTCGTCGAGCTGAACGCCGGACCGCGGTCCGACCAGAACCCGGCACCCGCCGATCTATGCCCGGCCTGACGACACCCTCACCTCAACCAGGAGCCTGACAATGCCAACCACCCTCAAAGCCAAGTTCGACACCCGTCGCGAAGCCGAAATGACCGTCGAACGCCTCGTTCAGGAGCAGGGAATCGACCGCAAGGATATTCTCATCGCTACCGACGGCGACGACAACAGCGTCGGCAGCGAGCAGGCCGGCGCGGACACGGCCGGCGAAGACCCCACCCCGCAGTCGCGGGACGATGCCGCATTGGCCGGCAAGATCGTCGTGTCGGTCGATATCGCGGACGATGCCCGCGCCGCCGAGGTCAAGGCAGCGTTCAAAGAGTTCGACGCCAGCGACGTCCAGGGCTGACGCCTGCACATCCGGCCGCACATCCGGCGCGAGGCACTGCCTTGCGCCGGATGTTCCGTTTCCGGACGCGCAATCCTACAGCGGTGCGTCGATGACGAAGACGACGCCGGTGCTGCGATACTCGATCTTCGCGGTGCCGCGCATGTGCTGCGCCAGGACGCGTTCGATCATCCGCGAACCGAAGCCGATACGGGTCGGTGCGGTTACCGTCGGTCCGCCCGATTCCTCCCAGGCGAATGCGAGGCGCCGGCCGCCGTCGCCGATCCCGATGCTCCACGTGATCGAGACGTGACCGCCATCGGTGCTCAGCGCGCCGTATTTGCTCGCATTGGTCGCCAGTTCGTGGAGTGCCATCGATAGCGCAAGCGTGACCCGCGGCTCGAGGCGGATATTGGGACCGTCGACCGAGAACAGGCGTCCGCGACCATCGTCGAACGGTGCCATGACGCCGGAGACGATATCGGCGATCGTCGCACCGTCCACTTCATCGCGCAGCAACAGGTCATGCGCGATCGCGAGCGAGCCGATCCGCGCGCCGATCGTGTCGCGCGCATCCGACATCGAGACCGCGTCGCGCAGCGTCTGGTTGACGATCGCGCTGACCGTCGCGAGCGTGTTCTTGACCCGGTGCGTGAGTTCGCCGGCCAGCAAGGCGCGGTGTTCCTCGACCCGCTTGCGCTCGCTGATGTCGGTCGAGAACCCGGTCATGGTCAGCGCCGTGCCGTCCGCGCGGGTCAGCAATTCGCCGCGGACCGCGACCCAGCGGAGTTCGCCTTCGCCCGTCACCACCCGGTACTCGATATCATAGTCGCACCCGGTGTCGACGGTCGCCTGGATCGCCGCCAGCACCTGCGCCCGGTCCTCGGGATGGATCGCGCCGACGAATTCCGCATATCCGAACTCGGAATCGGGCGCGTAGCCGAACACGATCTTACAACCGTTTGATGCATCAAGGTGCCGACTACCAGGATCAAACGTCCACGAGCCCAACCGCCCGGCCTTGAGTGCAAAGTCGAGACGCGCGGTGCTGTCCGCCAGCTGCGCCTTCGTATCGGCTGCGGACGCCTCGAGTTCGCGCTGCTCGGCAGCCAGCTTGACGAGCGTCTCGCGCTCAAGGGTCACGTCGTGCTGCGACGCGATGCAATAGCGAAGCTGCCTGTTCTGATCCAGCACCGGCGCCACCAGGAGACGGTTCCAGAACGGCGTCCCGTCCTTGCGGTAATTGAGAAGGTCGACCTCGATCCGCTCGGACCTGGCCACCGCCTCGCGGATGCGTACGACATCCTCCGCTTTCGTGTCAGGACCTTGAAAAAGCGGCAGTTCCGACCGACAACTTCGGGTTGGGCGTAGCCGGTTAGGTGTTCGAAGGCGAAATTCACATAAATTATCGGGTTGTCGACGAGCGTCGGATCGCTGATCGTCATCGGCAAATTGGCGTCGTTGAAGATCGCCACGAACGGATCGGCGGCATCGAGCGAGCGCACGAACGCGGTGATCGCGGCGACGCGATCGGCATCCTCGTCGCGCGAGGGCTGCTGGTTCTTACTCTGTTCCAAACAGGCGTTTAGCTATCCTGCTTTCCGCGCGTCCACAATAGGACCACGATGCGTCGGCACAAGGACGCGCTCGGTCGCCCGCGGAAAACCGCGGCGGAAATTATCGATCCTTACAGTTCGGGACCAAGCGCACTGATCTCGATCAATACGATTCTCGACCTCGGCGTAATCCACCGCCACTTCCCCTTCGCGACCCTTGCCGTCCCCCCAACATCCCCCTACACATCCAACACAATACCAATCTGATACCGGAGAGCTGAGCGATGCACGGCAACAGCAAGATCGGCGCCTCTGCGCTGATGATGGCGATGGCAAGCCTGACGGCGGGCACCAGCGCGACTCCCGTATCAGCGCAACCCGTGACGCTGCCGGCGCTGTTCCCGACCCCCACGTCGATCGACCTCGGCACCGGCAGTATCACGCTCGGCAGCGCGGTCGTCCTGGTTGCCGCCCCCGGCACCGATCCCGAGACCGTCGCGCTGGTCCGCCAGATCCTCGCCACCGCAGGCGTCGACACGATCGCCACCGCCAAGCGCCTCCCCGCCACGCCAGACCGCCCGCACATCGTGCTCGGCACCGGCGACACCGCCCTCGTTCGCGACGCGCTCGGCCGCAGCAAGGCTACGCTCGACACGCACGCCGAGGGCTATACGATCGCCACCGTCGCAGCCGGCGCAGGCATCGTCACGCTGGCGGGCAACGACGCCGACGGCCTGTTCCACGCGGTCCAGACCTTCCGCCAGCTCGCCCGGCGCGCCAGCCTGCCCGCGCTGGTGATCCAGGATCACCCAGCAATGCCGATCCGCGGCACGATCGAGGGCTTTTACGGTGCGCCCTGGTCGATGGCGGATCGCACCAAGCATCTCGACTTCCTCGCCACCGTGAAGGCGAACACCTATGTCTACAGCCCCAAGGACGATCCCTACGCGCGCGATCGGTGGCGCGAGGCCTATCCCGCCGCGACGTTGTCGTCGCTGGGCACGCTGGCCCAGACCGCGCGGCGCAACCATGTCGACTTCGTCTACGCGGTCTCGCCCGGGCCGTCGGTCTGCTTCTCCGACCCCGCCGACGTGCAGGCGCTGGAACGCAAGTTCGACGCGTTGCGGGCGATCGGCGTCGGCAGCTTCTACGTCGCGCTCGACGACATCGAATACACCAAGTGGAATTGCGAGCGCGACAAGACCGCGTTCGGCCCCTCGGGCGCGGAAGCCGCCGGCGTCGCGCAGGCGCAGTTGCTCAACGCGGTGCAGGCCAGCCTCAGCGCCAAGGATCCGGGCGCGCGCCCGCTGATCATGGTGCCGACCGAATATTACGACGCGAAGGAAACCCCGTACAAGGCGGCGTTGCGCAAGCATCTCGACCCGCGGATCGTCGTCCAGTGGACCGGCACCGACGTCGTCCCGCCCGCCATCTCGATCCCCGACGCCAAGGCAGCGACCAAGGCGTTCGGCCGCAAGACGCTGTTATGGGACAATTATCCGGTCAACGATTACGCACAGACCACCGGTCGGCTGCTGATGGCGCCCTATGCGCGGCGCGAGGCCGGGCTGTCGGGCGAACTGACCGGTATCCTGTCGAACCCGATGAACCAGGAGGCACCGAGCCGCCCGGCAGTAACCGGCGTCGCCGCGTTCGGCTGGAACGACACGGCCTACGATGCCGAGCGGACCTGGCATTTCTCGGCGCGTGAACTGGCGGGCGGTGACGAGCGCGCGACCGCGGCCTTGCTCACCTTCTTCGATACGCAGCACATGGCGCCGACCTTCGGCAGCCAGCCCTGGCAGGAGCAGGCACCGCGGCTCAAGGCGGCGCTCGACGCGGTCCGCGAAGCGCTGGCGGATGGCGATGCGGCGGCACGGCAGCGGGCGATCGCCGACCTGACCGAGCGCGCAGACGGTATCGCCAACGCACCCGACATCATCCGCTCCGGGACGATCGACCCCGGCTTCGCGGCGCAGTCGCGACCGTGGCTCGACGCGATGCAGCTTTGGGGACGCGCGCTCCAGTTGACCGCCGCGGGGCTGGACGCCGCGAACCGGGGCAGCGGCGCTGCGGACCGTTATTTCGCCGACGCCAAGCGGCTCGCCAGCGAGGCGGCAGCGATCAAGACGATCCCCGGTGCGACCCGGTTCGACGGCCCGATCAAGATCGCCGACGGCGTGCTGGACCGGTTCGTGACCGACGCGCCGACGCTGATCGCGGTCGGTTCGAGCGATCGTGGCGGGGCCACTACGGAGCGGTAAGGGGGACCCAGGCGTAGCTTTCCGGCGAGGCGGGATCGGGTTGGGAATGTCGCCGATCAAGGCTGCGCTCCGTTACTGCGGCCTTTCCAATTGGGCCCCGGCCTCCGCCGGGGTGGTGCGTGTGTTTAGAGGGGATGGCCGCCGACGTGCTCCGCGGTCTACCGTCCCGCCGACCGAGTTTTTCGAGTTTGCGGCACCCGCAAGGTCTTCATGACCGGCGTGATGCGGCGGTTCAGAATCCGCAACCGGACGCACGCGGAGACACTTGGCGATCCGACGCACCCGTTAATCCTCCCCCGCAAGGGGGAGGTGGCTGGCTCTTGCCAGACGGAGGGGGAGGTGAGGGATAACCGCTGTTCCGTGTCCTCCCCCTCCGTCGCCTTCGGCGCCACCTCCCCCTGGCGGGGGAGGATACAACCTGCGTCCGCCGGCGAGACGGGATACGGAAGAGCACGGCAGGACGGAGAGCGGCGTTCATTTGGCGGTGTGAACTGACCTCCGATCCGGCCTGTCCGAGCCCGCTAGCGCGATCGTCGCTTGGTGAGTTTGGCGGCGTTTGCGGTTTCCTCGGCTTCCAGCCTGCGCCAGCGATCGAACCGCTCGGGGTCAGCGTCCCCGCCTCGATCGCGGCGCGAACGGCGTAACCGGACGCGCGACGCGACCCTGGCGATAAGACGCACCCGTTGATCCTCCCCCGCAAGGGGGAGGTGGCTGGCGCTTGCCAGACGGAGGGGGAGGTGAGGGATAACCGCTGTTCCGTGTCCTCCCCCTCCGTCGCCTTCGGCGCCACCTCCCCCTGGCGGGGGAGGATACAACCTGCGTCCGCCGGCGAGACCGGACTCCGGAACGAACACGGCAGGACGGAGAGCGGCGTTCATCTCCCGGTGTGAACTGACCTCCGATCCGGCCTATCCGAGCCCGCTAGCGCGATCGTCGCTTGGTGAGTTTGGCGGCGTTTGCGGTTTCCTCGGCTTCCAGCCTGCGCCAGCGATCGAACCGCTCGGGGGTCAGCGTGCCTGCATCGATCGCGGCGCGAACGGCGCATCCGGGCTCGACGCCGTGCGAACAGTCCGAAAATTTGCAGTCCTGCGCCGCCAGCGCGAAATCGTCGAAGACCTCGGCGATGCCGGTTGCCGCATCGGACAGTTGCAGCTCGCGCATCCCCGGCAGGTCGAGCAGCCAGCCGCCATGATCGAGGCGGTGCATCTCGCGGACCGTGGTGGTGTGGCGGCCGGTGGAATCGTGCGCGCGAACCGCCTGAGTCGCGATGCTGTCGGACCCGCGCAACGAGTTCACCAGCGTCGACTTGCCGACCCCCGAGGAGCCCAGAAAGGCGACGGTCTTGCCGGGGCCGCACCACGCCGCAAGACCGGCGACGTCGGCCAGATCGCGGCCGTTGACGGTCTGGACCAACAGGCCCGGCTCGATCGCGCGCGCCGCGGCCGCGAACACCTCGGGCGTGTCGGTCAGGTCGGATTTGGTGAGGACCACGACCGGGTCCACCCCGACCTCGCGCGCCAACACCAGATAGCGCTCGAGCCGCGCGACGCTGAAATCCTGGTTGCACGAGGCGACGATGAACACCGTGTCGACGTTTGCCGCGATCATCTGATCCCTGCGCGGATCGGCCGGCGAGCGCCGCTTGAACAGGTTCATCCGCTGGAGAACGCGCACCGGCTGCACCGTCGCGCCATCGACGAGCACCCAATCGCCGACCGTCGGATGATCGTCGGTCGGCAGCGCGCCGGGAATATACGGGGTGATGAAACGCTGTGGGCCGAGCCCGGCGACCGCGATCTTGCCGCGATGGACCGCCATAACCCGGACGGGATGACACAGCAGCGCCTCGTCGGGCGAAACCTGCTCGCTGAAAAACGCATTCCAGCCAAGCTCTTCCAAGGTCTCTTCGGTCGATTTCATAGGGTTGCAGCAGCGGCTTTCTTTGCGATCCGGTCGGCGATCGTCCCGTGCCGGCGGCGATACCGGCATGTCGATATGGGCGCTTTCGCCGCCGAAAGCACGAACTCCCCGTCGCGCGGAACAGGTCGGACGAAGCACGACGTCCCGCGATCGCTCCACCCTGTCTCGCTGGACGCAAACGGCATCGCGTCACTGATAATGGGTGGTGTTCTCGAACCCGTCGTTCGCCTTGGCCATCTTGATCAGCTTCTTGATGAAGGTGCGGACATGCCGGTCGAAGCGCGTGTCGTTATACACACCGCGCCAGACATAGTCGTCACGATCGAGCAAGGTCCGCAGCTCGTCCATGAAACCAGCCTGCGCATTCGTCGCGGGCTTGGCCTTCATCAGCGTGCAGACCATTTCCTCCGCAGTAGCCTTGTCGCAATCGTCCTGGCGATCCCGCCCCGCGCGCTCCGCGACCACCTGATCGGACCGCGCGGCGACGACGCGGCTTTCGAGCCATTTGCGGACGATCGCGCCGTCCCAGGTCTTTCCCGCACCATCCACCACACGCAACTCCGGTTCAATCGACGCCATATTATCGCCACCACCGATCGCGCGCGACCAGCCGCGCGGACGAGATCGGACCGGCGAGCGGGCAGCCCCTGTACACCGCCACGCACGCGCCGCGAAGTTGCTTCTACGGCTCGCCGATCGGCGCTGCGATCGTGACGCGCAGGCCGGGACAATTGTCGGTCTCGGCCATCGTTCCCGCGAGCCGCGCGACCATCGACGCGAGCATCCGCGATCCGAACCCCATGCCCTGCCCCGATTTGCCGCTGCCACGATCGGCGACGATCAACAGGAACCGGGCCTGTTGCTGCTCCAGCGCGATAGTGATCGGTCCCGAGCCGCCGGCATAGGCGTATTTGTTCGCGTTGATGACCAGTTCGGTGAGGATCAACCCGACATGCACCGCGCGGTCGGTCGACATCAGGATCGGCATCAGGTCGAGCTGGATCTGCGCGCCCCATGATCCGTCCATCGTCGACCGGATCTCGGTACACAGATCGCCGATATAGCGCGCGAGGTCGATGGCCTGGAGATGCTCGTCGGAATGCAACCGGCGGTGGACCATCGCCACCGCGGAAAGCCGGCGCTGCGCCTCGATCAGATGCGAGGTCAGGACCACGTCGCCGACCGCACGGCCCTGCAACCCAAGGAACGCCGACACGAGTTGCAGGCTGTTCTGCACCCGGTGGTGCACCTCCTTGATCAGATAATCCTTCTGCAACAACAGGCTCTCATTGTCGGCGATCGTCGCCATGAGCTCGCGGTTGATCTCGAACAGCCGGCGGTGCTGGCGCGCATCGTACATCGTCCGTTTCAGCCGGCCCGCCGCCTCGATCTCGAACAGCGTCCAGGGCACCGAGCGTCCGCGGACCGCCTCGCTCCAGATCTCGAACGAGGCGCGCGGCGTCAGCGGCGTGTGCAGATCGGCGGGCACGTCCTTTTGCGGATTGCCCGCCCAGTTCACGACGGCGATCTGTTCGGCCCGAAACCAGAGCAGGATGGTCGGCTCTTCGGTCGCCATCGTCACCGCAAGGACGCCGCTCGCGAGGTCCCGGCACGCGACGGCGTCGGGCAGGTATTCGGCCATGCGATCGGTCGCGAACGGCACCGTCCGCGCGAGGTCGACGACGTGCGCGGCGATCCTGCGAATGTCGTCGTGCCGGGGCGATCGACCGGCGACGAACAATTCCGTGCCGCGCACCGCCGCAAAGCTGTCCGCGCCCAGCATCCGGGCCAGATCGTCGCCGGCGATCGCGAACAGGCCGGCCAGCGAGATGTCGCTGCCGAGCCGCAGCATGACCGCGTCCTCGGCGGTGCGCAGGCGGATGCGTTCGCGGAAGAGTTCGGCATCCTCCTTCGCGCGGATCTGGCGCGAAAGGCTTCCCGCCAGCGCGCGACACGCCATGCGGGCATGCAGCGGGAGCAGCTTCGGGGTCGGGTGATGGCAGGCGATCAGACCCCAGAGCGTGCCGTCGCGGACGATCGAGACCGAGGCCGACGCGGCGACGCCCATGTTGGCGAGGTAGCGCAGATGGGTGGGCGAAACGCTGCGCAAGGCGACGTCGCTCATGTCGAGCGCATCGTTGCCGAACGGCCGCAGCGGCGCCGGTTCGTACGCGATGTCGGGAATGACGCGAACGCGGTTGCGGACATAGAGCGCGCGGGCCTGGCGCGGGATGTCGGAGGCGGGGAAATGCTGGTTGAGGAACGATCGCAATGCCGGATCGCGATCCTCCGCGACGACGACGCCGGTGCCGTCGTCGTGAAAGCGGTACACCATCACCCGGTCGAACCCGGTGACCTGACGGAAGATCCGCGCCGCACGCTCGCACAATTCCCGCAGTCCGAAGGCTTGCTCGAAGGTCGCGGCGGCGTCTTCCATCGCCGCCAGCATCTCGATCGGCGACGGCATCGCCGGGGGTGCGGGCTCCAGTTCGACGATAATCGCAGTGGGTGAGCGGTGGATGGTGGCATCGAACATCACGTCGATCCCGTCGATCTGGCGCAACGTGACGCTCGTGTCGGGGACGGCGCCGGAAGGATCGGCGAGGCGCGCGGAGACCGGATGGCGGAGGATGTCGTCGAGATGCACGCCGAGCCAGTGCGGTGCGAGCAGCGTTTCGATCTCCCCGGCGCCCGCGACGATCCGGAGCGTGACCGGGTCGGCGACGAGGATCATGCCGTGCGGCTGGATCGAGCCGGGGACGTGGATCGGCTCCCGGTCGCAGGCGGCGACAGCCTCGCCTTGCGGCCCCGTTTCCGGGGGCAAACTTGTGGTCACAAGGCCTGGCATCGCGGATCCAATCCAGCCGGAGGCGAAAATGCGGTCGATGTTCGTTACGGAAGCGATACAGACGGTTTTTGTAGCGGGCCGTCAACGACCTCGATCAAGAGTTCGCATCATCCGGGGCATATTGGGGATAGTTTGGGCCGGTTGTGACCGCGTGCAAGAAAATGGTCGAACCTCGGTCGGCCATTGTGCACGACGCGGATGACCGTGAGATCGACGCTTATACTTGCAGATACGGAGTCGCGTGCGCTGGCTATCGAGGTCTCGGGGGCAGTTTACGACGTCCCGCCCCCAAGCTCTTGGTCGTCAGGCCTTCTTCATCTGCTTGACGGCATGATCGGCAGCGCGGGCGGTGAGCGCCATGAACGTCAGCGAAGGGTTCACGCACGAGATCGACGCCATCTGCGCGCCGTCGGTGACGTAGAGGTTGGACGCGGCGTGCGCCTGGCTCCATTCGTTGAGCACCGAGGTGCGCGGGTCTCGGCCCATGCGGGCACCGCCCATTTCGTGGATCGCGTCGCCGGGGACATGCTCCTTCTCGCTGCTCTTGACGTTGGTCAGGCCGGCGGCCTTCAACATCGCCTCGCCCTGCGTTCGCGCGTCGGCCATCATCTTCAGTTCGTTGTCGCGGAACGTCACGTCGAAGCGGACCAGGGGGACGCCGAACCGGTCGACCTTCGACTGGTGCAACGACACCTTGTTGTCGGCATAGGGCAGGCATTCGCCGAACGCGCCCATGCTGAATTTCCAGGGTGCGTATTTGCGCATGCCCTGTTTCATCGATGCGCCGAAACCGACCGGCGCGGCGGGGTTGCGATAGGCGCTGCCCTGATAGCCATAGCCGCGCTTGAAGCCGACGCCGTCGTCCTTGCCGATGTTGCGGAAACGGGGCACGTAGACGCCGCCCGGACGACGGCCATATTCGATGAACTCCTCCATGCCGGGAATGTCGCCCTCGACGCCGACGCGGAAGATGTGGTCCATGATATAGCGCCCGAGCGTGCCGCTCTCGTCGAAATAGCTGCGGTCGCTGCCCGGTGCGCGCGAGTTCAGCATGATCTGCGTCGAGGCGATCGCCGAGGCGCAGAGAAAGACGAGATCGGCCTGCACCGTTTCCGCCTGGCCGGTCTTCGCGTCGATATAGCGGACGCCGGTCACCTTTTTCCGCGCCGCGTCGTACGCGAGATTGGTAACGACCGAGTCCGATCTGAGCGTCAGGCGACCGGTCGCGCGGGCGGCTGGCAAGGTGACAGCCTGGGTCGAGAAATAGGCGCCGAACGAGCAACCATTGCCGCACTGGTTGCGGAACTGGCATTTCGTGCGGTTCTGGTCGGGCTTGTCCTCGGTCATGTTCGACAACCGGGTGTTGATGAGTTTGCGGCCGGGGAACTTGGACTCGAGGCCCTGTTTCAGCCATTTCTCCGCGACGTTCATCGGCATCGGCGGCTGGAACTCGCTGTCGGGCAGATAGTCGAGATTCTCGCGCGAGCCCGACACGCCGATATATTTCTCGACATAGCTGTACCACGGGGCGACGTCGTCATAGCGGATCGGCCAGTCGCCATCGATGCCGTCGCGCTTGTTCGCCTCGAAATCCGCGGGGCTCCAGCGGAAGCACCAGCGCCCCCAGATCAGCGACTTGCCGCCGACCGCGCCGGGCCGGATCCAGTAGAATTTGCTGCCCTCGTCATAAGCGTACGGGTTCAGCCGGTCGTCATTGTGGAACTCGCGGTTGCTGGGCTGGACATAGCCGTGCTTGCCGATGAAATAATCGCTTTCGAGCAGCGGCTTGGGCATGATGTTGCGCGCCGGCACCTCGTAAGCGGGCTTGCCGTCATAGGTGTAGCCTTCGCCGTGCTCGACCATCTTGCCGCGGTCCAGCATCAGGACGCGGAGGCCTTTTTCGGTCAGTTCCTTCGCAGCGAAGCCACCGCTTACGCCCGATCCAATAACGATCGCGTCGAACCTGTTGGTCTCAGCCATGATCTCTCTCTCCTAAAACTCGGAAAAACTCGCCCCGTCAGAGGCGCGCCCGTTTAAAAACGAAGCGCGCGCAGTGTCCGGAAGCTGGTGGTGATGTCGGGCAGATAGGGCGCCGGAGCCTCGTCGTTCTCGACATAGAAATGCCGTACGCCGGCGCTGCCCTTCAGCTTGAACAGCGCGCCGAAATCGATCGTGCCCTGCCCGACCGCGGTCATGCTCCGGTCGGGGCGCATGTCCTTGACGTGATAGGCGTAGAGGCGCGGCGACAAGCGCTCGATCAGCGTCGCCAGGTTTTCGCCGGCATGCAGCGCCCAATAGAGATCGAGTTCCACCTTCACCAGCGCGGGGTCGGTCTCCTTGAGCAACCGGTCGTACAGGCTGACGCCGCCCGGCTTGGTCGTGAACTCGAAATCGTGGTTGTGATAGGCAAAGCCCAGCCCGGCCTTCTTCAGATCGGTCGCGAACCGGTTGAAGTTCGGCAGCGCCGCGTTCCAACCGGCCTCGTTGCGATGCTCGGCGGTCATGTACGGCAGCACGACCGTGGTCGCGCCGAGCGTCTTGGCCATCGTCACCGACTGGTCGAACTGCTTGAGCAGCGCGTCATAGCCGATATGCACCGAAGGCGCGGTCAGCCCGAGCTTGTCCATCGTCCGGCGCAGCATCGCATGGTCCATGCCGTCATAGCCGCCACCGCCGAACTCGACCTCGCGGTAGCCGATCTGCGCGACCTTGCCGAGCGTGCCGACCGGGTCCTTCGCGAAGATTTCGCGGATCGTGTAGAGTTGCAGGCCGATCGCCTTCAGCTGGGCGGCCGAGGCGGTGGGCACGAACGCGAGCGCTGCGACCGCACCGGAGCCCGCGAGCAGGTTTCTACGGTTGAGGATCATGCGGAATACACCTTGCTGACCTGGGAATAGGGGAACTGGCCGTTATATTCGCCCGGTACCGGCAGATATTCGCGCTCCTGCGTCATGCCGATTTCGGAGGTGTAATAGCCGGTGACGACAAGCTGCCGGAACGCCTCGAAAAAGACGCCGCCCGACGGGATCTGGTCGTTCATCGCGAGCGTGAGTAGCGCGTCCTGCTGCGCCGCCGTCGCCTTTGCACCGGCGACCTTATAGTCCTTCAGGCTGCGCGCCTCGATCGCGTCGAGCCCGGCAAGGATCGGCACGCGATCGGCTGGCAGGGCCCAGTCGGCGAGCAGCTTCTCGATATAGGCCGGGACACCGGCGGCGATCGCGCCCGGCGTATCGGTGGTCGGCAGCACGCGTTCGCTGAGTGCGGTCATCAGCGCGCGCTGGGGGGCCGTGAAGACCGCGACGCTGGGCGGGCCCTCGCTGATGACGGGGATGCCGGCGGCCGCGCCGGGCGCCTGCGCGACACCGGCCGCGCGCGCGATTGGCGCGTACAGGGCCGTGCCGAACATGGCGACGACGCCTGCGAGTGCAGTTCTACGATCGATCATTTACCGTCCTTCTTCAGGTCCTGCGCGATCGCCGCCTCAGGCAACGGACGAACCCAGATGTTGCGGAACGACACCGGCGAATCGTGATCCTGAAGCTGGATCGGCGCGGCATCGGCGTGCGCCTTGTAACTCGCGACCTGTCGCCAGATGGTCGTGCCGAGCATCGCCTGGTGGTTCTGGACGAGCACGCCGTTCAGCAGCGCGGTGACATAGGCGGGGCGAACCAGGCTGCCGTCGGCGGCAAAGCGCGGGCGCTCGAACACGATATCGTAGGTCTGCCATTCGCCGGGGCGACGCGAGGCGTTCACCAGTGGCGGCTTCCAGCCATAGACCGCGCCGACCGTGCCATCGGCATAGGTCGGGTTCTGCGAGCCATCGAGGATCTGCAGTTCGTAGCGCTGCATGAACCAGATGCCGCTGTTGCCGCGATCCTGCGAGGTCTTGGTCGGCGGGTTCGGCGAGCGGAATTCGAGATGCATCTGCACGTCGCCGAAGCTCTGTTTCGAGACGAGGTTGTTCTCGCCGCCGCTTTTCGCACGCGACGGGATCGTCAGCGCACCGTCCGCGATCGGCCATGCGATCCGATCGGGCTTCCATGCATCGAGCGAACGCCCGTCGAACAGCACGACCGCATCGGCGGGCGGACCACCGGGTGTCGCGGCCGGTGCGACGACGACCGGCGCAGGGCGGTCGGCGTCATGAACGCGCCACTGGCCGCCGGGCAGCATCGGCGTGTCCTTGAAGCCGGGCTTCTCCTGAGCCGCGACCGACCCCGTCGCCATCAGCGCCATCGCCGTGGCGACGCTCGCCATCAAACAGGTTTTCATGCTTGTTCCCCTCATCCCCATCCCCTTCATGCCCATCGCCGTCATACCGAATCGATTTCGCGATAGGCGGCGATCAGGCGATCCTCGCCCGCGCGCCCGGCGATCGAATTGCCGTGTTCCATCCCGATCACGCCCGAATAGCGTTTTGCCCGCAGCCACTTCACGATCGAGGCGTAGTTGATCTCGCCGGTCGAGAATTCGTTGCGGCCCGGATTGTCGCCGAACTGGATATAGCCGATCTCGTTCCAGCAGGTGTCGAGCGTAGGGATCAGGTTCCCCGACTGAATCTGCTCGTGATACAGATCGGCGAGCACCTTGACCGCCGGGCTGTTGGCGCCGCGCGCGACCGCATAGCCCTGCGAGATCGTCTGCATATAGACGCCGGGATGGTTGGTCCGCGTGTTGAGCGGCTCCATCACCATCGCGGCACCCGATGGCGCGACGATATCGCCGGCGCGGCGCATCACGTCGATCACGCGCGCGGTCTGGATATCCACCGGAACCTTCGGGTCCATAAAGCCGGTGACGACGGTCATCCGCTTCGCATTCAGCCGCTTGGCGACGTCCAGCGAGGCGCGGATGTCGGCGAGGAACGCCTCGCGCTCGGCGCCGTCGGTCGCGCCGAGCAACGGCCGCGACTTCGACCATTTGGGCATGCTGGCGACGAACACGCCCATCGTCATGCCGCGCTGCGCCAGCGCCTTGGCCATCTGCTCCTGCTCGGCCACCGACCGCGTCGCCGCCTCGTTGTCCTCCCAGGCGGTGAAGCCCTGATCGGCGGCGTAGGCGATCTGTTCGATTCGCCCGCCGCGGCTGGCGAAGCTGCCCTCGTGCGGCGCGTAGCCGAGCGAGAAGCGCGCGGCGTTCGAGCTGCGGCGTTGCCCCCCGGCCATGCCCGGCACCAGCGACGCGGCGGCGCCGGCCGCGAGCCCGGCCCCGAGCAGATTTCGGCGGGAGAGGGTCATGCGACCATTACCGTCATTTCGAGCCCTCGGCCTTGAGGTAGGCGATGATCGTCGCGCGCTTGGCGGCATCGGGGGTGGCGATCGGCATGCGCGTGCCCGGCACCTTCTTCTGGGGCGCAGCGAGATAGTCGTTGAGCGTCTTCTCGTCCCAGCGCAGCTTCGATGCCTTCATCGCCGGCGAGTAGTTGAAGCCGGGCGTCGCGGCGGCGGCACGGCCGACCACGCCGTACAGGTTGGGGCCGATGCCGTTCTTGCCGCCCTTCGCGACGGTGTGGCAGGCGCGGCACGCGGCGAAGGCCGGCGGTGCAGCAGCGGTGGATTGCGCGGTGGTCGGCGCTGAGACCGTGACTGCCGCAACTGCCGCGATACTTCCCGCGACCAGAGCCATGAGCAGCTTCATTCATTCTCTCCCGGATTTACTAAAGTCCATTTCTGGTCTGCGCCGGCGTTGGCGATCACCGCCTCGATGAAGCGCATCGTGCGCAGGCCATCGGTCACGCCCGGAAACCAGCAGCCGTCTTGATCGCCGCGGATCGCCGAGGCGAACGCACGGTAAAGATTGCCGAAAGCCTCGATATAGCCCTCGGGATGACCCGCAGGTGTACGCACCAGCGAGGCGGTCGCGTCGAGCATGCCAGGGCCACCGGTCCGCACGATCTCGGCCGGGCGGTCGAGCCAGCGGAGCGTCAGCGTGTTGGGTTCCATCTGCGACCAGTCCAAGCCGCCGCGCTCGCCGTGGATGCGCAGTCGAAGCCCGTTCTCCTCGCCCGCCGCGACCTGTGTCGCCTTGAGCACGCCGCGGGCACCGCCCTCGAACCGGAGCAGCGCGCTGACGTCGTCGTCGAGCCGGCGACCGTCGACATGCGTCGTCAGGTCCGCGGAAACCGAGTGTACCGACAGGCCGGAGACATGCTCGGCGAGCTGGAACGCGTGCGTGCCGATGTCGCCGAGACAGCCGCCAAGACCGGCGCGCGCGGGATCGGTGCGCCATTCGGCCTGCTTGTTGCCGTCGGTGTCGATCGGTTGGCTGAGCCAGCCTTGCAGATATTCGACCTGGACCAAGCGGATCGCGCCGAAATCGCCGCGTTCGACGCGCGCGCGCGCCTCCTCGATCAGCGGATAGCCGCTGTACGTGAAGGCCAGTGCGAAGTGGCGGCCGCTGGCCTTGGCGGCGGCGGCGATCGCCTCGGCCTCGACCACGCTCATCGCCATCGGCTTTTCGCAGAAAACGTGGAAGCCTGCGTTCAGCGCGGCGATCGCCATCGGGGCGTGGAGATGGTTCGGCGTGACGACCGCGAGCGCGTCGATGCGCTGGTCCGCGGGCAATGCGCGTTCGTGCGCGATCATCGCGTCGAGCGACGGATAGACGCGCTGCGAATCGAGGCCGAGCAGCGTGCCGGTGCGCGTGTTGCGCCCGGCGTCGGTGCTGAACGCGCCCGCGACGAGGTCCCAGTCGCCGTCGAGCGCGGCGGCCATCCGGTGGACCGCGCCGATAAAGGCCCCTTCCCCGCCGCCGACCATGCCGAGACGGAGGCGGCTCATGCCTGCTCCTCCGACAGTCCGAGCAGCTTGCGGATCGCGGCGCGGTCGATGCCGCTGGCGGCGAAATCGTCGAACGGGCGTTCGGTCAGGCGGATCATGTGGTCGCGGATGAACGGTGCGCCTTCGCGCGCGCCGTCGTCGGACCGTTTCAGCGCGCACTCCCATTCGAGCACCGCCCAGCCGTCATAGCCATACTGCGCCATCTTGCTGAAGATCGCGGAGAAATCGACACGCCCGTCGCCCAGCGAGCGGAACCGGCCGGCGCGGTCGACCCAGTTCTCATAGCCACCGTACACGCCGGTTCGGCCTGTCGGGTTGAACTCGGCATCCTTGACGTGGAAGCACGAGATCCGGTCGTGATAGCGGTCGATGAAGTCGAGATAGTCGAGCTGTTGCAACACGAAATGCGAGGGGTCGAACAGCAGCCGTGCGCGCGGATGGTTGTCGACCGCGGCGAGAAAGCGTTCCCAGGTCGCGCCGTCATGGACGTCCTCGCCGGGATGCACCTCGAACGCGCAGTCGACGCCGGCGTCCTCGAACACGTCGAGGATCGGGGTCCAGCGGCGGGCGAGTTCGGCAAAGGCCTCCTCGATCAACCCGGCGGGGCGTTGCGGCCACGGGTAGACGTACGGCCATGCCAGCGCGCCCGAGAAAGTGGCGTGCGCGGACAGGCCGAGATTGGCGCTGGCGCGGGCGGCGAGCTTGACCTGCTCGACCGCCCAAAGCTGGCGCTCGGCGGGCTTGCCGTGGACTTCGGGGGGCGCGAAGCCGTCGAACAGCGTGTCATATGCCGGGTGGACGGCGACGAGCTGGCCTTGCAGATGCGTCGACAGCTCGGTGACTTCGATGCCGTGGTTAGCCAGCCTGCCGCGGAGATCGTCGCAATAGGTCTTGCTCTCGGCGGCGAGCTTCAGGTCGATCAACTGCGCGTTGCAGGGGATCTGGACGCCGACATAGCCGAGCCCAGCCGCCCATTCGGCCAGCGCGTCGAGCGTATCGAACGGGGCCTCGTCGCCGAGGAACTGGGCGAGGAATATCCCGGGGCCCTTCATGCCGGTCATGCTGCACTCTTTCTGGTGTCGTCGCGGAAGGTGAACTGGAACAGCAGCGCGATCACGGCCGCGGCGATCGCGGGATACCACCACATATGCTGCCAGTCGGCGATTGTCGGCGATGCGGGCAGCTGCGCGTACAGAAGCGCGCCGATCTGCGATCCGAGCAGCATGCCCACGCCGTAGGTGAACAGCGTTAGCATGCCCTGCGCCTGCGCGTTGACGCCCTTGGGCGTGGCGATCGTGCCGGTGTAGATCGCGCCGGCGACGAAGAAGAAATCATAGCACACGCCGTGCAGCGCGACGCCGAGATACACCGCCCAGATCGACGAACCGCCGTCACCGATCGCGAACAAGGCGTAGCGCAACGCCCATGCGGCCATGCCGACCAGCAGCAGCGGCTTCACCCCGAACCGGCGATACAGCCACGGCATCGAGAACATGAACACGAGTTCGGACATCTGCCCGATCGCGAGCGTGCCGCCGACGTTGCTGATTCCGGTCGCACCGACATAGGGCGAGGCATAGGCGTAATACATCGCCAGCGGGATCGAGATCAGCGTCGCGCAGGTCATGAAGATCAGGAACGAGCGCTGCTTGAGCATCCCGAACGCCTCGACGCAGAACACCTGGCGCAGGACGCTCTCGTCGCGCGGCGCGTCCGCCGTCACGTTCGGCAGCGTGAAGCTGTAGAGGCCCAGCGCGATCGAGACGACCGCCGCGACGCGGAAGATCTCCGGGCTCGCGGACAGGCCCGCCCAGCCGATGATCAGGCCGGCGGTGATCCAGCCGAGCGTACCGAACGCGCGGACGAACGGGAACTTGTCGGTCCGCTCGCCGAAGCTCTTCAGCGCGATCGTGTTCGCGAGGCCGACCGTCGGCATGTAGAGGATCATGTAGCAGAGCAGCAGCCAGACGAAGGTCCGGCCATTCTCAGGCGTCACCAGCGACGGCAGCACGAACAACAGCACGCCGCCGACCAGGTGCAGGATCACCATCAGCATCCGCGGGCTGACATACCGCGCGGCGGCCATGCCGAGCAGGAACGAGCCGACGATCGACGCGATCGGCCCGACCGAGAACGCGTTGCCGATCAGGTTGCCGATGCCGACCGTCTGCATGACGAGGCCGAGGGTTACGGTCCAGGCGCCCCATACGAAAAACTGCATGAACATCATGGCGCTCAGGCGGCCCGTCAGCAGGCCGGCTGGCGTGGCCTGGGACCCAGTATCTGCACTCGCCATTCGTTACCTCTCCGCTCGCAGTTTGCCTGCTTGTCGGACATGAAGCTACGGAGCCGCGATCCGAATGTAAAGGATTACATCGGATATATATCGACAGTGCCGACGACCGGATCCATGACAACCTTATGCCGACGATCATCGAAGTGGCCGCACTCGCGGGCGTCTCTACCGCAACCGTGTCGCGCGTGTTGAGCCGGCCCGAACAGGTGTCCGAGGATACCCGCCTGCGGGTGCTCGCGGTGGTCCGCGAATCGGGCTACGTACCCAACGTCGCCGCACGGAGCCTGCGGACGTTGCGCGCCGCCAAGATCCTGCTGACCGTCCCCGACATCTCCAACGCGTTCTTCGCCAGCGTCATCCGCGGCGCCGAAGAGGCGGCGCGCGATGCCGGCTATTCGGTCGTGGTCGGCGACACCCGGCACGACCCGGACGTCGAGGATCAATATGCCGACATGCTCTCGCGCCGCGAGGTCGACGGGCTGATCTTCCTCGGCCACCGCCTGCCCGCCAGCCTCGCCCCGATGCTGTCGCGAAAAGGCGCCGCCGCACCGATCGTCAACGGCTGCGAATACAGTCCGGACCTCGGCGTCCCCAGCGTCCATATCGACAATGCCGCGGCCAGCGCCGATGCGATCGAGCATCTGATCGGCCTCGGCCATCGCAGGATCGGCGTCGTCACCGGCCCGGAGATCAGCCCGATCAGCCGCGATCGTCTGGCCGGCGCGATCGACGCCGCGACCCGCCATGGCCTGCGCGAGACCCTGCACATCCGCGTCGGCGACTATTCCGCCGGCTCGGCCATCGACCATACCCGCGACCTGATCGCGCAGGACGTGACCGCGATCTTCTGCTTCAGCGACGAAATGGCGATGGGCGCGCTCAGCGCGATCGGCGACGCGGGGCTGTCATGCCCGAACGATGTCTCGGTCATCGGCTTCGACGACCTTCCGCTCGCGCGCTATTTCCAGCCGCCGCTGACGACGATCGCCCAGCCCAAGGCGATGATCGGCCGCCGCACCGTCGAGTTGCTCGTCGATATCCTGCGCGGCGTCGACAGCCCGTCGCGACAGGTCACGCTGGATCACGAACTGATCGTCCGTGGCAGCACCGCCGCGCCCGGAACGCGCCGCCGCTGACCTGACCTTGCGAGCAAAGCCGGTCGCCCCCAGCCCGGCTCCGACATGCAGCAGGACTCCTGTCCTTATTGACAATCAAATTAGTTTAATAAAGTATCGGGGTGCAGCACGCGGTTCGCATAGAAACCCGGCGGCGGAGGAGGATTGCCCCGTGACCGATACAACACGCCCTGCCCCGCCCCCATACCCGCGCCCCCGCGTCGCCCGCAGCCTGTCGATCGCGCGGCGAACCACGGCGGTCGCTGCGATCCTGATGCTGACGCCCTTCGGTGCGGTGAACGGCCAGCATTCCCCCGGATCGGACAAATCGCCGGTCGAGGAAGCCAACCCGCTGGTCGGCACCGCGCCGCTCGATCGCCCCGAGCTGATCGGCAACGCGCCGCCGCCGGGCGAGCCGGTCTATTCGGGGATCACCTCGCCCGGTGCACGACTGCCCAACAGTTCGGTCGAGGCGGCGCCGGTCAACGTCAACGTCGAGGCGACCTATCCGACCGGGGTGGCGACGCCCTATCATTATCCGAGTCCGACGATGATCGGCTTCACCGGCGGCGGCGGGCCGTCCTATGGCGCGCGGGCGCAACCGATCATCATGCCGGTGGTGGGCGACTGGACGGTGCCGCCGGCCTATACCCAGGCCTATTACGACAAGGCGAAGGAGGTCGCGCGGCCGGGTTATTATTCGGTCTATCTCGACACGTTTCGGACGCGTGCGGAACTGACCGCGACGCAGTGGACCAGCCTGATGCGGTTCACCTTTCCGGCCAGCCAGCGGTCGCACCTGATCCTCAACCTGCCCGGCCGCGGCGGCGAGGTCGAGGTGGTCGGCAACGACCAGGTGCGCGGCATCGCGGCGGAACGCGGCGACGACGATGCGCGCGACGGCCGCTATTTCGTGGCCCAATTCTCCAAGCCGTTCAGCGGCTATGGCACCTTCCGCAAGTCGCCCGGCAACAGCCGCGGCTACGGCATCGGCGACAAGGACGTCGTCCCCGCATCGCGCAAGATCACCGGCGGCTTCGCCGGCACCTATCTGAACTTCACCACCCGGCAGGACGAGACGGTGCTGGTGAAGATCGCGCACGGCCAGAGCTTCGCCGACGCCGAACGACGCCTGCGACAGGAACAGCCGGGGTGGAATTTCGAGGGCGTCCGCCAGGCGGCGACGAACACATGGGCCAGTTTGCTGAACCGCGTGCAGGTGAAGGGCGGTACGCCCAAGCAGCGGATGCTGTTCTATTCGACGCTGTTCCAGTCCTTCGCCAGCCCGCGTCTGCTGGCGCACAAGGGCGAGCGGTTCACCGACACCAACGGCAAGACCCGGACCGCGACCTATGACCGGTACGGGCCGGTGCCGTTCTGGGATACCGGGCGCAACCAGATCGTGCTGCTGGAGCTGATGGAGCCCGAACTGGTCCAGAACGTGATGCGCTCCGAACTCGATATGGCGCGCGAGCGGGGGTACATGAACACCTCGTTCCACGGCGACAATGCGGTATTCCTGTATCTCGGCGCGTGGAAGCGCGGCATCGCGTTCGATTATGCCGCCGCGTATGAGTTCCTCCGCCGCAACGCGGTCGATCCGAAAGGCCCGCGCGGCTATCTGGCGGAATATCAGCGCAACGGCTGGATCGCGGACGAGATTCCACCGGGCAATCCCAGCCCACCCTATGCGGGCGGCAAGGCCGGCGCGGCGACGACGCTGGAATATGCGTGGGACGACCATGCGATGGCAGACTTCGCCGAACGGCTCGGCAGGACCGACGACGCAAAGCTGTTCCGTGCGCGCGCGTCCAACTGGCGCAACGTGTTCGATCCCTCGACCGGGTTCATCCGGGGCCGCACTGCCGATGGCAAATGGATCGCGCCGTTCGATCCGCAGGAGCCCTATTACAACTACATGATGAAGGAGGCGTCGGGCTGGTCGACCTTGTGGCTCGTCCCGCACGACGTGCAGGGGCTCGCCACCGCGCTCGGCGGACGCGCGAGGTTCAATGCCAAACTCGATCGGTTCTTTGCGACCCCCTATGCGCCGACCGGTATCTGCCGCGATTGCACGGGAATGATCGGCCAGTACGTGCAGGGCAACCAGCCCGACCAGCACGCGGCATACCTCTATGCGTGGAGCGGCCAGCCGTGGAAGACGCAGGCGTTGACGCGGCGTATCCTCGACACGCTCTATGGCAGCGATGCGTCCGGCTATGGCTATCCCGGGATGGACGATCAGGGCGCGACGTCGTCCTGGTATGCGCTGAGCGCGATGGGCTTCTATCCGGTCGATCCGTCGAGCGACGTCTATGTGCTGGGCAGTCCGGTGTTCGACGAGGCGTCGATCCGGCTCGGCAACGGCCGGACGCTGGAGATCGTCGCACGCGGCAACTCGCCGACCAATATCTACATCCAGTCGGCGACGCTGAACGGCAAGCCGTGGACGAAACCCTGGTTCAGCCATGCCGACGTCAAGGATGGCGCCCGGCTGGAGCTGATCATGGGAGCCAGACCCAATCCGAATTGGGGGAGCGCCGTTGCGGATGCGCCCCCGTCCTTGTCCCCGCCCGCGTCATAGCGAGGGGAGTTCGTCGGCTCCCCCCCTTGCCGGCGAACGGTTCAGCGCCTCGGGAACGTCGTTCCCGGGGCGTCTTTTTTGTTTATCGCGGCTTTTGCTCGAACGACGGCGGGCGGTCCGCCTTGGCCGTGCCGAACGACGACGGCTTCGGTCCCATCGTGAACTCCAGCTCGCCACCCTTCGCGAGGTCGGCGTGCGCGATCCAGTTCCGCGTCCAGGGCTTGCCGTTCCAGCGAACCGACTGGACATAGGGGCTGGCCGGCGCATTGCCCTTGGCGACGACGCGTAAGGTGCGCCCCGCGCCGAGATCGACCTGCGCCGCGTCGAACAGCGGCGAGCCGAAGACATAGACCCCGCTGACCGGATCGACCGGATAGAAGCCGAGCGCCGACAGGATGAACCACGCGCTCATCTGGCCGCAATCGTCGTTGCCGATGACGCCGTCGGGATCGGCCTTGTACATCTCGGTCAGCAGGCGACGCACCATCGCCTGCGTCTTCCACGGCGCGCCCGCATAGGCGTAGAGATAGGCGGCGTGCTGATCCGGCTCGTTGCCGTGCGCATATTGGCCGACCAGACCGGTGATGTCGGGCGGCGCATTCTTGGGGAGCGTCGACGGCGCGGTGAACAGCGCGTCGAGCTTCTTCACGAACCCCGCATCGCCGCCGAACAGCGCGATCAGGCCATAGGCGTCGTGCTGGTTGAGGAACGTCGCCTGCCACCCGTTCGCTTCGGTATAATCACGCTGCTTCTCGGGGTTGTGGCCGAGCTGGATCGGGTCGTAGTCGACCCACCAGCTGCCATCGGCGAAGCGCGGCCGGGCAAAGCCGATCCTGGGATCGATGACGTTGCGGTAGTTTAGGCTGCGCTTGCGCAGCGCGGCGGCGTCGGCCTTGGCGCCCGCCGCCTCGGCGAGCACCGCCATCGCCCAGTCGTCATAGGCATATTCTTGCGTGCGGCTGACCGATTCCCACGTCTTGTCGGCGGGCACGAAGCCGAGGTCGTAATAGAAGCCGCGGCCGAGCGTGCTGTCGATATCCGGAAAGGTGCGATCGAACGCGCGCCTGCGGATCTGCGGCCACGCGGCGGCGTAATCCGCCTCGATCCCCTTGGCGCAGGCTTCGGCGAGTACCGACACCGAATGCCAGCCGATCATGCACGCGGTCTCGACGCCCTGCAGCGGCCAGACCGGCGATCCGGTCGGGCTCTGCACGGTCTGGCGGACGAGATCGCGGGTGAACTGCGCCGCCTTGTCGGGTTGGACGAGGGTCAGCAGCGGATGCAGCGCGCGATAGGTGTCCCACATCGAATAGGTGCTGAATGCGGGCTCGGCGTCGGTCGTCTGGTGCACCTTGCGGTCGAGCCCGACATAGCGGCCGTCGCGATCGGTAAACAGCGTCGGCGAGAGGAACGCGTGATACAGCGCGCTCGCCATGATCGTGCGCTGTTCGGGTGTACCGCCGTCGACGCGGACGCGGTCGAGTTCGGTCTGCCAGATACGCGCCGCCGAGCGCCGGACCGCATCGAACTGCCAGCCTGCCGCTTCGCCCTGGAGCGCGGCCTTGGCGCCGGCGACGTCGACCGCGGAGATGCCGGTCTTGATCAGGATCGGCGCGCCGCCCGCCTGATCGAAGAAGAATGCGACCTTCAGGCGGTTGCCGGTGACGCCCTTGGCACCCGCCGGCGCCGGCGTGTCGTCGTCGCCGAAGAACTGGACGCGGTCGGGTTTGCGCGAGAGCTGCATCGCGAAATGGATGCGCCGGCCCTTCGCCCAGCGGTGAACGCGGCGGCTGCCGGTGAGCATCCCGTCGGGCGACAACGCCAGCGAGGCCTCGTCGACCAGTGTGCCCTTGTCCCAGACGTCGAGGATCATGTGCGCGAAGTCGACCAGGATGTGGCCGGGGCCTTGCGGGAAGCTGTAACGGTGGTGGCCGGTCCGCTCGGTCACGGTCAGTTCGGCGAGCACGCCCGATTCGAGCTTCACGCGGTAATAGCCGGGCTCGGCGAGTTCGTCGGTGAAGCGCTGGCGATAGCCGTCTTCGGGTTTGCCGAGCGCGCCGGGTTTCAGCTGCAACGGCCCGCGCGTCGGCACCACGAGGACGTCGAGCATGTCGCCGATCCCGGTGCCCGACAGATGCGTGTGGCTGAAGCCCATGATCGAGCCGTCGTCCTGGTGATAGCCCGAGCACGCATCCCAGCGGCTGTTGTCGGTGTCGGGACCGAGCTGGACCATGCCGAACGGCAGCGACGGGCCGGGATAGGTATGGCCGTGGCCGCCGGTGCCGACGAAGAGGTCGGGCTTGCCCGCGACCGGGCGCTGGCCCTGCGCCTGCGATGCGGCGGGCAGGACGCCCGCGAGGCCGGCGAGCCCGGTGGTGGCGAGCACCTGGCGGCGGTTGGCGGTGGTCATGTGTATCTCCCGGAGTCCGTGTCAGTAGCGGGCATATCAGTAGCGGGCGGCGAGCAAGGCGGGCTTGCGGCGCTCGAGGTCGAGGATCAGCTCGCCGAAAAGGCCATTGGCCCAGGCGAACCAGTGCCGCGTGAACTTGGCCGGATCGTCCTTGTGGAAGGATTCGTGCATGAAGCCGGTGCCGCCGTGCGTCGTCTTCAGCCACGTCAGGCACTGGCGGATCACGGCGTCGTCGTCGCTGTTCATCGCGTGCGTGACGATCGACATCGGCCAGATCATGTCGAGCCCGATATGCGGCCCGCCGATCCCGCGCGCGGCGCTGCCGGTGAAGAAATACGGGTTGCGGTCGCTCCACGCGAGCGCGGCGGTGCGGCGGAACAGCGGGTCGCTGCGATCCGCCGCGCCGAGCAGCGGCAGGCCCGACAGGCTCGGCACGTTGGCGTCGTCCATGAAGATCGCGTTGCCGAAGCCGTCGACCTCATACGCCCAGACCTCGCCGCCCTGCCCGTCCGGCATCCGGCCATGCGCGCGCAGCGCCGCCTCGACCTCGGTCGCCAGCGCCTCGCTGTCGGTCGCGCCCGCCCTATCGCCGCGCGCCTCGCGCTGGACCGTCGCCAGCATCCGCAGCGCGGACACCGCGAACAGGTTCGACGGGATCAGGAACGGAGAGAGGCACGCATCGTCCGACGGGCGGAACATCGAATGGATCAGGCCGACTTTCCGCGTCGGCGCGCCGTATCCCTCGAACATCAGCGTCTCGGTCGGCGAGACGTTCAGGCGCTGGAAACGATACGGGCCCTTGCCGTCCTTGCGCTGCTGTTCGCGGAAGGTGGCGACCGCGCGGCGCATCGCCTTGGCCCAGAGATCGTCGAACGGCGTCTTGTCGCGCGTCGCGGTCCAATAGCCGTGCGCGAGCCGCATCGGATAGCAGAGCGAGTCGATCTCCCACTTCCGCTCGGCGACGCCCGGTTTCATCTCGGTCTGGTCGGTCCGCGCGCCGAGGTTCGACTTGGCGGTCGGATCCTCCATGAACGCGTTGGCGTAGGGATCGATCAGGATGCAGCGCGCCTGCCGTGCGATCAGCCCGGTGAAGACGCGGCGCAGGCCGGCATCCTTCGGCGCGAGATGCACATAGGTCTGCATCTGCGCCGAACTGTCGCGCAGCCACAGCGCCTCGATATCGCCGGTGATGACGAACGCGTCGGGCTTGCCGTCCACCGTGCCGACCTTGACCGTGGTGTCGAGCGTGTTGGGGTAGCAATTCTCGAACAGCCAGGCGAGTTCGGGGTCGGCGATCTTCGCCTTCACGCGCGCGATCTCGGCCTCGACCGCGGGGCTGACGAAGCGACGTTGCGCGCGTGGCGGTCGCTTGCTCACGAGCGGCGTAGCGGCGGCGGCGGCGCGCGGGAGGCTGGCGGTGACGGCCAGCGCGGCGGCCCCCGTCATGACGTCGCGACGACGAAAGCGCATTCCGGTCTCCATGGTCATCGTCCCGCCACCGGTGCGCTCATCGAGAACGGCGCATCCGCCTTTGCCGCACCCCAGGCGGTATTCGGCGTCGGCCCCATCACGAACCGCAGCGTGCCGCCCTGCTGCAACGCCGCGCGGGTCAGCCAGGGCTTGTCGTGCGGGGTCCCGTTGAAGCTCGCCGACTGGATGTAGACATTGCCGGGGCCGTTGTTCGCCGCCTCGATCGTCAGCATCTTGCCGCCCGGCATCGTCAGCTTCACGGTCTGGAACAGCGGGCTGCCGATCGCATATTGCCCGACCGCAGGCGTGACCGGATAGAAGCCCAGCGCCGAGAACACGTACCACGCCGAAGTCTGGCCGTTATCCTCGTCACCCGGATAGCCGTCGGGCGCAGGCGAGTAGAGCTTCTTCATCACGTCGCGGACGTGATACTGCGTCTTCCACGGTGCGCCCGCCCAGTCGTAGAGATAGGTCATGTGCTGGATCGGCTGGTTGCCGTGCGCATATTGCCCCATGTCGACGATCTGCATCTCGCGGATCTCGTGGATGGTCTGCCCGTAATAGCTGTCGTCGAAGATCGGCGGCGTGGTGAAGATCGAATCGAGGCGCTTCACGAACGCCTCGCGCCCGCCCATCAGGTCGGCCAGTCCCTGCACGTCCTGCATCACCGACCAGCTATAGTGCAGCGCATTGCCCTCGGTGAAGGCATCGCCCCATTTGTACGGGCTGAACGGCGTCGACCAGCTCCCGTCCTTGTTGCGACCGCGCATCCAGCCGCTCTGGGCATCATAGAGCTTGCGATAATTCTGCGCGCGCGTGGCGTAGAGTTTCGCATCCTCGGTCTTGCCGAGCGCCGCCGCGAGCCGCGAGATCGAGAAGTCGGCGGTGGCATATTCGAGCGAGCGCGCGGCATTCTCGTTGATGCCGACGTCATAGGGCACATAGCCGAGCCGGTTGTAATATTCGACGCCCTCGCGCCCGACCGCGCCGACGACCTTGCCCTTCTTGTCGACCGGACGCCCCTGCGAGGTCGTCGCGTTCTTGACCATCGCCTCGTACAGCGTCTCGACGTCGAACCCGCGTACGCCGTTGAGGTACGCGTCGGCGATCAGGTTGGCCGAGTTCGATCCGATCATCACGTCGCGGTGACCTGGGCTCGCCCATTCGGGCAGCCAGCCGGACTCCTTGTAGGTGTTGACCAGCCCCTGCATGATCTCGCTGTCGCGCTCGGGATACATCAGCGCGAAGAACGGGAAGACCGCCCGCCACGTGTCCCAGAAACCGTTGTCGGTATAGAGGAAGCCCGGGTGCACCTTGCCGTCGTACGGGCTGTAATGGACGGTCTGGCCCTTTGCATCGACCTCGTGGAACATGCGCGGGAACTGCAGCATGCGGTACAGCGCCGAGTAGAAGATGCGGCGGTTGTCGAGATTGGGATCGGTGACCTGGACGCGGTCGAACTCGCGCTGCCAGATCGCCTTGGCCTTCGTCTTGGTCTGCTCGAACCCGTCGCCGCCGATCTCGCCGCGCAAGTTTCGCTCGGCCTGTTCGAGGCTGATGAACGACGACGCCACCTTGACGCCGACCTGCTCGCCCTTGCGCGTCTTGAAGCTGACGACCGCACCGACATGATCGCCCTGGCGCGTCGGCGTCGCGGTGACCTGACCCTTGCCGTCCCAGGTCTGGCTGACGGTGAAGTCGTGGTCGAATTCGGCGACGAAATAATTGTGGAAATTATCGGGCACGCCGCCGTGGTTGTTGCGGACATAGCCGGTGATGCGGCGCTTGGCCTTGTCGATCGAGACCATCGAGCCGCCGGCATAGCCGTCGAGGATGATGTGCGCGTCGTTGCTCTGCGGGAAGGTGAAGCGGAACTGCGCGGCGCGGTTGGTCGGCGCGACCTCCGCGGTCACGTCGTAATCGGCAAGATAGACCTTGTAGCTGTACGGCCGGCTGTCCTCCGCCTTGTGGCTGTACCAGGACGCGCGTTCGTCCTCCTTCACCTTCAGCGCGCCGGTCGTCGCCATCAGCGAGAACGCGGCGTAATCGTTCATCCACGGACTGGGCTGGTGCGTCTGCTTGATGCCGTTGATCTTGTTCGCGTCGTAGGTGTAGCCCCAGCCGCTGTTGGTCTTGCCGGTGACCGGCGTCCAGAAGTTCATCCCCCACGGCACCGCCACCGCGGGATAGGTGTTGCCATAGGACAAGGTGTAGTCGGAATCGGTGCCCATCAGCGGGTTGACCAGATCGACCGAAGGCTGGTCCTGCGGCTGCATCGCGCCATTGGCCGATGCCGCAGCCGTCGCAGTCCTGGTCTGGGCCAGTATCGGCGCGGGCGCGACGAGGGCGAGCGACGCGACCGTCGCTACCGTGCCGCGCAAATTGGCGATCACCCTGTTTCTCACATCGCTCTCCCTGAAGATTGTGTCGGCTTCTGCACGCCGATCGGTCGCGGCTTGACGCCCGCATTGGTCATCACCACCGGCTCGATCCGACCATCGGCGGCAAAGACCATCCTGTCGATCGCGATCTGCCGGTGTTCGCCGCGATCGGTGTCGAGCGGGCGGCGGTGATAGGCGATGTACCAGTCGTCGGTGCCGGGCACGTTGACGACCGAATGATGCCCGGCGCCGCGCGCGATGCGAAGGTCCTGCGACAGGATCTTGCCGCGCGGCGTGAACGGCCCGGTCGGTCCCGGCCCGGTCGCATAGGCGACGCTATAGTCCGGGCCGGTCCAGCCGCCCTCCGACCACATCAGGTAATAGACGCCCTTGCGCTCGATCATGAACGAGCCCTCGACATAGCCGGGCGGCGTCACTTCCTTGTATTTCGAACCGTCCGCGAACGGCAGGATGCGTTTCAGGTCCGCGCTGAGACGGACGACGTTGCAATGCTTCCAGCCGCCGTAGAACAGGTAGACCTGGCCGTCCCGGTCGCGAAACGCGAACGGGTCGATCGGTTGCGCACCGTTGTGGAAGGCGCCGACCAGCGGCTTGCCGATCGCATCCTTGAACGGACCGCCGGGCCGTTCGCTGACCGCGAGGCCGATCCCGCCAAGCTCCGCATCGCTCTGGATGTCGTTGGCGCTGAAGAACATATAATAGCGGCCATTCGCCTGGATCACCGACGGCGCCCAGATCGCATAGGCCGCCCAGGCCGCGTTCCGCACGTCGAACACGTGGTCGTGCTTGGTCCAGTGCACCAGATCGGGTGACGAGAACGCATTGAAGAAGGTCTGCATCCCGTAGGACGGGCGCACCGTCTTGCGCTGGCGGGCGAGCTTTTGCGCGGCCGAGAAGCGGCTGGTGACGTCGGGCTTGCCGTAATGATCCGAATAGGTCGGATAGATCCAGTAGCGCCCGGCGAACACGCGGATCTCGGGATCGGCATACCAGCCGGGAACGATCGGGTTCGACGCGCTGGCCAGACCGCACATCAGCAGCGCGGACGCGGTCAGCGCGATCCGAACCCCACGCCGCCCGCGCGTTTCACCCACGCCCTTCGACGTGGCGCCGCGAGAAAAGGGAGGGTAGCGCCGCGAAGGCGCCACCCGAGAGAAAAGCCGGTTGTGCCAAGTCATCAGAAGTTGAACGAGACGCCCACATAGGCCCGGCGACCGAAGTAATTCCGGTAGGTGAAGCGGTCCTTCGTATCGTTGCCGAGATGGCGGCTTTCCTCGGCCTTGGTGAGGTTGATCACCGAGGCGGTGAGGTTCAGCCGGTCGGTCAGCGCATACGCCGCGTTGAGATCGACCTGCGCATAGGGATCGGTGTATTCGTTCAGGCCCGACTGCAACCCGCCGACGACTTCGCCGCGCCGGTTGTACGACGCCCGCAGCAACACCTTGCCATGTTCGTAGAAGACCGAGGCGTTGACCTGGGTCTTGGCGCTGCCGACCAACGCGGACGAGCCGACCTTCTGGCCGTCGAGCGTGACGTCCGCCACCGACGTGTCGTTATAGGTGAAGTTGACCTGCGCGCCGAGGCCGAAGGGCAGCGTGTGCTGCGCGTACAGTTCGACACCCTGCGACCGCGCGTTCGATCCGTTCGCGACGGTCGAATACGGCTGGATCAGTTGCTGCGTTCCGTTGACGTCGCGGGTGACGTTCAACACCAGCGGGACGACGAAATCGGAGACGTCCTTGCGGAAGAAAGTCGCGCCGAGCACCGAACCGCGGTGGAAATACCATTCGATGCCGAGATCATATTGCCATGCCGAGAACGGATTTAGATCCGAGTTACCGCCGCTGCCCGACCAGCCGGCGAACTCGCCGAACTGGCCGCGATCGAACGCATAGGCATCCGAGCGGAAGGTGAGCGAGCGCTGTGAGCCGAGATCCGCAAAGGACGGCCGGGCGATAACCTTGGCGACCGCACCGCGGACGAGGAGGTCGGGCGTGACCTCGTACGACACGTTGAAGCTCGGCAGCCAGTCCGTGTAGGTCTTCGACTGGTCGGCGCGCGTGTTGACGATCGTCTCGCGCACGCTGAGCGGCAGGACCTGGCAATTGCCGTCGGGGCCGAGCGGACGGTTGGGATCGGTCGGGCCGCCGGGTCCGTTGACGCAGTAATCGTTGAGATATTGCAGGCGATCGGACGTGTTGCCCGACTGTTTCGTGTTGGCCATGCGCAGACCAATGTTGCCGCGAAGACCGCCCGTGCCGAAATTCGCCTGGGCATAACCGGCCCACACCCGCTCCCCCAGCGAATAGACGAAGTCGGGTTCGTACACCCGCACCGCCTGGCCATAGGTCGAGTTCAGATAGCTCAGATATTGTTCGAAGTTGATGCCCGGGACGGTGTTCGCATTGAAGCCGCCGTTGATGTTGCCGATCGGCTCCGCATAGAAGAATTCGGGCCGCGCGACGGCGCCGGCGGCAGTATCCTGATAGCGGAGCAACGTCGCGGGATCGGCATACCAGTCGTTGCGACCGGTCTCGCGGCCGATCTTCAGGTCACGCCATTTGGCGCCGATCTGCACCGATTTCAGGAACCCGTCGAAGCGTCGCGTCAAATCGAGCTGCGCATAACGCTGGCCGAGGTCGCTGTTGACGAAGCTAGAGTTCGTCGAGCCGACGTCGATCTGCGCGATGCCGTTGCGGATGTTGTTCTGGATTTCCGGCGAGAACTCGAAATTGGCGATCCCGTCCGAGATGTCCCAGTTGCTGACCAGATTGCCGTTCTGCTCCTGTCCCGGCGTCGTCAGGCGCGGCTTGGCGGCGGCGCTGAAACGCACCGACGGGCCACCGCTCGACTTGGTCTTGCCGAGTTTCAGGACAGCATCGAAGCGATCCTGGCTATATTTGACTTCGGTCTCGAACGTGTTCGAAACCTGTTTCTCGCGGCTATACGTGCCGGCGATCTGCGGCGTTTCCATCGTGCACGGGGTCGCGCGGGCGAGACAGCCCGTCCCCGGCGCCGGCACCGCGAAGTTCGCCGACTGGAAGATCGTCCCGCTCTTGTCGAGCGTCGCGCCGGTGAAGAAATCGTTATAGCCCCATTCGGGGATCTTCAGCACGTTCGACGTGTAGTCGCTGGAATAGCCGAACCGGAAATAGTTGGTCGTGACGGTGACGTTGTCGAACGGGCGGAACTGCGCGGTGGCCTGCACGCCGTACCGCTCGCGCTCCTGGTCGAAGACTTCGGCATTGACAGACTGCGGCGCCCAATAGCCCGAATAATGCGTGCCATCGCGCGCGGTCGTGCCCTGCCCCGGCCAGTAGGAAATCGCGTCGTTGTTCTCGAAGGCCTTGCCGTTGACGTCGGTCGCGGGTGTCAGGACATTGCCCTGCGCGTCGCGGTCGCTCCACCACAGCCAGCTTTCCGACGAACTGCGCAGTTCGCGGTTGGTGCGCTTCTGCCAGACGCCGCCGACCAGCAGGCCGAACGTCTCCTCCTTGTTCTTCCACGAGACCTGGCCGCCGAGCTGCGGCTCGTATTTCTCGGTGGTGTCCGAATACGTCCCTTCGGCGGAGACGAACCCCGACCAGGCGGGCACGTCGAACGGCCGCCGCGTGTTGAGGATGATGGTGCCGCCGACGCCGCCTTCCTCCAGGCGCGCTTCGGGCGATTTATAGACTTCGGTGCTGGCGATGAAGGTCGACGGCAGCAGGACGTAGTTGAACGACCGCTGCGGCTCGCCACTGTCGGCACCGGCGAGGAAATTGCCGTTGAGCAGGGTGAGCGTCAGGTTCGACTGAAGGCCGCGGATGCTGACCCGGCTGCCTTCGCCGCCGTCGCGGGTGATGACGACGCCGGGAACGCGCTGCAAGGCGTCGGCGACGTTCTTGTCGGGGAACTTGCCGACGTCCTCGGCGGTGATGACGTCGACGAACGCGTTGGCCTCGCGCTTCTGGTTGAGGCTCTTCTCGATCGAACGACGATAGCCGGTGACGACGATGTCCTGCCCGGCTTCTTCCGGCTGGACGGTACCGTCGGCCTGCGGCGCGCCGTCGGGCTGGATGGTGCCGGCGGTCTGGCCGGATTCCGCGGTTGCGGTCGAGGCGGGCCCAGTCGTAGCGGGCGCGGTCGTGGCGGGTGCAGGCGTGGTCGGCTGGGGCGGAGTTGCGGGGTCGGCCTGGGGCGCGACGACCGTCGGCGGCACCGGCGGCGCGGCCTGTTGCGCGTGGGCGGTACTGGCCAGGGCCGCAGTAAGACTGACCGTCGCCAGCAGACATGGCCGACGGAAACGATCACGCACGATGCTTGAACGCGAGACTTTGCTTACGGTCATCAGACTTTCCTCTTCCTCGCGAGGACGCCTGCGCGCCCTCGCTTACCCCTGCGAATAGCGCGCCTGCCCTCCGTTTTCGGTTGGGCCGTCCGGTTGAATCGGATCCTGTCGGCGTGCAGTCTCGACGCCGCTATTTGCCAATTGTAAAAGCAAATTGTCAAATAGATTGTTCGGCTAGTTTTGGACCGAGATGGCCGTAACTCGACCATCGGCGTGTCGGCGCCGGGAAAGTCTGTGGGAAATCATCGCCGGGACTGGAACTGGCTGACGTATACGTCGCCGGGCGGAGTCAGTCCGCGGGCGTCGAATCCTTCCAGAGCGCGCCGGCCTTGGGCAGCAGGAAATGGCTGAACGGCAGGATCGCCGCGCCGACCGCGGGCGCGTCCTCCGACAAGGCCGCGCGGCGGACGGGGGCGATCTGCGGTGCGTCGGTCGCATCGCGGATCATCGCATTCACCCGGTCCGCGACCTTTTCCACGAGTCGGCTGGGAAGGCGTCCGCCGATCAGGATCACCGCCGGATTGATCAGGCAGTTGATCGCGTCGAGCGGCGTGCACAGCGTCCGGGCCGCGCGTTCCACCCACTCGTCGAGGCAGCGCTCGACCGCGGGGCTCCAGTCGGCCTGGTGGAGCACGTCGCCGATAGCGAACGCTGAACCCGACAAATGCGCCGCCAACCCCGACAACGACACCAGCGTCTGCACGGTCTCGCGACCACCCGCCGCCGCCGCCGTCCCTGCCGCCGCCCCGGTCGTCATGAAGCCGAGTTCGCCGCTGCGCCCGTGCGCGCCGCGGACATAGGCTCCGTCCGCGACGAAACCACCGCCGAGCCCGGACGAAACGAGGATGTAGAAGAAACTGCTGTAGTTCTGCCCGAGACCAAGCTGCATCTCGCCCGTGGCGGCGGCGGCGGCGTCGTTCTCGACGAACACCGGCAGGGACAGCGGCTTTTCGAACAATGTCGCGATGTCGATCCCGTCCCACGCGGCATAGGCCGCCGGACGCCCCGGCAGCGCGACCCGTCCCAGGTCGTCCGGCCGCGCGACGCCGATTCCGACGAGCTTGGCGGGATCGACCTTCGCGCTTTTCAGCAGCGCGCGGACCGAGCCACGAAACAGATCGCGGACGTCGTCGGGCAAGGCGAAGTCGATCTCGATCGATTTGCGCGCCAGGATCTCCGCGGAGAAATCGACCAGCACGATGGTGATGTGATCGCGGTCGATGTTGACGCCGATCGAATAGCAGGCGTCGCGCCGGACCACGAGCTTGGTCGGCGGCTGTCCGCGCCCGCCACGGCGTTGCCCGGCCTCCTCGATCATGCCCTCCTGCAACAGGCGGCGCGTGATGTTCGCGATCGCCGGCCCGGTCAGCCCGGTGATTCGCGCCAGATCGACGCGCGTCAGCGATTTGCCGAGCCGGATGGCGTGCAGCGTCACGCGCTGATTATGATCCGCGGCACGCTCGAGATTGGTGCCCGACAGGCGCGGCGGCGTCTGGTCCGTCACGAGTGGCAATCCGGATGGAGGGTGTGCGGCACGCGGTGCGAGAGGTTAGCTGCCGATAGTCGACGGCGTGGTGTGCCTTGCAGGATCATGCGAGCAGATCCTTGCCGGGCGTGGGCAGGACGCGCAGTATATGGTCGTGGACATCGCGCACGGCTCGTCGCCCCGTCATCAAGACCATCACGTGTTTCCCCGCCCCAAACTGCTCGTTTGAATTATCCAATTTGATGTTCTAATCCTCTTCGGCGGTTGCGCAAGAGCTGACATCTAGTCCGGCCGACGACCCGACTGCGGAGGAAGGAGGAGCGTGCAGATTATGGTTCGTCCCACAACCAGCGCGCCCCCGCGACCTTTTGCAAGCGCGCTGAGCGATCATGCCGGGCGCAGCTATACTGATTTCGTTCGACGAGACGGTCAGCGTGATCGAGCCCGCGCACTTCGATTACGCTTTTCGAGCGCACGAGGTCGCGTGGTGGCGCCCACATCAAGTCTCGCGACGCCAGCGAGAACGGCTGCACCTTCGTTGCACGCACGCTTTTCAACTTCTTTTCTTCCTCCGTACGGGTGACCTCGATGTCGGCTTTCAAACGATCATGCCTCGCGGTTGCCTTGATCGGCACGTCCTTATCGGGCTTGTCGGGGGCCGCTTTTGCCCAGGACGCGGCCAAGCCGAGCGATGCGGTCGATCCGTTCATCGGCACGGGGGGCGAAGGGCATACGTTCCCGGGAGCGGTCGCGCCGTTCGGCATGGTGCAGTTGTCTCCGGATACCGATACGTCGTGCGTCATCCGCACCTGCTACGGCCACGCCGCCGGGTATCGCTACGATGCTCCGACCATCGAGGGGTTCAGCCACACGCATTTCTCGGGCGCAGGGCACTCCGATCTGGGCGATATCCTCGTCATGCCGGTATCGGGTGACACGGTGCCGATGGACCCCGGCACACCCGCCGCGCCCGGCTATCGCTCGCGCTTTTCGCACGCCACCGAGATCGCCAGCCCGGGCTATTACGCGGTCACGCTCGAGGGGCCGGCGGTGCGCGCGGAAATGACCGCGGGCACGCGGATCGGCGTGCATCGCTACAGCTTTCCCAAGGGCAAGGCCGCGCATCTCGTGGTCGATCTGCGATCATCGCTCTATAATTATCCCGGCAAGATCCTGTGGTCGGGGCTGCACATGCGGGACGACGGGGTGCTCACCGGCTTTCGCGAGACGCGCGGCTGGGCGCCCGGGCGCAAGCTCTACTTCGCGATGCGGTTTTCCGCGCCGCTGGTCGGCCACGCGCTGGTCGATCGCGAGAAGGACATCGCGTACAAGGGATTCCAGGGTCCGGGCCGGGGCAGCGATGCGCTGGCAGAGAAGCTGGGTCGGGCGCTGGAGGCGCGACTTGATTTCGGCGCGCTCGATGCCCCGCTCGAAGTGAAGGTCGGGATATCGGGGGTCGACGAGGCCGGAGCGCTCGCCAATCTGGACAGCGAGCCCGGCGGCTTCGACGAGGTCCGCGCCAAGACGCAGGGCGACTGGGATACTGCGCTGGGCGCGGTCAAGTTCGAGGCCGCGGCCCCGATGCGCCGGATTTTCGCGACTGCGCTGTATCACAGCCTGCTCGCGCCGAGCGTCTGGAGCGACAGCGACGGGCGGTATCGCGGGCCCGACGATCAGGTGCATCAGGCCGACGGCTTCACGGTCCGCTCGACCTTCTCGCTATGGGATACGTTCCGCGCTGAACATCCGCTGCTGACGCTGATCCAGCCGGAGAAGACCAATACCGATATCGTCCGCTCGCTGATCGCCAGCCAGCGGCATAGCCCCGACGGCATCCTGCCGGTCTGGCAGTTCGCCGGGCGCGAGACGTGGACGATGATCGGCTATCACGCCGTGCCGGTCATCGCCGACGCGTACCTCAAGGGGATCGGCGGCTTCGATGCGGACGCCGCGTTGCAGGCGATGGTCGCGAGCGCCGATCGCGCCTCCTATGGCGGGCTCGGGGAGTATATCCAGCGTGGGTACGTGCCGATCGACAAGGAGCCGGAGGCCGCATCTAAGACGGTCGAATATGCCTATGACGACTGGACGATCGCGCGAATGGCGCGCCGCATGGGCAAGACCGACATCGCCGAGCGGTTCGAAAAGCGCGCGGGCAACTGGCGCAACAGCTTCGACGCGAAAACCGGTTGGCTGCGCGCAAGGCTCGCGAACGGCGCGTTCCGCACACCGTTCGATCCGACCGCGATCAACTATGGCTCGGATTATACCGAGGGCAATGCGTGGCAATATAGCTGGTTCGTGCCGCAGGATCAGGCGGGCCTGTTCCGGCTGCTCGGCGGCGACGCGAAGACCGTGAAGAAGCTCGACGCGATGTTCGAGTTCGACAATTCGAAGGTCGATTATAGCCATGCGGAGGATATCGCCGGGCTGATCGGCCAATATATCCACGGCAACGAGCCAAGCCATCACGTCGCCTATCTGTATAACTACGCCGGCGCGCCGTGGCGGACGCAGGAGCGGCTCGGGCAGATCGTCGCGAGCCAATATGGCGCCAAACCCGAGGGGCTGAGTGGCAACGACGATCTCGGCCAGATGTCCGCGTGGCTGGTGTTCACGGCGCTCGGCTTTTATCCGGTTGCGCCGGGATCGAACGAATATGTGATCGGCCGCCCGTTCCTGTCGCAGGCGACGCTGGCGCTGCCCGGCGGCAAGCAGTTCGCGATCCGGACGGACAATCTTTCGGATGCGAACCCGTACATCCGGTCGGTCACGCTGAACGGCACGCCCCTCACCCGCAGCTATCTGCGCGACGACGAAATCCGGCAGGGTGGCGAATTGCGGTTCGTGATGGGCGCGCAGCCGAACAAGGCCTGGGGCAAGGGTGCGAAGGCCCGGCCGTTCTCGTCCTCGACCGCTGGCTCGAACGGGCTGGCTCGAACGGGCATGCGGCGGCAGGGCGATGGCTCGACGACCCGGCGACAGCGCGACCAAAATACAACGTCGGCCAGCAATACCCGTGGCAATATTAATTAGTTCTTCACTGTTTTGCCCAAAGCTTATAGTCTAGTGTTTCGTGTAAAAAGGGAGTTTTCTAAATGCGTAAATTCATTCTCGCCGTATCCGCAATCGCCGCCGCAGCGATGCCAGTTGCCGCCAACGCAGCTGCAACCGTTTCGGCCGCAAAGTCGGTCCGCGCCGGCACGTCGACGACCGAGGACAGCAAGGTCTCGGGCGCCGGTCTGCTGATCGTCGCACTCGCAGCCGTTGCCGTCGGTGGCGGTCTGTACATGGCGATCGACGGTGGTGACGACAACTCCGACAGCAACTAAGTCGGTGGGGCGACATTTCGATGTCGCCCCCTTTTTCAATGCCTTAGCGGCAATAACTTCTACGCCTATCCTGATTCGATACACCCCGTGCTGCCGTCGCATACCGACGATGAAGCACCTTGGGGAACGCGGCGACGATGAGATTTCGCGCCGGACCGTTCCGATACTTTCGATCTTCGCGTGACGCGCCTAGCGTGCGGCATGGACGAATTGACGCTCAGCGTGGTCGGCATCGACTTTCCCAACACAGACCGCAGCAAGAGCAACCGGCGTATGGAGCTGCTGGTCTGCGCTCCCGGCGAGCCGGTCGCGCTGCGCCGCGAGCCGAAAAATCCGCATGATGCCAACGCCGTCTCCGTGTTCAGCGCGCGGGGTGTGCAGGTGGGATATCTCTCCGCCGAGCGCGCGCCGCTGATCGGACGGCGGATGCAGCAGGAGGAGCATGCCGTGGTGTTCCAGGCGCTGGTCGGCAGCATGGGCTATGTCCGCATCCGTTTCGGCGGCGGTGCACCGACAGTGCCGGTTCTGGCGGAGGGCGAATTGGCAGCCCGGTCGCGCAGCCGCGCGGCGCCCTTCGATCCGGACGCGTTCTATCCCGATCCCGAAGGCCCGGAATGGGGGGCGTAAGAAATTCCGATCCTCCCCCGCTAGGGGGAGGTGGCTGGCGCTTGCCAGACGGAGGGGGAGGAAGGGGCAACAGAGGTCGTCGCCCCCTCCCCCTCCGTCGCTACGCGCCACCTCCCCCTAGCGGGGGAGGATTTCAACGTGCCTAAATGCCCTGCGCGGTGACGACCCGGCCAGTCGCTTCGAGATCGCGCGTCAAGTCCGCGAGGCAGCGATCGACCAGCGCCTCGTCCGAACTCCGCACGACGAAGTTCGCGCCCGTCTTCCCATCGCGGAAGAACGGATAACTGCCGATCGCGACGCCTTCGTGGGCCTTTTCGGCATCGCGCAACAGGTCGGCGACCTCGGATTCCGCGACCCAGCAGCCGATCGTCTTCGAGACCACAGGACGCCCGCCCTCGAGCGTCCCGGTCAGCGCGTCGAGCATACCAGCCGTGATGTGCGGCACGCCCGCCATGATGAAGATGTTGCCGATCTTGATCCCCGGCGCACCTGACACCTTGTTGTCGATCAGGTCCGCCCCGGCCGGCACCCGCGCCATCCGCGCCCGCGCCTCGGTCAGCCCGCCGCGCGTCGCGTAATAGGCCTCCAGCACCGCCATCGCCCGTGGATGATGCTCGACCGCGACGCCCAGCGCCTCGGCGATCGCATCCACCGTGATGTCGTCGTGAGTCGGTCCGATCCCGCCGGTCGTGAACAAATAATCGTTGCGGGCACGGAGGATGTTGACCGCCTCGACGATCGCCTCGGTCTTGTCGGCGACGACGCGCACTTCGGCGAGGCGGATGCCCTGCACGTTGAGCCAGGCCGCGATCTGCGCGACGTTCTTGTCCTGCGTGCGGCCCGACAGGATCTCGTCGCCGATGATCGTCAGCGCGGCCGTCCAGATGCGTTCCTCTACCATGCCCCTCGCATAGCCTCGCAAAAGCGCGCCCGCCACGCTATATCGCGCGACATGACCGAATATGTAACCGTCACATCGGACCAGCCCGACGCGCGCACCGGCGCCATCAAGCTCCACGGCTCCGCCGCGTTCGAAGGCATGATGAAGGCGGGTCGCCTCGCGGCCGAAACGCTTGACATGATCGTGCCGCACATGGTGCCCGGCGTGACCACCGCCGAGATCGACCGGCTGATCTACGACTTCATCATCGCCGGTGGCGGCGTCCCCGCGACGCTCGGCTATCGCGGCTATACGCACAGCGTCTGCATCTCGATCAACCATGTCGTCTGCCACGGCATCCCGAGCGAGAAGACGCTGAAATCGGGCGATATCGTCAACGTCGATGTGACGCCTTTGTTGGACGGCTGGCACGGTGATACGAGCCGGATGTACCTGATTGGCGACGTGCCCATCAAGGCGCGCCGCCTCGTCGAAGTCACTTACGAATGCCTGATGATCGGCATCGAGCAGGCCAAGCCCGGCAACCGCATGGGCGACGTCGCCAACGCGATCCAGCGCCACGCCGAGAAGCACCGCTACGGCGTGGTCCGCGATTTCTGCGGGCATGGCGTCGGCCGGCTGTTCCACGACGCCCCCGAAGTCGTCCATGTCGGTAAGCCCGGCACCGGCCCCGAGCTTCGCCCCGGCATGATCTTCACGATCGAGCCGATGATCAACATCGGCCGCCCCGACGTGAAGCTGCTCGACGATGGCTGGACGGCGGTGACGCGTGACCGTTCGCTGTCGGCGCAGTTCGAGCATTCGATCGGCATCACCGAGACGGGCTGCGACATCTTCACGCTCAGCCCGAAGGGGTACACGCAGCCGCCTTACGGTTGACGTGCCTCAGGGCGTGCCTTGCGAAATCGGCGCCCGCTACCGAGCAGCCATCTCCACGCACCCCTCCCACTCCCGTCATCCTGACGAAAGTCAGGATCCAGAGCCACTAGACGGCGCGCTCAGTTACCCTGGATCCTGACTTTCGTCAGGATGACGGAGCTGTCAGGACGACATTCTACACGTCCCGGCAGAGGATCGAAGCCTTGCGCAACTCCACCTCGGCGCTTTCACCGGCGGCGGCATCGCCCTTCGCCTCGCCACCCTTGGTCTGGACCGTCAGTTCGGCTGGCCCCTCGATCCGGCACAAGATGCCCTTCGCCGACTGGCTGCACGCCTTGCTAGCTTTGTCATACGCGGCCTGAGTCTGCTCGCCCGCCGGTCGAACCATGAACGAGACCATCGACGACCCACCGAACAGCTGCGATCCCAGGCCCATCGTATTGACCCGCCATTCGGTCGCCCGGGTAGGCTTCGAGCCAGCCTGTTTCATATTGAGCTTGGGCGCCAGCCGCTCGCAGAAACTCGTCGATCCCTGCGCGGGCAATTGCGTCGCCGAACCGCCAAGCATCATCACGGCCAACATCGGTACGGTCTTCATTCGACTCCCCCCCACTTAAACCGCCCGCTGGCGCATGCTTTGCACACAGTCTGACGCCGATATGTGACACAGCGGCGGCAACGCGCCAATCCTGCCCACACCGCTGAGGATCGACGCTGGGGATCGAGACGCTGGCCAGCCGCCCCCCACCCCGCTAAAGCCCGCCCCATGACCGAGATCACACCGCAGATCGTCGCCGACCACGGCCTGTCCCCCGAAGAATATGAGCGCGTCCTGCGCGCGATCGGCCGCGAGCCGAACATGGTCGAGCTCGGCATCTTCTCGGTCATGTGGTCCGAGCATTGCAGCTACAAATCCAGCAAGATCCACCTGATGAAGCTGCCCACCAAGGGCGAGCGCGTCATCTGCGGCCCCGGTGAGAATGCCGGCGTCGTCGACATCGGCGACAATCAGGCGGCGATCTTCAAGATGGAGAGCCACAACCACCCCTCCTACATTGAGCCGTATCAGGGCGCCGCGACCGGCGTCGGCGGCATCCTGCGCGACGTCTTCACGATGGGCGCGCGGCCGATGGCCAATCTCAACGCGCTCCGCTTCGGTCGCCCCGATCACCCCAAGATGCGCCACCTGATCTCGGGCGTGGTCCACGGCATCGGCGGCTACGGCAATTGCGTCGGCGTGCCGACCGTCGGCGGCGAGGTGAACTTCCACGCGGCGTATGACGGCAATATCCTGGTCAACGCGATGACCGTCGGGATCGCCGATCAGGACAAGATCTTCTATTCGGCGGCCAGCGGCATCGGCAATCCGATCGTCTATGTCGGCAGCAAGACCGGCCGCGACGGCATCCACGGCGCGACGATGGCCTCGGCCGATTTCGGTGAGGATTCGGACGCCAAGCGCCCCACCGTCCAGGTCGGCGATCCCTTCACCGAGAAGCTGCTGATCGAGGCCTGCCTCGAGCTGATGGCGACCGACGTCATCGTCGCGATCCAGGACATGGGCGCGGCAGGCCTCACCTCCTCGTCGGTCGAGATGGCGTCGAAGGGCGGCGTCGGCATCGAACTCGTGATGGACGACGTGCCACAGCGCGAGACCGGCATGACGCCGTACGAGATGATGCTCTCGGAATCGCAGGAGCGTATGCTCATGGTCCTGAAGCCCGGCCGCGAAGCCGAGGCCGAGGCGATCTTCAAGAAATGGGAGCTCGATTTCGCGGTCATCGGTCGCGTCACCGACACCGGCCGCATGGTGCTGACGTTCAAGGGCGAGACCGTCTGCGACATCCCGCTCGGGCCGCTCGCCGACGAAGCGCCGCTGTACGATCGCCCGCACGTGCCGACGCCGAAGCCCGCGCCGCTCGAAAACCCACCGCACAGCAACGACATCGCCGCCGACCTGCTCACGCTGATGGGCTCGCCGGACGTCGCCTCGCGCCGCTGGATCTGGGAGCAGTACGACCACATGGTCGGCGCCGACACGGTGCAGCGCCCGGGTGGCGACGCCGCCGTCGTCCGCGTCCACGGCACGCAGAAGGCGCTGGCGATGACCACCGACTGCACGCCGCGCTATTGCTTCGCGGACCCGGTCGAGGGCGGCAAGCAGGCGGTCGCCGAAGCCTGGCGCAACCTGACCGCGGTCGGCGCGCTGCCTTTGGCCGTCACCAATTGCCTCAACTTCGCCAATCCGCAGCGCCCCGAGATCATGGGGCAAATCGTCGGCTGCCTCGAAGGCATGAGCGACGCGTGTATCGCACTCGACTTCCCGATCGTGTCGGGCAACGTCTCGCTCTACAACGAGTCGAAGGCGACCGGCGGTGGCTCGGCGATCCTGCCGACCCCGGCGATCGGCGCGATCGGGTTGCTGGCGGACTGGCAGAAGAATGCGACGATCGCGTTCAAGGGCTCGGGCGACATCATCCTCGCGGTCGGTACGCGCGGCGGCCATCTCGGCCAGTCGCTCTGGCTGCGCGAATGCCATGGCCGCGAACAGCTCGACGCGGGCCCGCCGCCGCCGGTCGATCTCGCCGCCGAGCGCCGCGTCGGCGACCTGATCCGCGAGGCGATCAGCCTCGGCCAGCTGACCGCGGTCCACGACGTGTCCGACGGCGGCATCGCGGTGACGCTCGCCGAGATGGCGCTGGCCGGGGGGATCGGCGCGATGATCGACCGCAAGCAGCCGTTCGACTGCGCCCGCGCGTTCTTCGCGGAGGACCAGGGCGTCTACATCGTCACCGTCGAGGACCATGCGCTGCTCGACTTCCTCGGCGCGGCACACGCGGCCGAGGTCGAGGCCGAACCGCTGGGTCGCACCGGGGGCAAGCGCCTGATCTTCGAGCGTCCCGACCGCGACGATGTGATTGCGCTGGACGCGCTGCGGACGGCGCATGAGGGCTTCTTCCCCAAGCTGATGGGGGTCGATGCGGCGTTGGCCTGATGCGCGGCGGCGGATGATTGACACCGCGGCCCTGACGTTGAGCACCCCCTCAAAATCAAGCAACCACCCCGGCGAAGGCCGGGGCCCAACTGGGATAGCCAAGGCAACGAAGCGCTCCCCTTCGCCATAACCATCCCCCAATTGGGCCCCGGCCTCCGCCGGGGTGGTCGGCTTTCTGGTCAAGTTTGGGCCAAGGAAAGTGACCTCGAACCACCGATGTGTCCCCGCGAAGGCGGGGACCCAGTCTGGGCTCCCGCCTTCGCGGGAGAACAAGGAAGTGCGCGCCGCCATCTGGTCGAACCCCGACCTGCTGGCAGATCCCGGCACCCGCCGATAATCGTCCCCGCCCCCCAACCGTCATCCCAGCGAAAGCTGGGATCTCCCCGATCGGGTCGCAACACTCTCCAACAGGCGTACCCCAGCTTCCGCTGAGGCGACGAGTGGTGCGAGGTCGATGCCGGGTCGGAGCGCCGAAGACGGATACGGATGCGGATACGGATGCGGATGCGGATACGGACACGGACACGGACACGGATACCGGTTCGGATACGGTTCGCCGCCGACGAACAATTACCGACGTGGAGGATATCGCCAAGACAATCCTGTCACGGCAAGCCCCGGCAGCCGCCCGTCGCTTCGGCCCATCGCGCGGGCTGTCCTACACCCCCTCAATATGCCAGCGTCGGATCATGATCGAAGCATTCCTCCCCCACCGCGGCGCTGAAAGACGTCGACCAGACCTCAGCGCCGATCGAGCAACGCCGGAGGCTGCCCCGGCCAACCAAAATAACCGCACTTCCGAACGCAACGACGCCGCGTCCCAGCCGCCAAGACGCCCCCGCGCAACACCCCAGAAAATGCTGCACCAGCGTCTACACCGCCTGCACATCGCCCTCCCCGCATGACCCCCGCACCCACCAGAATCGCCACGCTCGACGTCATCCGCGGCGTTGCGGTCATGGGCATTCTCGCCGCCAATATCGCCGCGTTCGGCTTTCCGGACTTCGCCTATATGTCGCCGGCCTCGATGGGTGCGCCGAGCTTTGCCGACACGATCGCATGGACCGCCAACTTCATCGTCATCGACGGCAAGATGCGCGGGCTGTTCTCGGTGCTGTTCGGGGCGTCGATGCTGCTGGTCATCGACGGCGCGCGCGCGCAGGGCGACGCCGCGGCGGCGGTGCATTTTCCGCGGATGGCGTGGCTCGCCGTGTTCGGTGCGATCCATATCTACCTGATCTGGTGGGGCGATATCCTGCTGCACTATGCGATCGTCGGCTGCGTGGCGTTCATGTTCCACCGCCTGCCGACGCGCCTGCTGCTACTGATGGGGCTGATGTTCGTCGCCTTGCAGGTGATCCAGTCCGTCCTGCTCGCGGGCTATGCGTTCGACCTGCGCGCCACGGCCTTGGCCCCCCGCGCGACCGCCCGCGCGGTGGCCAGCTGGCAGAGTTTCGCGGCAAACTTCGGTGGCCCGACTCAGCAGGAAATCACCCGCCAGCTCGCGATCGGGCGAGGCAGCTACGCCGATCTCGTCGCACACCGCTGGTCCGATCAGGTCGATCCGGCCAGCGTGATCGTCGCGGTCGGCGCCGAGACGCTGGGCTATATGCTGCTCGGCATGGCGGGATTGCGGTCAGGGTTTTTGACCGGCGCATGGTCGCACCGCGCGTACCGGACGATCGCGATCGTCTGCGTCGGTCTGGGCTGGGTCGCCTATGCGGCGATCGCGGCGGTCGAGATCGGGCATGGTTTCGATCCGCGCTATGTCCTGCTGTCGTGGATCACGCTGGCGACGCCGGTGCGTCCGGTCCTGATCCTCGGCTATGCCGCGTCGATCATCGTGCTGGCCCGGCCCGGCGGCTGGCTGACCACGCGGATCGCGGCCGCGGGGCGCACGGCGTTCTCCAATTATATCGGCACGTCGCTGGTCTGCACGACGCTGTTCTACGGCTATGGCGTCGGCCTGTTCGGTCATCTGACGCGCGCGCAACTCTATATCGTCGTGGCGCTGGTATGGATCGGGATGCTCGGATGGTCGAAGCCATGGCTCGATCGCTTCCGCTATGGCCCGCTAGAATGGCTGTGGCGGAGCCTCGCACGGTATGAGTGGCAGCCGATGCGCGGTTCAGCGTTCACGACCGGCCGGTGACACTATTTGCGAATAAGACGCAAAAGAGCTTGCGAGTGGTTCGCATTATCCGTATCCCCCGGCTCACAGCTAGGGAGTTCCCATGGTCGTCTGCGTTTGCAATGCCATACGAGAATCCGACGTTCGCAACTGCGCACGCGGCGGTTGCACTACACCCTGCCAGGCGTTCCGTTCGATGGGCCGCCAGCCCAAATGCGGCCAGTGCACATCGGTAGCGCGAGCGATTATCAATGAGGAACGCGCCGCTGCATAAGCGTCGCAACAGCTAAGAAACCGCAGAAATCCGCCATTTTTCGGGTTGCGGTTGCTGTATCGCCAGCGCTACATGACCGTCAGAGGTGACGGAGATATGGCCATGCGCGGCGACCCCCAAGTAATCGACTATCTGAACGAGGCACTCAAGAACGAGCTGACCGCGGTCAATCAATATTGGCTCCATTACCGGATGCTCGAGCATTGGGGCGTCTACAAGCTCGCCCAGTACGAGCGGATGGAATCGATCGATGAGATGAAGCACGCCGACTGGCTGTCGGAGCGCATCCTGTTCCTCGATGGCCTGCCCAATTTCCAGTTGCTCGGCCGCCTCCGCATCGGCGAGACCGTCGAGGAGGTCCTGAAGTCGGATCTGGCGCTCGAAGTCGAGGCCACCGTCCAGCTTAAGGGCGCGATCTCGTACTGCGAAGAGGTCAAGGATTATATCAGCCGCGACCTGTTCGCGCGTATCCTCGCCAGCGAGGAAGAGCATGTCGATACGCTCGAACGCCAGTTCGAGATGATCGCGCGGATGGGCATCCACAACTACATCCAGCTGAACTCGATCTCGGAGCATGATTCGCCCAAGGCTGGGGCGGCGCCGTATCTGAAGGGGTGAGTCTTCCCCGTCATCCTGACGAAAGTCAGGATCCAGAGCCACGTGAGACGACATTTGTGACTCTGGATCCCAGCTTTCGCTGGGATGACGGACGGGATTGATAGTAGGCGCCGAGCAGTAGCACTCGGCGGCGTGTTACACTTCACCGAACCCGGTCGGGATGGCGCGACGACCGAAACCACCGCCAGCGACCGGCTTGCGCGCCACGATCGGATTGGCTTCGCGCTCCAGCAACGTCAGCGTCTCGACGAACAGCGGCCGAAGCTGGACGATGTGCTCGAGCGCTTCTTCCGGCGTATCCTGCATCTCGACGCAATCGCGCGCGATGACTTCGATCGCCTCGGCAAGGTCCGCCAGCGGTTCGGCCCCGAACTGCCGCGCTTCGCCCTTCAGCGTATGCGCCGGGATCACCATCGCCGCCGCATTGAGCGACCGCATCGCCGCCTCGATCGCGGCGACCGACTTCACGCCGTCCTCGCGGAAATAGCCCAGGATACGGACGAATCCGGCACCCAGCTCACTCCGCGCCTGCGAATATGCCGGCCAGTTGATCAAGGTGCTTCCTTCGAACGACAAGTCGCCTTCTCCTGTTGAGCAATAGCGCCATGAAGATTTGAACCGTATCTTACCCGTTTCAGGTAAACACACTGTTGTCATACTACCGACAAGTTACGACAAAGGTCCGGTAAAATTCATCCAAAATGATATCTACCGTCGCGTCGGCCGCCTCGGCGACCGCTGCGATTTCGGTCGGCGCCTGCGGATCGTCCGCTAAAACCTCGACCCGCCGCGCGCCGTCACGCAGCGCGCGGGCGAGCCGCACCGCCGGCCAGGGGCAGCGCATACCCCGGGCGTCGATGCGAACCACCCCGAACGCCGCCGCTCAATTGCCGCCGCCGCCCCTGCCATTGTCGTCGTACGGGTTCTTAGGCGCGCGGAACATCAGGCGGACCGGTACCGCGCCGAAACCGAGGTCCTTGCGCATCGAATTGACCAGATAGCGCTCGTAGCTCGCCGGCAGCTGATCGACGCGGGTGCCGAAGATGACGAAGCTCGGCGGGCGAGTCTTGACCTGCGTAACGTAGCGCATCTTGATCCGCTTGCCGCCTGGGGCTGGTGGCGGCGTCGCCTCGATCGCGCGCTCGAACCAGCGGTTGAGTTCGCCGGTGCCGACACGCTTCGACCACGCATCGCGGGTGTCGAAGCACGCCTGCAGCAACTGGTCGATGCCCTTGCCGGTCGCGCCGGACACGGTCATCACGGTGACGCCCTTCACCTGGCTGAGGCCGTCTTCGAGCGCGCGCTTGACGCCGTTGAACAGCGACGACGCGCTCTCGGCGATATCCCATTTGTTGAGCGCGATGACGAGCGCTCGGCCCTCCTGTAGCACCTTGTCGGCGATGCGGAGATCCTGCGCCTCGAGGCCCAGCGTCGCGTCGAGCAGCAGCACGACGACCTCGGCGAAGTCGACCGCATGCAGGGCGTCCTCGACCGACATCTTCTCGAGCTTGTCCTGCACCTTGGCGCGCTTGCGCATGCCGGCGGTGTCGATCAGGCGCACTTTCCGCGGCTCGCCACCGGTCGGGTGCCAGTCGTAGTCGACGCTGATCGAATCGCGCGTGATGCCGGCTTCGGGGCCGGTGATCATCCGGTCTTCGCCCAGGATGCGGTTGACGAGCGTCGACTTGCCCGCGTTCGGGCGGCCGACGATCGCGAGCTTCAACGGGCCTTCATATTCATTGTCGGGTTCTTCCTCGGGAACCTCGTCTTTGCCTTCGAGCAGCGGGAGAAGTGCTTCGAACAAGTCGCCCATGCCCTCCCCATGCTCGGCGGAGAGTTGGACCGGGTCGCCGAATCCGAGCGCAAGCGATTCGAGGATGCCGTCTTCGCCCGCGCGGCCCTCGGCCTTGTTGGCGACGAGGATGACAGGGACGTCCGCGGTGCGGAGCCAGCGGGCGATCTCCTCGTCGAGCGGCACGATGCCGGCGCGCGCGTCGAACAGGAACAGCGCGACGTCAGCCTGCGCGACGGCGGCCTCGGTCTGCTGGCGCATCCGGCCGGGCAGCGTCTGTGCATCGTGATCCTCGTAACCCGCGGTGTCGATGATGCGGAATTCGAGGCCGATCAGCGACGCATCGCCCTCGCGGCGATCGCGCGTGACGCCGGGCCGGTCGTCGACCAGCGCGAGCTTCTTGCCGACGAGGCGGTTGAACAGGGTCGACTTGCCGACATTTGGGCGGCCGACGATCGCGACCACGGGGAGTTTGGACATGAGGGGGCCTTAGCGCGTGTCGCGGCAAAGGTCACCTATGTCCCTCGCCCCTCTGGGGAGAGGGAGGGAGGAGCGCAGCGACGGAAGGGTGAGGGGGAGTTTGGGCCCGCTCCCGAGCCTCACTCCCCTCACCCTTCCCAGCGCAAGTGCGCCGGGCCCCTTCCCTCTCCCCGGCGGGGAGAGGGAGTATACGTCACCTGTAGGCGGTGACCTTGCCCTTCTGGTCGAGCGTGTAGAGCGTCGAGTTCGCCACGACCGGGGGCAGCGAGAACGGCGTCTTCGTCTCGATCGTCGAACTCACCGTGCCGTCGGTCGGCGATACGAAATTGATCTCGCCGCGCGAGTTGGTCAGGACCAAGCGGTTGCCGGCGAGGATCGGACCGAACCAAGTGATCGCGTTGCTGCGCTTCTTCTCGTTCTGGAAGCGGGGCAGCTGGGCGATCCACCGGGCCTTGCCGTTCGAACGCGACAGGCAGACGAGACGCGCGTCGTCGGTGACCACGAACAGCCATTCGCCCGCGATCCACGGCGTCGAGATGCCCGCGAAATTCTGCTCCCACAGGCGCTGACCGGTCGACAGCTCGAGCGCGACCATCCGGCCACCCTGGCCGACCGCATAAACGCGGCCGCCGTCGATCACCGGTGCGGCGTCGATGTCCGACAGGCTCGACACCGAGGTGGTGACCGAGGTGCGCGACAGCGCGTCCTGCCAGAGGATACGGCCGTTCTCGTAGCGATAGGCGCTGAGTTCGCCGCTGGAGAAGCCGGCGACGACGGTGCCCTGGCTGACCGCGGGGGCCGCGACGCCGAACACGCCCTGCGTTTCGAGCGTGCCCGACTGGACCCACTGGACCTTGCCGTCGGCCTGGTTGAGCGAGAAGACCTGGTTGTCCTGCGTCAGGACGTACACCGCGCCATTGGCGACGGTCGGCGAGCCACGCAGCGGTGCACCGGGCTTGGCCCGCCACAGGATCGCGCCGTCGGCCGCATTCATCGCGACGACGTCACCGACGCCGTCGGTGGCATACAGCTTGCCGTCGTCATAGCTGACCCCGCCGCCGAAGCGGGCGGCACTGTTCAGCTTGCCCTCGGTAATGCCCGCGCTCCAGAGCGCGGCACCGGTATCGGCGGCAAACGCATGGACCGTCGCGGTGACATCGGTCACGAACAGCTTGTTGTCCGCGATAACCGGTGCCGCGCCGAGCCGCTGGCGGTTCGAGCCGCCGTCGATCGAGGCCTGCCACGCCCGCTGGGGCTGATCGCCCAGCGCGAGCTGGCCCATCGACTTCGCCGGGTTGCCGCCGGGCTGAGTCCAGGCGTCGTTGACGGCGGGGGCGGGCAGCAGGACCTGGACGTCGGCGATCGTCTTGTCGGTCTCGACCTCGTTCTCCGAGACCAGAATGGAGACGCGGTCGCCGACGGTCGGCGTCTTCTTCACGCCACCCTTGAAGATTCCGCAACCGCTGAGCGCCACGAGCGCGGCGACGGCGACCGTCACCCGATATGTCTTCATCATTGCGCCTTGGTATCCTCGTTTGATGCAGCCGGAGTGATCACCCTGGCAGTAGCTCCCGTGCTGGCGACAGCGTCCACACCCAGTACGCCGGCCATCTGAACCGCGCGTTGACGGATCGTCTCCGGCACGCCGGTATCGCGCGCGATCTGGCCGAACAACGTCCCCGCCTGCTGACGCTGGTTCATGCGGAGATAGGAGATCGCGACCATCTCGCCCGCGCTGCCGAGCCACGGACCACCGGGGACCGCGAGCGGACGAAGCCGCTCGACGACGACCTGCGGCTTCAGCGTATCGAACTCGGCCGAGGTCTGGCGGACCAGCGCGAGATCGCGGAACGGCTTGGCCAGCGACGTGTCCGCGGCGATCGCACCGAGCTTGGCGGCTGCGCCCTTCAGGTCGTCCTTCTGGAGCAGCACGTCGGCCTGCGTGAACAGCGCCAGCGCGCGGTAGCCGTCGCGGTTCGACTTGGCGAGTTCGGCAAGCGGCTTGGCTGCAGCCGCGGCGTTGTTGGCGCCGAGCGAGTCGTAGGCGGCCTGAAGCTGCTCACCCTCGACGCCGGCAGCCTCGCCATTGTGATGCTGCCAGTAAAGGAAGCCGGCCAGTGCGGCGAGCGCGGCGACGACGCCGATCGCGACCCAGATACCCCAGTTCGTCCAGAACCCGGCGAGTTTGTCGCGACGGAGTTCTTCGTCGACCTCGCGCAGGAATGCTTCATCGGTTTTCGGCGGGAGGGCCAAGGACAACTCCGGAATATTGGGGGGATGGACGGCGCGGACCTTAGCCGCGCCGGGACCGAAACGGAAGCGGATCAATCCTTGGGCAAATAGACCTGCTCGGGCCCCGGGAATGTGCGCGATCGGACATCGTCCGCATAGGTCTGCGTCGCGGACGAAATGGTGTCGGCGATATCCGCGAACCGCTTCACGAATTTTGCGGTGCGGTCGAACATCCCGAGCATGTCCTCCGTTACCAGCACTTGGCCGTCGCACTGCGCCGAGGCACCGATGCCGATCGTCGGGCAGGACACGGTGTTGGTGATCTCGATCGCGATCGGCTCGACCACGCCCTCGATCACGAGTGCGAAGGCGCCTGCCTCGGCGATGTGCTGCGCGTCGGCGACGATCTTGGCAGCTTCCTCGGGCGTGCGACCGCGGGCGCCATAGCCCCCGAGCACGTTCACCGCCTGCGGGGTGAGGCCGACATGACCCACAACCGGGATGCCCCGCTCGGTCAGGAACTTGACGGTCGACGCCATCGCCGTGCCGCCTTCGAGCTTCACCGCCGCCGCGCCGGTCTGCTTTAGCAGCCATGCCGCGCTCTCGAACGCTTTTTCGGGCGACGCCTCGTAACTGCCGAACGGCATGTCGATTATCACGACCGCGTGATAACTGCCCCGCACCACTGCTGCACCATGCGCGGCCATCATCTCAAGCGTCACTGGCACGGTCGATGGCAGGCCGTAGATCACCTGCCCCAGGCTGTCGCCGACGAGCAGCATGTCGCAATGCGGATCGAGCAACTGCGCGGTGCGAACCGTGTAGGCGGTGAGCATGACGAGCGGCGTCTTGCCCTTCTGGCGGCGAATCGCAGGGATCGTCAGCCGCTTCAGCGGGGCCGGCGTGGGGTTCGCGCGACTCGTCGCGGTGTCGAGGGTGTAGGTCGTGGACATGGCGATGCTAGTAGCGCGCGCGTCGGGGCTCGCCCAGCCTTCGGATCATCGGCCTGGGAGCGATCAAACCGCCCACCCCTTCTGCCGGGCATGGCCCACGAGCCAGAGCGTGAACGCCGCGATGCCGACGACGACCAGGGGTAATACGAGCGTCTCGCCGGCGCCCTTGCGCGCGACGATATCGGTCGATGCGAACAGCCAGCCGAACTGCACGATCGTGGCGCCCAGCGATGCGATCAGGAACGGGCGGGCGCTGGCACGGCGCATGAACAACAGCACGGCGCCGATCAGGCCGGACAGGACCGCGACGGCGAACAGCGGAACGTACCAGTTGGGCAGGGCCGCATAGAGCGCCCGGTCATAGGCGCTCGCCCTCCCCATGGCATCGGCGCCGAGCCGCACCTGTTGCAGGAACATGAAGCAGCCGATGAGCGCCCAGGCGACGAGGGCGCCCGTGGTCAGCCGAAACCACAAAGGCCCCTGTCGTACGAAGAACATGCCATCACCCTTGTTAACCCGGCCCGATAGGCCTGAGCCTATTGCTTTAGATCAACAGACTGCGCTTCGAAGGGGCTGCGTGCAAGGGGATGGCGTCGGACGCGCGTCGAGACCGCGTAAGCAGGTCGATTGCGCCGAACCGGAGAGACATCGGGAGCTTCCGACTGCGATGCCTCTCCGGGCCGTATCCCGCTCTATAAAACGTCAAACCTGAACGCGCCGTGACGACCACAGGGCAACGATCAGGGGTGACGATCAGAACGACCGCGAGACGGTCAGGCCATAGGTGCGCGGATCACCGGGCTGGCCGACGATCAGGCCGGTGCTGCCCGACTGGAGCGCGAGCACTTCGTAATAGTTCTCGTCGAACGCGTTGCGGAGCCAGGCGAAGACGTTCCAGCTGTCCTTCGCCTTGAACCCGAGGCGGAAGTTGCTGAGCGCGTAGCCGTTGATGTCGGTATAGGCCGAGCGCGAGGGGTTCGACGAGAAGGTCGACCGGTAGCTGCCGTCATAACCTAGATAAATCTGGCCATCGAGCCCGGCGAGCGTCGCCGGCAGGTCGTATTCCGCACCGTACGAGAACGCCCATTTCGACACGCCGGGCAGGCGCTGGCCGGAGATGTCGCAGTTTTGCGGGCTGATCCCGCCGGCGGTGCCGGGTGCGCTCGGCGTCTGGCCGGCGGTCGCGGTGCCGCCGCCGGACAGTTCGGGCGGGCACGGCGCATCGACGAACTTCACGTATTTCGCGTCGGTGTAGGCGCCATTCGCGTAGAAACTGGACCGATCGGTGGGCCGGAACGCCGAGTCGAATTCGAGACCGCGGGTGCGGACCTTGCCGGCATTGGCGAGATAGCCGCGCAGTACGCCGAGCTGGCCGTTGGTGACGGTCGCCTGGTAATCGCTGATCTCGGTCCAGAACCCGGCGAGGTTCAGCGTCAGCCGACGGTCCAGGAACTGCGTTTTCAGGCCAAGCTCGAAATGGTTCACCTTTTCGGGCTTCACCGTCGCGGCCGAGAGGATCGGGTTGTTGCTGGCGTCGAGCGGCAGGCCGGACAGGTTGATCCCGCCCGATTTGTAGCTGCGTGCGTAGGTCGCATAAGCGTGGATGTCGGACGTCACGGTGTAGGCCGCGGTGATATCCCCCGACAGATTCCAGTTGTCGAAATCGGGCTGATAGCTCTGCGGCGCGAGCACGCCGCGCTGGTCCGCGGTCAGCGCCGTGCCGGTGCCGTTGGTGACGACCGAGACATAATCGCCCTTCTTCTTGTCGTAGTTCAAACGCAGGCCCGGCGCGATCTGGAACCGGTCGCTGACGTTCCAGGTCAGCTTGCCGAACAGCGCTGCGCTGGTGTTCTCGAAGCCGATCGTGTTGCGTGCGGTCAGGCCGTTCAAGGCCGCCGGATTGCGCCCGCCCGCGCTGGTCGGGTTGAGCAGGAACGCACTGGCCGCCGGCCCCTGCACCTGAAGCCCTTGCGTATCGATCGTCTGGTAGAAATAGAACGCGCCGAGCACGTAATCGAGCGTGTGCTTGCCGTTCGAGGCGATCCGCAGTTCCTGGCTATACTGGGTCTGCTGCGACGGGTTGGCGGAAACGGTGGTGATCGGCAGGCCGATGAAGTCGCGGTCGTTCGACGGATCCCAGTTCCAGAACCGCCATGCGCTGACCGAGGTGATCGTCGACGCGCCGAGATCCAGATTGCCGAGCAGCGACACGCCGCCCAATTCCTGCCTCGCGCGCAACGGCGTATCGACGTCGGTCACCCGGTCGAACGCGTTTGTCGATGGCACGACATAGCCTTGTGCGGCGGCGAGGGCGGCGTATTGGCGGTTGAGCGGCCGCTGGGTCGCGCCGGTGCGCGCGTAATATTGCACGCAGCAATTCGGGTTCTGCTGGCCGTAATCACCCGACAGAGCGAGATCGAGCGTGTCGGTCGGCTTCCAGTAGAGCTGTCCGCGCACGCTCTTATTGTCCTGCGCATTCAGATCCTTGCCGGTCAGGACGTTGTGGATCGTGCCGTCGCGCTCGGTCACCGACGCCGACAGTCGGATTGCGAGCGTGTCGGGGATCAGCGGGCCCGACACCGAGGCCTTGGCCTGGACGAACTGGTAGTTGCCGGTGGTCAGTTCGATCCGCGCCTCGGGCGTGAAACTGGGCTTGCGCGTCGTGATGTTGATCGCGCCGGCGGTGGTGTTCTTGCCGTAGAGCGTGCCCTGGGGCCCGCGGAGGACTTCGATCCGCTCGGTGTCGGTGAAGTCGAACGTCGCCGAGGCGATGCGACTGTAATAGACCTGGTCGACATAGATGCCGACACCCTGCTCGATCCCGTCGTTGGTCAGCCCGAACGGTGCGCCGAGGCCGCGGATGTTCGCGGCGGAATTGCGCGGATTGGTGGAATAGAATTGCAGCGTCGGCTGGAGCTGCGTGAGGCGGCTGACATTGTACGCGCCGGTCTCGGCGAGCGCGGTGCCGCCGATTACGGACATCGCGATCGGGACGGTCTGGATGGTCTCGGCGCGGCGGCGTGCGGTGACGACGATATCGCCGCCGCCCTGTTGCTGATTGCCGAGACGACCACTGGCCGGCTCGGTCGTCTGATCCCCGGCGGGCGCCTGGGGGCTGACCGGTGGCGGCGGGACGGTAGCGGCCTGACCGGCGAGCAACAGCGCGAGCGTAAGCGACATGAGTTTTTCCCCCTGAACCTCGGCGCTCAAAGTCTACCGATTTGGAGGAGATTCAATGCGAGCTTGTCTTTGGGGGTGGAAAGAGTGGCTTCGCGGTGGTCGTGCCGGGCTTCAAAAGAGAGGAAGCTGCGTGAAATCTGTCACCCTGGACTGGTTCCGGGGTGACGGAAGGAAACAGGACGGCTTGCGACAGACACCGGCCGCGATCCTCCCCCGCCAGGGGGAGGTGGCACCGAAGGTGACGGAGGGGGAGGATACGGAACGAAGGTTGGCGCTTCCCTCCCCCTCCGTCTGGCAAGGGCCAGACACCTCCCCCTGGCGGGGGAGGAAAGAAGCAATCAGACCAGGCGGCTCTGTTTCACCGCGGCTTCGATGAAGCTGGCGAACAGCGGGTGCGGGTCGAACGGCTTGGACTTCAGTTCGGGGTGGAACTGGACGCCGACGAACCAAGGGTGGTCGGGGCGCTCGACGATCTCGGGGAGCGTGCCGTCGGGGGACATGCCGGAGAAGACGAGGCCGCCCTGTTCGAGCGCGTCCTTATACCCCGTGTTGACCTCGTAGCGGTGACGGTGGCGCTCCGAGATTTCGGTGCCGCCATAGATCGACGCCACCACGCTGTTGCCGGTGAGCTTCGCGTCATACGCGCCGAGCCGCATCGTGCCGCCCATGTCGCCCTCGGCCGCACGGGTTTCGAGGCCTTCGCGACCCATCCACTCGGTGATCATGCCGACCACCGGCTCGTCGGTCGGGCCGAACTCGGTCGACGATGCAGTGGGGATGCCGCCGAGATCGCGCGCGCCCTCGACGCAGGCCATCTGCATGCCGAAGCAGATGCCGAAATACGGGATCTTCCGCTCGCGCGCGAACTTCACGGACGCGATCTTGCCCTCCGCGCCACGCTCACCGAACGCGCCGGGAACGAGGATCGCGTCGCACGGCTCGAGTTGCCCGGCGATGTCGCTCTCGGCATTCTCGAACAGTTCGGCGTCGATCCAGCGGACGTTGACCTTCACGCGATTCGCGATGCCGCCGTGGACCAAAGCCTCGTTGAGCGACTTGTACGCGTCCTGGAGGCCGACATATTTGCCGACCACGCCGATCGTGACCTCCCCCTGGGGATTGGTCAGGCGGTCCATGATCTCGGTCCAGCGCGACAGGTCCGGCGCCTCGGCGGGTTCGATCCCGAACGCGCGGAGCACTTCGATGTCGAGGCCTTCGCCGTGATACTGGAGCGGCACCGCATAGATGCTCTTCGCGTCGAGCGCGGGAATGACCGCGCTGGCCGGCACGTTGCAGAACAGCGCGATCTTGGCGCGCTCCGATGGCGGCAGCGGGTGTTCGCAGCGGCACACGAGGACGTCGGGCTGGACGCCGAGCGCCGCGAGTTCGCGGACCGAATGCTGCGTCGGCTTGGTCTTCAGTTCGCCGGCGGCGGCGATGTACGGCACCAGGGTCACGTGGATGCTGATCGCGTTGCCGCGACCTTCCTCGTTCTTGAGCTGGCGAATCGCCTCGATGAAGGGGAGCGATTCGATATCGCCGACGGTGCCGCCGATCTCGCAGAGGATGAAGTCGATGCCGTCGGTCTCGGCGCGGGCGAAGGCCTTGATCGCGTCGGTGACGTGCGGGATGACCTGCACGGTGGCGCCGAGATAATCGCCGCGGCGCTCGCGCGTGATGATCTGCTGATAGATGCGGCCCGACGTCACGTTGTCCGACTGGCGCGAGGGAACGCCGGTGAAGCGCTCGTAATGGCCGAGGTCGAGATCGGTCTCGGCACCGTCGTCGGTGACGTAGACCTCGCCGTGCTGATACGGCGACATCGTGCCGGGATCGACGTTAAGATACGGATCGAACTTCCGAATCCTGACGGTATATCCGCGTGCCTGGAGGAGAGCGGCAAGCGATGCCGCCATGAGACCTTTACCGAGCGACGAAACCACGCCCCCGGTGATGAAAATGTACCGAGCCATGGGAAGAGTCTCGTAGCGTGTGTTGGGGACGAACGACAAGCGCCCGCGGATCACGCGGGGCGCATTTATCGGCGAATGGAGTGTTTAGTTGGCTAGCGGGACCGCGCCGTTGTCGGCCGGCGTGGTCGTGCCGGCGGGGACGCCGGCATTCTCGGCGCCACCGGCGAACGGTGCAGCGTCGCCCTTGGGCTGCGCGGTCGGGACGGCCGTCGTCGCCGCCGGGGTGCGCGCGAGCGACGTGTCGATCGTGGTGGTGCGGTGATTCGCCGCGAGGACCGCGAGCAGGATCGAGAACAGCACGAACATCGTCGCCAGGACGCCGGTCGCGCGGGTCAGGAAATCGGCCGCGCCGCGTGCCGACATCAGGCCCGACGGGCTACCGCCCATGCCCAGACCGCCGCCTTCCGACCGCTGCATGAGGATCACCGTAACGAGGGCGGCCGCGATGATCGCGTGGATGACGAGCAGGAAGGCGAACATTGCGCGGAAAACCCCGGAACTTTTGCGAAGGCGCGCACATAGGCGACACCGCGGCTTCGATCAACTGGGCGATCAACCGGGCGATCAACCGGATCGGGGGCACGGCATATCGCATGCCGCATGCGAAACTACGGAAACAAGCCGTGCGGGCAGGCGTTGTGAACCCGTAATGACGCTCATGACTGGGTATCGTGCACATAAATTCAGATGGCGGATCAACGCTGTGGCATCAATGGCAGCCAATACCTTATCGACATGGATGACCGCTCTGGTGGATTATGTCCGCTCGGGCGAACCCGATCTGACCAATCGTCAGATGGCATTGCTCTTGCTCGTTTACCTTAAACCCGGGCCGCACACGGTGCGCGGCCTCGCCCGTGCGCTGAACGTATCGAAGCCCGTCGTCACGCGCGCCTTGAACAGATTGGGTGCCCTCGGCTATCTGCGCCGGCAACGCGACGACAGCGACAAGCGCAACATCTTCGTCGCGCGCACGACCGAAGGGGCAGATTTTCTTGAAGAGTTCGGGCAATTCATCGGCGACGGCCCCGCCCCCAACGATGCTGGCGCCGGCTCAAACGGCCGTACCCCCGCTCACGCTTGAGCCATTCGACGACAAGGCCCGCACGAGTTTCTCGCTCACGGGCCGCTCGGTGGATCTGGACCCGCGCACGCATGCGGTTCGGCGCGATATCGCCGACATTCGGTTGGCCGAATACGTATTCGCTCCACACTATGCCGTGCCGATGATACGGGCCGTCGCGCGCACAGCTTTGTTGCGCAGTGGACGAGACGAAGCGAGCGATACGATGGTCGACCTCAACCCCGGCGACAGTTTCGAAGTGTTGGAGATTGCTGGCGTTTCCGCATGGGGCGTCGCGCGTCCGAGCGGTCTGGTCGGCTATGTCGAGACTGCAGCGCTCGATTTGCCGGCCGATCTGGGAGCGGACGCAGCATGACCAGTGTCTTCATCGACGGCGCCGTCGGCACCACCGGCCTCGAAATCCGCGAGCGGCTTGCCAGACGGAGCGATATCTCGATCGCTTTGCTCGCCGAGGATCGCCGCAAGGATCCGGCGGCACGGCGCGAGGCCTTGAACGATGTCGATTTCGTCATTCTCTGCCTGCCCGACGACGCAGCACGCGAGGCGGCGGCGCTGATCGACAACTCGCGTACCCGCGTGATCGACGCGTCGAGCGCGCACCGCGTCGCTGCGGGCTGGACCTACGGCTTCCCCGAACTGCCGGGTCAGGCCGAGAAGATTGCGAGCGCCGCTCGGGTCGCGAACCCGGGTTGCTATCCCACCGGCTTCCTCGCGCTCGTCGCGCCGCTGGTTTCCGCCGGGCTGATCCCCGCCGACCTGCCGCTGAGCATCAACGCGACCTCGGGCTATTCCGGCGGCGGCAAGGCGATGATCGCCGAGTTCGAGGCCGGTGGCTCGACGACCGCGTTCCGCGCCTACGCGCTCGGCCTCGCGCACAAGCATATCGCCGAGATGACGCAGCATGCGGGCCTGACCCACGCACCGATCTTCGCGCCCGCGGTGGCCAACGCCTATCGCGGCATGGTCGTCGAGGTCCCGCTTCACCTCCACGCCCTGCCCGGCCGCCCGACCCTCGCGGCGATCGAGGACACCTTGCGCGCGGCGTTCGACGGCGCGACGCTCGTGACGGTGGCACCGGGCGACATCGGCGCGATCGATATCGAGGAGAATGCAGGGACCGACCGGCTGACGCTGCGGGTCTGCGGCAACGATGCGGTCGGCCATGCGCGGCTGGTCGCGACGCTCGATAATCTGGGCAAGGGCGCAGGCGGCGCCGCGGTCCAGAACCTCAACATCATGGCCGGGGTCGACCCGGTCGCCGGCCTGGTTTTCTGAACCGGCCAGTTCCAGGAGCTTTCATGCACCGTAATCCCGTAGCCAAGCTGCTCCTGTTCGGCGCGACCGGCGATCTCGCGCAGCGCATGCTGCTGCCGTCGCTCTATGGCCTGCACGCCGACGGCCTGCTGCCCGAGGACCTGACGATCACCGGCGCCGCGCGTCACGAGCATGACGACAAGGATTACCGCAAGTTCGCCAAGAAGGCGCTCGACGAGTTCCTGCCCGAGGATCGCAAGGACGAAGCTGCGATCGGGACGTTCCTCGACCGGCTGTTCTATCAGGCGACCGACCTGTCGGACCCTGCCGCGTTCCAGCCACTGGCGGACAAGATCGGCGACATCGCCGGCGGCCTGGCGATCTACCTCTCGACCGCGCCGTCGCTGTTCGAATCGGCGATCGAAGGGCTGCACAAGGTCGGCCTCGCCGGCGAGACGGTCCGCGTCGGGCTGGAGAAGCCGCTCGGCTACGACCTCGACACCAGCCGCGAGATCAACGACGCGGTGGCGAAGGCCTTCCCCGAGGACCGGACCTACCGTATCGATCATTACCTCGGCAAGGAAACCGTCCAGAACATCCTCGCGCTGCGCTTCGGCAACTCGTTCTTCGAGCCAGTGTGGAACGCGCAGGGGATCGACAACGTCCAGATCACGATTTCGGAAACCGTCGGGCTGGAGGAACGCGCCGGCTATTACGAGAGCGCCGGCGCCCTGCGCGACATGGTCCAGAACCATATGCTGCAACTGCTCGCACTGATCGCGATGGAGCCGCCCGCACGCTTTGAGGGCACTGATGTGCGCGACGAAAAGTCGAAGGTGTTCCGCTCGCTGCGCCTGATCAAGCCCGAGGAAGTGCCGAACGTCACCGTCACCGGCCAATATGGCGAGGGCGCGGTGAAGGGGAAGTTCGTCAAGAGCTACTCCGACGAACTCGGCGAGGCCTCGAACACCGAGACGTTCGTCGCGATCAAAGCGCATGTCGACAATTGGCGCTGGCGCGGCGTGCCCTTCTATCTGCGCACCGGCAAGCGCATGGCCGCGCGCCGCAGCGAGATCGCGATCCAGTTCAGGTCGGTGCCGCATTCGATGTTCGCCGGGCGCGGTGGCCTGTTGCAGCCCAACATGCTGATCATCCGCCTGCAGCCCGAGGAATATGTCCAGCTGCTGGTGATGGCGAAGGAGCCCGGGCTCGACCGCGACGGTGTCCGGCTGCGCGAAGTGCCGTTGAACCTCAGCATGGACGCCGAGTTCGCCGGCACGCGGCGGCGGATCGCGTATGAGCGGCTGCTGCTCGACCTGATCGAGGGCGACCAGACGCTGTTCGTGCGCCGCGACGAGGTCGAGGCGCAATGGACCTGGATCGACGCGATCCGCGAGGGCTGGAAGGCCAACGCGATGAAGCCCAAAAGCTATGCATCGGGCAGCTGGGGTCCGTCGGCGGCGATCGCGCTGACCGAGCGCGACGGCGTGACCTGGCAGGACGACTAACCGTCACCCCGGGCTTGTTCCGGGGTCCACCGTGCAACATGAGCGCGGTGAATTTGGATAAGTGGATGCCGGAACAAGTCCGGCATGACGAATGGATTGATATATGACCGAAATCGAATGGTGGGATTACGAGGATTCCGATGAGCTCGCCAACGCAGTCGCGGGCGATATCCAGTTCGTCATCGAGAGTGCGCTCGACGCGCGCGGCTCGGCGGTGATCGCGCTGGCGGGCGGCAAGACGCCGTTCGCGGCGTATGAGAAGCTCGCCCAAGCGAAGCTCGACTGGAAGAAGGTCACGATCATCCCCGGCGACGAGCGGATCGTGAAGCTCGGCGATCCATTGTCGAACGTCACCGCGCTGGCGAAGATCTTCCTCCCCAAGGGCGCGCGCGTGAAGCCGATCGTTCCCGAGGCGATGTCGGATTACAAAGCCGCCGGACGCTCGGCGGATGCGCTGATGCAGGACCTGCACTGGCCGCTCGACTTCTGTCTGCTCGGCATGGGTGGCGACGGGCATACCGCGTCGATCTTCCCCGGCCCCGATTATGACGAGGCGCTGAGCGGTCCGAAGGAACGTCGTGCGCTCGGCGTGATGCCCGACCCGCTGCCGCCCGAGGCGCCGCTGGCGCGCGTGACGCTGTCGGCTGCCGCCATCGCTTCGTCGAAGGCGCTGATGATCATGATTACCGGCGACGCGAAGAAGAAGGTCCTCGAACAGGCGATCGAACAGGGGCCATCGTCGTCCTATCCGATCGGCCGCGTGCTCGCCGAAGTCGAGCTGCCGGTCGACGTGCACTGGGCGCCGTGACCATGCTGAACGCCGTCGTCTCCGCGGTCACCGACCGGATCATCGAGCGCTCTCGTGACAGCCGCGCCGCCTACCTCGCGCTGATCGAGCGTGAGGCGGCGGCGCAGGTCCGTCGGCCTGGCCTGGGCTGCGCGAACCTCGCGCACGCCTATGCCGGGACCGAGGAAGACCGCGACGCGATGAAGGCCGATGCCGGCATGAACATCGGCATCGTCACCGCGTATAACGACATGCTGTCGGCGCACGCCGTCTATTATCGCTACCCCGAGCTGATGAAGATCTGGGCGCGAGAGGCCGGCGCGACCGCGCAGGTCGCGGGCGGCGTGCCGGCAATGTGCGACGGCGTGACGCAAGGCTATCCGGGGATGGAGTTGTCGCTGTTCAGCCGCGACACGATCGCGCTGAGCACCGCGATTGCCCTGAGCCACGGCACGTTCGAGGGCGCGGCGCTGCTCGGGATCTGCGACAAGATCGTCCCCGGCCTGCTGATGGGTGCGCTGCGCTTCGGGCATCTGCCAATGGTGCTGATCCCCGGCGGACCGATGCCGACCGGGCTTCCCAACAAGGCCAAGGCCGCGGTGCGCGAGAAGTTCGCCGAGGGGCTGGTCGGCCGCGAGGAACTGCTCGAGGCCGAGATCGGCGCGTATCATTCGAAGGGCACGTGCACGTTCTACGGCACGGCGAACACCAACCAGATGATGATGGAGGTCATGGGCCTCCACATGCCCGGCGCGGCGTTCGTCAATCCGGGCACGAAGCTGCGCCAGGAACTGACGCGGGCGGCTGTGCACCGGCTGGCGAAGATCGGCGCGCGCGGCGATTCGTACCGGCCGCTGGGGCATTGCGTCGACGAGAAGGCGATCGTGAACGCCGCGGTCGGCCTGCTCGCGACCGGCGGCTCCACCAACCATCTGCTCCACGTGCCGGCGATCGCTCGTGCGGCCGGGATCATCATCGACTGGGAGGATTTCGACCGTCTCTCCTGCGCGGTCCCGCTGATCGCGCGCGTCTATCCCAACGGCTCGGCCGACGTGAACGCGTTCGAGGCGGCGGGCGGCATGCCCTATGTGATCCGCGAACTGCTCGGCGAAGGGCTGCTGCATGGCGATATCATGACCATCGGCGGCGACGACCTGTCCGCCTATGCGAAGACCGCGGTCGTTGAAGGCGACACGCTCGTCTGGCGCGACACGCCGGACAGCGGCGACGAGACGATCCTGCGCCCTGCCACCGCGCCGTTCTCTCCCGATGGCGGGATGCGGATTCTCGCGGGCAATATCGGCCGTGCGTGCATCAAGGTGTCGGCTGTCGAGCGCGAGCGGTGGATCGTCGAGGCGCCCGCGATGGTGTTCGATGACCAGCTCGATGTGATCGAGGCGTTCAAGCGGGGCGAATTGGAGAAAGACGTCGTCGTCGTCGTGCGGTTCCAGGGGCCGCGCGCGAACGGGATGCCGGAACTGCACAAGCTGACGCCGCCGCTGGGCGTGTTGCAGAATCGTGGGTTCAAGGTGGCCCTCGTCACCGACGGCCGGATGTCGGGCGCGAGCGGCAAGGTGCCGTGCGCGATCCATTGCTCGCCGGAAGCGCTGCTCGATGGTGCGATCGGGTTGATCCGCGATGGCGACATGATCCGGGTGGATGCGGTCAACGGCACGCTGGAGGCGCTGGTCGATGCGGACGTATGGGCCACGCGTCAGATGGAGGCGACGCCGCCGCCGGTGAGCGGGATGGGTCGCGAGCTGTTCGGCATGTTCCGCGGGCTGGCCGACGAAGCCGAGAAGGGTGCGTCGGCAATGCTGGCGGGCGCCGGGCTGTAGCATCCCGTCACCCCGGACTTGTTCCGGGGTCCACCGTTCCGCATAGACATCAGCGGTAGGATTTGCGGCACCGTGGATGCCGGAACAAGCCCGGCATGACGGGTGTGAGAGGAAGCGTGACATGGAAATCGTAGCGGCAGACATCGGCGGCACACACGCGCGGTTCGCGATCGCCGAGGTCGAGAACGGCCGCGTCGTGTCGCTCGGCGAGCCGGCGACGCTGAAGACCGCGGACCACGCGTCGCTCCAGACCGCGTACCAGGCGTTCGAGGCGGGCCTCGGTCGCCCCCTCCCCCGCGCGCTCGGAATCGCAGTCGCGTCGCCGGTCGCGAACGACGTCATCCGGCTCACCAACAACCCGTGGATCATCCGCAAGTCGCTGATCACCGAGCGGCTGAAGGCCGACCAGTGGGTGGTCGTCAACGACTTCGGCGCGGTCGGCCATGCCGTCGCGCAGGTGCCGAGCAGCGACTTCATCCACCTCTGCGGTCCCGATACGCCGCTGCCGTCCGAAGGCATCACGACGATCTGCGGTCCCGGTACCGGGCTCGGCGTCGCGCAGTTGCTGCGGCGAAAGAACGGCTATCAGGTGCTCGAAACCGAGGGCGGGCACATGGACTTCGCCCCGCTCGACGGGATCGAGGACGCGCTGCTCAAGCGGCTGCGCAAGACGTTCACGCGCGTCTCGGCCGAGCGCGTCGTTGCCGGCCCCGGCATCGTCGCGATCTACGAGACGCTCGCCGCGCTGGAGGGCCGCGCGGTCCCCAGCCATGACGACAAGACGATCTGGACCGAGGCGATCGACGGGACCGATTCGATCGCACTCGCCGCGCTCGACCGGTTCTGCCTCGCGCTCGGCGCGGTCGCGGGCGATCTTGCGCTGGCGCAAGGCGCCAAGGCGGTCGTGATCGCCGGCGGGCTCGGCTTCCGGATCAAGGATCGCCTGATCCGCTCGGGCTTCGACCAGCGGTTCGTGGCCAAGGGTCGTTTCCAGACGATGATGGCGGCGATGCCCGTCAAGCTCATCACCCATCCCCAGCCCGGCCTGTTCGGCGCCGCGGCCGCCTTCGCACAGGAACATACGCAATGACCGCAACCCCCTCGCCCACCATTGCAGACATCATGCAGACCAGCGCCGTCATCCCGGTGCTGGTGATCGAGGACGCGGCGCTCGCCCGTCCGCTCGCCGAGGCGTTGGTCGCGGGCGGCCTGCGCGTACTCGAAGTGACGCTGCGCACGGGCGCCGCGCTGGAGGCGATCGCCGAGATGAAGAAGGTTCCGGGCGCGATCGTCGGTGCCGGGACCGTCGTCAACACGCAGCAGTTCGCGCAGGTCCGCGATGCCGGTGCGGAGTTTATCGTCTCGCCGGGCCTCACCGAACGTCTCGCCACGCCGATCATCGAGAGCGGCATTCCGTTCCTGCCGGGGATCGCCAATGCGGCCGATATCATGACCGGGCTCGACCTCGGGCTGACGCACTTCAAGTTCTTTCCGGCCGAGGCGAATGGCGGGTTGAAGGCGCTCAAGGCACTCGCCGCGCCATTTTACCAGTGCAGCTTCTGCCCGACCGGCGGGATCACCGAGGCGAGCGCGCCCGAATGGCTCGCGTTCAAGCCGGTGTTGTGTGTGGGGGGAAGCTGGGTGACCGGCGGGACGATGGCGGAGATCGAGATCAAGGCGCGCGCGGCTAACGCGCTGCGGGGGTGACGCGAAGACGACAGCGCGCGAGTTAAGCGCTGTCGTCCACCCCCCCGTCATGCCGGACTCGTTCCGGCATCCACGGTGCCGCAAAATCGATAGAATTGGTTGTGCGGAACCGTGGACCCCGGAACTAGTCCGGGGTGACGGAGTGGCTTTGGCGGCCCCTGGTCTCGATGCGCCGAACCGTGGTTCCGGCGGTGGATTACATCTCGCCGCGGGCTTTGCGGATGGCGTACCATTTCTTCACGTTGCCGTTGTGCTCTTCCAGCGTGTTCGCGAACACGTGTCCGCCCGTGCCGTCCGCGACGAAGTAGAGCGCTTTCGTCTGCGCCGGGTTCAGCACCGCATCGATCGAGGCGCGGCCCGGATTGGCGATCGGTCCGATCGGCAGGCCGGCTTCGGCATAGGTGTTGTAACCGTTCTTCGCGTGCAGTTCAGAGCGGAGGATGCGGCGGCCTAGCGGGCGGCCCTTGGTGATCGGGTAGATCACGGTCGGGTCCGCCTGGAGCGGCATGCCGACCCGCAGGCGATTACCATAGACCGCAGCGACGGTGCGGCGTTCGGACGGCTTGCCGGTTTCCTTCTCGACGATCGAGGCGAGGATGATCGCCTGTTCGGGGGTGCTCACCGCAATGCCGGGTTTGCGCGCCGCCCAGTCCTTGGCCAGATACGCCTTCATCGCCGACTGCATCTGCGCGACCACTGCCGCGCGCGTGTCGCCACGCTCGAACGCATAGCTGTCGGGGAGGATCGAGCCTTCCGCAGGGATTGGCACGGTGCCGGTGAGCCCTTCCGCCTTCATCAGCGCGTCGTGGACCAGGACCGAGGGATAGCCTTCGGGGACGACTACGAGCCGCTGGACGACCTTGCCGCCCTGCATGAGTATCAGGATGTCGGACTGGCTGGCGTGTGCGGGGATCTGGTATTCGCCCGCCTTGATCGGATCGCCCGAGCCGAAGACGCGCGCGTAGAGGCGGAACCGGGTGGCGGACCGGATCGCGCCGGCCTTTTCGAGTTCGACCGCCGCGGCTGCCAGACTTGCGCCTTGGGGAACCTGAACCGCCAGTGCGCGCGGCGCCGGCCCCGCGCCGCCCCAGCCTTGAACGACCAGGAACAGGGCGACGACCGTCACCAGGCCTAAGACGAGTCCGAAACAGCCGACCTTGCGCATCACTACCTCTTGTTCTCCCGCGAAGGCGGGAGCCCAGTCTGGGCCCCCGCCTTCGCGGGGGAACAAACTTCTTTATCGAACCTTGGTCATCACCAGCGATGCATTCGTGCCGCCGAAGCCGAACGAGTTGTTCAGCACCGCGCGGACTTCGCGCTTCTTGGCAACGTGCGGGACGAGATCGACGCCCACGCAGCTGTCGCTCGGATTGTCGAGGTTCAGCGTCGGGGGCACGATCTGGTCGCGCAGCGCGAGGATGCAGAAGATGCTCTCGACCGCACCGGCACCGCCAAGCAGATGGCCGATGGCGGACTTGGTCGACGACATCGACAGACCCGAGATCGCATCGCCGAACAGGCGACGGACCGCGCCGAGTTCGAGCTCGTCACCCAAAGGCGTCGAGGTGCCGTGCGCGTTGATGTAGTCGATGTCCTCGAGCGCGAGGCCCGACTTCTTAATCGCCATCTGCATCGAGCGGAACGCACCGTCGCCTTCCGGATGCGGCGCGGTCACGTGGTATGCGTCGCCCGACAGGCCGTAGCCGATCACCTCGGCATACATCTTCGCGCCGCGTGCCTTGGCGTGCTCGTATTCCTCGAGCACCAGAACGCCGGCGCCCTCGCCCATCACGAAGCCGTCGCGGTCCTTGTCGTACGGACGCGAGGCCTTTTCGGGCGAATCGTTGAAGTTGGTCGACAGCGCGCGTGCCTGCGCGAACCCGGCGATGCCGAGCGGGCAGACCGTGCCCTCCGCGCCACCCGCGAGCATCACGTCGGCGTCGTCCATCGCGATCATCCGCGCGGCATCGCCGATCGCGTGCGCGCCGGTCGAGCAGGCGGTTACGACCGCATGATTCGGACCACGCAGACCGTATTTGATCGAGACCTGACCCGAGATCAGGTTGATCAGCCGACCATGGACGAAGTGCGGCGAGACGCGGCGCGGGCCCTTGGTGTGAAGCACGATCGATTCGCTCTCGATGCCCGGAAGCCCGCCGATGCCCGAGCCGATCGACACACCGGCACGCCAGCTCTCCTCCAGCGTCATCTCGGTCAGCCCGGCGTCTTCGAGCGCCTGACCGGCCGCGTCGATGCCGTAGATTATGAACGGATCGACCTGGCGCTGGACCTTGTGGTCCACGCGCTTGCCAGGATCGAAGCCGTACTCGTGGTCGGCCGGCTTCACCTCGCAGGCGATGCGGCACACCTGATCCGACGCGTCGAAGCGCGTGATCGGGCCGGCGCCCGACTTGCCGGCGAGGATATTCGCCCAGGCCGTTTCAACATCCGCCCCCAAGGGGGTGACCAGGCCTAGCCCGGTTACGACGACACGCCGCATGGCTTCAAACTCCGTCTGCTCTCAAAACGAAACGGCTCCCCGCCCTCTTTGCCCAAGGACGGGGAGCCGCTCAAATCACACCCATCAGGGCAGGTCCAAAGGTTTGAACCCTAAACCCTGATCAGGCCTTGTGCTCGTCGATATAGGTGATCGCATCCTTGACGGTCGCGATCTTCTCGGCGGCATCATCGGGGATCTCGACGCCGAATTCTTCCTCGAACGCCATGACGAGTTCGACGATGTCGAGGCTGTCTGCGCCCAGGTCGTCGATGAAGCTCGCGTCCTCGGTCACCTTGTCGGCTTCGACGCCGAGATGCTCGACGACGATCTTCTTCACGCGGTCAGCGGTCTCGCTCATGGTAGTTCCCTCTTCAAATCTGGGGGTTTTCGGTATTTCCTGAACGCACCTAGAACGGGGCAGTTCAGCGCGCAAGTTCAGATCATCGCCATCCCGCCGTTCACGTGCACGGTTTGTCCCGTGACGTAGCCGGCTTCACGGCTTGCCAGATACACGATCGCGGCGCCGATGTCTGCGCCTTCGCCGAGGCGACCGGCCGGAATCTTCGCGGTGAGCGCGGTCTTCTGCGCGTCGGGCAGCGCGTCGGTCATCGGCGAGGTGATGAAGCCGGGCGCGACGCAGTTGACGGTGATGCCGCGGCTGGCGAGTTCCTGCGCCATCGATTTCGACATGCCGATCAGGCCGGCCTTCGACGCGGCGTAGTTCGCCTGGCCGGGGTTGCCGGTGACGCCGACGATCGAGGTGACCGAGATCATCCGGCCGAAGCGCGCCTTCATCATCGGCTTGGCGGCGGCGCGCATAAGGCGGAACGCGGCTTCGAGATTGACGCGAATAACGCTGTCCCACTCGTCATCCTTCATCCGCATCGCGAGGTTGTCGCGGGTGACGCCGGCGTTGTTGACGAGAATGTCGAGCTTGCCGAGTTTCTCGACCGCTTGGGGCACGAGCGCGTCGACTGCGGCGGCGTCGGAGAGATTGCAGGGGAGCGCGACGTGGTCGCCGCCGAGGCTGGCACGGAAGGCTTCGAGCTTGTCGGCGTTTGAGCCGGATACGGCGAGGCGTGCGCCTTGCGCCGCTAGGGCCTTGGCGATCTCGGACCCGATCCCGCCGGATGCACCAGTGACGAGGGCGGTCATGCCTGTGAGGTCGAACATTCTGGTCTCCAGATTCAAGAAATTTGTTCGCGCAGAGGCGCAGAGGCGCTGAGAGGATAGTGATTGTTAACGAGCCGGCGCACGCCTTCCTTGAGCGTTTCGCCTCCGAAGTTGATGAGCAGGCCGACGGGCTGCTTGGTCAATCTCAGATAGGTCAGCAGTTGCTTTGCATGCACTGGACTCAGCTGGTCGATCGATTTGATCTCAAGGATCAGTCGCTCGTCCACCAACAGATCGATACGGAAGGCGGCAGCAAAACACATTCCTTCGAATTCGATGTCTACCGGACGCTGTCGTTCCACGCGATATCCCATCGCGGTGAGCTTGCCCGCCAAGACGGTTTCATAAACGCTTTCGAGCAGTCCCGGCCCCAGGTCGCGGTGGATGCGGATCGCGACATCAATGACGTCGCCAGTGATCTGATCGATATCCACCATCGCAATCTCCTCTGCGCCTCCGCGCCTCTGCGCGAACCACTCTTACTCTACAAACTCCGAACAAGCGCTTCGATGTCGTCCATCGTGATGACGCTGGTCGTCTCGACGTCGGGGGTGATGCGCTTGACCATCGGGCTGAGGACCTTTCCGCCGAATTCGACGAAGTGTCCGACGCCCGCCGCATGCATCGCGAGAACCGATTCGCGCCAGCGGACCATGCCGGTGACCTGTTGCACCAGCAGATGACGGATCGCGCCGGGGTCGGCGACCGCGACCGCGTCGACGTTGGCGAAGACCGGCACCAGCGGCGCGCGGAGGTCGGCGTCGAGGAGGGCGGCTTCCATCGCTTCGGCGGCGGGTTGCATCAAGGGGCAGTGGAAGGGGGCGGAGACGGGGAGCAGCACCGCGCGCTTGGCACCGAGGTCCTTGGCGAGGGTGATGGCCTTTTCGATGGCGAGGCGGTGGCCGGAGATGACGACCTGCGAGGGGTCGTTGTCGTTGGCGACGGTGCAGATCAGTTCGGGACCGCCTTCCGCGAGGATCGCGTCGACCGCCGCGCCGGCGATCACCTGCGCCTTTTCGAGATCGGTGCCGAGCAGCGCGGCCATCGCGCCCTCGCCTACCGGTACCGCAGCCTGCATCGCGCGGCCGCGCAATTTCAAGAGGCGCGCGGTGGTCGACAGGTCGAGCGCACCGGCGGCGCACAAGGCGGTATATTCGCCGAGGCTGTGGCCGGCGACGTAATCCGCCTTGTCGGCGAGGCGAAGGCCGCCTTCCTTCTCGGCGACGCGCAGGGTGGCGATCGCGTTCGCCATGATCGCGGGCTGCGCGTTCTCGGTGAGGAGCAGGTCGTCCGCCGGCCCTTCGCTCATCAGGCGGAACAGATGCTGGCCGAGCGCCTCGTCGACTTCGGCGAAGACCTCGCGGGCGGTGGCACTTGCGTCGGCGAGCGCCTTGCCCATGCCGACAGACTGGCTCCCCTGGCCGGGGAAGATGAACGCGCGCATGACCTCTCCTCTGTGTTGGCCGCGGCGGTAGAGCCGATCGCCATTCACTGGTGCTAGATTTGAACTATCCTCCCCCGCCAGGGGGAGGTGGCGCCGAAGGCGTCGGAGGGGGAGGACACGAAACGACTGTCCCTCTGCCCTCCCCCTCCGTCAGGCTACGCCTGCCACCTCCCCCTGGCGGGGGAGGATTCGAATGTCGTTCGCCCTATAAAGGTGCGTAGTCAGTTGCAACTGCGCGAACCTGAACGAAGCCCGAGCGTTTGCGACAAATGGCGACCATTTCGCGCAGGCTGCGACATGCACCTGCGACAATCCGGTCCCAGATTAGGGATGACGCCGCACAACGGCGCCGTGTTTCAAACGGGAGATTACCCATGAAGAAGTTCATCCTCAGCGCACTGGCCGCTACCCTCGTCGCCAGCCCGCTGTTCGCCGCCGCCCCCGCCGAGGCACAGCAGCGCCGCGAAGTGACCACCGTGCGCCAGAACAACAATGGCCGCACTGTCGTCACCAAGAAGACCGTCGTCCGCCCGAACCAGTATCGCAACTGGCGCGCCGGCCAGCGCTTCGATCGCCGCTATGCGCAGAACTACCGGGTGATCACGACGTATCGCAACTATCGCCTCGCCGCTCCGCCGCGTGGCAGCCAGTGGGTCCGTTCGGGCAACGACGCGATCCTGATCAACGCCCGCGGCAACGTGGTCCAGGTTCGTGGCGGCGCGTTCCGGTAAACACCCGTCATCCTGACGAAAGTCAGGATGACGGTAGCCGACAGGACAAGCCGACACCTTGCCTTTGCCGGATAATCGGCTAAGGCGACTGCAACCGGGGTGAGAGATTCGCGTCTCTCGCCCCTGTTTGCATTCTAGACGACAGCCGGAGGGGTGCACGCATGGGGCGTGTATCAGCGATCGGCCAAGACGAAGGACAAGACATGGCTCTTTACGAGCATGTGTTCCTTGCGCGCCAGGATCTGGCACAAGCGCAGGTGGACGCACTGGCGGAAATCGCCACCAAGATCGTGAACGACAACGAAGGTCGGGTCGTAAAGACCGAGAACTGGGGCCTGCGTTCGCTGGCGTACAAGATCGCCAAGAACCGCAAGGCGCACTATGTCATGCTCGAGATCGATGCCCCGGGCAGCGTGATCGCAGAGCTGGAGCGCCAGACCCAGATCAACGAAGACATCATTCGTTACATGACGGTCAAGGTCGACACCCTCGAAGAGGGCCCGACCGTGATGATGCGCAAGCAGGACCGTGACCGCGAGCGTCGTGGCGATCGTGAAGGTGGCCGCGAGGGCCGTCCCGATCGTGGCGATCGTCCGGACCGTGGTCCCCGTCGTGACCGCGAAGAGGGAGCTGAATAATTATGGCACGTCCATTCTTCCGCCGCCGCAAGAGCTGCCCGTTCTCCGCCAAAGACGCTCCCCGGATCGACTATAAGGACGTCCGGTTGCTGCAGGGCTTCGTGTCCGAGCGTGGCAAGATCGTCCCGTCGCGTATCACTTCGGTGGCCGCAAAGAAGCAGCGCGAACTGGCCCAGGCCATCAAGCGTGCGCGTCATCTGGGCCTGCTGCCCTACATCGTTAAGTAAGGAGCGCCCACATGGACGTCATTCTGCTTGAGCGCGTCGAAAAGCTCGGCGCCATCGGCGACGTGGTGAAGGTAAAGGACGGCTACGCCCGTAACTTCCTTCTCCCGAACAAGAAGGCGCTTCGTTCGAACGAAGCCAACCGCAAGGTGTTCGAAGCGAACCGTGCGAAGATCGAATCGGACAACGCATCGCGTCGCAGCGATGCCGAAGCCGAAGCGAAGACCTTCAACGACGCGACCGTGACCCTGATTCGTCAGGCGTCGAACACCGGTCAGCTCTATGGCTCGGTCGCGGTTCGCGATCTGGTCGATGCGCTGGTGGCCGATGGTCACAAGGTCGGCAAGTCGGCGATCGTGCTCGACAAGCCTATCAAGGCGATCGGTGTCTACACCGTGAAGGTTTCGCTGCATCCTGAAGTGTCGGTGTCCGTCAAGGTCAACGTCGCTCGCTCGCCTGAAGAGGCCGAGATGCAGGCTTCGGGCGTCGACGTGATGTCGTCGATGTTCGAGCGTGACGAGGCCGGCTTCGTTGAGGATTACGATCCGAACGCAGAGCCCGGCGCGACCGCCGAAGCTCCTCGCGACCAGGAGGAAGAGGCGCAGGGTTGATCCCTTCGCTTCCCTTCTAGGCCGATACAGAAAAGCCCGCCCGGAGCGATCCGGGCGGGCCTTTTCTTTTGTGTCTGAGCGACGGCGATCAGGGGCAGGTAACGCAAGCGCCGAGAACGGCCGCGAACGGGATGAGCGCGAAGAGGACGGGGACGATGTGTTTCATGGCCGGGCGACTCTTTGAGGAGATGTTGTCGGGTGAATGCGCGGGGTCGGGAAAGGTTTCCGAGAGGTGAACGGATTTTGTACCGATCGGTTTTCGGTGCGGCCCCGACGTTTCACTACCCTACGTCACCCCGGACCTGTTCCGGGGTCCACGGTTCCGCAAACTCCCCAACAACTGAGTTGCGGAACGGTGGATGCCGGAACGAGCCCGGCATGACGGAATTAGGCAGTCCTCTGCCCCCAGCCGTTCCCCCGCGAAGGCGGGGGTCCAGGGTAACGGAACGCAACTGCTTGATCCTGGGCTTCCGCCTTCGCGGGAGAACGAGGAATAGACCACCATCTGAAGCGAGCCAGCCCCCCCTTCCGTCATCCTGACGAAAGTCAGGACCCAGGGTACCAGACGCTACGAGTGTGGCTCTGGGTCCTGACTTTCGTCAGGCTGACGGCGGTCTTCCGGTTGGGCTAAGAACGCCCAACCACTCCAAAATTCAGCTTTCGACGTTCTCGGGCTTCTCGATAAGCGCAGGCCCCTCGCCCAGCGCCAGCGCGTCGACCGAGGACACGTCTTCGAGATCCCGCGCGCCCGTTTCGATGTTCAGGTCGCGAAATTTCCGCCCAGTGACCATCAAGCGCCCATTGAAAGAGTTGGTGAAGCCGTTGAAGTTCTTCACCGCGCTGTTGAGACCGACGCCGACCTTGCGCAAATCGTCTGCAACCTTCGCGAGGCGATCGTGCATTTCCTTGCCCAGTTCGCCGATCTTCCGCGCTTCGTTGGCGAGCTTTTCCTGGCGCCACACCGCCGCGACCGTGCGGGCGATCGCAATCAGGTTGGTCGGGGTGGCGAGCAGGACGCGCTTTTCGAAGGCGAAATCCCAGAGCGTCGGGTCGTGTTCGAGCGCTGCGGAGAGGAAGTGTTCGCCGGGAACGAACATGATGACGTAGTCGGGGGTGTCGGCGAACTGGCTCCAATACGCCTTGTTGCCGAGGCCGTTGACGTGCGCGCGCATCGAGGCGGCGTGTGCTGCTAGGCCGATCAGGCGTTCGGCATCGTCGACTGCGCCGAATGCGTCTTGGTAGGCGTTGAGCGAAACCTTTGCGTCGATGACCAGTGCTCGGCCGCCCGGGACGCGGATGATCGCGTCAGGGCGCAACCTAGCACCATCGTCGCCTACCGCGACCGAGACCTCGGTCTGGAAGTCGGTGTGCTCGCTGAGGCCGCAGGTTTCGAGGACGTTCTTCAGCTGCTGCTCGCCCCAGCGGCCGCGGGACTTGGGGGCGTTGCGGAGGGAATTGACGAGCTTGGCGGCTTCGGTCGAGACCTTTTCCTGGCCGAGGCGCATCTGTTCGATCTGGCCCTTGAGGTCGCCGAACGCGTCGCGGCGCTCGGCTTCGACCTTGGCGACGCCTTCCTCGTAGCGTTGCAGGCGATCGCTGACGGGTTGCAGCATTGACTTGAGGTTGAGGCCGGCGGATTCCTCGGACTGGCGGAAGCGGGCGTCGGCGCGTTCGAGGAAGGTCTTCTGCGCGTCGCTGAGCAGCTTGTTGGCGACGTCGCCGAACTGCGCGGCCATGACGTCCTTCGCCTCGCGGAGTTCGAGCAGGCGGGCTTCGAACGCTTCGCCCTGGGCCTTGAGCGTGGCGATTTCAGTGCGGGCGGCGTCGCGGTCGGCGCGGATCGTGGCGAGATCTAGGCGCAGGCGATCGGTGTCGGTGGCGCGCTCGGCGTTCTGGGCGCGGAGCGTGGCGAGGTCCTGCATCGCGGCGTTGCGTTCGCGCTCCACGGCGTCGCGCGCGGTGCGGATTAGCTCGGCGTCGGCGACCTTGGTTTGGGCGACCGCGAGTTCGCTGGCTAAGGTGGCGGCTCGGCGGGAGGCCAGGAGCCAGCCGAGGAGGAGGCCGGCGGCTAGCGCTAGGACGGCGATGATGGCGAACTCAGCCATTTTGCGCGGCCGAAGCTGGAGTGAAGTATAGGAAGTATAGACGCTGGCGCAGCATTTTCTTGGGGGGAGATGGGCGCGTCAGCGAGCGGATTTGGGCTAGGGATGGAGACGTCATGGGTGGAACATACGTCGAACGGTTGATGTAGGACAATCGGAATATTCTGTTCTCCCGCGGAGACGGGAGTCCAGGGTTACGAGCGACGGCGTTCGTGGTCCTGGGCCCCCGCCTTCGCGGGGGAACTAGAAGGGCGCTTCCGCATCCTCATGGAATGGCACCACCCGGGCGGAGGCCGGGGCCCAATTGGAAAGGTCGCAGTAACGACGGACTGCGCTCGGTTGCCGATTTCCCCCAATTGGGCCCCGGCCTTCGCCGGGGTGGTGGTTAGTTAGGTAAGCGGGTGGCTGCATAATCGCATCACCCACGCCCCCTCACCCCAGCTTGCGCTGCTTCGCCAGCTTCTTCAGCACCATGTCGCGCTTCAACCGGCTGATATGGTCGATGAACAAAACCCCGTCGAGATGGTCGATCTCATGCTGCATGCAGGTCGACAGCAGCCCGTCGAAATTCTCCTCATGCGCTGCGCCGGTCTCGTCCAGCCACCTCACGCGGCACCGCGCCGGGCGCGCGACCTCGGCATATTGCTCGGGGATCGAAAGGCAGCCCTCGTTATAGGTCGACATCTCGTCGCTGACCGACAGGATCTCGGCGTTGATGTACGCCTTGGGGTTCTTGATCGGCTTGTCTTCCTCGTCTTTCTCCTCTTGGAGATCGATGACGAGGACGCGCTTCTGGACGCCGACCTGGGTCGCGGCGAGGCCGATGCCGTTGAAGTCGTACATCGTCTCGATCATGTCGGCGACGAGCGTGCGGATGGAGTCGTCGACCGTTTCCACCGGCTCGGCGACGAGACGCAGGCGGGGATCGGGGACTTCGAGAACGGTCATGACGGTCATCCTGCGCAGCTAGGTTCCGCGCGGGGGTGCGTCAAGCGCCTCGGCCGGGAACCCGATCCGTCACCCCGGACTTGTTCCGGGGTCCACCGCTCCGCAAACCAAGTCCTATCGCCTTTGCGGCACCGTGGATGCCGGAACCAGTCCGGCATGACGGAGAGTTGGGGATCAAGCCATTGGCCGCCTTGCCCTTAACGCCTGCGCCAGCGTGCCCTCGTCGAGATAATCGAGTTCGCCGCCGACCGGCAGGCCGTGCGCGAGCTGCGTGACGCGGACCGGGAAGCGCTCGATGCGCTCGGCGATGTAGTGCGCGGTGGTCTGGCCTTCGAGCGTGGCGTTCATCGCGAGGACGACTTCGTCGACGCCGCCGGCTTCGATGCGGCGGACGAGGCTGTCGATGCTGAGGTCCTCGGGGCGGATCCCTTCGAGCGCGGACAGGCGACCGCCGAGGACGTGGAAGCGGCCGGGGAACAGCCGCGAGCGATCGAGTGCCCACAGGTCGGCGACCTCCTCGACGACGCATAGCGAGCGCTGGTCGCGGCGCGGGTCGGCGCAGATCGCGCAGGGGTTGGTGGTGTCGACGTTGCCGCAGATGGTGCAGTTCTCCAGCCGCTCGTCGACCGCGGTCAGTGCCTCGCGCAACGGGCCCAGCGCCGCGTCGCGCTTCTTGAGCAGATGCAGCACGGCGCGACGTGCGGACCGGGGGCCGAGGCCGGGGAGCCGGGCCAGCGCCTGCGTCAGCGCCTCGATCTCGGGGGATGCCATACCGGAACAGATAGGGGGTTGCGTCGCTCCCCGCCAGCGTGTTCGAGAGGGCCATGCGGATCATCTTCATGGGAACGCCGGACTTCGCGGTGCCGGTGCTGGAGGCCCTCGTCGCGGCGGGGCATGACGTGGTGGCGGCGTATTGCCAGCCGGCGCGGCCGGGCGGGCGACGCGGGCGCGAACTGGTGCCGTCGCCGGTGCAGGTTCGGGCGGAGGCGCTGGGGATCGCGGTGCGGACGCCGGTGTCGTTCAAGGCGTCCTTGACCGAGGGTCTTGAGGCTCGGGAGGCGTTTGCGGCTCTGGACGCGGATGTCGCGGTGGTCGCGGCCTATGGTCTGATCCTGCCGCGCGCGGTGCTGGAGGCGCCTCGGTTCGGGTGCCTGAACGTGCATGGGTCGCTGTTGCCGCGGTGGCGCGGGGCGGCGCCGGTGCAGCGCGCTATCCTCGCGGGCGATGCCGAGACGGGCGTCGGGATCATGCAGATGGAGGCAGGTCTGGATACCGGGCCGGTTCGGCTCGAGGGGCGGACGCCCATCGTCGGCAAGACCGCGGGCGATCTGACCGCCGAGCTGTCGGCGATGGGCGCGCGGTTGATGGTCGAGGTGCTGGGCGATCTCGACGCCTTCCCTGCCCGGCCGCAGCCCGAGCAGGGCGTCACCTATGCAGCCAAGATCGAGAAGGCCGAGGCGCGGATCGATTTCGAGCGGTCGGCGGTCGAAGTCGAGCGACTGGTGCGGGCGATGAACCCGGCGCCGGGGGCATGGTTCGAGCATGCCGGCGAGCGCGTGAAGGTGCTGGCGGCGGACGTCTTGCCGTTCAGCTTTCTCGGTTGCGAGGGGCTGACGGTGAACGCCGAGCTCACGATCGGGTGTGGCGACGGGGCGATCCGGCCGACCTTGGTGCAGCGAGCCGGGCGCGGCGTGACGTCTGCCGAGGAACTGCTGCGCGGGTTTGCGATCCCGTCGGGGACGCAGCTTTGACGCGGTTCGCGTTGACGGTGGAGTTCGACGGGCGGCCGTTCATGGGGTGGCAGCGGCAGAAGCACGGGCCGAGCGTGCAGGCGACGCTGGAGGCCGCGGTGCTGAAGATGACCGGCGAGACCGCGTCGGTGCAGGCGGCGGGGCGGACCGATGCGGGCGTGCATGGACTCGCGATGCGCGCACATGTCGATATTGCGAAGGATCTCGCGGCGTTTCGGTTGATGGAGGGGCTGAACGCGCTGGTGAAGCCCGCGCCGGTGTCGGTGCTGGCGTGCGAGGTCGTCGACGACGATTGGCATGCGCGGTTTTCGTGTGTCGGGCGGTCGTACGAGTACCGGATCGTCAACCGGCGGGCGCCGCTGACGGTCGAGGCGGGGCTGGCTTGGCAGGTGCCTCAGCCGCTGGATGTTGGGGCAATGGCGGAGGCTGCGGGGGCGCTGGTCGGGCGGCATGACTTCACGACGTTTCGGTCGGCGCATCGCCAGGCGGATAGTCCGGTGCGGACTTTGGACAGGCTCGAGGTGGTGCGGGAGGGGGAGCGGCTGTTCGTGTACGCGGCGGCGCGGTCTTTCCTGCATCATCAGGTGCGGTCGATGGTCGGGTGCCTTGCGCTGGTGGGTATGGGGCGTTGGGCGGTTGGCGACGTGGCGGCGGCGCTCGAGGCGAAGGACCGGGCGATGCTGGGGCTGAATGCGCCGCCCGATGGGTTGTTCTTTGTGAGCGCCGTGTATCCCTGAGCCTCAGGGGAATTATCCTACAGCGTTGATCGGTACTCCAATCCTCCCCTGGAAGGGGAGGTGGCAGCGCGTTGCGCTGACGGAGGGGTGACCAGCTCTCGATAGCGCGATACCCCTCCGTCGCTGCGCGACACCTCCCCTTGCAGGGGAGGATAGTTAGCGCACGAACTTCGCGGCGAGTTCGACATGCGTGGACCAGCGGAACTGGCCGACCGGTTTGACCCAGTCGATCCGCCAGCCGGCGTCGCACAGTTCCTTGGCATCACGCGCGAAGCTCGCTGGATTACACGAGACGTAGACGATCACCGGCGTCTTGCACTCCGCCAGCGCGGTCGCCTGTTCGCGTGCGCCGGAGCGGGGCGGATCGATCACCACCGCGTCGAAGCGGTCGAGTTCGGCCACCGTCAGCGGGCGGCGATAGAGATCGCGGTGCTCGGGGTAGACCGGGCGCTGGGTGCGGTGCGCGGCGGCCTTGAGCGAGCCGAGTGCATCGCGCGCGCCTTCGGCCGCATAGACCTTGGCGGGGATCGCGAGCGTGAAGGTGCCGAGGCCCGCGAACAGATCGGCAACCGTCGCCGGTTTGCCGATCGCTTCGAGGACGGCAGCGGTGAGCGCAGCCTCGCCATCGGGGGTGGCCTGGAGGAACGATGCGGGCGGCAGCGGTACGGGAACGCCGCCGAGCGTGATCGTAACTGAATCCGGTTCCCAGCGCGTCTCCGGCCCGAGGCCATCGTCGAAGGCTACGCGGGCGATCTTGTGGTCTTCGCAGAATTTGGTGAGCGCTTCGGCGGCGGGGAGGCCTTCGGGGGCGAACCCGGTGATCAGGATGTCCGCGCCCTGGTCGGCGAGCGTCAGGTGGATGTCCGCGCGGCGGCGGAAATTGAGACGCTTGAGCAGTTGGCGGAGCGGCTGGACGAGCGCGAACAGGCGCGGATCAAGGATCCAGCATTCCTTGATGTCGACGATCGTGTGCGCCTTTTCGGCGGTGAAGCCGAGCGTGATCTTGCCGCCCTTCCCCTCGGCGTGGAGCGTCGCGCGGCGGCGGCTTCGCTCGGGCGAGATGTGCGGGGTGCGGATCGGCGCGGACAGGTCCTGGCCGTCGAGCGCGGAGGCGATGCGGTCGGTGACGAACTCGGCATAGGCCTGGTCGTCGAGATGCTGGAGCTGGCAGCCGCCGCAGGTCGGGAAATGGATGCATGGGGGCGTCTGGTGGTGCGGGCCGGGGATCACGGTGCCGTCGGCGGCGAGCGTATCGCCGGGTGCCGAGAAGGCGGCGTGGCGGCCGTCGGCGGTCATGCCGTCGCCGCGCGCCGCGACGCGGATGATGGTGTTCGTTGTGTCGGAGGTCATAGCGACCCTCTGGCCGACCTTAGCGCTTCCGCCAAGTCGTCGGCGATGAACGCGGGCCCCAATCGGCGGGCAGCGTCACCGTGGAGCCACACTCCGGCGCAGGCTGCGTCGAGCGGTTCGAGCCTTACCGCCAGCATCGCGCCGATCGCGCCGGCGAGGACATCGCCGGTGCCGGCGGTGGAGAGCCAGTCGCTGGCGCCCTGCGCGATCCGGACGCGGCCGTCGGGGGCAGCGATGACGGTGTCGGCGCCCTTGAAGACGACGATGGCGTTGGCGCGGCTGGCGGCGTCGCGGGCTCGGGTGATCTTGTCGGCATCCGATTTGCCGAAGAGCGCGTCGAACTCGCCAGCGTGCGGGGTGAGGATGACCGGGAGCGTCAGCGCCTTGATCCGATCCGGGTCGAGGAGGCGGAGCGCATCTCCGTCGATGATCAAGGGGTGGCCCGAGTCCAGCGCGGCCCCCAGACGGGCCTTGGCGACATCGTCGCGACCGAGGCCGGGGCCGATGACGAGGGCGCCGATCCGGTCGTTGGCGAGCGCTTGGTCGGAGAATGGCGCGCGGACGAGGGCGTGCGGGGGGCCTTGGCTGTCGCCGAGCAGGGTCACGTAGCCGGCGCCGGCACGCATCGCTGCGAGGGCTGCGAGGTCGGACGCGCCGGACATGGTGCCGGCGATGACTGCGACCATGCCGCGGGTATATTTGTGCGAGTCCGGGCCGGGGGTCGGGAGGGTCGGAGTTTTCAGGACTTCGGCTTGGCTGGCGGAAGGTACGCCGATGTCGAGGAGGCGGATCTGGCCGCAATAGCGGGCTGCGGGTTGGAGCAGGTGGGCGGGTTTTACCGCGCCGAGGGCTAAGGTGAGGTTGAAGACGGGGGGCGTGCTGAGTGCCTCCCCGGAGTCGGTGGCGAGGCCGCTGGGAAGGTCGACGGCGATACTGAGTTGCGCGGCATTGGCTAGGGCGTGAAGCCGCCCCACCACCGACCCTTCCCCCGCGGACGCGGGGGCCCAGAGTAAGCCGTTAGGCGAGCCCTTGGAATTTAGCTGGGCCCCCGCGTCCGCGGGGGAACTGCTTGGAGTGGGGGCGGGATCCGCGTCGAGCGGTCGCGTCAGGCCGGTGCCGAACAGCGCGTCGACCAGGATCGGGGCGGGCTTTGCCTCCACCAGCGTTTCGATGGGGCCGGACCACCCTGCCCTCGCCGACCTCGCGGCAGCCGTCTTGGGCTCCGACAACGCCGCGACGCGGACCGCCACGCCCATCTCCGCGAGCACCCGCGCTGCCACATAGCCGTCGCCGCCGTTGTTGCCGGGGCCGCAGAGGATCAGCACCTCGTTCACACCTGCCAACCGGCGGACCGCGTGCGCGATCGCGGTGCCGGCGCGATCCATCAACGTTTCGACCGAGACACCGCCGGCAATCACCGCGTCTTCCGCCGCGCGCATTTCGGCGGCGGTCAGGATGGGCTGGCCTTCGACTCGGATCATGACGTCTTGGCCGCGCCCTTGACGGTAGCGGGAAGGCGGTAGCGGTCGCCGCCCAGCGCGACCTCGATGCCGTCCGCGCCGGTGATCGTGACCTTGGCCACCTCGGCGCCATCCGCCGCGACCACCCCGCGCCCGTCCTGCGTCACCAGCAACCGACGGAACGCGCCGTCGGGATGGCGGACGGTCAGGATCAGGCCATCGCTCCCTTGCGCCTGCTCGACCGTGCAGGTCGACGCGAACGCGGCGTCACCGCGCGCGCAGGCGATGCGGGTGTCGATCGAGGATTCGCTGCGCTGCTGCGCCTCGATCTGCTCGCTGCTCGGCTGCCCTCGCCCGCACGCTGCGAGCGGGAGTGAAAGAAGCACCGCAACAGCCGGTATTCGCTTAGATATCCGCGTAGACATGGGTTTCGGCTGCGGCTCCAGGGTGCGTGACGGCACCCTTGTAGGCCGGGCCGACGGTCTTCGCATAGCGCCACAATGCGCCCGAGCCGTAATCGGTCTTGCGCGGGACCCACGCCGCACGGCGCGCCGCCATCACGTCCTCGGGGACGTCGAGGTCGATGGTGCCGGCCTCGGCGTCGATGTGGATGATGTCGCCATTCTCGACCAGCGCGATCGGGCCGCCGTCCGCGGCTTCGGGCCCGACATGGCCGATGCAGAAACCGCGCGTGCCGCCCGAAAATCGCCCGTCGGTGATCAGCGCGACGCTCTCGCCCATGCCGAGGCCATAGAGAGCGGCGGTGGTCGACAGCATCTCGCGCATGCCCGGGCCGCCCTTTGGCCCCTCGTAGCGGATGACGATGACCTCGCCTTCGTTGATCTCGCGGTTTTCGACGGCGGCGAAGGTGTCCTCCTCGCAATCGAATACGCGGGCCGGTCCGGAGAACTGGAGGCGGTGCATGCCCGCGACCTTCACGATCGCACCTTCGGGAGCGAGGCTGCCGCGCAGGCCGACGACGCCGCCGGTGGGCGTCAGCGGGGTCTTGATGTCGTAGATGACCTTCTGGTCGGGGTTCCACGTCACCTGGTCGATGTTCTCGCCCAGCGACTTGCCGGTCACCGTCAGGCAATCGCCGTTCAGGAAACCGCCGGCGAGCATCGTCTTCATCAGCATGTAGACGCCGCCGGCCTCGTACATATCCTTGGCGACGTACTTACCGCCGGGCTTCAGGTCGGCGATGTACGGCGTCGTCTTGAAGATCTCGGCGACGTCGAACAGGTCGAACTCGATGCCCGCCTCGCTCGCCATCGCGGGCAGATGCAGCGCGGCGTTGGTCGAGCCGCCGGTCGCGGCGACGACACGCGCGGCGTTGATGAACGCCTCGCGCGTGCAGATGTCGCGCGGACGGATATTGTCGGCGAGGCACTCCATGACCTGCGCGCCAGCCGCGACGGCGATCTGTTCGCGCGTGGTATAAGGAGCTGGCACCATGTTGCTGTTCGGGATCGACAAACCGATCGCCTCGGCGACGCAGGCCATCGTGTTGGCGGTGTACTGCCCGCCGCACGCGCCGTGGCCGGGGCATGCGACCTTCTCGATCGCGTGGACTTCGGACAACGGGCACGCGCCGGCGGCGTATTTGCCGACGATCTCGAACACGTCGACGACGGTGACGTCGCGGTCCTGATAGCGACCGGGCAGGATCGAGCCGCCATAGACGAACACCGACGGGATGTTGAGGCGGAGCATCGCCATCATCATGCCGGGGAGCGACTTGTCGCAGCCGGCGAACCCGACGAGCGCATCGTAGCAATGGCCGCGGACCGAGAGTTCGACCGAATCGGCGATGACTTCGCGGCTCACCAGCGAGGCCTTCATACCCTGATGGCCCATCGCGATGCCGTCGGTGACGGTGATCGTGTTGAACCGGCGCGGCATGCCGCCGCCCTGGATGACGCCGGCCTGCGCGGCATCGGCCTGCGCGTCGAGCGTGGTGTTGCAGGGCGCGGAGTTGTTGCCGGCGGAGGCGAGCGCGACGAACGGACGGGCGATCTGCTCCTCGTCGAGGCCCATCGCATAGTAATAGCTGCGATGCGGGGCGCGTTCGGGACCGACGGAGACGTGACGGCTCGGCAGGCGCGATTTATCGAATGTGCGGGTCATGGCGAACGCCTATGTCGCGGGAGGTGGTATTTGCGCAAGAGAGTTGCGTTGATTTTTAGGTGTGAAGGGCCGTGATCTCGTCATCCGTGCGCAGGCGGGTATCCAGAACGGCGATTGTCAGCGGTCTTGTTCTTGAGGTCCGCCGGTATGGGTTCCTGCCGCCTAGGGAATGGCGGGAGCCGCCCCCCTCCCTGGAAGGGAGGGGTTTGGGGGTGGGTCGGCCTGTTGGCTGACGTTGCGCTTGCCAAGCAGCCTACCCACCCCCGGCCCCTCCCTTTCAGGGAGGGGGGCAGAAGCGGTAGCATTTGGCGTTCCGTCAAAGGGTGTCGGAGAACCTCTGAGGCCTTCGCTACGCCGTCCATCGTGAAGGGCTTTTGCAGGCGCGGGGGGGTCGCGGAACTCTGGTGCAGCACCATCGTCACCGCCGGCGGTGGCGAAGACGAAGGGACGCCCTTGGCAGTAAGCGCCTCAGTGACGCTCGTGCTCTTTTTCATCACCGCACACGTATGCCGTCGATTTTGCGGCACGGTGGATGCCGGAACGAGCCCGGCATGACGGTAAATGGACAGCGATTCGTGCTCGTCGCTTAGGTGAGCCAGTATGGGTTCGCCCAACCGCGGGAATCACGAAAACCGCTCCCCTCCCTGGAAGGGAGGGGTTGGGGGTGGGTCGGCCTGTTGGCTGACGCTCCGATCACCAAGCGGCCTACCCACCCCCCGCCCCTCCCTTTCAGGGAGGGGGGCAGAAGGGGCGCGTTCGGCGTTCCGTCGACGACGATTAGAGGCCTTCGAGGGCTTTCGCTACGCCGTCCATCGTGAAGGGCTTTTGCAGGCGCGGGCGGTCGCGGAACTCGGGAGCCACACCGTCGTCGCCGCCGCCAGTGGCGAACACGAAGGGGACGCCCTTGGCCGCCAGCGCCTCAGCGACCGCGGTGCTCTTTTCGCCGCCGCGCAGGTTCACGTCGAGGATCGCGCCGTCGACGCCGCCCTCCTCGATCCGCTTCAAGGCGTCGGCGACGGTGTCGAAGGATCCTGCGACGCCCTTGTCCAGCACCTCGAGGAAATCCTCGAGCATCATGGCGATCAACGGTTCGTCCTCGACGATCAGAATCTGCTGCGGAAGGATCTGCTGGGTAGCGGTCATGACATGCGCATAGTCGGGATTGTTACGACTTGCCAACATCTTGTTCAATTCTTCCCGGGGTCGCCTCAGCGCGTAGCCAGCACGTCCCGCGCCGCTTCGGCGAGTTCCTGTACCGAGAAGGGTTTCGGCAGGAACGAGACGTTGTCGAGATCGATCGATTTGCGCAGTTGTTCCTCCGCATAGCCCGACATGAACAGGATCGGCAGGTCGGGATATTGCTCCCGCACGTGCCGCACCATCGTCGGGCCGTCCATCTGCGGCATGACGACGTCGCTGATCAGCAGGTCGGGGCGACCGTGCTTTGCGAGCACCTCCAGCGCGACTTCGCCGTTCTCCGCGGTGAGCACGGTATAGCCCTGCCGCGACAGCGCGCGTTCGGCGACCGCGCGGACCATGTCCTCGTCCTCGACCAGCAGGATCGTGCCGGTGCCCCAAAGGTCGACCGGCTTGGGCGTGGGCTTCACCACCGCGGGGCGGGTCGTGGCGGGGGCGGAATGGACCGGCAGGTACATCGAGAAGGTGGCGCCCTGCCCCGGCTTGCTGTCGGCGAAGATGTAGCCGCCCGACTGCTTGACGATGCCGTAGACGGTGGAAAGGCCGAGGCCGGTGCCCTTGCCGAACTCCTTGGTCGTGAAGAACGGCTCGAAGATCTTGGGCAGCACGTCGGGGGGGATGCCGGTGCCGGTATCCTGGACGATCAGCGCGGTGTAATCGGCGACGGGCAGGATATCGGACGCCATCTCGCGCACTTCGGACGCGGGCACCGCGCGGGTGGTGATGGTGAGCACACCGCCGCCGCGCGCGTTCGCCGAGACGATCGCGTCGCGCGCATTGACCGCGAGATTGACGACGACCTGTTCCAGCTGGCCGGGATCGGCACGGACCGGGCCGAGGTTGCGGCCATGCGTCATGTCGAGACGGACGTTCTCACCCATCAGGCGCTTGAGGAGGTTCGATACCTCGGAAACGACGTCGGGCAGCTGGAGGATCTGCGGGCGGAGCGTCTGCTGGCGGGAGAAGGCGAGCAGCTGGCGGGTCAGGCTGGCGGCGCGGTTCGAGTTGGTGCGGACCTGCTGGATGTCGTCGTAATCGCTGTCGCCGGGCGAATGGCGCATCAGCATCAGGTCGCAGTGGCCGATGATCGCGGTCAGGATGTTGTTGAAATCATGCGCGACGCCGCCGGCTAGCTGGCCCACCGCCTGCATCTTGGTGGCCTGCGCCACCTCGCGCTTGAGGCGGCTCTCCTCGCTATTGTCCTTGAGGCTGAGCAGGACGGCCGCGTCGCCGAGGCCGCGAGCGCCGGCGATGGTGAGCGCGACCGGTTCGTCGGGGTGATCCTTGAGGCGGACCGCCATGTCAGCGGAGTGCGTCGCGCCGTTCGCGAACTTGCGGATCGCGTCGGCGACCGCGGCCTTGTCCTCGCGGACGACCAAGTCGCCCGGATAGAGCGGCGGGGCGACGGCGTTGACGCCGGCCGCGCGCAGGAACGAATCGTTCATCTGCAGGAAGCGGCCGTCGCGGTCGACCAGCGCCATCCCGAACGGCATCATGCTGACGAGGCTGCGGACGTGCGCGGACGCACTGGCGCCGAGCGCGGGCGCGTCCTCCTCGTCGTCGAGCAGGGCGACCAGCACGGGCGCGTCGTCGCCTTCGAGGAACGGGATCTGGAGGACGCGGAGCGGCGTCCCTTCGAGGCCTTCGCGTTCGAACCGGACGAGGCCGCGGCTGTCGGTGATGAGGAACCGGGCGAAATCGCGGCCCTGGATCGAGTCGTATTCGTCGCCGCACGCCCGCGCTCTCAGCACGCGGTTGGCGGCGCGGACGCGGCCGTCGGGCGAGAGCAACGCGGCCATGATGCCACTGCCGCCGAGCCGGTCCCCGGTCGGGCCGGTCAGCAGTGCGGCGAGCGTCTCGGCGAGGTCGTGCTCCTGCGCGGTGACGAAGCGCCAGACGAGCATGTCCGCATCGTCGCCGGCCCGGGCGATCTGCGCGGAGAGCTGGATGCCTTGGGTGTTGAGGCGCTCGACCTGCGCTGTGCCGTCGCGCCACGCGGAGCGGCCGGCGTCGGCGAGCGCGGCGATGCCGGCCTCGTCGAGCGGGAGGCCGGGGGGTGTCGGGAAGCCCGCGAACAAGGCTTCGTACGCGTCGTTGGCGCAGACCAGGCGGCCGGCGCGGTCGGTGATGGCGATGGCGTCGGCACCGGCTTCGGCGACGGTGCGGGTCAGGTCCCAGTCGACGGGACGCGGAGCATCCTTGGCGACCGGGTTGAGCAGGCGCCAGGCGATCAGCGCGCCGATAACGATGATGGCGGCGGCGAAGAAGCCGGCGGCGGCGATCCAGCTGCCGACGAGCAACAGCACGATCGCGGCGGCGGCGGCGCCCGAGGCGACAGCGACGAGCGCTGCGTTACGGGCGGAGGTGGGTAAAGCGAACGATGCCATCGCGGGGGTCATCCGCTGTTGCGGGGTTGGGCGTCAAGCGGGTTGCGCGGTTTGGGGGGTGAGGATGGCTCGGCGGACCGCGCGGACTCATCGATCCTCCCCCGCCAGGGGGAGGTGACGCCGAAGGCGACGGAGGGGGCGGACACGGAGCAGAGGTCGTCGCTTACCGCTCCCTTCGTCAGGCTGAAGCCTGCCACCTCCCCCTTGCGGGGAGGATTGTCGAACTCGCTCCGGCGAGCCAGCGCAGGATCAACCGTTGCGGTTCCCCCCGCGGAGGCGGGGGTCCAGGGTGGCGGGCGGTACTGCTTGTTATTCCTGCGCACCCGCCTTCGCGGGAGAACCCGGGTGGGACCGCCAAGCGGGCGACGGCGCCCTTTTCTGCGCCCCTCCCTGGAAGGGAGGGGTTGGGGGTGGGTCGGGTTCCGCATGTTCGAACCGTTGCGGCACAAACTGGCCGACCCACCCCCTGCCCCTCCCTTTCAGGGAGGGGGGACCGTCGGGGTTTGGGCGGGTTTGGGCGCCTTCTTCTCTGAGTGCTGTTCCCCCGCTCTAGCAGAGGAACCAGATCACCAGATCCGGACGCGCTGCTCCGGCGTCAAATACAGCTTCTGCCCCGGCGTCGGCTTGTACGCCGCGTACCAGGGGTCGAGGTTGCGGACGACCCACGCACGCTGCTGCGACGGCGAGTGAGGATCGGTCAGCAAACGGTTGCGAAGGTTCGCCTCGCGGTAGTTGCGGCGCCACACCTGTGCCCAGCCGAGATAGAAGCGCTGGTCGCCGGTGAACCCGTCGATCACCGGCGCGGTCTTGCCGCCAAGCGCGGTGTGATACGCGTCGTACGCCACCGTCAGGCCCGCGAGATCGGCGATATTCTCGCCCATCGTCAGCTGGCCCTTCACGTGCATGCCGGGCAACGGCTCATACGCATCATATTGCGCGCCGAGCTTGCCGGTAAGCGCGTTGAAGCCGGCGATGTCCTTTGGCGTCCACCAGTCGGTGAGCTGGCCCTTGGCGTTATATTTCGAGCCCTGATCGTCGAAATGATGGCTGAGTTCGTGACCGATCACCGCGCCGATGCCGCCGTAATTGACCGCGTCGTCGGCCTTCGGATCGAAGAACGGCGGCTGCAGGATCGCGGCGGGGAAGACGATCTCGACCATGCCGAAATTGGCATAGGCGTTCACCGTCATCGGCGTCATGCCCCATTCCCAGCGCTGCAACGGCTTGCCGAGCTTGGAAATATTATCCTGGTGCTGCCATTCGTTGGCGCGCCATTCGTTGCCGAACGCATCGCCGCTCGTGATCGTCAGGCCGGAAAAATCCTTCCACTGGCTCGGATAGCCGATCTTCGGCGTGAACGCGGCGAGCTTGGCGTGCGCCTTGACCTTCGTCTCGGGCGCCATCCATTCGAGCTTGTCGATCCGGCGGCCCATCGCGGCGAGCACGTTCTTCACGAGCTTGTCCGCCGCGGCCTTCGTCTCGGGCGGGAAATACTGTGCGACGTAGAGCTTGCTGACCTCGTCGTCGAGCGCGCCCGACGTGAACTGCACGCCGCGCTTCCAGCGGGCCTCCTGCTCGGGCGTACCGCCGAGGACGGTGCCGTAGAACGCGAACTGCTCGGCGTCGAACGCCTTGGGCAGGACGTCGGCATAGCCGTCGAGCGAGCGCAGGATCAGCTGGTCCTTCAGCACGCCGATCGGCGCGGTCGAGATCAGCTTGGCGATGCCGGTGATCGCCGACGGCTGCGCGACGATGACGGTCGGCACGGGCGTGCCTAGCCCCTTGAAATACCCGACGAAATCGAAGCCGGGTGCGCGCTTTGCGAGGTCGGCGACGGTCATCTTGTTGTAGGTCTTGGTGGCGTCGCGGCTGTCGACGCGGGTCCAGCTGACCTTGGCGATCTCGGTCTCGAATGCGAGCAACGCGGTAGCGCGCGCCTCGGCATTGGGTTCGCCGGCGAGGGTGAGCATCTTGACGATGTGCGCGCGGTAGGCGTTGCGCGCCTCGACCAGCTTGGCGTCGGCGCTGAGGTAGTAATCACGGTCGGGGAGGCCGAGGCCGGACTGGCCGAGCGAAAGCGCGTATTGCTCAGGGGACTTGTCGTCCTGGCCGACGCCGCCGCCGAACGGGCCGCGGATGCCGGCGCGGCTGGCTTCGGCGAGGAGGGCCGGGTATTGTGCGCGGTCGGTCAGCGCGGCGATTGTCTTCAGCCACGGGCGGATCGGCGCGAGCCCCTTGGCCTCGATCGTGCCGGTGTCGAGATAGGTCGCATAGGCGCGGCCGATCTTCGAGTTCGGGTCCTTCGCCGCGGTGTCGAGGATGCCGCGTGTGCGCGTCTCGGACAGGTCGGAGAGGAGGTTGAACGAGCCGTAGTTCGACTTGTCGGCGGGGATCGGGGTGTTCTTGGACCAGTTGCCGTTGGCGTAATTGTAGAAATCGTCGCCGGGCTGGACGGTCTTGTCCATGCCCTTCTCGTCGAAGCCGAACGTGCCGTATTGCGCGCCGGTGGCGGTGGCGGTGGCGGTGGCGGGTGCGGCTGGCGTTGGCTCAGCCGTTTGCGAGATGGCGGCGGTAACGCCGGTGATGGCGGTTGCGGCGAGCAGGCCGGCGACGATGAACGACTTCATGGGGTTCTCCAAACTGCGTCATCCTGACGAAAGTCAGGATCCAGAGCCAACAGCGTTACGGGCGTGGCTCTGGATCCTGGGTCGAGCCCAGGATGACGGGGCTCTATGGGACGGCTCGTTTAACCGATTACCAGATGCGGACGCGGTTGGCGGGGGCGAGGTAGCTCTTCTCCCCGGGCTTGGCGCCGAACGCGGCGTACCAGGGATCGAGGTTGCGGACGGTCAGCACGCGCTGGTGGCCCGGCGAATGCGGGTCCGACAACAGCGTCTGCTGGAGTGCGGCGTCGCGGAACTTGGTGCGCCAGACGCCAGCCCAGCCGTAGTAGAAGCGCTGGTCGCCGGTGGTACCGTCGATGATCGGCGCCTGCTTGCCGCCGAGCGACTTGTGATACGCGTCGTACGCCACCGTTAGGCCAGCGAGATCGGCGATGTTCTCGCCGAGCGTCAGGCCGCCCTGGATGTGCTGGCCGGGGAGCGGTTCGTACGCGTCGTACTGCTTCACGAGCGCGTCGGTAAACACCTTGAAGCGCGCCACGTCCTGCGGCGTCCACCAGTCGGTGAGCTTGCCGTTGAGGTCGTATTTGCGGCCCTGATCGTCGAAGTGGTGGCTGATCTCGTGACCGATCACCGCGCCGATCCCGCCGTAATTGACCGCCGGGTCCGCCTTCGGATCGAAGAACGGGGGTTGCAGGATCGCGGCCGGGAAGACGACCTCGTTCATCGTCGGGTTGGCATAGGCGTTGATCGTCATCGGCGTCATGAACCACTCGCCGCGATCGATCGGCTGGCCCAGCTTCTTCAGGTCGCGATCGTATTCGAACGCGTTGGCGCGCGCGACGTTGCCGACGAGATCGCCACGCTGGATCTGGAGCGCGGAATAATCGCGCCACTTATCCGGATAGCCGATCTTCGGGGTGAAGGCGGCGAGCTTGGCGAGCGCCTTGGTCTTGGTCTCGGGCGCCATCCATTCGAGGTTGCGGAGACGCTCGCCCATCGCGGCGATGACGTTCTTGACGAGATCGTCGGCGGCGGCCTTCGACGCGGGCGGGAAATACTTCGCCACATACTGCTGGCCGATCGCCTCGCCCATTGCGCCCGACACGGTCGAGACGCCGCGCTTCCAGCGGACCTGCTGCTCGGGCGTGCCGGACAGCGTGGTGCCGTAGAACGCGAAGTTGGTCTTGTCGAAATCGCTCGACAGATACGGCGCGTAGGCGCGCAGCACCTTGAGCATCGCATAGTCTTGCAGGACGTTTATCGGCGTGTCGGCGAAGACCTTCGCCTCGCCGGTCAGCGCGCTGGGCTGTGCGACGAGGTAGAACGGACGGCCGGTGACGCCCATCGCGGTCATATACTGCGCCCAGGGGAAGCCCGGTGCCTTTGCGGCGAAATCGGCGGCGGTCCATTTGTTGTAGGTCTTGTCGGCGTCGCGGCTCTCGATCCGGGTCCAGTGCGCGGTCGCGAGGCCTTTCTCCATGGCGAATACGGCAGCGGCGCGGGTTGCTGCGTTGGGCTCGCCCGCCAACGTCAGCATCCGCGTGAGATACGCCTGATACGCGGTGCGGATCGTCGCGAGCTTCGCGTCGTCCTTGAGGTAATAGTCGCGGTCGGGAAGGCCGATCCCGCTCTGGCCGAGGCCGACGACATAGGTGGTAGGATCCTTGTCGTCCTGCTGCACGCCGACGCCGACGAGGCCACCGACGCCCTGGCGCTGGAGTTTTGCGATCTCGGTGACGAGCGCGGTCTTGTCCCTGGTCGCCTTGATCGCGGCGAGCATCGGCTTGACCGGGGTCGCGCCCTTCGCGTTGACCGCCGCCTCGTCCATGAAGCTCGAATAGAAATCGCCGACCTTATCGCCAGGCTTGGTCGCTGCGGCATCGAGGATCGTGCGGGTACGGGCGAGCGACAGGTCCTGAAGGACGTGGAACATGCCGTAGGACGAGCGATCCGCGGGGATCGGCGTGGCCTTCACCCAGCCGCCATTGGCGTAATCGAAGAAGTCGGTGCCCGGCGCGACGCTGGTATCGCGGCCCGCCATGTCGAAGCCGAAATCGCCGATCTGCGGCTTGTTGGCATCCTTGGGCGCCACGGGGCCCGTGGCGGCCTTGGCCAGCGTCGGCGAAGGCGCACTAGTTTGGGCAAAAGCCGAAGCGGCGGACGCGAGCAGGATCACGGTAACAATCGACTTACGCATCAAGGGACCTCGGGAGAGACTTCAGGATGCGGTGTGTTCTACGCCGATAGGACGGTCCGTCAATTCCAAGCGGTGTCAAATGTTACGAAATACTACGCCGCGCGATTATCGTGCCGATGCCGCCACTTGCGTGCGATCCACAACCGCCAGCCGAGCGCGCTGAGCGCATAGCCGCCGACCGAACAGACGACCGTGATGACCAGCAGGCCCAGCGCGGTGGCCGGCCCCGCCTGCATCAGCCACGGGATCCATTCGGTGCGCGCCGCGGCGTTGGCGACGGGCTGGCCGGGAACATGTTCGTCGAGCCGCAGCATCGACGACCCGATCCAATAGGCGGCGATCCAGAGCGGCGGCGTGGTCAGCGGGTTGGTGATGAAGGTGGTCAGCGCCGCGGTCGGCACGTTGGCGCGAAACGGCAGCGCGAAGATCGCGGCGACGGGCGTCTGCGCGACCGGGATCAGGATGCCCGCGACCATCCCCAGCGCGACGCCGCGCGGGACCGACCGGCGGGTGAAGCGCCAGAGTTCGGGCGCGAGCACGCGGTGCGCGACCGGACGCAGCAGCCGGTTCCGCTCCATCGATTCGCGGGTCGGCAGATTGCGATGCGACCACGCCGCGAGGCGCCCGAAGATACTGCCCGGCGCCTTCGACACAGGCTATCCGCGATCCCGCATGATACGACCCTGCTCGCGCTTCCAGTCCTGTTCCTTCACCGAATCGCGCTTGTCGTGGTTCTGCTTGCCCTTGGCGAGCGCCAGTTCGATCTTCGCGCGGCCCTTCGAGTTGAAGTAGATCATCAGCGGCACGAGCGTCATGCCCTGGCGCGCGACGGCGCCGAACATCTTGTTGATCTCGCGCTCGTGCAGCAGCAGTTTGCGGGGGCGCTTGGGCTCGTGGTTGAAGCGGTTGCCGTGGCTGAATTCGGGGATGTTCGAATTCACCAGGACAACGTTCTTGCCCTTCACCTCGGCATAGGCCTCGGCGATCGAGCCTTCGCCGCCGCGCAATGCCTTCACCTCGGTGCCGGTGAGCGCGATGCCCGCCTCGAACACCTGCTCGATATAGTAATCATACCGCGCGCGCCGGTTCTCGGCGACGATCTTGGTCTTCTCGAAGGTCGGGGGTTTGGGACGTGCCATGGGACGCGCGATGTAGGAGGTCGGAGGGCTTAGGGGAAGCGGGGTCGATCGATTGTGGATTCAATCGTGGTTGCGGTGTCATCAAGGCGCGGGGTACGCTCCTGCGATCTGGCGCCGCCGCATACCAGTAACACGCGTCGGGGTTACGGAGGATCGTCTGCGAAGTACGAACGGACGCGATGCCCATGGCCTCAGGTCGCGCATTTCGGGTGTAGGCGGCACGCTGGCATTTCACCTGCTTTTGCTCATCGCCATCTGGTTCTACGACGCGGCACCGCAGCAGCATCTGCCGGTTGCCGAAAGCAAGCTTGCGACGTTTGACGTTCAGCCGGAGCCACCGCCCCCCGTGCCGCCCCCGCTTCCTCCGCCGCCTGAACCAAAAGCGCTGCTGCAACCTCGCGCTTCCAAGCCCTCGGGATCGCCGCGACCGTCGAGCGCCGCGGTCGCGCCGTCGTCAAACCTGGTGCTCCCGCAGATCCAGGACGTCACGATCGCCTTGGACGCGCCGCCTCTTCCGAGTCCGGACATTGCCGACGTAACGGCGATCGGCCTGTTGGGGGCTCGGCCGGGGTCAGGCACAGGAACCGGCGGCAGCGGCAGCGGCGCCGGGAACGGCGATGGGGTCGGCCATGGAGGAGGGCGCAGGTCGATGATGCGGGGCGCCACATGGCTCCACTATCCAACGCCCTGGGAAACGCAGGAATACTGGCCAGCCGCCGCAATCCAGGCGAAAATTTCCGGCCGCGCGGTGCTGTCGTGCACCGTCCGACGCCCCGGCCCGCCGAAAAGCTGCCGCCTGCTGTCCGAGACTCCGGCAGGCGCTGGGTTTGGCCCGGCCGCCCTACGGATGACCCCCATATTCCGGATCAGCCCCGTAATGCGCGATAAGAAGGTCGCCGATATCGACATCCTCGTACCGGTAATATTCAACTATAAAGACCTGAAAAAAACACGCTGAGTCTTTGCGGGCGCCTACACCAACCCGGCATGCGCCAGAGCCGCATCCACCGCGCCGCGCGACGCTTCGCCGGCGGGAGTCATCGGCAGCCGCAGGGTTTCGGGAAAGCCACCGCGCACCTTCGTCATCGCGTATTTAACCGGGCCCGGCGAGGCGTCCGTGAACAGCGCCTCGTGGAGCGGGTAGAGCTGGTCCTGATAGGCCAGCGCCTTGACGAAATCGCCCGACTGGCAGGCCGCCTGGAACTCGGCGCAGAGCTTCGGCGCGACGTTCGCCGTGACCGAAATGCACCCGTTGCCGCCCATGACGTTGAACGCCAGCGCCATGTCGTCATTCCCCGACAATTGGCAGAAGTCCGCCCCGCACGACGCGCGGTGTTGTGAGACGCGGGCGAGGACGCCGCTCGCATCCTTCACCCCGACGAACACGGCCGGAAACGCCTTCACGATGCGCGCGAGGGTCGCCGGCTGGATGTCCGTCACCGTTCGCGCGGGGACGTTGTAGAGGATGATCGGCAGCGGGGTCGACGTTGCCAGCGCCTCGAAATGGCGGAAGATGCCCTCCTGCCCGGGCCGGTTGTAATAGGGCGGCACCATCAGGGCGGCGTCGGCGCCGGCGTCCTTTGCGGCGCGCAGGTTTGCCGAGGCGACGCGCGTGTCGTTCGAGCCCGCACCGGCGATCACGGGCACGCGGCCCTTCGCCTGGTCGACGCAGACGCGGACCACGTGGAAATGCTCGTCGTACGACAAGGTCGCCGCCTCGCCGGTGGTGCCGCACGCGACCAGCCCCGACGAGCCCTCGGCGATCTGCCATTCGATGAAGTCGCGGTAAGCGGGTTCGTCGAAGCTGCCATCGGCGGCGAACGGCGTGACGAGCGCGGGAATCGATCCTGAAAACATGCGGTTGCCTGCGTCCATACTAGAAGAGAAGTCTGGCCTGTTGCGCCAAATACCGGGCGAAATCCGGATTTCGTTCAGGACAGATACGGGTTGGAGGCGTATGCTGTCCACATGGTAGCATCGATGTTGAAAACGAGCCTTCTTCTTGCAGTGGTCGCACAGACCGCTGTTTCCTCGGGCGCGGGTCAGCAGACGCTCGATCGATACAGCACGCAGCTCGCCAATATGGGGCCGAACGCACAGCCGATGGCGACCGACGGCGCGATCGCCTCGACGATCGCCCAGTGGCGTGCGCTGCAGCAGACCGACGCGCTGCCGTTCGACAGTTACGCGGGCTTCCTGATGGCACATCCGGGCTGGCCGAACGAGGCGGCGAACCGGCGTGCAGCCGAGCGCAAGGCGGCGACCGGTTCGCCGACCAGCGTGGTCGCGTTCTTCCGCCGGTATCCGCCGCAGTCCGCATCGGGCGGTGTCGCCTATGCGCGCGCGCTGATGGCGACCGGCGCACGGGATCAGGCCTATGCGGCGGTGCGGACGGCGTGGCGGAGCAGCGGGCTGACGCCGACCGACGAGGCGATGGTGACGTCGGGCTTCCCCGGCGCGCTGACGCCGGACGATCAGGATGCGCGGATGGATGCGCTGTTGTGGGCGGGCCAGACCGGCGCGGCGCAGCGGCAGATCGTTTGGACCAGCGCCGCGCGACGGCCGATATTCCAGGCACGGCTCGCCTTCCGAACGAATGCGCCGAACGCGTCGGACATCTCGGCCTCGACGCAAGGCCTGTATGCGAACGACGCGGGCTATGTCGCGGATCGGGCTCAGTGGTTGCGCAATTCGGGGGCGAGCCCTTCGGCGCGCGCGTGGCTGGCACGGCCTCGGTCGCTGACGACGCGGCCGGGCAATGCGGCGGAATGGTACGAAGTGCTCGTCACCAATGCGCAGGCCGCCGCGAACGACGGACAGTATCAGGTCGCCTACGACATCGCACGACAGATCGACGATGCGTATCCGCTGGGCACCGACGTCTCGACGAAATCCTATGCCGAACGCGACGAGTACACCAATCTCGCGTGGCTCGGCGGGCGGGTGGCGATGAAGCAGCTCGCGCGGCCGGCGGATGCGATGACTTTGTTCGACCGGTACGCGCGCGGCTCGCGCTCGCCTCAGGTGCGATCGAAGGGCTATTACTGGGCGGGTCGTGCGGCGGAGGCTGCCGGGTTGGCGCCTCAGGCCGCGGCATTCTACGGCCAGGCGGCGGGGTACCGCGATCAATATTACGGGCAGCTGGCGAACGAGCGGACCGGGCGCCCGCTGGTCGCGCCGCCCTCGGTCGCTTCGGTGGCGATCGATCCGGCAACGCGGGCCGCGTTCGAGCGGCGCGAGACGGTGCGCGCGGTCAAGTTCCTCGGACAGATCGCCGACTGGCAGGACCAGACCGCGTTCGTCCGCCAGATCGCGGCAGATGCGACGACCGATACCGATCACCTGCTCGCCGCCGAGCTGTCGAAGAGCATCAACCGCCCCGATCTGGGCGTGATGGTCGGGCGGAGTGCGCTGGCGAACGGGCTCAGCGATTATTCCGCGGTCGGCTTCCCGATGGTGTCGGTGCCGGCCGGGTATGAAAGCAACTGGACGATGATCCACGCGATCTCGCGGCAGGAGAGCCAGTTCGATCGGGCCGCGGTGTCGCATGCGGGTGCGCGTGGGTTGATGCAGCTGATGCCCGCGACCGCGCGCGAGCAGTCGGGGAAGATCGGGCTGGCGTATAACCAGGCGGCGCTGACGACCGATCCGAACATGTCGATCATGCTCGGGTCGAGCTATTTCCAGCGGGTGTACGCCAATTACGGCAGCTATCCGCTGGCGGTGGCGGCGTATAATGCTGGCGGCGGCAACGTGAACAAATGGCTCCGCGCGAACGGCGATCCGCGGACCGGTGCGGTCGACATCATCGATTGGGTCGAGGCGATCCCGTACCAGGAGACGCGCAATTACGTTCAGCGCGTGTTGGAGAATGCCGTGGTGTACGACCTGATAAATCCCGCGCGGGCGAAGAGCCGGGGGGCGGCACGGCTGTCTTGGTATCTGGGGAAGAACCGGCCGGGTTGAGCTGCACGTCAGGCTGAAAAAGACTGTTCTCCCGCGAAGGCGGGAGCCCAGACTGGACTCCCGCGTTCGCGGGAGAACACGGAGTAGCTGCGGTCGTGCCTCCAGCCATTATCCGTCACCCCAGCGAAAGCTGGGGTATCCCGGTTGTCGGTCGGACTGGAGCCGCGGGAGACCCCAGCTTTCGCTGGGGTGACGGGCGTTGCTGCTGAGGTAACAGTTGTTGCGGTCGAGGTTTCGGTTGTTCCGGCTAGGGTGACGGATATGGCGGCGTTATAGCGCCCTCCATGGATCGTCCGAACTACATCACCCCCACCGGTTACGCCGTGCTCCGCACCGAATACGAGCAACTTCTGTCGACCGAGCGGCCCGCCTTGGTTGAGGTCATCTCTTGGGCGGCAGGCAATGGCGACCGATCCGAGAACGGCGACTATATCTACGGACGCAAGCGCCTGCGCGAGATCGACCGCCGGCTTGGCTGGCTGTCGAAGCGGATGAAGGCGGCCAAGGTCGTCGATCCCGCCGCACAGGAAGACCGCTCGCGCGTCTGGTTCGGCGCCTGCGTGACGGTTGCCGACGAGGACGATGTCGAGCGGATCTTGACGCTAGTAGGCGACGACGAGACCGACGCGAGCAACGGAAGGATCGGCTGGAACTCGCCGTTCGCGCGCGCCCTGCGCGGCGCGGGGATCGGCGATGTTCGCCGGGTGGACCTTCCCGCGGGTGAGCGCGAATACGAAGTGATTGCGATCCGCTACCCCTGACGTCGCGATCCTCCCCCGCCAGGGGGAGGTGGCTGGCCCTTGCCAGACGGAGGGGGAGGAAAGGGAAACGATCGTTCCGCATCCTCCCCCTCCGTCACCTTCGGTGCCACCTCCCCCTTGCGGGGGAGGATTGGGAGTCCCCCGTCAACGATCCGTTTCGATTTACATAAATTGACCCCGCCCCGCCCCCGTGTGACGTTCCACCCTCGCAACGACACCGAGGACTCCCCCATGCCGATACCCGCCACCTGGTCCAGCCGCCTGCTGAGCGTCATGCGCATCGTCGTCGCATTGGTGTTCTTCAGCCACGGCATCTCGAAATTCTTCGGCCTGCCGCCGTTCCCGATGCCGATGAACCCGCTGCTCTACGTCGCCGGCCTACTCGAAGTCGTCGGCGGCGGCATGCTGATCATCGGCCTGTTCACGCGCCCGGTCGCGTTCGTGCTGTCGGGCATGTCCGCGGTCGCCTATTTCCTCGCGCATTTCCCACAAGGGCCCTTCCCGATCGCCAATGGCGGCGAGCCAGCGGTGCTCTACTGCTTCGTCTTCCTGTACCTCGCCGCAGCGGGTGGCGGCGCGTGGAGCGTGGACGCGGGGCGCGGGCGCGGCTAATCCAGGCCGCATGATCGATACCACAACGCGCAACGTCGCCCTCCTGATCGACGCGGACAATGCCTCCGCCGCGACCCTCGACCCGGTGCTGACCGTCCTCGCCGAGCTCGGCACGGTCAACGTCCGGCGCGTCTACGGCAACTGGTCGAAGCCCGCGCTGAAGGCGTGGAGCGACATGTCGATCAAGCACGGCATCGAGCCGCAACAGCAGTTCGACCTGACCAAGGGCAAGAACGCGACCGACATGAAGATGACGATCGACGCGATGGACCTGTTGTTCCGCGGGCGCATCGACGGCTTCGGCATCATGTCGTCGGACAGCGATTTCATGCCGCTCGCGACGCGCATCCGCCAGGACGGGATCCCAGTGTACGGCTTCGGTACCAGCCGCACGCCGGAGGGGTTTCGCCAGGCCTGCACGCGGTTCATCGACGTAGGGGCGCTGAACGAGACGTCTCAGGCGATGCCCGCGCCGACGCCGGCCCCCGTGGCGGGTGAGAAAGCCACGACACCGGCGCCGGTCGCTCGGCCGAAGACCGCGCAGCCGATCGACGAGCAGGTCATCAAGCTGCTGATCGACGCCTACAACGCGGTGAAGCGCGACGAGAAGGGGTATGCCAGCGTCGCCGAACTGGGCCAGCTGGCGGGTAACCGGTCGAGCTTCGATGCGCGCAACTACGGATTCAACCGCCTGTCGGACCTGATCGAGACGATCCCGAACTTCCAACATGAGCGCCGCGAAGGTGGCCGGTCGTTCGTGAAGCGCCTGCGGTAAATTTGAGCCTAGCCACCCTTACCAAATGCTCCGCCCCGGCGAAGGCCGGGGTCCAATTGGAAAGGTCGCAGTAACGAAGCGCCGCCCCTAGTTTGCAACGTCCCCCAATTGGGCCCCGGCCTTCGCCGGGGTGGTGGTTTAGGTCGAGCGCCTCACCCCGTCGGCTGCAACCGCCCGCCCGGCTCGCTCATCCCGTGCGCCTGTTCCTCGCTATCATCCGGCACCACCAGCGCGCCCTTCCGCCAGTTGCCGTAACGATAATACCACGCCGCGATCGCCAGCGTCGCGAGCGACCCGAGCGGGAAGCTCCACCACAACGCATCCGCCCCGAGCCACGGCTTCGCCAGCAACGCAAAGCCGATCCGCACCGGATACAGCGCGACGATCAGTGCGATCAGCGGCGCGATCACCGCGCCGTTCGCGCGGACCGTCGAGAACAGCACCATCGTCATGCCGAACAGGATGAAGTTCCAGCTCGCGATCAGCTGGATATGCCGCGCGATCGGCAGCGCGGGGCTGTCGCTCCCGATGAACAACGTCATCACCGGGCGGTCGAACAGGATCACCACGCCGACCATCGCCCCGGTCAGCGCGACGTTGAAGAACAGGCCGTACTTGGTGATGTCCCCGACCCGGTCCCAGCGGCCCGCGCCGATATTCTGCGCCGCCATCGAACTGACCGCAGCGCCGATCGCCAGCGCGGGCATCTGGATATAGGTCCACAACTGCTGCGACACGGCATAGGCCGCCGCGGTATCGACGCCGAGCCGGTTAACCAGCCCGACCATCGCGAGGCCGGCGGTCGACATGACGAGCATCTGCGCGCCCATCGGCAGGCCCTTCCGGACGATCGTGCCGGCCAGCGCGCGCTCGGGGATCAGGTAGCGGAGTTCGTTGCCGCGGAGCCTGAGGGGCAGGTCGCGCTTGTAGATATAGACGATCAGCCCGAGCAGCGAGACGTGGCTCGCGATCAGCGTTGCCATCGCCGAGCCGGCGATCCCCATCTGCGGAAACGGTCCGATGCCCGCGATCAGCAACGGGTTGAGCCCGCTGTCGAGCAGTGCGCTGAGCAGCATGAACCAGAGCGGCGTCATCGAATCGCCGGTGCCGCGCAGGCCCATCATCAGCAGCACCATCATCATCGACGCGGGCAGCCCGAGGAAGATCACGCGGAGATAGGCGAGCGCGAGTGGCATCGCGTCGCCGGGGGTGGCGAGCAGGTGCAGAATTTCGGGCGCGAACACCCAGCCGAGCGCGGCGATCACGATCGCTCCGCCGAGCACCAGGCCGACGGCGGAGCCGAACGCGCGGCGTGCGCCCTCCAGGTCGTGGCGTCCGAAGCTCTGGCCGACCAGGATCGTCGCGGCCATGCCGAACCCGAACACCGCGCCGAAGGTGAGGAACATGATGATGTTGGCGTTCGAGGTGGCCGCGAGCGCGCCTTCGCCGAGATAGCGCCCGACCCAGATCGCGTTGATCGAGCCGTTGAGGGATTGCAGGATGTTCGAGCCGAGCGTCGGGAGTGCGAACGCGAGGAGCGTGCGGCCGATATGCCCGGTGGTGAGATCGCGGTGGCCCGGCTTGCCGCGGGGGCGGGTTTCGGTCTTGCCGCCGGAAGGCTCGCGATCGTCGGCGCACGTCTCGACGTCGGATGGAAGGTCGCTCACACAGTCTCTCCGTCAGGCCGGAATTTCCGGTATCCACCGGCGGACGGTCGGGCGCCCTTGCAGTCTGCATGCCTAGCCGCGGAGTGAACGTCGGGACAAGCCCGGTAGGTCCCGCGTGCGAACCGAGCGCGCCGTGTTTCCCCGCGAGGCGGGGAGCAGTCTGGACTCCCGCCTTCGCGGGAGAACAAGAAGGTGGGCAACCTAGGCAGTCAGCCCCCTCCCCAAAGTCCGTCACCCCAGCGAAAGCTGGGGTATCCCCGTTGTCGGGTGGCGGTTGCGTCTACTTACCGGAATACCCCAGCTTTCGCTGGGGTGACGGACGGATGGACGCAGGGTCGCAGGGACGCACGGGCGGGCGGGCGGGCGGGCGGACCGGCGGATGGGCGGATAGGCGCATGGTCGGTTAGCGCGAAGGCGGTGTTCGAGCACACATTCCCCTCCCGCTTGCGGGAGGGGTCAGGGGAGGGCGCGACGTACGTACTGGCGTCCGGTCAGTGGGGCACGCCCCTCCCCCAACCCCTCCCGCAAGCGGGAGGGGAGCAGTCAGCCCAGGCGGCCGAGTGCTGCGTGCAACCGCGCGGCCTCGGCGGCCTTGTCGGCGTGGTCGGCCTTGGCCTTTTCCACCGCTTCGGGCTTGGCGCGTTCGACGAAGCTGGCGTTGCCGAGACGGCCGGACAGCGCGTCGCGCTCCTTCTCTGCCGCCGCGATCGCCTTGGTCAGGCGGGCGCGTTCGGAGTCTAGGTCGATGACGCCTTCGAGCGGGAGGACGAAGGTCGCCTCGTCGACCACGACCTGTGCCGCGCCGCCGGTGGCTTCACCGTCCGCATGCGTCACGCGGGCGAGGCGAGCGAGCGCCGGCGCCTGGCGTTCGAGCCGTGCCAGCGTCGTCGCATTCGCGTCGCGGACATGGAGCGGCAGGCGGGCGCCCGGCGGGACGTTCAGTTCGTTGCGCGCGGTGCGGATTTCCTGAACCAGACGGATCAGCCAGTCGACTTCCTTGCTCGCCTCCGGATCGAGCGACCGCGCGTCCGCCATCGGCCACTGCGCGACGATCAGGTCGTGCTCGCGCGGCCCCATCGCGTGCCAGAGTTCTTCGGTGATGAACGGCATGAACGGGTGGAGCAGCACCAGGATCTGGTCGAGCACCCAGCCCGCGACCGCCTTCGATTCGTCGTCGATCTGGCCACGCTCGTCGCCGACCATCTGCGGCTTGATCAGTTCGAGATACCAGTCGCAGAACCGGCTCCACGCGAACTGGTAGATCGCGTTGGCGGCGCCGTCGAACCGGTAGTCGGCGAGCGCGAGGTCGACCGTCTGGACCGTCGCGATCGTCTCGGCGATGATCCACTTGTTGACGGCCAATTCGGCGCGCGGCGCCTCCAGAGTCGTGCTGGCGACGATGCCGTTGGCCTGCGCGAACCGCGCGGCGTTCCACAGCTTGGTGGCGAAGTTGCGATAGCCCTCGACGCGCTTCTCATCCATCTTGATGTCGCGCCCCTGGCTCTCCATCGCCGCCATGAAGAAGCGCAGCGCGTCGGCGCCGTATTTATCGATCAGCCCGAGCGGGTTGACGACGTTGCCCTTCGACTTCGACATCTTCGCGCCGTCCGCCGCGCGGACGAGGCCGTGGAGGTAGAGCGTGCGGAACGGCACGTCCTTCATGAAGTGCAGCCCCTGCATCATCATCCGCGCGTTCCAGAAGAACAGGATGTCGAAGCCGGAAATCAGCACGTCGTTGGGGTAGCGGCCGCCAAGCGTGGGTTCGGTTTGCTCCGGCCAGCCCATCGTCGCGAACGGCCAGAGGGCAGACGAGAACCACGTGTCGAGCACGTCGGGATCGCGCGTAAGGGTCACGCCTTCGCCGGCCAGAGCCTGCGCTTCGGCCTCGGTCTCGGCCACGTAGGGCGTACCGTCCGGGCCGAACCACGCCGGGATCTGGTGCCCCCACCACAATTGCCGCGACACGCACCAAGGCTGGATGTTCTCCATCCAGTTGAAGAACGTCTTCTCCCAGGTCTTGGGCACGATATCGATCGCGCCGGTCCGCACCGCCTCGATCGCCGGCTGCGCGAGCGTCTTCGCGTCGACATACCATTGGTCGGTCAGCCACGGCTCGATCACCACGCCCGAGCGGTCGCCATACGGGGTCTGGATCGTGCGCGGCTCGGCGTCGTGTTCTTCGCCGTCCTTGTCGACGTGCGGGATCAGGAAGCTTTCGTCCTTCAGGCGCGCGACGACGGCTTTCCGCGCCTCCGCAGTCGTCAGCCCGAGAAGGTCGTCTGGGATCAGACCGTCGGACACCTGCACCACCCGCGCCTTGGCATCGAGCATGTTGAGCATCGACCCCGCGGCCATCCCAGCCCGCTTGCCGACCTCGAAATCGTTGAAATCATGGCCCGGCGTGATCTTCACCGCGCCAGATCCCAGCTCCGGATCGGCATGGTCATCGGCGATAATCGGGATCAGACGCCCCGTGATCGGCAGCTTCACCTGCTTGCCGATCAGCGCGGTATACCGCTCGTCCGACCCGTTCACCGCCACCGCCATGTCGGCGAGCATCGTTTCGGGCCGCGTGGTGGCGACCTCGATGAAGCCCGATCCGTCTGCCAGCGGATAGCGGAGGTGCCAGAAGCTGCCCTTGATCTCGCGCGTCTCGACCTCGAGGTCGCTGATCGCGGTGCCGAGGCCGGGATCCCAGTTCACCAGGCGCTTGTCGCGGTAGAGCAGCCCCTCCTTGTGGAGGTCGACGAACACCTTCAGGACGGCCTTCGAAAAGCCCTCGTCCATCGTGAAGCGCTCGTTCGCCCAGTCCATCGAGCAACCGAGCCGGCGGAGCTGCTGCGTGATCTCGCCGCCGCTCTCCTGCTTCCAGTCCCAGACCTTGGCGACGAACGCCTCGCGCGAGAAATCGGTGCGCTTCTGCGGCGGGGTCAGCGCGCCCATCTGGCGCTCGACCACCATCTGCGTCGCGATGCCGGCGTGATCGGTGCCGACCACCCACAACGCATCCTTGCCCTTCAAGCGCGCGTGACGCGTGAGGATGTCCTGCAGCGTGTTGTCGAGCGCGTGGCCGATGTGCAGCGAGCCTGTGACGTTGGGCGGCGGGTTGACGATCGTCCACGGCTCGGCGTTAGGACGGTCGGGACGGAACTGGCCGCTCGCCTCCCAATGCGCATACCAGCGCGATTCGATGGAGGCCGGGTCGAAGGTTTTGGGAAGCTCGCTCATGCACGGAGCCTTAGCGAGCGTGTCCGGGCTAGGCCAGCCTCAGCTACGCCCGCTTAAGTCCGCGCGCGCCTCAGATACGCGCGCTCAAGTCCGCGCGCCGGGCTTGTCGAGCACTTGCCGGATCCGCTCGTTCAAGTCGTTGCGCCGATACGGCTTGCGGATCAGTTCGAACGACCGGCTGCCCTCGTCGATCGCCTCGTCCGCAAAGCCGGTCGTCAACAGCACGGCGGTACGGGGATAATCGCGCCGCACCGACTGCGCCAAGGTGACGCCGTTCATCCCGCCGGGCATCAGGATGTCGGTGAACAGCAGCGCGAAGTCCGAATCGCGCGCCAGCGTGTCGAGGGCTCCGCGCGCGCTGTTGACCAGCACGACTTCGTAACCGAGATCTTCCAGGATCGTGCGACCGAGTTCGCCGACTTCCGCCTGATCCTCGACCATCAAGACCCGCTCGGCCCCACCGGACCGCGGCGCGACGCGCGCCGAAGGCTTGCGTTCGACCGCGCCACTCGCGCGCGGGAAATACAGCGAGAACTCCGCCCCGCCATTGTCGCCATTGCGCACGGTGGCGAGGCCGCCCGACTGGCGCATGAAGCCGTAGACCATGGCCAGCCCGAGCCCCGCACCCTTGCCCATTTCCTTGGTCGTGAAGAACGGCTCGAACAGCTTGTCGGCGGTGGCGAGGTCGATGCCGGGGCCGTCGTCGCAGATGCTGACGACGACATACTCGCCGGGTTCGAGCTTCGCGACGCTGGCGTCCTCGGGCAGCACCGCGTTGCGCGTCGCGATCGTGACGTTGCCCGTGCCGCCCGTCGCATCGCGCGCGTTCGACATGATGTTCAGCAGCGCCATCTCGGCTTGAACCGGATCGACGCGGCAATTCCACAAATCGGCGGCCAGATCGCGCTTCAGCGTAATGCCGCTGCCGGTGCTGCGCTCAAGGATCGCGCGGAAATCGCCGATCAGCTGGTTGAGGTTCATCAGCCGATCGCGCAATTCCTGCTTTCGCGCGAACGCGAGCAGTTGCTGCGTCAGCGTCGCCGCGCGCGAGGCCGAGGTCGAGATCGCGTCGACCGCGCGTCGGGCGGAGCGATCGTTTGCGTCGATCCGTGCATCGAGGATATCGGCATAGCCCTGGATGACCTGCAACAGATTGTTGAAGTCGTGCGCGATCCCGCCGGTCAGCTTGCCGACCGCCTCCATCTTTTGCGCCTCGTGCAGCGCCTCCTCGGCCTCGCGACGGCGCGAAATGTCGAGCTGGCTGGCGAAGAAATACCGCAGCTCGCCATCCTCGGCGAACACCGGCGACACGAACAGCGCATTCCAGAACGTCGACCCATTCTTGCGGTAGTTGAGCAGCTCGACCGCAACTTCCTCGCGCTTTTCGATCGCCGCCCGGACCTCGGCGACCGCGGCCCTGTCCGTCTCGGGACCCTGGAGAAAGCGACAATTCTTGCCGAGGATCTCGTCCTGCGCATAGCCGCTCATGAACGAGAACGCCTCGTTGCAGAAGATGATCGGATTGTCGTCGCGGTGCGGGTCGGTCACGACCATCGGCATCCGCGTGGTCTGCACGGCGGCGAAGAAGATGTCGCTGCCCGCGTCGGCCGGCGCAATAGGATTGCTCGGCCTTCCCTCGATCGGAGCAAGGGTCGGGGCCTGCTGGGCTACCGGATTCTGCGTGCTCGGATCGGACATGCAAGGCGTAACCCCGGCGGAACCACGCAGGTTCCCGCCGGGGCGACGCGGAGATTAAGGCTGCTGGTTCATGATCTTGGCGATTTCCCGCGCGACCATGTCCTCGACCATATGGGGCAGGTTCGCATCGATCCATTCGCGCAGCATCGGCCGCAGCATCTCGCGGACCAGCCCCTCGAGCGTACCATCGCTGTTGGTGTCGGGTTTGATCATCATCCGCGTCAACGCTTCGAGCGGCGCGCGCGTTGCGGCGGCGGTTTCGCGCGACACGATCGACTCGGAGCTCGCCTCCGCGGAGGGCGCCTGGACCTGAGACTGCGGCTTGGCTGCGGTCTGACGCGGTTCCGGCGCGGCATCGACCGACGTCAGTACCGGGGATTTCGGCGTGCGGGGTGTCCGGTCGACCATCGGCATCGGATCGCTCAATTCGAGAATTTCGTCGTCGTCGTTCTCGTCGTCGAGATACGCGGCGTCCCGATAGGCGGGCTCCTGATAACCCTGGGCCGGCTCGGCCGGTGCCGACATCGTCCGCGACGGTCGGCGCGACCGGCCGGGCGTGTCGCCCTCTTCGGCGATGATGCGTTTGATCGACGAGAGGATTTCCTCCATCGACGGCTCGCCGTTCACGTCCCCCATCCGGACCATCCCAAACCCCGTAGCCGCGCGCACCCCTATTGGCGGCTCGGCGCCGCCATACCTGTGGTTAAGGCGGGGTTCCTGTCAACCGGCGTATCGAGCAACGGGTCGCGTTGCGGTGCGACGCTGGCATCCTGTGCGGGCGATTGCGCAGTACGGGTAGCGACCGGCACCGGCTCGCCGTCGCCGCCGAAATCCCAGATCTTGTGGCGGACGCGCTGATAATTGGCGACCGGATCGTACAATACGCCGCCGTCGAGCCCGAGATCGCGCGCCTCGGCCTGCCCCATCGCCGCCAGCAGCGCGAAACCCGCGACATAGGCGTCGCGTCGCGCGGTCACGAGAGTCACCTGGCTATTCAGCAATTCCTGCTCGGCGTTGAGGATGTCGAGGATAGTGCGCGTGCCGACGCTGTTCTCGGCGCGGACGCCCTCGAGGCTCAGCTTGTTCGCGTTGACCGCGGTCTCGGACGACTGGATCACCTGCTCGGACGACCGCCACGTGGCATAGGAAGACCGCGCCTGCGCGATGACGTTGCGTTCGGCGGCGGTCACGTTCTCGATCGCGCGCGACTGCAACGCCTCGGCCTGGCGGACCTGCGCGGCGGGGCGGCCGCCCTGGAACAGCGGCAAGGTCAGCGACAGCCCGGCCTGCACCGCCTTGTTCGCGTTGGGCGTGCTGCCCGCGCCGATGCCGCCGCCGCTCGGCGGGATCGAGTTCAGATAATTGGTGTAGCTGGCGCCACCGACCGCGCTGATCTGCGGCAGGCGGCTCGCGCGCGCAACGCCGACGTCGTAGCGGGTCGCGTCGCGCTCCTTGGCGGCGGCGATCAGCACGGGATTATTCTCGATCGCGACGGTCACCGCCGAGGCGGGGCTGTCGGGCAAATGCGGCAGGGTCGGCGGCGCTTCGAGAACACCGGGAGGGCTGCCGACCAGCTGGATGTAGTTCTCGCGGCTGGTGATCAGCTGCGCCTGTGCCGACTGGAGCTGCGCACGGGCAAGCGCCAGACGCGCATCCGACTGCGCGACGTCGGTCCGCGTCAGGTCGCCGACCTGGAACCGGTCGCGGCTCGCTTGAAGATTGACGTCGAGCACGCGGACATTCTGCGTGTTCAGGCCGACGATCGCCTCGTCGCGGATCACGTCCATGTACGCGGCGACGACGTTGGTGAACAGATCGGCCTCGGTACTGCGCAGCGTAGCACGCCCACCCTCGACGCGGGTCTTGGCGGCGGCGACCGAATTGCGCACCTGCCCGCCCAGATACAGCGGCACGGATACGTTCGCCCGCGCCACGCCCTGCCGCTGCGGCGCCAGGAAGTTGTTCGCCGCATTGACGACGAACTCGGTATAATCGCCCGTCGCATTGGCCGACGGCAACCCGGCGGCGCGGGCGATCGGTACGTTCTCGTCGGTCGCACGCTGCGTCGCGCGCTGGCCGGTCAATGTCGGATTGGTATTATAGGCCTTGGCCAGCGCCTCGCGTAGCGTCTCGGCCTGAGCCGGTGCAGCGCTATAGATCAGCGCAACACTCACAAGCAGACGGCGGATATGAGCGGTGCGCGGCATGCTGGGCCTCAGAACTGAAAGGGTTTGGGCGTTGCGAAGCCCGGCAGCACGACGCATTCGACATCGACGAACGCGACGAGTGCGAAGCCGCCATCGGTCTTGCGGCCCGATGCAAGCCGGGTCAGCCCGCGCTCCGCAATGCCGGCGGTCACGCGACCGTCCGGGCGGACCTGCGCGATCAGGGCGTCGGGCACCGATTCGACCGCGCCGTCGACGATCAGCACGTCATACGGTGCGCCGGCAGCGTGACCGTCCTGCATCGGCCCCTCGACCAGTTCGACGTTGCCGACACCCTCTAGCGCAGTGCGCGCGGTCGCCAGCAGGGCGGGATCGCTCTCGACGGCGACGACCGACCCGACGATCTCGCTCAGCACCGCGGCGGTATAGCCGGTAGCGGCGCCGATCAGCAGCACGCGGTCGGTCGCGGTCAGATATGCTTCGGTCAGCAGCCGGCCGGTCGCCATCGGCAGATTGGCGTAACGACCGCCACCGAGCGGGATCGCCGTGTCGCGATAGGCGATCGAGCGCACGCCGTCGGGCATGAACTGCTCGCGCGGCACACGGGCCATCGCCGCGACGACGCGCTGATCGTTGACCGCGTTGGTGCGCAACTGGCTCGCGACCATCGCGTGACGCATCGTGTCGAAACTAGCGGGTGCAGAGGACATGGCGGTCCCGCCGATGTCATGCGTCTCGGCGGCGAGCGAGGAAGTATCGAGAGTTGTCGTCGTCATGGGCCATCCTGTCGCACAGCTGTTTTAGTTGTGCAATACACTTGTTGCGTACCGACCTGATATCGCGCGACCGCGCCGCCGCCAAGCACCGGTTGATCGGATTCCACGCAGGCTGTGCTTCGGGTCGGGTGATTCGAGGATCGGTGCGGTCCATCGCGACGCTGTGGGCATCGCGGCGCTGGTAGGTATCACGACGCGGGGAAGTGAAGGCGCCCCGCCCGCCCGTGTGACACCGAGATGCCGCGGGCGGAGCGCCGAGGGTGCACGCGGAAGACCTGAGCACTACCTCTGTCGACCGCTCTAGCAGCGAATATCAGCAACGTCGCCGGAAATGACCCGATGCGACCCTAACAAATGTTTAGACGCGTGAGCGGACTCATGACCGACCTTGCGGGCGGGCGCGGTGTCGATGTCGTGCAGCACCTGGGTCGGCGATCCCAATACGGCATCGCGTGCGCGCAAGCTGGCTTCTAGAAACGGTTTGGTGAGCGCCATGAAGCGGCGCGGCGTCATGCCGAGGAACGTGCCCGAATCACGCAGGAAATGCGACGCATCGAAATAGCTGTCGTCGATCAGCGCATAGTTCGCCGCTTCGCCCGTGGACATCAGCCGTACGAGCGATCGCAGGAAACGCGCGCGCATCAGCAGCATCTTGGGCGGGAATCCGAAATGCCGGACCGAGAGACGGCGAAGCGCATGCGTGGGGATGTCGAGCCGCGCCGCCGCCGACGCCATGTCGGCGGGACCATCGCTGGCGAGGATTTCCATGAGCTGCCGGACCAGCGCGGCATCGCGGTGCGGAGGCCCAAGCCGCTCGATCAACAGCGCATCGAGAATGGGCGCGACCGCCGCATCGTCCGTCGCGGCCTGAAGTGCTGCGACGAGGCGGTTCGTGAACCCGCGGCCGAGCACGTCTTCCAGCGGCACGATCCGATTGCGGAAATCGCCCGCAGGCCGGCGCATCAGCCTCGCCCAGCCGAGCGCGCTGATACCGAAGCCGATCATCACGCCGCCGTGGGTCGTCGCCTTCAGCGCCTGGCTGGTCGGCCCGAACAGGCTGGCGGCGGGCAGTGGATCATAGGTCCGTCGACCGATCGATACCGCGATCGGGCCGGCATCGATCGCGATCCGGACATTGGCGGTCGCCGGCAGGAACCAGTCGACCTGCCCCTCCCCGCCCGGTGCCGCGCTTGAGCGATAGACGTGATAGCCGGTGATGAAGTCGGCGAGCGCGGCGGCCGGTCGATCGTACCGGATCGCCATGCCGGCCGGCATCGCGAAAACCGCCTCCTCCACGTCCGCAGTGTTCGTCCCGCCTGCAACCGCATCTTTTCTCAAGCGACCTGCCCCCAAGTCGGTTTATCGTTACCGCGACCTTAGGGAAGGAACCAGTCCGGCGCGAGTCTTGATCTGGGTTGATACCGTCCCATCGTTGACGCGCACCAGCCGCCAGAGAATAATCGCCCTCCCGCCCTCAACTGACGGTTGACCGCGACGACAAAACGAAGCATTTGCGCCGCCTTCACGCATCGGGGCCCGATGGCGGAGTGGTGACGTAGAGGACTGCAAATCCTCGCACCCGGGTTCGATTCCCGGTCGGGCCTCCAATTCCCAGTCACGCGTGACTGCGACACACGCGTTCGAACGATCCCTTACCCCAGCAGCACCTTACCCGAGCAGGAGGCGAGCGCCGAGTGCCGCGAACAGCGCGGGCGGCATCACCAGCGCCCCGACCTTCAGGAAGCGCCAGAAACCGACGTCCTCGCCTTCGCGGCGGATCGCGGTCAGCCACAGGATGGTCGCGAGCGAACCGGTGATCGACAGGTTGGGCCCCAGGTCCACGCCGATCAGCAAGCCATCGGTGACGATCTGCGGGACATGCGCCTGCTCGATCGTGGTGCTGGCGATCAGCCCGGCCGGCAAATTGTTCATCAGGTTCGATCCGAACGCCAGGATGGTGCCCGCCACGCCGGCGGTGACCGATGGCGATCGTGCCGCGCTCGCCGCCAGCCAGCGCGCCAGCATCGCGATCACGCCGGTGCTAGCCAGCGCCTCGACCAGCACGAACAGCCCGGCGACCAGCGGCAGGACCGCCCAGGATACCGAACGGAGCGTCGAAAAGGGCGACTTGCGGCCACCGATGCAGATCGCGGCCATCGTCGCCATCCCGGCGAGGCAGGTCGGCAGGCCGAGATCATGGCCCTGCGCCGACGCCGCGATCAGCAGCACGGCGGTCGCGACGATCCCGCCGAGCGCGATCTTCCCGCCGCGGGGCAGCGTCCCGGTCTCGACGATGGTCTCGCACTCGCCCGTGAGGCGCTCGCGCTCGACCCAGCGCAGGACCAGGAACGTCACGCCGATCGACAGCAGCGACGGCAGCGCGAACGACGCCATCCACGCGCCCAGCGACGGCATCGCGCCGCCGTACAGCACGAGGTTCGCAGGGTTCGAGATCGGCAGTACGAAGCTGGCGGCGTTGGCGATCAGCGCGCAGGCGAACAGCATCGGCAGCGGATCCGCCTTCGCCCTCTTCGCCGCGGCATAGACGGCGGGAGTCAGCACCACCGCGGTCGCGTCGTTCGACAGGAAGGTCGTCACGACGATCCCGACGCCGAAGACCAGCGCGAACAGCCGGCTGGTCGATCCCCTGGCCAGCCTCACGGCGTGCTCGGCGACCCAGTCGAACAGCCCCTCGTCGCGGGCGACTTCGGACAACAGCATCATCCCGATCAGGAAAAGATAGACGTCGCCACCCTTCAGCACCGCGCTCCACGCGGCACCGGGCGACATGAGCCCGAACACCAGCAGCAGCGCAGCGCCGGCGACCGCCCAGACCGCCTCGGGCAGCTTGAACGGGCGCGTGATCACGCTGAAGGTCGCGACGAAACAGATCGCCCAGATCGCATAGACCGGCAATGTCACGCGGCCGGCCTCCGCGCGCCGAGCCGCCGGGTCGTCTTCGTCATCGCCGTGCTCACCTATCGAGTCCGTTCTTGTCGGGGCCGCTTTTGTCGGGGCCGCGGCGCGCACCGTCTCCTGCCATTAAACCAGCCCCAAAGTCCTCGCACGCTTCCCGGTCGAGCGCCGCCCCATAGCGTGGCTGGATGATCATCGTTCCGTGACATTTCATTCATGATCCGACGCTGAACCGCGCCGTTCAGTTTCGGTTTAGCTTCTGACTTCACTGGGGAATATCTGATCCGACTATATTTATTGTCCGCGGAAACTTTCCCCCGGGCGATAGCTTTAGCGATCCGATGGCCGACGGGTTTCCCGACCGCGCCGGGTTCCGCGACACCGACTTTCAGGGAATTGCCATGGCCAGCACGACGGGTGACGGTTTCGCCGAAGACGCCTGCGAAGAGGGTGGTGCCAAGGGAGCCGGAAAGTCCACGCCGAACAGGACGCTCGACGCGCTCAACTTCTTCCTCGCCGACGTGCGCGACGGCCTCGGACCGTATCTGGCGATCTATCTCCTCGCGGTGCGCGGCCCGGGGCACGGCTGGAACGAGGCGACGGTCGGCATGATTCTGACCATCGCCGGGATCGTCGGGCTGATATCGCAGACCCCCGCCGGCGGCCTGATCGATCGCGGCAGGAACAAGCCGCGGATCGTCATGATCGCGGCCTTGCTGGTCACGCTCAGCAGCATCTCGCTGCCGATCGTCACGGGCTTCACCGCAGTCGTCGTCGCCCAGTCGATCGCGGCCATCGCGGGTGCGGTGTTCGCCCCGGCGATCTCGGCGATCACGCTCGGCCTGGTCGGCCCCAAGCTGTTCGCCAAGCGGGTCGGCCGCAACGAGGCGTTCAATCATGCCGGCAACGCGGTGTCGGCGGCGCTGGCGGGCGTGCTCGCATGGCAGTTCGGGCCGGTCGTCGTCTTCTGGCTGATGGGCGCGCTGACCGTCGCCAGCATCGTGACGGCGTCGCGGATCGACAATGACGACATCGACAACGCGGTCGCGCGCGGCCTCGATTGCGAGCCCGAGGACGATTGCGAGGAACCGAGCGGCTGGAAGATGCTGATCGAGAACAAGCCGCTGATGATCTTCGCGGTCACCGCCTTCCTGTTCCACCTCGCCAACGCGGCGATGCTGACATCCGTCAGCCAGCTGCTCTCGCGCACCGTCGGCAAGGACCAGGCGACTTCGCTGACCGCCGCCTGCATCGTCGCCGCGCAGCTCGTCATGGTGCCGGTCGCGATCGTGGTCGGCCGCAATACCGAGAAATGGGGCACCAAGCCGCTGTTCCTGATTGCGTTCGGATTCCTCGCGGCGCGCGGCGCGCTGTACACCGTGTCTGACAATCCGTGGTGGCTGGTCGGGGTGCAGGCGCTCGACGGCGTCGGCGCAGGCATCTTCGGTGCGCTGTTCCCGGTGGTGATCGCCGATCTGACCAAGGGCACCGGCCGGTTCAACGTGAGCCAAGGCGCGGTGGCCAGCGTCCAGGGTCTCGGCGCCGCGCTGTCCGCGACGCTCGCCGGGTCGATCATCGTCTGGTCGGGCTACACGGCGAGTTTCCTGACGCTCGCCACCGTCGCCGGCCTTGGGCTGGCGCTGTACCTGATCGCGATGCCGGAGACGAAGGACCAGGCGAAAACGGCGGCGTGAAAGCGGGTCGCGGATGACGCCTGCCAGCGTCCCGGCCCACTGTCCCGGCGTGGTACATACCGACTAGATGCAGGCACAAAACTACCAGGAACCAAGCGCTTAGACGGCAGTTTATGCGTCCAGTCCGGTTGCAACGGTGGCGTAACGAGCACGCTTTCGATGCCGCCGATCGCGGTCACGCGATGCGAGACGTGATTTCTGAAAGGAATACGATCATGAACAAAGACGAGTTTCAGGGCGGCGCCCGCTATGTCGGCGGCAAGGTCGAGAAGGCTATCGGCGACACCGTGAACAGCCGCGACTGGCAGGTCGACGGCGTCGTCGATCAGGTCGCCGGTGGCGCGCAGAATCTTTACGGTCGCGCCAAGTCGGCGATTAACGACGCGGTCGATGGCGCACCCGAGCTGGCCGAGAAGATCGGCAGCGAAGCCCGCGACGCCGGCGAGCGCGCCGCCGAGGTCGCCCGTCGCGGTGCCGCATCGGCCCAGGCTTCGGCGCAGGACGCTCCCATCTTGTGGGCGCTCGGTGCGGCCGCGGTCGGCTATGGTATCGCCTGGCTCGTGCACGGTCGGCGCGACTGATCCCGTGGCTACGGACCCCACCCCCTTGGCGCCCGCCCTCAAGTCGCTCCGCGACTCCGCCGATCTGCGCCACCTGCGCCAGATCATCGCGGGGCTGAACGAGGGCGTGATTCTCATCGATCCCGACCAGGCGATCCTGTGGGCCAATCATGCTGCGCTCGGGATGCACGGGGTCGAATCGGTCGAGGATCTCGGCAGCACGGTCGACGATTACCGCCAGCGGTTCCAGCTGCGGTATCGCAACAACCACAAGCTGAACGACGCCGACTATCCGATCGAGCGGGTGGTGTCGGGCGAGGCGTTCTCGCAGGTGGTCGTCGAGGTCGCGGTCGCGGGCGAGCGAGAGCCACGCTGGGTCCACCAGGTCCGTAGCCTCGTCCTCACCAACGAGGCGGAAGAGCCGGAATGTCTCGTCCTGATCATCCAGGACGTGTCGGCGCGGTTCGAGGCGGAGGACCGGTTCGAACAGTCGTTCAACGCCAATCCGGCGCCGGCTATCATCGCCCGCCTGTGCGACCTTCGTTTCGTGAAGGTCAACCAGGGCTTCATCGACATGACCGGGCATGACCGCGACGCCATCCTGTCGGGCAGTGTCTACGATATCGACGTGCTGGCGCGCGCCGACAAGCGCGACCTCGCCAAAGAACGCCTGAAGGAGGGCCGCACCATCCCGCAGATGGAGGCCGAGCTGGACCTTCCCGGCGGCGCGACCAAGCTGGTCATCGTCGCCGGCCAGCCGATCGACATGAGCGGGCAGCCATGCATGCTGTTCACCTTCGCCGATCTGGAACCGCGGCGAAAGGCGGAGCAGGCGCTTCGCCAGAGCGAGGAGCGGTTCACACGGACGTTCTCGCTCGCACCCGTGGCGCTGGCGATCGGTGCGCTCGACGGCCACCGGCTGTGCGACGTGAACGAGGCCTTCACCGCGCTGACGGGCTATTCCGCGGACGAAATCGTCGGGCGACCGCTCGACGAGGTCGACCTCTGGGAAACCCCGGCGCTGCGCGAGGCGATGGAAGGCGAGATCGAGGCGGGCACGCCGATCCGCGACCGCGAAGTCCGTCTCCGCCTCAAGGACGGCGAGGTCATCGACTGCATCGTGTCGACCGAACCGATCATGCTCGGCGAAGAGGCCTGCGTGCTGTGGGCAATGCGCGACATCAGTACGCGCAAGGCATCGGAGCGCGAACTGGTCCACGCGATCGAGGCGGTGATGAAGGACACGAGCTGGCTCAGCCGCTCGATCATGGAGAAGCTCGCGCGGATCCGTACGCCGCAGGTCGAGCCGATGGGCGTCGGGCTGGACGAACTGACGCAGCGCGAGCGCGAGGTGCTGGCGCTGATCTGTCGCGGGCTCGACGACAAGTCGATCGCGCGTGCGCTCGACGTATCCGGCAACACCGTGCGCAACCACGTCGCACGGATCTATTCGAAGATCGGCGTCAACCGTCGCAACGCAGCCGCCGCATGGGCGCGCGCACGCGGCTTTGATGGCGATTCCATGCCGGTGCCGACGGCGCGCACCGGTGCACATTCCCTGGAGGCGACGGCATGACCCGCGCAAAAGATCTCAAGCCCGACGCTTTGTTCAAGGACGGGTCGTTCAAGGACGGGTCGTTCAAGGACGGGGCACCGCAAGATAGGGACGGCACCCCCGCCGAGGAGCGTGCACGCGTTCGCCAGGCCCGGGAATCGGTGCAGGATGCGATCGGCAAGATCATCGGCGAGCCGCTCGGCGAACAGCCGGACGGCGATGCCGACAACGACGCCGACCGCAGCGGCAAGGACGAGGCGCGAAAGCCCGTCTCGCCGCCGGTGAAGCGCGGAAACCACATCGACGAGAACGGCGCAGACTGACGCCGTCGTTCGACAGCTTTTATAACAGGAGTATTTATGGCTACCCATCTGACGCCCGGCGGCCTGCCGGTCGATGACGTCCGCTATGCGAAAACCCCGACGCGCGTATCCTGGGGTGCGATCTTCGCGGGCGTCGTGCTCGCGATCGCGGTCCAGCTCGTGCTCGGCATCCTCGGGACCGGCATCGGTCTCAGCCTCGTCGATCCGGTCGAGGGCACCACGCCGGGGGCGGCCGGTTTCGGCATCGGCGCGGGCATCTACTGGGTGATCACGACGGTCATCGCGCTTGGCGCTGGCGGTTATGCCGCGGCACGCGTCGCCGGCGTCCATGATCGTTTCGACGGCCTGGTCCACGGCCTGGTCGTGTGGGGCGTCACGCTGATCCTCACCCTGTACCTGCTGACCTCGGCAGTCGGCGGCATCATCGGTGGTGCATTCCGCACCGTCGGCTCGGTCGCTTCCGCAGCTGGCACGGGCATCGGCGCCGCAGCACCCAAGGTCGCCGACGTCGCGAATGTCGACGTGACCGACGTCCGCGAGGAAGCTGCCGAGTATCTGTCGGACGCGCCGTCGGATCCCGCCCTGATGACGCCTGAGCAGGCGCAGAAGGAAATCGCCAAGCAGCTGCCGGCGCTCGCCCGCGGTGGCCAGGACGGTGCGCAGGCCGAGAGCCGGATCGTCGACATCGTCGCCGCCCAGCGCAAGATCAGCCGCCCCGAGGCCCAGGCTCAGGTGACGCGCGCCAAGGCACAGTTCGTGAAGACCAAGAACGACACGATCGAGACCGCCAAGTCGGCCACCGACGCAGCCGCCGGTGCCGCTGCCGGGACGTCCTTCATGGTCGTGATCGCGTTGCTGATCGGTGCCGCCGCCGCCGGCTTCGGCGCTACCGCCGCAGCACGTCGCCGCGTGTAACTGCTGATATCGGCATCTGATACCGATCGGCGCGGTGCCGGGTAGATCCGGCATCGCGCCACTCTCAACGGTCAGCGTGTCTAGTGCGGCGCTCCAACAGCGATGTTGGGGCGCCGCCTTTCGATATGCGGAACCACCTGCTGCAAATCCGTCCGGACCGACGTGGATCGCGGACGTGGAGAATGACACTATGGACGTTTCCCCTGACGACGCACTGTCGCTTCGCTCGGCGATCGCGTGGGCATTGCATCTTGCCGATGCGCAGGACGACACGCTGGTCGCTGCGATCCTCGCCAACGCGCTGGAAACGGCGGAACGGTCTGCCGCCGGATCGCCTGGCACCGATGCGTTTCGGGCCGATCTTGCGGGAAACGGCTCGCGCGAGAAAAGGGAATAACGCGTGCGAGCCGCAGTCCGGATGGCCGGCTGCGGTCTTGGGGACGCTTACCGGCGACGCGATAATGCGCCGGCGTATCGCCCGGATCAAGCGGATATTTGAACACGGAGTATGCCGATCCGCCATGGTGACGAGCCATTGGTGGAGCGACGGACCGACATACCCTCGCTTAAATCGATAAACCCTTGAATCGGGTGCATATCGTTGGCGATTTTGCGCTCAGATCAGCGCGTCGAGCAGGCCGATCAACGGACGATCCGCGGGTGGCATGGCGAGGCCGTGCATGTCCGCCGGCCGGACCCAGCGCAGCGCGGACGCCTCGAGCGCGCGGGGCACGCCACTCCATTTGCGTGTGATATACAGTAATAATAACAGGTGACGCTCCCCCAACCCCGCACTCGCAAACGCCGCGGGCGCTAGGCAGGCATGCGGCACGGCAATGCCCAGTTCTTCCTCCAGTTCGCGGATCAGCGCGGCTTCCGGCGTCTCGCCCGCTTCGACCTTGCCGCCCGGAAACTCCCACAGACCGGCAAGCGATTTTCCTTCCGGACGCTGCTGCAGCAGGACGCGCCCGTCCAGGTCGACCAGCGCGGCGGCGACGACGGGCAGCAGCAACGATTCTCCTGCCGTACCGGATTGAATGTTGGTCATTCCTTAAGCTCCTCACGACTAGACCAGCCCCATGAGGCCGAGAGATTTCGCAACGTCCCTGATCATCCGAACGATCGCGCGTGCGTTGCGCCAGCAGCGCGGCGCGACGGCGATCGAATATGGCCTGATCCTCGCCGTTATGGTGATCGCGATGATCGTCGGCCTGACCGCATTGGCCGACTCGACCACGGGTATGTGGAACACCGTCGACATCAAGGTCAGTGCCGCCCGCTGACCCGGAAAGAAACCGGGTCACCTTAAACCTTTCTCAACTCACCGCTCGTAGTTCTCGAACTGCTGATCCGGCCCGTCCGGTCCAGCCGGGTGACACTGAAGCAATCCAACGATGGAGACCGGAATGAAGACGATTCGCAAGTTTTTCAAGAACAGCAAGGGCGCGACCGCAATCGAGTACGGCCTGATCGCCGCGCTGATCGCCGTTGCCGCCATCGCTGCGATGCAGGGCCTGGGCAACAGCCTCAGCGGCACGTTCAACAACGTCGGCACGAAGCTTAATGCGTCGACGACGAGCAGCACGACTAGCAAGTAACGCCATCTAGGTGGTCGGCGGCGGGTATTTCAGCCCTCCGCCGATCATCTATCAGACCTGAAGGCGTCCCATCTTCAGGAATTTCGCTTGGCGATCTCTGCGTAGCTCAGCGGGCGCAAGCGACGCCAAGTCGCTCAACGCCGATGCTAAGGCATCGCCCAGCGCCTCGATCGCCGCGACCCGGTCGCGATGCGCGCCACCCAGCGGTTCGGCGACGATATCGTCGATGACGCCGAACGCCTTCAGGTCCTGCGCGGTGATCCGCATCGCCTCGGCCGCCTCGGGTGCCTTGTCGGCGGTGCGCCACAGGATCGAGGCGCAGCCTTCGGGGCTGATCACCGAATAGACCGCATGTTCGAACATCAGCACGCGGTTGCCCGCCGCGAGCGCGACTGCGCCGCCCGAGCCGCCTTCGCCGACGATCGCCGCGACGATCGGGACGCCCGCATTGAGGCAGGCTTCGGTCGATCGGGCGATCGCCTCCGCCTGGCCGCGCTCTTCGGCCTGGATGCCAGGGAACGCGCCGGATGTGTCCACCAGAGTTACAATCGGCAGGCCGAATCGGTTGGCGAGTTCGACCAGCCGGATCGCTTTGCGATAGCCCTCGGGCTTGCCCATGCCGAAATTGTGGCGGAGGCGGCTGGCGGTGTCGTCACCCTTCTCATGGCCGAGCACCATGATCTTGCGGCCCCGGAAGGTCGCGAAGCCACCGAGGATCGCCTGGTCGTCGCCGAACGCGCGGTCGCCCGCCAGCGGGACGAACTCTTCGAACAACGCGGCGACGTAATCCTTGAAGTGCGGGCGCTCGGGATGGCGCGCGACCTGCGTCTTCTGCCACGGGGTCAGCCGCGCGAAGGTGTCCTTCAGCAGCTTGTCGGACTTCGCCTGCAGACGGGCGATGTCGGCGGCGAGGTCGACGCTGCCTTCGGCGGCGGTGTCGCGGAGTTCGTCGATCCGGCCCTGGAGTTCGGCGATCGGTTTCTCGAAGTCGAGGAAGCTTGGCATAGGCGGCGGTTACGGCGCGGGCGCGTCCGCGTCAACGAGGTGGCAGTTCGGTAAGCGGGTGCCGCGTGTTGACGAGTTCGACGAGACGGGTCGAATCGACGTGCGTGTAGATCTCGGTGGTCGCGATATCGGCGTGGCCGAGCATCGATTGCAGGGCGCGCAGGTCCGCCCCGCCTGCGAGCAAATGCGTGGCGAAGGCGTGGCGCAGGACGTGCGGACTGACGCGATCGGGCGGGATGCCGGCCTCGGCGGCGAGCGCCTTGACGAGCTGGTACAGGCGGATGCGCGACAGGTGGCCCTTGCCCGAGGGGAACAGCCACAGACGATCCGCCGCGACGTAGGTGCGCCAAAGCGCCACCGCGGCGCGCGCGCGGTCCGAGATCGGAACGAGCCGCTCGCGCCCGCCCTTGCCGCGCAGGATCAGGAACGGGCGATCGGGATGGACCGCGTTGCGCGGCAGGCTGACGAGTTCGGTCGCGCGCAGGCCGGAGCCGTAGAGCAGTTCGAACAGCGCGGAGAGCCGCAGGTCGTTGGGATCGAGCGGATCGCGCGCCGCGCGTTCGGCGATCGCCGCGAACAGCCGGTCGATATCGGCGTGGCTCAACACCTTGGGCAGAGTGCGTGCGGTGCCGGGACGGGGCAGCGCCTTGCCGGGATCGTCGGCGCGGTGGCCTTCGTCGGCGAGGAACGCGAAGAAGCGGCGCAGCGACGCCGACTTTCGCCCGACGGTCGAGCGGGACAAAGCCGACCAGCCGCCCGCCAGTTTCGCCAGCGTATCGACATCGGCCTCGACCAACCCGCCGTCGAGCGCCTGCGAGGCAAGCGTCAGGTCGCTGCGATAGGCGGCGACGGTGTTGGCCGCGGCTCCTGCTTCCGCGGTCATCATCTCCAGGAACCGGTCGATCAGCGCGCGGTCAGACGCGTGGGTCACGCCCTGGCACCCAGCGTGGTCACGCCCTCGCTATCGCCTCGGCGGCAATCATCCGCGCTTCGCCGTCGAGCCCCACGGCACGCAGCGCGCCGACGATCCGGTACAGTGCCTCGGGCGGAATATCCTTCCAGCCGGACGCCTGCATGCCGATCGCGGCGAGCACGACGACCGTCCCCGACTGACCGGCGCGCGCGGCGCGGTCGAGTGCGCGGGTCCAGGCGTTGTCGGCACCGATGCGGACACCAAGCGACTGCGCGGCGCGCTCGATATCGCCCGAGTTGAGCCGCCCGAGCCCTGCGAGCCCCGCGAACAACATGCGCTGCTTCAACGCCGAATCGCCTTCGCCCCCGGAATAGGACGCCAGGTCGGAATAGCTGAGCCGGCGATACGCGTCGGGATCGCTGAGCATGATCATCGCCCAGGCGTCGCCACCCGCCGGCACTGTGCCGAGCCACCGCGCGGCGGTGCGGTCGAGCCCCGCGGACAGCATCGATGCGACCAGATGGTCCGCCTCGGCCTTCGCCAGCGTCGGGTTCATCCGCGCCGCCGCCCGCGCGGTCAGCACGAGTCTTGCGTAGGACGGCCGCGTGGCCGCCCCGCCCCATAATTGGCGCAACGCATTCAGCCGCGCATCGGGACTGCGATCGGCATAGGCGGTCTGGAGATCATTGGCGGTCGCCGTCGCCGTGCTTTGCGTATCGTCGTCGGTCGAGGCGGCGGCGTAGAGATCGACCAGCGCGGCGCTGGAGAGCACCCCCTGCCCCGCCGCGGACTCCGCCGGCGCCAGCCGGGCCCCGAGCGGAACCGATGGCGACAGCGCCTGCCAATAGCGAACCTGAGGCCCGGCACTCGCATACAGCTCGTCCGGCACCGCGACACCGGTCGCCATCGCCAGGCCGAACCGCCATGCGGTCAGCTGGTCGACGCCATCCCATTCGATCGTCACCGCCTGGCGCCCCTGCGCGCCGGCACCGACGACCTTCTGCGCGAGCAGCATGTCGATGCCGCTGGCGACGTTGCGACGCTTGGCGGTCGCAATCAGCGGGGTCGCCTGCGCGGGGTTGCCCGACAGCCCGGCGCACATGGCTTGCGCCATCGTCCAGCCCCGCGCCGGCGCATAGCGCATCGCACCGGGGACGAGCGGGCAGAACCCGGCGGGATCACCCGTCGCCAGCGAGGCGTTCATGGCGACCTGATACAGTTTCGGCGTGTAGTTGTCGGTGTCGACGCCCTGCGTGACGGCCCGCGCCGCGACCGATTCGCCCATCCGCAGCAACAGCCATGCGCGCTCGGCCGCGAAGTCCGCGCCGTTGGTGCGGCTCGGCGTGTCGACGCGCGACACCAGCGCGCGCCGGAGCAGGATCGACATCCAGCGCGACGGCAGCGGCGCGGTCAGCCGGCGCATCAGTGTCTCGACATATTGGCCGTCGGCATCGCCGAACGCGTCCGCCTCCAGCCCGCCCTGGCTCGGGGTCACCGGGCCGACCGTCGCGAGCGAACGACGCGCGAATTCTGGCATCTCGTAGCGCGCGAGCACCGCCGGATCGATCGGAGCAGGCGTCACGGCGGGCACGGGCAACGCGGTTTCGGGCGTGGTCGCCGGCAGCGGCTGGATCATCGCGCTCGGCGGCAGTGGCTGCCCCGGTGTCGGCGATTGCGGCGGTTGTTGCGACGGACCTGGCGTTGCCGGGCGTGCAGGCTGCGTGCCAGCCGGCGGGGCCGGACGCGGCGCAGGCGTGGGCGTCGGCTCGCCGAACCCCGGCGGCAGGATCGATTCAGGACGGTCCTGCCCGATCGCCGGGGCCAGCGCGACCAGGGCTCCGACGGCAACCGCCGCCGTCAGGGTTGCCTTAAGAGAGGTTCGCAAGCGTCACGGCCTTCTCGACGCGGCTCTGCGGACGCTCGGTCGCACGACCGGCCAGCAGGAACAGGCCGCCGACCACCACGACAAGAACGACGACGACCGAGACGATGAAACGGGACATGACGGCGTAACCTTGTAGTGGACAAAACAGGCGCCAAGAGCTTTTGCCCTCGCGTGGTGCCGCTGTATAGCGCCCCTCACGATGTTGCAAAGCCACAACCCCTCAGGCGGGCCCTCAGGCGGTGCCGCCCCTGCCCCGATCGACCGGCCGATCGTGCTCGTCGGGTTGATGGGCGTCGGCAAGACCACGGTCGGCCGGCGCCTCGCGTTGCGGATGAACCTGCCGTTCGTCGATGCCGATCACGAGATCGAGGCGGCATCGGGCATGACCGTCAGCGAGATTTTCACCAAATACGGCGAAGAGTATTTTCGCGACGGTGAGCGCCGGGTGATCGCGCGGCTGATCGACGGCACGCCGAAGGTCATCGCGACCGGCGGCGGCGCGTTCATCAACGACGACACGCGCACGCTGATCCTGCGCGACGCCATCTCGGTGTGGCTCAGCGCGCATCCGGACATCCTGGTCGAGCGTGTCGGCCGCCGCGACAGCCGCCCGCTGCTGCGCAACCGCGATGCGGGGAAAGTGCTTGCCGAACTGGCGCGGGTCCGCAACCCGATCTACGCGCAGGCGCACATCCATATTGTCAGCAACAAGACGCCGCACGAAGCGACCGTCGCCGCAATCCTGAGGGCGCTTGGCCGATGAAGACCGTTACCGTTGAGTTGGGCGCGCGGACCTATCCGATCCATATCGAGGCGGGAATTCTCGCGAGGGCGAGCGAATTTCTCGCGCCGCTCGCGGGTAAACGCCGCGTGGCGATCGTCACCGACGAGAATTTGTCCGTCCACCTCGCGACGTTGCAAGCCTCGCTGACGGCGGCCGGGATCGCGAGCGAGGCGATCGTGCTCGCGCCCGGCGAAGGCAGCAAGAGCTGGGCGACGCTGGAGATGCTGTGCGACCGGCTGCTCGAACTCGGTGTCGAGCGCGGCGATCACGTCGTGGCGCTGGGCGGCGGCGTGATCGGCGACTTGGTCGGTTTCGCCTGTTCGATCCTCAAGCGCGGGTGCAACTTCGTGCAGATCCCGACCAGCCTGCTCGCGCAGGTCGACAGCTCGGTCGGCGGCAAGACCGCGATCAACACCCGCGCCGGCAAGAATCTGATCGGCGCGTTCCACCAGCCCGCGCTGGTGCTGATCGATCCGCAGGTCCTCGACACGCTGCCGATCCGCGAGTTGCGTGCCGGTTATGCCGAGGTCGTGAAATACGGCCTGATCGACGATTTCGCCTTCTTCGAATGGTGCGAGGCGAATGGCGCCGCATTGTTGGGCGGCGACATTGGCCTGCGCGAATACGCGATCGCGCACAGCGTTTCGGCCAAGGCGCGGATCGTCGCGGCGGACGAGCATGAGACCAACGGGACACGCGCCCTGCTCAACCTTGGCCACACGTTCGGGCATGCGCTGGAGGCGGAAACCGGGTTCTCGCAGGCGCTGATCCACGGCGAGGGCGTCGCGGCGGGGTGTTCGCTGGCGTTCGGCTTCTCGGCGTCACAGGGCATCTGCTCGGGCCAGGACGCGGCGCGTGTGGCGGCACATTGGCGCGACGTCGACCTTCCCGACGGGCTTGCCGCAGCGAAGATCGGCGCAAGCGGCGCCCGCCTCGTCGATCACATGCGCCACGACAAGAAGATGGCGGCGGGGACGCTGCCCTTCCTGCTCGCGCGCGGGATCGGCCAGACGTATCTCGACAAGACCGTCGACCTCACCGACGTCGAAGTCTTCCTCGACGCGCAGCCTCGCTGATGCCCAACGGTATCGCCAAGCAGAATTTGCCGACCAAGGTCTGTCCGGCGTGCGAGCGGCCGTTCACCTGGCGCAAGAAATGGGCGCGGGATTGGGACAGCGTGATCTACTGCTCCGACGCCTGCCGGAAGAAGCGATAGCCCCGTTCCAATCATCCCCTGCAAGGGGAGGTGGCAGTCCGCAGGACTGACGGAGGGGTATTGCACCATCGAGAGGGTGTCACCCCTCCGTCTGGCTCCGCCAGCCACCTCCCCTTGCAGGGGAGGATCAGGTCCGCGTCGCACTCCACGCCAGCCACAGCCACCCGCCAATCAACAACGCCCCGCCAATCGGCGTGATCGCGCCGAACCATCGCGGCGCCCCCAGCGCCATCGCATACAGCGTCAACGCGAAGATCGCCGCGCCAACCACGAACAGCCACGCCGGCCCGCGCGCCTCCATCCGAACCGCCACCAGCGCCGCGACCACATGGACGAGCTGGTACTGAGCCCCGGTCTTCAGCCATTCCGCGGCCGAGCCACTCGCGCCGTGCGCGCCGAACGCCCCCGCCGCGACCGCGATCGCACCCGACAAGGCTGCAAGAACAACGATAATCATCGCGAATCATTTCCCCAGGGAAAGCGCTTGGCCGTCTCGGCCCGCGCCGCGCGCATGTCGCCCGAATCGATCTGCAACTGCAACCGCTCCTTGTCACGCGACCGGTATATCTCCTCCGCGCGATCGATATCGGCGGGCGCGACGTCGAGCCCGCGCAACGCCAGCCGCGCCATCTTCACCGCCGATTCGAGCACCTCGCGCACGACCGCGGTCGCCGACGTGTTCTTCAACTTCACCAGCGCGCGGCGATCGAACGCGCGAACGTAGATCGCCGCCTTCGGGAACGCCTCGTGCACGCCCTCGATCGTGTCCGGATCGAGCTGATCGCCATCCATGCAGAAACAGATGATCTCCGCCTCCGCCGCGCCCGCCTGTCGCAACAGGTCGAGCCGCGTGCCATCGCCATAATAGACCTTCGCGCCGAACTCGCCGGCGATGTCGATCATCTCGATATCTGTGTCGATCAGCGTCACCGGGATGTCCTGCGCGAGCAGCATCTGGCCGACCGTCTGGCCGAACCGCCCGTATCCGACGATGATCGCATTGGCGCCGTCGACCTTGGGCCCGTCGCGCTCCTGGTCCTTGGCGATCGGCTCGGTGCGGAAGCGCTTGGTGATCCCCATCAGGAACGGGGTGGTCGCCATCGACAGCGTGATGATCGCGCCGAACAGGCTGGCCGCCTGCGGTTCGATCAGCAGCCCGGCCTGCGCCTGCGCGAACAGCACGAAGCCGAATTCGCCGCCCTGGCTCAGCAGCAGGCCGAGCGCGAACGCCTGCCGCCACGTCATCTTGAACGCTATGCCGATCAGCATGATCACGCTGGTCTTGGTCAGGATCAGCGCCGCCGCCATCGCGACGACAAACACCGGCCGCTCGGCGATCGCATTGAGATCGAGCACCATGCCGACCGCTAGGAAGAACAGTCCCAGAAGGATCGAGCGGAACGGCTCGACATCGGCCTCCAGTTCATGGCGATACGGGCTGTCCGCAAGCATGACGCCGGCGATGAACGCGCCGAGCGCGGTCGAAAGCCCGAGCCATTCCATGATCGCGGCGCTGGCGATCACCGTGAAGAGACCCGCAAATACGAACATCTCGCGCTCGCCGAGATTGCCGATCAGGCGGAAGAACGGCCGCAACAGGAAACGCCCGGCGATGATCAAGCCACCGACCGCGAGCACCGTATAGATCGCCAGCAGCCACCCCGGCGGCGCGTTGGCATCCGCCGGGTTCCGGCTCATCGCCGCGACGATCGTGATCAAGGGGACGATCGAAAGGTCCTGGAACAGCAGGATCGAGAAGGCGCGCTCACCAAACGGCGTCCGCATCCGGCCCGACGAGCGCAGCATCGGCAGCACCTGCGCGGTCGACGATAGCGCCAGCGGGAGGCCGAGCGCGAGCGCGGCGGGCAGCGAGAACTTCGCGCCGATCCACACGATCGCGGTGATCGCCAGCCCACAGATCGCGACCTGCAACAGCCCGAGCCCGAAGATCTCGTGCTTCATCCGCCACAGGCGCGACGGATTGAGTTCAAGCCCTACGATGAACAACAGCAACGTGATGCCGAGTTCGGCGAACCCGAGCTTCGACTCCGCATCGCCGACGAGGCCAAGCACATGCGGCCCGACGACCGCGCCCGCGACGAGATACCCCAGCGTCGCACCCAGCCCGAGCCGCCGGAACAGCAGCACGAACATGAGGCCGAACCCGAGCAGTACGACACCGTCCCGCAACAGCGACGGCGACGCCTCCGCCATCAGACTTTCGCCTTTGCAGCGGTATCGGCAGCCTCGGCGGCGGCTTCGAAGGCGAGCCGGATCGATGGGTGACGCGCGGTGTAATCGAGCGCGGGGGTGAAGATATCCATCCCCGGCCAATCGGGCGCATCGCCCTCGCGCGCAAGCCATGCCGTCAGCGCATCGCGCGTCGCGGCGAGTTCGGCGGGGGTGCGACCGAGGATGTTCGCCGCGAGCAGCGCCGACGACGCTTGGCCCAGCGCGCAGGCGCGGACCAGCAGGCCGACCTCGCTGACGCGGCCCGCATCGTCCACCGCGACGTCGATCGTCACCCGGCTACCGCAGATCGGCGAGCGTTTCTCGGCGGTCGCCATCGGCTCGGGAAGGCGTTCGTGATGCGGGATCGTCGCGGCGAGGCGCAGGATCTCGGCATTGTAGAGGGGAGCGCTCATGACTTCGGCTCGCTTGCGTTTTCGGATCGGGAAGGGTCGGATCTGGAAGGCGGGGTGGTTGCGCCGAAGACGGGTTTGCCGCGACGGCGGCGGTCGACGAAATCGGCGATGCTCGCGCTGGTCGCGTTGAGCAGCGGGTAGGTGCGTGAGGTCGTCATCCAGCCGGGCCGCCGCGAGGCTCCGCCGCCCATCGTGTCGATGACGAGCGTCGCGAGCAGGAAGACGAGGCTGGCGAGGATCAGGCCCTTCAGCGCGCCGAACCCGAACCCGAGCGCACGGTCGACCGGCCCCAAGATCGAGGTCCGCGTCCGCGCGCCGATCGCGTTGGCGACCAGCCGCCCGCCGATATAGGTGACGCCGGTGATGATCGCGAACGCGAGCACCGCAGCGCCGCCGACCGTGCCGACCACCGGCGACAGCGCGGCGGCAAGCGGTATGTGGAACAGCTTGAGCATCGCCACCATCGCCACCCAGGCGAACATCGACAGCACTTCGGTCACGAACCCGCGGACCAGCCCCAGCACCGCGGACCCGGCGACGGCGATCAGGACGACGATGTCTAGGGCAGTGAGGTTCATGCGCTCTGGAATAGGGACGCAGGGGCCGAACCGCTAGTGCATGCTGCGACCGACGCGTCCTAGCGGTTCAAGCCGAACACACCGTAGCGTTCGCGCCATGCGGCGACTTCGCCCTGCAGATGCGCGGGTGCGGGGTCACCCGAAAGTACGAAGCGAGCGACGTCGCTGTCGGGGTGCATCAGCATTTTCTTCGACCCGTCGCTGAACCAGACCGGGATCAGCTGGTCGCATACGTTGTCCAAGACGATCGCCGCCATGCCATTCGCGATCGCGTCGCTGCCGGCGAGCACCCGGACATTGATCGATACGCCTTCCAGGCAATTCTGCGGTTGGCTGACGAAATTGAGCGAGACGAGCAGCCCGGACCGGTCTGGTCGCGCGTCATCGGGCAGGCTGGCGACCCGTCGCCAGGCGCAGAACCACGTCCGGCAGATACGCGGGCGAACGGCGTGAATCCCGCACCCCTGGCCGGACAGGTGGACGCACGGCGTTCCCGCAGGTTTGGCGAACTCTGGCGTATCTACCGTCAATTCGGTGCAACACGCGGTGCAATCCCCGCAGCTCCGATCGGGCAGGATCGGCCCCAACAGCGTAGTTTCCAGATCGGCTTGGGGCCGCGTCTGCGCGCGCGTGTCCGTCGGGGTCGGGGTGTCACGCCGATCCACGGTTCAATTCCCTTCGGAATCCACCGTGAAGACCATCGGCTTGCCGCGCGACATCGGCTCCCATCCCGCCGCCAACGCTGCCCGTACCCCGCGAGCGATCGTCGCATCGTCGATCTGGAGCCGCCCGCGCGGCAAGCCCTTCAACAGGCGTTTCGGCGCGGGGAATTCGAGCAGGGCTTCGCGTTTGGCGTCGTCCTGCAGGAGCGAGATCGTCATGCCCTTCCAGCCATCGGCATCCGTGTGTTGCGGCTCGCGCTGGAGATGCCAGTCGTATCGGGTGCCGTCGACCTCGACGGTACCGGTGTTGCTTCGCGTGTTCGCCATGCGGGGGGCCATAGCATAGCTGTCGCGAGAGGCCATGCGCTCGGGGGTTGGCGCGGATTTGCAGGCTGGGATGCTGTCACGCGCAATCGATCGGTGCCTGACGAACGCAGTCAGTGCACCACCCCGGCGGAGGCCGGGGCCCAATTGGAGAGGTCGTGGTAACCAAGCGCAGCGATCGCCAGCAGCGTTTCCCAATTGGGCCCCGGCCTCCGCCGGGGTGGTGCCTAGCTGGGACGTTGGTAACAAACGGCAGCTATCCCCATCGTAAACGGCCCATCGTAAAGGTACGCGCGGCCCAACACAGTCGCTACCCTCCACCTTGTTCTCCCGCGAAGGCGGGAGCCCAGTCTGGATCCCCGCCTTCGCGGGGAACCAAGCTTTGCCTGTCGGAGCGGGATACTCGCCCCGATAATGCCGACGCCTACCCCCGCCCCATCATATGATCGACGAACGACGCCAGCGTCTTGAACCCCGAGAGCTTCATCCCGCTCTTCTCCCCCGTCATCGACGCGGGCACGAGTGCACGTTCGAAGCCGAGCTTGCTCGCCTCCTTCAACCGCAGCGGGCCATGCGCGACCGGACGGATCTCGCCCGACAGCGCCACCTCGCCGAACGCCACCGCGTCGACCGGCACCGGCCGTTCCGACATCGCCGAGATCAGCGCTGCCGCCACCGCAAGATCCGCCGCGGGGTCCTGCACGCGGTAGCCGCCCGCGATGTTGAGATACACTTCGGCGTTGGAGAAGCTCAGCCCGCACCGCGCCTCCAGCACCGCGAGGATCATCGCAAGACGCCCGGAATCCCAGCCGACCACCGCACGCCGCGGGGTCGCGCCCGACGCGAGCCGCACGGTCAGCGCCTGGATCTCGACCAGCACCGGCCGCGTGCCCTCCAGCGCCGGAAACACCGTCGCCCCGGTCATAGCATCGTCGCGGTGCGTCAGGAACAGCGACGACGGGTTGCCGACCTCCGCCAGCCCCTCGGTCTGCATCGAGAACACGCCGATCTCGTCGGTCCCGCCGAAACGGTTCTTGATCGCGCGAAGGATTCGGTACTGGTGGCTTCGCTCGCCCTCGAACGAGAGCACCGTGTCGACCATATGCTCCAGCACGCGCGGGCCCGCGATCGAGCCATCCTTCGTCACATGCCCGACCAACACCACCGCCGTGCCGCGCTCCTTGGCGAAGCGGATCAGTTCCTGCGCCGACGCCCGCACCTGGCTGACCGTGCCGGGCGCGCCCTCGATCAGATCGGAGTGCATCGTCTGGATCGAATCGATCACCAGCATCGCCGGCGGCTTGGTTTGCAACGTGGTAAGAATATCGCGCGTCGACGTTGCCGCCGCCAACTGGACCGGCGCGTTGCCGAGGCCCAGCCGCCGCGCGCGAAGACGCACCTGATCCGCCGCTTCCTCGCCCGATACATACGCGACCGACTGCCCCGCCAGCGCCATCTTCGCCGCCGCCTGCAACAGCAGCGTCGACTTGCCGATCCCCGGATCGCCGCCGATCAGCGTGGCCGAACCCTCGACGAACCCGCCGCCCAGCGCGCGGTCGAGTTCGGCGATGCCGGTCGCCATCCGGTCGGGCAGCTTGATCTCCGCATCGAGCCCGACCAGCTGGATCGCACGGCCGCCGGTCTGGAGATTGTGCTTCGAATGGAACGGCGTGGCGGCGGTGTTCGCCTCCTCGACCAGCGTGTTCCACTCGCTGCAATCGGCGCATTGCCCCGCCCAGCGGTGCGACACCGATCCGCAGGACTGACACACGTAACGCTTCTGGGGTTTCGCCATGCGCCGGGTGTACGAGAACGATACGGGAACATCAATGGGCGCCCGTCCGGCAAGTTGCGGATTTAGTGGCGCTTCGGTGCGCGCGGCGTTATCCGCGCGACGATGCACGCCAACGACCTGCGCATCGCCCTGTTCAGCGGCAACTATAATTACGTTCGCGATGGCGCAAACCAGGCGCTGAATTTGCTCGTGGGCCATCTGTTGTCGAAAGGCGCGACGGTGCGTGTCTATTCGCCGACCAACGCCAAGCCGGCCTTTCCGCCCACCGGCGATCTGGTCGCAGTGCCGTCGTTGCCGCTTCCCGCAGGACGCGGCGAATACAAGATGGCGCGCGGGCTGCCCGCCGCGATCCGGCGCGATCTCGATGCGTTCGCACCCAATATCGTCCATGTATCGGCGCCCGATTTCCTCGGCCATCGCGCGATCAGTTACGGGCGGCGCAACGGCATCGCCACGGTCGCGTCGCTGCACACGCGGTTCGAGACGTATTTCCGCTATTACCGGATGGCGTTCTTCGAGCCGATCATGGTGAAGATCCTGACGCGCTTCTACAACCGGGTCGACGCGGTGCTGGTGCCGGGGCGCGGCATGGCGGAGATCGTCCGCAGCTGGGGCGTGACAACGCCGACCGCGATCTGGTCGCGCGGCGTGAACCATGATCGCTTCACGCCGACGCGCCGCGATCTCGACTGGCGGCGCGCGCGGGGGATTGCGGACGGCGAGGTCGCGGTCGGGTTTCTCGGGCGGCTGGTGAAGGAGAAGGGGCTCGACGTCTTCGCGGACGTGATCCGGACGCTGGAGCAACGCGGGGTGCCGCACAAGGTGCTGGTGATCGGCGAGGGACCGGCGCGCGACTGGTTCGCCGCCCGCGTGCCGGGCGCGGTGTTCGCCGGGTTCCAGTCGGGCGACGATCTCGGCCGTGCGGTCGCGTCGATGGACGTGTTCTTCAACCCGAGCGTGACCGAGACGTTCGGCAACGTGACGCTGGAGGCGATGGCGGCGGGCGTGCCGGTGGTCGCCGCGCGCGCGTCGGGCGCGGTCGGGCTGGTGGATGACGGGGTGACGGGGTTCCTCGTGCCGCCGACGGATATCGCCGGCTATGCGGATGCGATCGGGCGGATCGTGTCCGAGCCGGGGCTGCGCGAGACGATGGGATGGGCCGGGCACGACAAGGCCGCGGGGTATTTGTGGGACACGATCAACCAGACGGTGCTGGACACGTATCTCGAGGTGATGGCGCGGCGGGGGGGCTGAGGGCCGGTTCCTCCCCTCCCTGGAAGGGAGGGGTCGGGGGTGGGTCGGGTTCCGCATGCTCAGGCGTCGGTGGCTCGAACCGGCCTACCCCCCCCCACCCCCACCCTTCTAGGGAGGGGAGCAGTTCGGGGCATTTCCTGCCCCGCACTCTCAGACCGTCGCCCAATCGAACGTCAGCGGCGCCTCGCGGAAGGCGAACCGGTCGAGGTGGCTCGATACCACCCCGCGCATCCGCTCGACGTCATCCCCCTCCGGCACCGTCAGCGCGACGTCGAGCGTTTCGCTGTCGGCACGCATCTCCAGCACGGCGCCGTTTTGAAAGGCGATGCGGCCCTCCTCCTCCGAGAAAGTGACCTCCATCTTGTGGCTCCAATGCTTGGCGAGCTGCTGAAGATACTTGCTCGCCGAATGCGTCGGCACGCGTGCGACCGAGACGCTCACTTCAATCGCTCGATCTTTTGCGCGGCTTCGTCGAGCAGCGCGGCGACGTCGTGCAGCGTGTCCTCGTTGACGTCCTCGCGCATCAGCCGCGTCTGCAACACCTGCCGAAGATTTCCCATCGCCCGCCGGATCGGCGCACCATCGGTCCGCTCGGACTCCGCCCCGACCGCCGCCAGCCGCGCGAACAAGCCGTCCACCACGGCCGCGTTCTCGGCCAGATGCGCGCGGCCCTCGTCGCTCGCCGCAAACCGCTTCTTCGCGCCTTCCGACTGCTGCTCCTCGATCAGCCCCATTTCGTCGAGCATGCTGAGCGTCGGATAGACGACGCCCGGGCTCGGCGCATAGCCACCGCCGGTCAGCCCTTCGATCTCGCGGATCAGGTCGTAACCGTGGCGCGGCGCGTCCGCGATCAGCTTCAGCATGACGAGCTTCAATTCGCCGCCGTCGAACAAGCGCCGCCGACCGCCTGGGCCGCCGCGATGTCCGTGTCCATGCCGACCGTGACCTTCGTGACCCGGCCGACCCCGGCCTTCGCCGTCAGCCCGCGGGCCACCGGTCCAGGCTCCATATCCCATACCAAAACGCATTTGAGTGTTCTCCGATATATCTTTACTCGTGAACTGCGATATATCGCAGACTGTTTCCAGTTCAAGAGGTGCGTCGAAAGATGCGCCCTCTCCTTCGTCCGTCATCCCCGCGGAGGCGGGGACCCAGACCCTCAGACAGTGCGGCCAAGTGATGACGTCAGCCAGTCTGGATCCCCGCCTGCGCGGGGATGACGAGTGTGAGGCGGGTGAGGAGCGTGGGCAGCGACGGATGGGCAAACCTCTCCCCCGCCCCTATCTTCCGGAGATGGCCGACCTCTTCGCGGGCTTCGAACCCGCCGCCCCCACCGAAACACACCCTGAAAACGCGCCGCTCGCCGATCGCCTGCGCCCGCGTACGCTGGGCGAGGTCGTCGGGCAGGACCACATCACCGGGCCCGAGGGTGCGATCGGACGGATGGTGTCGGCAGGACGGCTGTCGTCGATCATCCTCTGGGGCCCGCCCGGCACCGGCAAGACCACGATCGCACGGCTGCTCGCCGATGCGGTCGATCTCAGGTTCGTCGCGATCTCCGCCGTGTTCTCCGGTGTCGCAGACCTCAAAAAGTCGTTCGCCGAAGCGCGCGAGCATGCCAAGATCGGCAAGCGCACCTTGCTGTTCGTGGACGAGATCCACCGCTTCAACCGCGCGCAGCAGGACGGCTTCCTCCCTTATGTCGAGGACGGCACCGTCACGCTGGTCGGCGCGACCACCGAGAACCCGTCGTTCGAACTCAACGCCGCTTTGCTCAGTCGCGCGCAGGTTCTGATCCTGGAAAGGCTCGGCCGCAGTGCGCTCGAACAGTTGCTCGACCGCGCCGAAGCGGAGATGGAGCGCCGCCTCCCCCTCACCCCGCCCGCCAAGGACGCGCTGATCGCCAGCGCCGATGGCGATGGCCGCTTCCTGCTCAACCAGGCGGAGACGCTGTTCTCGGTCAACCTGCCCGAACCGCTCGATCCGGCCGGGCTGTCGAACTTCCTGCAACGCCGCGTCGCGGTGTACGACAAGGATCGCGAGGGGCATTACAACCTGATCTCCGCGCTCCACAAATCGATCCGCGGGTCGGATCCGCAGGCCGCGCTCTATTACCTCGCGCGGATGCTGACGGCGGGCGAGGAACCGCTGTTCCTGCTGCGTCGCCTGACCCGCGCCGCGGTCGAGGACATCGGCCTCGCCGACCCGCAGGCGCTGGTCCAGTGCATCGCCGCCAAGGACACCTATGATTTCCTCGGCAGTCCCGAAGGCGAACTCGCGATCGCGCAAGCCTGCGTCTATCTCGCCACCGCGCCCAAATCGAACGCGGTGTACAAGGCGCAGAAGGCCGCGTGGAAATCTGCGCGTGAAACCGGCTCGCTGATGCCGCCCGCATCGATCCGCAACGCGCCGACAAAGCTCATGCGCGATATCGGCTATGGCAAGGGCTATGCGTACGATCACGACTCCGAAGACGCATTTTCCGGTTCTGATTACTGGCCTGACGAAATGAGCCCGCAGACTTTCTATACCCCGACCGAACGGGGCTTCGAGAAACGGCTGTCCGAACGTCTCGCCTATTGGGACGGCCTGCGTGCCGAGAAGAATGGCTGAGACGCGCTTCACGCGGTTTGCAGCGATCGACTGGTCCGGCGCGCAAGGGCACCGACACAAGGGCATCGCCGTCGCGATCTGTAACTTGGGCGATGCCGCTCCGACGCTGGTCGGGCCACCGGAAGCTACAGCATGGTCGCGGGACGATGTGCTGGCGTGGTTGCTCGACCAGACCGAGCCGATCCTGATCGGCCTGGACCTCTCCCCCGCGTTCCCATTCGTCGATCGAGACGGGTATTTCCCCGGCGCGCCCGGCAGTCCGCCCGACGCCCGCAACCTCTGGGCAATGGTCGACCAAGCCTCCGCCACCGACCCGCATCTCGCGGTGTCGACCCTGCTCACCGATCCCGACATTCGCCGCCACTTCCGCCAGCACCGCGATTGCGGCGACCTGTTCCCCGGTGGTGCGGGCCGGATGCGCGTGTGCGAGCACGGCCAGCGCGCGATGGGCCTGTCGCCGACGAGTTGCTTCAACCTCGTCGGTGCAGCGCAGGTCGGCAAGTCGAGCCTGACCGGCATGCGCGTGCTCCACCGCCTCGCCGGCCGCGTGCCGGTCTGGCCGTTCGATCCGCTGCCCCCGCAAGGCCCGGTAATCGTCGAGATCTACACCACGATCGCCGCCCGTGCCGCCGGTATCCGCAAGGGGCTCAGCAAGATGCGCGACGCGACCGCGCTCGACGCGGCGCTGGCCAATCTGGGGAGCCCTCCGCACGACCCGCTGGCGCGCTACGACGATCATGCCACCGACGCGATCCTCACCGCCGCCTGGCTTCGTGCCAACGCGCACCGCGCCGAACTCTGGACACCGACGGCGATGACGCCGCATATTGCGCGAACCGAGGGCTGGACCTTCGGCGTATCTTGAAGCATTGGGTCGCGACGCATCGGGCAACGCCCGACGCAAGGGCCGGTTTAGCTCAGTTGGTAGAGCGCCAGTTTTGTAAACTGGATGTCGCGGGTTCGATTCCTGCAACCGGCACCACCGCCTTCCCAGTTTGCACGATGATGCGGGTCGCCCAGGCATTCAGATCGTGTGACGCCCCGAGGGGCCCATAGGATCCTGATTTCATCCGAAGCCATCCCGCGCCAAAATCCATCGATTATCGCTCGCGGGGCGGGACTTGGCGGTTCCGTACAATTACCGCGCGGATAGTCCTGCTACCGTTACTCATGCGAAACGATGTGCCGAGATTGCAGGGTGACAGGATCGCGCTCGAACCCCTGGTGCTGGCCGATAGCCACGCGATACAGCGACTGTTCCCGCATTGGGAGATCGTCCGATACCTCTCGCATGGCATGCAATGGCCCTACCCCGCGGATGGCGCGCGCAGGCTGTTGCAGGAGGTGACCTTTCCCTCGGTCGCGCAAGGGATAGAATGGGCGTGGTCGATCCGGCTCAATGGGAAGCAAGGCCCGTTGATCGGCGTCATCAGCGTGGCGGACAGACCGAACGACAATCGGGGCTTCTGGCTTGGGTTGGACTGGCATGGGCAGGGCCTGATGACGGAAGCCTGCAAGCTGGCGACGGACTATTGGTTCGACGTGCTCGGCTTCCCTGTCATGCGCGTACCCAAGGCGATGGCGAACATGCCATCCCGCCGTCTTTCGGAACGCGAGGGCATGCGCCTGATACAGGTCGGACCGAGGGATTTCGTCAGCGGACGCATGCCGGCGGGTATCTGGGAAACTACCGCCGCTCAGTGGCGATCGAGGGTGTCGGCTTCGCCTTCTCACCGTACCCCTCACCCCCTCGCATCGACTGAGTAATCCCGCGCCGGACCTTGGTGGATCGAAAGGCGCAATTCGTTCTGATTGCGATTCGTCCTGATCCAGCGCGTCCATGGGTCTATGGACCGTGCAGCGCCGTCCCCGACTTTCATATTCGGGTGTACCAACCGTGGCATACGTACGCTTGTTACGGACCGATACAGGGGCTCGGGGATGCCCAGCAGCGTCCTGCGACCGTCACCATTTTGCATCATCCGAGATCGCGTGGATGTCTTTGCGCCAGTCCGAGGCGGCCGCCGGTGCGCTTGGTGCAACCGGTACTCGACCAAACCGTACCGAATGTTAGAAAGGGCAAATGAGCCCGCACGCCAAAGCCTTTCTCGGGGAGCTGATCTCCGAGGCGATCGCGATCTGTATCGTGATGACCTTCGGCCTGTCGGTCGCCGCGATGTACACGCTGTACGATCCAAGCCCTTACAAGACCGCGTATTGGGGCGTGTGCATCACCTGGGGCATGGCGGTGTCGATCTCGATCTACGTCACCGGCGCGGTATCGGGGACGCATGCCAATCCGGGCGTCACGCTGGCGCTCGCGCTGTACCGCGGGTTTCCATGGAAGAAGGTGCTGCCCTATTGGTGCGCGCAGCTGGTCGGCGCGTTCGTCGGCGCCGCGATCGTCTATGCGCTGTATTACAACGTCATCGACCACTTCAACGCGACCCAGCATCTGACGCGCGCCGGCGGCGGTGGCGCAGGCGTGTTCTTCACAGCGCCCGGCCTCGCGGTGACGACGATGAAGGGTTTCGTCGACGAGATCATCCTGACCGCGATCCTGATGTTCGGGATCTTCGCGATCACCGACGAGTTCAATACCATGGCCCCGCAGGCGAATTTCGGGGCGATCGTGATCGGCCTGCTGGTCGCTGTGATCGGTGCGTCGATGGGATATCTGGAAGGTTGGGCGATCAATCCCGCACGCGATCTCGGTCCCCGCACCTTCGCATGGCTGATGGGTTGGGACGCATCGGCCTTTCCCGGCGTCGGCAATTACTGGTGGGCGCCGATCGCCGGACCATTGATCGGCGCGGTGATCGGTGGCGGTGCGCAGCATCTGCTGGTCCGCCCCTTCCTGCCACGCGACAAGCCCGTCGCGGGCCCGCAATAATTCAAGGAGTGTAAGGCGTGACCGACACCATCATCCTGGCGATCGACCAGGGCACGACGTCGACCCGCAGCATGACGTTCGGCACCGACGGCGTCCCCCGCCAGACGGTACGCCGCGAATTCGCCCAGCATTATCCGCAATCGGGCTGGGTCGAGCATGACCCCGAGGACATCTGGCGCGACACCGTCGCGACCTTGAAAGAGGCCGCGGAAGCGGACGGCGGGACGGTTGCCGCGATCGGCATCACCAACCAGCGCGAGACGGTCGTGGTGTGGGACCGCAAGACCGGCAAGCCCGTCCACAACGCGATCGTCTGGCAGGATCGCCGCACCGCAAAGCTCTGTGCACAGCTGAAGGCGGACGGCAACGAACCACTGGTGAGAGAGCGGACCGGGCTGATCCTCGACCCGTATTTCTCGGGTACCAAGCTCAAATGGATCCTCGACAATGTCGATGGTGTCCGCGCCCGCGCCGACAAGGGCGAACTCGCCTTCGGGACGATCGACAGCTTCCTTCTCTGGCGGCTGACCGGGGGCAAGGTTCACGCAACCGACGCGTCGAACGCCTCGCGCACGCTGTTGTTCGACATCCACAAGGGCGCGTGGGACCCGGACATGCTGCGGATGCTCGACATTCCCGAGAGCCTGTTGCCCGACGTCAAGAACAACAGCACGATCTTCGGCGAAACCACGCCGGACCTGCTGGGCACGGCGGTACCGATCGGCGGGATGGCGGGCGACCAGCAGGCAGCGGTGGTCGGCCAGGCCTGTTTCCAGCGTGGCGATGCCAAATCGACCTATGGCACCGGCTGTTTCGTGCTGCTCAATACCGGCAAGGAGGCCGTGACCAGCAAGAACGGCATGCTGACGACGATCGCCTATCAGCTCGATGGCGAGATCACCTATGCGCTGGAAGGCTCGATCTTCGTCGCAGGCGCAGCGGTGAAATGGTTGCGCGACGGGCTCGGCCTGATCAATCAGGCTTCCGATACGAACGACATGGCGACCAAGCTCGACGGGAACGACGGCGTCTACATGGTGCCGGCGTTCGTCGGCCTGGGCGCGCCGCACTGGGACCCCGACGCGCGCGCGAGCATCACCGGGCTCACCTTCGCCGCGACCGGATCGCACATCGCCCGCGCCGCGCTCGAATCGGTCGCCTACCAGACCGCGGACCTGATGAACGCGATGGTCGCCGACGGTGCGCGCGATGCCCGCCAGATTCGCGTCGACGGCGGCATGGCGGCGAACGACTGGTTCTGCCAGTTCCTCGCCGACATGCTCGACACCGACGTCGTCCGGCCCGCGAACATCGAGACGACCGCGGCGGGCGCCGCCTTCCTCGCCGGCATGGCGGTGGGGATCTGGAACGGCCCCGACGACATCGCCGCCACCTGGAAGGAAGACCGGATTTTCAATCCGAAGATGAAGAGCGACGAGCGCACGAAACTGATGGCCGGCTGGCAGGACGCCGTCGACCGAACCAGCTCGAGGGCCAAGGCATGAGTGATTCGCAACGCGACATCGACGTCGACCTGCTGGTGATCGGCGGCGGCGTGAACGGCACCGGCATCGCGCGCGACGCCGCCGGGCGTGGGCTGAGCGTCATGCTGGTCGAGCGCGACGACCTCGCCTCGCACACCTCGTCGTCGAGCACCAAGCTGATCCATGGTGGCCTGCGCTATCTCGAATATTACGAGTTCCGGCTGGTCCGCGAAGCGCTGGCCGAACGCGAGAAGCTGATCGACGTCGCGCCGCATCTGATCAGCCCGATGCGGTTCGTCATGCCGCTCGCTGCCGGCATGCGCCCCGCCTGGCTGATCCGCCTCGGGCTGTTCCTCTACGATCATATCGGCGGCCGTACCCGCTTGCCGAAATCGAAGGGCGTACGGCTCGACAAGACCGACTGGGGCGCAGGTCTGAAGCCTATCCGCCACGGCTTCGTCTATTCGGACGGTTGGGTCGACGATGCGCGACTGGTGGTCCTGAACGCGCTCGACGCCGCCGAACGCGGCGCGCAGATCCGCACGCATACAAGCTTCGAAGGCGCGCGTCGGGAGTCCGACCACTGGGTCGCGACTCTCGGCGACGGCAGCACCGTCACCGCTCGTGCGATCGCCAACACTTCAGGGCCTTGGGTTAGCAAGGTGCTCGCTGAAATGCCCCAGGCGCATGCCGAGCGCCCGCCCCGCCTTGTCAAGGGCAGCCACATCATCGTGAAAAAGCTGTTCGAAGGCGAACACGCGTATATCCTCCAGAATCCCGACAAACGGATCATTTTCGCGATCCCCTATGAGGACGACTTCACGCTGATCGGCACCACCGACAAGCCCTATGAAGGCGACCCGTCGCACCCGACGATCGACCCCGACGAGACCGAGTATCTGTGCGACAGCGTCAACCGCTACTTCTCGCGACAGATCGGTGCGGGCGACGTCGTCGGCAGCTATTCGGGCGTCCGTCCGCTGTTCGACGACGGCAACGAGAACGCCTCCGAGGTCACGCGCGATTATGTCCTGCGGCTCGGCACCGGCGAAGCGCCGCAGATCCTGTCCGCGTTCGGCGGCAAGATCACGACCTATCGTCGGCTGTCGGAACACGCGCTCGAAGACCTTGCGCCGTTCCTGCCCGCCATGGCGAAACCCTGGACCGCGGGGGTGCCCCTGCCGGGCGGCGACCTTCCGAACGGTGACTTCGCAGCGTTTCTGAAGAGCGTCCGATCGCGCTGGCCGTTCATCGACGCCGTCAACGCCGCCCGCATGGCGCACGCATATGGTACGAGGATCGAGCGCGTCCTTGGCGACGCGACCAGCCTCGACGACATCGGCCAAGGGCTCTCCACGCGCGAAATCGATTATCTGATCGACGAGGAATGGGCGCAGACCGCCGAAGACATATTGTGGCGGCGGACCAAACTCGGCCTCCACGGGGGTGCTCCGCTCCAGGCTGCAGTGGAGGCGTATCTGGCCACGCGAACAGATACCGCTCGCGCATATCGCGACCATTCGTAACGGTAGCTAGGGCGCGCGTTCCAGCTTGCGGGCAAGGAACTGGAGACGGGGACGAACGCGCAGGAACCGGCGGTAGGCGCGTTCGAGTCCGGCCAGTACGAGAGGGTTGCGTGCAGCGAGGCCCAGCGGTCGAAGCAGGGGGATGGCGCGCCACATCGCCGCGAACGCGGCCGCGCCCGACAGCATCCGGCCGTCTTCGCGCGCATGGAAACGGGCGAGCAGCGGATCGCGGTCGATCGGGCAAGCACTCGCGCCGTCGCTGACGTCGACGAACTCGATCGCGCCGCGGCGGTCCAGCCGACGCATCGCCGCGATTTCCCGCCGGCATAGCGGGCAGCCACCATCGTGCCAGACGGTGAGACGCGTCATGTGACGTCGTCTTCGGCGTGCCGGTTGCGCTGCCAGATCTGCTCGGCGAGAAGCGTGGCGAAACCCAGCCAGGCGACGAAGGGTATCGCCGTCGCTGCAGCAGGCCGGTCGACCCGGTCGGCCGCCACGACGTACGCAGCACCGGTGACGATCATCGCGCCCGACGCCGCCATACTCGATCCGAGCGCCTTCTTGCGGAAGAAGATTTCGGTCCAGCCGCCGATCATCGCGCTGTTGAGCAACCACAGGCCGACCGCCGTGTTGCGCGGCGCGCCGGGCGGTTGGCGGAGCAACCTGTACCCGCCGACCGCTAGCCCCGTTTCGAGCACCGGCCAAACCGCGCCGAATGCCGCGTCCGGTGGCGTATAGGACGGCTTGTCGAGTCGCTTGTACCAGCGGCGGATGCCGGGATGCGACGGATCGGGCGCATTGCGACGCCCGAGCACCGCGCTGGCGCCGAGCACCGTCGCCACGATCGCCAAGGCCGCCGGCCGCGACAATCCCGCGCGGGGGCTGGTGGTCTTCCCCTCGCTCATGATGCGAAATACCGTTCGAGATCGTCGCTGCCGCCGATCCGTTCGTCGTCGATGAAAATCTGGGGCGTGGTCGCGACGCCGTGCTCCGCCTTGAAGGCGTCTACCTCTTCGCGCGACCGCAGGATCCGGTCCTGAACCTCGAAGCCTCGATCTTCCAGCATCGCTTTCGCACGCACGCCGAACGGGCAGGCATGATCGGGAAGGATCATCCGGTAGAGTATTGCAGTCCTCGTGTCGGCCATATCGATCGTCCTCGCGGCGGGACGCTACCCGCGTTAAGCACAGCGCAGCAGCGCCCTCGACGTTCCACCCGAGGATCGCAATCATTGTGCCGAGATCGATCCCGCCCCTGCCCGCGTCACCGACTCGCGATCGTGGTGATCGATGCGGCGGGTGCGGCGAGCGTGTCGATCCGATAGCGGACCGACACGCCGACATGATCCGACAGCATCGTTCCGTTTGCCGCCTGCCCGAACGGCGCCGCCAGCGCGACCGGACGGATCCGTACCGTCGGCGACGGGCGGTACATCATCCAGTCCTTGCCGCGACCGATCGACAGCGCCATCCCCGACGGCTCCGCCACCGGACAGCGCGGGGCGATGCGGCAGGACGCCACGGCGGTCTGTAGCGACGCCTCGCCGCCCAGCATGCGCAGGTCGAAATGCGTCCGCCGCGCGAGATCGCGACCGACGTTGAAATCGCCTGCGACCAGGATCGGCCGATCGCCCGCACCGAGCGAACCGATGAAGTCCGCGAGCAGATCGAGCTGCCGCCGATACGCATAGATCGCGCGCGGCGACGGCGCGCCCGAAGCGGTGTTGGAATTGAGGTGCGTGTCGACCACGACGATCGGCGTCGCGATGCCCGGCACCGCGATCAACGCCGCCACCGCGCCCTTGTTGGCAAGGCAATCATAGCCCGCGCAGACCGGGTAGGCCATGCGCCGGACGGCCAGGATCGGGTAATCGGAAAAGATCGCCAGACCGCTGTCGACATGCTTGCCGAGCCGTTCGCCGACCAGTCGGCTGCCCTCCGAGACGAAGCCGTCGTCGTTGCGGGGGATGCTCGCCGTCGCGTTCTCGGCCGGGCCGAATGCGGCGTACCGATAGCCTGCGGTCCGGCCGATCGCCTTGGCGTTATCCACGAAGGCCTCCTGCAGGACGACGATGCCGGGTTGATCGCCCGCATCGCGCATCGCCCGCAAGCGCGTACCGATCGCGCGGAGATCGACCGAACGATCGTCGGTGATCGGCCATGGCAGGCCGTGCACGTTGTAGGTCATGAGCGTGACGTCGCGCGCCTGCACGGGCGTCGCCATAGCCGTAGCCGTAGCCATGGTGCCCGCCAGCATCGCGGTCGCTGCAGCCAGCACTCCATATCGTACCATCGCCATGTCTTCATCCCTGTCGTCGTTCGGTGCGGCGACGCCGCAGCCGGTCATCGTCCTCAGTGCGAATGTGCCGTGCGCAGCGTCAGCGTTTGAGCGGCGCGAACGAAAACAGCCCGCTGCGGTAGTTCATCACGACATGCGTGGTGGTGAGCCCCGCATGCACCGCGACGCTCGCCTGATCCGCATGCGGCTTGGCATGGCCGAGCTTCGGATTGCTCGCGAAGCCGATGCCGTCGTGGAGCAGGCTGAAACCATGGCCGCCGTCGCGCGCATGGACCACGCTCAGCGCATAGGTTCCGGGTCCGGGCACGCGCAGGCACAGCGACACCGGCCCCGTGGCGGGGACGGCAAGGACGGCCCGACGGAAGGTCTTGCCCTGCCCGACCAGGACATTGTCGTCGGCCAGAAAATCGCCGTCGCGCGCGGGGTAGAGTTCGGCGCGCACGACGCCGACGCGGTCCTTCAGGCCGTCGACGTCGACGATCAGCGCCGGGCCTGGCTCGTGCGGGCGGCAGCGCGCCTCCGCCGTGCCGAGCGCCGGGGTCGAAGGCGGCATGACCGTGCGCGATACGGCGGGGGACGCGGCAGCAAGTGCCAGGACGACAGGCAGGATCACTTCGTACGCTCCATGGTGACGAGTTCGACGGCCGTCAGCGCGGCGCCGAGCAGCAGGTGGGTGACGAGCCAGAGGCCCGCGATCATGGTCAGCACCGCGGTCACCTCGGACGTCCGCCCGACGGTGAACGCGACCAGTCCGGCGAACACGATGTCCTTGTTGGGCAGCAGCGGCAGGCGCGACACGAGCAGGCGCAAAGTGGCCAGCGCCAGCCACCAGGCGATCGGCGCCGCGGGCATCACCGCAGCCCATAGCAACGCGGCGAACAGGGTGGTCGCGACGATCCGCAGAAGATGGATGACCGCGATCCGGTTCAGTTCGGGACGAGGCAGCGTCAGCAGCTTCTTGCGCAGGACGAGCGTGACGAGCGAGGGGATCGCCATGCTCGCCGCGGACACCGTCATCACCTTCGCATCGGTACCGAGATGCAGCGCGCCGAGCGCCTGCCAGCTGACCACCGCCAGCACCAGCGTGCAGACGTTGGCGACGACCGCCGACAGAATCGAGACGTCCTTGATCGCACCGAATGGCGTGCCGACCATGCTCGCATGCTTGCGCGCCCAGCCGTAGAAATACAGCTCGCCCGAGTAACCCAGTACGATCTCGTTGCTGATCCGCTTGCGCAGCAGCGCGAAGATACCGCTCGGCGGCAATTGCCACAGTCGCCGGTAGATCACCCATTCGCTGAACGGCGTGACCAGATAGCCGAGCGCGAAGATCGTCCAGAACAGCGGCGAGCGCGGTACCAGACGGAGCATACCGGCAACGTCGAGTCCCCGAAGCTGCCATAGCGCAGCGATCAGGATCGCCGCCGACAGCAGCGGTGCCAGCCAGCGACCGAGGAAGTTCTTGCGGACGATCGTCGGCGTCAGTGGCGGGAATTGCACGCGGGTCAGCGTCAGCGGCAGCTCGCTCATGCGGCTCTCCTGTAATGATGGCGCGGTTGCCAGCGTCGCGACCGTAGGACGGTTGCCCGAGGCGTTCCGACAGGGTCCGGATAGGGCGCGCTGGGTACGATCATGGCCGAACGACGCCGCCGCCGAATGCGAGCCGCAGCTTGGGATGACGCCGCCCTGAAATAATTTTCGGGCACGATCCGGACAGGACTGCGGGGGCAGGCTGGCGGTGCCGTCCCGTCAACAGCGATCCGATGACCAACGAGAGCGAGACGATGGCGCAAACCGACTTTGCCGATCCTGCCCGGCCACCAGAGCGCGGGTTCGAGCCTCCCCCGGCCGACAAACAGTCGACGGACAAGAGGTTGGTGGTATCGATCCACGACGTGTCGCCGACCTTCGCGGAGCCGATCGCGATGCTTGCCGAGCGAGTCGCGGCTATCCTGGGCGGTCCGCGGTTCGCGATGCTGGTGGTACCGGATCACTGGGGCGCCGCCCGGCTGGACCGGTCGCCGGCCTTTGCGCGCCAGTTGCGCGCATGGGCGGACGCGGGGATCGAGATGTTTCTTCACGGCTGGTTCCACCGCGATGCGAGCGACCATCGGAATGCCGCCAGCGTGCTGAAAGCCCGTTATATGACCGCGGGCGAAGGCGAGTTTCTGGGGCTCGATGCGGTCGAGGCCGAACACCGGATGCGTGCTGGTCGCGACATGGTCGAACAGGCGATCGGCCGGTCGGTCGCCGGGTTCATCGCACCCGCGTGGCTCTATGGTCCGGGCGCGCATGCGGCGCTAAAGGCCTGCGACTTCGCGCTTGCCGAGGATCATTTTCGCGTCTGGCAGCCCGCTACCGGCGCGATCGTCGCGCGCGGTCCGGTGGTGACCTGGGCCAGCCGGTCGCCCGCGCGTACCGCCAGTTCGCTCGCGGTCGCCGCCGCGGCGCGCGTGCTGCCCGACTGGATGCCGACGATGCGCGTCGCGGTGCATCCTGGCGACGTCACCAAGGACTCGCTGTTGACCAGCATCGATCGGACGCTCCGCACGCTCGCCGAGCGGCGCACCGTGTCGCGCTATGCCGATCTGGTCACCGAACAGGTGGCATCATGAAGATCGTCGACGTCTGCGCGTTCTACACCCCGACCGGCGGCGGCGTCCGGACCTATATCGACCGGAAACTGGTCGCGCTGGCCGCGCGCGGACACGAGGTCGTCGTCATCGCGCCCGGCGAAGAGGATCGCGAGGAGCAACGCGGACCGAATGCGCGTGTCCGCTGGCTGCGCTCGCCGCGCTTCCCGCTCGACCGATCCTATCGCTACTTCGCCGACCGCGCGGCGCTGCACGCGATACTCGACGAAGAGGATGCCGATATCGTCGAAGTCTCGTCGCCGTGGCGCAGCGCATCGATGGTCGCGGACTGGCGCACGCGCTCCGGGTCGCGCGCGCGGCTGTCGCTGATCGCGCATGCGGACCCGCTGTCCGCCTATGCCTATCGCTGGTTCGGCAACGTCGCCTCGACGCAGGCGATCGACCGCGCGTTCGACTGGTATTGGCGCCATCTGCGCCGCCTGGATGCGCAGTTCGACCATGTCGTCAGCGCGAGCGACAGCCTGTCGCAGCGGCTGCGCGAGGGCGGTCTGCGCAAGGTGATGACCGATCCGATGGGTGTCGAGCCGGGCCAGTTCTCGCCGCGGCTGCGCGATGTCGACCTGCGCCGCGAGATGCTGGCGCTATGCGGACTGGGCGAGGATGCGCTGCTGCTCATCGGGGTCGGCCGGCACGCGCCCGAGAAACGCTGGGACATGGTCGCGCAGGCCGCCGCGATCGCGGGCACGCACGCGCCGGTCGGCCTGCTGATCATCGGTGGCGGCGCGCGACAACGCCGGGTAATCGACGCGATCGGCGACAACCCGCACGTCCGCCTGCTCGATCCGGTGCGCGACCGCGGTGCGCTGGCGCGGTTGATGGCGAGTGGCGACGCGCTGATCCATGGCTGCGAGGCGGAGACGTTCTGCTTCGTCGCGGCGGAGGCGATCGCATCGGGATTGACGTTGATCGCGCCCGATCGCGGCGGCGCGGCGGATCTCGCCTGCGCGAACGACGGCGCCGTGTATCGCTCGGGCGATGCGCAGGACGCCGCCGAAGCGATCCTCGCAGTCGCCGGCACGATCGAGGCCGGCGCGGCGGCGCGCCGCGAGCGCCCGGTCCGGACGATGGACGATCATTTCGACGCGCTGCTCGCGCTCTACGGGGCGGACGAGGCGCACCTGCACCACCACGCGCTCAACTATGGACGAGGAACGGGACGATGACCGCGATCGCACCACATCCCTTCGGCATTACCGAGGATCAACCCCGTTTCGGCACAACCATGCCGCGGGCGGCGAGCGGTGATCTGGATCCGCCAACCGGCCCGATACCCGAGGCAACGGCGTCGCCGTGGCGTGCACCGCTCTTCTATCTGTCGTTCGTGGCAGGGGCGCTGTTGATCATCGCGGTCGGGTTCATCCTGATGTGGCGCCTCATGCTGCGGTCGCGCCGAGGCTGATCGCCGCCGGCCTGCGCTCCGGGACCGGCGCGACGGATCGCGAGAACCAGCGCCTACCGCTTTCATAATCTCCGTCTGGCGCCTGTCGGCGCGGACTAGTCCCCCAAGCCTCGCGACATTTCGGACGCGACTTCCCAGCGGGCAGCGGGCAATACGCGGCGCATGACTTTCGGAGCCAAGCCGTAGCCGACGGCGACGCCCTTCAGCCTGCCGGCCTGTCGGCGGTGCTCGCGGCACATCGCCCGCAACTCGTCCGGTTCTTCACCGGGCGGACGGGTAGCGTCGCGGAGGCCGAGGACGTCGTCCAGGAAATCTGGCTGCATATCGCCGAACCGGTGGCCGGCCCGATCGCCAATCCGGTCGCCTATCTGCACCGCATCGGCATGAACATCGTGCTCGACCGGGTCCGTGCGAACGGGCGCCGTACCCGTCGCGACAGCGGCTATGTCGAGGCGACGACGACGGTGACGGCCGGGGTGACGGCCGGGATGGCCGCGGGGGGCGAGGCGATCGACGATGCGCCGTCGGCGTTCGATGCGGTCGCCGGGCGACAGCGGATCGCGCAACTCGCCGCAGCACTCGCCGGCCCGCCCGAAGGCGCGATGCGCGTGTTTCGCCGCCACAAGATCGACGGCCTCTCGCACGCCGATATCGCTGCCGAGTTCGGGATCAGCCGAAGCGCGGTCGAAAAGCATATCGCCGTCGCGCTTCGTCATCTCAGAAAGGCGTTAAATGATTGATTTTCGCGCCGGACTGCGGTGGCGGGCGCGGGGTGGCGTCTATGACTCGAGCGGGTATGACACGAGCGGGGGGCATCCGCTCGGAACGAGGGTGCCGTGATGGATGCAACGACCCAGGATCCGATCGACGTCGCCGCCGCCTGGCACGCGCGGATCGACGCGCCCGACATGGATTGGGCTGGCTTCGGCGACTGGCTCGAGGCCGATCCGTCGCACCGCGCCGCCTATGATTCGATCGCGCTGCTCGATGCGGAGATCGGCGGCGCCGCCCCTGCGATCGCCGCATTGCTGCCGGCGAACGACGACAGCGCAGCCGATGTCGCGCCGGTCGCGCGCCCGACCCGCTGGCGCTGGCTGGCCGCAGGCACCGGCGGCGCGCTCGCCGCAGGCCTCGCAGTGTTGCTCGTCGCGCCGACGCTGACCGGGCCGGACGACAGCGTGCAGACCTATGCGACCGGCGTCGGCGAGACCCGCGCCGTCACGCTCGCCGATGGCAGCGCGATGCGGCTCGATCGCGGATCGCGGGTTTCGGTGTCCGGGGGCACGACTCCGCTGATCGAAGTCGCGGACGGTGCGGCGAGCTTCTCGGTGCGCCACGATCCCTCGCGAACGCTGATCGTGCGGGCCGGCGGCTATGACGTCCGCGATATCGGCACGCGCTTTGCGGTGGTCAGCGCGCAGGGGCGGATTTCGGTCGCGGTGGCGCAGGGCAGCGTCAGCGTCGCGCCACATACCGCGGACGGCAGCGCGCCGACGACGCTCGTTTCCGGTCAACGGCTCGACATCGACCCCGCGACCGGGATCGCCGAACGCCGCGCGGTCGCACCGACGTCGGTGGCGGACTGGACCGACGGCCGCCTCGACTATGACGGTGCGCCGTTGACGCTGGTTGTCGCGGACATATCGCGGTATGCACGCACCCCGCTGGTGGTCGATCCGTCCGCCGCCGGACTGAGTTTCTCCGGGGTTTTGACGATTGGCGACGGATCGCGGCTTCTCGATCAGCTTCGCGCGGTGTTGCCGCTACGCGTGCGCCGCGTTGATGGCATCGTCCATATCGAGCGTACCGGCCCACGCTGAGGCGGCGCGCACCAGCCCGCTAGGGGCGATCGCCATCCCCGCAGGATCGCTGCGTACCGCGCTCGATTCGCTGGCCCGCCAGACCGGCATTTCGATCGGCATGGCTGGCGTCCTGCCCGATACGCCGACGCCGAGGATCGCACGCGCGCGCGACGTCGCGGACGCGCTGAAGCGGCTGCTGGCGGGGACGCGGCTGCACGCGGTCCGCATCGATGCGACGACCTGGCGGATCGAGCCCCTGCCCCCTCATACGGCCCATGCTCGCCCGGCCGCACCGCCGATCGTCGACGGCGGCGATATCATCGTCACCGCCAGCAAGCGCGACGAACGCCTCTCCGATCTGCCCGCATCGATCAGCATCCTCGGCGGCCGTGCGCTCGACCGCCTCGCCGGCAAGCGCGGCCTGGTCGATCTGCTCGCGACCACCGATGGCGCGTTCTCGACCAATCTCGGCCCCGGTCGCGACCGCATCTTCCTGCGCGGCGTCGCCGACAGCGCGTTCAACGGCACCAGCCAATCGCTCGTAAGCCTGTACCTCGACGACGCCCGGATCGGTTACTCCTCGCCAGATCCCGACCTCCGGATGGTCGACATCGACCGCGTCGAGATCCTTCGCGGTCCGCAAGGCACGCTGTACGGCACCGGCGCGCTGGGCGGCGTCATCCGGATCGTCACCACCGCACCCTACCTCGACCAGGCCTCCGGCAGCGTTGCAGGCGAGGTGACCGGCATCAACAACGGCGCGTTCGGCGGCGCGCTCGAGGGCATTCTGAACCTGCCGATCGTGACCGGCACGCTGGCGTTACGCGCGTCGGGCTGGACCGAGACGATGCCCGGCTGGATCAACGATACCGGCCGGGGCAAGCGCGACGTCAACCGCACCGGGCGCAGCGGCGGGCGCCTCGCGCTGCGCTGGGCGATCGGCGATGGCTGGACCGCGACCGCGAGCGGCATCGCGCAGTCGATCGAAGCCCGCGACAGCCAATATGCGACCGAGGGGCTGTCGCGCAGCACCGCGATCGCCGAGCCGCAGGACAACGACTTCCACTCGGCATCGCTCGACGTGCACGGACCGATCGGCAGCCTCGACGCGCAGTCGACCACCTCGATCGTCTCGCATGAATTTGGCAGCACATACGACGCGAGCATCATGGCCGGCGCGCTCGGGACGATCGCGCCGGTCGCCTATGTCGAGGATCGCGCGATCCGCCTGCTGACACAGGAAGTCCGGCTGAGCGATCCGACCGCACGCCATCCGTGGATCGTCGGCGCGTCGATCCTGCATGCGACCACCCGCCTCAAGGGGCGCTTCGAATCGGACGCCGGCAACGTGCTCGGGCGCGACGACAAGGAGGCGGTGTTCGAGGCAGCGATGTTCGCGGAGGGCACGCAGCGTCTGTCGTCCGCGCTCGATCTGAAGATCGGCCTGCGCGGATTCGTGACCGTGAACGACATCGAGCAGCAGGGCCCCGACGAACTGAGCACCACCAAGCTGGGCGTTACCCCCAGCGGCACGCTCAGCTGGCATCGGGACGATGTCGGGATGATCTGGCTGCGCTACGCCAGCGCGATTCGGCCGGCAGGCATAACCCGGGCGTCGATCAGCAACCAACAGCGCATCCCCGGCGACGAGTTGCAAAGCCTCGAACTGGGCTGGCGCATCCGCGGGCTGAACGATCGGCTGAGCTTGAGCGGTGCGATCTTCGGATCGGTCTGGGAGCATCTGCGCAGCGACGTGGTCGGATCGGACGGATTGTTCGGGACGGTCGATGCGGGGAACGCCACCAATTACGGTGTCGAGTTCGGCGGGCGGTTCGACGCAGCGCCCTACACGATCGACTTCGGCACCACGATCCAGCGCGCGCGGCTGACATCGCCGGCAAGCGACCGCGCGGCGCAGGACGATCGCCGCTTGCCGGTCGTTCCCGATTACTCGGCGCGGATGGGTGTCACGCGGCGGTTCTCGCTGATCGGGATGCCGGCGAGCGGCTATCTCACGGCCCGCTATATCGGCCAGACCCGGTTGAGCTTCGACCCCCTGCTCGATCGGCCCGCGGGAGACTATGCGACGGTCGGCGCCGGCGCGACTCTGGACGACGGTCCGCGGCACTGGTCGATCGATGTCGACAATCTGCTCGATGGTCGCGGCAACAGCTTCGGGTTCGGCAATCCGTTCACGCTCGCCACCACCACGCAGACCGTGCCGATCCGTCCGCGCGCGATCACGCTGAGGCTGGCGATCGGACTATGAAAGATGCGCCGCGCCGGGACGGGAAACGGTTGGATCGTCACCGTCACATGCAACCGCGATCGCGCGGACGGCGTTATAGGGCCCACGCATGATCAAGGTCGCCAGCTACAATATCCACAAGGGCATCGGGCTCGACCGTCGGCGCAACCCCGAGCGCGTGGTCGAAGTGTTGCGCGAGATCGACGCCGACGTGATCGCGCTGCAGGAGGCGGACCGGCGGTTCGGCGCGAAGGCGTGCGTCTTGCCGCATCATCTGCTGGAGGAACATAGCGACTGGAAGCCGGTCGATTTCGGCCTCCGCGCGCTCAGCATGGGGTGGCACGGCAACGTCATCCTGGTCCGCAAGTCGGCGCGGGTGATCGCCAGCGAACCGCTGCACCTGCCGGCGCTGGAGCCGCGCGGGGCGGTGATGGCGGACGTGCAACTCGCCGGCGGGACGATCCGCGTGCTCGGCATGCATCTCGATCTGTCGGGGCTTTGGCGGCGCAAGCAGGCGGCGGCGATCATGAACCATGTCGATACCTGCGCGCATCGCCATCCGACGGTGATGATGGGCGATCTCAACGAATGGAGCGCGGGTGCGGGATGCCTGCGCGATTTCGGGCGCGACTATGCGTTTGCCGAAACGGGCGCGAGTTTCCATTCGCGGCGGGCGGTCGCGCGGCTCGACCGGATCATGGTCTCGCGCGACCTCAACGTCGTCGAATGCGGCGTGCATGCGAGCCCGGCGGCGCGGAAGGCATCGGATCACCTGCCGATATGGGCTATACTGGAACCGAAGGCCCTGGCTCTATAATCGATACCCGGACGAGGATGTGGAATGCGCGAGAAGGAACTGCGGCTGGCGCTCGTCTGCTATGGCGGGATCAGCCTGGCGGTCTACATGCACGGCATCACCAAGGAGATCTGGCGACTGGTCTGCGCGAGCCGCGCATTCCATGACGGCGAGGCGCCGAAGGGCGGCAGCCAAGGCGTGTATCATGCCCTGCTCCAGGAGATCGAGGATCACGCCGCGATCCGGGTGCGCGTGCTGGCCGACATCATCGCCGGCGCGAGCGCGGGCGGGATTAACGGCATCTTCCTCGCGCAGGCGATCGCGACCGGCCAGAGCCTCGATCCGCTGACCGACCTGTGGATGACGTCGGCCGATGTCGAGGCGCTGATCGATACCGAGGCGGCGCCCAAATCGCGTTTCTCGAAGGCCTGGGCGATGCCGCTCGCGTGGATGGCGGCGGGGCGGAGCACGGACAAGGTCGAGGCGCTCGACGAGCCGACCCGCGAAGAGGTGCGGACCAAGCTGTCGCATTTCATCCGCTCGCGCTGGTTCGAGCCGCCGTTCGGGGGGAAGACCTTCACCAACCTGCTGCTCGATGCGTTCGACGCGATGGGCGCGAGCGAGCGCGGGCCGCGGCTGTTGCCGCCCGGCCAGCCACTCGACCTGTTCGTGACGGTGACCGATTTCTCCGGGCATCCCGAGCGGTTGCAGCTCAACTCGCCAGCCGAGGTGGTCGAGACCGAGCACAGGCTGGTGGTCGACTTCACCGATCATGGCGGCGCGACCGAGACCCTTGCGCCGCGCGCGGAACTGGCGTTCGCGGCCCGCGCGACATCGAGCTTTCCCGGCGCGTTTCCGCCGTTCACGGTCGCCGAACTGGACGGCGTGCTGGAGCAGCGCAAGATCGCGTGGCCGGGCCGCAGCGGCTTCCTCGCGCGCGTGCTGCCCCGTCATACCGCGGCCAATGCGGCGGAAAGCGCGGTGCTGATCGACGGCTCGGTGCTTGCCAATGCGCCGTTCCGGCCGGCACTCGACGCGCTGAAGGAACGCCCGGCACGCCGTCAGATCGACCGGCGGTTCATCTACATCGACCCCTCGCCCGGCATCAAGCTGCGGCTCAATCGCGGCGAAGGCACGCCCGGGTTCTTCCAGACGATCATCGGCGCGATCAGCGACATTCCGCGCCAGCAACCGATCCGCGACAATCTGGAGGCGATCGCCGCGCGCTCGGCGCGGATCGACCGGATGCGGGGGATCGTCACCGCGATCCGGCCGGAGGTGGAGGCCGACGTCGAATCGCTGTTCGGCCACACATTGTTCCTCGATCGCCCGACCGCGCCGCGGCTGATCGCGTGGCGGCGGCGGGCGCAGAAGGCCGCGGCGGCGAGTTCGGGCTATGGGTTCGTCGCGTACGGGCATCTGAAGCGGAGCGCGGTGATCGAGACGATCGCGAGCCTGTTGTACGATGCGGGGCGGCATCACAGCCCCCGGCGGCTGGTGCAGATCCGCGCCGCGATCGTCGCGCGGGTCGCGGCGACGGGCGCGGACCAGCTCGGGGCGGGCTTCGCAAACGGTGCCAGCCCCGCGTCGATCGCGTTCCTGCGAACCTTCGACATCGGCTTTCGCATCCGTCGGCTGCGGCTGATGGCGCGGCGCCTGTCGGAGGTGGAGACCGCCGCCGACGAGCCCGAGCTCGCGCCGATGCGCGACGCGATCTATGAATCGCTGTCGCCGTATCTGGATCGGCTGCGCGGCGATATGCATGCCGGAATGCACGATGCGGTGCGCGCGATGAAGGGCGATGCGACCGCGGTGCTGGAGACACTGGGGCGGACGTTCGATCTGGAGCGGCTCGATGCGGAAACCGACCAGCGGCTGGCGGAGGCGTTCGCTGCACTCGCCAAGCCTGCACGGCGGACGTTGTTGCTCGCCTATCTGGGCTTTCCGTATTTCGATACCGCGACGCTGCCGCTGTTGCAGGGCGAGGGGCTCGACGAGTTCGACCCGATCAAGGTCGACCGGATCGCCCCCGACGATGCGACCGCGATCCGATCCGGCGGCGCGGAGGCGACGTTGAAGGGGATCCAGTTCGGCACGTTCGGTGCGTTCTTCAGCCGGGCGTACCGCGAGAACGACTATCTCTGGGGGCGGCTGCACGGGTCGGAGCGGATGATCGACATCACCGTCTCGACGTTGCCGCAGACCGTGCGGATGAAGCCGGGCCGGGTCGCGGCGATCAAGCGGGCGGCGTTCCTAGCGATCCTCGACGAGGAGGAACCGCGGCTGACCGCGATCCTGCCGCTGATCGCGCAGTTGCGGACCGAGATCGGCTAAAGCCCCTCTTGCTCGGCAGAAGACTGGCCAAAACGCCGATGTGGCGGTAGCTCTGCGTTTCCAACCGTGTTTCGGCGCGTTTGGGGCACAATAGAGGGTCGCCGCATGCAGTTCCTGAAAATCCTGTTCTGGTGCCTGCTGGCGTTCGTCGCCGCAGTGTTCACCATAAGCAACTGGAACGCCGTCCAGATCCAGCTGTGGGGCGGGCTGATCGCCGACGTGAACCTGCCGCTGCTGCTGTTCGTGACGTTCCTGATCGGGTTCGTGCCGACGATGCTGTATAATCACGCGATCCGGTGGCGGCTGCGGCAACGGCTGTCGACGTGCGAGCGCGAATTGTTGGAACTGCGGACGCCAAGGCCGGAGCCGGTGGCGTTCGTGCCGGTCGAAACGCCGGTTGCGACGCCAATGTCGACGGTGACGGCACCGGTCACACCCACCGCCGTGCCGCCGGGTGACGTGCGATGAGCAACCGGATCTACGTCGCGCTCGACACGCCCGATCTGCCGCGCGCGAAGGCGATCGCCGCGCGCGTCCGCCATCATGTCGGCGGGATCAAGCTGGGGCTCGAATTCTTCTCGGCGCATGGCCAGCCCGGCGTGCATGCGATGGCGGAATTCGGCCTGCCGATCTTTCTCGACCTGAAGTTGCACGACATTCCGAACACGGTGGCGAAGGCGGTGCAGGCGCTCGGCGCGCTCGAACCGGCGATCCTCACGGTGCATGCCAGCGGGGGGCGGGCGATGCTGGAGGATGCGAAGGCCGCGGCGCCGATCGGGACCAAGGTGATCGCCGTGACGATGCTCACCAGTCTCGACGCCGCCGATCTCGCGGCGACCGGCGTTACCGGGAACGCGCACGACCAAGTCGCGCGGCTGACCGAACTGGCGCGCGAGGCTGGGGTCGACGGCATCGTCTGCTCGGGCGCGGAAGTTGCTGCGGCAAAGGCGATCTGGCCGAAGGGGTTCTTCGTGGTGCCCGGCGTCCGCCTGCCCGACGGCGCGATCGGCGACCAGAAGCGCGTGGTGACGCCGCGCCAGGCAATGGATGCAGGCGCTTCGATCCTGGTGGTCGGACGCCCGATCACGCAGGCCGAAGACCCCGACACCGCCGCCCGCGCGATCGGCGCGACGCTTTAATTGTAGGCAATCTCGTAATCCTCCCCCGCCAGGGGGAGGTGGCAGGCATAGCCTGACGGAGGGGGAGGCAAGAGGCACATTGGTTCCGGGTCCTCCCCCTCCGTCACCTTCGGCGCCACCTCCCCCTGGCGGGGGAGGATCGCTGGACTTTCGTGATCCGTTTTAGGAACGATGATGACCACCGCCAAGATCTGCGGCCTGTCCACGCCCGCGACGCTCGACGCAGCGATCCGGCACGGTGCGAGCCATGTCGGGTTCGTGTTCTTCCCGGCCTCGCCGCGGCACGTGACGTTCGCGAAAGCCGCGGAACTTGCCGCACGCGTGCCGGGCCATGTCGCGAAGGTCGGCGTGTTCGTCGATCCCGAAGACGAGATGCTCGAACAGGCGGTCGCATCGGCCGCTCTCGACGTGCTGCAACTCCACAAGGTGACGCCCGCGCGGGCCGCCGCGATCCGCGCGAAGTTCGGGATCGAGACCTGGGCCGCGGTCGCGGTGCGCACGCGCGGCGATCTGGAGGCTGCGCACGGCTTTACCGGAGTCGCCGACCGGATACTCTATGATGCCAAGACCCCGGACTCGGCGGCGCTGCCGGGCGGGATGGGCTTGCGGTTCGACTGGTACCTGCTCGATGGTTTCAAGCATCCATTGCCCTGGGCTCTGTCGGGCGGACTCGATCCGGTGAACGTCGCAGAGGCGATCCGGCGGACTGGAGCCGAACTGGTCGACGTGTCGTCGGGGGTCGAAAGCGCGCTCGGTATCAAGGACGAAACGAAGATCGCGTCGTTCCTCGCGGCCACCCACGCCTGAATTGTTCACCCGCGAAGCCGGGTGCACAGACTGGATCCCCGCCTTCGCGGGGATACAGTTTGCGAGGATAGAGGGGCTTGGCGCGACACTTCGAAGTGCTAAAGCGCTCCACATGAACGCTCCAACCCTCGCCCCCAACTCCTACCGCGCCCAGCCCGACGAGCGCGGCCATTTCGGCGATTTCGGCGGCCGCTATGTCGCCGAGACGCTGATGCCGCTCGTCCTCGAACTCGACGAGGCCTATCGCGCCGCCAAGGCCGACCCTGCGTTCAAGGCGCAGTTCGACGACCTGCTCGAACATTATGTCGGCCGCCCGAGCCCGCTCTACTACGCCGAACGCCTGACCGAGGCTTTGCGCGAGTCCGCCCCCGAGGGCATGGGTGCGCAGATCTGGTTCAAGCGCGACGAGCTCAACCACACCGGCGCGCACAAGATCAACAACTGCATCGGCCAGATCCTGCTAGCCATGCGCATGGGCAAGACGCGGATCATCGCCGAGACCGGCGCGGGTCAGCACGGCGTCGCGACCGCCACGGTCTGCGCGCGCTTCGGCCTTCCGTGCGTGATCTACATGGGTGCCAAGGACGTCGAGCGGCAGGCGCCCAACGTGTTCCGCATGAAGTTGCTCGGCGCCGAAGTCCGCCCCGTGACCAGCGGCGCGCACACGTTGAAGGACGCCATGAACGAAGGCATGCGCGACTGGGTCGCGAACGTCCACGACACCTTCTACATCATCGGCACCGCCGCCGGCCCGCATCCGTATCCGGAGATGGTCCGCGATTTCCAGAGCGTGATCGGCACCGAGGCACGCGCGCAGATGCTGGCGCGCGTCGGCCGCCTGCCCGACATGCTGGTCGCGGCGATCGGTGGCGGCTCGAACGCGATCGGGCTGTTCCATCCGTTCCTCGACGATGCCGACGTGCAGATGCTCGGCGTCGAGGCGGCGGGCCACGGGCTCGACAAGGAACATGCGGCGAGTCTGGCGGGCGGGTTCCCCGGCGTGCTCCACGGCAACAAGACCTATCTGTTGCAGGACGAGGACGGCCAGATCACCGAGGCGCATTCGATCTCGGCCGGGCTCGACTATCCCGGCATCGGTCCCGAGCACGCCTGGCTGCGCGACATCGGCCGGGTGGAGTATGACAGCGCGACCGACCAGGAGGCGCTCGACGCGTTCCAGCTGCTGTGTCGGACCGAGGGCATCATCCCCGCGCTGGAACCGTCGCATGCGATCGCCACAGTGACCAAGCGCGCGCGCGAGATGCGGCAGGACCAGATCATCCTGGCGAACCTGTGCGGCCGCGGCGACAAGGACATCTTCACCGTGGCGGAAGCGCTCGGAGTGGCGATATGATCGCGATCGAGGCGCAGTCCCCCTCCTCCACCCGTCACCCCAGCGAAAGCTGGGGTATTCATGGGGCATGTGCCGTGGTCGCCAACCGGGATACCCCAGCTTTCGCTGGGGTGACGGGTTTTGGTGTGGCTCAGTTTGCTAGTCGAGCGACGGACGTTGGTTTGGAGGGGGGCAAGTGAGCCGCATCGCCGCCACCTTCGCCCGCACCGCAGCCGAGGGCCGCGCCGCGCTCGTCGCGTTCGTCACCGCGGGTGATCCGACCACCGAAGCAACCGGCCCGATCCTCGACGCGCTCGTCGCAGGCGGCGCGGACGCGATCGAGCTGGGCATGCCGTTCACCGATCCGATGGCCGACGGCCCCGCGATCCAGGCGGCCAACATCCGCAGCCTCGCGCAGGGGACGCGCACCGCCGACATCCTCGCGACCGCCACCGCGTTCCGCGCGCGCCACCCCGAGGTGCCGCTGGTCCTGATGGGCTACGGCAACCCGATGCTCCGCCGCGGGGCAGACTGGTTCGCCGAGGCCGCCGCCAAGGCCGGCGTCGACGGCGTGATCTGCGTCGACGTGCCGCCCGAGGAAGACGACGCCCTCGGCCCGCAGTTGCGCGCCGCCGGGATCGACCTGATCCGCCTTGCCACGCCCACTACCGACGCGGCCCGCCTGCCGACCGTGCTCGATGGCGCGAGCGGGTTCCTGTATTACGTGTCGGTCGCCGGCATCACCGGGCTCCAGCAGGCGCAGCAATCCTCGATCGAGGATGCCGTCGCCCGCCTGAAATCCCAGACCGACATCCCGATCGCGGTCGGCTTCGGCATCCGTACGCCCGAGCAGGCGGCGAACGTCGCGCGCGTCGCCGACGGCGTCGTCGTCGGCTCGGCGATCGTCGAACTGGTCGCCCAGCACGGCGCCGCTGCGGCCGAGCCGGTCCGCGCCTATATCAAGTCTCTCGCCGACACCGTCGCGAGCGCAAGGAAAGTATCCGCATGAGCTGGCTCAACAGCGTCCGCAACGTCCTGCCCTTCGTCGCGAAGCGCGAGACGCCCGAGAATCTCTGGCACAAGTGCAAGGGTTGCGGGCAGATGGTCTTCACCAAGGAGCTCGAGGACAACCTCTACGTCTGCCCGAAATGCGATCATCACGACCGCATCGGGCCGAAAATCCGCTTCGCGCAGCTGTTCGACGAGGGCAGCTGCAGCGAACTCCCGGCGCCGAAAGTCCCTGAGGATCCTCTCAAGTTCCGCGACCAGAAGCGCTACACCGATCGCCTCAAGGCGGCACGGACGGATAACAGCGAGCAGGACGCACTGATCAACGCGCGCGGGAGCATCGACGGCCACCGGGTCGTGGTCGGCGTGCAGGACTTCGGCTTCATGGGCGGCTCGATGGGCCTCGCGGTCGGCGAAGCGTTCGTGCGCGGCGTCGAGGCAGCGATCGAGGACCGGGTTCCGTACGTGATCTTCACCGCATCGGGCGGCGCACGCATGCAGGAGGGTATCCTCAGCCTGATGCAGATGCCGCGCAGCACGGTCGCGATCCAGATGCTCCACGATGCCGGGCTGCCGTACATCGTCGTGCTCACCGATCCGACCTCGGGCGGCGTGATGGCGGCCTATGCGATGCTGGGCGACGTGCAGATCGCCGAGCCCAAGGCGACTCTCGCCTTCACCGGCCGCCGCGTGATCGAGAGCACCATCCGCGAGAAGCTGCCCGAGGATTTCCAGACGAGCGAATATTATCTCGAACACGGGATGATCGACATGGTCGTCCACCGGAAGGACCTGCGCGAGCAGCTCGGCACGGTCATCGGGTATCTGAGCGCGCGCGAAGCCGCGTAATCTCTACTCCCTCTCCCTCTTTGGGGAGAGGGTCGGGGTGAGGGGCAGCCCAGCAGTGCAGCGCCCGGAACTGCCCCTCACCCCAGCCCTCTCCCCGGAGGGGAGAGGGAGCCAAGAATGCCTGACCATGCTGTTTCCTCTTCGCCCGCCGTCCAGGCCCAGCTCGACCGACTCACCGCGCTGTCGCCGGGTGCGGACATCCTCGGCCTCGAGCGCATCACTGCGCTCCTCAGCCGCCTCGGCGACCCGCACCTCGATCTCCCCCCCGTGTTCCACGTCGCCGGCACCAACGGCAAGGGCTCGACCTGCGCCTTCCTCCGCGCCGCGATCGAAGCAGCCGGGCACAGCGTCCACGTCTATTCCAGCCCGCACCTCGTCCGGTTCAACGAGCGCATCCGCCTCGCCGGCAAACTGATCGAGGACGATCTTCTCGCCGCCTTGCTGGAAGAGGTGCTCGACCACGCCGCCGATCTCCAGGCGAGCTTCTTCGAAGTCACCACCGCCGCCGCGTTCCTCGCCTTCGCCCGAACGCCCGCCGCCGCGACGATCGTCGAGGTCGGTCTCGGCGGGCGGCTCGACGCGACCAACGTCATCCCGAACCCGGTCGTCACCGGCATCGCCGCGCTCGGCATCGACCACCAGTCGTTCCTCGGCGATACGCTGCTGGCGATCGCCGGCGAGAAGGCGGGCATCGCCAAGCCCGGCATACCCCTCGTCACGATGGACTACCCCAAGGCCTTGCGCGCGAAGATCGCCGCGGTCGCCGATGCGGCGGGGGCGTCGGTCGTCGCGCGCGGCACGGCGTGGACCAGCGAGACCGCGCGGACGACGATGCGCTACGAGGATGCGGGCTTTTCGGTCGTCACCAACCGCCCTCGACTGGTCGGCGCGCACCAGTCGCGCAATCTCGCGCTGGCGATCGCGATGCTGCGGCATCAAGGCGTGCTGCACATCCCGGAAGCGGCGATGCGCGCCGCCGCCGACTGGGCGCACTGGCCGGCGCGCATGCAGCGCCTGTCCGATGGTCCCCTGCTCGCGCGCCTGCCGCACGGAAGCGAACTATGGCTCGACGGGGCGCATAACCCCAACGCCGCGCAACCGGTCGCGCGGGCGCTGCGGACGCTGGCGAAAGGTCGTCCGGTCACGCTGATCCTCGGGATGCTCGCCAACAAGGATGCCGAGGCGGTGATCCGCATCCTGTCGCCGTCGGTCGGGCATGTCGTTGCCATCCCGGTGCCGGGACACGCGCATCACGCTCCCGAGGCACTCGCGGCGCTTGCACGAAGCTTCGGGAAGACGACCGAAACGGCGTCGACCCCCGCCGACGCGCTCGACCTGATCGGGATGCGGGGCGCCCAGCCCAACCTCGTCCTGATCGCCGGTTCGCTCTACCTCGCCGGTGAAGTGCTCGCGGCGAACGACCAGCCGCCGGACTGAGTTCTTATTGCTATTGACTATCAATAACGGACGCGCGACTTTGTGGACACCACCACGGAGTCGCGTGAATGACCGATACCCGCCCCAGTTCGACGCCCGGTTCGACGCCCAGTTCGACGCCCACCTCGGCTAGCCTGCTCGCCAGCGCGACGACGTTGCTGCCGCATCCGCTACCGCCTTGTGAAAACGCGCGGATTGCGTTGTTCGCGATGCGGCGGATGGGCGCCCACGGCCTTGCCGATGCGCGCGCGGCGCACACGATGTTCACCGCATTCGGGCAGAGTTTCCGCCGCCCGCTGGTGCTGTTGCGTGCGCTGATGGCCGACCTTGCCGGCACGTCGGCGGGGACGATCGCGATCGCGCCATGCTGTTGCGCGCGGATGACGCCGGCGGAATCGGCGATGCTGTCGATTCTCGCACGCGTCGAGATTGCACCGGAGAGCGCGCGCTACCTGATGGCCGACCTGCTCGGCGTCCGCCGCGTCGACGGCGTCCTCGCCAGTGCCGCGGCGGTGGCGGCCGCGTTTGCCGACGAGGGGCGACCGGTCACGATGTAGAGGTAGGTCTCACGATCCTCCCCCGCCAGGGGGAGGTGGCAGGCGCTTGCCTGACGGAGGGGGAGGCAAGCGCAACCGGCGTTTGCGCTTGCCTCCCCCTCCGTCGCTTCGCGCCACCTCCCCCTGGCGGGGAAGGACTAGGAAGACAAAGCGACTCAGCTCTACGTAGCAGTACCCTCTCGCGCGTCGCCCTCACCCTCGACGCCCGCGCTGCCGATCGAGCGATCGATCATGCCCGACCGGCTCATCCACCAGAACAGCAGGATTCCGGGCAGTGCGAGGGCGGTCGTCAGCAGGTAGAAGTCGACATAGCCGAGCGCCTCGATCAGGGCGCCGGCCGTGGTGCCGGTGACGATCCGCCCCACGATGCTCGCCGCTGCCGAGATCAGCGCGAATTGTGCCGCGGTGAAGCGGAGGTCGCAGAGCGCAGAGAAATACGCGATCACGACGACGCCTCCAAACCCGCTCGCGGCATTCTCGAAGCCGATCGCCGCCGCCATGCCCAGGTTCGAATGCCCCGCCGCCGCCAGTGCCGCGAACGACAGGTTCGAGACGCCCATCAGGACGAGCGACAACAGCACCGATCGCTTCATCCCCATCCGCGCATACAGGATGCCGCCGATGAAGATGCCGACCAGATACGCGATGAAGCCGATCCCGACGTCGTAGAACGCGATCTCGTCGCCGGTGAAGCCGAGGTCGTCGAACAGCAACCGCAGCGTCAGATTGGCGAGCGTATCGCCAACCTTGAAGATCAGGATGAACGCCAGGACGACGAACGCCCCTTCGCGCGAGAAGAACTGGACGAACGGGCCCCAGATCGCTCGCAGCCCTTCGGCAAGGCCGCGGCGTTCGATCGGCGGACGGCGGCGCACGGGCTCGCCCAGCGCCAAACCCGCCAATACTGCGGGCAACGCAAATACGACGCATGCGAGATAGGCTGCGTTCCAGCCGGCCCGTTCGGCAACCACCAACGCCAGCGCGCCCGACCCGGCCGAACCGATCCGCCAGCCATATTGGCTCATACCCGACCCGACGCCCAATTGGCGCGGCTCCAGCGTCTCGATCCGGAATGCGTCGATCACCACGTCGAAGGTAGCGCCTGCCGCACCGACCAAGATGGCCGCGGTTGCGGTCGAGGCGATGCTGGCCGCCGGGTCGATCAGGGCCAGATTAACCACCGCGGCGACGACCAAAGCGGCGGTAACGATCAGCCACGAGACGCGCTGGCCCAGCCTGCCGATGATCGGAAGCCGTACGCCATCGACCACCCACGCCCACAGGAATTTCAGATTATAGACGAGGAACGCAAGGCTGAACGCAGTGACCGTCTTCTTGTCGATGCCGCTCGCCGCCAGACGCGTGGTCAGCGTCGCCCCGATCATTGCATAGGGAAATCCCGACGAGATGCCGAGCGCGAGCGCGGCCAGCGGCGCCTTTTCGACATACGGCCGAAACCCGTCGCTCCAGCTTTTGCCTTCGGTTCCGTCCATCGCACTTACGCTCCCACTCGCTTGAGCGGACCCTAACGGGAAATCGCCGATGCGCTACCCGTCAGGCGATGGAAGGCGGCAAACGTCAGGCTTTTGCTTCGAACAGCGTGAACCCAGACGGCACGCGCTTCGGCTTTTTGCCGCCGATCATCGCCTCGATCGCCTCGATCGCAGCGATCAGATCGCGCGGTGCGTAGGGCTTGGCCATGCAGCCGGCTGCGAGCGTGGTCGCCTCGACCGGGCAGCTTCCGGTCACGAACATCACCGGCACGCCACCAGCCTGCGCCGCGCGGGCGACGTCGACGCCCGATCCGTCGGCGAGGTTGACGTCGACCAGGACCAGATCGACCACGGTGTCGCTCTCCAGGATCATCAGCGCTTCGGCGACCCGGTCGATCGTCGCGACGATCGTGAAATCCGCCTCGGCCAGGAAATATTCGGTATCGAACGCCACCAGCGGTTCGTCCTCGACCACGAGGAGCCGGACAATCTGCCGCTTCTTCTTTCCGAACAACATCGCCGCAAGGCCCCCGGACGCTAACGAAAGGTCGTTACGCTCGCGTGTCTTAACGCGCCGCAGCACGAACGGTCGCAAATATTTCGCGCTTCGAGGCGATCCATAGTATCAGCCGCGCCATGACGACTTCAAAAGACGATAACCCGACTGCCAGCCCGTCGCCCGACGCGCCTGCAACCCCTGCCGCACCGATCAAGGGCGACCGTATCGCCAAGCTGCTCGCCCGCGCCGGGATCGCCTCGCGCCGCGATATCGAGCGGATGATCGCCGAGGGGCGCGTGGCGCTCAACGGCTCGACGCTCGACACGCCGGCGACGATCCTGCGTAATCTCAACGGCGTGACGGTCGATGGCGATCCGGTCGAAGCGCCCAGCGCCGCGCGGCTGTTCCTGTATCACAAGCCGACCGGGCTGCTCGTCACCGAGCGCGATCCCGCGGGTCGCACGACGATCTACGATCGCCTGCCGCAGGACCTGCCGCGGCTGGTGCCGGTCGGTCGGCTCGATCTCAACACTGAGGGTCTGTTGCTGATGACCACCGATGGTGGGCTGAAGCGCCAGCTCGAACTGCCCGCGACCGGCGTCGAGCGTGCCTATCGTGCACGCGCCTACGGCAACATAACGCAGCCGCAACTCGAGGAACTGATCGAAGGCATCGAGATCGAGGGCGTGCGCTATGGCTCGATCAACGCCAATATCGAGCGTCGAACGGGCGCGAACGTGTGGATCGAAATGATCCTGACCGAGGGCAAGAACCGCGAAGTCCGCCGCGTGCTGGAACATCTCGGACTGCAGGTCTCGCGGCTGATCCGGACGCGCTACGGTCCGTTCGTGCTCGGCGACTTGCCGCCGGGGCAGATCGGCGAAGTGCTGCAGCACGACGTCGTCGCGTTCCAGAAAGAACTGGCGAAGGGTCGGCCAGAAGGTCCGGGTGCACGCGCGAATATCGGGATCAGCGCGAGTGCCGGTGCGGGTGCGGGGATCGGTGCGCGGTCGAGCCAGCGGGGCAGCAATGCGCCGCGGCCCGTCGCAACGACACGGCCTGCGCCGGGTGCGCGACCTGCCGCTGGCGGTGCGCGGACGCCCGTCCGGAGCCCGTACACGGCGCCGGCAAGCTCGGGGTTCTCGAGCGGCACCGTGCCGACCGATCGTCCGTCGCGGCCTGCACGGCCGGAGCGGATCCTTCCCACTGCGGCGATGCAGCGCGGCGACGTCAACGATCCCTGGGCGCGGCCGGATGCCCGCAATGCCGCTCGGCCGACGGGGACGCATCACGCCCGTCCGACGAGTGGCGAAACGTCCAAGCCGTATGTGCGTCAGGAACGCGCGGATCGCGGCGAGGAACTGAGCACGAGCCCCAAGATCAAGCACTTCCGCGCGGCCAAGCCGCCGCGCGAGCGGGCTGTGCCGTCGCGCGTCGGTGCCGGAAGTACGGTGGCGCCACGCCGCGCCGATACGCCGCAGCGCCAGGAGCCGCAGCGTGGTTTTCGTCCGCAGGCCGATGACTCGCGCGGCCGCAATTCTCTCGACAAGCGTGCCGCGCGCAGTGCGTCCGGGCGTCCGGGTGCCGAACCGCGGCCGGTGCGCGATGCGCCTGCGCGGCCCGAGCGGGGGACTCGTCCGACTGCGCCCGGCAAGGGTCCGTCGGGAGGGCGCGGTCATCCGCCCCGTGCACCACGTGGAGGGAAGCGCTGATGCGGATCATCGCAGGGCAGTATCGCGGCCGCCAGATCGCCGCGCCCAAGGGTGACACCACCCGACCGACCGCAGACCGGATGCGCGAGACGTTGTTCTCGATGCTGACGAGCCGCGTCGGCAGCTTCGAGGGTCTGGCGGTCGCCGATCTGTTCGCCGGCTCGGGCGCGCTCGGGATCGAGGCGCTTTCGCGCGGGGCGGCGACGTGCATGTTCGTCGAATCGGACAAGCTGGCGGTCGACGCGCTGAAGGCCAACCTCGCCAAGCTGGAAATCCGCGGTGACGTCCGCGCAACGTCGGTGATGGCACTCGGACCCGCGCCGGCGCCGCTCGACGTGATCCTGATGGATCCGCCCTACGCCACCGGCGCCGGACTGGTCGCGCTCGACAAGCTGTCGCGACTGGGTTGGGTCGGGCCGGCGACGTGGATCAGCCTGGAGACAGCGAAGGCGGAAATCGTCGAGCTGGCTGGCTTCGAGGTCGACGCCACGCGCGTGCACGGCAAGGCGCGGCTTACGCTGCTCCGACCCGCCTAATGTTCTCCCGCGAAGGCGGGAGCCCAGTCTGGGCTCCCGCCTTCGCGGGAGAACAATCTATTTGGCAGACGTGCGACCCAAGATCAGCAGCCCGCCCAAACTCAGCACCCCCGCCGCCATCAGATACCCACCGACCAGCCACAGCCCGCGCGGTGCCAGCGCCTCCGCCACGATCGGCGCGAGCGCACCGCCGAGCACGCCGCCCAGGTTGAACGTCATCGACACGCCGGTGTAGCGCACCCCCGCCGGGAACAGGCTCGGCAGCCATCCGCCGAGCGGTCCGTAGGCGAACCCCATCACGAACAGCGCGCCCGACAGCCACAGCCACACCGTGAACAGCGATCCGGAGCCCAGCATCGGTCCCATCAACGCGCCGACGCCGATGCACCCGGCAAACCCGATCGCCAACATCCGTGCCGCGGAATGCCGGTCCGCCAATACGCTGGCCACGATCACGCCGCCTGCGAGAAACCAGATTGCGATCAGTTCGACGCCAAGGAACGCCTCGCGCGAATAGCCGAGCGTCTTGGTGCCGTAGCCAAGCGCGAATGCGGTCGCGAGGTAGAACAGCGCGAAGCATGCGATGACGCCGAACGTGCCGGCCAGCGTCGCGCGGAGGTGCTGCGTGAGCAACGTCGCGATCGGCACCTTGGGGAGGGCCTCGGTCGCCTCGGCTTCGAGGAAGGCGGGCGTCTCGGTCAGCTTCAGGCGCACCCACAGGCCGAGCCCGACGAGGATCGCGCTCAGCAGGAACGGGATCCGCCAGCCCCAGGCCAAGAACTGGGCTTCGTCCAGCACCAGGCCGATCAGCAGGAACAACCCGTTGGCCGCGAGGAACCCGACCGGCGCGCCGAGCGGCGGGAACATGCCCCAGGTGTTCTTGCGGTGCGGCGGCGCGTTCTCAACCGCGAGCAACGCCGCCCCTCCCCATTCGCCGCCCAGCCCGAGCCCCTGCCCCAGCCGCATCAGGCAGAGCAGCGCGGGCGCGATCCAGCCGACCTGCGCATAGGTAGGCAGGAACGCGATCCCGACGGTCGATCCACCCATCAGCAGCAGCGACGCGACGAGCGTGGACTTGCGCCCGACCCGGTCGCCGAAATGCCCGAAGACGATCGCGCCGACCGGCCGCGCGACGAAGGCAAGGCCGAACGTCGCGTAGCTGAGCAGCAACTGCGCCGAATCGGATTGTCCCGAAAAGAACAGCGGGCCGAACACGAGCGCGGCAGCGGTCGCGTAGATGTAGAAATCGTAGAACTCGACCGCGGTGCCGACCAGGCTGGCGGCGAGGATGCGGCGGTTGGAGGCGAGCGTCGTCATGTGCACGGCATTGCCGCGGTCGCCGCCCGGGTCAACCAATTGCCGAGCCCTCTGATCCTCCCCCGCCAGGGGGAGGTGGCGCGAAGCGACGGAGGGGGAGGACACGGAGCAGACGTTACCCTTTCCTCCCCCTCCGTCTGGCAAGAGCCAGCCACCTCCCCCTGGCGGGGGAGGATCAGAGGGGGAGGACTATGCGAGCGATCAGGCCGGGGGCGTTGTCGGCGAGTTCGAAATGACCGTCGTGCAGCCGCGCCACCGCTTCGATCAGCGCCATGCCGAGGCCCGCTCCGGGGGTGGATCGCGCGCTGTCGAGGCGCCCGAAGCGTTTCAGCGCCTGCGCGCGGTCGGCGGCAGCGATCCCCGGGCCGCGGTCCTCGACCTGAATCGCGACGCCGTCGGTGCGGTGGACGATCCGCAGCGTGACCTCGCCCCCACCCGCGCCGTGCCGGAGCGCGTTGTCGATCAAATTGGTGATCGCCTGGCTGATCAGTTCGCGGTGGAGTTTCATCGGCGGCGGACGGTCGTCGATCGCGATCGTGAAGACGAGGCCCGCGTCCTCCGCGACGGGCGCATAGAGCTCGCCGATCTCTTCGAGCAGGTTCGCGGGCGACACCTCGATGAAACGATCGCGCGATACCGAACCCGAGCGGCTGATCTCGATCACCATCGTCAGCATCCGCATGACGAGATCGGTCTCGACCAGCAGACCGCCGAGCGCCGCCTCGCGCGCATCGGGATCGGCGATCAACACCGCCTGCTCGGTCTTCGTGCGCAGGCGGGCGAGCGGCGAGCGCAGGTCGTGTGCCAGGCTGTCGGTGACGATCCGCAATTCGGCCATCACACCCTCAAGCTTGCCGAGCATGACGTTGAGCCGTGCGGCGAGGCGATCGAACGCATCGCCGCCGCCAGCGATCATGTCGACGCGCCGCGAGAGATCGCCCTCCCCCGCGGCCTCGATCGCCTTGGCGATGCCGTCGAGCCGGCGACTGACATAGCGCGTGAGGACCAGCCCGCCGATCACGCCGAGCGCCAGCGACAGGAAGACGGCCACCGCCAGTGCCCGCTCGATCGCGCGTTCCTCGGCCGCAATCAGGTCGAGGTTGCGGCCTGTGAGCAGCCAGTAATCGCCGAGCGGGTGGAGCGCATAGCCGGTCTCTCGCGCGGACCAGAGTTCGTCGGAGCCAAGTCGCGCGATCCGGAACTGCGTTACGCGGAGGGGGACGGCAAGGCGCGCGGGCGAGATACCGACGACCGCGCGGCCCTTGGGGTCGATCACCGCCAGCACCAGCGAGACGTCGCCCGGAACCACCGCGCTATCGATCGCCTGCCGAACCGCGATCAGTCCGCCGCTGCGCCACACCGCGCGCAGGGCCTCGGATTGTTCGGTGGTTTCGCGGCGGATCGCGTCGATCGCGTCGGCGCTGGTGGTCTTCCAGACGAAGCCGACCAGCGCGAGATTGGACACCAGCGCGAGCGCGATCGAAAGCAGTGCGATCCGCGCCGTTACCGAAAGGCGGATCGCCACTCCGGATCAGCCTTCGACGGCGAGCCGGTATCCTGCCCCGCGCACCGTGTGCAGGATCGGCGTGGGGAAGCCGTCCTCGAGCTTGCGGCGGAGGCGACCGATATGGACGTCGACCACGTTCGAGCCCGGATCGAAATGATAGTTCCAGATTTTCTCGAGCATCATCGTCCGCGTCACGACCTGGCCGGCGTGGCGGGCGAGGAATTCGAGCAGGTTGAACTCGCGCGCGCCGAGCGGGATCGAGCGGCCGGCGCGCGACACGGCGCGGGCGAGGAGGTCGATCTCCAGGTCGCCGACGGAGAGCTTGGTCTTTTGCGGCTCGGTCGCGGCGCGGTCGGAGCGGCGGAGCATGGCCTCGATCCGTGCGGAGAGCTCGGCGAACGAGAAGGGCTTGCACAGATAATCGTCGGCACCGGCCTTCAGGCCATCGACGCGGTCGTCGACGGCGGCAAGCGCGGACAGGATCAGGACGGGCGTCGCGATGCCGGCGGCGCGAATCGCGCTGACCATCGACAGGCCGTCGAGGCCGGGCAGCATGCGGTCGGCGATGATGAGGTCGAAGATCCCTTCGCTGGCGAGGAACAGGCCGTCACGGCCATCGGCGCAGACCTCGATGGCATGGCCGGCCTCGGCCAAGCCCTTGGCAAGATAGGCGGATGTCGAGGCGTCGTCCTCGACGATCAGAATCTTGCGGCTCAACGCGCTATCACCTTCCCTGCCACCGAATTGGGTCACTATCTCCTGCCCTCATAAACGGAAAGGCCGGCGGAAAGAAATCTTCCCGCCGGCCCCCACGGTACCCCCGGGAGTGACGGGCACCGATCTCTGGAAACTCACGCAGCCGTTGCGGACCACGGGTTGCTTCTAGGATCGGACGGGGGTCAGGGCGATGACCGAGAGGTGACAATTTCGTCATGTTGGTGGTTGGTTTGTGATGTCGTCGGAGGCGCAGACGGGTGCGGTATTAGCTCGCGCCGATGAAGCTAGCGTTAGGGCGATCCGAAAAAAATGGACCAACGCCCATCCCCGTCATCCCGGCGAACGCCGGGACCCATGGATACGGTGGATCAAGCGATAGCGTACAACCATCACCCCTCCCGCAACCATGGGTCCCGGCGTTCGCCGGGATGACGGAAAGGGGGGATGACGGAAAGGGGGGCCGCCCGATAGCGAGGACGGGGTAGAAGACCAGGCGGCAAGGTCGTCGTCCCCATCATGTTCTCCCGCGAAGGCGGGAGCCCAGACTGGGCTCCCGCCTTCGCGGGAGAACATACTTACCTACGATTATGTAAGCTTACTTCCCGTCGAGGATCGCAGCGATCGCCGACCCCACATGCGCGATATCCGCCATGCCGTCGACCCGGTGGACCAGGCCCCGAGCGTCGTAGATCGGCAGGATAGGCGCCGTCTTCGCGCGGTATTCGGCCATGCGGTTGTGGACGGTTTCGGCGTTGTCGTCGGGCCGACGCTTGAACTCGGTCGAGCCGCAGACGTCGCAGACGCCCGCCACGACCGGCTTCTTGTAGCGATCATGATACCCCGTGCCACACTTGGCGCACGTATAGCGGCCGACGACGCGGTCGATCAGCGCGGCTTCGTCGACGCCCAACTCGATGACGTAGTCGAGCGTACGGCCGCGATCAGACAGCAAACCGTCGAGCGCCTCCGCCTGCGCGGCCGTACGCGGGTAGCCGTCGAAGATGACGCCGTTCGCGGTATCCGGCTGGTCGAGACGCTCGCCGATGATGCCCGACACGATCTCGTCGGACACCAGACCGCCCGACGCCATCACGGACTTCGCCTGAAGGCCGACCGGCGTTCCGGCGGCAACCGCTGCGCGCAGCATGTCGCCGGTCGAAAGCTGTACCATGCCGCGCGCGCTGACGAGCGTGGCGGCCTGGGTGCCCTTGCCCGCGCCCGGCGGTCCAAGAAGGATGATATTCACGAAACGCACTCCCCTCGTTCGTGCAGGATTATTACACGCCCAAGCCGTTGGTTAGGCCCGCAGCTTAACGAAGTCGATTGCCCTTGAGCTTCGCCTTCTTGATCAGGTCGCCATACTGGTGTGCCAGCAGATGCGACTGGATCTGCGTCACCGTGTCCATCGTGACGTTGACGACGATCAGCAGGCTGGTGCCACCGAGGTAGAACGGAATCTGCAACGCGGTCACCAGATATTCCGGCAACAGGCAGATGATCGTCAGATACGCGGCCCCGATGACGGTGATGCGCGTCAGCACGTAATCGAAATAGTTCTCGGTGTTCTTGCCCGGGCGGATGCCGGGGATGAACCCGCCATTGCGCTTCAGATTGTCGGCGGTTTCCTCAGGGTTGAAGACGACCGCGGTGTAGAAGAACGAGAAGAAGATGATGCCGGCGCCGTACAGCAACATGTACACCGGGCTGCCGTGCTGCAGGTACTGGTTGAGGGTGATGATAAAATCGCCCCACTTCGACTCACCTGCAACGCGCTGTCCGGCAAACTGCGAGATCGTCAGCGGCATCAGCAGCAGCGACGACGCGAAGATCGGCGGAATGACGCCGGCGGTGTTGATCTTCAGCGGCAGATGGCTGCGATCGGCCTGCATGCCACGCTGAGTCTGGCGCTTGGGATACTGAATCAGGATGCGGCGCTGCGCGCGCTCCATGAAGCAGATGAAGAGGATCAGCACGACCACCGCGACGACGATGCCGATCAGCTTGATCGGATCGAGCGAGCCCGAGCGGCCGCCTTCGAGCAGGTTGACGAGCGTGACGGGCAGATGCGCGACGATGCCGGCCATGATGATCAGCGAGACGCCGTTGCCGATGCCGCGGCTGGTGATCTGCTCGCCGAGCCACATCAGGAACATCGTACCGCCGATCAGCGAGATGACCGCCGCGACGCGGAACATCATGCCGGGCTCGATGACCGCCTGGATGCCCTGTGCGGCCCCAAGCGTCTCAAGGCCGACGGCGATGAAATAGCCCTGCACCGCGGTCAGGCCGACGGTGCCGTAGCGCGTGTATTGGTTGAGACGCTTGCGACCCGATTCGCCGTCCTTCTTGATGGCGGCGAGCGTCGGCGACAGCGAGGTCGCGAGCTGCACCACGATCGAGGCGGTGATGTAGGGCATCACGCCGAGCGCGATCAGCGACATGCGGCTGAGCGAACCACCCGAGAAAGTGTTGAAGAAATCGAGCACGCCGCCCTGCGTCTGCTGCGAGAGCAGGCCGAGCGCGGTCGGGTCGACACCCGGCAGCGGGACATAGCTGAGCAGGCGGAAAATGATCAGCGCACCGATCGTGAACCACAACCGCTTCTTGAGGTCGGTCGCCTTCGCGAATTTCGAAAGGCTGATGCTTTGCGCCATCTGGTCGGCTGCGGATGCCATGCGTGTGATCGTCCTGGAAACAAAGAAGGCGGGATGCGTTGTGACCGCCCCCGCCGCTCATATAGGCGCAGGAGCGCGCTTGTCTAATGCCTAGGTGGGATATCACGGGCCAGAAGGCTCGCGAACTCTCTACTTATCCCGTTCGTCCTGAGCGTAGTCGAAGGACATTGCCCCGAGTGAGGTACCCTTCGACTTCGCTCAGGGCGAACGGAAGAGGGGGTGCGCTCCCGGCAAATAAAAAGGGGGCCGGCGCTTTCGCGCCCGCCCCCTTCCGGTTCGGCTTAAGCCTTGAACGACGCCTTGTGCGCCGCACGCTCCTTGTACTTCACGCCCTTCTTGGCAGCAGCCTTCTCGGCTGCGGGGACGAAGTGGATCACCTCGACCTTGCCGCCGATCTTCTCGACCGCTTCGATCGCGCCCTTCGACGCGCCGTCGACGGTGAACGAGAGGACTGTGGTCAGCTCGCCCTTGGCGAGGAGGCGGACGCCGTCCTTGCCGCCGCGTGCCAGGCCAGCGGCCTTCAGCGCGTCGTGGTCGAGCGTGGCGTTGGCCTCGATCTTGCCGGCATCGACTGCGAGCTGGATCGCGCCGAGGTTGACCTCTGCGAAGTCCTTGCGGAAGATGTTGTTGAAGCCGCGCTTAGGCAGACGCATGTGCAGTGGCATCTGGCCGCCTTCGAAGCCGGCGATGGACACGCCCTCGCGGCTCTTCTGGCCCTTCTGGCCGCGGCCTGCGGTCTTGCCTTTGCCCGAGCCGATGCCGCGTCCGACGCGCATCTTGGACTTACGGGCACCTTCGTTATCGCGGAGTTCGTTGAGCTTCATGGTAATGCACTCGCTTTCGCTTGTTACGCGCTGGTTGGATAGAATCTGTAATAAGAAAGGGGGCCGTTAGCCCCCTTCCCCGTATTTGTCACGTGGATCGTGAAGGCTCAGCCTTCGACCGACACCATGTGCTGCACCTTGCGGATCATGCCGCGAACCTCTGGGCTGTCTTCCAGCTCGCGGGTCTTGTGCATCTTGTTGAGACCGAGACCGATCAGCGTTGCGCGCTGGTCCTTCTCGCGGCGGATCGGCGAACCGGTCTGCGTGATCTTGATGGTTGCCATGATCGCTTACTCCGTGATCGCAGCTGCATCGGCCTCGGCGGTCTTGGAACCACCATGGCCGAGCAGGTCGGCGATCTTCTTGCCGCGACGCTGTGCGACGGCCTTGGGCGAGGTCTGCTCGCCAAGGGCCTCGAACGTGGCGCGGATCATGTTGTAGGGGTTCGACGTGCCGACCGACTTGGTGACAACGTCCGCAACGCCCAGCGATTCGAAGACGGCGCGCATCGGGCCACCGGCGATGATGCCGGTACCCTGAGGTGCCGACCGCAGCGTGACCTTGCCGGCACCGAAGTGACCGTTCCCGTCATGATGCAGCGTGCGACCGTCCTTCAACGGAACGCGAACCATCTTCTTCTTGGCAGCAGCCGTCGCCTTCGAGATGGCTTCCGGCACTTCGCGTGCCTTGCCATGACCGAAGCCTGCACGACCCTTGCCGTCGCCGACGACGACCAGCGCTGCGAAGCCGAAGCGCTTACCGCCCTTGACCGTCTTCGAGACGCGGTTGATGTGCACCAGCTTCTCGATCAGCTCTTCGCCGCCATCGTCCGAACCCGGACGACCGCCACGATTGTCGCGACCACCGCGACCGCCGTCACGACCACCGCGGTTGCCGCCCGGGCCACCGCTGCGACCGCCACCGGGGCCACCACGACCGCCACCGCCGCCGCCACCGGGACGACCACGGCCACCGCCGGTGTTGCCCTGATAGCCCGTGCTCTGCGGGACGTTCTGAGCCGTGACGTCCTGCGCGGTCGTCTCGGGTGCGATTACCGCTGGCGTGTTGTTTTCGTCAGCCATGTCTTAGAACTCCAATCCGGCTTCGCGCGCGGCATCGGCAAGAGCCTTCACGCGACCGTGGTAGAGGAAGCCGCCGCGATCGAACACGACCTGGGTCACGCCCGCTGCCTTGGCAGCCTCGGCGACGCGCTTGCCGACCGAAGTCGCCGCGTCGATGTTGGCGCCGGACGTGCCGCGCACGTCCTTCTCCAGCGTCGAGGCCGATGCGACCGTCGTGCCGGCGGCATCGTCGATCACCTGGGCATAGATGTGCTTGCCCGAGCGATGCACCGACAACCGCGGACGGGTGCCTGCACGTGCGCGGAGCGCGGTACGGTTGCGGCGACGCCGCTTGGCGAAAAGAGAAAGTCCCTTGGTCATTACTTCTTCTTCCCTTCCTTGCGGAAGATGAACTCGCCGTCGTACTTGATACCCTTGCCCTTGTAAGGCTCGGGCTTGCGCCACTGACGAATCTCCGCGGCCAGCTGGCCGACCATCTGCTTGTCCGTACCCGAAATCTCGATCGTCGTGTTGTCGGGGGTCTTGACGTCGATCCCCTCCGGCACGTCGATGTTGACGTCGTGGCTGTAGCCGAGCTGCAGCTTGAGGTTGCGACCCTGGGCTGCGGCACGATAGCCGACGCCGTTGATCAGCAGCTTCTTGGTGAAGCCCTCCGACACGCCGGTGACCAGGTTCTGCACCATGGTCCGCTGCATGCCCCAAAACGCGCGCGCGCGCTTGGTGTCGTTGGCCGGCTGCACCGAGATGCCGCCGTCTTCGATCGTGTAGCTGATCTCGTCGCGAAGCGGCATCTTGAGGGTGCCCTTGGGGCCCTTCATCGTCAGCTGCTTGTTCTCGATGGTCGGCGTGATGCCTGCCGGTACGGTGACCGGCTTCTTACCAATGCGGCTCATCAGAACACCTCCGCGAGGACTTCGCCGCCGACGTTCTGCTCGCGTGCTTCGGAATCCGAGAGCACGCCGCGGGGCGTCGAGACGATGGTGATGCCGAGGCCGTTACGGACGCGCGGGAGTTCCTGCGAGCCGGAATAGACGCGACGGCCGGGCTTCGAGACGCGCGCAACATGCTTGATCGCAGGCTGGCCCTCGAAATACTTCAGCTCGATGCGAAGGCCGGCCGCGGGGCCCATCTGCTCTTCGCTATAGCCACGGATATAGCCTTCGCGCTGCAGAACGTCGAGCACGCGGACGCGCAGCTTCGACGCCGGCGTGAGGACGGAGTCCTTCTTCGCGCGCTGGCCATTACGGATGCGGGTGAGCAAATCACCCAGGGGATCGGTCACTGCCATGATTTAATCCTTACCAGCTCGACTTCGTGACGCCGGGGATGAGGCCCTTGTTGGCCAGATCGCGCAGCTGAATACGGCAGAGCCGGAACTTGCGGTAATAGGCGCGCGGGCGACCGGTCAGCTCGCACCGGTTACGGATGCGGGTCGGGTTCGCGTTGCGCGGCAGTGCCGCCATCTTGAGGCGAGCGATCAGACGCTCACCATCGTCGAGCGTCTTGTCCGCTGCGATCGCCTTCAGTGCCGCGTACTTCGGGGCATACTGCTTGACCATGCGCTTGCGGCGCTCGTTCTTGTTGACTGAACTCAGTTTCGCCATCGACTTAAGTTCTTTCTTTCTTCTGCCCCCTCGCCCCTCCGGGGAGAGGGTCGGGGTGAGGGGCAGCCCAGCAGGACCGCGCCTCCAGTTTTCGGGCGGGACGAAGGAGACCCACTCCCCCTCACCCCAACCCTCTCCCCAAGGGGAGAGGGAGTTCTTTTACGCTGCCTTCTTCTCGTCAGCAGCGTCGTCTTCGATCGGGAACGGGAAACCGAACAGACGCAGAAGCTCGCGAGCCTCGTCGTCGGTCTTGGCCGTCGTCGTCACGATCACATCCATGCCACGGACCTTGTCGACCCGGTCATAGCTGATTTCTGGGAACACGATCTGCTCCTTGATACCGCAGGCATAGTTGCCGCGGCCATCGAAGCTCTTCGGGTTGAGACCGCGGAAATCGCGGACGCGGGGAAGAGCGATCGTGATGAAACGGTCGAGAAACTCGTACATGCGCTCGCGGCGAAGGGTGACCTTCACGCCAATCGGCATGCCCTCACGCAGCTTGAACTGCGCGATCGACTTCTTGGCCTTCGTCACGACAGGCTTCTGGCCGGCGATCAGCTCCATTTCGGAAGCAGCCTGGTCGACCTTCTTCTTGTCCTGCGTGGCTTCGCCGACACCCATGTTCAGCACGATCTTGTCGAGCCGCGGGATCTCCATGACGTTCTTGTAACCGAACTTCTCGGTCATCGCCTTGATGATCGTCTCGTCGTACAGCTTGCGCATGCGCGCGACGTAGACGGCCTCGGTGCCGGTGTTCTCAGCGCCAGTGTTCTGATCAACCATTGATCTTCTCCCCGGTCTTGACGGCGACACGGACCTTCTTGCCGTCCTGCTCCTCGAAGCGGACGCGGGTCGGCTTGCCATCGGCGGTCACGTGCGCGACCTTCGAAACGTGCATCGGTGCTTCCTTGCGGATCAGGCCACCCTGCGGGTCACCCTGAGTCGGCTTGGTGTGGCGCACGGCGATGTTGACGCCCGAGACGACGACCTTGTCGGTCTTCGGCATGGAGACGGTGACTTCACCGGTCTTGCCCTTGTCCTTGCCGGACAGGACGATGACCTTGTCACCCTTCTTGATACGCTGCGACGCCATTACAGCACCTCCGGCGCGAGGCTGATGATCTTCATGTGCTTCTTGCCGCGCAGCTCGCGAACGACTGGGCCGAAGATACGGGTGCCGATCGGCTCCTCGTTCTTGTTGACCAGCACCGCGGCGTTGCCGTCGAAGCGGATGACCGTACCGTCTGCACGGCGGATATCCTTGGCGGTACGCACGATCACCGCGCGGTGAACGTCGCCCTTCTTCACACGGCCACGTGGCTGCGCTTCCTTGATGCTGACGACGATGATGTCGCCAACGCCTGCAACACGACGCTTGGAACCCCCAAGCACCTTGATGCACTGCACCCGCTTCGCGCCGCTGTTGTCAGCGACGTCGAGATTGGACTGCATCTGGATCATGGATCCGTATCCCTTCTCTGTCTCTGGGGTCGATACCGACCGAACCCCGCCTAAAAAATCACCCCGCCACGGACGAACCGCAGCGGGGAGGAGCGGCCGCTTAGCCGTTCCACTCGTATTTCACAAGAACGATCTCGCTACCGTCATCCCAGCGAAAGCTGGGATATCCCGGTAACGAAGTCCGTCCCTGCCGCACGAGACCCCAGCTTTCGCCGGGGTGACGTACGTTTGAAAGTTCAGCCCTCGGCCGAAGCCCGCTCCGGCGTCGCGTGGGTGTTGACCCGCTCGATCACCTTCCAGGTCTTTAGCTTGGAGATCGGTGCGGTCTCTTCGATCCGCACGGTCTCGCCCTGCTTGAACTCGTTGCTCTCGTCATGAGCATGATACTTCTTCGAGCGACGGATGATCTTCCCGTAGAGCGGGTGCTTCACCTTACGCTCGACGTTCACGACCACCGTCTTGTCGCCCTTGTCGGACACGACCAGACCGGTCAGCACGCGCTTCGGCATGATACGTTCCTTACTTCGCGGCTTCAGCGCTGGTGCGCTGAGCCTGCAGGGTCTTGATGCGAGCGATGTCGCGGCGGACCTCACGAACGCGGCTCGGCTTTTCGAGCTGGTTCGTGGCGGCCTGGAAGCGCAGGTTGAACTGCTCGCGCTTCAGTTCGCCGAGCGACTCCGACAGCTGGTCGTCGCTCTTGGTCTTCATGTCGTCGATACGAGCCATGATCTTACTCGCCTCCCAGATGCGAGGTGTCGCCCAGGCGGGCAACGACCTTTACCTTGATCGGCAGCTTCATGGCCGCCCGCTCGAACGCCTCGGCGGCGATCTTGCCGTCGACGCCGTCGAGCTCGAACAGGATCCGACCCGGCTTGACGCGAGCGGCCCAGTATTCCGGCGCGCCCTTGCCCTTACCCATGCGGACTTCGGCTGGCTTTCCCGAGACCGGAAGGTCTGGGAAAATGCGGATCCACAAACGCCCCTGGCGCTTCATGTGACGCGTGATCGCGCGGCGGGCCGCCTCGATCTGGCGTGCGGTGATCCGGTCGGGTTCCATCGCCTTGAGGCCGTAGGAGCCGAAATTGAGCGAGAAGCCACTCTTGGCGTCGCCCGAAATCTTGCCCTTGAAGGCCTTCCGGAACTTGGTCTTTTTTGGTTGCAGCATGTCTGTTCCTGCCCCTTAGCGACGATCGTCGCGCTGCGGCCGCACGCCGGAGGTCTGAGCCTCCATCATGATGCGGTCGTACGACGTCGGATCGTTGCCGAGAATCTCGCCCTTGAAGACCCAGACCTTCACGCCGCAAACGCCGTAAGACGTGTGCGCCGTAGCCTCGGCATAATCGATGTTCGCGCGCAGCGTGTGCAACGGAACCCGACCCTCACGATAGCTCTCCGACCGTGCGATTTCGGCGCCGCCAAGACGGCCGCCGCAGTTCACGCGGATGCCTTCGGCACCGAGACGCATCGCCGACTGAACCGCACGCTTCATGGCGCGACGGAAGGCGATACGACGCTCGAGCTGATCGGCGATGCCCTGCGCGACGAGACGCGCATCGACTTCCGGCTTGCGGATCTCGACGATGTTCAGCGACACGGTCGACGACGTCATCTTGCCGATCGTCGAACGCAGCTTCTCGATGTCCGCACCCTTCTTGCCGATGATCACGCCGGGGCGTGCAGCGAAGATGGAGATGCGGGCCAGCTTGGCTGGACGCTCGATGACCACCTTGGAGATCGCGGCCTGCGGCAGCGTCTTCATGATGAATGCGCGGATCTTGAGATCCTCGAGCAGGAGCCGACCATAGTCGGCGCCTTCGGCGTACCAGCGGCTATCCCAGGTACGGTTGATCTGCAGACGCAGACCGATGGGGTTGCTCTTCTGACCCATTATGCTTCTTCCTGCTCGCGCACGACGATGCGCAGACGGCTGAATGGCTTGAGAATGCGGGTCGACTTGCCGCGGCCGCGGGTAGCGAAGCGCTTCATCGTGATCGACTTGCCGACCGAAGCCTCGGCGACGACGAGTGCGTCGACGTCGAGGTTATGGTTGTTCTCGGCGTTGGCGATGGCCGAGGCCAGCACCTTGCGCGCTTCGATCGCCATGCCCTTGGTCGAGAAGGCGAGGATGTTCATCGCATCGCCGACCTTCTTGCCACGGATCAGCGCAGCCACGAGGCCGAGCTTCTGCGCGGAACCACGGATCTGCGTACCGACCGAAAGCGCCTCGTTGTCCGCGACCTTGCGCGGGCTGACTTGCTTAGACATCAGCGCTTGCCCTTCTTGTCGGCGGAGTGGCCGGGGAAGTAACGCGTGGGCGCGAACTCACCGAGCTTCATGCCGACCATGTCCTCGTTCACCGAAACGGGAACGAACTTGCGGCCGTTATACACGTTGAACGTGAGACCCACGAACGACGGCAGGATCGTCGAGCGGCGCGACCAGGTCTTGATCGGCGAACGCGCGTTGGTGTCCTGGGCGGTTTCTGCCTTCTTGAGCAGATGAAGGTCCACGAAAGGGCCCTTCCAGACTGAACGAGCCATGTTAGCCCTTCCTCTTCGTCGAGTGACGCGACCGGATGATCATCTTGTCGGTCGACTTGTTATGACGCGTACGCGCACCCTTCGTCGGCTTGCCCCAAGGCGTAACCGGATGACGGCCACCCGAGGTGCGGCCTTCACCACCGCCGTGCGGATGGTCGACCGGGTTCTTGGCGACGCCGCGCGTGAGCGGACGGATACCAAGCCAGCGCGAACGCCCTGCCTTGCCCAGGTTCTGGTTCTGGTTGTCGGGGTTCGAGACCGCGCCAACCGTCGCCATGCACTCGCTGCGGATGTAGCGCTGCTCGCCCGAGTTCAGGCGAACCATCACCATGCCCTTGTCGCGACCGACGACCTGCACGTACGTGCCGGCCGAACGGGCGATCTGGCCACCCTTCATCGGCTTCATCTCCACGTTGTGGACGATGGTGCCGACCGGCATCTGACCGAGTTCCATGGCATTGCCCGGCTTCACGTCGGTCTTCTTGGCCGCGAGAACCTTGTCGCCGACGGCCAGACGCTGCGGCGCCAGGATGTAGGCGAGTTCCTCGTCCGGGTACTTGACCAGGGCGATGAACGCGGTGCGGTTGGGATCATACTCGATCCGCTCGACGGTGCCCTCGACGTCCCACTTGCGACGCTTGAAGTCGATGTAGCGGTACTTCTGCTTGTGACCGCCGGCGATGCCGCGCGAGGTCACATGGCCCTTGTTGTTACGACCGCCGGTCTTGTGCTTGCCTTCGGTCAGCGCCTTGACGGGCTTGCCCTTCCAGAGCGACGACTTGTCGACCAGGATGAGACCGCGGCGTGCCGGCGATGTCGGATTATAATGCTTGAGTGCCATGGCCTCAGATCCCCGTCGTCACGTCGATGGACTGACCGTCCTTCAACGTCACGATTGCCTTTTTCATGTCGGAGCGCGAGTAGTTCGTGCCCTTCCACTTCTTGGTCTTGCCCTTCTGGACGAGCGTGTTCACGCCGACGACGTTCACGTCGAACAGCGCCTCAACGGCCGCCTTGATCTCGGGCTTCGTGGCGTCGTTGGACACCTTGAACACCACCGCGTTGTGCTCCGACAGAGTCGTCGTCTTCTCGGTGATGTGCGGCGCGAGGATAACGTCGTAATGACGATTATCGATGCCCGCCTTCTGCTTCTTAGCCATGGAAGCGCGCCTCCAGCTTTTCGACAGCGGCGCGCGTCAGCACCAGCGTGTCATGCTTCAGGATGTCGTAAACGTTCGCGCCGGCAGCCGGCATCACGTTCACTTCGTACAGGTTGCCCGCAGCGAATGCGAAGCTGGTGTCGACCATGTCGCCGTCGATGACGAGCGCACGCTTGCCGAAGCCGAGCTTTGCGAGATCGCCCTGCAGCGTCTTGGTCTTGCCACCCTCAACAGCCAGGCTGTCCATGATGACCAGCGAACCCGCCTTGGCGTGGCTGCTGAGCGCCATCCGCAGGCCGAGCGAGCGAACCTTCTTGTTCAGCGACGGGTTGAAGTCACGGACGCGGGCGCCGTGAGCCTTACCACCACCGATGAACACAGGTGCGCGACGATCGCCGTGACGAGCCGTACCGCCGCCCTTCTGGCGACCGAACTTCTTGCCGGTGCGTGCGACGTCTGCGCGCTCACGGGTACCACGAGCCGTCTCGCGACGCTTCTCGAGCTGCCAAGTGACGACACGGTGCAGGATGTCGGCGCGCGGATCGAGGCCGAAGACCTCGTCGTTGAGCTCGATGTCCGCGCCATCAGTGCCGGCGAAAGATGAAACCTTGATCTTCACGCTCAGCCCTCCTGGCCGTCGGCTGCAGGTGCGTCGGTCGTTTCGGCCGGCGTGTCTGCTGCGGTGTTGCTGTTTGCGGTCTTGAGACCGGCGGGGAACGGTGCGTCGGCGTGGCGCGCGACCTTCACCGAGTCCTTGACGAAGAGCCAGCCGCCCTTGGAGCCAGGAACCGAACCCTTGACGAACAGGAGACCACGCTCGACGTCCGTCGATACGATCTCGAGGTTCTGCTGGGTGCGATACTTGTCGCCCATGTGGCCGGCCATCTTCTTGTTCTTGAAGACCTTGCCCGGATCCTGGCGCTGACCGGTCGAACCGAGCGAGCGGTGCGAGACCGAGACGCCGTGGGTTGCCCGCAGACCGCCGAAGCCCCAACGCTTCATGCCGCCCTGGAAGCCCTTACCCTGGGTCTTGCCCTGGATATCGACGATCTGGCCTGCGACGTAATGGTCGGCCGAGATCTCGACGCCAACGTCGAGCAGGCCGTCTGCGTTCACACGGAACTCATGGACGACAGCCTTGGGCTCCACTTCGGCCTTGCCGAAATGGCCGCGCTGCGGCTTTGCGACATTCTTCGACTTGGCGACACCTGCACCAAGCTGGACGGCCGTGTAGCCGTCACGATCCATTTCGCGAACGGAAACGACCTGATTGCCTTCGAGTGCCAGAACGGTGACCGGCACGTGCCGACCATCTTCCTGGAACAGGCGGGTCATCCCCATCTTCTTCGCGATCACGCCAGTACGCATGATCTTGTCCCTTCCTAGACAGAGGCCCCGTCGGACTATTCCTCGGGGGCTTGCGGACCATGTCCGGAGCGAGCTCCATGATGCGTCCACCTGACCCCATTCCCGGCAAAAGCCCTGAATGGCGTCGGTTCAACCCGGTAAATACGAAACGTGCCCCCGTCCCGGGCTGGTGCTCCTGCAAATGCGGAAGCGTGACGGGGGACGCTGCCCCGTCGGTTTTCACCGACGGCGGTATCCCAATGTCGAACGGCGCGGGACCGTTACCGGTCGACCGCGCCGCGCCAGCCCTTAGGCGAGCTTGATCTCGACGTCAACGCCAGCGGCGAGGTCCAGCTTCATGAGCGCATCGACCGTCTGCGGCGTCGGCTGGACGATATCCAGCATACGCTTGTACGTGCGCACCTCGAACTGCTCGCGCGACTTCTTGTCGATGTGCGGGCCGCGGTTCACGGTGAACTTTTCGATGCGCGTAGGAAGGGGAATCGGACCGCGGATGAGCGCGCCGGTGCGGCGTGCGGTGTCGGCGATGTCGCCGGTGGCCTGATCGAGCACGCGGTGATCGAACGCCTTCAGACGAATGCGGATATTGCTGTCCATAGTCCCTACCGATGCGAAAGAGCGGGCCCGTTTCCGGGCTCTTGCTGGTTGATGTTTAAACCGAAGGCGGGCCATTACGGGAGAGTCGGCGAAAACGCAACCGGTGGGAGGAGGATTTTCGACGGGTTGTTGGCGATCGGGGGAGCATCAGCGGAGGCTGCCCTATCCTCCCCCTCCGTCGCCTACGGCGCCACCTCCCCCTGACGGGGGAGGATTGTAGAAGCGGACGCTCTGCCACTAAGATCCCCCCGCTACTCAATCCTCCCCCGCCAGGGGGAGGTGGCACGCAAAGCGTGACGGAGGGGGAGGCAAGCGATGAAGCTCGAAGGATCCCTGCCCGGCCGCAACAACGCCAAGCGCCTGCGAAAACAGATGACCCCACCAGAGATCGCCCTCTGGCTAGCGCTACGAGGCAACGCAGAAGGCCTACGCTTCCGAAAACAACACGCAGCAGGCCCCTACGTTCTGGACTTCTACTGCGCCCCAGCCCGACTCGCGATCGAGGTCGACGGCGAGTCCCACAACCACGGCAACCGCCCTCAACGAGACGCAACCCGGGACGCCTGGCTAGTCGCCCAAAACATCCAAGTCCTCCGCTACCCAGCCCGAGAAATGCCAGCCAACCTCGACGACGTCATCCGCCAGATCACGTCCATCGCACTCCAGCGCCGAACCACCCTCGAGAGCTAATCGCCCCCTCCCCCTCCGACGCCTCCGGCGCCACCTCCCCCTAGCGGGGGAGGATTGGGAGTGCTCGCTAATTGCCGTGCGCTGTTCGCTGCTATCGAGCTAGAGCGGTTCGCGGTGAATGAGGCGCTTTACATGGACAACGAACGTCAACCAATCGCTACCGATTTCGGGGAAAAGCTGTTGAATAGGATGGGCCATGTTGCCCGCCTAAATAGCGACGCAGAACATCTGCTGAATCATGACCGCGTCGCCGGCGCAGCTCTCATGGCAGCACTAGCCTATGAGGAGCTCGGCAAGCTTATCGACTTTATATGGAAAGAATGGGGTATTGCGCCAACCGGCTACCAGCGAAATGCACATGATAGAAGGCAGCGCGCCGTTGCATGCCTGATGATGGTCGCTGATCTTTACCCTCATGCGTCGAAGATGGCGGGCAAGGGCGGCATTGATGAGAACGAATTACAGACGCGGGTGGAAGAGATGGTGCCGACCCAGCTGCAAAGGTCGACCTTCTGGGTGATAATTGGCGGCATAGAAAAATTCAAACACTTGGCCATGTATGTAGACGAACGTAACGAAACTGCCGGACTTGATGCGCATGCTATCGAGCCGAAGCATGTCCGGAGCGTGCTCGACGTACTCGAACCCGTTCTAGATCATCTTCGCGACCCGCGCCTTTTGCGCGCATCCGCTCTCGTCTGGGCTAGCGCAGGCTTAATGCTGAACGAAATGAGGGTAGCCGGGCAAAACTATTTTCAGGACGCAGCGCCGTTAGATGCGAGCGTTTTGGAGACGTAGAGATTTCACAGATTTAATAAGGCTTCCTAAAAAATAAACACGAAAAAACCCGGCCCCTCTCGCGAGAAGCCGGGCTCTTTTCGATCACCTCCCGAAGGACGAGATGCTTACTTGTCGATCTGGCTGACGACGCCCGCACCGACGGTACGGCCGCCTTCGCGGATCGTGAAGCGCTGGCCCACGTCCATGGCGATCGGTGCGATCAGCTTGATGCCGAGCGACACGTTGTCGCCTGGCATGACCATCTCGGTGCCCTCAGGCAGCTCGACGGTGCCGGTCACGTCCGTCGTACGGAAGTAGAACTGCGGGCGGTAGTTGGCGAAGAACGGCGTGTGACGGCCACCCTCTTCCTTCGACAGCACGTACACTTCCGAGTTGAAGTCGGTGTGCGGCTTGATCGTGCCTGGCTTGCAGAGCACCTGGCCACGCTCGACTTCGTCGCGTGCAACACCGCGGATCAGCGCGCCAACGTTATCGCCAGCCTGGCCCTGGTCGAGCAGCTTGCGGAACATCTCGACGCCCGTGACCGTAGTCTTGCGGACGGTCGGGTGGATGCCGACGATCTCGACTTCCTCGCCAACCTTGACGATGCCGGTCTCGACGCGGCCGGTGACGACCGTACCACGACCCGAGATCGAGAACACGTCCTCGATCGGCATCATGAACGGCTTGTCGAGCGGACGCTCGGGCTGCGGGATGTAATCGTCAACGGCCTGCATCAGCTCGGTGACGGCGTCGGCGCCGAGCTTCTGGTTCGAACCCGACAGTGCGCAGGTCGCCGAACCCTTGATGACGGGGATGTCGTCGCCCGGGAAGTCGTACGAGCTGAGCAGCTCGCGGATTTCCATCTCGACCAGCTCGAGGATTTCCTCGTCGTCGACCAGATCAACCTTGTTCATGAACACGACCATTGCGGGCACGCCGACCTGGCGTGCGAGCAGGATGTGCTCACGGGTCTGTGGCATCGGGCCATCGGTCGCCGAAACGACGAGGATCGCGCCGTCCATCTGGGCTGCGCCGGTGATCATGTTCTTCACATAATCGGCGTGGCCCGGGCAATCGACGTGCGCATAGTGACGGTTGGCCGTCTCGTACTCGACGTGTGCTGTCGAGATCGTGATGCCGCGCTCGCGCTCCTCGGGAGCCTTGTCGATGTTGGCGAAGTCGACTGCGGTACCGCCGGTCGTCTCTGCCAGAACCTTCGTGATCGCAGCGGTGAGCGACGTCTTGCCATGATCGACGTGACCGATGGTGCCGATGTTGAGATGCGGCTTGTTCCGCTCAAATTTTGCCTTGGCCATTGTTTCCTACCTTCTGATTCGTATTCCGGTGCCACCCCGGGAACCGCGCGAACGCGGCCCAATAGCGGCTGTTAAAGCGTTGCGCCAGCCCCTGCTTAAGGAGAGGCCGACGCGGAAGTGAATTCCGCGTCGTCGAACTTCGGTCGCTGACCGAAGCCGGCCGGCCTTTCGGCGTCTCCGAGCCAGGAAAACCTGGCTCGGTGTGCCTCGGGCTTACGCCAGCTTAGCCTTCACCTCGTCAGCAACATTCTGCGGCACTTCGTCATAGTGCGAGAACTGCATCGAGTATTGCGCGCGACCCTGCGTGAACGAGCGGAGCGAGTTCACGTAGCCGAACATGTTGGCCAGCGGGACCATCGCCTCGACCGTCTGCGCGTTGCCGCGGCTGTCGGTGCCCTGGATCTGGCCACGACGGCTGTTCATGTCGCCAATGACGTCGCCCAGATAATCCTCCGGGGTGACGACTTCGACCTTCATGACCGGCTCGAGCAGCGTGATGCCCGACTTCTGTGCCACTTCGCGCATCGCGCCACGCGCACAGATTTCGAACGCCAGTGCCGACGAGTCGACGTCGTGATACGCGCCGTCATACAGCACGATCTCGAAATCGATGATCGGGAAGCCGACCAGCGAACCCGAAGCAGCGGTTTCGCGGAAGCCCTTCTCGATCGCCGGCAGATATTCCTTCGGAATGTTGCCGCCCTTGATCTCGTCCTTGAACGTGATGCCCGAGCCGCGCTCGCCCGGCGTGACCTTGACCTTCACGCGACCGAACTGGCCGGTACCGCCCGACTGCTTCTTGTGCGTGTAGTCGACGTCGACCGGCTTCTTCAGATACTCGCGATACGCGACCTGAGGAGCGCCGACGTTCGCCTCGACCTTGAACTCACGCTTCATGCGATCGACCAGGATCTCGAGATGGAGCTCGCCCATGCCCTTGATGATGGTCTGGCCCGATTCGGGGTCCGACGACACGCGGAACGAGGGATCCTCGCGTGCGAGACGATTGAGCGCGACGCCCATCTTCTCCTGGTCGGCCTTGGTCTTCGGCTCCACCGACAGCTCGATCACGGGCTCGGGGAATTCCATCCGCTCGAGGATGATCGGTGCGTTCATCGCGCAGAGCGTGTCACCGGTCGTGGTATCCTTGAGGCCTGCGAGCGCGACGATGTCGCCAGCGAAAGCCTCCTGGATGTCCTCACGGCTGTTCGCATGCATAAGCAGCATGCGGCCGACCTTTTCCTTCTTGTCCTTGACAGAGTTGGTGACCTGCGATGCGGTCTCCAGCTTGCCCGAGTAGATGCGGGCGAAGGTCAGCGTACCGACGAACGGATCGTTCATGATCTTGAACGCCAGCGCCGAGAACGGAACGTCGTCCGAGGACGGACGCTCATCCGGCGTCACGCCGTCGAGCTTCAGACCCTGGATCGCGGGAACGTCGAGCGGCGAAGGCAGATAGTCGACGACGGCGTCGAGCAGGGGCTGGACGCCCTTGTTCTTGAACGCCGAACCGCAAACGACCGGCACGAACGCCATGCTCAGCGTACCCTTGCGGATCAGCTTTTTGAGGTCGGCGACACTCGGCTCGTTACCTTCGAGATAGGCCTCCATGAGGGCATCGTCCTGCTCGACGGCCATCTCGATCAGCTCGCTGCGATACTTCGCAGCCTTGTCGGCCATGTCCTCGGGGATCTCGGCATATTCGAACTTCGCGCCCAGGCTCTCTTCGAGCCAGATGATCGCGCGGTTCTCGACGAGATCGACGAGGCCCTTGAAGCCGCCTTCCATGCCGATCGGGAGATACAGCACGGCCGGACGCGCGCCGAGACGCTCGATGATCGAGTCGACGCAGAAGTAGAAATCGGCACCGGTGCGGTCGAGCTTGTTGACGAAGCACATGCGCGGCACGCCGTACTTGTCGGCCTGACGCCACACGGTCTCGGACTGCGGCTCGACACCGGCAACGCCGTCGAAGCACGCGACCGCACCGTCGAGCACGCGGAGCGAACGCTCGACTTCGATCGTGAAGTCGACGTGGCCCGGGGTGTCGATGATGTTGATTAGGTGCTCTTCGCCCTTACCTTCTTCGGCGCGCCACTTGCAGGTGGTCGCAGCCGAGGTGATCGTGATCCCGCGCTCCTGCTCCTGCTCCATCCAGTCCATCGTCGCGGTGCCTTCGTGCACTTCGCCGATCTTGTAGGACTTGCCGGTGTAATAGAGGATGCGCTCGGTCGTCGTCGTTTTGCCGGCGTCGATGTGCGCCATGATGCCGATGTTACGGTAACGGTCGAGCGGATGGCTGCGGGCCATGATCGTGCTTCCTTAAGGATATGGGGAGCCGAACGTGCCGGCTCCCCAATATATAGGTGTTTGCGTTACAGGCGAAAGACCGCCCGTCACGCGGTTACCAATGCTAGTCTTCGAAGCCCGCTTTTACCAGCGGTAGTGCGAGAATGCACGGTTGGCTTCCGCCATCCGGTGCGTATCTTCGCGCTTCTTCACCGCGTTGCCACGGTTGTTGGCGGCGTCCATCAGCTCGCCCGACAGCCGTGCGGCCATCGTGTTCTCGCTGCGCGAACGTGCCGCACCGATCAGCCAGCGGATTGCCAGCGCCTGTGCGCGCTCGGGACGCACTTCAACGGGAACCTGGTAGGTTGCACCACCGACGCGACGCGAACGGACTTCGATGCCCGGCTTCACGTTGTTCAGCGCATCGTGGAAAACGCCGATCGGGTCGCGCTTGGCGCGCTGCTCGACGGTTTCGAATGCACCGTACACGATCAGCTCTGCGACGGACTTCTTGCCGTCCAGCATGACGCTGTTCATGAACTTCGACAGAACCTCATCCCCGAACTTGGGATCAGGCAGGATGACCCGCTTTTCGGGACGACGACGACGTGCCATTTTGTATTCCTTCTAAACTTCAGCCTTGATGATCGCAAATATGAGCGATCGGCTTACTTCGGACGCTTGGCGCCGTACTTGGAACGCGACTGACGCCGGTCCTTCACACCCTGTGTATCGAGCACGCCGCGCAGGACGTGATAGCGAACACCGGGAAGATCGCGGACACGACCGCCACGGATCAGGACAACCGAATGCTCCTGAAGATTGTGGCCCTCGCCCGGGATGTAGCTGATGACTTCGCGCTGGTTGGTCAGGCGAACCTTGGCCACCTTGCGCAGAGCCGAGTTCGGCTTCTTCGGGGTCGTCGTGTAGACGCGCGTGCAAACGCCACGCTTCTGCGGATTTGCTTCCATCGCAGGGACCTTCGACTTGGCCTTCTGCGGATCGCGGCCCTTGCGGACCAGCTGGTTAATCGTCGGCATTGAAGCCTTCACCTTTCAAGTGGTTACTTTGCTGGAGCCATGAGGCGCCTGAGAATACAAAAAGGACCATAGGAACGCGGACGCGCCCCTCAGGCCCTGGAATGCATCCAGCAATGTTCAAGCATGCCCGGCGGGAAAGACTCCCGAAGAACAGGCCGCGCCTATAGGTCAGGACGGGGTCGGGGTCAACGGGGAGGAATCGGTTTGGGTTGGGGGTAGGTAGGTGGAGACGAACGCGGACGTGAAGCTGCTGACGACCACGCACGGGAGCCACTTTTCTCAATCCTCCCCCGCAAGGGGGAGGTGGCACCGTAGGTGACGGAGGGGGAGGAACACGCAACCTGCGTTGTCGCCCCCTCCCCCTCCGTCTGGCAAGCGCCAGCCACCTCCCCCTGGCGGGGGAGGATCACCCCGTTTCCTACCGCGATCGCGCGCCGAGCACCGCAAGCAGCGTCTTCTCGAATCGTGCGGGGTCCTCGACCTGCGGCGAGTGGCCCAGCCCTTCGAGCATCACCAGGTTCGCATTCGGCATCTGCTTCACCGCACGCGGTGCGACCGCGGGGATCGCCTCCAGGGACTTGCGCAGATTCGCCGGCGCCTGCGCACGGCCGAATGCGGTCTTGTCGAGCGTGCCGATTATCAGCGTGGTCGACGGCGTGATCCGGTACAGCTCATGCGCGACCGGCTGCGTCTTGATCATCTCGCTGGTCTTGGCCTGCGCGAGCGCAACGGTATCGCGTCCAGCCCCCTGGTACATCCCCGCCTGCATCCAGACCCAGCGATCATAGGACGGCTTCCACACACCGTGATAATAGTTCTCGAGCTGATACGCCTTGATCGACGCGTAGCTCGTCTTCTTCTCGCCCGCCCATAGCGTGTCGACGTCGGTATAGGGCACGCCCTCCTCGCCGCGATCCTTCAGGCCGAGCGGATTGACGAGCACCAGCTTCTCGACCGACGCCGGGTAGAGAATCGCGTAGCGCATCGCGAGCATGCCGCCCATCGAATGCCCGACGATCGTCGCCCGCGTGATGCCGCGCGATTCGAGCAGCCGCTTGGTGAACGTCGCCAGCATCTCGAAACTATACTGCGCCGCGCGGGGCTTGGACGATTTGCAGAAGCCGATCTGGTCGGGGACGATGACGCGGTAGCCGGTGTCGATCAGCGCCCGCGCGGTACTAGCCCAGGTCGCGCCGCAGAAATTCTTGCCGTGGAGCAGGACGACGGTGCGGCCATTGGGACGCTGTGGCGCGATATCCATGAACGCCATCTGTGCGGGGGCGCCGACGATATCGACCTCGATCGTCTGCACCGGCCAGGGATAGGTGAAGCGTTCGAGCTGCGGCCCGAGGTCCGGCGCGGGCGGCACCGGCCCCGCCCCCATCAGGAGCGCGGCGACCGGCAGCGCCAGCATCATCAATCCCGCCTTCATACGATTACGCTTTCCTACATGCCGCGATCCGACGTACGGTTAACGGGTTACCCGCACGCCGTGCAACGCATCATCCTTACGATGAGGCTCGCGAGCGGAATTGCACGCGAGACGCTTGCCCTTCGTGAAAACGCTGGGTAAGGGGCGCGTCCGTGTAGGAGTGTAGCTCAGTTGGTTAGAGCGTCGGTCTCCAAAACCGAAGGCCCTCGGTTCGAATCCGAGCACTCCTGCCACCCCCATTAAAATCAGAATTTGAAGCGCACCGTTTCGGACGGTGCATTCGCACGTCCATCGCGATTGCAGAAAGTGCATTTCGTAATGCATTTTTCGCAATTGCTCTATCCGGTGCTGCGATGCACAACGATCAGGCCTTTCAGGCATCCTCTCCTAAAAACTTTCATGGCCGGTCTCGTACCGGCTTTTTTTTCGTCCGCGTTCGGCGTACACCGGCCATGCCGTCGTCAAGCCGAACGATAAATAGAAACCGTGGGAGCGGAGCCGCCGGTCAAACCGGCACCGGCAAGACGATCGTGCGGGGGATCGAGTGACCCAAGCACTCTCCCCCGCCACTTCTCCGGCCGCCACCTCTCCGGCCACCGCCCTCGTATCTTCCGGCCCGCGCCCCGCCCCTCTCCTGCCGCGCACTTGCTTTCACCTGTGACGGCAGCTATCTGCCGCGCTTCCGACAGCGAGGACGGACCTGCCGCCGCGGCCCTTCACAGGGAGCGGCTAGTGGGTCTATGCCTCGCATCTCAGTTTCTCAATCAGCGGGTTCGAAGAACATCGTGGCGAAGACGTCCCCCCTCGAATTCATCCAGCAGGTCCGCAACGAGACCGCGAAGGTCACGTGGCCGACGCGTCGCGAGACGGTCATGACCGGCGTGATGGTGGTGATCATGACGACGATCCTCGCGCTGTTCTTCCTGGGCGTCGACTCGATCCTGCAAGCGATCGTCTCCGCCCTCCTCAAACTCGCTCAGTAAGCAAGGTTCCGTCATGGCGCGCTGGTACATCATTCACGCCTATTCGGGCTTCGAGGGCAAGGTCCGCGACTCGATCATGGCCGAGGCGACCCGCATGGGTCTCGAACAGCTCGTCGAGCAGATCGAAGTCCCGACCGAAACCACCACCGAAGCCCGTCGCGGCAAGAAGATCGCGGTCGAGCGCAAGTTCATGCCGGGCTATGTCCTCGCCAAGCTGAACATGAACGACGACGTGTATCACCTGGTGAAGAACACGCCGAAGGTGACGGGCTTCCTCGGCAGCATGGGCAAGCCGCAGGCGATCAGCGAGGCGGAAGCCACGCGGATGCTGAACAGCAAGGAAGAAGCCGCCGCTGCGCCCAAGCAGAAGGTCAAGGTCGACTACGAGATCGGCGATCAGGTCAAGGTCCTCGACGGCCCGTTCGCGACCTTCAACGGGCTTGTGGAAGAACTCGACTTCGACCGCAGCCGCGTCAAGGTTTCGGTGTCGATCTTCGGGCGTGCGACGCCGGTCGAGCTTGAGTTCGAGCAGGTCGAAAGAAGCAAGTAAGGCCAAGCCGCACGGGATCAGCCAAGGGCTAATCACGAGACGGCGCCAGCCCGGCCGGCGGGCCAACGGCCCGGCCGACGACGCGGGATTTACTCCCGCGTCGCGCATGGTTGTGAACCAACGCCAATCCCATAGACTCCTGCCGATCATTGACCGAATTACGGCATTGCCGTACATATCGCACAATGCATACGGTGGTCGAGACCAAAGCGTATCTCTCAGCAGCCGACGACGTCGGCATGACGGACGACGAGCGCGTCGCGATCGTATCCACGCTTTCCGCCAACCCGCAGATCGGCGACGTCATGCCCGGTTGCGGTGGCGCGCGAAAACTTCGCGTGATAAAGCCCGGCACCGGCAAATCGGGCGGCTACCGTGTCATCACCTATTACGGAGGCGATGCGCTTCCCGTTTTCCTGCTCACCGTGTTCGGCAAGACCGAAAAGGCCAGCCTCACCAAGGCCGAGCGCAATGCGCTCGCCAAGCTGACGGCCACGCTGGCTGATGGCCTGAAGCGACGATGATGCCGACCACATGCGACGATCAACCTGACGAGCCAATGCCATGGAGGGCATGATGAAGAGCGCATTCGACAAGATCGCAGCCGGATTGGAGGACGCCATCGCATTCGCCGAAGGCGACGCGGATCGCGGCCGCGTGGCAACGGTCGATGTCCGTGCCGTGCGCGCGGCGACCAAATTGACGCAAGGCGCCTTCGCGGAGACTTATCGCTTCCCGGTCGGCACGGTCCGCGACTGGGAACAGAAACGCCGTCAGCCGGATACCGGATCGGCAACGCTACTCAAGATGATCGCGGTCGACCCCAAGGGAGTCGAGGCGATTATTGCGAAGGTACGATAACGCGAGCGCAGCCGCGTCACGGTTTCGGTGTCGGTCACCGGGCGTGCTACGGCTGTGGAACTCGAGTTCGAGCAGGTCGAAATAAGCAAGTAAGGCCAAGCCGCACCCAATCAGCCGACGGCTGATCGCGAGACGGCGCCAGCCCGGCCGGCGGGCCAGCGGCCCACGGGATTTACTCCCGTGTCGCGTTTTAGGTTCAGGCGTTTCCCCGCCACCCGTCATCCTGACGAAAGTCAGGATCCAGAGCCACAAATCATAGCGCTCGTTGCTCTGGATCCTGACTTTCGTCAGGATGACGGATAGTTTGCGGCAACCGGTGCAGCTCTTGCCGCCGCAAGTTAAACATGCCCGCCCTGTTCAACGCTTGTCTTGGCGCACCCCGTATCGCAAGTGCGTTCGCATGCCCTCACGCCCATTCGAGAAAGTTGCTTCGATCCAGCTCACCGACGCGTCGGGAAAGGTCCGAACCGTCTCGGCCCTGATCCATCAAGACCCGCAGTACCTCTACGCCAATCGAATTTCGCTTATCGGCACACGCGAACATCAAGTCGGCCTGCTTGGCTTTAGCCGAGATGGCGTCGTTGATTGGCAATTCCACACGCGGTCCGATTGGAAACTGAGCGAAGATCCGGATTATGCCCATATTCAGCGAGGCACCGGAATCCTCCGTTCAATCGGCATGACTCAGGGCGTAATGATTGCCGAAGGATCGATACAACCCTTCGCCGAAATCGAAATCATACAGGCAGTAGAACAACTACATGCCCAAGGCATCAATGGCCCTCAAGCGGAGTATTTGTTTCTACAACGCCCCAAAGAGGATTGGTACGTGCACCGGCGGTCGTGGCTCGCGCCAGAACCAGCCAGGCTGGCCGGTCCATGGGTTCGGATCCCGGCACTGGATCTGCGCTTCCGGTTATTGCGCATTGCAAGCCACCGTGATGACGAGCGCATCACGCAAGAGCGTGAGCGCATCGAGTTGCCCGGCGTTGAGATACAACCGACTGCGCCCATGGAGGATTCACTATTCTTCGCGGCGGCTGAACGTCTTTGGTTCAGCTTTCGCGTGCTACTAGCCTTCCGGTATCGGCAATTTGTGCACACGCTCGCCGAGTTCAAAAAAAGCGATGGCAAGCATGAGGCGATTTGGCACAGTATCCGGCTGGAGCCAAGGTACCGGCGCAGCAGAAGCTCGCATGAAGCTTACGATCCGCCATTCCATGGCCGCATTGAGCGCTATCTCGCGAAGGGTGCGGCTCGGCTCGCGCAGATGGAACCTCAACGCGAACTGCTTCATGCCGCCGCGTTCGGATATGCGAGTTCATATACGGGTTCAGTCATTGAGAGCAGTCATACGGCCTGCGTCGAGGGCATCGAGCGCCTGATTGAAGCATTCGAACAGGTGAATGGGCTGACCCGTGAGCGCATTGATAAGAAGCGTTGGCGTACTTTGGGACGGGCAGTGCGCAAGCAGGTCCGTACCGTCGAAGCGACGCAGTGTGAGCGCGAGGTAATCAATAGAGTGCTATCCGAACAACCTAACCTGCGCCTGCTGCAACGGATCGAGCGCATGACGCAGAGCCTTCCACCCAAATGGCGAAAGCGCCCAATCAAGCTCATGGAAGGTGCTGAAGCGATGATCACAGCGCGCAACCAAATCGTCCATGGCAGCATGATTCCAGACTACAACAAACTACAGATCGAGCGGCTACGCGCGCAGACACTGTTTGAGTGGCTATGGCTTAGCTTCTTCGGCTGCGGCAACCTTCAAGACTCGGGGTGGGCGCAGTACAGAATAACCAATTACATGGGCGATAATTCGGCACCGCGGCCAGTTAAAGACTTCATAGACACCCCGTCTCAAAACGCCTAGTTGCAGACATGATATGCCCCAGCGATACTTCTCCAGTATCAGATGAAATGCTTCCCCTAACGCCAAGGTTTCGCTGTCGGTGCTGCTGCTTATTTGCAGTGGATGATTATTAAAACTAGGAAATCTGCGATTCTTGCGGGTGGGAAGACGATCCCGTCCAGGAGAATGATCCGAATTTTGCAGGCGGCGCAAACCGAGAGAGCCTCAATGAGGCACGATTGCGACTGCGGCGATAGCTTCGCAGCCCCCCTAAACCCCCACCACCCTATCCCTCCCGCCCCTTCACCCGCCACCCGCCGAACAGCGCCACGCTCGGGTCGTGCGCCACCTTCGTCGGGTCCGCCTTGCTCCAGCCAGTAACCTGATCGAGCGCCGGCAGGTGTACCGGCTTCGGCGCCGGATACGGGTTGGTCAGCGTCGGTTCGCCGCGTTCGTTGCGGGCGGCTTCGGCGAGGTCGAAGGCTTCGCGGTCGCGGGCTTGGCGGGCTTCGTACATTGCCGTCAGGCGGTAGCTGTGGGCTTCGCTCGTTTCGCCGCGGCGGCGCTTGATGTGGGGCGGCTCCTCCTGGAGGTGGACCGTCTTGGCGTGGAGGTGGAGGAGTTGCAGCGCCTGGTTCGCGGTCATCGGCGGGATCGGTGGGGGATCGTTGTGGCGCCACTCGTCATGGTCGTGCGCGCCGGGCAGGGAACCGGCGATCAGCGCGGACTCAACCTGTTCGTAGCCGGCCGCCAGCGCGAGGCGCATTTCGCGGGCGAAGGCGGGGCTGGCTTTGCGGCGGGCGTAGAAGGCGGAGTGGCTGAAACCGGCGGCGGCGGCCGAGAGGCGGATGTTGGCGGTGGCGGAGAGCGCGGTGAGGAAGGCTTGCTCGGCGGCGTGACCCAGGCGGTTGGCGGGCGGGCGGCGCAGCTGGAGGCGGCCGTTGGCGGTTCTTGTCGTGGTGGGGGATCCGTTTGGGATGGCAGCGTTCTTGGCACTCCCCTCCCCCGACCCCTCCCGTAGGCGGGAGGGGAGGTTTAGGGCGGCGGAGGCGAAGGCCAGCGCGGCGTCCCATTTTGCGGCGAAGGCGGGGTGGGCGGCGCGGCGCTTGGTGAAGGTGGAGCGGTTATAGCCTAGCGTGCTGGCGGCTTCGCGGGCGTTGCCGGTGCGGCGGAGGGCGGCGAGGAAGACGGCGTTCTGGGCGGCCTGGCGGCGGGTGAACTTGTCGGGGGTGAAGGGGCGCGCCATCGCTAGTGGGTCTGCCTCGATATCCTACATTGCAAGGGGGCTTGTGCTTGGTGCGGCGGGGCAGAGAATGTTTCCCCGCGAAGGCGGGGATCCAGACTGGGCTCCCGCCTTCGCGGGAGAACAAGTAGGCGGGCGATGGAGGTCGTTAGGAAGGCATTGTTCACGCGAAGGCGCGAGGGCGCGAAGAGAAGAGGAAACGAGACGAGACGAGAAGAAGATTCGGGGTTCGCGCGGAGGCGCGGAGGCGCGGAGGAGAAGGGCGCGGAGAAGAAGGGGGCAGCGGGTGTTGCCGCTTTGCGGGTTTTGGGGTATGCGCGCCGGCTTCCACCTTCACTGTTGGAATTGCGGGAGGTTGCCGAGAGGTAGCCGCCATCACCGCTAGACTCACATAAAGAGAGTGACATGGCTAAAAAGATTACCGGATACATCAAGCTGCAGGTGCCTGCAGGCGAGGCAAAGCCCGCGCCGCCGATCGGGCCTGCGCTGGGTCAGCGCGGCGTGAACATCATGGAGTTCTGCAAGGCGTTCAACGCCGGCACGAGCGAACTGAAGAAGGGCATGCCGATCCCGACCGTCATCACGGTCTATGCGGATCGCTCGTTCTCGTTCGAGACCAAGACCCCGCCTGCCTCGTACCTGATCAAGGAGGCCGCTGGTCTCAAGTCGGGCTCGAAGGAGCCGGGCAAGGTCGTCGCCGGCAAGATTAAGCGCTCGCAGCTGAGCGAGATCGCCACGACGAAGATGAAGGACCTCAACGCCAACGATATCGACGCTGCGACGAAGATCATCGAAGGCAGCGCCCGCGCAATGGGCCTTGAAGTGGTGGAGGGCTGAGATCATGGCTAAGCTGAGCAAGAAGCAGAAGGCCGTCACGGTCGACCTCGTCAAGCTGCACGGCATCGACGAGGCCATCGGTCTCGCACGGTCGGGCGCCACGTCGAAGTTCGACGAGACGATCGAAGTCGCGCTGAACCTGGGCGTCGATCCGCGTCACGCCGACCAGATGGTCCGCGGCGTGGTGACGCTGCCCAAGGGCACCGGCAAGACCGTCCGCGTCGGCGTGTTCGCCCGTGGCGCGAAGGCTGAAGAGGCACTCGCAGCAGGCGCGGACGTGGTCGGCGCCGAAGACCTGATGGAAATCATCCAGGGTGGCACGATCGATTTCGATCGCTGCATCGCGACCCCGGACATGATGGGCATCGTCGGTCGCCTCGGCAAGGTGCTGGGTCCCAAGGGCCTGATGCCGAACCCGAAGCTCGGCACGGTGACGATGAACGTCGCCGCGGCGGTCCAGGCAGCCAAGGGCGGCCAGATCGAATACCGCGTCGAGAAGGCCGGCATCATCCATTCGGGCATCGGCAAGGCGTCGTTCCCGGCGGAAGACCTGCGCGCGAACTTCGACGCACTGGTCGACGCGGTCGTCAAGGCCAAGCCGACCGGCGCCAAGGGCAAGTACGTCCAGAAGGTCGCGATCTCGTCGACCATGGGTGCGGGCATCAAGGTCGATACGGCCGAAGTGGCTGGCGCCTGAGCCCGAGCCGCACGGGATTAGCGCGAGCTAATACCGAGACGGCGACAGGCCGGCCGGCGCGGGCAACCGCGACCGACGAGGACGGGATTTACTCCCGTCCTGCCGCCAAGAGTTGAGAAGGGCCGGGAGCGATCCCGGCCCTTTTTGCGTGCGCGCTATATCCGCCGTTCGCCAAGGATCATTGCCCCCACCCGTCATCCTGACGAAAGTCAGGACCCAGGGTCACGGACGGCGCCGATTGTGGCTCTGGGTCCTGACTTTCGTCAGGATGACGCGGGTAGCGCGTAGCCGGCGCTAACAGTTCCAAGCCATGTTTCCCCGCGAAGGCGGGGATCCAGACTGGGCTCCCGCCTTCGCGGGAGAACAAGGAAGCGTGGCCCGCCCGCGATCACACGCGTCACCCCGAGCACCTTAACTTGACTCCGCCGCCAATTCCGCTAAGGCGCGGGCTCGTTCGGCGGGCTTGCTCGTCGAACTCCGTCCGAGACAGTGGGTGCAGCGGGTTTGCCGGTGCTTAATCTCCCACCTAGACGGGGAATGAGATTTTGCGGAGCGTTTCGTACGCCTGCCCTCTCCCATGCCCCATCGACGAGACACCCCGGAAGCGCGGGTTTGTCTGCGCCTCCGGTTAGTAACCGGGTCCACTGCGCAAGCGGTGAACTCGTAAAACGTGGAGAATGGCATGGATCGTGATCAAAAGACCGCGGCCGTAGCCGAGCTGAACCGCAATTTTTCCGAGGTCGGCGTCGTCGTTGTGACGCGCAACCTCGGCCTGACCGTCGCACAGTCCACTGTGCTGCGGAACAAGATGCGCGACGCCGGCGCGACCTACAAGGTCTCGAAGAACAAGCTTGCCAAGATCGCAATGGACGGCACCGACTACAGCTCGCTGGGCGACATGCTCACGGGTCCGGTCGGTCTGGCCAGCTCCATCGATCCCGTCGCGGCCGCCAAGGTGGTCGTGGAATTCGCGAAGACGAACGACAAGTTCGAAATCGTGGGTGGGGCGATGGGCGCGACGACCCTCGACGTCGACGGTGTGAAGGCGCTCGCAACGCTGCCCTCGCTGGACGAACTGCGTGCCAAGATCGTTGGCCTCATCGTGGCACCCGCCACGAAGCTGGCAACGATCACGCAGGCTCCGGCAGCGCAGCTCGCGCGCGTGCTTTCCGCCTACGCGGAGAAGGAAGCCGCCTGATCTTGCAGGCCTTTCGTTACCTTTTTGAACTGATGGGGCATGAGCCCCGAGATGGAGATTTATCATGGCAGACCTGAACGCGCTCGTTGAGAGCCTGAGCGAACTGACCGTTCTCGAAGCAGCTGAGCTTTCGAAGCTGCTCGAAGAGAAGTGGGGCGTTTCGGCCGCAGCAGCGGTCGCAGCACCGGCAGCAGGCGGCGGCGCCGCTGCTCCGGCCGCTGAAGAGCAGACCGAATTCGACGTCATCCTGACCGGCGACGGTGGCAAGAAGATCAACGTCATCAAGGAAGTCCGTGCGATCACCGCGCTCGGCCTGACCGAAGCCAAGACGCTGGTCGAGTCGGCTCCCAAGGCCGTCAAGGAAGGCGTGTCGAAGGACGAGGCCGCCAAGATCAAGGCGCAGCTCGAAGCAGCTGGCGCGACCGTCGAGGTCAAGTAAGCCGCAGCTGGAGAGACGAGTTAGCTTCGGCTAAATCGCACTCCAGCAAGGCCGGCCGGCGGCACGCAGTGTCGACCGACGAAGCGGGGGCTTTGCCCCTGCTGGCCGCAGCTAAGAAAAAGGGCGGCCCCAGCGATGGGGTCGCCCTTTTTCGTGTCCATGCGGGATCGACCGATACCGGCTCATGCCGACGATGACGTGTGGATGTAGAAATGGGAGAAAAGCGGACTGACCGCTTTGGGGGAGGGAGGTGGCTTTAGGCGATGTCGCCTGACGCTGCGGCCTCTCCCGAAAAGGATCGGAAATTAGTACAGCCAATGCGGTAGGGATGATCGGGATCTTTCCGCCAGCGATTATGAAGGGCGGGCTTTGATAGAGATGAACAGCAGCCACCCCACCAAACCTGCTACAACCCCAAGTGTACCGCTGAGGATATAGGCATCGACCGCCCCGTTCGGTGCGAACAAGCCTCCAGTCATATATCCAAGAATACCCGCGCTGCTTGTGCTGGCGCTGTAGATCGCGGCGACTTTGCCTTGCGCGTTAGCCGGAGCCTCACGTTGCAGCATCGTTCGGACCGCGACGTTGTGGGCGCTGTTAGCTGCACCCCCGATGACGAACGCAATCCCCACGAAGGCGATGCTGCCAATCGTTGTGGATATGCCGATACCGATCGCGAGCATGATCCCGCCCATCACAGTCCCGGAAACGAAGGCGATCGGTGCCGGCCGCTTCATCGCCATCGTTCCCGATGCAGCAGCCCCCGCCATCATTCCTCCAGCCCAGCAGGCCGTCAGCAAACCAAACACGGTCGGGCCGGCCGCCAATGTGACGGTCACGAGAAACACGAATGCTACATCGGCAATGGCGGTCGCATAGACCTCTAGCGTCAGCGCGCCGATCATGATCGTAATCCTACGATCACGCAGGACCGGCAAATATTCGGACAGCAGGGTTCTGGCCTCGCCGTCTTCTTCCGCTTCAACAGGGCGGCGTAGACCACTCGCCAGTACGACGGCGGCTAGAAGCGCGAAGCTGGCAGCATCGATCAGCAGCGCGTTCCCGGTCCCGCCCCACGCCACCAGCGCGCCGCCCACGACCGGCCCGGCAAGCATCCCCGCACTGCGCACGAACTCCAACACCGCATTGGCGCGTGGCAGCGTCATGCCCAGCCCCGCGGCTAGGACGGGGATGAGGGCGAAACTGGCCGTCCCGCCGATGGCGAACGCCACGCTGAGGATACTAGCACCGACGATGGTAGAGGTTAGATCAGGATGCCAAGCCATCCACGCGATGATGACGGCATTGGTCAGCGCCGTTGCCACTAGCAGCTTGGCCGCATCGCGGGAGTCGACGAGCCTACCGATAAGAGGTGTGGCCAACAGGCCCGGCAGCAGCCCGGCGACCAGTAGCATCGGCACAGCGAAAGGTGTGCGATCACCGGCTGTACGAAGCATCAGGGTTATGAGCGAGATTTCATCGCCGATGGTTGAAAGCGTGAGCGTGGCTAGAAGCAGCCAACCCCAACCTCCCCTAAGCCTTACCTCCGCCAACGCGCCGACCCCTCATATCGGCAGCCTTATGCCTGACTTGAGCCACGTTGCGAAGCGAACGGCATTCCTGATTAGGATCGAGTTGCGGGAATGTCCGGGATGGAAAGGAAAAGCGACGGTCGATCACGACGCGCACTTAAGAGTGGTTCCTCAGGTTCGCTTTAAATTGAAAACGCCAAAGCCGCCAAACAGAAAGCCTAGGATTGCCCAGACAACCCACGGATCGCCCCTGATAAACTTAAAAACTGCCAACGATAAGAAGACTATGCCTATGACCGGAACGCCATTCTTGATTGCATTTGGCATTAGCTTTCCCCCATTTTAGTCGCCCGCTTTGATCATCCCCAAAAATATGCCCAGTGACAAGCGACACGCTATCAAAACGTCTGAACGAGTCCACGACGTCCGGCATTGGGCGGAAGCGGAATGGCCGGTTCCGGATGACAACCGGGAAAAGCGGCCCCAGCGCAGGCCGCAGCCGCTTGTCTGGCTACGCCGTATAGGGACGATGTCGCAAGGATATCCCTACGGTCGACGCTGCTGGCCTCGCTGGATTGTGTTGCAGTTATAGCGGCGACGTTGCGATTTGCTTCGCCATGGCGGCGATCGGTCTGTCGATGCTGCCTCAGTATTTTTCCCGGTAGTGGGCGTCAAAGCCCTGATGCTCTGACGCTCTAGCTGTCAAATTCCGTTGCGTGCGGGCGGGCGGCGACGGTCGTGAACATGCGCGCGGGCGCGTCCAGCCAGAACGGGGCGAGCTTGGCGGAGTCGACGCGTTCGATGCCGACGACCCACGCGCGGGCCGTCTGCGCGTCGTCGCCGGCGGTGGCGTAGAGGATGTTGGTGGCGACGACGGGGACGAACATCGGGCGGTTGGCGGCGGTCATCGTCTGGATCGCGTCGCGGGCGATCGCCACGACGGTGCGGATGGTGCGCGATTCGCCGGGTGCCAGCGCGAAGGGCGGCGTGGCCGGGCGACCGATCGGGGCGGCATTGAACCGGGCGAGATCGGTGTCCTGGCCGGCGTGCGCGGTCAGGAGGGCGACGCCGGTGCGGATCGCCTCGGCTGGCGCAGCGCCGGTGTTGGTGACGACGAGTTCGCACTCGACGGTGGCGCTGAGGAGGTTGAGACCGGCGCGTAAGGGGCGAAGCTCGCAGGTGACGCGGGCTCGGGGGGCCACTGGCGGCGGCGGGGGCGTTTTTGGACGGGGTTCGAGGAATTTCGGCGCGGCGATGGCGGTCGTGGGCGCGGTCGTGGGCGCGGTCGTGGGCGTGGTCGTGGGGACCGCTGCTACGGCGGGTGCAGCTGGTGTCGTCGGAGGCGCGACCGCGGCGGGAGGCGAGACCGCGGCGGGAGGCGAGACCGCGGCGGGAGGCGAGACCGCGGCGGGAGGCGAGACGGGTTCGGGTGCCGCGGGCTCCGGTGTTGGCTCGGCGGCGGTTTCGATCTCGATTTGGTCCTCACGACGACCGCGCGGTTTGCGGCGGAGCAGCCACAGTGCGGCGAGCACCACGACGATGACGGCGAGCGAGAGCCAGAGCGGCATCGCCCTGCCCGTCTCCGGCGCGGTGATCGTCGGTTGAGAGGTCGGCGCGGGCGTCGCATCCGGTGCGGGCTGCGGCGCGGGTTGCGGACTCGCCTCGGTAAGCGGTGCCTGGGTCGGCGGGGGGGCCACCGTCGGCTCGGGTGCAGGTGTGGCTACCGGGGCGGGCTCGGCCGAGGTCGACGACCGTGCCGGGTCCGTGGCGTTGCGGGTCTGCGTTTCCGGTTCGTTGCGCGCGGCGGGACGTTGGGCAGGAGCCTTTGCCGCGTCGGTCTTTGCCGCATTGGTCCTTTCGGTGGCAGGCCTGTTCGCAGGGCGCGGGCTCGGCGCGCGCTGGGGCGTCGGCACATCGGCGGGCAGGACGATCTTCGGCGCGTCGGGGATCGGGACGGTCGCGTTGGTCTGCGGCGCGGGGTTGGCCAGCCCTTCCAGTCCGCGGACGGGCGCGGTCTGCTCGGTCTGCGCCAGTGCCGGACTCGCCGACGCGAGCATCGTCATGGTGGCGAGCAGGGCGGCCAAGGCCCCGCGGTCGGTCGTCATCGTCGAAAATCCCCTGCGCGCGGTCGTCGCGTCGTTGTGGGCGGGGGAGGCTGAACACGGCCCTACGGCAACCCGCGATGCGACGAGGCGCGCCTGGGTAGCGGTGAGGCGTGGCTGGGGTTGTGGTGGGGGTGGCCGAGCGGGGGCGGTTTGAAGGTGGTGGCTGGGGTTGCTTTTGGCGCAGAGTGGGCGCCCCGAGGAGCGGACACAGAGCTGCGGTTTCGCGTGCCTCCCCCTCCGTCTGGCAAAGGCCAGCCACCTCCCCCTGGCGGGGGAGGATTAGTGGAATTGGGCGGACGGCGGGCTCAACTTGCCGCGGGGTTGCCCTATTCTCGACACCGGTACAGGCCATCGGGGATGCTTCCGACGATGAGATCGCCCGTGATGATGCTTCGATTTCTTCCGTTCTGCGCGCTGGCCGCGGCCCTCTTGCCCGTGGCGGCGCAGGCCGATCCGGCGCCGTTCGACCTGACCGGGCCGACCCTGCGCGTCGCCGTGACGCATGGGACGACGACGCTGCCGATCGCGCGGGTGCCCAAGCTCGCGACCGGCGACAAGGTTTCGATCGCGGCGGACCTGGCGGTTGGCAAGAAGGACGATGGCGCGCGCTATCTGCTGGTCGCGGCGTTCCTGCGGGGTGCGACCGAGCCGCCGCCGAAATCTTGGTTCTTCACGGCGGAGACGTGGAAAGAGAAGAAGAACGCGCTCGCGTTGAAGGTGCCGGAGGGCGCGCGGCAGCTGGTCGTGTTCCTGGTGCCGGAGAGCGGCGGGTTCGATGCGGTCGTCAACGCCGTCCGGAAACAGCCGGGGGCGTTCGTGCGCGCGGTGCAGGATCTCGATCAGGCGTCGCTCGACCGGGCGCGGCTTGATGCGTTTCTCGACGGGATCCATGCGCTGGAGCGGACGCGGCCGGAGCGGATCGAGGCAGTGTCGCCGTTGCTGTCGCGCAGTCTGGCGATCAAGCTGAAGGCGGAATGTCTCGATCTGGCGGCGGATCTGCAAGCCTCGTGCCTGACGCAAAGCCGCGATTCGCTGGTGCTGGCGGATGGACAGAGTTCGACGCTGGCGGATACGCTGGTGGGTGCGCCGACCGATCTGGCGTTGCAGTTGAGCGCGACGCCGGAGGGCGGGCTTGGCTATTACAGCCCGTATATCGGCGTGGTGCGCGATCTGGCGAAGATTTTCGGCGCGTTCCAGTCGACGCAGTTCCGGTATATTCCGGCGCTGGCGCGGGCGCATGACGATCGGCTGGCGTTGCTGCTGAATGCGGCGCCGTCGTTTGCGAGCCCGAAATCGGTGATGGTGGTGGCGATGCCGGTGATCGAGACGGGCGCGCCGCAGACGCCGACGATACGGCGGGCGGAGGCGGACCGGCTGGTCTGTGCGGCCCGGCCCGATCTGGTGCTGCCGGTCGAGGGGGCGCCGCTGATCTATGCGACGAAGTTCGCGCACGACATGAGCTTGCGCGTGACGACGCCGCAGGGTGGCGTGGTCGAGCTGCCGGTGCAGGCGGATGCCGAGCGGGGCGGGTATGTGCTCGACCAGGTCGGCATGCGGACGGCCGGGCTTGGCAGCGTGACCGATGCGACGCTGCATGGCCGCTGGGGGTTCACGCCGTTCGACGGGCCGCGGTTCCGCTTGCAGGTGCCGCGGGCCGGCGGGTGGACGATGGTCGATACCGATCCCGAGAGCCTGGTCGTCGGTCGCGACAATGCGGTGGCGCTGGCCGGGCCGACGCCGAGTTGCGTCGAGGCGGTGACGCTGGTCAGCGATGCGGGTCCGGTGCCACTCGCCTGGACGACGACGGGCGATCGGATCGGGCTGACCCTGCCGCTGGCGAAGACCGCGCCGGGGAAATTGTCGCTGCTGGTGAAGCAATATGGCGTCGAGGCGCCGGACAAGATCGCGCTGACCGCGCTCGCCGAGGCGGGGCGGATCGATGGCCTTACGCTGTATGCGGGCGATGCTGCGGGGACGCTGGCGGGGACGCGGCTGGACCTGGTGTCGGCGATGACCGTGGACGGCGTGGCGTTCAAGCCGGGCGAGGTCGTGCGGGCGGACAAGGTGGATCGGCTGGGGTTGGTCGCGGATACGGCGCCGGCGTTTGCGGCGGGTCAGGCGAAGACGGCGCTTGTCACGTTGACGGATGGGCGGAAGCGCTCGGTGAAGTTCGTCGTAGCGGCGGCGCGGCCGAAGGCGACGTTGATCGCCAAGAGCGTGGTCGCGCCGCCCTCGCCCGGGCTTCCGGTCGTGCTGGTGGGCGATACGGCGATTTCCCAGGATGCCCGGCTGACGTTCTCGCTGCGCGCCGAGGGTACGCGGTTTTCTGCCGGAGACAGCGTCGAGATCGCGACGGCGGACGGGAAGATGACCACGAGTGTTTCGTCCGGGCGCGGGTTGACCGTGCAGGACGATCGGATCGCGGTGGCGACGGTCGAGCCGGGCAAGGCGCTTGGGGTTTCGGCGCATGGGCCGCTCAAATGGCGGCTGGTGCAGAATGGGGTTGCGGGCGACTGGGTGCCGTTGACGACCCTAATGCGGGTGCCGGGTGTTACCGGGGTGACCTGTGCGGAGACTTGCATGCTGGCGGGGACGGATCTGTTCTTGATCGAATCGGTGGCTGCGAATGCGGGGTTTGCGGAGGCGGCGCTGGTGCCGGAGGGGTTTACCGGGGGCTCGTTTGCGGTGCCGAAACCGGTTGGGGGGATGCTGTATCTGCGGTTGCGGGATGATCCGGGGGTTACGGCTACGGTGGCGGTGGCGGTGAAGAGCTAGAGGTCCGGTCCTTGCGATCCTCCCCCGCCAGGGGGAGGTGGCTGGCTCTTGCCAGACGGAGGGGGAGGTAAGGGAAACCTCTGCTCCGTGTCCTCCCCCTCCGTCGCCTTCGGCGCCACCTCCCCCTGGCGGGGGAGGATCGCGAGGCCTGCGAATTTGTAGTTACCCCGTCGTCGTCACGGGATCAGGCGGTCCGCGCGGAGTTGTTCGAACAGGTCGTAGAACGCGTCATCCGTCGGCTGGTATTCCTTGAACCCGAGGCGGCGGCTCTTGCCCATGTCCGTCACCACCTCGATCGGGCGGCCGAGATCGGCGTCGGTGTGCCAGGGGGATGCGAGGCGGGACAGGTCGGCCTCGGCGAGGCCTTCGCGGGCGGCGATCTCGCGCCAGATGCCGGCGTCGTCCTTCATCTGGTCTTCGAGCGTCAGGATCGTGCCGTCGAACGGTGCGGCCTCGATCCCGAACCATGCGGCGATGCGGCCCCACATCCAGCTCCAGCGGAAGACGTCACCATTGACGACGTTGAACGCCTCGTTGCGCGCGGCTGGCGTGGTCGCGGCCCACAACAGGTGATCGGCGAGCAGGCTGGCGCTGGTCATGTCGGTGAGGCCGTTCCACTGCGCGGCCGAACCGGGGAAACGGAACGGGCGGCCTGTCTCGCGGCACAGCGTCGCATAGACCGCGAGCGTGGTGCCCATGTTCATCGCGTTGCCGACCGCCTTGCCGATGATCGTGTGCGGGCGGTGGACGCTCCAGCCGAAACCGTCGCGCTCCGCCGCCTCGAACACCGCGTCTTCCTGCGCGTAGTAGAAATTCTCGACGTCGAGCCGCCCTTGTTCCTCGCGGAACGGGGTCTGTGGGAGAACGCCCTTCCCGTACGCCTCGAACGGTCCGAGATAATGCTTGAGGCCGGTGACGAGCGCGACGTGGCGCACGCTGCCGCCGGGGCTGAGCGCGCCGAGCAGGTTGCGGACCATGCCGCCGTTGACGCGGATGTTCTCCGCCTCGCTGTCCTGGCGCGACCAGGTCGCGATGAAGACCGCGTCGGGCCTGATGCCGGTCAGGGCCGCCTCCAGGCTGGTCGGATCCTGCAAGTCGGCGGCGACCGGCTGCACGCCGTCCTGTTCGGTCGGCCGCCGCGCGAGGCCATATACCGCCCAGCCCGCCTTCACCAACGCCGCCGCGGTCGCGCTACCTACGATCCCGCTCGTACCCACTACCAATGCCGTTCCGGCCATGTGCAATTCCCGTATCTGGTGATGATCTCGTCGATGTCCCAAACGCGCCGAATTTTGGAAGGGGTCCACGGCGTCCGGTTTGCGGTGGCGGCAGGCGGGCACTTGTCGCTATGGGGCGCGGATGACCGCATCGGATCTCCAGAGCCTGTTCGTCACCAACCTCGTCCGGTACAATAGCGGCGATCGGCGGCGGTGGCGGCTGATCGTCGGCGATGTGAAGGTCTATAGCCTCGCGACGCACGCGCATTGCAACTGGGCGGTGACGCCGTCGGGCAGCGCGAGCGAGGTCGACGCGGTCGAGCGGCTGGCGGACCGACTGCGCGAAGATCATCCCATCATTACCGCCGGCTGACGGCATCTTACATACGCCGGCTGACGGCTTTCATTTCTCAGGAGTAGACCATGGCGAAGCAATATTGGGCGCAGATCATCGAACTCGACGAGGAGATGACGGCCGCGACGATCCCGGGTGCGACGGATCACGAGGATGCGGCGGATTCGCTGGTGGCGGACTTCGTCGGCGCGATGGGCGGCGAGATCACGTCGGGCGCGGTGCGCGTCTGGGTGCAAGGCGGCGTCGAGAAGGTCTATGACTGGAAGGCCGACTTCACGATGCCCGACATGGACGAGATGGGCGACGAGGACGAGATGGAGGTCGAGGGCGAGATCGAGTTGACCGAGCGGGTTTGAGGGCAAGGCTGCACTCAAACCAACACCGTAACAGCAACCACCCCGGCGAAGGCCGGGGCCCAATTGCGAAGGTTGGCGTAATGGAGCGCAGAGCTTCGTTATTGCCGTCCCCCAATTGGGCCCCGGCCTTCGCCGGGGTGGTATTCTGCGGGCGGTACTGGGGGTGGTCTTACGGCACGGTTTTACCCGCTGGCGCCAGTTCGTGCCATTCGTGGCCGTCGTGCGCCAGGAGGGCGTCCGCCGCAGCGGGGCCTAGCGTGCCGGCCTCGTAGGGCTCCGGAATGCTCTGGTCGGTCGCCCATAGATCGAGGAACGGCTGCACCGCGGCCCAGCCGGCCTCGATCGCGTCGGCGCGCTGGAACAGGGTCTGGTCGCCGGCAAACAGGTCGTAGATCAGCGACTCGTAGCCGGTCAGGTGGCCGATATCGAACGCGTCGGCGTAGCGGAAATCGAGCGCGATCGGCGCGGTCGCGACTTCGAGGCCGGGGCGCTTGATGTTGATGTCCATGCTCAGCCCCTCGTCGGGCTGGATCTGGATGATCAGGCGGTTGGGCGGAAGCATGTCCGCCGCGGCACCCGGGAACGAGGCGAACGGCACGGGCTTGAAGGTGATCACGATCTCGGTGTCGCGGCAGGTCATCGCCTTGCCGGTGCGCAGGTAGAACGGCACCCCCGCCCAGCGCCAGGTGTCGACCATCAGCTTCAGCGCGACATAGGTCTCGGTATGGCTGTCCGGCGCGACGTCGGCGGTGGCGGTGTAGTCGGGGACGTCGTGCCCCTGAACCTTGCCCGCCGTATAGGCGCCGCGGACGCCGTTGCGCTTGGCCTGCGCGGGCGAATAGGCGCGGACGGCTTTGAGCACTTTGCCCTTCTCGTTGCGGATCGCCTCCGCATCGAAGTTCGCGGGCGGCTCCATCGCGACCATCGCGAGCAGCTGGAACAGATGGTTCGGCACCATGTCGCGCAACGCGCCGGTCGCATCGTAGAATTTGCCGCGGGTGCCGACATCGACGGTTTCAGCCGCGGTGATCTGGACGTGCGCGATGCAGTCCGAATTCCAGACCCGCTCGATCATCATGTTCGCGAATCGCGCGGTCATGATGTTATGGACCGTTTCCTTGCCGAGGAAATGATCGATCCGGTAGACCTGTGCCTCCGAGACCTTGTCGAGAATGCGCGCATTGAGATCGCGCGCGGAGGCGAGATCGTGGCCGAACGGCTTCTCGATCGCGATCCGACGGAAGGCGTGCGGGGTTTCGGCCATCAGGCCGTGCTCCGCGAGCTTGTCGACGATGTCGCCGAAGAACTTTGCCGGGACCGCGAAGTAGAACGCGACGTTGCCGGTCACGCGGGTCTTGAGCTGTTCGTAGACGTCGTCCTTGGTGAAATCGCCCTGGAGGTAGCCGACGCGATCCTTGAGGCGGGCCCAGGCCTCGCCCTTCTCGCCCGCGCCCTCGCCGCCCTTCGCATCGAAGCTGCCGAGCGCATCGCGGAGCGTCTGGTCGTTCCCCTCGTCGATGCCGACGCCGAGTACGTGGAAGTCATCGCCGACCAGGCCCAGCCGGGTCATGTTGATCAGAGCGGGCATCAGCAGCCGGCGGGTGAGATCGCCGAACGCGCCGAAGATCACGAGCGTCGTGGGTGGTGCTGGCTTCACGGACTTGCTCATGATTTCGCCTCGGACATGCATCGACCCTTTCTACGGCAGTTCTGGGGTGTGAGTGGTTCTCTCAAACAGCGTAGCCTGCGCCGATGTTCCCGGCACGTGGTTCCGTCGCGCTCACCCGGACGATCAGGTCGCCGTGAGGATATTATCGCCGAACGAGCGTGCGTCGACCTCGGACCAGTCGAGTTCCTCCTGCAAGCGGCGATAGACGTCCTCGGCGATCTCGCCACTGTCGCGCATCCGGTGCAGGACGACGCGCTGGCAGGCGATCATCTCAAGGTGGAGTTCGTCGAATTCGGAGGTCGCCTGCGGATCGTCGGCCTCGGCGGTGACCTTGCCCGCCGCGCCGTAGCGGAAGCGCAGCGCATCCGCCGCTTCGCCGGCACGCGCGGGCAGCACGGCGAGGCCGGCTTCGATCAGGCGTTTGCGCGCGGGGGCGATCTCGTCCGCGAGCCCGGAATCCGCACCGAGGTTGAGACGGCGGATCAGCGGGCCGAGGGTCAGCCCTTGCAGCACCAGCGTACCGATCACCACGCCGAACGCGGCAAGCACGATCAGGTCGCGGCCCGGCACCGAACTCGGCAACGCGAACGCGGTGGCCAGCGTCAGCAGGCCGCGCATGCCGGACCAGGACAGGATCAACGACGCATTCCACGGCGGCGGCTTGGGGAGCCAGGACGGCGCGTAGCGGCTGGCGATCGCGCCCTCGACGAAGCGCACGAAGAACACCCACGCGACACGCGTCACCAGCACGGTCGCGAGCACCGCGGCCGCGAACCCGATCGCCGGCCAGCGCTCGGCCGCGGGCAGACGCTCCAGCACGTCGCGCGATTGCAGCCCCATGAGGGCGAAGGCGATGATGTTGAGGACGAGGACCGCCGCCGACCATACCGCCGCACTTTGAAGCCGGTCGCGTGCCGGCTGGCCGATCGGGCGGCGCTGCGACACGATCATGCCGAAGGTGACGACACCCAGCACCGGCGAAATGTGCAGCCGTTCCGCCAGCAGCCAGATCCCGAAGGTCACCGCGAAATCGGCGAGGCTGGCGCCCAGCGTGCCCGCGAACAGCGGTGCGACGCGGAGATAGATCCATGCCGACAGCGCGCCGAAGACGATCCCGCCGGGCACCGCGGCGGCCAGCGCGAGCGGCGTCACCGGCGTGTCCGAATGCGTCGCGAACGCCACTGCGAGCCCGAACAGCAGCAACGCGGTGGCGTCGTTGAGCAGGCTTTCGCCCTGAAGCAGCAACAGGCCGCGGCGGGGAATGCCGACCTCCCCCAATACGGCCTCGGAGGCGGCGGCATCGGGCGGCGCGACGATCGCTCCCAGCGCGAAGGCGGCGGCGAGCGGCAGGCCGCCCAGCGTCATCCCGACCAGCGCGACCATCGCCGCGGTCACGAGCACCGCGAACACGGCCAGCGACAGGAGCGGGAACCAGTAGCGCCGCAACGCCCGCGGACTGGTGTGATAGGCGGCGTGGAGCAGCGCCGGCGCGATGAACAACGCCAGCGCCAGATGCGGCTCGACTGCGATCTTGGGCGCGAACGGCAGGACTGCGAAGCCCAGCCCCGCTGCGGCGAGCAAGGTGGGATACGGGACGTTCAGCTTGCGCGCGAGGACCAGCAGGACCAGCGCGGCGAGCAGGATCGCATCGAGGCTTTCGAACAATTGCACGCGGGCGCAACGGGCGGCAGCGGCGGATGGGCCCGACGCTCGATCGAGGCGGGTCGGACGGCAAAAAAAACCACCCCGTGCGTGACGCACGGAGTGGCCTAGGTTCAGGGAGGAGGTACGCTAGAAGCGTACCGTACGGCGCCGCGAAAGGGGGGGACACGATGCCGTACAGGATCTAAATGGGTGAGCCCCGTTTTGGTTCAACCCTTGTTGCGACGCACCGCAAATAATTTTTCGCGCGGCGTTCCGTCGGTTGTTCAGCGACGCCGGAAAACCGGGGCCATCCGCGCCAGAACCGGATCGCGGAGCAGCACGTGATGACGCAGCGCGGCACCGATATGCAGGACGACGAGCGCGAGCATCATCCAGCCCAGCACGCCGTGCGCATCATGCCCCAACCGCCCGGTCGCGGCCGACACCGGCAGATACGGGATGTCGAACAGACCGAACCAGTTCAGCGGCGAACGCTTTGCAGAACCCGACACCATCATCCACCCGGTCAGCGGCAGGGCAATCATGAATATGTAGAGCAGCGCATGCGCGGCATGCGCGAGCGCCTTTTCCCACAGCGGGGTATGGACCGGCAGCGGCGGCGGGCGATGTGCCAGCCGCCATGCGATCCGTCCCGCGGTCAGCACCAGCACGGTGATGCCGAGCGCCTTGTGCGCCCCCATCAGGCTGCGCAGCGCCGGCACCGGATCATGCAGCAGGCCGACCACGATGTTGAAGATGACCAGCAGCGCGATCGTCCAGTGGAACCAGATCGCCACCCTCGAGTAGCGGTCCGGCACGGGTCCGTTCGGACGATCAAGCGCTGCCATGTGTCTTCCTTCGATAGAGGGCTAGCCCGTCGCGATCAGACGTTGAACGGGGTCGGTGCGGCCATCTGCGGCTGCGGCGTCTGGCCAAGCTGCGCCTGGCGCGCGAAGATGTCACGCATCAGCGACAACGAGAAGAGGTGTGCGTAGAGCAGCGGAAGCATGCCCGACTTGCTCATCTTGCGCAGCGCGTCGCCGCGCAGGTCGATCAGCTTCTCCTCGTTGATCATCTGGAAACCGCGATAAACGAACGGCTGCTCGGCACCGTCGGGCTGGATCGTGACTTCGCCGTCCATCAGCAGTTCGAGCTCGCGCAGTTCCTTCATGAAGTTCTGCGTGCGCGCGCCGGCCTGTTCGAACGACTCGTTGAAGCCGAGGATGTTCTTGGTCAGCTCGGTCGGCTGGCCGTTCTCGAACAGCGCATCGCCATCCTCGAACTCGCCGAGCGTCGGCGACGTCGGATCGAAGCAGAGCGACAGCTCCTGTGCGTCCGGGTGCAGGCGCGCGAGCATGTACGGGTAGCGACGGACATAGGCGGGGACGTAGAACGTGGTCTCGGTCAGCTTGCCGTCGTCGCCGACGAACACGTTGACGCCCTCGTTCAGGCCCATCAGCGCGAGCGGGATGGCATCGTCGCCGGTCGAGAAGACGATCGGCATGTGGCGCTGGACCAGCGGGAACTCGTCGACGGTGATCGGGATGGCGTGCTGGCCGACCAGGAACGGCGCGCTGTCCTGCGGGCGGACCTTGTAGTTGGCGTGCGTGTCGCTCGAGAGCGGCTCGAGGCCGTTGTAGAAAAGCGGAAGCTGGGCGGCGCTGGCCATGTTACTCTCCGGATCGGTCAGATTTGAGCCGGCGGCTGGTGCCACCGATTGGGGCGAGGCTGTATGGTGCGGGGCGGGCTGGTGCAAGTGTGACGCGCTTTTCGGGGGTGGGACGCGACCGTTCAAGCTTCGATCCTCCCCCGCCAGGGGGAGGTGGCGCCATAGGCGACGGAGGGGGAGGACACGGAACAGAGGTGGCGCTTACCTCCCCCTCCGTCTGGCAAGCGCCAGCCACCTCCCCCTGGCGGGGGAGGATCATCCGTTATCCTTAGACGAGCTTGCCGGGGTTGAGGATACCGAGCGGGTCGAGTGCGGCCTTGATCGCCCGGAGTGCAGTCATCCGCGCGGGCGACGACAGCCGCTCCAACTCGTCGCGCTTCATCTGGCCGATGCCGTGCTCCGCCGAGATCGAGCCGCCCGCCGCCGTGACGAGGTCGCCGACGAAGCGGGTGACGACCGGCGCGTCCTCGGCATACCAGTGCGCGGGGTCGGTGCCGGGCGCGGCGCGGACATGGAAATGCACATTGCCGTCGCCGAGATGGCCGAACCCGCTCGCATGCGTGCCGGGGAAGCGCGTGTCGCACGCCGCCGCCGCCTCGATCATGAAGCGCGGCATCGTCTCGACGGGAATCGAAATGTCGTGCTGCGTCGCGGGGCCGAGCGCGCGTTCGGCGGCGGACAGGGAATCGCGGAGGAGCCAGAACGCGTCCGACTGGGCTTCGCTGGTGGCGATCGTCGCGTCTTCGATGGCGCCGTCCTCCAGCGCTTGGGCGAGCAGGCGTTCGAGGAGCGCGCTGGGGGATTCACCTTCGGTAGTCACCGACGTTGCCTCGATCAGGAGGTGCCAGGGGTGGCGGCCGGCGAGCGGCGCGCGGGCGTTCGGGAGATGCGCCACGGCGGCGTCGAGCGACTCGGCGGGGAGGATCTCGAAGCTTTCGATCGCGTCGGTCTTCGCCTGCATCGTGCGCAGGAGCTTGAGGGCAGCCTGGGGAGACGCGATGCCGACCCACGCGGTGCCGCGCGCCGCGATCGCGGGGGCGAGGCGGAGCGTGGCGGCGGTGACGATCGCCAGCGTCCCCTCCGCGCCGATGAAGAGCTGGTCGAGGTCGTAGCCGCGATTGTCCTTCTTCAGCGCGGACAGGCCGTCGTGGATGCTGCCATCCGCGAGCACCGCCTCGACGCCCGCGACGAGGCCGCGCATCGTACCGAACTTCAGGACCTGCGTGCCGCCCGCGTTGGTCGAGACGAGCCCACCGATCGTGGCGGTACCGCGTGCGCCGAGCGTCAGTGGAAAGCGCCACCCCTGCCCTTGCGCGGCGGAGTCGAGGTCGGCGAGGATCACGCCGGCCTCGGCGATGGCGAGCCCGGCATCGGTGTCGACGTTGCGGATGCGGTTCAGGCGGCGGAGCGACAGGATCAGCGCGCTGCCGTCCGCGGGGGCGGTCGCGCCGCCGACCATCGAGGTGTTGCCGCCCTGCGCGACCAGCGGCACGCGGTGCTCGGCGGCGGCCTTGACGATCAGTGCCACCTCTGCGGTCGAGCTCGGCGACAGCATCGCGGGCGCGACGCCGTGGAAACGGCCGCGCCAGTCGTGCAGCCAGGGATCGATGTCGGCAGGGTCGGTGACGATCGCCTTGGCGTCGAGATGCGGCGCGAGCGCTGCCAGCATCGCGGCTTGCGAAGGCGTCAGGGTTGCTGTCTGAATTTGAACCACGCGAGCAGCGCTAGACAAAATTCATCGCGCGTTCAACGATTGGCCCTAACGGTTACGTCAACATGATCCATCCCGCGATTCCCGCCACCCTGCTCGCGCTCGCGGGCCCCTTCGCTGCGGCCCCCTTTTCTGCGGGCGGGCGCGATGTCCCGCAGCCTCGGTTCGCGCTGGACGGCGTGCAGGTCGCGCAGATCTCGATCCACCAGCGCGTCATCATCCGCGTGCCCCGGATGAGCCGGGCGCCGGCGCGGACCTTCTCGCCGCCGCGGGAGTGGAAGGAGCATAAGGGCCCCAAATGCATCGCGGTCGCCGAGATCGCCGGAGCGATGCTGAACCAGGAGGGCGCGGTCGACCTGGTGATGGACGACACGACCCGGTTGCGCGCGCGGCTCGACGGCGACTGCAAGCCGCTCGATTACTATTCGGGGTTCTATCTCCGGCCGGGGCCCGACGGCCTGATCTGCAAGGATCGAGACGCTATCCGCATGCGCTCTGGGGCGCGGTGCGAGATCGATGGGTTCAAGAGCTTGCGGGTGAAGAAGTAGCGGGGTCGGGCAGCTAGCGTGCTTGGCGGATGCGCGGTCACCCCCTCCGTCATCCTGACAAAAGTCAGGATCAAGAGTAACTGACGGTACGCTGCTTGGCTCTGGATCCTGACTTTCGTCAGGATGACGGGGGTTTTTGCGGAAATATGCCGCCCGCCACCCCCTCCCCGCACTCGATTCACCGCGTTTCCTTGACATTTGTCGCTAAATCGGCGAGCGCCGGGACGCTTGAGGGCAGTGCATTTCACCCTCTATTTACCGGACATTTGCATGAGTTTTGCCGATCTCGGCCTCTCCGACGAACTGCTGAAGGCAGTCACCGACTCCGGCTACACCGAGCCGACCCCGATCCAGGCCGGCGCGATCCCGTCCGTGCTGATGATGCGCGACATCATCGGCATCGCCCAGACGGGCACCGGCAAGACCGCGTCGTTCGTGCTGCCGATGATCGACATCCTCGCGCATGGCCGCAGTCGCGCGCGGATGCCGCGCTCGCTGATCCTCGAGCCGACGCGCGAACTCGCCGCGCAGGTGGCGGAGAATTTCGAGAAATACGGCGTCAACTCGAACCTCTCGATGGCGCTGCTGATCGGTGGCGTGTCGATGGGCGACCAGCTCGCCGCGCTCGAAAAGGGCGTCGACGTGCTGATCGCGACGCCGGGCCGGCTGATGGACCTGTTCGGGCGCGGCAAGATCATGCTCAACGGCTGTTCGCTGCTGGTGATCGACGAGGCGGACCGGATGCTCGACATGGGCTTCATCCCCGACATCGAGGAAATCTGCACCAAGCTGCCGAAACAGCGCCAGACCCTGCTGTTCTCGGCGACGATGCCGCCGCCGATCAAGAAGCTGGCGGACAAGTTCCTGACCAATCCCAAGACGATCGAGGTGTCGCGCCCGGCGTCTACCAATCTCAACATCAAGCAGTATCTGGTGCCGGTGCCGAGCCAGACCGCCAAGCGCGACACGCTGCGCCGCATCCTCGCGCAGGAAGAGGTGACCAACGCGATCATCTTCTGCAACCGCAAGACGACGGTGCGCGACCTCAACAAGGTGCTGAAGCAGGCGGGCTACAAGTCGGGCGAGATACACGGCGACATGGAACAGCCGCAGCGGCTGGCCGAACTGGAGCTGTTCAAGTCGGGTGCGGTGACGATCCTGGTGGCGTCGGACGTCGCTGCGCGCGGGCTCGACATCAAGGGTGTGTCGACGGTGTTCAACTATGACGCGCCGTGGCATCCGGATGACTATGTTCACCGGATCGGGCGGACGGGTCGCGCCGGGGCTACCGGGACGGCGTATACGTTCGTCGCGCCGGACGATGCGGAGAACATCGTCAATATCGAGAAGCTTACCGGGCAGACGATCGAGCGGCTGAAGGGTGCCGAGCCCAAGGCTGCCGCGGCACCTGCCGTGACCGAAGACGAGGGCGCGGCGCGGCGCGCTCGGCCGCGTCGCGGGGCGCGGGCCGAGACGTTTACGCCGGTGCCGGTTGCGGCTCCGGTTGCCGAGGAGTCGGATCGGCCGCGTACGCGGCGGGTGCCGCGCGCGGATACGGTGGCCCCGGCGATCGTCGCCGAGGTGCTGGCCGCGACGGAGCCGGTTGCGGCGGCCAAGCGCCCGCGCTGGGAACGGACGCCGATCGACGAGCCCGTGCCCGCCGTGGTGCCTGCGGCAAGGCTGCGCGTCGAATCGCCGGCCGCAGTCGAGCCGGTGCAGGTCGAACCGGCGTATGTGGAACCGGTTCGTGCCGCGCCTGCGCGGTCGGAGCCGGTCCGCTCGCAGCCTGCCCGTTCAGAGCCCGTCCGTTCGGAACCTGCCCGTTCGGAACCTGTTCGTTCGGAAGCGGCGAAGGTCGAGCCGCCACGGACGGAGCGCATTCCGGCGGACCCGAGCCGCGGCCGTCGCGAGCCGGTGGCCGATGCGCCGGCGGATGGCTGGAACGGACCGTTCCCGAGCTTCCTGAATGCCGTGATCGGAGGATATGAATGATGTCGATGCGCCGTATCGCCGCGCTCGCCCTGCTCGCGACCGCGGTCGCGGCCCCTGCCGCTCCCCGTGCGAAGGTGGTGGCGCCGCACGTTAATACGGCGAGCTTCGACAAGCTGCCGCAGCCCTTGCCGTTGCCGTATGACGAGGCGGCGAACGCCAATGCGCAGGTCGCCGCCGCGCGGGCACGCGCGCTCAAGACGCACAAGCGGCTGCTGATCGATCTCGGCGGCAACTGGTGCCTCGATTGTCGGTTGCTGGCGGGGACGATCGACCTGCCGGAGATGAAGCGCTTCGTGGACAGCAAGTTCGTCGTCGTGACGGTGGATATCGGCCGGTTCGACAAGAACGGACAGATCGCGGCGGGCTACGGCATCAAGGGGCGGCTCAAGGGCGTGCCGGCGGTGCTCGTGGTCGATCCGCGGAACAACAAGCTGCTGAATGCCGGGCATGAGACCGAACTGGCGGATGCGCGGTCGATGGGGCCGCAGGCGTTGGCGAACTGGCTGGCGAAGTGGGCGGCTTGATCGGTACACTGTAGCGTCTAGTCCAGCGGCTTGCGTCTTCGTAAGTCGCCCTTCGACGGCGACTTAGTTTTAAATCGTATCGATAAGCTGACGTGCTGACCCCCAACGATCCTCCCCCGCTAGGGGGAGGTGGCAGGCGCAGCCTGACGGAGGGGGCGGTACGCGCCGACCTCTGCTCGGTGTCCTCCCCCTCCGTCGCCTTTGGCGCCACCTCCCCCTGGCGGGGGAGGATGGTCGCTAGCTGCACGCGAGGGACCCGCCCGCCACGGTGCGTATCTACAAGCCCGGCCGCCTATAGTAGAAAGTGGACTTTAACCCGCTCCACTCGGTCAGATGACCGCCGTCATCCGAACGAAAGTCAGGCCCCAGAGCCATGGAGGCTAACCCCTGGAATCCTGGGTCCTGACTTTCGTCAGGATGACGGGTTTGATTGGCTGTTCACTCGCTCGCTAGCCCTTATGCGGCGACCGCGATCAGGGCGTCGTCCAGTGCTGCGGCGTGCAGGTATGCCGGGCGTTCGATCAGGCGCGCGGCGTAGCTCGCGAACGCGTCACGCTTCGGGAGCCAGTCGAATTGCTGTCCCCAGATAACCTGCGAGCCGACATAGACATCCGCGGCGGTGAAGCGGTCTCCGGCGATATAGTCATGCGCGCCGACTGCCTGTTCGAGCACGGCGACCATCGTCTCGAAATTGCCATAGCCGACCATCCGCTCCTGCGAGTCCGTCGGCACGACGCCGAGCGCGCGGTTCGCGGTGGCCGCTTCGACAGGGCCGGCGGCGTAGAACAGCCAGCGGTAATAGGCGGCGCGTTCGTCGGGATGCGGTGCGAGATCGGCGTCGGGGAACGCCTCGGCCAGATACGCGCAGATCGCGGCGCATTCGGTGACGGTCTGGCCGTTGTGGACGATCGTCGGGACCTTGCCCATCGGGTTGATCGACAGGAACGGCTCGGCCTTCATCGTCGACGCGTAGTCGAGGACGACGGTTTCATACTCGGCGCCGACCTCTTCGAGCATCCACCGCGCGATCCGGCCGCGGGACATCGGGTTGGTGTAGAGCGTTAGCGTCATACGACTCTCCTTGAGAACGGATCGTGAACGATGGTCTCATGGAGTGAGGGTGCGGTCAAGGCTTGCGGGGATATCGTGCCTCCTCCCCGTCATGCCGGGCTCGTTCCGGCATCCACCGCTCCGCATACTCGCCGGCCGGGGGATATGCGGGACAGTGGACCCCGGAACTCGTCCGGGGTGACGGGGAGAGATCGGCGGACCTCCTACACCAGCGCCTTGTCGAACAGCGCCAGCATGCGGGCCCACGCCTTGTCTGCCTGGGCCGCGTTGTAGACTTTGGAGTCGGGCGGGCACCAGCCGTGCATGGTGCCTTCGTACACCTCGATCTCGGCGGGCAGTTTTGCGGCGGCGAAGGCGGTGCGGAGCGTGTCCTTTTCGGTGGGCGCGCGGGCGTCGTCGTTGGCGGCGATCGCGATGAGGTATCGGCCCTTCATCTGTGGGATCAGGAGGTGCGGGCTGTCGGGCTTGTCGGTGACGAAGCCGCCGCCGTGGAAGGTCGCGCCGGCGCGGATCCGGTTCGAGACGGCTGCGGCAGTGCGCATCACCATCGGGCCACCCATGCAATAGCCGGTAGTCGCCATGCCGCGCTTGCGATCGACCTGCGGTTGCGCGTCGATAAAGGCGGTGAAGGCTTTCGCGTCGCGCACCGTACCCTCGGACGTGAGCGCGTCGCGGAACGGCGCGATGCGGGCGCGGACGGCGGGCTGGTCGTAGGATTCGCCGGGGGCGAGGAACGGCGCCTTGGTCGAGCGGTAGAACTGGTTGACGACGAGCACCGCGTACCCGGATTGCGCAAGCCGGTCGGCCATCTGCCGGAAGGCGGGACGCAGGCCCATGATGTCGGGCCAGATCAGCACGCCGGGATGCTTGCCGGTGGCGGGCGCGACGAAATACGCGTCGGCCTTGCCGTCGGGCGTCGCGATCGACACGTCGCGGCCTTTGATCGTCGCGGCGTTGGCGGGCGCCGGGAGCAGCATCGCGAGCCCCGCCGCGCCGGTCATCACCCCGAACTGGCGGCGCGAGACGCCGGCCAGATACGCTTCGTTATCGTCTGCGGTATGCTCGTCGCACATGGGGCTATCCTCTTGAATTTGGCCGCATGCTAACTCAGGCTGCGCGCCACCACCATACGCCATCTTCCGTGTCGCGGGTCGCTCGGCCTTCGACTTCGAGGCGGCGGAGATGCGCGAGTGCTTCGCCGGTCGCCATGCCGAGCACGTCTTGGCCGATCACGCGGCGGAACAGGCGGCCGAAACAGTCGACCGCGCGGCGCGGTTCGGCGAGGAAGACGGCGAGTTCGTCGAGCCGCTCGCGGTGTTCGCGGTCCATCGCGTCGAGTCGCGTGTGAAGGCCGATGAACGGGTCGCCGTGGCCGGGGAGGACGAGCAGGTCGGCGGGGAGCGTCTTGAGCTTGGCAATCGAGGCGAACCACTCGCCCAGCGGGTCGGCGTTCGGTTCGGTGACGCCCAGCGAGACGTTGGGGCTGATCCGCGGCAGGACCTGGTCGCCGGCGATGAGGATGCCGCCGGCCTCGTCAAGCAGGCAGGCGTGTTCGGGGCAGTGGCCGGAACCGGTGACGATCCGCCAATCGCGCGCGCCGATGGCGAGCGTATCGCCGTCTTCGATGCGGGTGTAGCTGAGCGGCAGCGGGGTGATGATTTTCCGGAAGCCGGACCAGCCCTTGGCGGTGGCGTGGTCGATCTGCGCGACGTCCCAGCCTGCGCCCTGCCAGAAGGCGAGCATCTCGTGCGGGACCGAGTCGCGAGCATCGGCGGCGAGCATGCGCGCGGTGAGCCATTCGGCTCGGGTCATGATCAGGGGGGCGGCGTGGTGGTCGCACATCCAGCCGGCGAGGCCGATATGGTCCGGATGGAAGTGAGTGCCGATCAACTTCGTGATGCGGGTGTCGGCTTTGGGTCCTTTGAAGATGGCTTTCCAGGCGTCGCGGGCCTCCGCGGTGTTCATGCCGGTGTCGACTAGGGCTTCGCCGTCGGTTTCGGACAGGAGCCAACAGTTCACGTGGCGTAGGGGGCCGGGGATCTTGAGGCGGACCCAGTCTATGCCAGGGGCGATTTGGAGGACGTCGCCGGTTGCGGGCTCTGCGCCGCCGAAGGTGTAGGTCAGACCCTTGTGGCTGGTCGGTGCGAAATCGGTGTCGGGTGCGGTTGCCATCCGTTGCGGTTAGCAACTGGATGGGGCGGGAGATAGTGCTGGCGGGGAGCCAGCAAACCCACTCCGTCATCCTGACGAAAATCAGGACCCAGGGCCATCAGCGCCGCGCCGCGTTACTCTGGGTCCTGACTTTCGTCAGGATGACGGAGCAAAGGTTGTCGCTTACCGCCCCCTCCGTCTGGAAAGGGCCAGACACCTCCCCCTGGCGGGGGAGGATTGGATCATTGTGTATCGCCACGATGCTCCACGTGCTCCGTCACCCCGGGCTTGTTCCGGGGTCCACCGGCCCGTGAACTCAATTCGCTCGGTTTTGCGGAACCGTGGATGCCGGAACAAGCCCGGCATGACGGCGAAGCAGCCAGGCCAACATAGGGCTGCATCGTTTAGGTCAGATCGGTTGGCCAACCTTGCGACCGTATCGCAGCAGGAGAGCGCGAGCCCACCCCCTGCCCCCTCCCGCTTGCGGGAGGGGAAGTAGGTCAGCGCTTGAAGGGGTCGTCGAAGAGCGGCTTGACGGGGAGGACGCCGCCGTCTGCCACGAACTGCGCGTCCGCGGCCGCCTGGGTGCGCTCGGCGCGGAGCTGCTGGAGCAGGACCTCGCGGTCGCCTTCGAGGCGCGTGTCGGTCGGGGCTTCCATTCCGGCTGCCTTGGCCGCCTTCGCCACTGCCGCATCCAATTCGCGCTGCGAGGTCAGGCCCAGCGTGACCGGGTCCTTCGGCGTGATGTTGGCGATGTTCCAGTGGCTGCGATCGCGGATCGCGGCGATCGTCGTGCGCGTGGTGCCGATCAGCAGCGAGATCGCGCCGTCGGTGATCTCCGGATGATTGCGGATGATCCACGCGATGCCGTCGGGCTTGTCCTGGCGCTTCGAGACCGGCGTGTAGCGCGGGCCCTTGGTGCGGCGGACCTGCTCGGGGCCCTTGATCATCTTGAGCTGGTAATCGGGATCGGCGGCGCCCTTGTCGATCTCTTCCTGCGTCACCTCGTGTGCGCGGACCGGATCGCGACCGGTCAGCTTGGTCGAGGTGGTGTCGTCGGCGATCGCCTGGATCTCGAGGATGTGCAGACCGCAGAAGTCCGCGATCTGCTCGAAGCTGAGCGCGGTATTGTCGACCATCCAGGCGGCGGTCGCGTGGGGCATGAGCGGCTGGGCCACGGCGGAAACTCCGTAAAAATAGAAAGGGCCGCCCCTTTCGGAGCGGCCTGACATGAGAGAGACTTAGTGCGCGCGGGGGCAACAGGCAAGCACGCAAGCTCAGGCGGCCATGAGCTTTCCTTCCAGCGGGACGAGCGCGTGGAGGAACTGGCGGGCACTGGCCGGCCAGCTGTAGCGGGCGGCGTAGGCGGCGCAGGTGACGCGGTCGCGGGTTAGCGCGGTGGCGATCGCGGTGTCGAGGTCTTCGTGCATCGCGCCGACGCGGTCGTCGAGGACGTCGATCGGGCCGGTTACCGGGTAGGCCGCGACGGGGGTTCCGCAGGCTAAGGCTTCGATCATGACTAGGCCAAACGTGTCGGTGCGGCTGGGGAAGACGAGGACGTCGGCGGTGCGATAGGCGGCGGCGAGGTCGAGGCCCGAGCGTTGGCCGAGGAAGACGGCGTCCGGGAAGCGGCGGGCGAGCGTGGCGCGGGCGGGGCCTTCGCCGACCACGATTTTGGTGCCGGGATGCGCGGAGAACAGGAACGCCTCGATATTCTTTTCGACCGCGACCCGACCGACATAGAGCTGGATCGGGCCGGGGAGCGCCGCCATCTCGGGATCGCGCGCGCCGTCGAGGCCGAACTGGGCGAAATCTACGCCCCTGCCCCATTCGCGGACCTGGTGCAGGCCGTGCTCTGCGAGCGTCTTCGCGACGGACGGCGTGGAGACGAGGATCGACTGCGCGGGGCGGTGGAACCAGCGGATGTAGCGCCAGATCCAGTCGGGGTTCGCGCCGGTGCGGGCGGCGACGTAATCGGGGAACTGCGTATGATAGGCGCTGGTGAACGGGAGCGCGCGGGCAAGGCACCACGAGCGGGCGGCGAGGCAGACCGGCCCCTCGGTGGCGAGGTGGATCGCGTCCGGACCGAACGCGGCGAGCATCCGACCGACCGCGCCGGAGCGGGCGAAGGCGAGGCGGATCTCGGGATAGGTCGGGCACGGCATCGAGGCGAAGCGCTCGGGGGAGACGACGAGGACCTGGTGGCCGATCGATTCGAGTTCGCGCTGGACCGACTGGAGGGTGCGGACGACGCCGTTGACTTGCGGGCTCCAGGCGTCCGTGACGATTGCGATACGCATCTGTCTTCTCCGTTTTACCCTCTCCCGGGGGAGAGGGAGGGGCCCGCCGCGCTTGGGGTGGGAGGGTGAGGGCACGCTTTCACGGGCGTTGTGGACTTGCCCTCACCCGCGCCGCTGACGCGGCTTGCCCTCTCCCCGTCGGGGAGAGGGTTAGTTAGGCGGCTAGTGTGATTACCTTGTCGCGCTCGCGGGCGGCGATTTCGTCGGCCCAGTGGAGGAGTTCCATGCGGCCGTCGAAATGCTCGACCAGCGCGGTGCAGCCTTCGACCCAGTCGCCGTCGTTGTAATAGGCGATGCCGGCGATCTCGCGCATCTCGGCGGTGTGGATGTGGCCGCAGACGACGCCCTCGACACCGCGGACGCCGGCGGCATGCGCGACGACCTCTTCGAAGTGCGAGATGAAGGCGACCGCGTTCTTCACCTTGGCCTTGGCGTGCTTCGACAGCGACCAATAGGGCATGCCCATCCGGCGGCGCGCGCCGTTGACCCAGCGGTTCAGGCCCATCAGCATCGTGTAGGCCGCGTCGCCGATATGCGCGACCCAGCGATGCGCGAGCGTGATCGCATCGAACTCGTCGCCGTGGAGCACCAGCAGGCGACGCCCGTCGGCGGTCTCGTGGATCGCCTTCCGGCGGATCGAGATGCCGCCGAAGTCGAGCCCCGAATATTGGCGGAACACTTCGTCGTGGTTGCCGGGAATATAGACGACGCGGGTGCCGCGCTTGGCACGCTTGAGCAGGCGCCAAAGAACGTCGTTGTGCGCGGCGGGCCAGTAGAATTTCTTCTTCAGCCGCCAGCCATCGATCATGTCGCCGACGAGGTACATCGTCTCGCTGTCGACGTGATCGAGGAAGTCGTTGAGCATCCCGGCGTTGCAGCCGCGCGTGCCGAGATGGACGTCGGAGATCCAGATCGTGCGGTACTGGCGCCGCTCGACGATCGGCTCCGGGATGGCGGGGCGCGAGTGGATGAAGTCGGCGATATCGGTGATGTCGGCGCCCATGATGCTAGATGGCGAAAACGTCGTTACGGCGTTCATGAGCTCGTCCCCCGGCAAGGTATCCCTCACCGCGAGTATTACCCGAGTATTGTTACAGGGTGGTCGCAGTCCGGTGACTGTTAGAAGTCAGGGGACGGGAGGGGCTTTAGCAAAGGTAGGCGTGTTTTCCCGCGGAGGCGGGGATCCAGACTGGGCTCCCGCCTTCGCGGGAGAACAAGATTGGCTGGGTCGGCGCTTTCCTACCCCCCCTTCCACCCCGGCGAAGGCCGGGGCCCAATTGGCAAGGTTGCAGTAACGGAGGACTGCGCTCCGTCAGCAACGTCCCCCAATTGGGCCCCGGCCTTCGCCGGGGTGGGGGCGTATGGGGGCATGTTGGCCGTCAAACGGGGATACACCAGCTTGCGCTGGGGTGACGGGGTGGGGGCGGGTGACGGCGGGGGGTGGCGACTGGGGTGGCTGGGCGGATGCGCACCGACGTCCAGCCCCCTCCCCTCACTCCATTGTGAGGACGATCTTGCCGACATGGTCGCCGGCTTCCATCCGGGCGTGTGCAGCCGGGGCATCGGCGAAGGCGAAGGTGCGGTCGATGACCGGTTTCAGCTTGCCGGCCTCGACGTGCGGCCAGACGGTGCGGGCAAGTTCGTCGGCGACCAGCGACTTGAACGCGGTGTCGCGCGGGCGCAGCGTCGAGCCGGTCAGCGTCAGGCGGCGGCGCATGATCTCGAACAGGGGGACCGTCGCCATCATGCCGCCCTGGACCGCGATCGAGACGTGGCGGCCGTCCTCCGCGAGGCATTGCAGGTTGCGGGGCACGTAATCGCCGCCGACCATGTCGAGCACCGCCGCGACGCCCTTGCCGCCGGTGATCTGCTTCACGCGCTCGACAAAGTCCTCGGTCTTGTAGTCGATCGCGTGGGTTGCGCCGAGGCTCAGCGCGGCTTCGCATTTCGCCTTGGAGCCGGCCGTCACGATGATGTCGATGCCGAACAAATTGCACAGCCCGATCGCCATCGTGCCGATACCGCTGGTGCCGCCGTGGACGAGGACGGTGTCGCCCTCCATCGCATAGGCGCGCTCGAACAAATTGGTCCAGACGGTGAAGAGCGTCTCGGGCATCGCCGCCGCCTCGACCATCGTCAGCGCTGCGGGCACGGGCAGGCACTGGCCGAACGGCGCGACCGCATATTCCGCATAGGCGCCGCCGGAGATCAGCGCGCAGACCGACTGGCCGATCTGTTCGTCGCCGACGTCGTCGCCGACCGCGACGATCGTGCCGGAGATTTCCATGCCGAGGATCGACGGTGCACCCGGCGGGGGCGGATATTTGCCCTGGCGCTGCATGACTTCGGGACGATTGACCCCGGCCGCGGCGACCTTGACGAGCACTTCGCCCGGCCCCGGCTGCGGCACGGGACGATCGACGAGCACCAGCACTTCGGGACCGCCGGGCTGTTCCGGGTCGATCGCCTTCATGACGTCAGGTACACTTAAGTTACTGGATTGGTTTTCGGGTATCGCGGTCATCTGCTCGTCACGTCCCTTTTGATGTGCCGGCCTTATTGACATCACTCGGGTGCGGGTCAACGTTACAGGCACGATGGACCTGGAAGACGCCCCCTCCCGTCCCGACGATCTGCTTGACGCACTCGTGCGGCAGGACCTCGATCCCTTGTCGGTCGCCGAACTCGATGCACGCATCACGGTGCTACAGGGCGAGATCGCGCGCTGCCAGGTCAAGAAGGACCGCGCCGTCAGCCACCGCGCCATCGCCGACGACCTGTTCAGGCGGTGACCGTCGCGGCGGTGCCTGTGTTCGCTGCCACGGCATCGACCGGTACCTTCGGCTCGGCCAATGCCAAACGGCCCTACCCCGCCGTCATCCCAGACTGCTTCGTCATCCCAGCGCACACTGGGATCCAGAGCCACAAGTGTGGACGGTCCTGGCTCTGGATCCTGGGTCGAGCCCAGGATGACGGAGTAAGGAAGGAGCATCGCATGATCTTTAACCGACGCAGGAACGGTCGAGCCACGGTTCAAGTGCTTGATGCGACCGATATCAGTTCCGACATAGTGGCAAAGGGCTCGCGTTCTCGCGGCCCGACAGGAGTATTGTAAATGCCATCATTTGCACCCGCCCTCGAGACCACGCTGCACAAGGCGCTCGAGGCGGCATCGTCCCGGCGCCACGAATATGCGACGCTGGAACATCTGTTGCTCGCGCTGATCGACGACGAACATGCGTCGAAGGTCATGACCGCGTGCAACGTCGAGATCGGCGAACTGAAGAATACCGTCTCGCATTATCTCGACAGCGAACTCGACGCGCTGAAGGTCGATGCGGCGACCGACCCCTCCCCCACCAGCGGGTTCCAGCGCGTCGTCCAGCGTGCGATCCTCCACGTCCAGTCCTCGGGCCGCGATGAAGTGACGGGTGCCAACGTGCTCGTTGCCTTGTTCAGCGAGCGTGAGAGCTATGCGGTCTATTTCCTGCAGCAGCAGGACATGAGCCGCCTCGATGCGGTCAGCTTCATCAGCCACGGTGTCGGCAAGGGCGGGCAGCAGGCGACCGAAGCCTCCACGCCCAAGGGTGCGGACGACGAGAAGCCGGCCAAGGGACAGGAGAAGGGCAAGACGGAAAGCGCGCTCAAGCAATTCACGGTCGACCTCAACGAGAAGGCCAAGAACGGCAAGGTCGATCCCCTGATCGGGCGTGGTCCGGAGGTGGATCGCACGATCCAGATCCTGTGCCGCCGGTCGAAGAACAACCCGCTCTATGTGGGCGATCCCGGCGTGGGCAAGACCGCGATCGCGGAAGGGCTCGCGCGCAAGATCGTCGAGGGCGACGTGCCCGACGTGCTGTTGCCGGCGATCATCTACTCGCTCGACATGGGCGCGTTGCTGGCGGGGACGCGGTACCGCGGCGACTTCGAGGAGCGCTTGAAGGCGGTCGTCAACGAACTCGAGAAGCTGCCCGACGCGGTGCTGTTCATCGACGAGATCCACACCGTGATCGGTGCGGGTGCGACGAGTGGCGGCGCGATGGATGCGTCGAACCTGCTCAAGCCGGCTTTGTCGGGTGGCACCATTCGTTGCATCGGCTCGACGACGTACAAGGAGTTCCGCAACCACTTCGAGAAGGACCGTGCACTACTGCGGCGCTTCCAGAAGATCGACGTGAACGAGCCGACGATCGAGGACACCATCAAGATCCTCGCCGGCCTGCGCTCGGCGTTCGAGGATCACCACAACGTCAAATACACGCCCGATGCGATCAAGTCGGCGGTGGAGCTGTCGGCGCGGTACATCAACGACCGCAAGCTGCCGGACAAGGCGATCGACGTGATCGACGAGGTCGGTGCTATGCAGATGCTGGTGCCGCCGAACAAGCGTAAGAAGACGATCACGCCCAAGGAGATCGAGCAGGTCATCGCGACGATGGCACGCATCCCGCCGAAGTCGGTCTCGACCGACGACAAGCTGGCGCTGGCCACGCTCGAGACCGACCTCAAGCGCGTGGTGTTCGGGCAGAACGCGGCGATCGAGAAGCTGTCGTCGGCGATCAAGCTGGCGCGGGCGGGCCTGCGCGAGCCGGAGAAGCCGATCGGCAACTATCTGTTCACCGGGCCTACCGGTGTCGGCAAGACCGAAGTCGCCAAGCAGCTGTCGACGATCCTGGGCATTCCGCTCCAGCGGTTCGACATGTCCGAATATATGGAGCGGCATTCGGTCAGCCGTCTGATCGGTGCGCCTCCCGGCTATGTCGGGTTCGACCAGGGCGGTCTGCTGACCGATGCGGTCGACCAGAACCCGCACTGCGTGCTGTTGCTCGACGAGATCGAGAAGGCGCATCCCGACCTGTTCAACATCCTGTTGCAGGTGATGGATAACGGGCGGCTGACCGACCAGCACGGCAAGTCGGTCGATTTCCGCAACGTCATCTTGATCATGACGACCAATGCGGGTGCCAGCGACATGGCGCGCGAGACGGTCGGCTTCGGCAACCTCACGCGTGAGGGCGAGGACGAGCAGGCGGTGCAGAAGATGTTCACGCCGGAATTCCGCAACCGTCTCGATGCGGTGGTGCCGTTCGGGTACCTCCCGACCGAGGTCGTGGCGCGGGTGGTTGACAAGTTCATCCTCCAGCTTGAACTCCAGCTGGCGGACCGCGGCGTGCACATCGTGCTCGACGACGAGTCTAAGGCGTGGCTGACGACCAAGGGCTATGACAAACTGTACGGCGCACGGCCGATGGGTCGCCTGATCCAGGAGAAGATCAAGCAGCCGCTCGCCGAGGAACTGTTGTTCGGCAAGCTGGTGCACGGCGGCGAGGTGACGGTGAAGATGAAGGACGGCGCGCTGTCGTTCGCGATCGAGCCTGCCGCGCCGAAGAAGCCGAAGAAGAAGGGCAAGGTGGAGACCGTCGACGCGAAGTAATTTCGGGTTGCGGTTTGCGGTGAAGAGCCTGCCGTCGGAGCGATCCGGCGGCGGGCTTTTTTTGGGGCTGGGTCGGGCGGTGGTTGCGGGACGGGTCGACAGTCAGGGCTCGGTTCGGGCCCCCTAGCCACAAGCGAGCGTGTTCCCCCACGAAGGCGGGGGCCCAGACTGGGCTCCCGCCTTCGCGGGAGAACAAGGAGGCGCTGGCTGGTCTACGTTGGCAGGCGTGCCCGGGCAATCACTCGTCCATCGTTCACCACCACCCCGGCGAAGGCCGGGGCCCAATTGGTGAGGTTGCAGTGACGACGCGCATCACTCAGTTGGCGACGCTCCCCAGTTGGGCCCCGGCCTTCGCCGGGGTGGCGCATGGGGTCGGACGGGATTGGCTCCGACCAGTGCCGGGGGACAGGTTGGCAGTTCTCGAGTGAAAATCAGCCCGCGCCATCTCCCCCGCCAGGGGGAGGTGGCTGGCTCTTGCCAGACGGAGGGGGAGCTAAGGGAAACCGCTGTGCCGTGTTCCTCCCCCTCCGTCGCCTTCGGCGCCACCTCCCCCTGGCGGGGGAGGATTCAGGTTGGGCCACCCCCAGCGTTTACCGATAATTGGGGAAGCGTTGCTAGCGTCGGGGCATGGAACGCTTGGCATGGCTGCGATGGATGATCGGTGCGCTTGCGCTGGCGTTCGGGCTTGCCGTCGCCGCGCCGGCCATCGCCGTGACGGGCACGCCGCTGTCGATCTGCGTCCGCCCCGCGCTGCCCGGACAGACGGCGGCCGCGCTGTTCGCCGAGCCGGCCGGTTTCGACTGCGCCACCTCGCAGACACGGTTCGGCGGCGGCGACTTCTGGATCCTGTCGCAGCGCCTGCCCACGATCGACGGCGACGACGCTACCGTGCGAATCGGCAGCACCTGGGTGAACCGGGTCACGCTGTTCGTGCTGTATGCCGACGGGTCGATCCGCCGGACCGGCTTCACCTCGCGCACCGCGGGGCGCTTGCTCGGGCTCGGTGCGGTGATCGTCCAGCCATTGCCGCGACACGATGCGACGCCGATCCGGCTGCTCTGGCATGTCGAGGGTGCGGCGAACCTGCGCGGGCTGATCCTCGGCCCGGCGATCGCGAGCCACGACCAGCGCGACACCACCGAGATAATGCTGGCGGCGCTGTATGGCGGCTTCGGCGGCATGGCGATCGCGCTGATCGTCTACAATCTCGCGCTGTGGGGCGCGCTGCGGCAGGCGTTCCAACCGGCCTATTGCCTGCTGGTGCTGTGCCTGCTCGCCTATGCGCTGACCTCGTCGGGCGCGCTCGGACAGATGCTGCCGGGGCTGGACAATAATGATCGCCAGCGGCTGAACGCGCTGTTCCTCGCCGGGTCCGCCGCCGCCGCTCTGCTGTTCGCGCGCACCTTCTTCGAACGCGCGGTGTTCGCCGGGTGGCTGCGCCCGGCGAGTACGATGGTGATGGCCGGGTTGCTGTTCACCGGCCTGGTATGGGCGGCCTTCGCGCCGTGGCAGTTCCAACTGCTCGATACGCTGCTGGCGAGTGCGTACCTTGCACTGCTGGTGCTGATCCCCGTCGCCCTCTTCCGGGCCTGGCGCGCGCGGAGCAATTTCCTGTGGCTGTTCGCGCTGGCGTGGAGCGTGCCGATCGTGGTGGCCGCACTGCGCGTCGCCAATGCCTTCGAACTGCTCGCGTGGAGCATCTGGCTCGACAATTCGACGATCCTGTCGATGGCGCTCGAATCGATGCTGTCGAGCCTCGCGATCGCGTACCGGATCCGGCTGCTCAGCGTCGAGCGCGATACCGCGCGCGAACAGGAGATCGCCGCACGGCTGCTGGCGGATACCGAGCCGCTGACCGGGCTGCTCAATCGGCGTGCGTTTCTGGCGCGGGCGATCGGGCGGCCGGGCGACCAGATGCTGCTGATCGCGGATGTCGATCACTTCAAGCGCGTCAACGAGAGGATCGGCCATGACGGCGGCGACGAGGTGCTGCGGGTGGTGGCGCGGGCGCTGCGCAACGCGGTGCCGCCCGACGCGCTGGTAGCGCGGATCGGCGGCGAGGAGTTCGCGATCCTGCTCGATGCGACCAGTGCCATCGCGCCCGACGCCGTGCTGGAACGCCTGCGCAGCCAGCGGATGCCGTTCGACATCGTGGTGACCGCGAGCATCGGCGCGTGCACCGGGCCCCTGCTGTACGAGAAGGACTGGAAGCTGCTCTACAACTGCGCCGACCGTGCGTTGTTCGCGGCGAAGGCGGCGGGGCGTGATCGCGCGCGCGAGGCGCCGCCGCTATGCATCGCCGCCTGACCGCCGGGCGACGGCCGGGCGACTTGTCGGCAAAGACGAATTGCGACATGATCGCAAACATTGCCGGGGGGACACAGGATGCGGAATCGTAAGGGAACGCTGGTGGTCGCGGGGTTGATCGCGCTGGCCGTGGTGGCCGTGCGGCATCCGACCGTCGATCTGCAGCTGGTCACGCATGATTCGCGCGATCCGTCGCCGCACCGGATGCAGGCGGCGGTCGACTTCGGTCTGGTCGGTGTCTCCGTGCTGTATACCTGGACCGTGAACCGGCTGCGCTGAACACGAGCACCCCATCCTCGATCCCTCACCCATGTCCTTGAGCTGCCACGTCCTTGACCCCCATCGCGTGCCTGCGCCATAGCGACCGACATGGACACGCCGATCGAAGACCTCGCGTTCGAGGATGCACTGAAGGAACTCGAACTTATCGTCGGGAAGCTGGAAAGTGGCGATACGCCGCTCCAGCAGGCGATTGAGCTGTACGAGCGCGGCAACAAGCTGCGCCAGCGCTGTGCCGACCGGCTCGATGCGGCGCAGGCTCGGATCGAGGCGATCCGGCTCGACGGCGACGGCAAGCCCGCCGGCGTCCGCCCGTTCGCGGCGGGCTGAGGCGGTGAGCCAGATGCCCGTCACGCTGGATGCCGCACTCGCCGAGGTCTCCGCCGAGATCGACCGGCAGTTCGACCAGCTGCTGACGATCCCCGACGACCCGCGCGGCGACCTGTACCGGGCGATGCGGCATGCGGCGATCGGCGGGGGCAAGCGGCTGCGCCCGCTGCTGGTGTTCGCGACCGCCAACCTGTTCGACGTCGCGCGCGAATGCTCGGCACGGGCGGCGACTGCGCTGGAGGCGATCCACGTCTATTCGCTGATCCACGACGACCTGCCGTCGATGGACAATGACGACATGCGCCGCGGCAAGCCGACCGTGCACAAGGTGTTCGACGAGGCGACGGCGATCCTGGCGGGCGACTGCCTGCATGCGATGGCGTTCGAGATCCTGGCCGATCCGGCCACGCACCCCGATCCGTTCGTGCGGATCGAACTCGTGCTCGACCTCGCGCGCGCCGCCGGGCCGAACGGCATGGCCGGCGGCCAGAAGATGGATATCGAGGCGGAGTCGACGCGCTTCGACCTGAACACCGTCACGCGGCTGCAGCAGATGAAGACGGGCGCGCTGATCTCCGCGTCGGTCGAAGCAGGCGCGATCCTCGGGCGGTTGCCGCCTGAGGGGCGCGTCGGGCTGCGCGGCTATGCGCATGACCTGGGGCTCGCATTCCAGATCGCCGACGACCTGCTCGATGCCGAGGGTGACGAGGCGGTCGCGGGCAAGAAACTGCGCAAGGACGAAGGCGCCGGCAAGGAGACGTTCCTGTCGCTGCTGGGCCCCGAGCGTGCGCGCGAACAGGCGCGGATGCTGGTCGACCAGGCGGTCGCGCACCTTCACAGCTATGGCAAGGAAGCCGATCTGTTGCGGGATATCGCGCGCTACGTGCTCGAACGCGACCGCTGAACCGATAACCGGAGAGTCCGACATGACCGCACGCATTGGTGTCTATCCCGGCACGTTCGATCCGGTCACATTGGGCCATATGGACATCATCCGGCGCGGCGCGAAGCTGGTCGACCGGCTGGTGATCGGCGTGACCACCAACCCTTCGAAGTCGCCGATGTTCACGATCGAGGAGCGGATGGCGACCGTCCGCCGCGAGGTCGCCGGGATCGGCGGCGACATCGAGGTCGTCGCGTTCGATTCGCTGCTGATGGACTTTGCCGAGCGGCAGGGCGCGAAAGTGATCGTCCGGGGCCTGCGCGCGGTCGCCGATTTTGAGTACGAGTATCAGATGGCGGGGATGAACCAGCAGATCAATCCGCGCGTCGAGACGGTGTTCCTGATGGCCGACGTTGCATTGCAGCCGATCGCGAGCCGGCTGGTGAAGGAGATCGCGCTGTACGGCGGTAACATCGCCAAGTTCGTGCCGGAATCGGTGCGCGAAGAGGTGGTTGCGCGGGTCGAGAAGATCGGCCGCAAGGGGAGCTGAGCGGTAATTCCCCCCTCCCTGGAAGGGAGGGGTCGGGGGTGGGTCGGGTTCCGCTTGGTCGAACGGTTCTGACTAAAGCCGGCCTACCCACCCCCAGCCCCTCCCTTCCAGGGAGGGGAGCAGTTCGGCGCGCAGCCCCCGCACGTTCAGATTGGCGCAAGCGGGGATTTGCTCTAAGTGGCGGCAGCCTGGTTGCGCCGGGCCTCTTGCGAGTGGGAATTTGATGCGCTTTTTCGTCGGAATGTTCGCGTTGCTCGGGTGCCTGGTCACGGCGCCGGTCGCGGCGCAGAAGAAGGATGTCGTGGCAGCCCCTGCGCGCCTGACGCCGCCGCTCACGACCGATACACAGAATCTGCTATTGCTCGACCTGTCGACCGGTGGCCGCGTGACGATCTGGCTGCGGCCCGACGTCGCGCCGTTGATGGTCGAGCGGATCAAGACGCTCACGCGCCAGCATTTCTATGACGGCCTCGCGTTTCACCGCGTGATCGACGGGTTCATGGCGCAGGGCGGCGATCCAAAGGGCGACGGCACCGGCGGCTCGACTCTGCCCGACGTGAAGGCGGAGTTCAATTACCTGCCGCACGTCCGCGGCGCGGTGTCGGCAGCGCGGTCGGACAAGGAGGACAGCGCGAACAGCCAGTTCTTCATCGTCTTCCAGCCGCGCCTGAGCCTCGACAAGAAATACACCGTGTTCGGTCGCGTGATCGACGGGATGCAGTATGTCGATGCGATCGAGCGCGGCGAACCACCGGCGAACCCGTCGCGGATCGTCCATGCGTATATCGCGGCCGATAATCCCCCGGCGTATATGGCGGGTCCGCCTGCTCCCGCGCTGGGTGCGCCGGTGACGTTGCCGGGTACGGCATCGGGTCCGGATGCGGCCAAGCCCAAGCTCGCACCGGCTGCCCGCAAGGCGCCGGTAAAGAAGGCTCCTGCAAAGAAGTGATCTCGCGTTGAACGTCGACCTTTTCGACTTCGACCTGCCGACCGACAACATCGCGCTCCGCCCTGCGGCGCCGCGCGATGCTGCGCGGATGCTGGTGCTCGAAGGTGATCGCACGCTGGATGCGGGGGTGTCGGACCTGCCGTCGCTGCTGCGGCGTGGCGACATGCTCGTCTTCAACGATACGCGCGTTATTCCCGCGCAGCTCGACGGGACCCGCGGCGATGCGAAGATCGGCGCGACGTTGCACAAGCGCGAGGGACCGCGGCGATGGCGCGCCTTCATCCGCAACGCGCGGCGGCTGCGCGATGGCGACGTGATCGAGTTCGGCAACGGCGTCAGCGCGGCGGCGGTCGATCGCGAGGACGACGGGAGTTACGCGCTGGTGTTCGCGGGCGAGGAGCCGGTCGAGCTGTTGCTGGAACGCGCGGGCCACATGCCCCTGCCCCCGTATATCGCCGGCAAGCGCCCGACCGACGAACGCGATGCGGACGATTACCAGACGATGTTCGCGTCCGAGCCGGGTGCGGTCGCGGCTCCGACGGCGGCGCTGCATTTCACGCCGGGGTTGATGGCGGCGCTCGATGCGGCGGGTATCGGCCATGCCACGCTGACGCTGCATGTCGGTGCGGGGACGTTCCTTCCCGTGAAGGCGACCGATACCACCGAGCACAAGATGCATGCCGAATGGGGCCGGATCGATGCCGCCACCGCCGACCGGCTGAACGCGGTCCGCGCTGCGGGGGGGCGTGTGATTGCGGTCGGGACGACGTCGCTGCGACTGATCGAGAGCGCGACCGGCGAGGACGACGTGATCCGGCCGTTCGACGGCGATACCGCGATCTTCATCACGCCGGGCTATCGGTTCCGCGGGATCGACGGGCTGATGACCAATTTCCATCTGCCGCGCTCGACGTTGTTCATGCTGGTGTCGGCGCTGATGGGACGCGAGCGGATGCAGGCGGCGTATGCGCATGCGATCGCTGAAAAGTATCGCTTCTACAGCTATGGCGACGCCTCGCTTCTGCTGCCATGACGGGCGGCATGCTGCTCGCCTTCGCTCTGCTCCAGGCTATTACCGCCGCCCCGCCGCCCGCGGGGACGCCACAGCCGCCCGCGACGATTTTCGCCGAGCCGGCCGCGCTGTTCATCGCCGCGTGCGATGCGAATGGTGATGGCCGCGTGACGCAGGCCGAGCTGACCGCGTGTGTCGCGCGGAGCTATGCCACCGCCGAGGGCGCCGCGTCGGGTTCGATCGGATACATCGCCTATGCCGACTGGGCGCAGGCGTGGCTAGGCGATCGTAACGCGTTGCCGAGCCCGTTCGAGGTCGATCGCGATGGCGACAACCGGATCACGCTCGCCGAACTCCAGGCACGGTTCGTGCAGTTCTTCGTGCGGTTCGACCGCGACAAGGATGGCATGCTGACCCGCGCCGAACTCATCACCATCCGCGGCGCGCCGGTCGGCGATCGCTACGGCATCCGCAAGAAACGCTGATACCATGACCCGCCCTCGCTTCGACTTCACCATATCCGCCACCGATGGCAAGGCGCGCACCGGCGTCATCGCGATGCAGCGCGGCGACATCCGCACGCCCGCGTTCATGCCGGTCGGTACCGCCGCGACCGTCAAGGGGATGAAGCCCGCCGACGTGGTCGGCGCGGGCGCGGACATCATTCTCGGCAACACCTATCACCTGATGCTGCGACCGGGCGCCGAGCGGGTCGCGCGACTTGGGGGGCTCCACGCGTTTTCAGGCTGGTCGAAACCGATCCTGACCGATTCCGGCGGCTATCAGGTGATGAGCCTCGCCGATCTCACCAAGCGCTCCGAGGAGGGCGTGTCGTTCAAGTCGCATCTCGACGGCACGCGGCATCTGCTGAGCCCGGAACGGTCGATCGAGATCCAGCGACTGCTCGGTTCGAACATCGTAATGGCGTTCGACGAACTGGTGCCGACGACGTCGACGCGTGAGGTGCAGGCGGCGGCGATGGAGCGATCGATGCGCTGGGCGAAGCGGTCGCGCGCGGCGTTCGACAGCGGCGAAGAGCATGCCGAGAACAACGCGATCTTCGGGATCCAGCAGGGCGCGCTGAACGAGGGCTTCCGGAAATCGTCGGCGGATGCGCTGATCGATATCGGTTTCGACGGCTATGCGGTCGGCGGGCTGGCGGTCGGCGAGGGCCAGGAGGCGATGTTCGGATGTCTCGACTTCGCGCCGGGGCAGTTGCCGGTCGACAAGCCGCGCTATCTGATGGGGGTCGGCAAGCCCGATGATATCGTCGGTGCGGTCGAGCGCGGGATCGACATGTTCGACTGCGTGATGCCCACGCGATCCGGCAGGACCGGCCAGGCTTTCACGCGGACCGGGCCGATCAACATCCGCAACGCGAAGTTCGCCGAGGACATGGGGCCGCTTGATCCCGCCTGCCCCTGCCCTGTCTGCGCGACCTGGGGCCGGGCGTATCTGCATCACCTCGTCCGGTCGGGCGAAATGCTTGGCGCAATGCTCATGACGGAGCATAACATCTGGTTCTACGAAACGCTGATGGCGGATCTGCGGGCGGCGATCGCCTCGGGAACGCTGACGCAGTTCGCGAATGATTTCCGCGCGGTGTATGCCCGGAAGAGTGAAGGAGAGACCAAGTGACCATGAAGATCGACAGCGACACGCCGAACGAAATCCTCGCCGCCGCGAAGGAGGCGAAGCTGCAGGCCGAAGCCGCTGCGCACAATGCCGCCGAGAAGGCGAAGAGCTGGCCGCTCGCGAAGATCGGACTGGGCGTCGGTATCGGCTCGGCGGCGATCGCAGGCGCGGTGCTGTTCGCGAACCGCAACAAGTAAGGACTCTCATGCGCCTCCTCCGCTCCGCTTTGCTGCTCACCGCGGCATGTCTTCCCGTAGCGGTGGTGGCGCAGACCGCACCGACCCAGGTATCGGTCAAGCCGATCGCCTATACCGAGCGCACGCTGCCCAATGGCCTGCGCGTGTACGCGATCCGCGATACCGGCACGCCGAACGTGTCGGTGCAGGTCTGGTACGATGTCGGCTCCAAGGACGACCCCAAGGGCAAGTCCGGGTTCGCGCACATGTTCGAACATCTCATGTTCAAGTCGACGCGCAACCTCGTGTCGGAGCAGATGGACCGGCTCACCGAAGACGTCGGCGGTTACAACAACGCGTCGACCAACGACGACTACACCAATTATTACGAAGTGATCCCGGCCAACCACCTCCAGCGACTGCTGTTCGCGGAGGCCGACCGGATGGCGAGCCTCGTCGTCGAGCCGAAGAGCTTCGGGTCGGAACGCGACGTGGTGAAGGAGGAACTCCGCCAGAGCACGCTCGCACGGCCGTACGGCAAGCTATTCTCGCTCTATTACCCGGCGCTCGCTTATACTGCGCACCCTTATGCACGTGGGACGATCGGCAGCCTGGAAAATCTCGAGGCGGCCGGGATCGATGACGTCCGAGCGTTCCACGCGACCTATTATCGGCCGGACAATGCTATTCTGGTGGTGTCGGGTAATTTCGATCCCGCGCAGTTGAACGGCTGGGTCGATCAGTATTTCGCCAAGATCAAGAAGCCGGCCGCAGCGATCCCGCGCGTGACGGTGGCCGAGCCGGCACGGACCAAAGCGGTGACGCGGACCGTGTACGAGCCGAACACGCCATTGCCGGCGGTGCTGGTCAGCTATCACGTGCCTGCCGACCGCGATGCGGATAGCGCGGCGCTGACCGTGTTGAACGCGGTGCTGGCGACGGGCGAGAGTTCGCGGCTGTACGAGAATGTCGTGTACCGCGACCAGCTCGCGCAATCGGCGGAGGCGTTCCTCGATACCAAGCAGTCGACCGGCAATCTGGTGGTCTATGCGATCATGGCGGGCGGCAAGACGGCCGAGGCGGGTGAGGCCGCCTTGAAGCGCGAGATCGCCCGGTTCCGCGATACGCCGGTGACGGCCGCCGAACTGGCCGAGGCGAAGAACGAGATCCTCACCCAGTCGATCCAGTCGCGCGAGACCGCCGAGGGCAAGGCGAGCACGCTGGCCGCCGCAGTGTTGATCGATGGAGATCCGCAGGCGGCCGACAAGCAGCTCGCGGCGATCGGGCGGGTGACTGCGGCGGACATCCAGCGGGTGGCGCGGAAATATCTGGGCGAGAACCAGTCGGCGACGATCCGGTACCTGCCGATCGCCGACAAGCCCGCGACCGGCGTTGCCGATACGATCACTGTTGCGCCGACCGTCCAGGTTGCCGACCTGAAGGCGCCTGCGGATATCGAGATCGTGACGCCTGCGCCGGACGGCCAGCGCGTGCAGCCTCCCGCACCGAGCGCGCCGGTATCGCCGACGATCCCGCAGCCGGTCGAGGTTCGTCTCGCCAACGGCATGCGGCTGGTCACGGTGGAACGGCACGACCTGCCGATCGTCACCGCCTATCTGGTGACCGCCGGTGGTGCGGCGACCGATCCGGCGAACCGCGCAGGCGTGAGCAGCCTGGCCGCGGACTTGCTGACCAAGGGAACCAGGACGCGCTCCGCGACGCAGATCGCGCGGGCGATCGAGGGGCTCGGCGGCGCGATCGGCAGCGCGGCGGGCAGCGATGGCGCGTCGGTCGACGTGACGGTGAAGTCAGACCAGCTTGTGCCGGCGATGGCGATCCTGGCGGACGTGGCGGTGAACCCGGCCTTCGCCGCCGAGGAGATCGAGCGTGCGCGGACCCAGCAGATCGATGCCGTCACGCTCGCGCTCAAGAACCCCGCGCAGGTCGCCGGGCTCGTCGCGGACCGTGCGGTGCTCGGCGGATCGCCTTATGGTGCACCGATCGGGGGGACGCCCTTGTCGTTGAAGGCGATCACCCGGCCGGACATCGCGGCGGCGTATGCACGGAGTTTCCAGCCGGCCCAGGCAACGCTGATCATGGTCGGCGACGTCACCGCGGCGCGCGCGAAGGCGTTGGCAGAGGCGCAGTTCGGCCGCTGGCAATCGGCTGGCACGACGCCGGCGAAGGCGCCCGAGGTCGTGTATCCCAAGCCTCGCGTGATCGTCGTCGACATGCCAGAGGCGGGTCAGGCCGGCGTGGTCGTCGCGCGGCCGGCGATCGCGCGGACCGATGCGCGCTATTACCCGCTGGCGGTCGGCAACACCGTGCTCGGCGGGGGATTCTCGTCGCGGCTGAACCAGGAAATCCGGATCAAGCGCGGGCTTGCCTATGGCGCGAGCAGCGGGCTGGATGCGGGCAAGACGCAAGGGACGGTCGCCGCGCGGACGCAGACCAAGAACCCGACCGCGGCGGAGGTCGTGACGCTGATCGCCGCGGAGATGGCGCGGCTGGGGTCGGCGCCCGTGCCCGCCGCCGAACTCGACACGCGCAAGGCCGTGCTGGTCGGTAGTTTCGGGCGCGGGATCGAGACGACGTCAGGGGTTGCCGGCATTCTCGGCGCGTATGTCCAGAACGGCGTGCCGCTGGGCGAGTTGCAGCGCTATACGGGTGCAGTCGGTGCGGTCGATCCGACGGCGGTGCAGGCGGCGGCGGTCGCGCTGCTCGATCCAAAGGCGGCGAGCATCGTCGTGGTCGGCGATGCCAAGCAGTTCATCGAACCGCTGCGCAAGGCGTATCCGAACGTGGAAGTGATCCCCGAGGCTGCGCTGAAACTGGATACCGCAACCTTATGGTAAGCCATCGCTGCTAAGCCGATCTGCGAACCGGCGGGCGATCGTGACCTTAAAGGGCATGACGCGTCGGTGGTAACGGCGGGGAAGGATATGTGAGATTATCGTCCTTCGCCTGTTGAGCCACGCATACAGAACCAGAGCAATGGACGTTCGATGTCTTGGTACGGGGCGATGCAACAATCGCTCCGTCGCTCCGCACTCGTTCCGGGGTCCAAAGTTCCGCAAGCCCAATTCCCTCGATCTTGCGGCACCGTGGATGCCGGAACCAGTCCGGCATGACGGAGAAATGGATTGATTTGGCGTTTAAGCTGAATGTCGATCGACCCTAGCCGAATACCGTTCCGTCCCGCGGTGGGACGGCCGAAATTGGGAAGGGATCGAGCCACGGATATCGGCTATTCGAGAGGCATTGTTCAAGTGTGTGAGCATTCCGCTCATTCCGGCATTATGAGGTCATAGCGTGCGCGTTCGGGTGCAGACGGTTCGGCTGATGCGCCGCATCTGGTTGGCGATGGTCGCCACGGTGCTGGTGATCGGCGCCGGCATCTCCGCGCACGCCGCTCTCCGCGGCATTTCCGCGCGCAACGCCGCACGCGATCGGGCGATGGTGGCGGCGGATACGCGCGGAGTGTCGAGCGCGATGCCGTCCGCGGATCAGGAAACCGCGGCGCCGGCGGCGGGCGTGACGGGGACGATCGACCTGCCCGATCTGCCGATCCCCGTGGGCGCGGTGCTGGATGCGGGCGTCGTGCCGGCGCGACCGTTCTCGATGGCAGGCGCGTCGGCGCTCGACCGTGACCGTGCGCTGCAATGCCTCACCGCCGCGATCTATTACGAAGCCGCATCCGAGTCCGACGCCGGGCAACAGGCGGTGGCGCAGGTCATCCTCAATCGGGCGCGCCATCCGGCGTTTCCGGGAACGGTGTGCGGCGTGGTGTACCAGGGATCGGAGCATGCCGGCTGCCAGTTCAGCTTCGCCTGCGACGGTGCGCTCGCCCGTATGCCGGCGCGGGCGGCGTGGGTGCGCGCGGCGCGAGCGGCGGGAATGGCGCTGGCGGGCTATGTCTATGCGCCGGTCGGGCTGGCGACGCATTATCACACCTATGCGGTGACGCCGGCGTGGAACCGGGCGCTGGTGATGACCGACGTGGTCGGCGCGCATTTCTTCCATCGGTGGAAGGGGTATTGGGGCACGTCCGCCGCGTTCAATCAGCGCTATGCGGGCGGCGAGCCGGTGCCGGGGCCACATATGACGTTGCCTCCAGTCGCGCCGCCGACACCGCAGATGATCGCTGCGGCGGGGGCAGCGGCGGTTGCCGTCCCGGTGCCGGTTGCGCCGGTGGTGCTCGCGGAGGTTAAACCGGTGTCTGCCAAGCCAGCCGTGCCGGTCGTGACGGATATGTTGCCACCGGAATCCCAGATCCTCGATCGGTGGAAGGATTCGGGGAAGCCGTTGAAATAGGCTCTGGTATCGGATCAGTACCTTTCTCGCCCTGCCGCTTCCGGTGGGGAAGATGCCCCCTGCTCTGGCGCGGCCACCAGTCGGATCAGACCGGGTGAAGAGTTTTTGCGCGCGGAGGCGCAGAGGACGCGGAGATGGTGCGCTCGGGTGCCCCTGCCCGACTTGCATGAGCAGATCGACTTTGGACTTGGCCTTGCGACCCAGTATGACTCGACAGTGTGCAGGACCTTCAGCCAGGCGCAGAGCAGCTCCAACCGACAGAGCGCCGCACATCACAGCGTCTTTCCCGCGTAGGCGGGGATCCCTGTTGGCAGGCTTCGGCGAACAGTCTTGGGCATCTGAGGATATGGGTCCCCGCCTCCGCGGGGATGACCAAGAATCGTAAAGTTGCTCACGCTCCTTGTGGCAGGGCGGCGCTAAAGCCGTGTAACTTCGCAAGATTTAGAATGCCGAAGCGTCGGTATTCGATCACCGGCGTCTCGGCTGAAGCCTCCGCGCTCTCTGCGTCTCTGCGCGAACCCTCTCGCCTTCGACCGAGGCCCGATGCATTGACGCGCAAAAAAAACCCGAGCGCGTCGCTGCACTCGGGTTTCATTCAATGCGATTTGCAATCGACGGTTCGCTTATTCGGCGGGGACCATCGACGGGGTGCCGATCATCATGCGTTCGCCGCCGGGAGGGGCGGCTTCGCGGGCTGCGCGGAGGATCTGGGTGCGTTCTGCGCGCGAGGCCATGTCGTCCCAGGCCTTTTCGGCGCGGCGGCAGCGATCGCGGACATTATCGAGTTGCGCAGCATCGCCGTTGCGACGCTCTTCATCAGCGCGGGCCCGGTAAAATTCTGGATTATCGGCCATGCTGGTGCGCTCCTGCGAGAGAGAATAAATAGAGTTGGTGCGGCGATCCGAAGACCGCCGCACCGCAACCGAGATCAGGCGGCGGACCGAAGTCCGCCAGCGAGATCAATCGGCTGGCTGGAGGTTCACAGCCGACTGCTTGCCGCGCTTGTCGGGCTCGAGCTCGTAGGTGACGCGCTGGTTCTGGTTCAGCGTCGGCATACCGGCGCGCTCGACTGCGGTGATGTGCACGAAGGCATCATTGCCGCCGCCATCCGGCGCGATGAAGCCATAGCCCTTATCGGCGTTGAAAAACTTGACGGTTCCGGTGATAGCCATGCGAGGCTCCTTCTTATTTTGAACGGCCCGACGTGGGCCATCCTATGCCGCGGAGCAGGGAAAGAAGGAGAAAGGTGCCGCAAAGCGCCAAGAACCGTCGATGTGCGACTGTAGCTGAGCACTATATGGGCCAAGATCGCCGGAATTGCAAATCTTGCCGGTAAAATGGGTCAAGAACTGCGTCGATTACCGCGCATAATATTTTTGCCCGCGCCGGCCGACATATCCATGATTTGAAACGACCGGCGCCGATATTTCGGCGCCGGTCGAGCAATTTAGCGGCAACGCGTATCGTTGCTGGAGCGATCGACCGCACGCCCGGCAAGCGCACCGCCGGCCGCACCGAGGACGGTGCCGAGCAGGCCCGAACCACCGGGAGCGATGACGTTGCCGAGCACGCCGCCCGCGACTCCGCCGACGATGAGCCCGGTGGTGCCGTCGTTGCGGCGGCAGTAATAGCGGCCGTCGTTACCACGGTAGATGCGCTCGTTGCGCGACAGGCGGCGCTCGCGATAGCGGCGATCGTCGCGGTAGTAGCGGCCGGCGTCATAGCTGCCATAGGCAGGATCGGGCCGGTTATAATCGTAGGAGCGATAGCGCGGGTCGACGCCGTAGCGGCTGCCTCCGTCGCCGACGCAGCCGGCAACCATGGTAGAGGCGGCCAGCAGGCCCAGCATCGCAACGCGCATTTCGTGTCCTTTCAGAGAGTTGGTACTGAAAGCGTAATGATCGGCGCCGGCATTTGGTTGCCGGCGCCGACATGGCGTTAGTCCTTGAGTTTGGCGGGCACGGTGCCGCCGTTCTTTTCCAGCTCGCGCATCACGGCCTTGATCAGCCACATGTTCATCTCCGCGCTGCCGTCCTTCGCCCCGGTATAGCCAAGCTCGGTGGCGAGTTCCTTGCGGTTGTCGAGGCTCGAATCGAGATCGAGCAGCTTCATCAGGTCGACGATCGAGGTGCGCCAGTTGAGATCGACGCCCTTCTTCGCGGCGATACCCGAGAGGACGGCCTCGACGTCGACCGCCTGGGCGGGCGCGGCGGGGGCGGCCTGCGGGGTCGGCGCGGCGGTGGTCGGCGCTGGCTGGGCCGCGGTGGTCTGCGGCGCAGGAGCCGGGGCGGCGTCCGCCTTGGGCGTGCCGAAATGACCGCTGCCGAGCGGGCCCTTCTCGCCAAAGATAGCGGACTTGATCTTGCTGAAGATGCTCATGGGGGTCTCCGTCGATTAGAGTGACGGCGGGAGAACGCCCGATGCGGGAATTGGGTGCAGGCCCGGCGGGCCATAGCGGCGGATCGTCCGCGCGCTGCGACTGGGCGGGATCGGCCTCGGCGTCGCCCGTCGGTTGCGGATCGGGCTTGGGTTGGGGTTCGGGTTCGGGATCGCGCTCGGCCGTTGCGCGAGGTCGGCGGGCTGGTGTTGAGCGTGGCTCTGGGTCCTGACTTTCGTCAGGATGACGGCGTGGGCTGGGATGACGGCGTAGAGGGGATGACAGCGTGGAGGGGATGACGGCTCGGGCGGGTGACTGAACCAGTTGATGCTTCTTCACCTTGAGCAAGTGCCAGTGAACACGTGCCAGTGCCCAATCCGAGGCACCCTTGTCTCCCCCGAAGGCAGGAGCCCAGTCTGGATCCCCGCCTTTGCGGGGAAACAGGGTTACTCGCTCGAAAAAGTAGCCGCTGATTCGGTCGGCGGTGACGAAGCGAGGGGGGGCGGCGTCGGGATAAGCTTCGACGTCGGGCGGTTCTCATCCTCCCCCGCTAGGGGGAGGTGGCACCGCAGGTGACGGAGGGGGAGGACACGGAACCTATGTTGCCCTTACCTCCCCCTCCGTCTGGCAAGGGCCAGCCACCTCCCCCTTGCAGGGGAGGATCGAGAGAGCGCCCCTGTCAGCCGAGCGTCGAACCGCGATCCTCGGCAAACGACGGCGCATGGCCGGTGGCGGGGCGGAGCGACTCGCGCTCTTCCTTGGTCGGGACGGCGGTGGGGTCGGGGCGGAACGCCTCGGGCGCGCGGTCGTGCGGGCCGGGGTGCGGCTTGTCGAGCGCGAGATCGGGGACGGCATGCTCGGCGGGGTTCTTCTTGGGGCGCAGGAAGACGGCGAGCAACGCCCCGCTGAGACCGATCGCCGCGGCGCCGATGGCGAGGGTGGAGCGGCCGAACGTCTTGGGCTTGGCGAGCTTGTGCGGTTGGGGCTTGGTCATGATAGCTTCCTTCGTAGTCCTCCTCCCAACGGGTAATGGATGACGCGGTTCCGTCCGGCTACGCGACGGACCAAGGGTGAGCGAACACGCTTACTCAGACCAAACAGACGCAAACGGGCGATCACCTACCCTCGTCCACCACTTGCACGCTGCTATCACCGCGAGTTAAGGATCGACGATATCTGCCGGTGAGTGATGATGTTAGTTCTCTGGGTGCATTGGGGCGTTTTTTGGGCGTTGTTCTTACAGTCATGAATATGAAGGGGGGCGTCGGTAAAACGACGGTCGCTTGCCACCTTGCCGGACTAGCCGCACGTGAAAAGCTCGGCCGTCTTTCGGCCAGCAAAGTGCTCCTGATTGATTATGATCCGCAATTTAATGCATCCCAAGCATGGATGCCGATCAGCACCCATCTTACCCGAGAAAGTGAGGGCAAGACAACGCTCTCAATTCTGATGGATGACCCTAGAAACGTTGATCCATTTTCACTCCATCCCATCAATCATTTTCCTCCCCCGGACTTTCGTGATTTAATAGTTCGAGTAGCGACCAACAGCGTTGGTCACGTTGACATGATTCCGTCAACGCTCGATTTGATGTATGTCGCCTTGGGACAGCCAAATAAGAACAATGATATCATTAAAGAACGTTTCACTGATTTTATTAGGTCGGTTAAACCTAAGTATGATTTAATCATCATCGATTGCCATCCGGCAGCGTCGGTTTTTACCCAAACTTCGCTATCGACATCCGACCATGTTGTCATACCGGCTCGCCCAGACCGCTTTGCCGTTCGCGGGCTCGCTATGATGAACCGGTTTATACAAGGGCGGGGCCCTCAAAGGAGTCCGATCATGGCACATATCTTGTTTAATGACGTTCCTGCGGGCGCGGCGTCAGATCAAGAAATCGCCATCCGGGCGGACCGCCAGCTAGGACCACTTTGCCTTAGAGAGCGAATTAAACACTGGTCACATCTGAGCAAACCATCAGAAGGCAGAAACTTCGTTTGGGATCAAAAGGTGGCATACCGAAAAGCTGCGTTAGATAATATTCGTGTAGCGTTTACCGAGATCATGGGAAAGATATACTGATGACTGATCAGGCCCCAGCCGAACGAATTCTCTCTGGCTTCCTGAGAGTGGTATTAGATGAAAAGTTTGATGCCGAAGAACGGGCTGCCGCGGCGACCGCGCTGCGCTCCGGCGGAGTAATTGAATGTATATTAAAATACCTTGATTACCCTAATGGCGACACACCCTCTTCACCAAACGCCTCATCACCCGGAGTGGCTTCCGCCAAAAACATTCGAGTGCCTGCGAAAATGGACCGCCAGATGGAAATCCCGACCGTAGACCAAGTATTTGACTTAGTTAGGAAGAAAAAGATCGGGAGAGAGGACATGCTGGAGATAATCAACAGACTTGAACCACTATCCTCAACTGACATCGATGGTTTATCGATGCGCGAAACGCTGCGGTTCTTTCGATTGTCGACGAGCGAAGTTCAATGGGTGACATTCTACAAAATAATTAGCGGATCCATATCTACAGATCCTTATGTATCAAGCATACTAAAGCACCGCTGATAGTGGCAACAACACTAGATAAGATTCTTCAGTCGATTGACTGGAATACAAGCGTGGCAGCTTTCTCTGGCGAAAAGAAGCAGATAAAAACTATCGAAGCAGGCTGCAGGCTCGTATCAATCTGGACCCACGAACTGATATTTTACGATCTAACAAATCCAGCGAACCCCTTTCTACAAGAAATGAAAGCCTCTCTCTTTACTGTTCCAACTTGCATCGCCCTCGGCCTAAACAAGCCCGCCGCGGCATCCATGAGGACCGCGGTGGAGAGTGCATTGTATTTTAGCTACTTTTCTACGCACCACGTTGAACTAGCTACGCTGATGAGAAACAAAAAGTAATATACCGACAAATCCAAAATCATAGACTACCATAATTCTCATACGCCCCGGTTTCAACCAATGCAGGAAACCCTCGGACTGCTTAGTAGCTTAAATACATGGTACGGGAAGATTTCAGCTATCATTCACGGCCAAATTCCAGGAATATGGACTGACCATTCTATTGCTACTACCAAATACAGCGCCGATAACGCCAAGTTCGTAATTGAGGAATTTAGCCAAGCGGTGAAAATTATAAATTCCTGGCTTTTGTCTACTATTAACATCCACACTTGGGAGGGAATTAGCTCCCCTTCAAGAACAATGTTTTTGAAAGGATTAAGTCCTTCGCAGAAAGGCCGATTAGGATTGTCTGTAGTTTAAGCTACCGAGTCTAAATCATCCCCTCACAACCCGCTTCTCCAGCAACGGCGCCAGATACTTCCCCGTAAAGCTGCCCTTGGCCTTCGCCACCTTCTCCGGCGTGCCTTCGGCGACGATCTCGCCGCCCTTGACGCCGCCCTCTGGCCCCAGATCGAGGACCCAGTCGGCGGTCTTGATGACGTCGAGATTGTGTTCAATTACCACGACCGTGTTGCCTTGCTCGACCAGCGCGTGGAGGACTTCGAGCAATTTCCGCACGTCTTCGAAGTGTAGCCCGGTGGTGGGTTCGTCGAGGATGTAGAGCGTGTTGCCGGTGGCGCGGCGCGAGAGTTCCTTGGCGAGCTTGACGCGTTGCGCTTCGCCGCCCGAGAGCGTCGTCGCCTGCTGGCCGACCTTGACGTAGCCCAGGCCCACCTCGACCAGCATCGCCATCTTGTCGCGGATCGGGGGGACCGCCTTGAAGAACTCGGCGGCGTCCTCGACCGTCATGTCGAGCACGTCGGCGATCGAATGGCCCTTGAACTTCACCTCGAGCGTCTCGCGATTGTAGCGCGCGCCGTGGCAGACGTCGCAGGTGACGTAGACGTCGGGGAGGAAGTGCATCTCGATCTTGAGCACGCCGTCGCCCTGGCACGCCTCGCAGCGGCCGCCCTTGACGTTGAAGCTGAAGCGGCCGGGCTTGTAGCCGCGCGCCTGCGATTCCGGCAGGCCGGCGAACCAGTCGCGGATCTGCGTGAAGCTGCCGGTGTAGGTGGCGGGGTTGCTGCGCGGGGTGCGGCCGATCGGCGACTGGTCGATGTCGATGACCTTGTCGAGATACTGGAGGCCAGTGATCTTGTCGTGTTTCCCTTGCACGATGCGCGCGCCGTTCAGCTCGCGTGCGGCGGCGGCGTAGAGCGTGTCGATCGTGAAGCTCGACTTGCCCGAGCCGGAGACGCCGGTGATGCAGGTGAAGGTGCCGAGCGGCAGGCTGGCGGTGACGCCGCGCAAATTGTTGGCGACCGCGTTGTGGACGGTGAGCTTCTTGCCGTTGCCTTTCCGCCGCGTGGTGGGGACGGGGACTTCGCGCGTGCCGTTCAGGTAGTCGGCGGTGATGCTGCCCTTCGATTTGAGGATCTGCTTCAGCGTGCCCTGCGCGACGACCTGGCCGCCGCGGACGCCGGCGCCGGGGCCCATGTCGATGATGTAGTCGGCGGTGCGGATCGCGTCCTCGTCATGCTCGACGACGAGCACGGTGTTGCCGAGATCGCGCAGACGGCGGAGCGTCTTGAGGAGCATGTCGTTGTCGCGCTGGTGCAGGCCGATCGAGGGCTCGTCGAGGACGTAGAGCACGCCCGACAGGCCGCTGCCGATCTGGCTCGCGAGGCGGATGCGCTGGGACTCGCCGCCGCTCAGCGTGCCGGATGTGCGGTCGAGGTTGAGGTAGTCGAGGCCGACATTGTTGAGGAAGCCGAGCCGCTCGACGATCTCCTTCAAGATGCGTTCGGCGATCGCGTTCTGCTGGTCACCGAGATGCTGCGGCATGTCGGTGAAGAACTGGAGCGCGTCGACCACCGAGAGATGCGTGGCGTAGGAGATGTCCTTCATCGCGATCTTGACCGCGAGCGCTTCCGGTTTCAGGCGCGCGCCGCCGCAGACCTCGCACGGGGCGGCGGACTGGTACTTGCTCAGTTCCTCGCGCATCCAGGCGGATTCGGTCTGGAGCATACGGCGGTTGAGGTTGCCGATGACGCCCTCGAACGGCTTGGAGACGTCGTATTTCTTCTTGCCGTCGATGAAGGTGAGCGTGACGGGCTTGCCCTTCGAGCCGTGCAGGATGGTGCGCTGGACCTCTTCGGGGAGCTCGCCCCAGGGCGTCTCGATGTCGAACTTGAACTCGCGCGCGAGGCTGCCGAGGACCTGCATGTAATAGGGGGACGGCGGGTTGGATTTCGCCCAGGGGACGACCGCGCCCTTCTTGATGCTTAGTGCGTGGTTGGGGACCACGAGGTCTTCGTCGAACAGCAGCTTCTCGCCGAGGCCGTCGCAGGCCGGGCATGCGCCCTGGGGGGCGTTGAACGAGAACAGGCGTGGCTCGATCTCGGAGATGGTGAAGCCGCTGACCGGGCAGGCGAATTTTTCGCTGAACACGATGCGGCCGTCAGGGGCGTTGTTGCCGAGGATTTCGGACTTGGGGGTGTGCGGCTCGACGGGGTCGGCTGGGTCGACATAGGCGAGGCCGTCGGCGAGTTTCAGCGCGGTTTCGAACGATTCAGCGAGGCGCGTGGCGATTTCGCCGCCTACCACCAAGCGATCGACGACGACTTCGATATCGTGCTTGTACTTCTTGTCGAGTGCGGGGGCTTCGTCGATGTCGTGGATCGTGCCGTCGATGCGGACGCGCGCGAAGCCGGCCTTCTGCCATTCGGCCAGTTCCTTGCGGTACTCGCCCTTGCGGCCACGGACGACGGGGGCGAGCAGGTACAGGCGCGTGCCCTCGGGGAGCGCCATGACGCGATCGACCATCTGCGACACGGTCTGCGCCGCGATCGGTTCGCCGGTGGCGGGGGAATATGGTGTGCCGACGCGCGCCCAGAGCAGGCGCATGTAATCGTAGATCTCGGTGACGGTGGCGACGGTCGAGCGCGGGTTGCGGCTCGTGGTCTTCTGCTCGATCGAGATCGCGGGGCTGAGGCCCTCGATGTGGTCGACGTCGGGCTTCTGCATCAGTTCGAGGAACTGGCGGGCGTAGGCGGAAAGCGATTCGACGTAACGGCGCTGGCCCTCGGCATAGATGGTGTCGAACGCGAGTGAGGACTTGCCCGAGCCTGAGAGGCCGGTGATCACCGTCAGCGTGTCGCGGGGGATGTCGATGTCGACGTCCTTGAGGTTGTGTTCACGCGCGCCGCGTACGGAAATCTTGGTCAGCATGAGGCGGTGTGTTCCATATTTGTTCGGATGCGGCAAGCCCGTCGCGGCGCCGTCAGGTCGAGTGGAGAGATGGGTAACGCGGGTGCCGAACGAAAGGGGGCATTGTCGCGCGGCCCGGCGATACTTACATGGTGTATTGGATAGACAATACAGTGCTGGAGCGTGACATGGGCAAGAAGAAGGACGAGCGGAAACGCCGCGAGCGCGAGGTCGAAATCGACATGCGGGCGACCGGACATGATGCGGGCGAGCGGGACGGCGGCGGGCATAAGCGCCACCAGCATGACGACCATAAGAATGAGGGCGCCAAGCATGGGAGCGGGGCACCGTTCGCCGCGATTGCCGCGACGATCGCGCGACAGATGGGAACGCCGGTCGGGCGGCAGATGATCGCGGCGGGCCTGATGGCTGCGGCGACCGCGATTTCGAAGCATGACGCCAAGCCGAGCGTGCGACCGACGCCGCCGACGCCTCCTGCCCCGCCCGTCCCGCCCACTGCCCCAGACTCTCCGCCGTCGGAGCCGAGCGCTGCGAAGGTCGAGCCGGGTGTGGGTGCGGAGGCGGGCAAGTCGTCGGGTACCGGGCCGTTCGCCGGCGACACTGCCGAACCGCCACGCAGCGAGACGAACGCGTTGCCGCCCGAATTCGCCAAGGTGATCGACTCGGTCACGGTCGGGCTCGAACGATTGTTCGTCGGGTTCGGGCGCCCCAAGGATACGCCGCCTACGAAGTGACGGGACTTCCGTCAGATATCGAGCGTACTTTGGCGCGCTTCACCTGGCGGATGAAGCTTTCCCGTCACCACTTCGGAAACGCGGCCTTGGTTGATCTCAAGCAAGGCCGCGATCTGATGATGATATAGGCCCTGCGCCTCGAGCAGGCGGATTTGGTCGGCCATTTCCGGCGTGACGGTCGGTGATGCCTTCATCACTACCGGATTCTACCATCGACCAAGCATCGCACGTACATCGTGCCATGCGCGGGTCCCACTGCGTCAGGCGGCTTTCGAGAACGCTCTCGACGATCGGGAGCGGTCGCCTTTGGCTATGTACATCGCCCGGTCGGCGCGCGCGATGAGATCGGCGATCCCGTCGGCCGCATCACCTTCCACGATGCCGATACTCACACTCGGTCGGATTTCGACGGCGCCCTGCCCGATCATGGTCTGCGCGAATTGGCTCGCGATATCGGCTCCGAGTATCCGGGCGCGATCGATGCCGATACCGGGCAGCAGGCATACGAATTCGTCACCGCCCCAACGGACAAGATATCCCTGCTCGCCGATCGCCGCGTGCACGATGTCGGCAAGCGACCGTAGAGCGGCGTCACCGGCGGTATGACCTTGGGAATCGTTGAGCGCCTTGAAGCGATCGACGTCCAGCATCATGGCGGTCAGCCGCGTCTCGTGAGAGCGCTGCGCGAGGGCCTTCGCGACGCGATCGAGCCCGGCGCGGTTGAGGGCGCCGGTCAGCCAGTCGCGCTCCAACTGGTCTCGCAGGGCGTTCTGGCCGCGCTCGGCCTGGAGGATCAGCAGCGAGAAGGCGCGGAAGATGATGAAGGCGATCTGGCCTGCGGCGAGCCACGCGCCGAGGCCGTCATGCATGCCGGTCAGCTGCGTGCCGATGCGGTCGTGATAGGCGAGCCATGCGCGACCGAGGAACAGCGGCACGGTGATCGCGAACAGCGCCGCGACGATCCAGCCGGTCTGTAGCGATTCGCGCCGTGCGAGGCGGATGGCGGCGATGACGACGACGATGTCGAAGCTTGCGCGGACGATACTGAGATAGGCGACGCGAACGTTGAAATAGGCCGGGTCGTCGCTGACGATCAGCGGGACGGCGAGAAACGCGGCGATGCCGAGCAGCGGCGCCAGGCGGGCCTTCGGGCGGGCGAACCGGAGAACGGCGCCGGCGATCAGCGCGTATCCGATCACCGCGGCGGGATTGCCGGTATTGGGCGCCCAGGTGAGGCCGATACTGTCGTTCAGGACCGCCATCATCGTGCCGAAGCCGACGACGAGATGGCCTCCGCCCCACAGGACCGCCCATCGGCCGAACCGGCCGGTCGCGACGGGCACGAGGTGGATGAACCCCGCGACGAGCATGCCGAGTGCGGCGACGACGTAAAGGGTAGTGAGATCGAGCGCCACGGACACCTGCTTGTTCGTTCGTTTCGTGCGCTAATAGGCTGGCTTTGCTAAGGATTCGTTTGGTTCGGGTGGAGCGACGGAAGTTTGCGTTTGGGGGTGGGGTGTTCGGGGGTGTGCGGGGGTGTGCGGGGGTGTGCGGGGTCGGTGGCCGTCGGCTGGACAGGCCTCGCCTTGGATTGCGCCCCACTTTTGCCGCGCTCACCGGCCCCTCGCTAAGTCATTCCGGCGGATGCGGCGACCCACGGTCGCGGACCGGGTCATGTTGGCGCGATGTCGCTGGGGCCACCGCAACCGTGGGTCCCGGCATCCGCCGGGATGACGGAAGGGGGTGCAGTGTGGACCGCTTGGCATCGTGGTGACCCGGGCAGATCATGATCTTTCCGAGTTCGCATTCCCCTTTACTAGCACCACCCCCTTGCCCCTCTCCCGTCATCCCGGCGGACGCCGGGACCCATGGTTGCGGACCTGGTCATGCTGGCGCGATGTCGCTGGGCCCACCGTGACCGTGGGTCCCGGCGTTCGCCGGGATGACGGAAGGGGGTTGGTTGGGTGGGTTTGAGAGGGGTGCGGAGTTCGGGGTTTTTGGAGTGGGTGATACCGTCAAAGACCTTGCAAATCGTGAGCTTGCGACGGTTCACGCTGCCACTTGATCGCGCCCCTGCGCCCCTGCGCCCCTGCGTTTCTGCCCCCTGCCCTCCAACCCTTACCTCCTCCCCCTCCCCCCGTCATCCCGGCGGACGCCGGGACCCATGGTCGCGGACCGGGTAATGATGGGGGGATATCACTGGGGCCGCCGCAACCGTGGGTCCCGGCGTTCGCCCGGATGACGGAAGGGGGTGGGTTGGGCTTGCGGGTGGACGGGGCGTGGGGCGAACTGGCGAACTGGCGAACTGGCGAACTGGCGAACTGGCGAACTGGCGAACTGGCGAACTGCGGCAACATCACCCCCCCCCCCCGATCGAACTCAACCTTTGCCCCCTTGCCTCCGCCCTCAACTCTCGCGCTGCAAACGCAGAGAAAGCGCCGGTGGATTGCCGCCGACGCCCCCTCAAACTTACTTCACTCGCAGATGCGAAGCCCTGCTTGGCCGGACAGGGGCAAAGCCCCTGTCGTCGGACGGCGCTGGAGCGCCGCCGGCCGGGCACGCCCTTCGATCCATATCTAGCCAGCGGCTAGATATGGATGGGCTTGCCTTGCACTGCCATCGCCGCCTCCTTGATCGCCTCGGCATGCGTCGGATGCGCATGACATGTGTAGGCGATGTCCTCGCTGGTCGCGCCGAATTCCATCGCGATGGCGGCTTCGGCGATCAGCGTGCCGGCTAGCGACGACACGATCCAGACGCCGAGGACGCGGTCGGTCTTGGCGTCGGCGATGATCTTCACGAAACCGTCGGTGTCGCGGTTGGTCTTGGCGCGGCTGTTGGCGGCGAACGGGAACTTGCCGACCTTGATCTCGCCCTTTTCCTTGGCGGCCTCTTCCGTCAGGCCGACGCCGGCGATCTCGGGCATCGTGTAGACGACGCTCGGGATGACGTCCTCGTTGACGATGCCGGTCTGGCCGGCGATGTTTTCCGCGACCGCGACGCCCTCGTCCTCGGCCTTGTGCGCGAGCATCAGGCCGGGAATGCAGTCGCCGATCGCCCAGACGCCGTCGACCTTCGTGCGGAACGAGTGGTCGGTCTCGATCTGGCCGCGCTTGTTGAGCTCCAAGCCGATGGCTTCGAGGTTGAGGCCGTCGACGTTCGCTTTCCGCCCGATCGAGACGAGCACCGCGTCGGCGGTCAGCGTCTCGGACGCGCCACCCGCGGCTGGCTCGACGGTGACGGTCGCGACGCCGTCGGCGACGGTCACGCCGGTCACCTTGGTCGAGAGCTTCAGCTCCATGCCCTGCTTCTTGAAGAGCTTGGCGGTCTCGCGGCGGACTTCGCCGTCGAAGCCGGGGAGGATCTGGTCGACGAACTCGACGACCGTGACCTTCGCGCCGAGACGACGCCAGACCGAACCGAGTTCGAGCCCGATCACGCCGCCGCCGATGACGACCATGTGCTCGGGGACCTTCGGGATCTCGAGCGCGCCGGTGCTGTCGACGACGGTCTTCTGGTCGACCTCGACGCCGGGGAGCGGCATGACGCTGGAGCCGGTGGCGATGACGATGTTCTTGGCCGTCACCTTCTGGCCGGCGACGTCGACCGTGTGCGTGTCCTGGAAGGCGGCCTTGCCCTTGAGCCAAGTGACCTTGTTCTTCTTGAACAGGAATTCGACGCCGCCGGTCAGTTCCTTGACGGCCTTGGCCTTCTCGGCGTGCATCTGGTCGAGGTTCAGCGTGACGCCCTGGAAGTCGATGCCGAACTTCGTCATGTGGCCGCCCTTGGCCTCCTCGTAGATTTCGGAGGCGTGGAGCAGTGCCTTGGACGGGATGCAGCCGACGTTGAGGCAGGTGCCGCCGAGCGTCTCGCGGGACTCGGCGCAAGCGGTGCGCAGGCCGAGCTGCGCGGCGCGGATCGCCGCGACGTAACCGCCGGGGCCCGCACCGATCACGAGGACGTCATAGTCGTAGTCAGCCATTGTCTCTGCTCTTCACTGGAAGGGGAACAAAGCGATCACGCTTCGTCCCGATGACGGTCATATGGCCATTGAGCTTCTCGAATTCGAGGAGCGGCAACAACCGCGGAAGAATCTGTTCGACGCCGTCCGGCTCGAACCGGATATAAACGATACCGGGTGGTGCGGGCGCCCGCTTCAGAAAGACGAGTTCGCCAAAATCGCGGTCACAGGTGATCAGGAAACGATCGTCCGCCACCGCGTGAGCAAGAACGATATCATCCTTCGCGTCCGGCAGGATGACAGAGGCGCGAGCGACATCGTGACCGGCCTCGCTCAGAACGCGTGCGATGCGGCTGCCGATGTTCGCATCGCACATCAACCTCAAGCCGCGCGTGCCCGATCGATCGCGATATAGACCTCGTCATGCATGAGATCGGCAGCGAACAGGGCGGCGGCCCGGAGGTGCTCGGGAAGCACCCCCGGATATTCGTCCGCGATCTGGTCATAAGACCATCCCGCACCGACCAGTTTCAAGACGCGTTCGACGGTGTAGCGCGTACCTTGAAACACCGGCTTCCCGCCCAGAATGCCGGGGTCCGAATGGATATGGTCGCGCCAGTTCATCGCTACCTCACAGGTCGATCAGGATACGGGTCGGATCCTCGATAGCATTTTTCAGCGCCACCAGGAACGTCACGGCTTCGCGGCCGTCGATCAGGCGGTGGTCGTAGCTGAGCGCGAGGTACATCATCGGGCGGATGACGATCTCGCCGTTGACGACGACCGGGCGTTCCTCGATGCGGTGGAGGCCCAGCACGGCCGACTGCGGCGGGTTGATGATCGGGGTCGACATCAGCGAGCCGAACACGCCGCCGTTCGAGATCGTGAAGGTACCTCCCTTCATCTCGTCCATTTTCAGCGCGCCTTCTTTCGCACGCTTGCCGAAGTCGCCGATCGTCTTTTCGATCGTCGCGACCGACATCTGGTCAGCATCGCGGATCACGGGGACGACGAGGCCGCCCGGCGACGACACCGCGACCGAGATGTCCGCGTAATCGTGATAGACGATGTCGTCGCCGTCGATCGACGCGTTGACCGACGGGATGTCGCGCAGCGCCATCGTCGCGGCCTTCACGAAGAAGCCCATGAAGCCGAGGCGGACGCCGTGCTTCTTCTCGAACAGGTCCTTGTACTTGGCGCGTGCCTCGATCACCGCGGTCATGTCGACGTCGTTGAACGTCGTCAGCATGGCCGCTGTGTTCTGCGCTTCCTTGAGACGCTTGGCGATCGTCTGGCGGAGGCGCGTCATGCGCACGCGCTCTTCGCCGCGGCCAGATGCGGCGGCGGGGGCTGCGGCCGGTGCGGGGGCTGCGGCGGGCGCAGGCGCGGGCTTGCTCGACGCGGCGGCGGTCACGTCTTCCTTGGTGATGCGACCGTCGCGGCCGGTGCCCTTGACCGTGCCGGGATCTACGCCGTGCTCGAGCACCGCGCGGCGGACCGACGGGGAGAGGGCTGCGGGGGAGTCGCTGGTGCCGGCGCCGGGCTGGTCACCATAGCCTGCGCCGGACTCGTCCTTGGCAGGAGCAGCGGCTGGCGTTGCCGTCGCGGCGGGCGCGGGCGCAGGGGCCGACGCGGCGGCGCCGTCGCCTGCGTCGATCGTGGCGAGCATCGCGCCGACCTGAACGGTGTCGCCGACGGCGACGGCGTGCTGGCCCATGACGCCGGCGACCGGCGAAGGGACCTCGACCGAGACCTTGTCGGTCTCGAGGCTGGCGATCGGCTCGTCGACCGCGACGGGGTCGCCGGGCTGCTTCAGCCACTCGCCGAGGGTGGCTTCGGTGATCGATTCACCCAGGACGGGGACGGTGACTTCGGTTGCCATGTTTGCTTCTACCTTTTGTGCTCCTGCGGACGCAGGGGCCTAGGGTTACTCTGCCGGACCCTGGGTTCCTGCCTGCGCAGGAACACAAGGACCGGGTTCAATCAATTCGCGCGGGTGCGGCGGATTTCGTCGCGGACGCTGTGGCCGAGCGCGTCGGCGACCAGCGCGCCCTGTTCGGCCTGGTGACGCTTCATCAGGCCGGTCGCGGGCGATGCCGAGGCGTTGCGGCCGGCGTAACGCGCGCGCTTCACCGGCGAGTTCACGCTTGCCAGCGCCTCCTCGATCAGCGGCTCGACGAAGAACCAGTAGCCGTTGTTCTTCGGCTCTTCCTGCGCCCAGACGATCTCTTCCAGGTTCGGCATCTTGGCGACGCGCTCGGCGATCGGGTTGCCGGGGAAGGGATAGAGCTGTTCGACGCGGACGATCTGCGTGTCGGTATCACCCGCCGCGTCGCGTGCCTCGATCAGGTCGTACGCGACCTTGCCGGTGCACAGCACGAGCCGCTTGGTATCGACGTCGGCGGCCGGATTGGTATCCGACAACAGGCGGCGGAAGTGGCTGTCGCCCTGGAAATCCTCGGCGTTCGAGACCGCCAGCTTGTGACGCAGCAACGACTTCGGCGTCATCACGATCAGGGGTTTACGGAAATTGCGATGCATCTGCCGGCGGAGCAGGTGGAAATAGTTCGCCGGGCTGGTGCAGTTCGCGACCTGGATATTGTCGTCGGCGCACGACTGGAGGAAGCGCTCGGGACGCGCCGAGCTGTGCTCAGGCCCCTGCCCTTCATAGCCGTGCGGGAGCAGCATCACGAGGCCGTTGGCGCGGAGCCACTTCGACTCGCCGGACGTGATGAACTGATCGATCATGATCTGCGCGCCGTTGACGAAATCGCCGAACTGCGCCTCCCAGAGGACCAACGTCTTCGGATCGGCGAGCGCGTAGCCGTACTCGAAACCGAGCACGCCATATTCGCTCAAGGGACTGTCGAGCACTTCGAAGCGGCCGTGCTCGATCTCCTGCAACGGCACGTATTTGTGCTCGTCGGTCTGGTCGACCCACACCGCGTGGCGCTGCGAGAAGGTGCCGCGGCCCGAATCCTGGCCGGACAGGCGGACGCCGTATCCTTCCGAGAGCAGGCCGCCGAACGCGAGCGCCTCGCCGGTCGCCCAGTCGAAGCCCTTGCCCGACTTGAACATCTCGCGCTTGGCATCGATCACGCGGGCCAGCGTCTTGTGGATCTTCACGCTGTCGGGAACCGTGGTCAGCGTGCGGCCGAGCGAATCGAACAGCTTCGGGCTGAGGCCGGTCTCGACGTTGCGGCGTGCAGACGCGCCGTCGGTAGGCGCGCTGAGGCCGGTCCAGCGACCGCCGAACCAGTCCGCCTTGTTGGGCTTGTACGACGCGCCGGCTTCGAACTCGCCCTCGAGACGGAGCGTGAACTGCTTCACATTCTCGTCGATCCAGGCCTGGTCGATCACGCCTTCCTTGATCAGGCGGTTGCCGTACACCGAGCTGACGCCGGGGTGCTTGCGGATGATGTCGTACATCAGCGGCTGCGTGAAGGACGGCTCGTCGCCCTCATTGTGACCGAAGCGGCGATAGCACCACATGTCGATGACGATGTCGCGGTGGAACTTCTGGCGGAATTCCATCGCCATCTTGGTGGCGAAGGTGACCGCCTCGGGATCGTCGCCGTTGACGTGGAAGACTGGCGCCTGGACGCCCTTGGCAACGTCCGACGGATAGGGCGACGAGCGCGCGAACTGCGGCGAGGTCGTGAAGCCGACCTGGTTGTTGATGATGAAGTGGACGCAGCCGCCGGTGTTGTAGCCGCGGATGCCGGAAAAGCCGAGGCACTCCCAGACGATCCCCTGCCCCGCGAACGCCGCATCGCCGTGGATCAGGACCGGCAGCGAGGCTACGTGGTCCTTGAGATCATTGTTGAGCGTCTGGATCGCGCGCGTCTTGCCGAGCACGACCGGGTCGGCGGCTTCGAGATGCGAAGGGTTGGCGACCAGGCTCATATGAACCTTGTGGCCGTCGAACTCGCGATCGGTGCTGGTGCCGAGGTGATACTTGACGTCGCCCGAGCCGCCGATGTCGTCGGGGTTGGCCGAACCGCCGGCGAATTCGTGGAAGATCACGCGCAACGGCTTGGCCATCACATTGGCGAGCACGTTGAGGCGACCGCGATGCGCCATGCCGATGACGAGCTCGCGCACGCCCATCTGGCCGCCATACTTGATGACGCTCTCAAGCGCGGGGATCATCGATTCACCGCCGTCGAGCCCGAAGCGCTTCGTGCCGACATACTTCTTGCCGAGGAATTTCTCCCACTGCTCGGCTTCGATGACCTTGTTGAGGATCGCCTTCTTGCCGTCGGTGGAGAATTCGATCGCCTTGTCCTGGCCCTCCATGCGCTCCTGGAGGAAGCGGCGCTCCTCGACGTCGGAGATGTGCATGTATTCGAGGCCGACATTGCCGCAGTAATTCTTGCGCAACGTGTCGACGAGCTCGCGGATCGAGACCCATTCGAAGCCCATCGTGCCGCCGAGATAGACCTTCCGGTCGATGTCAGCGTCGGAGAAGCCGTGATATTCGGTCTTCAGATCCTCGGGCATCTCGCGCTTGGACAGGCCGAGCGGATCGAGGTTTGCGGCGAGATGGCCACGGACGCGGTAGGTGCGGACGAGCAGCTGTGCGCGGATCGCGTCGGCCGCGGCCTTGGCGATCTCTTCCTTCGAGACGGGCGCGGGCACTGCTGCGGCGGGGGCCGGCTTGCCGCCCTTGGCGGGCTTGGGCGCGGGCTCCATCTGGGTCGGATCGAGCGCGGCGGTCAGGTCGTCCGTGGTGGTGAGCGGCCAGCGGGCGCTCTCCCAGCTCGGGCCCTGTGCGGAGCCTTCGAGCCCCTCGAAGAACGCGCGCCAACCGGATTCGACCGAGGCCGGGTCCGCGTTGAACTTGGCGTAGAGCGTCTCCACGAACGCCGGGCTTACGCCGGCTGCGATATCGCTGAAATCCTGGCCTTCGTAGCCCATCACAACCGTCCTCTTTGTGTCCCCGCGAAGGCGGGGACCCAGACTGGGCCCCCGCCTTCGCGGGGGAACAATCTTCTTTTAGTTCAGCCCTTCAACACGCTCAGCAGCGTCTCGCCGAGCAGGCTGGGGCTTTCCGAGACCTTGATCCCGGCAGCTTCCATCGCCGCGATCTTGCTCTCCGCGTCGCCCTTGCCGCCCGACACGATCGCGCCGGCGTGGCCCATGCGACGGCCCGGAGGCGCCGTACGGCCGGCGATGAAGCCTGCCATCGGCTTCGACCGACCGCGCTTGGCTTCGTCGCGGAGGAACTGTGCCGCCTGTTCCTCGGCGTCGCCGCCGATTTCGCCGATCATGATGATCGACTGGGTCTCGTCGTCGGCGAGGAACAGCTCGAGCACGTCGATGAAGTTCGTGCCGTTGACCGGATCGCCACCGATGCCGACCGCGGTCGTCTGACCAAGGCCCGCGTTCGACGTCTGGAACACCGCCTCATAGGTGAGCGTGCCTGAACGGCTGACAACGCCGACCGAACCCTTCTTGAAGATCGAACCGGGCATGATGCCGATCTTGCACTCGCCGGGAGTCAGCACGCCCGGGCAGTTCGGGCCAATGAGCCGCGACTTGGAGCCCGACAGCGCGCGCTTGACCTTGACCATGTCGAGCACGGGAATGCCCTCGGTGATTGCGACGATCAGCTCGATCTCGGCGTCGATCGCCTCGAGGATCGAATCGGCGGCGAAGGGGGGCGGCACGTAGATGACCGACGCGGTCGCGCCGGTCATCGCCTTGGCTTCGGCGACGGTGTTGTAGACGGGGAGGTCGAGGTGGGTGGTGCCGCCCTTGCCGGGCGTGACGCCACCGACCATCTGCGTGCCGTATTCCAGCGCCATCTTGGTGTGGAAGCTGCCGGTTTCGCCGGTCATGCCCTGTGTGATGACCTTGGTGTTCTTGTCGACGAGGATGCTCATCTTGTCTCGTTCCTTACCACCCCGGCGAAGGCCGGGGCCCAATTGGGAAAGCGGTCATGGTCGTGCGATGCGATCGTAAAGGTCGTCCCATGAGGGATTGAAACCGTTGATCTCACGCAGTTTCCAGTCCCGCTTCCACTCCTTCATGTGCAGCTCGCGCTGCCGGGCGGCTTCCCAACTACCGGCTAACTCATACCAGACGAGCAGCTTGCAGTCGTATTTCTTCGTGAACCCGGCGACGACGGCGTTGCGGTGTTCCCACACGCGCTTCGCCAGGTTCATCGTCGAGCCGAGGTAGATCGTGCCATTATACCCGCTGGCCATGATGTAGACGAACGCGTGTTCTTCCATCAGCGGGGCCTTCCCGATTGGGCCCCGGCCTTCGCCGGGGTGGTGCGATCCTTACCTCACCTCAAATCAGTTCAGTTACTCAAAATCAGTTCAGCGAACCATCGATACCCTTGCAGGCCACGATCAGTTCCTTGACCGCGTCGACCGAGACCTGGAGGTTGCCCTTGGCTTCGTCGTCGAGCTTGATCTCGACGATCTTCTCGACGCCGCCCGCCCCGATCACCACCGGCACGCCGACGTACAGATCGTTCAGGCCATACTCGCCCGACACATACGCCGCAGCCGGCAGCACGCGCTTCTGGTCGTACAGATACGCCTCGGCCATCGCGATGCCGCTGGTCGCCGGCGCATAATACGCCGAGCCCGTCTTCAGCAGTGCGACGATCTCGCCGCCGCCGCCGCGCGTGCGCTTGACGATCGCGTCGATCTTCTCCTGCGTGGACATGCCCATCGCGATGAGATCGGGAACCGGGATGCCCGACACCGTCGAGTAGCTGATGACCGGCACCATCGTATCGCCGTGGCCGCCGAGCACGAAGCTGGTGACGTCCTTGACCGAGACCTTGAACTCGTCGGCGAGGAAGTGGCTGAAGCGCGACGAGTCGAGCACGCCGGCCATGCCGACGACCATGTGGTGCGGCAGCCCGGAGAACTCGCGGAGGGCCCAAACCATGGCGTCGAGCGGGTTGGTGATGCAGATCACGAACGCGTTCGGGGCGTTGGCCTTGATGCCCTCGCCGACCGCCTTCATGACCTTGAGGTTGATGCCGAGCAGGTCGTCGCGGCTCATGCCGGGCTTCCGTGCCACGCCCGCCGTCACGATGATGACATCGGCGCCGGCGATGTCGGCGTAATCGTTCGAGCCGGTGATCGTCGAGTCGAAGCCTTCTACGGGTCCGCACTGCGACAGGTCGAGCGCCTTGCCCTGGGGGATGCCCTCGGCCACGTCGAACAGGACGATATCGCCAAGGCCCTTGAGTGCTGCGAGGTGCGCGAGCGTGCCGCCGATATTACCGGCGCCGATCAGCGCGATCTTCTTGCGAGCCATTCCAATCCGTCTCCGTCTGTATGTGCGGGGTGATTGGTGACGCCGGTTACGCGCATTATGGCGCTACGGCAACCGTTAAAGCGGAAAAGTGACGTCGTTATTGAGACTGGTTCGCATGTGCAATAAGATCTACCCGCTCCGTCATCCTGGCGAAAGTCAGGACCCAGGATACCAAACGCGGCATGCGTGGCTCTGGGTCCTGACTTTCGTCAGGATGACGGAAAGGGGTGTGTCAGAGGTGGCCTTCCGCCAGATATTCCTCGGACCGCATCTCTTCCAAGCGGCTGATCGTACGGTCGAACTCGAACCGCCCGTCGCCCTTCTCGTAGAGGTCGCCCGGCTCCGCATCCGCGGCCGCCAGCAGCTTCACCTTGTGCTCGTACAGCGCGTCGATCAGCGCGACGAACCTTGCCGCCTCGTTGCGGTTCTCGGGGCCGAGCTTGGGGATGCCGACCAGGATCACGGTGTGGAATTTCCGCGCGATGGCGAGATAGTCGGCCACCCCCCTCGCCTCGCCGCACAGCTTCTTGAAGCTGAACACCGCGACTCCCTTGAGCGACTTCGGTACGCGCAGGGTTCGGCCCTGGACGATGAGGTCCTCGGCGGGGACGTGCTCGCTGTCGTCGGTCGAGAAGTCGGTGAGGCGGAAGAAGGCGGCCGACAATTGCGCGGTCGCCTCGGGGCCGTTGGGGACTAGCCAGGTGTCCTGCGTGCCGAGACGGTCGCGGCGATAGTCGACCGGGCCGTTGAGCGGGAGGACATCTAGGCGCTGCTCGATGGTCGCGATGAAGGGCAGGAAATGCTCGCGGTTGAGGCCGTTCTTGTAGAGGTCGGATGGCGGGCGGTTCGAGGTGGTGACGATCGTCACGCCGGAATCGAGCAGCGACGTCACCAGACGCGACAGGATCATCGCGTCGGGGCTGTTGGTGACCATCATCTCGTCGAATGCGAGGAGGCGCGTCTCGTCGGCGATCGCAGTGGCGACGGGGACGATCGGGTCGCCGACCTCCTTGCGACGCTCGGCGGCGATGCGCGCGTGGACCTCGAGCATGAACTCGCCGAAATGCACGCGGCGTTTTTTGTCGACGGGGGCGTTCGCGAAGAACAGGTCCATCAGCATCGACTTGCCGCGACCGACACCGCCCCAGAGGTAGACGCCGCGGGGATCGGGCTGTTTGGAGAAGCGTGCGAAGAAGCCGGTGGACTTGGGGGTGGCGAGTTCGGTGGCGAGGGTGTCGAGGCGCGCGGCGGCTGCGGCTTGTTCGGGATCGGGGCGGAGTTCGCCTGAAGCTACGAGGGCCTCATAAGCCTTGAGGACGGTCACGCCGCCAACCCTTTACCACCCCGGCGGAGGCCGGGGCCCAATTGGGAAGGTTTCGATAACGGAGCGGGACGCTTCAACACTGATCGTTTCCCAATTGGGCCCCGGCCTTCGCCGGGGTGGTGTTAGGTGGCGGTGTCAGCCTTTGGGGGCTTGCCGGACGGCTTGCGGATCGTGGCCGAGAAGGCGGCGATCTTCGTTTCGTCGTCCCCTTGCACCACGAGGCCCCGCAGGAACAAGAGGCGGCCGGTTTCCTTGAGGACTTCGACCTGCGCCTCGATTGGCGCGCCGACCCGGCCTCCGCCGATGAACTGCGTGTTGAGATCGAGCGTGACCGCAGTGCCGGCGGTGATCAGGCCGAAACCTCGCGCGGCTGCGAACAGCGCGACGTCGATGAACGCGAGGAGCGCGCCGCCGTGGACGTTGTTCTGGAGGTTCGAGTGGCGATGCTCGGGGGTGATGCGGACGCGGACGATTTGGCCGTCGACGCGGTAGAGCATGGGGCCGAGGAGGGTGTTGAAGCGGGTCGGGTCGGAAAGCGACCAGCTGCGCCAGCCTGGGTTGGCGGGGTCTTCGGCTTCGAGGAAATGGGGTTGGGTCAACGGCCTGTCCTTCAAAGCATCCGAGAACACCGCCCTCTTTTCACTCCCCGCTCCGTTCGTCCTGAGCGAAGTCGAAGGATCTGGGGAAGCCTGGTCATCCGCCCCGGACCGGTGCTTCGACTTCGCTCAGCACGAACGGGGGAGCGGGAGCGGGTCCGGGGAGCGGAAGCGGATCGAGGCGGGCGAGAGGGGGTAAAACACGCCCCCCCACAGGATCAGACGATCCGTTCGGCTTCCATCTTCTTGATCTCGGCGATCGCCTTGGCGGGGTTGAGGCCCTTGGGGCACGCATTCGCGCAGTTCATGATGGTGTGGCAGCGATACAGACGGAACGGATCCTCGAGTTCGTCGAGCCGCTCGCCGGTCATCTCGTCGCGGCTGTCGGCGAGCCAGCGATAGGCCTGCAACAGGATCGCCGGCCCCAAGAACTTGTCGGCGTTCCACCAATAGCTCGGGCACGAGGTCGAGCAGCACGCGCACAGGATGCACTCGTACAGGCCGTCGAGCTTCGAGCGGTCTTCCGGCGACTGGAGGCGCTCCTTGCCCGAGGGCGGCGGGGTGACGGTCTGCAGCCACGGCTTGATCGACGAATATTGCGCGTAGAAATGCGTGAAATCGGGAACCAGGTCCTTGATCACGTCCATGTGCGGCAGCGGCGTGATCTGGACCTCGCCCTTGCAATCCTCGATCGCGGTGGTGCAGGCGAGGCCGTTCTTGCCGTTGATGTTCATCGAGCACGAGCCGCAAATGCCCTCGCGGCACGACCGGCGGAAGGTGAGCGAGGAGTCATGCTCGCTCTTCATCTTGATCAGCGCGTCGAGCACCATCGGGCCGGTATCGTCGAGATCGAGCGCGAACGTGTCGTAGCGCGGGTTCTCGCCCGAGTCCGGATCGTAGCGGTAGACCTTGAACGATTTCAGACGCTTGCTGTCCCCCGAACCCTGGCTCGTAGAGGCGTGCTTGACGCCCTTCTTGACGACGCTGTTTTTCGGGAGCGAGAATTCGGCCATTGCGAGCGGTCCGTCCGTGGTGTGATTATAGGTTGTGGAAGCCGATACATGACAGCGGCCCTCCTCGCAAATGCTTAGCTTCGCGGGTGCAACATGGGTCACCACCGCTGTCGCGTCGCCTTTCGTGGCCTGTCAGATGATATCGAGGATGAGGCCGAGGTCGCGCGCCTCTTCCGCCTCGATGTACCAGTTGGAGGGGGCCTTCTTCTTCAACTCATCGAGCGACACCTTCGAGCCTTCGACGATCGCGCGGAAGCCTTCCTCCTGGATTTTGATCGAGTCCTCGATCTCGTGGAGCTTGGCCTTGAGCGTGTAGGATAGCGTGTTGAGCGGGCCGTTGAGTTCGATCGTGCTCTGCATCTGGCGCTCGTGGATCATGATGCGGCTGCCGCGCGTCAGGAACCGGCTGTCGACCGGGAAGGCGGACATGAACGTCGCGCCGGCAGAATAGACCGCGACCTTGCCGAGGAAGAGCGTCTCGCGGCCGGTATATTCGCGAAGCAGGCGGATGTTGTCGCCCATTGCGCGGGCGACTTCGGGGTCGCCGCCGAGCGTGGTGATCGAGACGACGAGCGGACCTTCGGTGGGCGCGGCAACGAGCTGCGACTTGAAGGTGTCGTACATCGCGTCGTCGACCGGGCCGTGGAGGTGGACGTGGGGGGCGGCGAGCAACGGGTAGTTGCGGGCGTTCGAGGCAGGGGACGTGTCGGTCATGCCGCGGCTAACTGCCGCGGGGGGAGTGGGTTCCGGAGAGGTTGCCGCATATCAGCACGATGATTTGGTGAGACCTGTTCGACGTGCTATGAAACGGTCATGATCGAGACCATCCACGCCGGCGCGACGGTGAGCATCAGCGACCTGAAAAAGAACCCGTCCGGCGTCATCGAGGCTGCGGGCGGTTTTCCGGTGGCAGTGCTCAATCGCAATACGCCTGCAGCGTATCTGGTCCCGGCTGCCGCTTGGGAAGAGTTGATGGACCGGTTGGAGGACGTCGAACTGGCTGAACTGGTGCGTGCGCGGGCCGAAGAGGTTCCGGTCGCGGTGTCGCTTGGCGACCTATAGCCTCGCATTCCTGCCGAGTGCGCTGCGAGAGTGGGAGAAGCTTGGTGCCAATGTTCGCGAGCAGTTCAAGGCGAAGCTGACCGAGCGGTTGGATGAGCCACATATCCCCAGCGCGCGACTGAGCGGGATGGCCGGGTGCTACAAGATCAAGCTGCGGGCCGCGGGGTATCGACTTGTGTACCGGGTCGACGATGGCCTGGTAACGGTGGTCGTCGTGGCGGTCGGGCGGCGGGATCGTAATCTGGTGTACAAGATTGCGGCGGGTCGAGTCGAGCGGTAGCGCATCTGTCGCAGCCGATCGTTCTCCTGCGAACGCAGGAGGCCAGGGTAATGGAGCGCGGCGTTTGGGATCCTGGGCTCCTGCGTTCGCAGGAGAACGGGGCTTTAGTTTACCTGCTTGGCCGCGCGTTTGTATTGGAGGATCCAGCCTCCGAGGCCGCCGGGGACTCCGCCTACGAGCGAGAATAGGGCGTAGAAGGTGATCGCTATCTTTTGGGGTTCGTCGCCCAAACTACGAGGTTCGATGCCGTAGACGTAGATCGCGGTCAGTAGCGCCACGACCGCCGGCCACAGGAAGCCGGCGATCATCGGCTGGAAGCGCGTCAGGAGGCCCACCGCGACGGGCACCAGGAACCCGATCACGATGATGGCCCAGATCATCAATATACCCGCTTCTTGGGCTTGATGTAGTCGATGTCGTCGGTGAGCGTGTAGTCGTGGACCGGGCGGTAATCGATCTTGGTCTCGCCGCCTTTGCCGCCCCAGCCGTCGAAGGTGGTGATGGTGTGCTTCATCCAGTTCGCGTCGTCGCGCTCGGGGAAGTCCTCGTGCATGTGCGCGCCGCGCGATTCGGTGCGGTTCGCCGCCGAGTTCATCGTCACGACCGCCTGGCCGATCAGGTTGTCGAGCTCCATCGTCTCGACCAGATCGGTGTTCCAGATCATGCTGCGATCCTTCACGGCGACGTCGGTCATCCGGTTGTAGATGCCGGCCATCTTCTCGACGCCCTGGTTCAGCAGCTCGGTGTCGCGGAACACCGCGCAATGCTTCTGCATCGTCTGCTGCATGTCGAGACGGATCTGCGCAGTCGGAGAGCCACCGCTCGCATTGCGGAACGTGTCGAGACGCGTCAACGCCAGGTCCTCGGAGCCCTTGGGCAGCGGCGCGTGGGCCGTGCCGGGCTTCAGCGTGTCACGGATGCGCAGCCCGGTCGCGCGGCCGAACACCACGAGATCGATCAGGCTGTTCGAGCCGAGGCGGTTGGCACCGTGGACCGAGACGCAGGCTGCCTCGCCGACCGCGAACAGGCCGGGGACGACCGCGTCGGGGTTGCCGTCGACGAGGTTGACGACCTCGCCGTGGAAGTTGGTCGGGATGCCGCCCATGTTGTAGTGCACCGTCGGCGTGACCGGCAGCGGCTGGCGCGTGAGGTCGACGCCGGCGAAGACTTTCCCAGTCTCGGTGATACCCGGCAGGCGCTCGGCGAGCACCTTGGGATCGATGTGATCGAGGTGCAGGAAGATGTGGTCGCCGTTCTTGCCGACGCCGCGGCCTTCACGCATTTCGAGCGCCATCGAGCGGCTGACGACGTCGCGCGAGGCGAGGTCCTTCGCCGACGGGGCATAGCGCTCCATGAAGCGCTCGCCCTCGGAGTTGGTCAGGTAACCGCCCTCACCGCGTGCGCCCTCGGTGATGAGCACGCCCGCGCCGTAGATGCCGGTCGGGTGGAACTGGACGAACTCCATGTCCTGGAGCGGCAGGCCGGCGCGGAGCACCATCGCGTTGCCGTCGCCGGTGCAGGTGTGCGCCGACGTCGCCGAGAAATAGACGCGGCCATAGCCGCCGGTCGCGAGCACGGTCTGGTGGCTGCGGAAGCGATGGATCGAGCCGTCTTCCATGCACAGCGCGATGACGCCGCGGCACACGCCGTTTTCCATGATCAGGTCGAGCGCGAAATACTCGACGAAGAAGTCCGTGTTGTACTTCAGGCTCTGCTGATACAGTGCGTGGAGCATGGCGTGACCCGTGCGGTCGGCGGCAGCGGCAGTGCGCTGGACCGGGGGGCCTTCGCCCATGTTTTGCATGTGGCCACCGAAAGGACGCTGATAAATTGTGCCGTTCTCGTTACGGCTGAACGGCATGCCGGCGTGTTCGAGCTCGTAGACCGCCTGTGGGGCCTCGCGGCAGAGATACTCGATCGCGTCCTGGTCGCCGAGCCAGTCGGAACCCTTGACGGTGTCGAACATGTGCCAGGTCCAGTGATCCGGCGAGTTGTTGCCGAGCGACGCGGCGATGCCACCCTGCGCTGCAACAGTATGCGAGCGGGTCGGGAAGACCTTGGTGATGCACGCGGTCTTCAGGCCGCTCTCGGCGATGCCCATCGTGGCGCGCAGGCCGGAACCGCCGGCACCGACGACGACGGCGTCATACGTGTGGTCGATGATCTTGTAGGCAGCTGACATTACGCGGGGGCTCCGGAGAAGGCGACCTTCAGGATCGCGAAGAGGGCGATGCCGCCCAGCGTGAAGGTGAACAGGTTGAGCAGGATCATTGTCACCACACGGCTCTCGCCATGCTGGTAATCCTCGATCACGACCTGAAGACCGAGACGGAAGTGATAGAAGACCGAGAGGATGAGCAGCGCCATCGGCACCGCAACCCAGGCCGATTGCAGCCACAGGTGGACCGCGGCGTAATCATAGCCGGGCATCCGCGCGACCGAGATCATCAGCCACAGCATCAGGAACAGGTTCGAACCCGAGGTCAGGCGCTGCTGCCACCAGTGATGCGCGCCGTGTTTCGCGCTGCCGAGGCCGCGGACGCGACCGATTGCCGTACCGCTACCCATCACTTGATCCCCATGTAGAGCCAGAACACAATCGTGAGCGCGACTGAGGCGACCATCGTCGCCAGCGCACCCATCTTGTTCCGCTTCAGTTCGTAGCCGGCGCCGATATCGAGCACCATGTGACGGATGCCGGTCATCATGTGCTGGAACAGCGACAGCGTCAGGCCGACGGCAACGATGTAGCCGAGGATGTTGAGGCCACCGGTGTCGGTGGTGAACACGTCGACGAAAGTCGCATAGGCCTGATCGCCCGACGCGATCGCGGCGAGCCACCAGACCAGCAGCAGGCTGCCGACGGTCGCCATCCCGCTGCCGGTCACGCGGTGCAGGATCGAGACCAGCATGTGCGGGCCCCATTTATAGACCTGCAGATGGGGAGAAAGCGGGCGTGCCGGGTTGCGCGATGCCAAGGGCGGAGTCCTCGAACCAGAAGATGACGAACCAAAATTATCTTGGTTCACAATATATAGATCGGGCGACCTATTAGCCACCGCGTGCTGCGATGCAACCCATTGGGAGCGGTCCGATAACCCATGACACCGCGAACCATGCCGCCGCCGGAGCCACGATGCCGGACGGGCCGGATGCGAAATGATTTTGCGCGGAGGCGGCGGTGCGACCGATCCCTAACCCGGCCTTAAGACATAGGCTGTAGCGCCGGATGCGCATACCCGATCCGGAGTCCATCGTCTTGACCACCACCGACCTGCCGGTTCCCGGCGCGATTGCGGCCTCTGTCGACCTCGCGGCACGGCTGCGGGTTTTCGACTTCGACGGATCGCTGAATAACGCGAGCCGCGAAGTCTGGGCGGCGCTGGCTCCCGAGATCACACATGTCTCGAAGGCATATTGGGAACAATGGCTGCGCTGTTTCTCCGACGAGCGGATCTGGGCACCGCACGAGACCGAGCAGATGATCGAGGTCGGCTGCACGTTCCTGCGCAACCGCTTCCTCGATACGAGCGGGCGCGCCTGGGTCGAGTCGGTCGAGCGCTCCGTCGCGGCGGCCTATGTCGCGGGTGTGTCGCCGATGGCGCTGCTGTCGATGATCAGCGCCAGCGACCGTGCCGCGCTGGAGGTGCTGATGCGGCGGGTCGACCGGTCGGATGCCAAGCTGCCGGTCTATATCGATACGCTGATGCGGCTGTCCGCACTGGAAGGCGAGATCACCGTCGCGATCTATAATTCGTACAGCACGCATTCGGCGCGGGTCGCGCGCGATACGCTGGCGGCGGAGTTCCGCGACGGGATCGCGGCAATGGTCGAGACCGCGACCGACGAGGGCCATATGCTCCGCGAACAGGCGATGCGCAGTTCGGCGTCGACGCGCATGGTACTGGGCAAGGCAAGCGAAGTCGCCGCCGCCGCCGAGCAATCCGCGGTGGCGATGCGCGAGGCGGCACAGACCGCCGCCGGGCTGATCCGGGCGATCGAGGATGCGCGCACCGAAGTCGAAGCCGCCGCCGAGATCGCCAACCGCGCGTCCGCGCAGGCAGGCCAGGCGGTCGGCATGTCCGAGACGCTCAGCGATCATGCGAAGTCGATCGAATCGATCCTCGGGCTGATCCGCGACATTGCCGGGCAGACCAACCTGCTCGCGCTGAACGCGACGATCGAGGCGGCGCGCGCGGGCGATGCCGGGCGCGGCTTCGCGGTGGTGGCGCAGGAAGTGAAGAGCCTCGCCAACCAGACCGCGCGGGCGACCGACGACATCGCCGCGAAGATCGCCGCGATCCAGTCCGCGACGCGATCGACCGTCGATACCAACGCCTCGATCAAGGCGACCGTGGCCGAGGTGCAGGAGAGCGCCGACCGTATCCGCTATGCGATGGAAGCACAGGCGCAGACGGTGACCGCGATCACCGCGGCGGTCGACGAGACCGCGCTGGCTGCGGACTCGATGTCGACCACGATCGCCGCGATCCGCGAGGATACCGAGACGGTCGCGACCGAGATCGACGGCGTCGGCCGCGGCTTCGACGTACTGGATACGCGGCTGGGCAACCTCAAGAACAGCGCAGGCGATTTCGTCGCGAAGGTCGCTGCATAACGGACCCTCAGGAGGGGGCGATGATCGAGCATCAGGAGAGGATTTCCAGCCCACCCGTCCAAGACGGGGGGCAACCCGCCAGTTCCGAACGGGCACGCGATGGCGCGCGCGCGCCGGCCCGGAACTGGGGCGGCGACCAGCGGCCACTGCGCGAACGCGTTCGTGACTATGACTGGGACGGGCTGATCGAGCCGGCCTGTGCGACGCTCAGCGCGCTGCTCGAACCCGAAGATCACCGCAAGATCGCCGAAACCTTCTGGCGGCATTACCTGTCGCTGGAATCCGCGCAGCATATCCGGCGTCATTTCACACCCGGCCTGCTCGAACAGCGGATCACGGGGAGCGGCAACTATGTCCGGCTGCAATATAGCGCGCCCACCGACGATGCCTGGAAGGCGATGGCGATCAGCCATGCGGAGGATTCGCATCGCTCGGGCATTCCCCTGCCCGCGCTGCTCTCGTCGCTGGCGTTTGCGCACAGCGTCACCCTGCACCTGATCGCCGATCGACTGGGCGCGGACATGTCGGCGATGCGGACGCTGAGCGACGTGGTGCAGCGGCTGGCGCTGATCGAGGCGGACATCATGGCGTCGCATCTCGGCGCGAGCGATGCCGAGGCGGCCCGGGTCGAACGTCAGACGCGCGCGACGGAATTCCGGGGCAGCATCGCGGCGTCGATCGAGCACACCGCTGCGCTGGGAGCACGGATCCGGGTGCAGGCGGCGGGGGCATCGGCGTCGACCCGCGGCATGCTGTGCAAGGCGAGCGAGGTCGCCGCGGCGGCGGAGCAGTCCGCCGTGGCGATGCGCGAGGCGGCGCAGACCACCGCCGGTCTGATCCGCGCGATCGAGGATGCGCGCACCGAAGTCGAGGCGGCGGCCGCCATCGCCGACCGTGCCTGTACGCAGACCGGCGAAGCGGTCGGCGTATCGGAGGCGCTGAGCGAGCATGCGAAATCGATCGAATCGATCCTCGGGCTGATCCGCAGCATCGCCGGGCAGACCAACCTGCTCGCGCTGAACGCGACGATCGAGGCGGCACGGGCGGGCGATGCCGGGCGCGGCTTTGCGGTGGTGGCGCAGGAGGTGAAATCGCTCGCCAGCCAGACCGCGCGCGCGACCGACGACATCGCCGCGAAGATCGCCGCGATCCAGTCGGCGACCGCGGCTACGGTCGCGACCAATGCGGGGATCAAGGCGACCGTGACCGAGGTGCAGCACAGCGCCGATCGGATCCGCCACGCGATGGAGGCGCAGGCGCACACCGTCAGCGCGATCACCGCTGCGGTCGACGAGACGGCGCTGGCGGCGGATTCGATGTCTATGACGATCGCGACCATTCGTGCGGATACCGAGGCGGTGGCGGCGGAGATCGACCAGCTGGGGCACGCTTTCGGTGACGTCGACGACCAGCTCGGCGTGCTGCGGGGTGCGGCGGATGGGTTTTCGGCTAGCGTGGCGTGAGGGGGCGTCCTTTAGTCTGAAGCCCATGCGAAAGGTTTTTCGCGCAGAGGCGCAGAGGACGCAGAGACCATAGCAGAACCGCAGGTTCCTCAGAACTGCCGTGTTCGCACGCCGTCGCCTCGACGCGCCCGCCCTCTGCGTCCTCTGCGCCTCTGCGCGAACCCATTTCTCACTTGAGCTCAGGTGACGGCCATAGCCTGCGGCGCTAGAGCGCGGGGATGACCATTCTTCTTACCGGCTCAAGCCGCGGTATCGGCGCGGCTATTCATGCGGCGCTGACCGACGCGGGCGCCTCCGTCATCGGGCATGGGACCGCTAGCGGGATCCCGGCCGACTTTAGCGATCCTGCGGCGGCCACTGCATTGTGGAACGCTGCGCTGGAGCAAGCTGGCGGGGCGATCGACGTGCTGATCAACAATGCGGGGGTGTTCGAGGCCAGTCCGCTGGGGGACGACGACTGGACCGCGCAGTGGGAGCGGACGATGCGGATCAACCTGACCGCGTCGGCCGAGCTTTGCCGGTTGGCGGTGCTGCACTGGCAGGCTCGGGGTGTCGGTGGGCGGATCGTCAATATCGCCAGCCGGGCTGCGTATCGCGGCGATTCGCCGGCGCATTGGCATTACGCCGCGTCGAAGGCGGGGATGGTGGCGATGACCAAGACGATTGCGCGGGGGTATGCGCGGGAGGGCATTCTCGCGTTCGCGGTGTGCCCGGGGTTCACGATGACCGGGATGGCAGAGGACTATCTGTCGAGCAGGGGCGGCGATGCGTTGCTGGCGGATATTCCGCTCGGCAAGGTGGCGGAGCCCGCCGAGGTCGCTTCGGTCGCACGCTATTGCGCGCTCGAGGCACCGGCTTCGATGACGGGGTCGGTGATCGACGTGAACGGAGCGAGCTATGTCCGATAGTTGGAAACTCACCCTCCCCTGCACGCGGGCCGAGGCCGAGGCGATCGATGCGAGTGGCGAGCTGACGATCGACGCAGTGTTGATGACGACCGAGGAGATCGAGGACGACGTCGAGTCATGGCGGCTCGATGCGTATTTCGAGCAGGAGCCCGATAAGGGCACGGTCGCTGCCGTCCGCGCGCTGGTGCCGAGTGCGGCGGGGGCGGCGATCGCGGTCGAGCGGCTGGGCGATGCGGATTGGGTGACGATGAGCCAGGCTGGGCTGGAGCCTTTGTCGGTCGGGCGGTTCTTTGTGCATACTGGCGCGCATGCGGGCGCGGTGCCGGCGGACAAGCGGGCGTTTTTGATCGAAGCCAGCCGCGCGTTCGGGACGGGGCATCACGAGACGACCAGCGGGTGTCTGGCGATGCTCGACGGGTTGGCGGATGCCGACTTCGCGAACGTGATCGATATCGGGACGGGGACGGGGTTGCTGGCGTTTGCGGCGGCGCATCTTTGGCCCGGGGCCAGGGTTATGGGGACGGATATCGATCCGGTCTCGATCGAAGTCACGCGCGAGAATGCGGCGCTGAACTGGGTCGAGGGGATCGATCTGGTGGTGGCCGATGGCACGCTGGACGAGGCGATCGTGGCGCGGGCGCCGTATGATCTGGTGATCGCCAATATTCTGGCCGGGCCGCTGGTGTCGATGGCGCCGGAGATCGCTTCGATCGCGGATGCGGGGGCGACTGTTGTGCTGGCCGGACTGCTCGAGACGCAGAGGGCCGGGGTCGTGGCGGCGTATGAGGCTTGCGGGTGTTCGCTGGAGGCGGTCGACCGGCGGGGGGATTGGAGTGTGCTTCGGTTGCGGGCTGGGGCGGAGAGGTTCGTGGCGGAGGGGCCGTTCGATCCGAAGGGGCGTGATGGGTGGGCTTTGGATATTTGAGCGCTGCAGATGTTTGAGTAGCTGCCCTCCCCCAGAAGGTTGTTCCCCCGCGAAGGCGGGGGTCCAGTCTGGGCCCCCGCCTTCGCGGGGGAACAAGAGGGTGCTGCCCTCACCCCATCTCTGACGCCACCCCGGCGGAGGCCGGGGCCCAATTGGGCGAGACTTCGAGATGAATCGCTCCGCCATTCCAATTGGGCCCCGGCCTTCGCCGGGGTGGTAGCCTCTCAGGGGTAGCTTATGCGGGCTGGGCGGCCACCTGCGCGTTCGCATAGTCTTGCGTGCCCTCGGTAATCACCACATCCCCCGGCTCGATCCGCGCTACCGGAATATCCGGGAGTGCCTTCAGCTCCTCGTACAACGGTGCGAAATCCGTCTCTACCGTCAGCCGCAACAGCTCGTCGAAGCTCGGGATCACGAAGTAGTTCTGCTGGAAATCGTCGATCCGGTACTCGGTCCGCATCACCCGGGCGAGATCGAGCGCGATGCGGTTCGGGCTCGGATCGTCGAGCGCAAACCGCGTTTCCGCGTAGCTGGAGACGATGCCCGAGCCGTAGATGCGCAGGCCTTCGGGTTCCGCGATCAGGCCGAACTCGACCGTGTACCAGTAGAGCCTGCCTAGATATTTCAGGGCGTCCAACCCCAAAGCGCGCTGGCCGCCACGGCCATAGGCGGCGAGGTAGTCGGCGAACACCGGGTCGGCGAGCATCGGCACGTGGCCGAACACGTCGTGGAAGACGTCGGGTTCCTGGAGGTAGTCGAGCTGATCGGGGCGGCGGATGAAATTGCCGGCGACGAAGCGGCGGTTGGCCATGTGGTCGAAGAACACGTCGTCGGGGACGAGGCCGGGCACCGCGACGACCGACCAGCCGGTGAGCTTCGTCAGGCGTTCGGACAGCTCCTCGAAATCGGGAATGCCGGGCTTCGAGAGCTTCAGGACGTCGAGCCCGCGCAGCCACGCGTTCGAGGCGCGGCCGGGCAGCAGTTTCGACTGGCGCGCGAACAGCGTGTCCCATGTCGCGTGGTCCTCCGCGGTGTAGGCCGACCAGTTCTGCGGGATCGTCCAGTCGGGGGCGCCTTCGGGCGGGGTGCTCAGTACGTGCGTGTCATTGGCCATGGGCTTGGTCTAGCATGACGGAATGAAGACGGAAACGCGCTGGATGCGGTGGATTTTATGGGTGGTCGCGGCGGTGTTCGGGGTGGTCGCGAGCTATGCCGCGGCGGGGCTGATCGGCGGGTCGATCCCCAGCAATCGCGACTGGCGGGCGCCGGCGGAGGGCGTGCATATCTTCGTCGAGAGCAACGGCGTGCATACCGGGATCATCGTGCCGAAGGTCGCCGCTGGGGTGGATTGGCGCGGGGTGGCTCGGGCGGAGGACCTGCGTGATCCGCGGTATGGCGCGTTCGATCATGTGTCGTTCGGATGGGGGGAGAAGGCGTTCTATCTGGAGACGCCGACCTGGGCGGACGTGAAGCTTCGCACCGTTGTTGCTTCGGCGGTGGGGAGCACGCGGACGTTGATGCATGTCGATCATCTGCCGAAGCCGCGGGCGGGGGATGGCGCTCGGGAGATCGTCGTGACGCCGGCGCAGTATCGGCGGTTGGCGGCGTATATCCGGGCGAGCTTTCGCGACGGGGGTGCGCGGTATCGGGGGTATGCCGGCTATGATGCGTTCTACGAGGCTAACGGGCGGTATAGCGCGGTGCGGACGTGTAATGCGTGGACGGGGGATGCGCTGCGGTTTGCCGGGGTTCGGGTTGGGGCTTGGACGCCGTTTCCGGTTACGGTGATGGGGTGGTTTTGAGGGTTCTTTAGCGAACCTCACAGCGTGTTCTCCCGCGAAGGCGGGAGTCCAGACTGGGCTCCCGCCTTCGCGGGAGAACAAGGATGAAAGCGATATCCTAAGTCCCAAGGCCACCACCCCGGCGTAGGCCGGGGCCCAGTTGGGAAGCAGCGGTAACGAGGCGCAGTCCGTCGTCAGCGACGTCCCCCAACTGGGCCCCGGCCTTCGCCGGGGTGGCGGTAGCTTGGTGGTTCGGAGGAGCCGCTCAGTTCCCTGCGCGGTAGCCTTGGTATTGGCCGCATTCCGGGCGCTGCGGGTCCTTCTTGCAGCGTTTGGCGAGTTCCTTGCGCTGCTTGCCCTCTTCGGCTTCCTGCTTGCGCATCTTCTTGCCGTAGTTGCGGTCCGATTCTTCCTGGCTGGTCGTCGTCCAGTCGACCGCCTTGCCGGCGACCTGGAACGGCGCCTTCACGATCGAGGCCGCGGTGCTGATGCAGCCGCTTACGAGGAACGGCAGGACCACAAGTACGGGAAGAACCTTACGCATTTACTTTACTCCTGCACGCGCAGTTCCCTGGGCTCGGTCGCGCGCCTGGGCCCCGTATAGCGGAAAATCGGTGAAGAATCCGTCGATACCTTGCGCGAGGCCTGCGTCGATCTCGCCGGCGATGTCGCCGTGCGCTACGGGGTCGGTGCCGCGGCGGAAGCGGGTCGGTTCGAAATAGTTTTCCGCGCGGTAGGTCCAGGGGTGGACGCGCAGGCCTGCGGCGTGCGCGTCGGCGACCAGCGGCGTTGGGGTCGCGTCGGTCCAGAGCATCGCCTTGTCGGGGCCGATCCCGTACGCATAGGCCGCGACCGCCTTGAGGCCCGCGGGGGTGATCATAGCCGCATAGCTCGGCTGCACGCCGTCGGCAGGGGCGCCCTCCCCGGCCATCAGCTGGATCAGTCGGACCTTCGTCAGCTTGTGCAGGCGCTGGAGGTTGGCGACCTCGAACGACTGGATGAACACAGGCGCTTTGGCCGAATCCCAGCCAGCCTCGCGCAGTTCGGCGACCAGTTTCGCGTCGGTCGGGTGGCCGATCTTCGCGAAATAGGTCGGATGCTTGGTCTCGGGATAGATGCCGATGGTGCGGCCCGTCTCGGTGGTGCGGCGCTTGGCGAGCGCGATGATCTCGGCGAGCGTCGGGATCTGGAACTGGCCGTCATAGGCGGTGTTCGCGGGGCGAAGCTTCGGCAAGCGTTCCTTCGCGCGCAGCGTCTTCAGTTCGGCGAGCGTGAAATCCTCGACGAACCAGCCGGTCATCGTCTGGCCGTCGATCGTCTTGGTGGTTTTCCGGCCGGCGAACTCGGGATGGTCGGCGACGTTGGTCGTGTCGGCGATGTTGTTTTCGTGGCGCGCGACGAGGACGTCGTCCTTGGTCGGCACCAGATCGGGCTCGATGAAGTCGGCGCCCTGGTCGATCGCGAGCGAGTAGGCCGCCAGCGTATGCTCGGGCCGGAGCCCGCTCGCACCGCGGTGCGCAATGACAATTGGAGGCGACAATCGGGGCGAAGCTGGCGTCATCGCGGCAGCTTGCCCGCTTGCTGCGACGAGCGCCAGCGCACCGATGTGTGAGAGCTTGTCGCAATAGGAAACGATCGGTCGCATCGGCGTTGAGTCCTCGAAATCCGTACATTCCCGGCACATTCAACCAGGGGCACCGCCATGCATTTCACGATCAATGGTCAATCATATGACGCCGAGCCCGATATTCGCACGTCGGTACTTGATCTATGTCGCGAACATCTTGGGCTGACGGGCTCGAAGAAGGGCTGCGATCATGGCCAGTGCGGGGCTTGCACGGTGCTGATCAACGGGCGGCGCGTCAATTCCTGCCTGACGCTCGCGGTGATGCATCAGGACGACGAGATCACGACGATCGAGGGGATCGGCCAGCCGGGCAACCTCCACGCATTGCAGGACGCGTTCGTGCGGCATGACGGTTATCAGTGCGGATACTGCACGCCGGGGCAGATCTGTTCGGCGGTCGGCATGCTCGACGAGGTCAAGAAGGGCTGGGCCAGCCATGCGTCGGGCGACCTCACCGATCCGAAGTTCGACGATGCCGAGATTTCGGAGCGGATGAGCGGCAATCTGTGCCGTTGCGCCGCATACCCGAACATCGTCGATGCGATCCGTGAAGTCGGTGGCGCCGAGCCCGCGGGCCGGACCGCAGACGAGAAGGACGCCGCGATGGAAGCCAATGCGCGTGGGGAGCTGGTGGCATGAAGACCTTCACCTATGAGAAGGCCGCGACCCCCGAGGCTGCGGTCAAGGATATCGATACGAGCGGCGCCAAGTTCATCGCGGGTGGCACGAACCTGCTCGACCTGATGAAGTTGCAGGTCGAGACGCCGGACAAGCTGGTCGACATCTCGCGGCTCGATCTCGCGAAGATCGAGGAGCGTGAGGATGGCGGGCTGACGATCGGTGCGCTGGTGCCGAACAGCGACCTCGCCGCCGATCGTCGTGTCGTCGCGAAGTACGAGGTGCTGAGCCGCGCATTACTCGCTGGCGCGTCGGGGCAGTTGCGCAACAAGGCGTCGACCGGGGGCAATCTGCTCCAGCGGACGCGGTGCTATTATTTCTACGACACGGCCGCGGCGTGCAACAAGCGTGAACCGGGCAGCGGCTGTTCGGCGATCGGTGGCTTCAACCGCATCCTCGCCGTGCTGGGGACGAGCGAGCACTGCATCGCGACTCATCCGAGCGACATGGCGGTGGCGATGCGTGCGCTCGACGCGACGATCGTGACGCTGAAGGCGGACGGCGATCGGCGGCGGATCTCGATCCACGATTTCTATCGCCTGCCGGGCGATACGCCGCAGATCGAGAATGCGCTCGAAGCGGGTGAACTGATCACGCACATCGAGCTGCCGGCACCGGTCAAGGGCAAGCAGGAATACCGCAAGGTGCGCGACCGTGCGTCGTATGCGTTCGCGCTCGTGTCGGTCGCGGCCGTGGTCGACGTGCAGGATGGCGTGATCGCGTCCGCGTCGCTCGCGTTCGGCGGACTCGGGCCGATGCCGTGGCGTAATCCGGCGGTCGAGGCGGCTCTGGTCGGCAAGGCGCCGTCCGATGCCGTGTTCGAGGCTGCGGCGACAGCGCTGTTGGCCGATGCCAAGGGTTATGGCTCGAACGACTTCAAGATCCCCCTCGCCCGTCGCACGCTGATCGCGACGCTGCGCAACGTCACGGGAGCATGAGCATGTTCGGTATAGGCACCACGAATAGTTTGACGATGGACAAGCCGCATCCGGACTCGTTGCTGGATACGGGCGTTCAGGGCGTCATCGGCAAGCCGCTCGACCGGATCGACGGGCCGCTCAAGGTCACCGGTACGGCGACCTATGCCGCGGAATACCAGTTCGCGAACATGGCGTATGGCGTGCTGGTCGGCACGAAGATCTCGGCGGGGAAAGTCGTCTCGATAGACGTCGATGCGGTGAAGGCGATCCCCGGCGTGATCGACGTCGTGACGGACTTCGACCGGTTCATCCGCGTCGCGGCGCAGGGGGGTGCGACCGATGCACCGACGCAGGGCGTGAAGGACATCGCGTTCTTCGGCCAGATCGTCGCGATCGTGCTCGCGGAAAGCTTCGAGGTCGCTCGCGATGCGGCGGCACGGCTGCCGATCGTGTATGACGAGGCGGAGGGCCAGTACGACTTCGCGGCGCACCGCGACGAGACGCGGACCCCGCCAGACGATTCGACGCCCGCGCACTTCAAACAGGGCGATGTGGACAAGGCGATGGCCGAGGCGGCGGTAACGATCGATTCCACCTATGTCACGCCGAGCCAGAATTCGGCGGCGATGGAGCCGCATGCTTCGACCGCGGTGTGGGAGGAGGACGGCTCGTTGTCGCTGTACGGCGCGTACCAGATGCCGACCTCGGATGCGCAGCAGCTAGCGAAGTCGCTGGGGCTGTCCGAGAAGAAGGTGCGGATCATCGCGCGGTATATCGGCGGCGGGTTCGGGTCGAAGCTCGGTATCGCACCCGAGAGCGTCGCGGCGGCGATCGCGGCGAAGCAGCTCGGCCGTCCGGTCAAGGCGGTGATGTCGCGGCCGCAGGTGTTCGAGGCGACGGTGCGGCGCTCGAATACCGAGCAGCGCGTGCGGCTGGCGGCGGATGCGTCCGGCAAGCTGTCTGCGATCGGTCACGAGACGCTGGCGTCGAACCAGTCGACCGAGGATTATTTCGAGCCGGCCGGGATCGGCACGCACATGCTGTACGGCGGCGAGAACCGGCTGATCACGCATGAGCTGGTCGATATGAACTTCGTGGTGTCGGGCTCGATGCGGGCGCCGGGCGAGGCGGTCGGCATGCTGGCGCTGGAAGGCGCGATGGACGAGCTGGCCGAAAAGCTGAACATGGATCCGATCGAACTGCGCAAGCGCAACGATCCGAAGATCGATCCGGAAAAGGACGTACCCTATTCGTCGCGCAACCTGACGCGCGCGCTTGACGAGGGTGCGGCGAAGTTCGGTTGGGACAAGCGCCGGAAGGCCGGCACGCGGCGCGAGGGCGAGTGGCTGATCGGCATGGGCGTCGCCGGTGCGGTGCGCGGCAACATGCTGATGGAATCGTCGGCCAAGGTCGAGATCCATCCGGATGGCTCCGCGACCGTGTCGTCGGCGATGACCGATATCGGCACCGGCAGCTACACGATCCTGGCGCAGATCGCGTCGGAGATCCTGGGAATCCCGGTCGCGAACATCACGATGGCGCTGGGGGATACCAACGATCCTCCGGCGGCTGGGTCGGGTGGATCATGGGGTGCGGCCTCGTCGGGTACCGCGGTGTATCTCGCGTGCGAGATGCTGCGCGGGAAGATCGCCAAGGCGATGGGCGTCGACGAGGACGGCCTGACGCTGAAGGACGGCAACGCGATCGGCGACAACCGCTCGACGCCGATCGGCGAGCTGGTCGGCAAGGGGCTGGAAGCGACCGGGCACGTCAAGCCGGGCAAGCAGGAGAAGGAAACGACGCAGGCCGGGTTCGGTGCGCATTTCGCCGAGGTCGCGGTCAACGTCGTTACCGGCGAGACGCGGGTGCGGCGGATGCTCGGGTCGTTCGCGGCGGGGCGCGTGCTCAACGCGAAGACCGCGCGTTCGCAGTGTCTTGGCGGGATGACGTTCGGGATCGGCACTGCGCTGAACGAGGACCTGATCCACGACACGCGGACCGGCAAGCTGGTGAACCACGATCTCGGCGAATACCACGTGCCGGCCAATGCGGACGTGCCGCAGATGGACGTCCACTTCGTCGACGAGCGCGACATCCATGCGAACCCGATCCACGCCAAGGGGATCGGCGAGTTGGGGATCTCGGGTGCGGGCGCGGCGGTGGCGAACGCAGTGTATAACGCGACGGGGATCCGGGTGCGCGAGTTCCCGATCACGCTCGACAAGCTGCTGGATCAGTTACCGGCTGTTTGAGGGCTTAGGATACCATAATCGGGTACCACCCCGGCGAAGGCCGGGGCCCAATTGGCAAGGTCTTGATAATGGCGTGCAGAGCGTCGTTACTTCCGTTCCCCAATTGGGCCCCGGCCTTCGCCGGGGTGGTGGCTGGGGGACGAGGGGTGACCTCGTCAAACACCCCCGCCCTACCCATATCCTTCCCTCCACCCCGAGGACCGACGAATGAACGAACACGTGATGGATGCGGCGTTTCGGCCGGGGGGTCTCGACCGCGCGAAACAGGGCGTTCTCGGGCTCGGGCTCGATCGGATCGAGGGGCCGGCGAAGGTCACCGGCGTGGCGGACTATGCGTATGAGGGCACGCCCGACGGCATCGCCTACGCCGCGATCGTCGGCACGCCCGTAGGCAGCGGGCGCATTCTCGGCATCGACGTCGGCGCCGCCGAGGCGTTGCCAGGCGTCATCGCCGTCATCCACGACGATCCGCGCATCCCCGCCGGGGAGTCCAATTCGCGGGCGATGCCGAAGTTGAACACCGACATCATCCTCCACCTCGGCCAGCCGGTCGCGATCGTCGTCGCGGAGGACCAGGCGGTCGCGCGCGATGCCGCCGCGCTGGTCGTGGTCCGCACGGAAACTGGCGAGAACCGGTTCGACGTCGCCGCGCAGCCGGTCGATACCGCGCCGAAGATCGGCTTCCTGCCACCCATCGATAACGGCGATCTCGACGCGGTGATGGCGGATGCGGCGGTGACGCTCGACCGGACCTACACGACGCCGGTGCATTTCCCCGCCGCGCTGGAGCCGCACGCGACCACCGCGTGGTGGGACGGCGACAGGCTTACCGTCCGCACCAGCAACCAGGTGATCGGCGGCGCGCGGAAGACGATCGCCAAGGCGCTCAAGATCGATGCCGACAAGGTGCGCGCGCTTGCCCCGTATGTCGGCGGCGGGTTCGGCGGAAAGACCGGCGTCGGCGCGGAGGCGATCCTGGCCGCGATCGCGGCGGAGGTCGTCGGGCGGCCGGTGAAGGTGCGCTGCCCCGCCGACAGACCGCGTACATGGTCCACCACCGTTCGCACACGACGCAGCGGATCCGGATCGCTGCCGACGAGCACGGCGTGATCCTCGGCATGGGGCATGAGAGCGTCGTCGCGCAGAACGACGATGGCGAATTTCTCGAGCCGGTGCCGTTCGGGACCCTGCCGCTGTACCGGGGCGATGCGCGGCGGTTCAAGACAGGGCTCGTGCGCGTCGACCTGCCCGAGACGGGCGCGGTGCGCGCGCCGGGCGAAGCGGTGGGCACGTTCGGGATCGAGTGCGCGATGGATGAACTGGCCGAGCAGCTCGGGATCGACCCGATCGAACTGCGGCGGCGCAACGAGCCCGAGACCGATCCGGTGAGCGGCAAGCCGTTCTCCACGCGGCGGATGCTCGATTGCTACACGCAAGGGGCGGAGCGGTTCGGCTGGCCGGACAAGGTGCCGGCGCCGGGCTCGGTGCGCGAGGGCGAGTGGCTGGTCGGGATCGGCATGGCGGCGAGCCTGCGCGGCAACTTCACCGTCGAGGCGCAGGCGCGCGTGCGGCTGGAGGCGGATGGCCGTGCGACGGTCGAGTGCGACATGACCGACATCGGCACGGGAACGTACACCATCCTCGCGCAGACCGCCGGCGAAATGCTCGGGCTGCCGGTGGCGGACGTGACCGTGCGGCTCGGCGACAGCGATTTGCCGGCGAGCGCGGGGTCGGGTGGATCGTTCGGGGCTGGCAGCGCGTGCTCGGCGGTGGTGCTGGCGTGCGAGGATATCCTTGGCGAACTGGCGTTGCGGATGAACGCCGCGCCTGAGGATCTGAGCCTGCACGATGGGTGCGTGAGCGCGGGCGGGCGGTCGGTGAAGCTTGCCGATCTGGTGCGCGGCGAGGCGATCGTGGCGATGGGCAAGACCGGGCCGGGTGCGGAGAGCAAGCGCACCAGCCAGGCGAGCCACGGTGCACATTTCGTCGAGGTCGCGGTGAACGCGGTGACGGGCGAGACGCGCTTGCGGCGGATGCTCGGCGTGTTCGATGTCGGGCGGGTACTCAATCGCAAGACCGCGACGAGCCAGATCACCGGCGGAATGGCGTGGGGGATCGCCTATGCGCTGAGCGAGGAGGGCATCGTCGACACGCGGACAGGCGCGTTCGTGAACCCCGATTTCGGTGAATATCATGTCGCGGTGAATGCCGACATTCCGCAGCTGGAGGTGCATTTCATCGAGGAGGTCGACACGTCCGCGAACCCGGTTGGGGCGAAGGGCGTTGGGGAGCTTGGGATTTCCGGCGCGGGCGCCGCGGTGGCGAATGCTATCTACAACGCGACAGGCGTCAGGGTTCGGGACTTTCCGGTGACGCTCGACAAGCTGCTGGCAGGTTTGCCTGCCGTCTGATCCTCCCCGGCACGGGGAGGGGGACCGCGCCCCTTGGCGTGGTGGAGGGGGGCGACCCCAAGCGTAACGTCTGCGGCTGGCCCCCTCCACCAGCTGCGCTGGTCCCCCTCCCCGCGTGCGGGGAGGATTAGAAAGAGAACGAGAGATGGCCGAAAACGATAGCGTGCTCGCTGCTGCGAAGACCTGGAAGGGCGAGAAGATGGCGATCGCCACGGTCGTCTCGACCTGGGGCTCCGCGCCGCGCCCCAAGGGCAGCCATATGCTCGTCCATGCCGATGGGCGGTTCGAGGGATCGGTCTCCGGCGGATGCGTCGAGAGCGACATCCTCGCCACCGCCGCCGAGGTGATCGCGGGTGCGCCGTTCCAGGTGCGCAACTACGGCGTGGCGGATGCGGCGGCGTGGGAAGTCGGGCTGCCGTGCGGCGGCGAGATCGCGGTGATGGTGCAGCCGGTGTCGGCCGAGGGGTTCGATCCCGAGCTGTTCGACCGGATCGCCGATGCGCGCGACCAGGGCGATGCGTTGACGGTGACGACCGACCTCGCGACCGGGCACAGCGATGCGCGGCCGCTCGAAACGGGCGAGGTGTTCGTCAATCGCTACGATCCGCCGCGCCGCCTGCTGATCGTCGGCGCGGTGCAGATCGCGCAGGCGTTGGCGGGCCTCGCGCGCGAACTCGGGATCGAGACGGTGGTGGTCGACCCGCGCGCGCGATTCCTGACTGAGGAGCGGTTTCCGGGCGTGACGCTCGACGATCGCTGGCCGGACGAAGCGATCGCCGCTTATCGTCCCGGTCCGTCGACCGCGGTCGTAACGCTCAGCCACGACATCAAGATCGACGACCCCGCGCTGATCGCGGCGCTCGCGTCCGATGCCGCCTATGTCGGTGCGCTCGGCAGCCGCAAGAGCCATGCGGCTCGGCGGGAGCGTCTTGCAGCCGAGGGCGTTACGCCCGAGAACATCGACCGGATCGATGCGCCGGTCGGGCTCGACATCGGCGCGATCGGTCCTTCGGAAATTGCGCTGTCGGTCGCGGCGGCGATGATAGGAGCGTTCAATGATCGCCGCTGAAGACGTCTTCCTCATCCTGCTCGCCGCAGGCCGCTCCGAGCGTTTCGGGATTCCGAACAAGCTCGAGGTGCCGTTCCTCAACAAGCGGCTCGGGATGCACGTCGTCACGGCGTTCGAGAACATTCCGTTCAAGCGACGGCTGGTGGTCACCGACGGCTGCAAGCTCGACTTCCTCACCCATCATTTCGAGGTGGTGCATAACGAAGACCCGTCGTCGGGCATGTCTCAGTCGGTGAAACTGGGCGTGCAGCACGCGAAGGACGAGGGTGCGCAGGCGGTGCTGATCGCGCTCGCCGACATGCCGCGCGTGACCGCGGCGCATATCTACCGGATGCTCGATGCCGCCGACAGCGCGGACGCGGTGGTCGCATCGAGCGATGGCGAGAAGCCGAGCCCCCCTGCCCTGTTCGGGCGCGACCGGTTCGATTTCCTGCTGACGCTCGATGGCGATGCGGGTGCGCGTGACCTGGTGAAGGCGGGGCGGCATGTCGTGACCGCGCCCGCCGAACTGATCGACATCGATACGCCCGAGGATCTGGACCGGCTCCAAGCGCTGGTCCGCGATCCCAAGGCGGCGATCACTCGTGCCTTAACGCGTCGATAGGGTTCATCGCCGCCGCGCGTCGTGCGGGGAAATAGCCGAAGACGACGCCAATCACCGCCGAGATGACGAACGCGAAGATGTTGATCTCGGGCACGAATATCCACTGAACCTTGATCAGCGGCGCGATGATCGCGATCGCGAGCTGCGCGATGACGAGGCCGATGACGCCGCCTAGGCACGACAGCGCGATCGCCTCGACGAGGAACTGCATCAGCACCTCGCGCGCGACTGCACCGATTGCGAGGCGGATACCGATCTCGCGCGTACGCTCGGTCACCGACACCAGCATGATGTTCATGATGCCGATCCCGCCGACCACCAGGCTGATCCCGGCGACCGCGGCGACGATGCCGGTTAGCAGGGTCGTGGTGCCGGTCAGCGTGTCCGAGATCTGCTTCGTATCGAAGATGTTGAAGTCGTCTTCCTTGCCCGCGGTGATCGTGCGGCGTTCGCGGAGCAGGTCGGTGATCGAGGCCTGAACGGTCGCGGTCGAGAATTTTTGGTCGACGCCGACGAGCATCAGGCGGATATCGCGGCTCCCCGTGAAACGCCTTTGGACCGCCTTGATCGGCATGATGACGACATCGTCCTGATCGCCGCCGAACCCGGCCTGGCCGCGGGCTGACAATACGCCGACCACATCGCAGCTGATCGCGCCGATCCGCATCCGCAGGCCGACCGCGTCGCCGCCGCGGAAGAGGTTGGTGCGGACCGTGTTGCCGATGATGCACACTGCCTTGCCCGCGGCTTCCTCGGCGGGCGAGAAGATGCGCCCCGCGGCGAGCGGCCAGGGCTGGACCTGGAAATAGGCGGAAGTGGTGCCGTTGATCGTGGTCGACCAGTTCGCGCCTTCGTAGATCGCGGTCGCGGTGGCCTGCGCCTGCGGGGCGACCGCGGTGACGCCGGCGATCTGGTTGGCGATCGCCTCGACGTCCTCGGGCTTGAAGTCAGGCGGACGCGGCCCGCCGCCGCCGCGACCGAAGCCTTGGCCGGGGCGGATCTGGAGGATGTTGGTGCCGAGTGCGGAGATCGACTGCTGGACCGCCGCCGTCGTCGCCTTGCCGAGCGTGACCATCGTCACGACCGCACCGACACCGATGACGATGCCGAGGATGGTCAGAAACGACCGCAGGAGGTGGCGGCGGATCGAGCGGAGCGCGAGGGATAGGGTGGTGCCGAACATTATCGGGCAGCTCCGTTATCGAGGGCGCTGCATTGCTGCTCCCCTTCCGCTCGCGGGAGGGGTCGGGGGAGGGGCTGACCAAACAGACCGGACGCCAGTACGTACGTCGTGCCCTCCCCTAACCCCTCCCGCGAGCGGGAGGGGAATGCGTTGCGGGCGGCGCTCACGATTCCACGCTTTCGCCCTGGCGGTGCTGGCTTTCGATGCGTTCTACCAGGCCGTCCTTGAAGTGGACAACGGTACGCGCGAACGCCGCCATGTCGGGCTCGTGGGTGACCATCAGGACCGTGATGTTCTTCTCCGCATTCAACCGCGTGAGCAATTGCATGATCTCGACCGAGCGTTCGCTGTCGAGGTTGCCGGTCGGTTCGTCGGCGAGCAGCACGTCGGGGCTCGTCACCAGCGCGCGGGCGATCGCGACGCGCTGTTGCTGGCCGCCGGACAGTTCCGCCGGGGTATGATCCCACCAGTCCGCCAGGCCGACCGTGTCGAGGCTCGCCATCGCCGCATCGCGACGCGCGCGCTTCTCGTCGCCGCGGTAGAGCAAGGGGAGTTCGACATTCTCCAGTGCGGACGTGCGCGAGAGCAGGTTGAAGCCCTGGAACACGAAGCCGAGATATTTCCGCCGGAGCAGCGCGCGCTGGTCGCGGTCGAGCGTCTCGACATGGTAGCCGCGGAACAGGAAGGTGCCGTCGGTCGGCACGTCGAGGCAGCCGAGGATGTTCATCGTCGTCGACTTGCCCGACCCCGATGGCCCCATCACCGCGACGAAATCGCCCGCCGCGATGTCGAGGTCGACGCCCTTGAGCGCCTGGAACATCGTCGCGCCCTGCCCGTACGTCTTGGTGACGCCGCGCAGACTGATCAGAGGGGGCGGATTACTGGCCACCGCCCCCACCCTTGCTCGCGCCGCCCGAGCGGCGAGCGCCGCCGCCGCTGCGCTTGGTGTCGTCCGACCCGCTCGCCAACTGCCCGGTGATGACCTGCGCGCCGGGCTGGAGATTGCCCGACAGGACTTCGGTCATCGTGCCGTTGGTGTCGCCGGTGGTGATCTGCACGGCTTGCGGCGTACCGTCCGCACCCTTGACGTAGATCGTCTGCTGCGCGCCGCGGCCGAGCGTCGCGGTCCGCTCAGCACCGCCGCCGCCACGACGCGGACGGAAGGTCAGCGAGCCGGCAATGCCGCCTCCTGCGTCACCGGTCGCGGCGGTCGGCTTGAAGCGCAGCGCGGCGTTGGGGACGAGCATCACGTTGCGCTTGTCCGACGTGACGATGTCCGCGGTCGCGGTCATGCCGGGCCGGAGCGTCAGCGACGGGTTCGCCACGGTAAGGTCAGCGGCGTAGGACACGACCTGCCCGGTGGTCGACGTCGTGGTCGTGGTGCTCGACGAGGTCGCCGAGCTGACTGTCAGGTTCGAGCCGAGATCGACGCGGCTGATCGTCGCGGGGAAGGTCTGACCGGGGAACGCGTCGACGGTGAAGCTGGCCTTCTGGCCAATCTTGACCTCGCCGACGTCGGCCTCGTCGATCGCGACCTCGAGCTTCATCTTGGTGAGGTCTTCGGCGATCACGAACAAAGTCGGCGTGTTGAACGACGAGGCGACGGTCTGGCCGGGATCGATCTGGCGCGCGAGCACGACGCCGGTGACGGGCGAGCGGATGATCGCGCGGGCCCGCTGCGTCTGGTTCTGCGCGAGGAGCGCGCGGCTGGCGGCGACGTTGGCCTCCGCGACCTTCTGCGCCGCGACGGCGCGCGCGTAATCGGCGCGGCCGGTCTGGAGTTCGGTCTTCGACGGAACGCGGCCACCCGACAGGCGCGAGACTTCTTCGAGGCGGTTCAACTGCGCGCGGGCTTCGGCGACGGTGGCCTGCGCCTGCGCGACCTGCGCCCGGTTCGCGGCGAGCTGTGCGCTGGTCTGGCGGATCTGGTCGTCGAGCTGTTCGGGATCGATCAGCGCGAGCGGCTGCCCCGCGACGACGCGGTCGTTGACGTCGGCGACGACCTGCGTGACGAGGCCCGACAGCTGCGAGCCGACCGTGACTTGCGTCGTCGGCGCGAGCTTGCCGGTGGCCGAGACGCTGACGGTCAGGTTGCCGCGCTGGGCGGCCTGCGTCGAATATTGCGTCTGCTCCTTCGCGCCGAAGCACTTGGCGAGCAGGAGGCAGAGCAGGACCACGCCGACCGCGATCACCACCCACTTTATGTAGCGTTTCCAGGGGGCCTGCGGCTTTACGCCGAGGAAGTCGTCGATCGATGCGTCGGCCATCAGCGTGCCTCTGGATTAGATTGGGGCGCTTCAGGGATCACGGTGGAGTCCCAGCCGCCGCCGAGTGCGGCATAGAGTGCGATCAACGCGGTCGCGGCATCGGCGCGCGCCTGCGTCGCCCCGTTGCGCGCGGACAGGAGCGCGGTTTCCTGCTGGTTGAGCGTGGTGAAATCGGTGAGACCGGTGCGGTATTGGCTGCGGCTGAGGATCGCGGAATTGTTCGAGGCGTCGAGCGCGATGGCGAACTGGCGCTCGCGTTCCTGCGCGGCTTGCAATGCGACGACGGCGTTCTCGACATCCTCCAGCGCGGTGAGGATTGTGGACTTGTAGAGCGCGAGCGCACCATCGGCGGCGGCTTCGCTGGTGCGGACCTGGCTTCGCAGACGCCCGCCGTTGAAGATCGCCTGCGTCAGGCCGGCGAACAGGCTGCCCGTGATCGCATCGCCGATGCTGCCGATCGAGGTGGCGTTGGTGTTCAGATTGCCGGTGATCGCGAGCGCCGGATAAAGCTGCGCCTTGGCGACGCCGATCCGCGCGGTGGCGGCGGCGAGCGCGCGTTCGGCGGAGCGGATGTCGGGGCGCTGGCGCAGCGTGTCGCCGGGGATGCCGACGCCGACCGCGGCGGGGCCGGTCGGGATCGCCTTGACCGGCGCCATCATCGTGCGGAGCGTGCCGGGCGCCTGGCCGGTCAGCACGCCGATCCGCGCGACGGCGGCGGCATATTGCTGGTCGAGGCTGGGGATCGTCGCAGCGGTCTGCGCACGCTGGGCGCGGGCCTGTTCGGCGTCGACGCTGGAGACGAGCCCGGCTTGTACGCGGAAGCCGGCGATTTCGAGGTTATCGTCCTGGATCGCGAGCGAGGCGCGGGCGTTGGCGAGCTGCTGCTGGTAGAGCCGCGCGAGGACGTAGTTGCGCGCGACCTCGCTTTCGACCGAGATCAGGACGGTTGCATAGTCGAAGCCCGACGCGGCATAATCCGCGCGGCTCGCCTCGACGGTGCGGCGGATCTCGCCGAAGACGCCGACCTGGTAGCTGGCGCTGGCGCCGAGCGTGAAGCTGTTGGCGCCGCCGCCGCCGGTATCGACGACCGTGCCGTCGGGCAGCGTGAACGAGCGCCCGCCGCCGCGGACATTCTCGTTGCGCTGATAGCCGGCCGAGCCGCTGAGCGTGGGGAGCAGCGACGCGCGGTTCTGGATCAGGCTCTCGCGGGCCTGGCGGAGGCGGGCGACGGATTGCGCGAGGTCGAGATTCGAGGCGGCGGCCTGCTCGACGAGCTGGCCGAGGACGGGGTCGTCGAATTTCTGCCACCAGCGGGTGAGGTCTTCGGGCTTGGTTTCGGGCGTGACCGAATACGCGTCGGGGACACCGAGGTCGGCCGCCGCCCTGGGGTGGTAGTCCGGGCCGACGGTGCAGCCGGCCAAAAGCACTGGAACGACGAGGAGGGCGCGGACGCGAGACATGGGCGGCAGGCATGGCCAACGGGCGTTTGCTAGTCCAGCGGTTTTGTGTCGCGAGGTGTCGCAGGCGGGGTGGATTGGAGGGGGTGTGGGGCGTTTCGGACACGGTGATTTCCGGCGCGTACCGATGCAATTTCGCCCTCTCCCATCGTCGAACTAGTCGTGCTCGCCAACCTCCCCGTCATTCCCGCGGAGGCGGGGGTTCAGATGCTGGGGTATCGGCGGGTGTGCGGATAGGTTCGCCAGTCTGGGTTCCCGCCTCCGCGGGAATGACGGAGGGTCCGCGGGAATGACGGAGGAGAGGTGAGGCTCGCGTCAGGCACCCACCCCGGCGAAGGCCGGGGTCGAGTTGGCACGTTGGATATAACTGGGCGCAGCGTGGATCATTAGCGTCCCCCAACTGGGCCCCGGCCTTCGCCGGGGTGGTGCCAGTGAGTTTGGTGGGGTGGGTGGGGTTGTCATGTCGTTCATCCCATACTCCGTTCTCCCGCGAAGGCGGGAGCCCAGGGTTACGGGCGTATCGCTGCTTGATCCTGGACTCCCGCCTTCGCGGGAGAACGGTAGAGGTGCGAGCCACGCCCTTCCCCTTCCTCTTCCCCTTCCTCTTCCCCTTCCTCTTCCCCTTCCCCTTCCCCTTCCCCTTCCCCAAAAACCCCGACCAAAATTAATCGAACCGGCTCCGTTACAATTTTGCAGTGCAGCGGAACGTAGCGGCACCTCTGCGGGTTGGGGGATCATGCTAGCCGAACGCCAGCCCGCGACTGATGTCCTCGCGCCGCCGCTTGCCGTGCTCGATCCGCCACCCGTGGCCCTCGACAATGTCAGTCTGTTCTTCGATTTCGACGGGACGCTCGTCGATCTCGCGCCAACCCCCGATGCCGTCCTGGTCGATCAGCGCCTGCTCGACCGGCTCGATACGCTCGCCGAACGCTTCCCGGGCCGGGTCGCGATCATCAGCGGGCGCTCGATCGCACAGCTCGATGCGATGCTCGGCCGCCACGCACAGCTGTTCGCAGTCGCGGGCAGCCACGGCGCGGAACGTCGCACCCCCGACGACGGTCACGTCGCCGCCGAACGCCCCGCCTCGCTGGAAGCCGCCGCGGACGCATTGCGCGCCTTCGCCGATGCCAACGGCCTCGTCTACGAAGACAAGAGTCTTGGCGCCGGGCTGCATTACAGGATGTCGCCCGCGTTCGAACCCGACGCCGTCCGCCTCGCCGAGGATCTCGCCGCCACCCACGGCCTCACGCTCCAGCGCGGCAAGATGATGGTCGAGTTGCGGACCCCCGGCGACAAGGGCGCGGCCTTGCGCGAACTGATCGCAGCGCCGACAATGGCAGGAAGCATGCCGTACTTCTTCGGCGACGACGTCACCGACGAAGACGGCTTCGAGGCCGCGCGCGCCCTTGGTGGCGCGGGCATTCTCATCGGCGAGCCGCGCCCGACCGCAGCCGCCTACCGCCTGAACGACGTTGCCGCGCTCCGTGACTGGATCGCCGCCATATTGGAAACACGATGACCGCACCTACCCAAAAAGCCGACATGAACCTCTGGCCGATCGGCAATTGTCAGGTCTCCGCGCTGATCGACAAGACCGGCACGTTCGTCTGGGGCTGCGTACCGCGCGTCGACGGCGACCCGGCATTCTGCGCGCTGCTCGGCGGCGATGCACCCAAGACCGGGTTCTGGGCGATCGAACTCGAGGGCGGCGCGAAGACCACGCAGGCCTATATCCGCAACACGCCGATCCTGGTGACCCGGCACGAGGACGAGGCCGGCAACGCGGTCGAGGTGATCGATTTCTGCCCGCGCTTCGTGCGCGAAGGCCGCACCTATCGCCCGACCAGCTTCGTGCGGATCGTCAAGCCGGTCGCCGGCTCGCCGCGGATCCGCATCCGGATGCGCGTCGCGACCAACTGGGGGAAGCCGACCGAGCATACGCAGGGGTCCAACCACATCCGCTTCCTGATGGACGACCAGACGCTGCGGCTGACCACCGATGCGCCGGTCGGGCATATCGTCGGCGAAAACTGGTTCCGGCTCGAGCGCCAGATGCACCTGTTCCTCGGCCCCGACGAGAGCTTCGCGGGCGTGCTGCACGAGGCGGCCGAGGCGATGCTGTCGCGGACCAAGGACGAGTGGCGGCACTGGGTGCGCGGGCTGGCGACGCCGGTCGAGTGGCAGGACGTCGTCATCCGCGCGGCGATCACGCTGAAGCTGTGCCAGCACGAGGAGACCGGCGCGATCGTCGCCGCGCTCACCACCTCGATCCCCGAGCATGAGGGGTCGGAGCGCAACTGGGACTATCGCTACTGCTGGATCCGCGACGCCTATTATACCGTGCAGGCGCTGAACCGGCTGGGTGCGCTCGACGTGCTGGAGGGGTATCTCGAATATCTGCGCAACATCGTCGACGCATCGAAGGGCGGCCATGTCCAGCCGCTCTACGGTGTTGGCGGTGAGGCGATCTTGATCGAGCGGATCGAGAGCGACCTGCCCGGCTATCGCGGCATGGGTCCGGTGCGCGTCGGCAACCAGGCGTACGAGCAGATCCAGCACGATGCGTACGGCCAGATCATCCTGTCGGACGTCCAGGCGTTCTTCGACAAGCGGCTGTTCCGGATGTCGAGCGAAGAGGATTTCAAGAGCCTCGAACTGGTCGGCGACCGCGCGTGGGAGACGTACGACAAGCCCGACGCAGGGCTGTGGGAGCTGCGGACCAAGGCGCATGTCCATACCTATTCGGCCGCGATGTGCTGGGCCGCGTGTGATCGTCTGGCCAATGCCGCCGGAGTTCTCGGGCTCGAGGATCGCCGGACGTTCTGGGAGGAGCGTGCGAGCACGATCCGGGCGACGATCGAGCAGTCGGCCTGGCGCGAGGATACGCAGCGTATCTCGGCGACGTTCGGTGGCGACGACCTCGATGCGAGCCTGATCCAGCTGCTCGACCTGCGCTTCTTCGCGCCCGACGATCCGCGGTTCCAGTCGACGCTGAAGGCGGTCGAGGAAGGGCTGCGGCGCGGCAGCCATATGCTGCGCTATGCGACCGAGGATGATTTCGGCCTGCCGCATACCGCGTTCAACGTCTGCACCTTCTGGCTGATCGAGGCGCTGCATGCGACCGGCCGGACCGCCGATGCGCGCGAACTGTTCGACGAGATGGTCGCGCGGCGCACCCCGGCCGGGCTGCTGTCGGAAGATATCGACCCGAACACCGGCGAGCTGTGGGGCAATTACCCGCAGACCTATTCGCTGGTCGGGCTGATCAATTGCGCGGTCCTGCTCAGCAAGCCGTGGAGTGCCGTGCGATGAGCCGCCTCGTCGTCATCTCGAACCGCGTCCAGTCGGTCGACGCACCTTCGGGCAACCAGGGCGGCCTCGCGGTCGCGCTGCTCGCCGCACTCCGCGAAAAGGGCGGCGTGTGGTTCGGCTGGTCGGGCGAGACCACCGAGACCTTCACCGGGCACATCAATTTCCAGCAGGGGAAGGGCGTCACCACCGCGACGATCGACCTCGAAGAGCAGGACTTCGACGAATATTATAACGGCTATGCGAACCGGACGCTGTGGCCGCTGTTCCATTACCGGATCGATCTGACCGAGTTCGAACGCGATTTCTCCAGCGGTTACGCGCGCGTAAATAAGCGGTTCGCGGAGACGGTGCTGCCGTTGATCGAGCCCGAGGATCTGGTGTGGGTGCACGATTACCACCACGTCCCGCTCGGTCGCGAGCTGCGCAAGCTGGGCGTCGAGAACAAGATCGGGTTCTTCCTCCACATTCCATGGCCGCCGATGGCGATGCTGCTGTCGCTGCCCAGCCACCGCGCGCTGGTCGAATCGATGTTCGCGTACGACGTGGTCGGGTTCCAGACGCAGGACTGGCTCGACAGCTTCCTGCATTACGTGACGAGCCAGCTCGACGGCGTGGTCGGCGAGGATGGCTGGGTGACGGTCGGCGATCGCACGATCAAGGCGATCACGACGCCGATCGGGATCGAGACCGCGGACTTCGAGAAGTCGGCGAACAGCGACGCGGCGCGCCATTCGAAAGAACGGATGTATATGTCCGCGACCGGGCGCAGCCTGATCGTGGGCGTCGACCGGCTCGATTATTCGAAGGGTCTGGCCGAGCGGTTCGCGGGCTATGAGCGCTTTCTCGGATCGCATCCGGATCGGCGTGGGCTGGTCTACATGCTCCAGATCGCGCCGCCTTCGCGCGAGAAGGTGGATACGTATCAGGAGATCCGCGCGAACCTCGATTCGATGTCGGGGCGGATCAACGGCGAATATTCGGACATCGACTGGACGCCGATCCGCTACGTGAACCAGGGCTTTCCGCGCGACGTGCTGGCCGGGATCTACCGTGCGGCACGTGTCGGCTTGGTGACGCCGTTGCGCGACGGGATGAACCTGGTCGCGAAGGAATATGTCGCGGCGCAGGACCCCGAAGATCCGGGCGTGCTGGTGCTGTCGCACTTTGCGGGCGCGGCGACGCAGTTGAAGGACGCGGTGCTGGTCAATCCGTACAGCCCCGAGGAGATGTCCGACGCGATCGACCGGGCGCTGAAGATGCCGCTGGCCGAGCGGAAAGCACGCTGGGAGAAGCTGATCGACAACGTCCGGAAAGAGGACGTGATGTGGTGGTGCGAGCTGTTCATCACCGCGCTCGAGGCGGTGCCGGAGCACGTCGAGGCCTGACGTCTTGGCCCTAGGATAGGACGGGTCAGTCAGCACTTCACTTCTTGCCCCCCTCCCTGAAAGGGAGGGGTTGGGGGTGGGTCGGCCAATTTAAGCCAATACGCTTAGGAATATGCGGAAGCCGACCCACCCCCGGCCCCTCCCTTTCAGGGAGGGGGGAAGTTAGGGGCGGCTTACCGGGTCCGCCGCCATCAGCAGGCGGTTGCGTGGGATCGCCTCCGGCATTTCCTCGCGAATATACTTCAGCAGTGCCTCGCGCACGTCACACCGCAGGTCGAACGCGATCGCGGCGTCCTTGGCGGTCATCAGCCCGCGCAGTTCGATGCAGTCGGTCTTAACGTCGGTCACCTGGAGGTTGTAGAACCTCTTGTCCCAACGCGGGTTCGCGGTGACGATCTCGCCCAGTTTCTCGCGCAGCCGCGGCACGTCCGCCGACGGATCGAGATACCAGAACACCGACCCCATCAGCTGGCTCGTCTCGCGCGTCCAGTTCTGGAAACTCTGCTCCAGAAACTTCGACACCGGCACGACGAGGCGGCGCTCGTCCCAGATCTTGATGACCACGAACGTCAGGTTGATCTGCTCGACGCGGCCCCATTCGCCGTCGACGATCAGCACGTCGTCGATCCGGATCGGCTCGGTGAACGCCATCTGCACGCCGGCGATCAGGTTCTTCAGCGCAGGCTGCGCGGCGGCACCGACGACGAGGCCGGCGATACCCGCCGACGCCATCAGCGTCACGCCGATCGAGCGGATGCCGGGGACGCTCAGCAGCATCAGGCAGACGCTGATGAAGATGATGAAGAACGTGCCGATCCGCCCAAGGATCGCGGCGCGCGTCCGCTTGCGACGGGCGCGGAGATTGTCCTCGACCGAGATGTCGGCGCGGATCTCGATGACGTCCTGGAACGCGCGCAGCGCCGCGACCGCGAGCCAGCCGAGCAGCGCGGGGACAAGGAAGCCCAGCAGTTGCTTCCACAGGTCCTCGATATCGTTGTCCATCGGCAGGATTCGCGCGACGAACGCGACCGACACCGAGACGAACACCGCGCGCAACGGGCGGCGGACGCGGGCGAGGACGAGGCCGTCGGTCTTGGCGGTCGAGCGGCGCTGGGCATGGCCGGCGATCCGCATCGTCAGCCAATGCGCGACCAGCGCGACGAGGACGGCCGCCGAGACGACGGCGACACTCTCCAGCCAGACCCATTCGGGGGGTATGTGGAGCGATCTGAATATGCGCATACTGGCGCAACGGTCGGGGGAAGCGGGATGTTCCGCTGCAGTGCAGCATTTTGGTCGGACCCGTATCCCAACACCACCCCGGCGAAGGCCACCACCCCGGCGAAGGCCGGGGCCCAATTGGGGACCGGCTGTAACGATGCGCAGTCCGCCTTTACTGCGACCTTTCCAATTGGGCCCCGGCCTTCGCCGGGGTGGTGCGCGCTTTCGAATTCCGGTTGCGCATGATCGCTACTGTTAAGCCATGACGTCTCCCCCCGATCATGCCAATACCGCCACGCAATGATCGCCCAGAGAATCAGACACTTCCTGAGCGAAGAGGACTGGCAGTTCGCCGATCATGAACGTCCCATCCTCCCCGGCTCGCCGGGCTCCCCCGCGCATCCGCGACACCGCCAGATCGCCTATGCGCTGATCGGCATATTGCTCGGCCTGACGGTCGGGTTCGGCAACGCGCTGATCAGCGCCAACACCTACACGCTCCAGGGCGCGCTCGGGCTCGATCCGGCGGAGATCGCGTGGCTGCCAACGGTGTATGTGATGACCAACGTCAGCATAAACCTGCTGATGATCAAGTTCCGCGCGCAGTTCGGGCTGCGGCCATTCGCGATGATCTTCCTGATTCTCTATGTGCTGATCACGCTCGCGCATCTGTTCGTGCACGGGTTTGCGACCGCGATCGCGGTGCGCGCGATCAGCGGGATGGCGGGCGCCGCGCTGAGCAGCCTGTGCCTCTATTACGTGATGCAGTCGCTGCCGGCGAAATGGCGGCTGAAGGCAGTCGTGCTCGGCATCGGCATCCCGCAATGCGCGACGCCGCTCGCGCGGTTGTTCTCGCCGGACCTGCTGGCGATGTCGCAATGGCGCACGCTGTATTTGTTCGAACTCGGGCTCGCATTGCTGTCGCTCGCCGCCGTCGCAGCCCTCCGCCTGCCGCCGACGACGCGGAGCAAGGCGTTCGAGCCGCTCGACTTTCTGACCTTCGTACTGTTCGCCGGCTCGACCGCATTGTTCGCGGCCGTACTCGGGCTCGGGCGGATCGTGTGGTGGACCAACGCGCCCTGGATCGGCTGGGCGCTGATCGTCGCGATCCCGATGTTCGCCGCGGCGATCGTCGTCGAGCACCACCGCGCCAACCCGCTGCTCAACACGCGCTGGCTGGGCAGCGCCGACATCGTCCGCTTCACGATCGTCATCGTGATGGCGCGGATCGTGCTGTCGGAACAGACCTATGCGTCGGTCGGGCTGCTGACGGTGCTGGGGCAGAACAACGACCAGCTCGTGCCGTTCTTCCTGATCATCTTCGTCGCATCGGTCTGCGGCGTGATCGCGAGCGCGGTGACGCTCGACGTCGAGCGGCTCGGCCACCCGATCATGCTCGCGATCGGCCTGGTCGCGGTGGCGGCATGGTTCGATTCCTACGCGACCAGCCTGACGCGCGCGCCGCAGATGTACGTGACTCAGGCGATCATCGGCTTCTCGGCGACGTTCTTCCTGGGCCCCGCACTGCTGTTCGGGATGACCCGCGCGCTGAAGGAAGGCGCGGGGCACATCATCAGCTTCATCGCGCTGTTCGGGATCATCAATTCGCTCGGCGGGCTCGGCGGCACCGCGTTGCTCGGGAGCTACCAGGTGATCCGCGAGAAGGCGAACAGTGCGGCGCTGGTCCAGCAGATCTCGCCGACCGACCCGATCGTCACGCAGCGCATCGCCGCCGGTGGTGCCGCGGTCGGCCGGGTGATCGTCGACCCGACCCTGCGCAACGCCGAGGGCGCGGCGATCCTGTCGCAAACCACGACGCGGGAGGCGAACGTGCTTGCGTATGCCGACGTCTTCCGGTTGATCGCCGTTCTCGCTGGCGGGACGTTCGGGTATCTGCTGTTCCTGCTGGCGAGACGGGCGCGACGCGAACGACGCGCGCGGCTGGAGGACCCGGCTGAGGGGATGACATGAGCGACGCACGCAGCCCGGTGGCCGAGGGGCCGGCGACCGAAGAGAAGCAGGCGGAGGCGACTGCTGCCCCCGCACCTGCGGCCCCGGTTACGCCGGTCGGCTCCGGCTGGCGTCCGCAACCGCCGAGCCGCAACGTCATCGTCGTCATCGTGCTGTTGGCGATCGCGGGCGTGTGCGCGGTGCTGGCGGCGTGGCGCCTGCCGCCGTTCGCGACGAGCTATCAGTCGACCGACAACGCGTATGTGCGCGGGCGGACGACGGTGATCAGCCCGCAGGTCAGCGGCTATGTGACGCAGGTGCTGGTGCGCGATTTCGCCGATGTGAAGCAGGGCGATCCGCTGGTGAAGATCGACGACCGCATCTATCGCCAGCGCGTGGATCAGGGACAGGCGCAGGTCGATGCGCAGGCCGCTACGCTCGCCAACAGCCGGCAGACGGCGGCCAGCCGCCAGGCGACCTTCGCGGCGCAGGATGCGGCGGTCGCCAATGCCGAGGCGCAGCTGATGCGCGCGCAGGCCGACATGGCGCGCGTCAACGACCTGGTGGTCGACGGATCGGTGTCGTTGCGCGAGCGCGACCAGACGCTGGCGGCGTTGCGGCAGGCCCAGGCGCAGGTCCAGCAGGCAAAGGCCGCGCGGGAGATCGCCCGGCAGGATATCCGCACGGTGGAAGTCGGTCGCGGTGGCCAGCAGGCGGGGGTCTCCGGGGCCGAGGCCGCGCGGCAGCTCGCCCGGATCGACCTCGCCAATACCGTGATCCGCGCGCCGGAGACGGGGCGGTTGAGCGAAGTCGGCGTGCGGCTCGGGCAATATGTGACGGCGGGGTCGCAGTTGATGTTCCTAGTGCCGCCGGAGACGTGGGTGATCGCGAACTTCAAGGAGGCGCAGACCGCGCGGATGATGGTCGGCCAGCCTGCGTCGTTCACCGTCGACGGATTGGCGAACGCGCGGCTGACCGGGCGGGTCGAGCGGATCTCGCCGGCGGCGGGGTCGGAGTTCGCGGTGCTGAAGGCGGACAACGCGACGGGGAACTTCACCAAGGTACCGCAGCGGATCGCGGTGCGGATCCGGGTGGACGCGGGGCAACCGCTGAGCGCACGGTTGCGGCCGGGGATGTCGGTGCAGGCGCGGGTGGATACCGCCGGCGGGCCGAGGGTTCGGTGATGGGCCATGGTCGTCGCGGACTTCTCCCCTCCCTGGAAGGGAGGGGTTGGGGGTGGGTCGCTCTCGAGGGAGTGCTGTCTCCAGCCCCAAGCCTACCCACCCCCGGCCCCTCCCTTTCACGGAGGGGGGACGCGGTAACGATACCGCACACTATTCTGTCGGTGAGAGCCGGCACCCTGACGCAGGTCACCACGCCAGCAAAGGTCACCACCCCGGCGAAGGCCGGGGCCCAGTTGGGGGACGGCTGTAACGGACCGCAGTCCGCTATTACCTCAACCTTTCCAACTGGGCCCCGGCCTTCGCCGGGGTGGCGTAGCGTTGCGGCATGGCATCGCGCGCCAAGATGGCGGCGCAGTAAAAGGGTAGCCGCCCTCACCCTCGCCCTCCTAACCGCCGCCTGTATCGGCCCCCGCCCCGAAGCCCCCGCAACCACCGCCGTCACCCCGCCCCCGGCCTGGCGCACCGCACTCGGCACCGGCGCGCCGATCCGGGCAGACTGGTGGGACGCGTTCGGCGATCCCGTCCTCACGGGCCTCGTCGCACGGGCGCTCGCCAACAGCCCGGACCTCGGCTCAGCCGCCGCGCGCATCGACGAAGCGCGCGCCGCGGCGCGCCTGGCGCGCGCGCAGCAGACGCCCCTCGTCAGCGGCTCGGCGCCCGGCACCACCGGCCAGACCGTCAGCCCGTTCGGCACACCCTCCGACGCAATCGGCGCGCAGCCCGCGGTATCGATCAGCTACGACCTCGACCTGTTCGGCCGCCTCCGCCTCGCAAGCCAAGCCGCGCGCGCGCAGTTGCTCGCCAGCGAAGCCGCGCGCGACACCGTCCGGCTCGGCATCGCGAGCAGCGTCGCGACCGGCTACATCACGCTCCGCGCGCTCGATCAACGCCTCGCCGTCGCGCGCCAGACGCTCGCCGCCCGTGCGGAAGGCCTGCGTATCGCACGTCGCCGCGCCGAGACCGGCTACACCTCGAACCTCGAGCTGCGGCAATCGGAGGCGGAATTCCACGCCACCGAACAGCTCGTCCCCGCCGCCCAGCTCGCGATCAGCCGGCAGGAGAATGCGCTGAGCCTGTTGCTCGGCGACAACCCCGGCCCGATCCCGCGCGGCCGGACGCTCGACCAGTTGGCGGCGCCCGCGATCCCGGACGGCCTGCCAGCCGAGCTGCTCCGGCGGCGTCCCGATCTCTATCAGGCCGAGCAGACCCTCGTCGCCACCGACCGCTCGCTCGACAGCGCCCGGGCGGCGATGCTGCCGAACCTCGCCCTGACCGGCTCGGCGGGGGTGGTGCTGTCGACCGCGCTGGCGAACCCGATCGCGGTGTTCTCGATCGGCGCGAGCGTGCTCAGCCCGATCTTTGATGGCGGGCGGCTGGGCGCGCAGGCCGATGCCGCGACCGCGCGCCGCGATCAGGCCGCCTTCGCCTATCGCCGGACTGCGTTGCAAGCGTTCCGCGAGGTCGACGACAGCCTCGCAGGCGTTCAGCGCTCCGGCGAGCAGGCGGTGGCGCTCGCCGGGCAGCGCGATGCGCTGGCGGGGGCGTTGCGCAATGCCTCGAACCGGTACCGGGCGGGGTATTCGGCGTATATCGACCAGCTCGATGCGCAGCGCGGGTTGCTGACCGCGGAGCTGTCGCTGGTGCAGGCGCGGGCGGATCGGCTGACGGCATATGTGACGCTGTACCAGGCGATGGGTGGGGGATGGTCTCGGGCGGATGCGGCGGCGGTGCAGCGATAGTCGCGACCCGCACGCTCGTCACCCCGGACCTGTTCCGGGGTCCACCGTTCCGCAAACTCGATGGTGGAGAGCATGCGGAACGGTGGATGCCGGAACGAGCCCGGCATGACGGAGTGGATTACGCAGCGTTGCGTCCTCCCAACCCTCACCCATCGATGCATTTTCCTGCCACACTTAGCCCGTAGAGCCGCACCCCATGAAGGCCATCATCCTTGCCGCGGGTCACGGATCGCGGTTGCTGCCGCTGACGCTCACCACGCCGAAATGCCTGGTCGAGGTAGGCGGTCGCGCGATCCTCGATCACCAGCTCGACGCGGTCGCCGCAGCCGGGTTCGACGGGGCGGTGGTGGTCGGCGGCTACCGGATCGACCAGATCGCCGCACATCTGAGGGCGCGCGACGGCGGGGTGCCGACCGAGCTCGTCTTCAACCCGTTCTGGTCAATCGCCAACAGCATCGGCAGCGTCTGGGCGGCGCGCGCGTATCTCGACGCGCCGTTCGCGCTGATGAACGGCGACACGGTGTTCGATGCACCGATCCTGCGCGCTGCAGTGGCCGATCCGGTCGCGGGCGTGAAGCTGGTGATCGAGCCGCTCGTCGAACCCGGCCTCGACGACATGCTGGTCGAGGCGGACGGCGACCGGATCGTCGCCGTCGGCAAGCATCTGGTCGGGCACAGCGCGACCGCGCGTTCGCTCGGGCTGATCGTGTCCACCGGCGGCACGACCTACGCCGACGCGTTGCGCGCGGTGATCGGCGAGGAGGACGGCATCCACGCCTATCACCACGCCGTCGTCCGCCGCGCCGCGGAGACGGTCGGCGTCCACGCGCTGCGGATCGCCCCCGACGCGCGCTGGCAGGAGATCGACCGGCCCGAGGACATCGCGCAATGGCAGCACGACCATGATGCGCTCGCCGGAGACGGGTCGGGCGCATGAAGCGGAAGGTCGCGTTCCTGTTTCTCGGCGAGACGCTGCTGATCCCGCATCTGTATCCGATCGTCGAGGCGCTGGCCGCGACGTCGGACGTGCCGATCGAGTTGTGGGTGAGCACGTCGGTGCACGAAGCGTTGCTGGCGCGCTGGACCGCCCCCTTCCCGACCGTTCGCATTCGCCGCGCGCCGGGGTTTCGACACGTTGCGGATGACGGCAGCGGGCGCAATCCGGTGTTGCCGGCGAAGATGCCGATGCTGCTCCGGCTGCTGCCGTATCTGCGCAGCGCCGCGGTCGTGGTGTGTGCGGAGCAGACGAGCTTGTGGCTCCCGCGGTTGTTTCCGATGCGCGCGAAGTTCGTGAAGACCTCGCACGGCGTCGGGTCGATGAGCGCGCGTGACGACCCGCGTCGGCGGGCGGCGGCGTTGACGCTGGTGCCGAGCGAACTCGAGCGGCAGACCTATCTCGATCGCGGGTTCGCGCCCGAAAAGTTCGTCGCGACCGGCTATGTGAAGGCGGATTTCACGCACCGGACGCATGCGGCGGCGCCGTTCGCGGATACCCGGCCTGTGGTGTTGTATACGCCGCATTGGCAGCAGCATCGGTCGTCGTGGTGGCGCTGGGGGGCGGACGTGGTACGCGGACTCGTCGCGGACGGGCGCTACAATCTGATCTTCGCGCCGCATCAGCGACTGATCGAGAAGGCCCCGGAGGTCGCGGATTTGATGTGCGAGATCGGCGGGTTGCCGCATGTCCATTGCGACATCGACGGGTTCGCGATGGTCGACGGGAGCTATACCGGTGTGGCCGACGTGTATCTGGGCGATACGTCGAGCCAGGTGATCGAGTTCCTGATGCGACCCCGGCCCTGTGTGTTCCTCAATGCGGGGGGTGTCGCGTGGCGGAGCGATCCGAACTACGCGATGTGGGTTTGCGGCGAGGTGGTGGACGACGTTGCGGATGTGATCGCGGCGTTGGACCGGGCTGCGTTGACGCATGCGGAGTATGCGGCGGTTCAGGCGGAGTTTGCTGGGCAGTCGCTTGGGGCGGTCGAGGGAGGCGCGGTGCGCGCGGCGCAGGAGATCGTTCGGGTATTGGAGGCCATGCCCGCTCGCTAAATCTCCACCACCCCGGCGGATAAACTTCCACCACCCCGGCGGAGGCCGGGGCCCAGTTGGAACGTCCTGAGTAACCGCGCGCAGTCCCATGTTAGCGACGTCCCCCAACTGGACCCCGGCCTTCGCCGGGGTGGTGGACTTGGGTAGGGCCCTCCCCACGCCGGACGTTCGCCGTCGCCACCCCCTCTCGCTTTCACGACCAGATCGGGTAACGGGTGCGGGATGGTAGATTCGACAGCCCCTTCGCCAACGCTCCGGACCGTCCGGGCGAACGACACGCTGCTCTGGGGCATGACCAATGCCGAGCGGATCCGGCGGATCGGCGTCGCACAGGGGTTGGCCCCGGATGCCGACGACAGCACCGGCCCCGTCATCCTCGCCAACCTCGCCTACGCGTTCGATCCGGTGTGGATCGCGCACCTGAAAACGCGGCCCGGGACCGTCGTCACGCGCACCGGCGTCCCCGTGCTCGCGCATGTCCGCGACGCCGACGAGCGCGCGCGGATGACCGCGGCGATGCTCGGCGAGGCGCCGCTGGTTTCCGGGCTGACCGTGATCGCGGCCGAGGCCGAGGAAGGCATCCTCAACGAAGCGCTCCGGAAGCGCGAACGGCCGTTCGCCGAACTGCTCACCCCCGCCGCGGTGCCGGCGATCGAGCGGGCGAGCTATGTCGGCGCGTACAAGGGCGTCACCGACCTGCTGACCAAATATCTGTGGCCGGAATGGGCGCTGGCGATCACGCGGGTCTGCGCACGCGCCGGGATCACGCCGAACCAGGTGACCGCGCTCGGATCGGTGCTGTGCATCGTCGCAACGGTGGCGTTCTGGTATGGCTGGTTCTGGACGGGCCTAGCGACCGGACTGTTCTTCATGGTGCTCGACACCGTCGACGGGAAGCTGGCGCGGTGCACGATCACCTCGTCGAAGCTCGGCAATGCGTGGGATCACGGGGTCGACCTGGTACATCCGCCGTTCTGGTGGTGGGCCTGGGCGGCGGGGTGTGCGCCGTACGGGCGACCGCTGGACGACCATATGTTCTGGGCGGTGATCGGGACGATGCTGTTCGGCTATGTCGCGCAGCGGCTGATCGAGGGGGCGTTCATCGTCCGGTTCGGGATGCATATCCATGTCTGGGAACGGTTCGACAGCTGGTTCCGGCTGATCACCGCGCGACGCAATCCGAACATGGTGATCCTGTTCGCGGGGTTGGTGGTGATGCGGCCCGACTGGGGGATCATCGGGGTGGCCGCGTGGACGGCGATCTCGCTGGTGGTGCATCTGGTGCGGCTGGTGCAGGCGATGCTGCGCAAGGCCAGCGGCGAGATGTTGGTGAGTTGGCTGGCTTGAGCACCTTGCCGTCATCCTGACGGAAGTCAGGACCCAGGGTAACAAAGGTGGACGTCCGTGGCTCTGGGTCCTGACTTTCGTCAGGATGACGGTGTGTGATTGGGTTCGCCGTTCTCCTGCGAACGCAGGAGCCCAGGGTTACAAATGCCCACCTTCGTGTTCCTGGACTCCTGCGTTCGCAGGAGAACGGGGTCAAAAAGTCGTGACGGCCAGCGCCTTGGGCCGGCCGATCCACCACAGGCAGTAGATCGCCAGCGCATACAGGAAGCGGCTATAGTCCCGCTTCCCCGCCCGGTGATCCGCAAACACCTTGTCGACCGCCCCCGCGCGCCAGATGCCTTGCTCGCGCACGCCGCTGTCGCGCCAGAGCTGCTCCGCATACGCCCCGAAATCGCCCGCGAACCAAGCAGCGAGCGGCATCTGAAAGCCCTGTTTTCGCCGGTCGAGGATCCCCTCCGGCAGCCACGGTGCGATCGCCTGCCGGATCACGTACTTGCCGATCTTGCCGTGCAGCTTCATGTCGGCGGGCATCGACAGCGCCAGATCGACCATCCCCTGCCCCAGCATCGGCACGCGCACCTCGAGCGAATGCGCCATGCTCGCGCGGTCGACCTTGGTCAGCATCGCGCCGGGCAGGTTGAGCGCAAGGTCGGCGAGCCCGAACTGCTCCAGCGTATCTGTCGAGATCGCGTCGGGATCGGGGAAATATTCCGCGACGAGCGCGGCGATCCCCCCTTCCTCCTCGGCGATGAACTCAGCCGAGAAGATCTCGCGGCGGAAGGCTTCGTTCGTGATCTGCGTCTTGGCGAAGAACCGCGCGATGCCGTTCGGGAGTGCGGCGCTGCCGGTGGTCTTCCGCCAGCGCTGCAACACCGCGTTCGCGTGGCGCGACGGCAGGGTCGGAACCGCGTCGAGCGCGCGGGCGAGACGACGCAGCGGCGCCGGCAATGCCCCGATCCGCCGCTCGGTCGCGTGGCGCTTGTAGCCGAAGAACAGTTCGTCGCCGCCGTCGCCCGACAGCGCGACCTTCACCTCCTGCGCGGCGATCTGGCTGACGTACCAGGTCGGCACCGCGGACGGGTCGGCGAACGGCTCGTCATAGCAATGCTGGACCTCGGGCAGCATCGCCTGCGCATCCGCGAGTTCCAGCGTGCGCGTGACGTGGTGGCAGCCGAGATGCCGCGCGATCGCCTCGGCGTGCGGCGATTCGTCGAAACGCGGGTCGGGAAAGCCGATCGTGAAGGTGCGCACCGGGCGGTCCGACACCTGCGCCATCGCCGCGACCACCGCGGACGAATCGACGCCGCCCGACAGGAACGCGCCGACATCGACGTCGGCGACCATCTGCTTGCCGATCGTGTCGAGCCATTCGTCGCGGAACCGCTCGATCCACTGCGCTTCCGACAAAGGCTCGGCGGGATGATAGGCGGGCGTCCAATACGCGCGCATCGATGGCGTTCCGCTCGCCTCGACGGTCATCACGTGACCCGGCGGCAGGGTCCGCACCTGCGCGTAGATCGAGCGCGGGGTGCGGACATGGCCGAAGCTGAAATAATCGTGGAGCGCACGGCGGTCGACGTCGAACGCCATGCCGGGCAACAGCGTCAGCGTCTTGAGTTCGGAGCCGAACGCGAAGCCGGCGCTCTGGTCCGTATAATATAGCGGCTTGATCCCGATCGGATCGCGCGCGAGGATCAGGCGCCGGGCGTGCGTATCCCACACCGCGACCGCGAACATCCCATCGAGTTTCGCCCAGACATCGTCGCCCCAGCGTTCGTAGCCCGCCAGGATGACCTCGGTATCGCCCGCGCTGTCGAACACCCGCCCCAGCGCCTGCAACTCACGCCGCAATTCGCGATAATTGTAGATCTCGCCGTTGAAGACCAGCGCATAGCGGCCGTCGGGCGAGTGGAAAGGCTGGTGCCCGCCCTCGATGTCGATGATGCTCAGCCGGCGCATCCCGAAGCCGAAATCGCCATCGGTCATCACGCCCTGGTCGTCGGGCCCGCGGTGGAGGATCGCGTCGCACTGCGCCGTGATGAGGGGCGCGGTCACGAGGCGGGGCGAGACCGCAGCGCCACCTCGGGCGTAAAGGCCGGCAATTCCGCAGATGACGAACGATCCCTCGCATGACGGCAGCACCGCCGCCCGAACGCGCGCGGTCTAGGAGCCGCCCGCCGCTTTGTCACCTTTGGGCGCCGCGGCCCCTTCTTCACACCTCGCGGCCCCCGAAACCTTGCCGCACCCGCCGTCGCGCTCTAGGGGCCGGTCGCAGATGGTTCAGGACCCCGCTCCTTCTCCGGCCCCGGCGGATGCGCCGGCACGCGCCGGCACGACCGGGATTTTCCGGGCGGCGGCGCGCAACCTCGGCTGGCTGCTCGCCAGTCGCAGCGTGCTGGCGATCCTGTCGCTCTTCTATCTCGGGTTCGCGACGCGCACGCTGGGTGTTGTCGATTTCGGCCGGTTCGCGCTGATCTCGGGGGCGGCGCAGGCGCTGGCGACCTTTGTCGGCTTCCAGACCTGGCAGATCATCGTCCAATACGGCGTCGAGCCGATCCAGCAGGGCGATACGCCGCGGCTTGCCCGCCTGCTCCGGCTGTCGGCGATCCTCGATTTGTCCAGCGCGCTGGTCGGCGCCGTGCTGACCGTGGCGATCCTGTTCGCGTGGAGCGACGGGTTCGGCATCCCGCCCGACCTGATGCGCGACACGCTGATGTTCGCGGTGGTGCAGCTGATCACGATCCGCTCGACTCCGCTCGGCATCCTGCGGCTGCGCGACAAATTCTCGTTGTCGGCGGTGGCGGACAGCATGACGCCGATCATGCGGTTCGTCGGCGCGGGCGCGGCGATGATCTTCGAACCGACGATCCGCGGCTTCATGCTCGCCTGGGCGGTTGCCGAGATCGTCACCGCCGCAACCTATTGGATCATGGTCGCGCGCAGTGGCGACCTGCGCCTGCTCGCGAGCGGCCGGGGGACGTGGCGGCAGGTCCGCGACGAGAACCCCGGCATCGTCCGCTTTTCGCTCAGCACCAACGCCAGCGCGACGCTGGGCCTTTCGAGCAAACAGATCCCGCTGCTGCTGGTCGGCGCGTCGATCGGCCCGGCGGCGGCGGGTGCGTTCCGGCTGGCGACTCAGCTGGCACAGGCGCTGGCAAAATTGTCGCAGATGCTGTCGCGCGCCGCCTTCCCCGAGATCGTCCGCGCGGTTCGCACCGCCGAGCCGTCGCGCCTGCGCCGTATCCTGGTGCGGACGATGCTCGCCAGCACGGCGGCGGCGCTTGTCATCCTCGCGATCGTCGCGCTGGTCGGCGAGCCGATCCTGAAGCTGGTCGGCGGCAAGTCGTTCGTCGGCGCCTATCCGGTGCTGTTGTGGCTCGCCGCCGCCGGGTGCTTCGACCTCGCCACCGTCAGCCTCGACACGGTGATGACCGCGCTGCACCGCGCGGGCACGGTGTTCGCGATCCGTGCGGTCGGGGTCGGCCTGCTGTTCGTCGCGGCATTCGTGCTGATGCCCGCTTATGGATCGGCGGGGATCGCCGCGGCGGTCGCCACCGGATCGGTCGCGGTGGCGATCCTGCTGGGGTTCGCAGCGGCCCGGATGACCCGCACGCCGGACGAAGCGCAGCCTGCATAGACCCCCCGGCAAGCTCCGGGTGGGGGCGATAAACGCCCTGTTCACGTCGCAAATGTCATCTGCGCGCCGCTCTATCGCCACTATTTTCGGGTCTTAGTCTGCCGATGAACCATGTAATCCTTATGGCGCTGGGCGCGGCCGCCGCGCTCGCGCCGGTCCAGGCGCGCGCCGCCGAGACCTGCGAGGGCACGCCCGGCAATGGCAACGCCAAGCTGACCCTCGAGGCGACGACGATGCACAACCATGTCGGCGAAGTCGCCTTCACGGTCTATCCCGACGACAAGAAGCGGTTCCTGGCGAAAGGCGCGAAGCTGGCGCGCGCGCGCGTGTCGGCGGCGAACCCGCGCGCCTGTTTCTGGCTCAAGCCCGGCTATTACGCGATCGCGCAATATCACGACGAGAACAGCGATCATGATTTCAACCGGACGCTGTTCATGCCGAAGGAGGGCTTCGGCTTCTCCAATGACGCGCCGACCTCGATCGGGCTGCCGTCGTTCGAGTCGGCCCGTACGGCCCTGCCCGCCTCCGGCACCGTCGTACGGATGAAGATGCGGTACCGCCGATAATATGCGTCCGGACTGCGGCTGACGCGGAACGGAAATCTTGCTGACACAAATTTGTAGCGGTTCTGTGCCGTGACGGGTATCTCTATATCGTGGCTGATGCTGTTTCGAACTTCGACGCCTTTGGCAGGCAATCGCTCTCCCCTCCAGTCGCGCCCGCGTGGCTGCCTGAGGGGATGTTCGATTCGGCTGCGTCCGACCGCGCCAGCGTGAACCCGCGCGAGGCAGCCGCGAAGATTCGCACCGGCATCATCTGCAACCCGAAGAGCCACCGCAACCGCAGCAGCGTCGAGGCGACCAAGCCGTTCCTGTCGGGCACCGTGCTGGCCGTCACCCCACGCACCCAGGCCGAACTGGCCGAGGTGCTGACCGATTTCGCACGCCACGGCATCGAACTGCTCGTGATCGACGGTGGCGACGGCACGATCCGCGACGTGATGACCGCCGCCGCGCGTGTCTGGACCGGTGCCGCACCCCGGGTTGCGATCGTCCCCTCGGGCAAGACCAACGCGCTCGCGCTCGATCTCGGCATTCCCGACACCTGGACGCTCGATCAGGCGCTGACCGCCGCGCGCCACGGTCGCGTCAAGTTACGCAGCCCGGTCGAGGTGATCCGCAAGGACAGCGGCGCGAAACTATGCGGCTTCCTGTTCGGCGCGGGCGCGTTCGTCGATGCCACCGCTCTGGCGCAACGCACGCACCGCGCCGGCGCGTTCAACGGCGTCGCGGTCGGGCTCGCGCTGTGCTGGGCGATCCTGCAGACGCTGTTCGGTGGCGCCAACAGCGCGTGGCGCGCCGGCAACCGGATGCGGATCCGCTTCCAGTCGCGCGGCGACGAGGGCGTGCACGCCGCCAGCAAGCATGCCGACACCGATCGCGCGCGCTACATCCTGCTTGCCTCGACGCTGAAGCGCATGCCGATCGGCATCCGTCCGTTCGGCGTACCGCGCGCCGGGTTGAAGACTTTGGTGGTCGACGCGCCGCCGCGCTGGCTCGCCGCCGCGACGCCGCTGATCGTCGCCGGCTCGCCCGCCGCCTGGCTCGATCGCGCGGGCTATCACCGGATCGATACGCCGAGCTTCGACCTGTCGATCGACTCGGGCTTCATCCTCGACGGCGAAGTCTATCCCGGCGGCGACCTGACCGTCCGCGAAGCGCGCGCACTCAGTTTCGTCGTTCCGTGATCACGCTCGGCGACGTCGTCCGCCGCCAGTTGCACGTCCCCACTATCCCCGCGGTCCGCGACGTCTCTGCGATATTGGCGGAGAGTGCGGCCGGGACCGTGGCGGTGCTGTTCTACGGCTCGAACCTGCGCACCGGCGCGACCGAAGGCGTGCTCGATTTCTACGTGCTGACCGCAGGCCCGCCCGAGCGCGGCATGTGGCCGACCGTCAGCTACCGCGAGTTCGACCTGCACGGCGAGACGCTGCGCGCCAAGATCGCCACCATGCGCCTCACGACCTTTGCCAAGGCCGCCGCGGCACAGACGCTCGACACGACGATCTGGACCCGGTTCGTGCAACCCTCCGCGCTCGTCTGGGTGCGCGATCCGGATACCGCGACGCAGGTCGCCGACGCCATCGCCGACGCGGCCAAGTCCGCCGCGCGCTTTGCCGCCGCGCTCGGCCCGGAGATGGGCACCGCCGACGAGTATTGGCGCGCGCTGTTCCGCCAGACCTATGCCGCCGAACTCCGCGTCGAACGCAAGGGCCGCGAGGGGCAGATCCTCGGCTTCGACCCGGGGCGCTATGCCGAACTCCTTCCGCTCGCCTGGACGGCCGACGGCATCGCCTTCCGCGACGAGGCCGGAATGCTGAAACCCGACCTGGCGCCGGCACGACGTCAGGCGCTGCTCAAGGCCTGGGCACGCCGCCGCCGCGCCGGCAAGCCGATCAACATCGCCCGACTGGTGCGCGCCGCCTTTACCTTCGAGGGGGCCGCCCGCTACGGCATCTGGAAGGTCGAGCGCCACACCGGTGTCGCCGTGCCGCTGACCCCGTGGCGCGAGAAGCATCCGATCCTCGCGGCGCCCGGCGTGTTCTGGCGGGTCTGGCGCGCGCGCAGCGGCCCCAAGACGGTATGAGCGCCTCTGCTGGCCAAGGTTTCAGCGCGTTGATCCTCGCCGGATCGCGCGGCGGCATCGACCCCGTTGCGGCCTATGCCGGCGTCTCGCACAAGGCGCTGATCGAACTCGACGGCCAGACCCTGCTCGCCCGCGTCGCGCAGGCGCTGCGCGAGGCCGGCGCGACGCGGATCGCGGTCTCGGTCTCAGACGATGCCGTTCGCGCCGCCGCCATCGCGCTCGGCCTCACCGTCCTGACCGCCGCTTCAGGCCCCAGTCACAGCGTCCGCGACGGCATCGAGACACTCGGCACGCCCCTGCTCGTCACCACTGCGGATCACGCGCTGCTCCGACCCGAATGGATCACGCGCTTCCTCGCCGAAGCCCCCGCACACGCCGACGTCGCCGCGCTACTCGCCCGCCAGGACGTGATCGAAGCCGCCGCGCCGGGCACGCGCCGCACCTATCTCCGCTTCGCCGATGGCGCGTGGTCTGGCTGCAACCTGTTCCACTTCGCCAGCCCCCGGTCGGTCGCCGCACTCGATCTGTGGGCGCAGGTCGAGGCGGATCGCAAGCGGCCATGGCGGATCGTTCGCCGGCTCGGGATCGGCACGCTGGTCCGGTACATGTCCGGTCGCCTGACGCTGGTCGCCGCGCTCGCGCATCTGGGACGTCTCGCCGGCCTCGACGCCGCCGCGGTGGCGACCCCGTTCGGCCTCGCGGCGGTCGATGTGGACAAGCCAGCCGACCTCGACCTCGTGCGGGACCTGATCGCCCGTCCCTAAGGCCGACAGCGCACGGCCGGTATCGTACCGCTGCCCGCCGTCATCTTTCGCGGAGAAATTGCCTCAGGCTACCGCTCCCCCCTGTCCCCGAACCGCCGCTTGGTGCAAAGCGCGACGCATGCAGACGCTCGCGCCCCACCCCGCCCCGACCGCCACCAATTCGCCCGCGATCGGCATCTACGGCAGCGCCGGACGCATGGGCCGCGCGATCGTCGATGCGATCGAGGCGGCGGGCGCGTCGCTCGCCGGCGGCGTCGATGCCGGCGAAGACCCCGCCCCGCTCGCACGGACCGCCAACGTGCTGGTCGATTTCTCGACGCCCTCCGCCGTCGAGGCCCATCTCGCCGCCGCGCGCGCCGCTGGTACCGCTATCGTGATCGGCACGACCGGCCTGTCGCCGCAGCACCAGTCGATGATCGACGCCGCCGCCGCCGACATCGCGATCCTCCAGACCGGCAACACCTCGCTCGGCGTGACCCTGCTCGGCATCCTCGTCCGCGAGGCCGCCGCGAGGCTCGGCGCCGACTGGGACGTCGAGATCGTCGAGATGCACCACAAGCACAAGGTCGACGCGCCGTCGGGCACCGCGCTCCTGCTCGGCGACGCCGCCGCGAAGGGTCGCGGATCGTCGCTCGCCGAACTCCGCGTCGACAGCCGCGCCGGCCTTGTCGGCGCGCGCACCGAAGGCACGATCGGCTTCGCCAGCTTGCGCGGCGGATCGGTGATCGGCGACCACAGCGTGATCTTCGCGGGCGAAGGCGAGCGGATCGAACTCAACCACCGCGGCGACGATCGCTCGATCTTCGCACGTGGCGCGGTCCGTGCGGCGATCTGGCTCGCGGGGCAGCCTGCCGGGCGCTACCGGATGGGCGACGTGCTCGGGCTGTGACGCGGTGAAAAAGGCCGACGTCATCGAGTTCTACGCGCGTCTGGCCGAAGCCGACCCGCACCCCGAGACCGAGCTGGAATTCGTCAATCCCTACACGCTCGTCGTGGCGGTCGCCCTGTCCGCGCAAGCCACCGACATCGGCGTCAACAAGGCGACGCGCGCCCTGTTCCGCGAGGTCGACACGCCCGAGAAGATGGTGGCGCTCGGGCTCGACGAACTGAAGCGGCACATCAAGACGATCGGGCTGTTCAACACCAAGGCGAAGAACGTCATCGCGCTCTCGCAGATGCTGATCGACTATTATGGCGGCGAGGTCCCCAACGACCGTGCGGCCCTGGAACGTCTCCCCGGCGTCGGCCGCAAGACCGCGAACGTGGTGCTCAACGTCGCGTTCGGCGCGGAGACCTTCGCAGTCGACACGCATATCTTCCGCGTCGGCAACCGCACCGGCCTCGCCCGCGGCAAGACCCCGCTCGCGGTCGAACTGAAACTCGACAAGGCCACCCCCCAGCCGTTCCGCCTGCACGCCCATCACTGGCTGATCCTGCACGGGCGTTACGTCTGCAAGGCGCGGACGCCCGAATGCTGGCGCTGCATCGTCAGCGATCTGTGCGCCTACAAACCCAAGACCCCGCCGCCGAAGAGCAGGTCGACAGCGCCTGTATCACCGGACGCGCTTACCGATCGGACACCCGAAGCGCCGTAAACGCGAAAACGTCTGGCGCGCGCTGTTTGGCTTTGCTAGGCGAGCCATCCGGCACCCGTAGCTCAGCTGGATAGAGCGCTGCCCTCCGAAGGCAGAGGCCACTGGTTCGAATCCAGTCGGGTGCACCAAACTTCGTCCGTTTCTCGAAATACCCGATGCAGCTTCGGCGATTTTGGCCGCGAGGCAAGTGCTAGTCTGTAGCGGCATTGCTCGCAGGCGGGCGCTCGAGGGCTTTGTATGGGAATTGGCTGGACATCAATTCCTCGGTCCCAGCCCCCGCCACCGAGTTCGGCGCGCTGAGGATTGGGTCGCAGCGATTGGTCTCGAGCCGACTTCGCGCGAGCGGTGCACCTATCGCGTGTTCGACCGATCAGAGCTTGGCGACTGCTATCTGGTTGGCGAGCGTACGATAACCACGCCAGTTGAGATGCACGCCGTCCACTGTGTATTCGGGCTTCAAATACCCCATCGGCGCCAGATCGCGATTGGGGTTTAGGTAGGTGCAGGTGGGGGCCATACAGAGTTTTCGCTCAAATTCGATGATCGGCGCGAGCTTTGCATTGGTCGAGGGGATGCCGGTCTTCAGCGTCGCGACCAGGATCACGCGCTTGCCGCGGAGCGCCTGCAGGATGCCCCGAAGGTTCGCCTCGGTCGCCGCACGCGGGATTTCCATCTTGAGATCGTTGACGCCCAGCATGACGATCGCGGTCCGCCCGACGACCTCGTTCCGGCCCAGGCGCAGCAGGAGGCCCTGCGTCGTATCCCCCGGAATACCGTGGTTATCGACGTCGACCCCCTTCAGCAGCACATCCCATTTGCCGAACGCGACGATCGAATCCCCCAGGAACGTGACGTCCTTTCGATACGGCTGCTCGATGAACAACGTCGACAAGGTCCGGTACACGAAGTCCTTGTTCGGATCGAACGCCGACAGCTTGTTGATGATCTTCACCGCATAAAAATACGGCTTCAGCTTGTACTGGAACGAGATCGCAGCAACCCAGAATCCGGCGGATGCCGCCAACACCACCGCGAGGAGATAGAGCCAGGTCGAACGACCTCGCCCCCGCGAACCAGCAGTTGTCATGATCAAATTCTCTTTATCGAAAAAGCGTCGTCGTCAGACGTGGCGTTCGGACCAGCAACCGGTGCATTCGGTTTCGCTGATCGCCACCTCGTCACCGCACGAATGACAGCGACCGCCGCCAGAAAACTGTGTCCGGGCAAGCGTAACAAGCGGCGGCACCCGCAAAGCCTCCCGAAGCGCCCTCCATATGCGCTGGAAGACGGTCAACACCCCTGCTCTCACTGACGTAATCCCCCCGGATAGCGCTTGAACCAAATACCGCGTCGACACCTGCCAAGCCACGGAGAGTGGTCGACATAGTTCGACACTTACTCTTCCGGGCTTTACCCTCGCACTGCGGTGTAAGACACGCCCACGGTCTCCCCAGACCGAGTAGGTTCAGAACACGAATCGTCGGCCCGGGGTCAAACTGTTTTAGATCGACAACGACTCTATTGGACGAAAATAACACTCACCTGCGTGGTCGGCCTGGTCAACTATATCCTATCCCGCGGATGACTGGCGGCGGTCCTTCGGCAATTCGCCCCCCCTCGCGCAACGCCCCGAGTAAGGATCGGCCGCAACGCGTCCTTCTAGAACTGCCCGCCGATGTTGAAGGTGATCAGCTTGTCGTCGTCGCCGGGCGCCTTGAGCAGTGCTTTCGCCAGATCGATGCGCAGCGGGCCGAACGGCGATGTCCAGTTGACGCCGACGCCGACCGACAGGCGCGGGCTGGCGGTGTTGCCCGAATAGGTCTCCTTATAGGTGCCGAGCGAATAGGTGTAGGGCGTGCCGGTGTTGGTGGTGGTGCTGGCGCCGGCAGTATCGAGGTACAGGAGATTGCCCGAGCCATCGGTATATTGGCGGGTGCCGGCGACGCACGCGACCGAGGCGGCGTTGGCGGCGGCGCAGGTGTCGGTGAGCGTCGGCGTCTTGCCGCCGAACACCGCGCCGACGTCCATGTAGATCGACGGACGCAGGCCAAGCTCGCGCGCGCCCGACCCCATCGGCAGTTCGAGTTCGAGGCGGGCCTGGTAATAGGTCGTGCCGCCGAGCGCGGTCTGGGTGTTTGAGCTGTCGCTGGTCGACAGCGTCGCGGGGACGGTCGAGGTGTCGTAATAGGTGCGCGTCACGCGCGGGCCGACGCCGCGGATGTCGAAGCCGCGCATCTGCGGGTCGCCGAGGTAGAAGCGATCGGTCAGCCGGACGTCCTGCCCCAGGCCCTTGATATAGCCGCCCTCGGCATGCGCCGACAGGATGAAGCTCGATCCGAGGTTCATGTATTTGGTGTAGTTGGCGGTGCTGCGGATGTATTTGGTATCGCCGCCGAGGCCGGCGAAGTCCTGGCTGATGCTGAGCTTGCTGCCCTTGGTCGGGCGGACGCGGCTGTTGGTGTTGTCGAACACCAGCGAATAGCCGACCGACGAGGTCCAGCGATTGCCGACCGCGTCGCACAGATACGCGCCGGCGATCGCCGGGTCACACGCGCCGTTGGTGTAATAGGTGTCCTCGTCGAGCGTGACCTGATCGTAGGACAGCCCGTAGCGCGCGGTGGCGGACCAATATTCGGTGAGCGGAACGGCCGCGCGGATCTGGAAGCCGGTCGAGACCTGTTCGTAGGTGGTGTCGTTGCTGTCGCCGGTGGTGCTGTACGAGCTGTAGTCGCGGCGGAAGATGTCGCCGCCGAGCGCGATGTTGGTGTCGAACATGTACGGTTCGGTGAACCCAAGGCTGACCGATTTCGAATAGCTCGACAGGCTGGCATTGGCGCGCAGTTCCTGCCCCATGCCGCGGAAATTGCGCTGCGTGATGCTGGCCGAGGCGATGAAGTTCTCTAGGCTCGAATACCCGGCCGACAATTGCAGCTCGCCGCTGGATTTCTCTTCGAGGTTGGTTTCCAGGATCACGCGGTCGGGCGCCGAACCCGGCAGCTGCTTGATCGTCATCTTGTCCTGGAAATAGCCGAGCGAGTTGATCCGGTCCTCCGAGCGCTTGACCTGGAAGCTGTTGAAGGCGTCGCCCTCCGCCAAGCGGATCTCGCGGCGGACGACCTTGTCCTTGGTCTGCGTGTTGCCGTTGATCTCGATGCGCTCGACGTACGTGCGCTTGGCCTCGGCGATGTTGAAGTTGATCCCCATCGTCAGCGTGTCGGCGTCCTTCTGGAACTCCGGATTCACTTCGGAAAAGGCGTAGCCGAACAGGCCTGCGGTCTGGCTGAGGTTGTCGACCGAATCCTCGACGAGCTTGGCATTGTACCAGTCGCCCTTCTTGAGCGGCAGCGTGGCGGCCAGCTTCTTGCCGTCGAAGTCACGGATCTGGCTGTCGACGGTGACGTCGCCGAATTTATAGCGTTTCCCCTCCTCCACCACGTACGTGATGATGAAGTCCTTCTTGTCGGGCGTCAGTTCCGCCACGGCCGAGGTCACGCGGAAATCGGCATAGCCTTGCGTGAGGTAGAATTGGCGGAGCTTCTGCTGGTCGTAGCTGAGGCGATCCTGGTCGTAGCTGGTCGCCGACGAGAGCAGGCGTTTGAAGCGCGCCTGCTTGGTCGCCATCTGCGCGCGGATCTGGTCCTGCGAGAAGACGGTGTTGCCGAGGATGTTGATCTGGCGGACCTTCGACTTGGGGCCCTCGCTGATCTCGAACACGACGTCGACGCGGTTCTGGTCGAGGTTGACCATCTTCGGATCGATGACCGCCCCGAACCGGCCCTGACGGCGATAGAGTTCGATGATCCGGGCGATATCCTGGCGGACCGCGGTGCGGGTGAATATCTGGCGGGGGGCGAGCTTGATCTCCTTGGTGATCTTGTCGCTCTTCAGCGCCTTGTTGCCGTCGATCACGATGCGGTTGACGATCGGGTTCTCGCGCACGCGCAGTACGATGTTGCCATCGGCGACGCCGGCGATCGAGTAATCGGCGAACAGGTCGCTGGCCTGCAGATCCTTCAGCGCCTGGTCGAGCGTCTCGGTGGTGTAGGGCTTGCCGATCCGCAGCTTGGTGTAGCTGAGGACGGTTTCCGGTTCGATCCGCTGCGAGCCCTCGACGCGCAGGGACTTGATGGTCGGCGACACCGTAGCGCCGGCGGGTGTCGGAACAGGCTTGGCCGTTGACGGGCTGGCAGGGGGAGACGGGGTTGTAGGGGACGACGGGTTTGTCGGGGGAGCCGTCTGCGCACGCGCGGGCGTTCCCAGCGTCCCTGCCATGACCAAGGCCAGGGAACCGGCGCCAAAATCGAACTTCATGCCTGCGTCTCCGGGGGGTGAACCGCGGCGCTATGGGGGGCATGTTTCCCCAAAATGTTCCGCCGTGTCGGGCGATGGCAGGCCTGTAACATAGCCCGTCCGACCGCCGCGCGCGCCCGGCGATCGGCCCGGTCGTGTCCCGGTATGTCGCAATCATGTCACACGGTGCGGCGCACGACATTCGCGGGACATCCGCCGATTCTAGCGAGACGTGGCGGGCAGCAGCCTCGTCCGCTTCGTGAAAGGTCCAGTATGCGCGTTGCCATCAAGGGTGTCTCGGCACCGGAACCCATCCGCCCCGCGGCCTCGCCCCCGATCGTCGACAATCCGTTCGCGCCGGAAATCTTCGCAACCGGCTTCACCGGGCTCGCCAATTTGAACGGCGTGATCGTGCTGACGCTGGAGAGCGCACGCTGCGATCACACGCGGCAACCGCCCGGCGTCGACCGCGTCGTCGTCGGCCGGATCGCGCTGACCAGCGCCGCCGCGCAGGAACTCGTCGCCGGGCTCAACCAGTTCCTCGAACAACAGGGTCTGAGCCCGTCCAAGGCGATGGCGGCCGGGGCGACGTTTCAATGAGCGCGGTTCGGCAGGCGGCCGCCGATTATGCGTCGATCACGCAGCGTGTCGCGTTCGGGCGTGTGGCGTTCGGGCGCATCGTCGTGCCGGTCCGCATGGCGGGAACCGGCTGGGTTTCGGAACGGATCGGGATACCGCAGGTGCGCGTGAACCGGGTCCGGTTCGCCTGACGAAGCAGGGCCGCACGCACGCGCCGCCGGTCTGGCGAATGGCGGCGGTCAGAAGACCTTGAATTCGACCAACCGGGTGCGCTTGGCCGGCGCCTGGGGGAATCTGACCCGGATCTTGCTGGTCGAGACCGGCGTCCATCCGACCGCCGTGATGCCGTTCGCGACGGGCGTGGCCGGCGCACCGAGCGGCGTCCAGCGCGTGCCATTCCAGACCTGGATCCGGAGCGAGCGCGGGGCGGCGAAGTCCTTGCCGTCGGCGAAGAACGCCAGTTCCGCGCGCGACACCTTCACCGGTTTGCCGAAGTCGACCGCATACCACTGCGGGGCGGTCGGTTTGTTCGGCGATGCGGCCGGCACCTTGGCGGACGACCATCCGTTGGCGAGTTCGGGGAAGAACCAGACGCGACCGTCGATCGCATCATGGACGTTTTCCGCGTCGGTAGCGCTCGACGCGCTGCCCTTGGGGAAGGCGCCGCGGACGAGTTGCACGGCCCGATCGATGGGGCGGTCGATCGGTCGGTCGTGTTGCGGAACGGCCGCGCGCGCAACCGGCACGACGAGGCGCGACAGCGTGGGGCTGTGCGCCACGCGCCGGCCGTCGATCTCGATCGTCAGGCCCGGCGCGCCGCCATAATGCCGGCCGTCGACATCCCACGTCACCGCGACGCTGTGGCCGTGATAGGGCACGTCCTGCATCCGGAACCACGCCAGCCCTTGCGGATCGGCGGCGCCGGGCAGCAGCGGATTGACCTCGAGCATGTCGTCCGCGCGGGGGCGTATCCCGACCAGCCCGGTCAGGATCAGGTCCGCGAACCCCGAGTGGAAATAATGATGGCTGCGCGCCAGCCCGACGATCGGACGACCGGTGTCGGGGTGGTAATCCTCCTCCAGGTCGAGCCGGTCGCCCTGATAATGCAGCGCCGCATATTGCCGCAGCAACCGCATGTAATCGCCGCGCGTCACGGTCGACTGGTGATAATGATCGAGCAGGTTGGCGATGCCGATCAGAACCTGCGTGGTCTGGAACGGCCAGATCGGGCCGTTCCACTGGCATTCGGGCGCAGTGCCTTCGTAGCGATATTGCCGCATGTAATGTTCGTAGCTGGGCTCGACCGTCCGCATGCCGGCGGGGCCGCCCAGCCCGTCCTTGGCGAGCAGGTGCGTCCAGGCTGCCGCGAACTTCGCATCGTCGTCGGCGAGGTCGAACGTCCAGGGGAGATACCCGACGAGTTCGCGTCCGCGGATCGGCGCCCAGTATTTCACGAACGCATTGTCGACCTTGTAGCGATCGATGAAGTGGCCGAGCGGTTCGTTCCACAAGCTGGCCTGGACGCGGCCCTTTATCGCGGCGGCACGCGCGTCGTATTCGGCGGCGCCGGCCGTGTCGCCGGTCAGGGTCGACAGCCGGGCGATCGCGCGGGCGTTGGCGTACATGTACGCGTTGATCGACGGGCGGAACGAGTCGCCGCCGCGGAAGCCGTCCTTGCCGCCCGACGCGTCGATCGAGGAGATCGTGTATTCGGTCGCGTCGAGCAGCGGCTCGACCCAGTACAGCCCCTTGCTCGTGTCGAAATGGTCGTTCCACGCGGCGTACAGCCGCCGCATCGCCGTCAGGTGGCGGGTCGCGCCTGCCTTGTCGCCGTCGACGAGGAAACGACCATAGACCGAATCCGCCATGTAATCGGTGAAGTGGCGGTCGTTGCCGCGCCGGTACATGAAATCGATATAATCGTCGGCGAAGCGCCGGTCGCGCAGCCAGCGCCCCTCCCCGAGGTGGAAGCCGGTGGCGTCGTTCAGGCTGGCATAGGGTTCGAGCTGCCAGCCGACGTCGTCGAGGAACTCGGTCGAGATATACCCGTCGGCGCCGAGATCGCGCTGGTGCGCGCGGAACAGCGACCAGCGGTAATAATAGACCGCGTCGAGCCTGGGATCGGCGGATTCGAAGAACGGGATGCGGTTTTCGTACCAGGGCGCATCGTTGCCGAACCGGTCGCGGGCGATGCGGTGGGTGTCGAGCGACGGCGCGGTCACCGCCGGCGCAGCGACGACCGGGACGGCCGCTCCGATCAGCAAGGAGAGGCGGAGGATCGGCCTCATGACACGTCCGAACATTCCGCCTCTCCTTTTGACAGTGCTTATTTGGCCGTCCTTACTTGAACGTATAGCGCGCACCGATGGCGAACGTGCGGTCGATCAGCAGCGTACTGGAGTTGAACTGGTCGGGGTTACCGACATCGCCGAACTTGTAATAATTCTGCTGCTTCGCCTTGGTCAGGTTCACCGCGTCGAAGGTCAAGCCGATATCCTTGTTCACGTTCAAGGTCAGCTGGAAGTCCAGGCTCTTTTCGGGGGCGCGCCAGAAGCCGATCGGATTGGCGAACGACCGGGCTTCGTTGCTCTGCAGGAAGCCCTTGCGCCAGACGTATGACAGACGCGCGCCAATCGGCCCGGTGTCGTAGGCCAGCGTCGCATTGTACGACAGTTTGGATACGCCGAAGAACGCCGACTTCGTCGATCCGGTGATCTCGCCGGCCGCGTTGGTAAGCGGGATGGTCTGTTCGGAATCCAGGATCGTGGCGCTGCCGGTGACACCGAGCCCGTTCAGAGGACCGGGCAGGTAGGTCGGGAAATAGGTCAGGCCCAGTTCGACGCCCTTCAGCACGCCGTCCGACGCGTTCACCGGACGGGTGATGTTGAACGATTCGGTATAGGTTTCATTGCGCGGCAGATAGTTGTTCGGGATCGATTCACGCACCGTCAGCGGCACGACCAGCCCGTCGATCTCACGACGGAAGGCCGTCACATAGATCGCACTGTTGCGTTCGAAATACCATTCGACCGCCAGATCGATATTCTTCGAGTGGGTCGGGGTGAGGTTTGCGGTTCCCGACGTGCCCGAACCGAAGCCGATGCGCGACAGGTCGCCCGTGAGCACCGGATTGGGGTTCAGATCACCGAAGCTGGGGCGCCGGAGCGTCTCGCCATAGTTGAAACGGATGCGCAGATTGTCCGTGATCGCATAGCGCGCGGTGAACGAGGGCAGCCACTTTTCCGACCCGTTCGACACGCTCGTCCGGGCAAAGTTCGCGCCGCGATCGAAATAGTCATAATCGGTGTCGATCGCCACATAGCGCACGCCGGCCTGAAGCTGCAGGGGACGCCCGAAGATGCTGACCTCGCCATCGGCAAGGGCATAGGCGGCCAGGTTCGTTTCCGAGATGCCGAACACCTGGCCGAAGCTCAGCTGATCGGAGAGCAACAGGCCGGGCGCCACCGCGCGATACAGGGTGCGGACGGCATCCCGGTCCATCGTGCGGGGGTCGGCCTGCACCCAGCTCGTGGGAATGTCCGCCCGACCGCCGAAGAAGCCGCTGTTGGTGAAGGGCTGGCCTTCACCGAAGGCCGCCAGCGTGGTGCCCAGCCCCCCTGCGCCCTGGTCGCGCACGAAAGTGTCGGCCTTGCGGTCGTCGAAGCGGAAGCCCGACTTGATGCGGCGCAGGAATCCGTCGTCCCATGAATATTCGCCGTCCAGCATCATCGTCAGCGCGCTGCCGGTATTCTTGGTACCGCTGTCGAACAGGTTGCCGACCGTCCATGCCGTCGCGTCGGTCAGCACCGCCTGGTTGCCGAAGCTGTAGGACGGCAGCCCACCGCCCGCGTTGAAGTCCACGTCGATGTCGAGTGGCCCGCGATCGGTGCGGATGGCGAAGAACGAGGTCTCGTTCTTGCTGTCCTGATACGTCAGGTCGGCCGAGATCTTGCCGCGGTCGCCCACGTCCCACTTGGCGTTCAACGCATAGACATAGCTGTCGGTCTTGCTGGTGGCGGTGTCGCCGCTGTTGAACCCCGCGACCGATCCGGCCTGACGCGACTTGATGATGTTCGTCCCGTCGTACAGCGCGACGCTCGACCCCGGATTGGCCGGCAGGTCGCCCCACCAGTCGACGAAGCTGAAGTTCAGGCTGTTGAACGTCTTGCCCTTGAAGCCGGTGTAGAAGACTTCCGCCGTGTAGACCGAACGGTCGTTGGGCGCCCATTGCAACGCTGCATTGAGCGCGCGACGGTCGCGCTTGCCGTAAAGATCGGACGCGATGACCGCGTCCCTCGAAAGATAATACGGCGTATCGACGCCGTTGATGTTGAGCGTGGAACCCGGCGCGGTCGGCAGGCCGGCATCCAGCCCCGGCGTCCAGTTCTGGTTCCTGTCTCCTGGGAAGATCCGCTCCAGCGGGGCGAGGCCCGAACCCGCGGTCGGGTTTTCCGTCGCGAACGGCACGATCGCGCCGGCCTGCAAATTCTGGTTGCGGAATTCGGCGCGCGTGTAGCTGCCGTTCACGAGCAGACCGATATCGCCGATGCCGGTTTCCCAACGGTCGCTGATCAGCAGCGCGGCGTTCGGGTTCACCTTGTCGGCGAGTTCCGAATAGAGCCCGCGGGCGAGGCCCGATATCGCGAAGCCGTCGAAATCGAACGGTCGCCGGGTCTGCACGTCGATCTGCCCGGCCAGACCCGTTTCCAGCTGGTCGGCCGAGCGGGTCTTGTAGACGTCCACCTGCTTGACGAGGTTCGCCGAGATATCCTGCAGGGCGAAGGACGTGCCCGCCGCGGTGAAGATGTTGCGGCCGTTCAGCGTCGTCAACGGATCGGTCAGACCTCGGATGGTGATCGTCGCCGCTTCGCCACCGGCGCGGTCGGTGACCTGAATGCCGGTCACGCGCTGGAGCGCCTCGACGACGTTGTTGTCGGGCAGCTTGCCGACGTCTTCCGAGACGATCGAATCGACGATCTGGATCGAATTCTTGCGGACGTTCAGCGCGCCGACGATCGAGGCGCGGACGCCGGTGACGACGATATCCTCGTCGGTCTGGTCGGTTGCACCCTGGTCGGTGGCGGGCTGGCCGGGCGCGGGCGGCGTCTGGACGGTGTCGCCATCGACGCGCGCGGGCGTGCCGGTCGCTGGCAGGCCGGTCTGATCCTGCGGCGTGGTCGGCACGGCCTGCGCATTGGCGGGCGCGCCCAGCATCAGGGCTGCGATCGATGCGGAACACAGAATCAACGATTTCATCGCCATTTGGCCTCTCCCTGGCATGTCCATCCGACCTTATCGGCAGTCGGTATTACTCGGACATTCGCTATGAGAACGCGGGCGTTGATGCAAGCGTTAATTTGCCAGGCAATTTGACGGATAAAGCCCGCAGAAAGGTCAGCCGGGGGTAAGCCGATACAGCGCTGCACCATGTGACGGTAGGCTCTTCGTCAGTGTACCAGACGCCCGCTCCAGATCGCGCCGCGCCCAGAGATCCCGAACGCCAACCGGCCCGTTAAGGGCGATCATGTCGAGGCGAAGCTGTACGGAGCGCTCGCTTTTGTCTGTGTTAAACAGCGCGAGATAGCGGTCGTTCGATCCCGGTACGCGCGCCGACCAGACGCGAATGCCATCGGCGACGAAGTGCGGCTGGTTGTCGTAGCTCGCCTGGTTGACCGCGATGACTTCGGGATTGGTCAGCAGGTCGAGCGTCGGGCGGTCGAGATGACGCAGGTCGCCGCCCATGATCAGCGGCGAGCGCGCGATCGACCAGAGGGTCATCAGGGTGCGCTGTTCGTCGGGCGTGAACTTGGTATCGCGCGCGCCGAGCGCGAGGCGCCCTAGCGGCAGCATGTCGGCGTCGGGCCAGCCGCCGGGTACGCGGTGCGCGTTCCAGTTCTCCAGCCGGGTGAACTGCGCGTCGAGCAGCGGCCATTCGTCCCAGAAATCGTCGCTGATCCGCCACATCTGCGCAAAACGGCGGACGTGATCAGCGCGGGGGACCGGCGTTTCCCCAAGCGAGAGGCTGAGGATGATCGGGCGCCCGGTCGCGACGATCGCGGCATGCGCGCCCTCGATCTCGGGGGCATGCGCGTCATAGGGACGGCTCATGTCGTCCATCTTGACGAGGTCGACGCCCCAGGATGCGTAGAGCGCGAACACGCTGTCGTAATAGGCCTGCGCGCCGGGCTTGCGCATGTCGACGCCGTACATGTCCGGGTTCCAGGCACAGATGCTGGCGGTGTCGGCGATGTCGCGCGCACGGTATTTCGTCCCCAACACCGGCAGGTTGCGCTCCACCGCGAGCCGCGGAATACCGCGCATCAGGTGGATGCCGAACCGCAGGCCGAGCGCGTGGACGCGGTCGGCAAGCGGGCGGAAGCCCTTGCCGCCGGCGCTCGACGGGAAGCGGTTCGGCGCGGGCAGCAACCGGCCGTAATCGTCCATCACCGGCTTCGGCTTGGTCGCGTAGGTGTAGCTGCTTGCCCCCGGCTCGTACCACTGGATATCGACGGTGAAGATATCATAGCCCGACGGCAGCAGCTTTTCCGCCATGATCATCGCGGTCTCGATCGCCTGCGCCTCGGTGATCGTCGTCGCGAAACTGTTCCAGCTGTTCCAGCCCATCGGCGGGGTCGGCGCGAGCAGGCGCGGTGCGTCCTTCGCACGCACCGTACCCGCGGCACCGATAGCGCTGGCCGCCAAAGTGCCGGTGAGCAGCGTGCGGCGGTCGAGCGACAGCGCCATCCTCAGCTTACCAGGAACGTGGCGGAGGCGCGATCGGCGGGGCGCGTCGCGGTCCCCAACGCCAAGCCGCCCGCGGTATGACGCAGAACCATGCCGGGCTTGCCGAGCGCGGCGAAGGTCACGCCCTTAGCGTTGCTCAAACCCGGCTGCGCCAGGAAGCTCGCGCGTTCCGCAAAGGCGCGGCTCGCGTCCTTCGCAGCGAGTGCGATCCGCCCGTCGGCTTGCACCACCAGATAGCGATCGGGCGCATCGATCGGCACCAGCGAAACGCTCCCCCTGCCCGCGAGCCCCGGCATCTGCCGGAACTGGCTGGAGGGAATGTCGCCGCGCCCGACCGAGACGCTGTCGCCGTCGTGACGCAGGAAGGCGGTCTTGTCGCTGGCCGGCGAGAACCGGTCGGGCACCGGTCCGTTACCGACCGGGATGCCGAAATCGGGCGTGCCGTCGGCGGTGTAATACAGTCGCTGCATTCGGGTATGGCGGTTCGGATCCAACAACGGGTCGCCCTTGATCGCGGCATAATCGCGGCCATGATAGACGAGGACGTCACGCCCCTGTTCGTCGACCGTGAAGCTGTTGTGGCCGGGGCCATAAACGCCCGTCACCGACGACGAGACGAACACGGGCCTGGGCGACTTCGTCCAGGAATCCGCCTTCATGATGTCCGCATTGGCGTCTGCGGTGAGCAGACCGAGACAATAGCGCGCATCGGTCGCGCTCGCCGAATAGGTGATGAACAGCTTGCCGTTGCGCGCCAGCAGCGACGGCGCTTCGGCGACCTTGTAGCCCCGGATTTCCCAGTCGAGCGTCGGAACCGCGATCCGGATCGGCGGCTTGGCGAGCGTGATCGGCGTGGCGAGCGGCGCGAGATACAGATTGCTGTTGGTCTCGATCCCCGGCTCGCGCTGCGCCCAGCACAGATAGCGCGTGCCGCGGTGCACGAACGAGGTCGAATCGAGGTTGAAGCTGTCCCACGGCGTCTTGAGCTGGCCCAGCACCGACCAGCGCGCGGTCATCGGATCGGGACCGTCGGCGACCAGCGCATAGGTGCGGATCCGGAACACGTCTTCGCCGCCGCCGCTTGGGCCCGCCGCGAAATACACGATCCAGCGGCCGTCGATCAGGTGCAGTTCGGGCGCCCAGATGAAGCCCGACAGCGGGCCGCTGGCGAGATGCCGCCACAGGATCTGCTCGCGCGCGGTCGTCAGCCCGGCGAGCGTGCGCGAACGCCGCAGCACCAGCCGGTCATATTCGGGCACCGAACCGGTCAGGTAATAATAGCCGTCGGTATGGCGGAACACCTGCGCATCCGCGCGCTGGCGGACGACGGGGTTGCTCGGCACCGGAGCGGCGGCGGGAGTGCCGCCGGGCAGTCGCGCGATCGCCCCGCTGGCCGATGCGGCGGTGGCGCCGGCGAGAAACAGGCGGCGGTTCAAATCCGTCATCGTCAATACTCCGCTACGGGCCAGCCATCGGCGCCCCAGTTTATCGGCGCGATCCGCAGCGTCGGCGCGCCATTCTTGGTCTTGTCGTATGCGTGGTAGACGACGTAATCCTTGCCGTCGGCGTCGTGCATCACGCCGGGATGACCGGGGCCGCGAAAGCGCTGCTGCTCCTGGAGATCGGCACGCAGGAAGATCGTGCCCCCGCCCTGCATCATCGCGCTGCCGTCCTTGCCGAGATACGGTCCGGTGATCGCCTTCGATCGGCCGACGACGGTGTAATAGGTGCTGTTCACGCCCTTGCAGCAATAGTCGTAGCTCGCGAGCAGCCAATAATAGCCGCCATGGGCGATGATGAACGGCGCCTCGACCGGAGCGGGTCCGCCGGCGGGCGCGGGACGGCGGGCGATCGCGTATGGTTTCTCGGCCGGGTCGAGCAGTTTGCCGGTCCTGGGGTTCAGCGCGAACAGCTTGATGCCGGTCCAGAAGCTGCCGAGCGACAGCCATTCGCGGCCCTCCGCATCGACGACGTGGTTGGGATCGATCGCGTTGAAATCGTCCTTGGCCGTGGACATCACCACCAGCCCCTCGTCGCGCCAGCCATAGCCAGGCGCCTTGGGATCGAGCGTCGGGCTGGTCGCGAGCCCGATCGCCGAGCGGTTCGAGCCGAACGTGGAGACCGAGTAATAGAGTCGATACCGCCCGTCGGTGCCGCGCGAAATGTCGGGCGCCCACATCCCCTTGGTGCCCGGCACCGCCTTTGTCGCCCAGTCGGGCAGGCGCGTCAGCGGCGGCGTGCCCGCGGTCCAGTGGACCAGGTCGGGCGAGGTGCGCGCGCTCAGCATCTGGCCGTCGAGCCCGGTGCCGTAGACGTAATAGGTGTTCCCCGCGCGGATCATCACCGGGTCGTGGACCGGCGCGATGTCTCCCGTCAGGCTGGCGTTGAGCGCCCCGCGTGTCGGCGGCGCCTCCGCGGTTTGCGCCGTCACGCTCGTGGCGAGCGTAAGCGCGATCAGTCCGGTCGCCCATCGTGGTGCGGCCATCGTCTCTCTCCCGGTCTGTGCGCCCGCCGGTTGCTCCGGCGGGCGTCACGATCATTTCAGTTCGAGCATCACCACCGACATCGGCGGCAGCGTCACCGACAAGGTGCCGCCGCTGAGGCTGGCACCGTTGAACGCCGTCGGTGCGACCGCATTGGGCGCCTCGAAGGTGTTGAGCGCGGTCATCGTCGGCGCGGTCAGCACCTGCCCGGTGACGGTTTGCGCGGTCACGCCCGGCAGCGCCGCGGAGACACTGGTCGGCTTGTTCGGATCGAGGTTCGACAGCGCGATCCGCACCACGCCGTCCTTGCCGCGTACTGCCGAGGCACTGACCGACGGCATCGTCCACTGGTCCTTGTTGTACCAGGGCGACTTGATGTCGATCGGCAGGACCGTGCCGTCCATGTACGGCTTGTACATCGCGAACACGTGATAGGTCGGCGTCAGCACCATCTTGCTGCCGTCGGTCAGGATCATCGCCTGCAGCACGTTCACCATCTGCGCGATCGCGGTCATCTTCACGCGGTCGGCATGCTTGGCGAAGATGTTGAGGTTGATCGCGGTGACCAACGCATCGCGCAGCGTGTTCTGCTGGCGCAGGAAGCCGGGATTGGTGCCTGGATCGCCGGCATACCACGTGCCCCATTCGTCGACCGCGAGCCACATCGTCTTCTTCGGATCGACCTTGTCCATGATCGCCGAATGCTTGGTGATCAGCTCGTCCATCCGAAGCGTCTCGGACAGCGTCTCGGCCCAGCCGCGCTCGTCGAACACGGTCGCCGACGCACGCGGCGGCCAGCCGCCGGGGACGGTGTAGTAATGCAGCGACAGCGCATCGACCTTGCCGACCAGCTCGCGCGCCATCGTCTCGGTCCAGTTATAGTCGTCGACATTGGCGCCGCTCGCGATCTTCATCACGCGCGTGTCCTTGGGCGCCTTGATGAAGGTGGCGTAGCGCCGCGTCACGTCGGCGGCATATTCCGCGCGCATGTTGCCGCCACAGCCCCACAGCTCGTTGCCGACGCCGAAATACGGGACCGCCCACGGCGCCTTGTGGCCGTTCTTGGCGCGTTCGTCGGCGAGCGTTCCCGAGGGCGAGGTCATGTATTCGACCCACTCCGCCATTTCCTGCGGCGTGCCGTTGCCGACGTTGCCGGCGATATAAGCCTCGGCGCCGAGCTGTCCGGCGAGGTCCATGAACTCGTGCGTGCCGACCGTGTTGGGCTCGGTCACGCCGCCCCAATGCGTGTTGATCTTGACCGGGCGCTTGGCCTTGGGACCGATCCCCTCGCGCCAGTGATATTCGTCGGCGAAGCAGCCGCCGGGCCAGCGCACGACCGGCACGCCGATCCCGCGCAGCGCGGTCACGACGTCGGTGCGGAAGCCGCGGACGTTGGGGATCTTCGACTTTTCGCCGACCCACAGCCCGCCATAGATGCCGGTGCCGAGGTGTTCCGCGAACTGCGTGAAGATGCGGCGATCATAGGTCGGGCCGGGCGTGTCGGCATGGACGGTCACGGTCGCCCCATTCGACGTGGGCGCCGAAACGGGCGCATCGGTCTGCGCGGTGCCGATGCCGGCGGTCGACAGCAGCAGCGCGGCGGCGAGGCCCTTCAGCGTGCGGGTCATTTTTGCCTCAATCATCGAAAGCCTCCACGGATTTGCGGGTGCCGCGCAGGAATGCGTCGGCGACGAGGGTGAACGGGGTCGTGTCGACTTCGCTGCGGCCACCACGGATCAGCGATGCGAAGCGGGTGTAGAGGCCGGGATATTCCTCGTCGTCATTGTGCACCGTGCCGCTCGGCAAAGTGAGCACCGCGCCGCCCTTGGCAAGGCTGAGCGCGCCGGCGTCGGTCTCGACGACGATGTCCCAGCTCTGCGGGCCGGTCTGGCGCCAGTCGAGGTCCATCGTGATCGGCGTGCCAGCGGCGCTGCGGAAGGTCAGGTCGGCAGCGATCGGCGCAGCGCGGTTGGCGGGCGTCGACAGCGTCGCGGCGGTCAGGAAGAAGGGCTGCGGCAGGATCTCGGTCGCGATCGACAGCGCGTTGATGCCGGGATCGAACACGCCGAGACCACCCGGTTCCCAGATCCACGCCTGCCCCGGATGCCAGACGCGGACGTCCTCGCGCCAGACGATCGACACGCGCTGGATCTGCCGGTCGGCGAGCCACGCCTTGGCCGGCGCGACACCGGCAGCGAACCGCGAATGCCAGCCGGCGAACAACGTCGTTCCCGTTTCGGCAGCCTGGGCTTCGAGCGCATCGACCTCGGCGAGCGTCGCGCCGGGCGGCTTTTCGAGGAACACGTGCACGCGCCTGGCGAGCGCCATCGACGCCAGTTCGTAGCGCACCTGCGGCGGGGTGCAGAGCGCGATCGCGTCGATCGCCGGACCATCGGCGAGCAGCGACTCCAGCGACTTGAAGTTGGCGACGCCGTCGACGCCCGGATCGCGCGGGCTGACGCTGGCGACGAACGCGAAGTCTGGATTGCCGGCGATCGAGGGCAGATGCTGGTCGCGCGCGATCTTGCCCATGCCGACCACCGCGATTCTGATAGCGGCCATTCTCAGAGCGCCTTCACGGCGACGGGCTGCGGTGCGGCCTTGGTCAGCGTGTTGCGCAAGGGCAGCGTGAACGGCGCGGCCTCGATCTCGAACACATCGCCTTCGCGCGTCGTCACGCCATCGGCGAACGACAGCGTCGCGGTGCCGAAGAAATGGACGTGCACATCGCCCGGACGGCGGAACAGGTCATATTTGAAATGATGCGCCTCGAGGTTGGCGATGCTGTGCGACATGTTCGCCTCGCCCGACAGGAACGGCTTTTCCCACAGCAGCGCGCCGTCGCGGTGAATGCGGCTCGCCCCCTCGATATGCTCCGGCGGCGTACCGACCAGCAGTTCGGGCCCGAGCGACGCCTGGCGCAGCTTCGAATGCGCGAGCCACAGGTAATTGTGGCGCTCGGTGACGTGGTCGCTGAACTCGTTGGCGAGGCACAGGCCCAGGCGGAACGGCGTGCCGTCGGGACCGATCAGGTAGATCCCGGCAAGCTCGGGCTCCTCGCCGCCATCCTCGGCGAAGTCGGGCATCGTCAGTGGCGCGCCGGGTGCGACGAGCCCCGAGCCATCGCCCTTGTAGAACCACTCGGGCTGTTGCCCGCGCGTCCCCGCGGCGGGCTTGCCGCCCTCGACGCCTTCGAGGAACATCCGCATCGAATCGGTCTGCTTCTCGGCGTCGGCAGCGGCGCGGTGCATCTTGTCGCGGCCCTCGGCCGAGCCGAGATGCGTCAGGCCGGTGCCGGTCATGATCAGGTGCGCGGGATCGACGTGATCGATCGGCGAGGTCAGGCGACCGGCGGCGAGTTCGGCGGCGATATCGACGCTGTCGCCCGTTCCGCAGGCTGAAACCGCCCCGGCGAGATCGGTGCCGGCTGCGATCGCGCGTTCGGCCAGCGCGCGGACGCTGTCGACACCGGTAACGAACGCCGCCCCCTCCTTAGTGGCCGCGATCACCGATCGCGTGCCGTCGACGCCAACATGCTGCAACAGGCGCAAAGTCATCAGTCTCTCTCCTAGTCGGGACGCCGCTGTTACGGTTCGCCCCCCGATATTTCGATTAGTTGGCGGGAACGCCGTCGATCAGCCGCGGCGCGGTCGTGCCGTCACGCAGCACCTCCGGCAGCAGTTCGGGCAACAGGTTCTGGTACGACACCGGCCGCAGGAACCGGTCGATCGCGAGGCTGCCGACCGAGGTCGAGCGGCCATCCGAGGTCGCCGGGAACGGACCGCCATGGACCATCGCATGCGCGACCTCGACACCGGTCGGCCAGCCATTGGCGAGGATCCGCCCGGCCTTGCGTTCGAGCAGCGGGATCAGCCGCGACGCCATGTCGGCATCGCCCGCATCCATCTGGATCGTCGCGGTCAACTGGCCCTCGGCGGCGCGCAGCACGGCGTGAAGCTCGTCCTCGCTCGTGCAGCGCACCAGCAGCGACGACGCACCGAACACCTCGTGACCCAGCGCCTTGTCGCTCAGGAACTGTGCCGCGGTCGTCTCGAAGAACGCCGCCTGCCCCTGTGCGATGCCTTCGCCGACCTTGCCGCGGGAAATCTCCTTCACCGCGTCATGGCTCGCAAGCGCGGCGATGCCCTGCTCGTACGCGGCATGGATACCGCCGGTGAGCATCGTCGCAGCGGGTGCGTCGGGCAGCGCGGTGGCCGCGGCGGAGACGAACGCATCGAGCCCCTCGCCTTCGATCGCGATCACGAGACCGGGATTGGTGCAGAACTGCCCCGCGCCCATCGTCAGCGACCCGACGAACGCCGTTCCCAGCGCCGCGCCGCGAGCCTTCAGGGCTTCGGGCAGCAGGACGACCGGGTTGATGCTCGACATCTCGGCATAGACCGGAATGGGGACCTCACGGCCCTGCGCCAGCTTGACGAGCGCCAGGCCGCCGGCACGCGATCCGGTGAAGCCGACCGCAGCGATGCGCGGATCCTGCACCAGCGCGCTGCCGAGATCGTTGCCGGGGCCGACCAGATGCGAGAACATACCCTTCGGCAAACCACAGGCCGCAACCGCGGCGTCGATCGCGCCGGCAACCATCGCGCCGGTCGCAGGATGCGCCGGGTGGCCCTTGACGACGACCGGGCAACCGGCAGCCAGCGCCGATGCGGTGTCGCCACCGGCGGTCGAGAAGGCGAGCGGAAAATTGCTCGCGCCGAACACCGCGACCGGGCCGAGCGGGATCATCCGGAGCCGCAGATCGGGACGCGGCAGCGGTGCGCGATCGGGGAGCGCGGGGTCGATCCGCAGCCCCATCCAGCCGCCGCGACGGAGGACGCCCGCGAACAGCTTAAGCTGGCCGACGGTACGGCCGCGCTCGCCCTCGAGCCGTGCGCGCGGCAGGCCGCTTTCGCGCATCGCGGTGACGATCAGGTCGTCGCCGAGCGCGACGATCTCGTCGCCGATCCGCTCCAGGAAATCGGCCCGCGCGTCGTTGCCGGTCGCGCGATACGCATCGAAGGCGGCGTCGGCGGCAACGCAGGCGGCCTCGACGTCGGCTGGACCATGGACCGCGATCGGATTACCCACCGCAAGGCCGGTAGCGGCATCGATGGATCGAAACGCCGAACGCTCGGTCTGGCTCGTGCTTGTGTCTGACATAGTATCCACTCCCTATGTATCCACTCCCTATACTCCGACATATAAGCGGCGCCGGGCTTTGGCAATCTTTGTCGTTCCTTGATCGCGCAGGGACTGTTACGCCGTGTCCAGGGAGCAAGCGTTATGACGGACGTCAATCGTATCGAGGATCGCATCGAGGATCCTGTGGAGGGCGGTAACGACGATGAAACGCCGGTCGCCCGCGTGCCGCGCGGCACGGGTCGGCGCCTTCACGGTGCGGTCGCGCACAAGCTCGGCACCGCGATATTGTCGGGGGAGTACGCACCCGGCGACACGCTGTCCGGCGAGGTCGAGTTCTCGAAGACGCTCGACGTGTCGCGCAGCGCCTACCGCGAGGCGGTCCAGGTCCTGACCGCCAAGGGATTGGTCGAAAGTCGACCAAAGATCGGTACGCGCGTCCTGCCGCGCAGCCGGTGGAACCTGCTCGATCCCGACGTGCTCGCCTGGGCGTTTGCCGGCGAGCCCGACATCACCTTCGTTCGCGGGCTGTTCGAACTGCGCGCGATCGTCGAGCCCGCCGCGGCGGCGCTTGCCGCGGAACGGCGCGAACGAACCGACCTGAAGATCATGAAGGATGCACTGGCGGCGATGCGGCGACATACGCTGGCCACCGAAGCCGGGCGCGCGGCGGATCGCGAGTTTCACGACGCGGTGCTGACCGCGACGCGCAACGATGCGCTGATCGTGCTGAGCGCGAGCATCGGTGCGGCGGTCAACTGGACGACGCAGTTCAAGCAGCGTGCCCGTGCCCTGCCCCGCAATCCGATTCCCGATCACATGCTGGTCTATGACGCGATCGCCGCGGGCGATGCGAACGGCGCCAGCGCGGCGATGCGGACGCTGGTCGACCTGGCGCTGGAGGATACGAAACTGGCGATGGCGCGCTGATCGCACGCCACCGCCGTTTCGTCGCTGCCCGCTAAATCGGCGCCCCGGTTAGGGGGCGCCCCACTTCAAGACACCGCGACAGGATCGGGCAGCGCGTCGGTCACGCGCGAGCCCCAGACCGCGTAGAACAGGATGTAGAGTTCGCACGCCGCGGTCAGCAGGAACGAGATCTGCAGTCCGTAGGTGTCGGCGAGCCAGCCCTGGACGATCACCAGCGCACCGCCCGCGATCGCCATGATCAGCAGCCCCGAGCCTTCCTCGGTCAGTGGTCCGAGGCCGCGAATGCCGAGCGTGAAGATCGTCGGGAACATGATCGAGTGGAACAGCCCGACCGAGATCAGCGCCCACATCGCGACATGCCCGGTGGTGAAGGTCGCGATCAGCATGACGACGAACGCGCCGATGCTCGCCACCGCCAGCACGCGCTCGGCGGGGATCGTCCGCATCACGACGCTGCCGACCAGCCGGCCGACCATCATCCCGCCCCACAGGATGAACAGGTAATGCGAGGCCTGTTCGTGCGTCAGATTGCCGATCTGCGGCTGGCTGACGAAATTGATGAACAGATTGGCGACGCCGATCTCGGCTATCAGATAAATGAAGATCGCCGGGATGCCGAGCACTAGGTTGCGGTGCGACCAGAGCGACAGCCCCTTGCGATCCGCCTTGGCCGAACGCTGGGTCGCGGCGCCCATCGCCGGCAGCGGGAAGCGCGCGATGACGATCGCGAGCACCACCAGCACGCCCGCGACGATCAGATACGGCAGCACCACCGACTGTGCGTCGGCCAGCCGCTCGGCCGGGGTCAGCACCGCGGTCGACCCGGCAACGGCGGTGCCCGAGGTCGAGCGGCCGAGGATCAGATAGCCGCCGAACAACGGCGCCAGCGTCGCGCCCGCCGAGTTGAACGCCTGCACGAGATTGAGTCGCGACGACGCGGTCTCGGGCGGACCGACGACGGCGACATACGGGTTGGCCGCGACCTGGAGCAGCGTGATGCCGCTCGCGATCACGAACAACGCGACCAGCGTGACGCCGTAGCTCGGCAGGCGCGCGGCCGGCACCATCATCAGCGCACCGACCGCCATCAGGCCGAGGCCGAACACCATCGCGCGCTGATAACCGACCCGCTCGATCAGCTTGGCGGACGGGATCGACGCGAAGAAATAGGCGATGAACCAGACGCTCTCGATCAGCGTGGTCTGCGTGTAGCTGAGGTCGAACACGCTGCGCAGGTGCGGCAGCAGCGTGTTGTTGATGACCGTGATGAAGCCCCACATGAAGAACAGGCTGGCGAGCAGGGTCAGCGCGGAGCGGTAACTGGGACTGCCCCCCAGCGGATCCTGTGTCGCTGCGCCCTCGACGGGTCGTTGCATCTGTATCGGCATCGCCATAATCGCTCACCCTCCGTGCCCTGTCGGCGACTGAACGACAGTCTTTTACCGCATGGCTTGCTCAGAAATATATTGTCCGACTATATAGCCACACAAGGCGCGTCAACGGCGTCGAGCGATTAAGGACGGGAACCGAAATGCGCGCAATCGGAAAAACGGGGATCATCATGGCGGCCGTGCTGACGGCGGTATCGACGCAGGCCGCGTCGGCCGCGTCGGCGAAGCGCGAGTCGTTCGGCAAATTGCCCGACGGCACCGCGATCGAAGCCGTCACGCTGACCGGCACCAATGGTGTCAGCGCGCGAATCATGACCCTCGGCGCGACGCTCCAGTCGTTGAACGCGCCCGACCGCAACGGCAAGATGGCGGACATCACGCTCGGCTATGACGATGCCGCGAGCTACGCCAGCGCGCCCAATTTCTGGGGCCAGACGATCGGCCGCTATGCCAACCGGATCGCCGGCGGTCGCTTCGTGCTGGACGGCAAGACGTATCAATTGCCGCTCAACGACAAGACCAACACGCTGCACGGCGGTACCGTCGGGTTCGACAAGCTGGTGTGGAAGATCGTCTCGGTCACCAATGGCGCGCAGGCGAAGGTCGTGATGACGCTGACCAGCCCGGCGGGCGACCAGGGCTATCCCGGCACGTTGATGGCCAAGGTCACCTATGCGCTCGACGACAAGGGCGCGCTGACGATCGATTTCGACGCGACCAGCGATGCGCCGACGATCGTCAACATGACCAACCATGCGCTGTTCGATCTGGCCGGCGAGGGCTCGGCGACCGGGATCTACGGCCAGCGGCTGACGATCCCGGCGCGGCGCTATACCCCGGTGAACGCCACGCTGATCCCCACCGGCGAGATGAAGCCCGTTGCGGGCACGGTGTTCGACTTCACCAAGGGCCGCGCGCTGTCCGACGGCATTCGCGATGGCCGCGATCCGCAGATCGTGATCGGCCACGGTTGGGATCACAACTTCGTGCTCGACAAGGGCGCGACGCGGGAGCCCGGTCTCGCCGCCCGCGTGGAAGATCCCGCGTCTGGCCGCGTGCTCGAAGTGCTGACCACCGAGCCCGGCGTGCAATTCTATTCGGGCAATTTCCTCGACGGGTCGCTGATCGGCAAGTCGGGCCATGTCTACCGGATGGGCGACGGCCTCGCGCTCGAACCGCAGAAGTTTCCGGACACGCCCAACCAGCCCGCGTTCGGCTCGGCGCGCGTCGACCCCGGCAAGCCCTATCACCATCGCATGATCTACCGCGTCTCCGTCGCGCGTTGATCCTACCGATCCCGATCTTCCAGAAAGCCTCCCGATGACCGACCCGATGACCGACATGCCCCCCGCTTCCAGCAAGCTCCGTAGCCGCGCGTGGTTCGACAACCCCGAGAATATCGACATGACCGCGCTCTATCTGGAGCGCTATCTGAACTTTGGGCTGAGCCTGGAGGAACTGCGCTCGGGCAAGCCGATCATCGGCATCGCGCAGACCGGCAGCGACCTGTCGCCGTGCAACCGCCACCACCTCGTGCTGGCCGAACGCCTGCGCGAAGGCATTCGTGAAGCCGGCGGCATCGCGCTCGAATTCCCGGTCCATCCGATCCAGGAAACCGGCAAGCGCCCGACCGCCGGGCTCGACCGCAACCTTGCCTATCTCGCGCTGGTCGAGGTGCTGTACGGCTATCCACTCGACGGCGTCGTGCTGACGATCGGCTGCGACAAGACCACGCCGGCCTGCCTGATGGCGGCGGCGACCGTCAACATCCCGGCGATCGCGTTGTCGGTCGGGCCGATGCTCAACGGCTGGCATAAGGGCGAGCGGACCGGCTCTGGGACGATCGTATGGAAGGCGCGCGAACTGCTCGCGACCGGCGCGATCGACGACGAGGGCTTCATCAAGCTCGTCGCGTCGTCGGCGCCGTCGACCGGTTACTGCAACACGATGGGCACCGCGACGACGATGAACAGCCTCGCCGAGGCGCTCGGCATGCAGCTGCCCGGCTCGGCCGCGATTCCCGCGCCCTACCGTGACCGCCAGGAGGTCGCGTACAAGACCGGCAAGCGGATCGTCGACATGGTTTCGGAAGATCTGAAGCCGTCGGACATCCTGACCAAGGAGGCGTTCCACAACGCGATCGTCGTCAATTCGGCGATCGGCGGCTCGACCAACGCACCGATCCATCTCGCCGCGATCGCGCGTCACATCGGCGTCGACCTGCCGATCGACGACTGGCAGACGCACGGCCACAAGGTGCCGCTGATGGTCAACCTCCAGCCCGCCGGCGAATATCTCGGCGAGGATTATTACCATGCCGGCGGCGTGCCGGCGGTGGTCGCCGAGCTGATGAAGCAGGGCCTCATCCACGAGGACGCGATGACCGCCAACGGCAAGTCGATCGGCTACAATTGCCGCACCGCGACGATCGAGGACGAGCGCGTCATCCGCCCGTTCGCGACGCCGCTGCTCGAGGACGCCGGCTTCATCGTGCTGCGCGGCAATTTGTTCGACTCGGCGATCATGAAGACCAGCGTGATCTCGCCGGAATTCCGCGCGCGCTATCTGTCGAACCCGGACGATCCCGAGGCATTCGAGGGCCCGGCGGTCGTGTTCGACGGGCCGGAGGATTATCACCACCGGATCGACGACCCCTCGCTCGGGATCACGACCGACACGTTGCTGTTCATGCGTGGCGCCGGCCCGATCGGCTATCCGGGTGCCGCCGAGGTCGTCAACATGCGGCCGCCGGCGTATCTGATCCGCGAAGGCGTGCACGCCCTCCCGTGCATCGGCGACGGGCGACAGTCGGGCACGTCGGGCTCGCCATCGATCCTTAACGCCTCGCCCGAAGCGGCCGCAATGGGTGGCCTCGCGCTGATCCGCACCGGCGACCGCGTCCGCATCGATCTCGCCAAGGGATCGGCCAACGTCCTGATCTCCGACGAGGAACTCGCCGAGCGCCGCCGCACCCTCACCGCGGACGGCGGCTATGCCTTCCCGCGCTCGCAGACGCCTTGGCAGGAAATCCAGCGCGCCACAGTCGGCCAGATGGAGACGGGCGCGATCCTGGAGGGCGCCGAGAAATACCAGCGCATCGCGCAGACGATGGGCCTACCGCGCGACAATCACTGAGGCGTGACTGCGCGCCGCTCGATCAGGGCGGTGCGCAGGCATTGGCAGACGATCTCGTCGCGTTGGTTGATCAGGCGGTGCGTGAAGGTGACGATGCCGGCGTTCGGGCGCGACTTGCTCGGCTTGAGGTCGGTCACTTCGGTCTCGCAGCGCATCGTGTCGCCGATGAACACCGGCTTCGGATGCACCAGCTTGTCGTAGCCTAGGTTGGCGACGAGGGTGCCGAGCGTCGTCTCGCCCACCGACAACCCGACCATCAGCGCGAAGGTGAAGGTGCCGTTGACGAGGATCCGGCCGAACTCGCTCGCCTTGGCCGCCTCGACATCGAGGTGGAGCGGCTGCGGGTTGTGCGTCATCGTCGAGAACAGGAGGTTGTCCGTCTCGGTCACCGTGCGGCGGATCTCGTGCTCGATCCGGTCGCCGATGCTCCAGTCGTCGTAATAGCGCCCGGCCATCAGGCGTCCTTCTCGATGCGGACGAGCATGGTGCCCTCGGTCACCTGCCCGCCCTCGACTGCGTTGAGGTCCGCGACGATGCCCTCGAACGGCGCGGTCAGGGAGTGTTCCATCTTCATCGCCTCGAGCGTAACCAGCTTCTGGCCCTTGGCGACGGTATCGCCGGCCGCGACGTCGACCGCGATAATCCGGCCGGGCATAGGCGACAGGATCGCGCCGTCCGCTGCCCCGCCAGCGGCGACGCCCGACGCACGCCATGGTTTTAGCTGCCAAGTCTGGCCGGCTTCGGAAATCAGGACGTCTTCGAACGCCGTCGTCGTTCCGGCCTGCCCGTCGAGATCGACCTCGACCTGTTCACCGTCCAGCAGGAACGTCGCGCTGCGGCGAGGAGCGGCGTTGAGGCGGAAGCCCGCGATCGGATCGGCCGAAACGAGTGCACTTGCGGCCTCGGCCAAAGCCTCTTCGGTAGGGTGCGTCGGCGGCATGAGCGCGTCGCCTTCGCGGGCGATCAGTCCGGTGTCGAGCGTGCCCGCAACGAAGTCGGGATGGTCGAGTGCCTCGACGAGGAACCCCGCGTTGGAGCGTACCGGCCAGACGACTGCACCGTCGAGCGCGTCGGCCAAGGCTTCACGCGCGGTTTCGCGGTCCTCGCCCCAGGCGATCACCTTGGCAATCATCGGGTCGTAGAAGGGCGAAATTTCGGCGCCCTGCTCTACCCCGGTATCGACGCGAGCGCTGTTGCCGAGATCGAAGCGTTTGAGCGTGCCGATGGAGGGGAGGAAACCCTTGGCGGGGTCCTCCGCGTAGAGCCGCGCTTCCATCGCCCAGCCGTCGATCGCCAGTTCGTCCTGACGCTTGGGCAAGGGCTCGCCGCTCGCGACACGGAGCTGCCATTCGACGAGGTCCTGACCGGTGATCTTTTCCGTCACCGGATGCTCGACCTGTAACCGCGTGTTCATTTCCATGAACCAGATGCGGTCGGCGCGCAGGCCTTCGCTGGCGTCGGCGATAAACTCGATCGTGCCGGCGCCGACATAGTCGACCGCCTTGGCCGCCTTGACCGCGGCGGCGCAGATCGCTTCGCGGGTGGCGGCGTCCATGCCGGGTGCGGGGGCTTCCTCGATCACCTTCTGGTGGCGACGCTGAAGCGAACAATCGCGCTCAAACAAATGAACGACGTTGCCGTGGCTGTCGCCGAAGACCTGCACTTCGATATGGCGCGGCGAAAGAATGTATTTCTCGATCAGGACGTCGGTGTTGCCGAACGAGGACGCCGCCTCGCGCTGGCACGAGACGAGCGCGTCGGCGAACTCGGCGGCGGTGTCGACGCGGCGCATACCCTTGCCGCCGCCGCCCGCGACCGCCTTGATGAGGACGGGATAGCCGATCGCATCGGCCTCGCGCTGGAGCCTATCGGAGGACTGGTCTTCGCCGAGATAGCCGGGCGTGACGGGGACGCCGGCGGCGATCATGCGCTGTTTGGCGGCGTCCTTCAGGCCCATCGCGCGGATGCTGTCGGGGTTGGGGCCGACCCAGATCAGTCCGGCGTCGAGCACGGCCTGTGCGAAGTCGGCATTCTCGGACAGGAAACCGTAGCCGGGGTGGATCGCCTCGGCGCCGGTCTCCTGCGCGGCGGCGATGATGCGGTCGCCGACGAGGTAGCTTTCGCGGGCCGGTGAGGCGCCGATGTGCACGGCTTCGTCGGCCTGACGGACGTGGAGAGCGTTCGCGTCGGCGTCCGAATAGACCGCGACGGTGCGGATGCCGAGCGCCCGTGCGGTGCGGATGATGCGGCAGGCGATCTCGCCGCGGTTGGCGATCAGGAGGGATGTCAGCATGTCAAACTCCGTCGCCGCGACCTAAGACGTGGCTCCAACCCAGCCCGTCACCACAACGCAGCCCGTAATTCCGACCGGCCACGTCCCCCCGACCCGGCCCGTCCCCCCGACCCGACCCGTTACCCCGACCCGACCCGTCCCCCCGACCCGACCCGTCACCCCGACCCGACCCGTCACCCCGACCCGACGCGTCACCCCAGCGAAAGCTGGGGTTTCGTGCGGCAGGAGCGCGGGCCGAAACGGGGAGACCCCAGCTTTCGCTGGGGTGACGGGCGAGGTTGGGGTGACGGGCGAGGTTGGGGTGACGGGCGAGGTTCGGGTGACGGGCGAGGTTGGGGTGACGGACGATGTTGGAGCGACGTGTCACGCGCATCCGCTGAGACGAGACGCTCACTGCCCGCATCCGGTGGTGCGCGAGGACCAGGTGATGTTGGCGATCTTCCAGCGGCCAGCCTCCCGCACCATGTCGAAATGGTCGGTGCCGCAATGCGCGACCTTGCCGTCGATCGTGAAGACATAGGGCGACCAAACCATCGCGATGTCGCCGTCGATATCGACCGCGGGATCGGTGAGGCGTTCGGCGTAGCGTTCGGGGCCGGGCTTGATCGAGGCGGCGAACTCGGGCCAGCCCATACGGCGGACGGTGCGCGTGCCGTCGGGCTTTTCCTCGACAACGGTTGCGCCGCCTTCGGGGCGCACCTGCGCGAGGATCGCCTGGCCGTCGCGAGCGGCCAGCGCGGCGAAGAGCGCGTCGATCGGGACCATGACGCCGGCCTCTTCGGTCGCGCCCTTCTGCATTTCCGCGGGCGGCAGGCCGGTACCTTTGATGATCGGCTGGACCGGGGTGACCTGACCGGCGGCGAGGAGAAGTGACAGCAGGATCATTGGGTTACATCCTGAACACGCCGAACGCGGGGCGTTCGGGGATGGGAGCGTTGAGCGTCGCGGCAAAGGCGAGGCCGAGCACGTCGCGGGTCTGCGCGGGATCGATGATGCCGTCGTCCCACAGCCGCGCGGTGGCGTACCAGGGGTTGCCCTCGTCCTCGTATTTCTGGCGGACGGGCGCCTTGAAGGCTTCGGCCTGTTCGGGCGTCCAGCTGTCCGCATCGCGGTGGACGGTGGCGAGGACCGAAGCCGCCTGCTCGCCGCCCATCACGCTGATCCGGCTGTTGGGCCAGGTGAAGAGGAAGCGTGGCGAATAGGCGCGGCCGCACATGCCGTAATTGCCCGCACCGAAACTGCCGCCGATCAGGACCGTGATCTTCGGAACGGTCGCGGTGGCGACGGCCGTGACGAGCTTGGCGCCGTGTTTCGCGATGCCCTCCGCCTCGTATCTGCCGCCGACCATGAAGCCCGAAATGTTCTGGAGGAACAGCAGCGGGATCTTCCGCTGGCAGGCGAGTTCGATGAAGTGTGCGCCCTTTTGCGCACTCTCGCTGAACAGCACGCCGTTATTGGCGAGGATCGCGACCGGGATGCCCCAGATATGCGCGAACCCGCAGACGAGCGAGGTGCCGTAAAGCGCCTTGAACTCGTGGAACTCGCTGCCGTCGACGAGGCGCGCGATGACTTCGTGGACGTCGTAGGGAGCGCGGACGTCGCTGGGAACGATGCCGTATAGCTCTTCGGGCGCGAACTTCGGCGGTCTGGGCTGCTGGAGGTTCACTACGGTCTGCGCCTGCGGTTGCAGCGTCGAGACGATGTCGCGGACGATCGTCAGCGCGTGCTCGTCGTTCTCTGCGACATGATCGACCACACCCGAACGGCGGCCGTGCGTGTCGGCGCCGCCCAGTTCCTCCGCCGAGATCACTTCGCCGGTCGCGGCTTTCACCAGTGGGGGGCCCGCTAGGAAGATCGTCCCCTGCCCGCGGACGATGATCGTCTCGTCGGACATTGCGGGGACGTATGCACCACCCGCGGTGCAGCTGCCCATGACGCAGGCGATCTGCGGGATGCCGAGCGCGGACATCTGCGCCTGGTTGAAGAAGATGCGCCCGAAGTGATCGCGGTCGGGGAATACCTCCGCCTGATGCGGCAGGTTCGCGCCGCCGCTGTCGACGAGGTAGATGCAGGGGAGCCGGTTTTCCTGCGCGATCTCTTGCGCGCGGAGGTGCTTCTTGACGGTGAGCGGGTAGTAGGTGCCGCCCTTCACCGTCGCGTCGTTGCACAGGATCATGCACTGGCGACCGGACACGCGGCCGATGCCGGCGATGAGGCCTGCGCCGGGGACTTCGTCGTCGTAGAGGCCGTTGGCGACGAGCTGGCCGATCTCCAGGAACGGCGAGCCGGGGTCGAGAAGGCGTTCGACGCGGTCGCGCGGGAGGAGCTTGCCGCGGGACGTGTGGCGCTCGCGGGACTTCGCGTTGCCGCCGAGCGCGGTGCGGGCGACGTCTTCGCGGAGTGTTTCGGCAAGCGCGCGGTTGTGGGTCGCGTTCGCGCGGAAGGTTTCGCTGTCGGGGGACAGCGCGGAGGTGAGAACGGGGGCCGACATTAAGTCCTCCCCTGCAAGGGGAGGTGGCAGCGCGCAGCGCTGACGGAGGGGTATCGCCCTCTCGATGGGGCATCACCCCTCCACCGCTGCGCGGTCCCCCTCCCCTTGCAGGGGAGGATTTTCTTGCGGCTCACTGTGCCACCTTGGGGGCCGCACCGATCAACTCCCGCCCGATCAGCATGCGCCTGATTTCGTTCGTCCCCGCGCCAATGTCGAGCAGCTTCGCATCCCGCATGAACCGCTCCACCGGCCAGTCCTTGGTATACCCCGCCCCGCCCAGCGCCTGGATCGACTCCAGCGACACCTTCACCGCGCTCTCGCTCGCCAGCAGGATCGCGCCCGCCGCGTCGAACCGCGTTGTCTTGCCCGCATCGCACGACTTGGCCACCGCATAGACGTACGCGCGCGCCGAACTCAGCGCGACGTACATGTCGGCGACCTTCGCCTGGATCAGCTGGAACTGTCCGATCGCCGTCCCGAACTGCTTCCGCTCGCGCACATACGGAATCACCACGTCGAGGCACGCCTGCATGATGCCGAGCTGGATCCCGGCCAGCACCGCGCGCTCGTAATCCAGGCCCGACATCAGCACGCCGACGCCGCCATTCTCCGGGCCCATGACGTTCTCGAACGGCACTTCGCAATCGGTGAAGACGAGTTCGGCCGTGGGCGAGCCGCGCATGCCCATCTTGTCGATCTTCTGGCCGATCGCGAAGCCCGGCATGTCCTTCTCGATCAGGAACGCGGTGATCCCGCGCGAGCCCTCGCCGGTCTTCGCATAGACCACCAGCGTATCCGCATAGGCCGCGTTGGTGATCCAGAATTTGGCGCCGTTGAGGACATAGCCCGTGTCGGTCTTCACCGCCTTGAGCTTCATCGACACGACGTCGGAGCCCGCCCCCGCCTCGGACATCGCCAAGCTGCCGACATGCTCGCCCGACACGAGCTTCGGGAGATACTTGGCCTTCTGCTCGGGGCTGCCCCAGCGGCGGATCTGGTTGACGCACAGGTTCGAATGCGCGCCGTAGCTGAGGCCGATCGAGGCGGAGGCGCGGCTGACTTCCTCGACCGCGACGACGTGTTCGAGATAGCCGAGCCCGAGACCGCCAAACTCTTCCTCGACGGTGATGCCGTGCAGCCCGAGTTCGCCCATCGCCGGCCAGAGTTCGCGCGGGAACCAGTCGTCGGCGTCGATCTTCGCGGCCAAGGGCGCGATCTTGTCGGTGGCGAAGCGGTGCGTGCTCTCGCGGATCATGTCCGCGGATTCGCCGAGCGCGAAATCGAAATCGGGTATCATGCAGCCTCTCCAGACCTTGTGTTGCCACTCTGATACCCGGTCGTGGCGCCCAAGAGAAATTGATACGACCGAACACATGCGATAGACACCGTCTATGGCCGCCCCGCTATGATCGAACGCCCATGATCGAACGCTATGTGTTGCGCTATTTCCTGGCGGTCGTCGACCAGGGCAATTTCACGCGCGCCGCCGCCCAGTGCCGGATCTCGCAGCCAACGCTGTCAGTCGGCATCGCCAAGCTGGAGGCGGCGCTCGGCCAGACGCTGTTCCTGCGCAACAATCGGCGGATCGAACTCACGCCCTCGGGCACGCGGTTCGCAGTCCATGCGCGGCGGATCGAAGCCGAGTTCGCCGCCGCCGAACGGGATTTGCAGGACAGCGTTCCGACCAAGCTCGTCCGCCTCGGGATCGCGACGACGCTGCCGCCCTCCTGGATCGCTGCGGCATTAAGTCGGGTGCGACGCGCCTCCACCACCGAGCGCCTCGAAGTGGTCGAAGGACGCAGCAGCGAACTCGTCGCATTGCTCGACCGCGGCCGGATCGACGTGATGCTCGGCGCGATCGACGACGATGCGCGCGGTCGCGTGCTGTTCGAGGAGGGTTTCGCAGTCGCGGTGGCGAAAGACCATCGCCTCGCAGGACGCGCCACGCTCGCGGTCGCCGACGTCGCGGAGGAAACGATGATCGTCCGCCGCCACTGCGAAGCGCTGGCCGAGACGAGCCGCTTCTTCACCGCCCGCGGCGTCCGCCCGTTCATGGCCGCCCGCACCGTCAGCGACGACCGCGCACTGACCTATGTCCGCGCCGGGCTGGGGATGACGGTCATGCCGCTGAGCTTTGCGAGCGAGGGCATCGCGATGATCCCGCTGACCGGCTTCGACCCCACGCGCCGCGTCGGCCTGCTGGTGGCAAACGATTCCGCCTCGCGTATCGAGGGAAGCGTCATGGTCGCGGCGATCGAGGAGACGTTCAGGGACCTGCACGCGGCGGGAACCGGTGCCGAGGGCATCATCTGAAGCTGTCTGAAAAACTGTCCCGGCGGACCGGGCATCAACGGAAATGGTGGAGCCGAGGGGGATCGGTTAAAATCCCCGTAAGCACTGAAAAACAAAGGATATTTATTTCTGCGTCGGGACCGTTGTATTAGCCCTTTGTACTAGCGAAGGCAAGTGACTGGACGCCGGGTCAAGAGACGATAGGGATGCCCATGATATGCGGTGGATGACCATCCGGGCGATATTGAACGAGCTTGCTGAGAGCCTCTGCCCTGCGCTCATCTGGGTCGGCTCGAACCTCTGAAAGCCAGTTGCGTACGCCTGTCTCAACAGCGTTCATCAGGCCAAGGATTGTCACCATAAAGGCCGCCTCAGGAACGCCCCCAATCCCATCCGTAAATAGAAATTCCGTGGAACCACTCGTCTTATTTGGCGGCATGAAGAAGATGCGGTCAAAGCCATGCTCCCCTCGTGTAAATCCCGTGGACTCATGTATCATCGCGTTGCGGACAATATACAAAACTGATCCATCAAAGTTTACAATGTTTGCTCGGAAATGAGGAAGCACCCACTTATCGTACCATTCAATATAACGATCCCGTGGCCGCTTTATCTGCCCCCAATACTCTACTGCCCCACAAGCGTCTGGAAGCATTAGCACCGATGATACGACAGGATAGTAGATACCGCAGTTGTAAGTCGCGCGGATTTCATCAAGCATCGGTTCCATGTATTCATATTACCTTTACAGCCGTTGGTGGTATCTTGTCACCAAGCTGACTGCAGGCAATAGCAAAACCGCCTACGGCCAAATTTTGACAGAGATATGCGAGAGGGCAATTCCAACAAGAGTGAGCGCGGTTCTCCCCGTATACCCGGCTAGCCCCTCAGGCGATTATGACACGCCTAGCGCGACCTGCATTATCGCGCGTGGTTCTCCATCCCTGCATGACGTGTCACAGTCGCCAAGTTATCCACCATCGGTGCTGTCCAGAATAACCTAACGAGCGTTTGACAATTATGGACAGCGGTTCTATCTAGGCTTGGCAACAGGGAAACCAGCCAATGCGAACCGTCACCTACTACCGTGTCTCGACTGCGAAGCAGGGCCGCAGCGGCTTGGGCCTAGATGCTCAGAAAGCTGCCATTGCCTCGTTCTGCCAGTCGCGGGATTGTCAGCCCCTTGGCGAATACGTCGAGGTAGAGAGCGGCAAGCGGGATGATCGGCCTGAGCTTATCAAGGCGCTGCATCATGCCAAGGTGACAGGGGCGACCCTTGTCATCGCCAAGCTGGATCGGCTGAGCCGTAACCTCGCCTTCCTCGCTAAGCTACAGGATGCAGGGACACGGTTCATCGCTGCCGACATGCCAGAGGCTAACGAGCTTACAATTCACATCATGGCAGCAATGGCCCAGGCCGAACGCAAAGCTATCAGCAAGCGGACGATTGAAGCCCTCGCCGCCGCCAAGGCCCGAGGCACCAAGCTAGGCAATCCAATGGGCGCTAAGGCGTTCGGGGAGAGCAAGGGCAACGGGGCAGCGGTGGAAGCGATCAAGGCCAAGGCTCAGGCGTTCGCTAGTGACGTTGCGCCCATCATTGAGGCGATCAAGGCTGGCGGCCATACGAGCCTGAGGGCTATTGCCGGGGAGCTTAATGCTCGGGGGATCATCACAGCCCGAGGCGGCAAGTGGGCGGCTCAGTCCGTTAGCGACGTAATGCGCTGCCACTCCCCAAGCTGATACCGGGCAGGCGACGGGAAGGGCCGCGTATCCGCCACAGGAGCCCGTCAGACTCGATTAGGGAGGGTCCGGGTACTTGCCCAGCCTGCTTGCCGGAATGAGTCTGTACGGGGCTGTATGGCAACTGGTCCTATTTAGTACCGTTAGGATAGAGAACATCCCTCCCTCATCCGGTCCCTTTCGGTACCCTATGGAAATAGAGCACTCGGTCCTATTCAGTACCGTAATCCTAAATGAACCTTTCATCACCGCCCAAGGTAGGTAAAGCCCTACGAAGATTGACAGCCTTAAGCTGTAGATACCACAGCCCGCGAGGGTTAGCCGTAGGGCGACGAGGTGTGCCGCCTTAACGGGTTTGGCTCACGGTATCGGACACCGGCAATACAAGCGACGTATGATCTAACTCAAGAAGATGATATAGCTGTAGTTGCTCCCTAAAGTGCCTCAATACGGATATCTATCTGTAGAAGGAAGGACGAGGGGACGACCGGATACAGCTCAGTATTCACTAATCTAAGAAGATATTAGATAGTATTATATCTATGTATATATCATTGATACTCTACGACCCTAATCAGTATCACACATAAGCATCCTTCAGATTAGCATAGTAAGCAATACCAAGGCTTGCCCTGTGCCTTTGTATAGCTAGGACTAGATACTCTGGTTTTCGTCATTGGTTATCCAGTGATCTACCTACTATGCTAATCTGAGGAATGTAGGAGCGTTTGATCTAACTGGTCCGCTTCATGGCAAGCAATATGTACGGCGCATAGCTTGCCGCTCCTCTCCCTACGCAATGCTCATTTATCCAATGATGCCCATCGGCCCTGAGCAATTGCCAGCCTGCTAACTGTAGCATTGCCCTCGTTGGCAGTTAGCAGGCGACCTATTTCCATATCGCTAATATACCCGGTTCCTTTTGCTTACGGGCAAGAGGGCTATCTGTGTGTTTTGCCGGGACAGAACCTTCAAACCTATGAGGAAGACTATGACAAACCATACTGTTGATCTTGCCCGAATTGATAATGACCGGGTAGCCGTTCACCTTGCCTCTGCTGATCGCCGTGTAACCATTGGCGTTCGCTTGGCTCTAGAAATCCTAGGCATCCCTTTGCCAGACTTCGTTCGCCGTAAGCGTCCGGGTCCGCCCTCTCGTGCCGAGCTTATGGCCGCTGCTGATGCTGATACAGGCACAATCTACAGCTATCGGCATGAAAAGCTAAAGATCGGGGCATTCGCTCCGCGTCCCTAATCCCTCAATACATAAGAAAGAAAACCAATGACACAGAATACCACGCTTGCAGCTATCGCCAATGAGATCGAAACTCTAGATGCCCAGCTGCTTAAGATTAAAGACCTTGTTGAACTAATCGGTAAGCCCGCAATCATTAAGTCTGATGAAGTCGCTAAGGCATTGGAGGACGCAAAGGATCGCTTTGCTGACGCCCTTGCTAATCAGGGTGAGGTAGAGCGAGAGGAACGGCTCGAGAACTTTACTGATATCCGCATTGTCGCTTCACCGGGCCACAACCTGATGAGTACGGCTTACACGATCTATTATACACGTAAGACTTGGGACAACGACGCCAAGGAGTCTCTGCCCAAGGTGCATGAATGCAAGGGGTTTGCTGCACTCGACGATGCTGCATACGAATATCTCGTAACGGTGAAGCCTGAGGCTATCCCTGCTGAGATTAAAGCGCTGGCACCGGGAAACCCACAGGAGGCGTTCAGCCTGTACTTTGTCGGTAAGCAGCGGGGCTATGTTAAGGGCGCGGCGGTAGCGGCCTAATGTCTAACCTTGATGATCGGGGGACAGGGGATGCGCCAAGGCCGTCCCGCCCTGATTATGTTCCCAAGGTCGCTCTAGTCCCGCAGACCCTAGACGATCTGATGCAGCGAGCAGGGCCCTATGGTGATGCCGTCAAAGCCCATCTGGAATGGTCTGCCGTATCGCTATGGCTAATGAAGACAGACGGTGGGCAGCTTGACGCCGTATCGTTGCCGGTCCGTGTCGCTCACCTCTCTGTCATCCTGACAAGGGAAGCTGAGGAACATGCCGCAGGATGGCCCCGCCTATCAGGCCCTGCCGTAACTCCCGCAATCTACGGCTTCTCCCCGGATAGCCAATGCGAAGCCCGACGCTCCGCCGCTCAGGTCTATTCGATCTGGCAAGCCAATGGCCGTCCGTATCTCCGGGCTAGCGATTGCAAGTTCGCCTTCCAGTACCTTGCCGCCTGCATCCGTAACGGGATCATCCCGCCCATCCCGACACTGGGCGATGTGGAGTCAAGCTCCCCTGCCAAACCGGCACCGCCTCACATTCTAAATATGTTCAAGGAATAAACCAATGACCGCACTAACTCCCCGCCAAGCCATTAAGGTGAAGGCCGCTCTTTCCCTGATTGCAGTACATGGACATAATCCCCGTACTGTGCAGCAGCAGGCCAATGCCGAGTTGGCTAAAGGCTTGCCTGCTAACATCGCCTACAAGAATGCACTAGATGCTTTTGCGGCTCGCGTTCCCGCATTGAAGAACACGCTAGAGATTGCTGTCGATCTAATTCACAACAGCGATGATGCTACGGTTTCGATGTATGACAAGGCATTGTCTGCATATAACAATACCGGCGACGAAAGCCATCTCGATAACCTAGCTCCTATGATCCTTGAGGATGCAAAGGCGTTGGCTATAAGCAAGGGTGAAGTTACCGAAGCCGATGCAGCCAATTGGACCGTTGACGATGCGCTAGGTAGCACTGTCGAAGCCTATGCGGAAACGCCTGATGTTCCTGAGGCATCTTCGATCCCGCCCGGTGAGACGGTCAATAGCTCATTCGCTTTCAATGCCCCTCCCGGCGTTACTCCCCAGCCCGCCCAGCAGCCCGCTCAGGCGCAACAGACCGGCCCGCAGTGGATCATGGGTCCGACCGGCTACACCCTCGTAGCGAAGGCTCCTACCGGCCCACAGACGGGGCAGAGCATGACCGGCTACGATCCCTACAAGGGCGGACAGGACGTGACCGGCATTCGTGTAGCTCAGACCGGGGTCAAAGCCCGCCAGTCCCACGGTACTCCGGTAGGCGATGTTGCCGGTTTCCAGACCGATACAGGATACCGCGTTACCCCGACCGGGGAGCAGGCCCGCCGAGAGGCTGGCGTTCCGCTTGGTCCCGACGCCTACTAAGCCTTAACTTTTGCGCGGCACGGTTACTCTTTTTCAGGAGGTAGCCGTGTCGTTCACCGAGGAAGAACAGCGTTTATGGCATGCTGCTAGGCGTCTCGGACTTGATCCCGAGGATTGCAACGCGGAAGACGTAGAGATCGCAGAACAGCAATCTAAACGATCCGCCGATACTGGCGATGACGATAGCGGCGTACCGTTACTGTCGGAATGCGCTCAGTGCGGGCACGGTCTGGGGAGCCCGAGTGATGCCGAGTTCCCGCTATGCGCTGCCTGCGAGGATTGACCGGCATCCCCAGTTGAGTCCCCTAGGAGAGTCGCTGAGAGGCGATAGCTAATCCGGCAATACAGATACCCAAGTGCATCCAATCGACTCCTGACGGGGCTGAACGGGGCGCTCTCGGGTATCTGTATGTTCCGTCTTTCAGCGCAAACGGTTTTGGCCGCATACCGCTTCGGCATATCCCGGCTTCGATGCGGGAGCGGAATATTGAGCGGCGATCTGGATGAGACAGTAGCGGCGATCAGGATGAGACTCTGCGGCCGTGACGGGAGCGAGATTGTCGCGGCGCGACAGGCAATGCAAGGCCAACTTTGGTGTTGATCGCCGCTCC